>SAMEA3663277__coassemble_33_pt1 | contig 99875 bp, 68 predicted proteins | sample SAMEA3663277__metabat2_high_PE_016 | metagenome-assembled genome bin SAMEA3663277 (sample SAMEA3663277) | pig gut metagenome | biome: pig gut; feature: pig-associated habitat; material: faeces | place: China | collected 2013 | reverse complement strand
TTTTGGAAGATTTTTTACCATATCTGTTTCTGTAATTCCAGGAGCAACGGCATTAACCCTGATTCCAAATGGAGCAAGTTCACGGGAAAGTGAAACCGTAATTCCATTTACTGCAAATTTACTTGCAGGATACATTACACCAGATGGCTGACCGTACATACTTACCATAGAACTTGTATTTAAAATTACGCCTTTTGTTTCTTTTAAATACGGAACAGAAACTTTTGAACATATAAAGACAGCCTTTATGTTTAAATCTGCAATTCTGTCGTATTCTTCAACAGAGAATTCTTCTAATTTTGAATGTGAAGAAATTCCTGCGTTATTTACAAGAACATCGATTTTTCCAAAATGAGATTTTACTTCTTCAAAGGAATCTTTTACCTGTTTTTCATCTGTTAAATCCGGATAAAGACCTATAACTTCGTAAGATGAATCCTCGTTTTTTAATTTTTCAACAGCCGCCAGCGCAGAATCTTTTTTACTTCCATAAAGAGCAACTTTTGCACCGTTTTTAAGAAATTTTCTTACGATTTCAAAACCGATTCCACGAGTTCCGCCTGTTACAATACAAACTTTTCCTTTTAACATAATGAGCCTCCAAAATAATAATCATAAAAAAAATTATAACACAACTTTTTAATCATGAAAACAAAAAGACCTTCTTATATTAAAAGCATTTCTTGCTATCAGTTTCTGTAAAGAATGCTGCTTAAATAAATTTGGGTATTTAGGCACTGAACTAATATTGACTCCCAATACCTTCGTTAGAACATATTTGCAACGTATTTGGAATATCTCTTTCGCAGTTTTTTCTTGAAAATGAATGTTTTTCAGAGCAACTCACAGAGAAGCAGATGGATGTTTTAAAACGTTGGAATAAATTGACAAAAGAACAACAGAAAAACTTGCTGTTTTTTTAGATTCGTTTCTTTAAAATATCATAAAAAAAGAATGACTTTCTGTAAATTAATTCACCTGAGCTTGTAATTATTTTACTTTCACTTCACTTTGTTCTCTATTCCTTGATATATTTTTATAAATAAGGTATTTTACTTACTATAATAAAATACACGAAGTATCTGTCATGCTGAACCTTCGCAGCATAGCTGCTCCGCAGTGCCGCTCCCTATGTTTCAGCATCTTACTTATAGATCCCGAAATAAATTCGGGATGACGGTGACTCAAGAGGAAGAAAAATGATTATTACCTGTCTTGACCTTGAAGGCGTTCTGGTGCCTGAGATTTGGATTGCTTTTGCAGATACTGTTGGTATTCCTGAATTGCGTCGTACTACCCGCGATGAACCGGATTATGACAAGCTTATGAAATACCGTATTGCGATTCTTAAAGAGCACGGTCTTGGCCTTAAAGAGATACAGGAAACAATCAAAAAAATAGATCCTCTTCCAGGGGCAAAAAAGTTTCTCGATGAATTGCGTTCCTGCTGTCAGACAATTATTTTGAGCGACACCTTCAGCCAGTTTGCAGCTCCGCTTATGGAAAAACTTGGTCAGCCAACAATTTTCTGTAATGAACTTATTGTTTCTGATTCTGGAGAAATTACCGGTTACAAGATGCGCTGTGAGCAGAGTAAGCTGACAACGGTTAGAGCCCTTCAGTCTATCGGTTTTGAAACTATTGCTTCAGGCGACAGCTTTAACGATCTGGGAATGATTCAGGCTTCAAAAGCGGGCTTCCTTTTCCGTTCTACAGAAAAAATCATAAAAGATTATCCACAGTATCCTGCATTTACAGAATATTCAGAACTGCTTGACGCGATTAAAAAATACTTGTAAAGTCTTTTCAGCTTGAACTGTGAGGCGTCATCCCGAAAGGGAACTGTCATCCCGAACTTAGGGAGCGACGGCTGTAAGACGGCAAAATGCTCCAGTGGAGCATTTTTAGCGAGTCTCCGAGCAGCTGTGCTGCGAAGGGGCAGGGATTTCTTAAATAGATGCTGAAACAAGTTCAGCATGACATTTTGTACAACTAACAAATGCCAGGGGTGGCGGAGATTTATGGGACGTCGTCTCAATCCGCCTGAGATTATACCCTTAGAACCTGATCCGGATAATACCGGCGGAGGTAGGTATGAAAAAAGTTCATATCCTATTCGTTTTAACTTCATTGGTTTGCGCTCTTTTTATGGGTTGCAAAAAATCTACAAAATCTAATGCTGCTGTTGATCCAGCTCGACTTTCGGAAGTAATTGTATACTCTTATGATTCTTTCTGTGGAGAATGGGGCAGTGGTCCTGAAATTGCGCGTCTGTTCGAAGAAAAAACAGGCTTAAAGGTTACTTTCATCGATTGTGGTGATGGTGTTCAGATTCTTTCAAAAGCAGTGCTTGAAAAGAAAGATCCTTATGCTGATGTTTTGTTAGGTCTTGATAACAATCTTACAGATAAAGCTAAAGAAAGCGATGTATTTGAAAGCTTTAAACCTTCTAATGCAGCAGTAGTTGCAGATGGTCTTGAGGAAGCTCTTGGGGGAAAGTGGCTTATGACACCTTACGATTACAGCCCTTTTGCAATCATCTGGAATTCGCTTTCTGATGTACAGGCTCCTGCCTGCCTCGAAGATTTGACAAAAGATATTTATAAGAAAAAACTGATTCTTATGGATGCACGTACAAGTACACCAGGGCTTGGTTTTGAAACCTGGGTGAATAAAGTTTATGGAAGCAAGGCCGCTGATTATATGAAACGTCTTGAACCTTCTATTCTTACTATGGCTCCTGGCTGGAGTGTTGGATACGGAATGTTTACAGACGGAGAAGCTCCTCTTGTAATAAGCTACACAACAAGTCCTGCTTATCATATTGCTTATGGCGAAGGTAATCAGTATAAGGCTCTTTCTTTCAATGATGGTCATGTAATGCAGGTAGAAGGTGCCGGTCTTGTAAAGGGTGCAAAGAATCGTGATGGAGCTAAACGCTTTATCGAGTTCTTAATCAGCGAAGAGGCTCAGAATGTAATTCCTACAACTCAGTGGATGTACCCTTCAAATAAGAATATTAAGCTTCCACCTTGCTACGACACAATCGAAATGCCGGAGATTATTAAATAAGTGTAAAATGCGGTGGTTGAGTAGGCCGTAGGCCGTATCGAAACCACTGAATGAGTTCTGAGGTGGTTTCGATACGACACTTCGTGTCACTCAACCACCGGAGACGACGTACATCCATGTTAAAAATCTATTTTTACACACTTGAAATTGCGCTTTTCTCAACACTGCTGGCGGCACTTCTTGGAATTCCGCTGGCATACTTTACAGCCCGCCGTCAGTTTTTCGGGCGCCGTCTTCTTCTTTCGTTTTCGGCAGTTTCACTTTGTGTTCCTTCCCTGATAGTTGCTCTTGGTTATGTAAGCTTCTGGGGAATGAATGGAACTGTGAACCGCGCATTAGGAACGCATTTTTCATTTTTATATTCTTCTGTGGGAATTGTAATTGCCCAGGGCTTTTATAATGTTCCTTTTATTGCAGGAATTGTAAGCGAAGCCTGGGAAAGACTTCCCCTCGAACAGGAAAATGCAGCAAGGCTGCTGGGAGCGGGAGAGAGCCGTGTGCTCAGAACTGTAACACTTCATCAGCTTTCAGGAGCAATAGGAGCAGCCAGCATTCCGGTTTTTCTATTCTGTTATTTCAGTTTTATGATAGTGCTTCTTTTTTCTCCGGTTGGTCGCTCTACTCTTGAAGTTGAAATCTATCATTCAATAAGAACGACTCTTGATGTAGGCTCTGGTGCAAAACTTGCTCTGCTTGAAACGCTAACAGCCTTTGCTATAGTTCTTGCCTACAGCTTTGTAGCACGACGAAGCCAGACATCTTCAAATGGTGTAAATTATGTTCCTCTTGTGAGACAGAAAATTGGCAGAAGTCTGGTATTTTTTATGCCTTTGCTTCTGCTGCTTTTGATATTTTTGATTTTCCCGCTGCTTTCTGTTTTTGTAAACGGAGCAGGTGATTTATCAAAACTTTTGAAAGGTGCCTCGTTCTGGAAGGCTGCAATTAATTCTCTCTGGTGTGGCCTTGCAACCGGAACCTGCTGTACTTTACTCGGTTTTGCATATTCTGTTGCTGTTAAGCTTTGCCGTCGCCAGGGCAGCGTACTCTTGCAGACAATTCCGGTGCTTCCAATGGCGATTTCTTCTGTTGTTATTTCCTGGTGCGCTACTTTGATTTTTCATCGCGGGAACGCGGCGCTGCTTGTTGCGTTGCAGACGGCTCTGTACTGGCCTGTTGCTTACCGGCAGATTCAGAACGGAATTAACAGAATAAGTTATGAGACAGACGCTGCGGCCAGATTGATTTCGCGAGGGTGGTTTGACAGCGTGGTAAGAATCTATCTGCCAGCCTGCCGTTCGGTTTTAATATCAGCCTTTGCCTATTGTTTTGCAATCAGTCTTGGAGATGCAACAATGCCGCTGGTGCTTTCTATCCGCAATTTTGATACACTTGCACTGTACACTTATAAACTAGCCGGTGCATATCGTTTCAGCCAAGCTTGTGCCTGTGGTGGAATTGTTGCAGCCATCAGTATGATTATTTTTTTCGCAGGAAAAAAGTAGACTAAAGAGGTAAAAAAATGAGTTATTTCAGTGTAAAAAATATTCATAAAACCTGGGAAACCGTTACCGTCGATTTTTCTCTTGAATGTGAAAAAGGTACAATGACCTGTCTGCTTGGTCCCAGCGGCTGTGGAAAATCTACCGTTTTGAATATTATTTCCGGCCTGGAAAAAAATGATAATGACTGGCAGTCAAAACTAGAAATTGAACTCGATGGTGAACGCATAGAAAAAATTGCGCCTCGTCAGCGAAATGTAGGAATGGTTTTTCAAAGCGGAGCCCTTTTTAATCATATGAATGTTGTAAATAATGTTGCTTATGGCCTCATTTCTAAGGGAATGAAGAAAAAGGAAGCAATCAAAAAAGCTTCAGCCTTTCTTCCAGAATTCGGTCTTACTGGTTTTGAAAAAAGAATGCCTCAGACTCTCAGTGGCGGAGAGCGCCAGCGTGTAGCACTTGCACGCACCCTTATCACTCATCCAAAGCTCGTTCTTTTGGACGAACCTCTTTCTGCCCTCGATGCAGACTTGCGTGCCAGACTTGCCTTGCAGATTCATAACTGGCAGAAGACCATGGGCTTTACCGCCATTATGGTTACTCATGATGAAAACGAAGCAAAAACTGTCGCCGATAAGATTGTAAGATTTTCAAAATAATGTTATGTTTGCGGAATATTATATTTCCGGAGGCATAATATGATAAGAAAAAATGATTATCCAGTTTTAGAATTTGATGATGACAAAGATGCCGTTGTGAATCCTTTCAAATGGAATCTCGAGCCTTTCTCTTCTGACAAATTGGGGTAAAAACAGTCCAGTGGACTGTTTTTAGCGAGTCTCCGAGCAGCTGTGCTGCGAAGGCCGACACCACTTAAGAACCCCGCCGTTACTTTTTCATATACCAGTAACTGTATAACTTTTCAAATCCCAGTTTATTATAAAGATTTACTGCAACAGTGTTAGTCTGAACTACCTGAAGATATGAGTGATGAGCACCAGCTTCAAATGCCTCTTCAAGAATTGCCTTGCATACCTTCTTTCCAAGTCCAAGTCCTCTTAGTTCAGATGAAACTATAACATTCTGCAGCAGCATATAGCCATTTTCAATTGCGGCAGAAGAGCAGGCAGCAGGCTTTCCCTCATACATAAGTGTACAATAAATAGTATCAATCAGGACTTTAGAAAGCATTCGTGTGTAAACATCCTGGTCGTGAGCATCATTTATTTCGTGAATCTTAAAGAAAAGAGGAAGCCATTCTTCCGGGGTTGTAGAAAAGATGTATTCAATTTTAGAGTCATTGTCCGGCTTAATCGGGCAAGTTAAGTCACACACCATCAAATCTGTAGTGGTAACAACTTCGTAGCCGCGATTTGCAAGAAAGTCATTAAGTTCAGTATCAAGCTCAGTTATTTTAAACTGACAAGGTAATCCCTGCTGTTTGTACATCTGTTCGCAGAAAGGTACCTTGTCAGTAAATGGCATTGAAGAAGGGTAGAATACGCTTACCGAGTTTGCACGGCCTGTATAACCTTCTGAAAATTTCAGAAGCCAGCCGTCGTAAAGAAATGTGTTCAAGGCAACATGTCCGTTCAGACACATCTCTTCATATTTCTGAATCTGAGCTTTCATGTTAGCCTCAATCATTTTACCCTTCTTAGTTTGCTGCGCAAACTCGCAGATTAATATATCATTGTTCCTATACCACGGTCCGAGAACATTTCAATTAACAGTGAGTGAGGTACGCGGCCGTCAATAATGTGTGTGCGTGGAACTCCGCCCTTAAGTGCAATTTCGCAGCATTCAATTTTTGGAATCATTCCGCCGCCAATTACACCGGTAGCCTTCAGCGAGCCGATAGCAGTTCTTTCAATTCTCTTAATCAAAGTAGAAGGATCATCAATATTTCTTAAGATTCCAGGTACGTTTGTAAGCTGAACAAATTTTTCAGCCTGCAAAGCAACAGCAATTTTTGCAGCGGCAGTATCAGCGTTGATATTGTAGCGGGCGTAATCATCCTGCTCGCCAAGGGCAACTGTAGAAACAACTGGAATAAAACCTTCGTCCAAAAGGGAAGTAAGGATTTCTGGATGAACCTCAGTAACTTCACCAACAAAGCCAAGGTCTTTTTCAGTTTTTACTGCGCGCAAAAGTCCTGAGTCTACTCCAGACAAACCTACTGCGCGGCCACCCTTCTGCAAAAGAATACCTACGATATCCTTGTTCAGTTTTCCAGTCAAAACCATCTGAACAATTTCCATAGTTTCTGCATCGGTGTAGCGAAGCCCGTCAATAAACTTGCTTTCTTTTCCAACACGTTCAAGCATGTGGTTAATTTCCGGGCCACCGCCGTGTACGAGTACAACCTTAATTCCAATAGTACTCAGGAGTACGATGTCTTCCATTACGGCCTGTTTAAGATCTTCGTTGAGCATTGCGTTTCCGCCGTATTTTACAACTACGACCTTACCGCACCACTGCTTAAAATATGGAAGGGCCTGAACCAATACCTCAGACCACTGTTCTGTAGTTATTTCTTCGTTATTCATTATGTTCTATAATCTCCATTAATTTTTACATAATCATAAGTCAAATCGCAGCCCCAGGCAGTTCCTTCTGCCGAACCGTCTCCACACTGAACAAGAATCTCAACGGCCTCTTCACTCATGATTGCCTTTGCTTTATCTTCATCAAAGTTCATAGGAACACCATCTTTGTAAACCTGAACACTCTGGTCTCCGTGAACTTCAAAGTCATCATAATTATCAAAATAACGCTTAGCGCCTTTTTTACTTGTAAACCAGATGCTGGTTTTATTCGGGTCAAAGTCAATTCCGCTGTAACCCATAGCACAAAGGAAGCGGCCAAAGTTTGCATCACTTCCAAACATAGCAGCTTTAACAAGGCTTGAGCAGATGATTTCTTTAGCAAGACCACGTGCTGCTTCAACGCTGCGGGCTCCGCGAACATTACATTCAACAAGGCGGGTAGCACCTTCACCGTCAGCAGCAATTTTGCGGGCCATAACAAGATTCATTTTATTCATTGCTGCAAGGAAGATATCGTAATCAGCGCCAGGGCCGGTAATCTCTGTATTTCCTGCAAGACCATTTGCAAGTACACAAAGCGAGTCGTTAGTAGAAGTATCTCCGTCTACACTTACGCAGTTATAGGTTCCCTGAATAGATTCGTGAAGAGCCTTGCTCAGCATTTCGCTTGAAATTGCACAGTCTGTAGTAATCATAGAAAGCATAGTTCCCATGTTGATGTGAATCATGCCGCTTCCTTTACACATAGTTCCCATGTGGCAAACTTTTCCGCCAAGGGTGAACTCAACAGCGCACTCCTTAAACTGAGTGTCAGTAGTCATAATTGCAATGCGGGCTTCTTTGTTGCCGTCGCGGGAAAGTCCCTTAGCAAGAGCTTCTGCATTGTTTTCAACTTTTGTAACATCCAGCTGGGCACCAATAACGCCGGTAGAGTATACGATAACATCCTCAGCCTTAATGCCAAGCTGACTAGCTGCAGCCTTAGCCATACGCAGAGCATTCTCTGCACCCTGAGCACCTGTACAGCAGTTAGCGTTACCGGAAATTGCGATAAGAGCCTGAGCGCGACCGTCTGCGAGATGTTTTTGAGTAAGCTTTACGCTTTCTGCTTTTACACGGTTCTGAGTAAAAACACCAGCTGCATTACAAGGCACTTCTGAATAAACAAGTGCAGTATCGTTTTTAGTTCTGCTTGCCTTGATGTGGCAAAGCATACCGTTTGCGGTGAAGCCCAAAGGAGCGCAAACACCGCCGTCTATAAACTTAATTTCATTTTGCATAAATATACATTTCCTTTGTATATTTATACCATAATTTACATAGATGATTCAAGTAAAATTGAAAAAATTGAATTTTTCTTTTTTTTGTGGTATACTTAATCCATATGGCAACAAAATTCAAAATTAACCAGAAGGTTGTTTATCCGAGTCAGGGTGTAGGAATTGTAAAGGAAGTTTTCGAAAAGACTTTTAAAGATCAGACCACCCTTTATTATAAGATTTATATTGAAGCCTCTGACATGGTTGTTATGGTTCCTGTAGACAATGCAGAGAACCTTGGTATCCGCCAGATTGTTTCGGCTAAAGAAGCTCAGGAAGCACTGAGTCTTCTTTCAGATGATTTTGAACCGATTACTTCGGACTGGAAACTCCGCTATCAGATGAATCTGGACCTTCTTAAAAAAGGTACTGTAAAAGATATTGCAACAATCGTTCGCTGCCTTTACAACAGAAGTAAAGTTAAGGAACTTCCAATCCTTGAACGCAAGCTTTATGATTCTGCAAAAAAATTACTTGAAGATGAAATTGCTTTTGCACTTGGAAAATCAGCTAAAGATATTGAAGCTGAAATTCATACAAAGCTTGAGCCGCCGGGAGCAACTCCAAAAATTAAACATACTATGATTCTTGATGATGATGAAGATGATGATTTGATGGATGATATTTCTGACGGAAACAATCGCCGTAATTCAGATGATTCTGATGATGAAGATGAGTCAGCAGATGATATGGGTGCGGATGATGATTTTGACGACGAGGATGATTCATTCTAAAATTGCAATAATTATTACTGCTGCCGGTTCTTCTACGAGGATTGGCGGCGGGGTAAAAAAAGAATACCTTCCTTATAAAAACGGCACAGTCCTTTCGGTCTGTGCTGAAACTTTTTTAAATGCCTGTAAAGACTTTGAAATTACAGATTTTGTTGTTACCTGTCCGGTGGCTGGAGAGGCTGCTTGCCGTGAGGCCCTTGGTAGTATTGCTGACAAAGTTATAATTACCGAAGGAGCAGAGACTCGTCAAAAGTCTGTTTACAAGGGGCTGCTGGCAATAAAAGGCCAGCCTGATATTGTTTTGATTCATGACGGGGCGAGGCCGTTTGTGAGCCGGGAAGTCATACTGGAAGCACTGGAAGCGGCAATACAAAACGGAGCTTCTGTTCCTGGAATAACTCCTGTTGATACTCAAAAAGAAATTGATGAAAATGGTTTTATTGTACGACACCTTGTGAGAAGTAAACTTGTTGCAGTTCAAACTCCGCAATGTTTTCAGTTTAATAAACTTCTCGAGGCGCACGGCCGCGCAGCGGCCGACAGTTGCGAATACACCGACGACACCGAAATTTGGGGCGAGTACTGCGGCCGTGTTTTTGTTACTAAAGGCGACGTAAACAATATAAAAATAACATATCCGTCAGATCTGGAGAAATTATGATTCGCGTAGGACTTGGTTATGATCTTCACCGTCTGGTAGAAGGCCGCCGCTTAATTCTTGGTGGTATAACATTTGATTTTGAAAAAGGGGAAGACGGCCATTCGGACGGCGATGTTCTTCTTCACGCTATAACAGATGCACTGCTGGGGGCTGCGGGTCTTGGCGATATCGGTTCTTACTTTCCACCGGAAGACGCTAAATGGAAAGATGCTGATTCTGCAGAACTTCTTCGCGCTGTGTGGAAAGATGTAAAGGCTGCCGGCTGGTCGCTTGTTAACCTCGACTGTGTTATAAAGCTGGAAAAGCCAAAGTTTCTGGGGCGCCGCGGCGAAGTAATTGAAAGTATTGCGGCCATACTTGGCGTGGATAAATCTCAAATATTTGTTAAAGCAAAAACCGGCGAGAAACTCCCGCCGGTTGGAACCTCCGAGGCTGTAGAGGCTCAGGCTGTGTGTTTACTAGAAAAATAGATTGTCGGGTCAAGCCCGACAATGACATCATTGTCATGCTGAACTTGTTTCAGCATCTAATGATGAGACCCTGAAACAAGTTCAGGGTGACAGCTACTCCGGCAGCTGCAAAATCAAATCAACTTCGTTTTCTGTAAGGTCAAGGCGCTTTGCGATATCTGCAATTGTCCAGCCCTGTCGTTTCAACTGTCTTACATTTTCGCTTGTCTGAGGGTTCAAAGAAGTGCTCTTCTTTGATGGAGATTTTGCTCTTTCCTGTTTTGTAATGCTGTTGAGAACTTCAAACTTCTTATCAACATCACGTGAAAGTCCCTGCAGGTCAAGTTCTGTTTTCTTAATACCTGTAGTAACCGAATTAAGAGCTTCTATTCTCTTATCTGTATCTGCAATAATCGCATCAAGGTTTTCAAGACGACCAATTGCATCAGTAATCTTAGGACCATTCTGCAGAATCTTATCTACGCTGTTCTGTACTTCCTTGATTTCCTGTGGAAGAGAAACTGACTGGCGGTTACAGTTTGTAAGTCTCTGTTCAAGATCCTTAAGCTTTTCAAACTGTGAATCAACATCAGTTTTAATACGATTGATAACCTCATCCTTTTTTTCAAGGCGTTCATACTGTTCAGAAACATACTGCAGGCGGTCGTTGTAATTACGTACAGTAACTTCCATAGCCTGAAGATCATCTTTAGTAGTATTAAGAGAACCGATTCTTTCATCAATTGTGCTTGAAAGTGCGAGCATCTTATTGAACTGCTGTTCAAGATTTGTTACGCGGTTTTTCTGTGCTTCAATTCCGGCCAGCTGACGGTTAATTTCTTCATTAATCTTTAAGATAGAAGTGTACTGAACATTCATTTTGTCAGCAGAATCTGCATAACCCTTAAGTTTTGTAAAGGCGCTGTTGAGTTCTGTAACATTGGCTTCAAGCTGGCGACGCATCTTGTCTGCAGTTTCATAGTTGTGAATGTTTGACTTAACATCCTGCAATTCCTTTTCGATTTCGCCAAGGCGGGTCTGAATAAGGTTTGCGTTATCCTGCATTTTAAGAGTAAATGCCGACTGATTTGCTGCATTTTTGTCTTCTGCTTCTTTAATTGTTTTCTTAAAGGCATCTGCTCTTTCTTTTGCCGCAGAATCCTGCTCTGCAAGACGTTTCTTTGCTTCATCAAGCATCTGCTTGTACATACCGTTCATCTGGTTCAAAATGCCCGCAGATTTTTCTTCGTATGCTTTTATAGAAGCATCAGTTTTATTCTGAAGGTCGGCAATCTTGTCGTTTAATTCATTATGCTGATTTTGTACTGAAACAGCATAGTCGTTCATATTTTGCAAAAGCTTCTGGCTTTCTTCCTTGATTTTGTCATCAGCAGAATCTTTGAATTTTGAAAGGTCATCAGTAAAGATTTTTTCTGAATCTTCAAACTGGCTTCTAAGCTGCTGCTTCCAGGTGTTGAATTCTGCAAGAGCGGCATCAATAGAAGAAGAACCTGTTTCCTGTCTTGTTCTGACAGAATCTTCAAACATTTTGAGGTCACCCAAAAGTTCATCCTGAAGTTTAGAAAGGCTTGTCTGTACAATTTCCTTGTTGTGCTCAATCTCTTTCTTAAGAGCTTCTTCAGAAGCCTTTGTAAGAGAGTTGATGGAATTATCAGTGTCGCTCTTGAATCGATTAACAAATTCCTGAATGTCTTTAATAGATTCCTGCATTTCAGCTTTTGTTCTTTCAATTGTTGCTGCAACATTGTTGTACTGATCAGTAGCTCTTGTTTGAAGGCCTTCAATTCTGGTTTTAAAATCTTCAAGATATTTTGCTTCAACCTTTTTACGTGAATCTTCGTAGGTGTTGGAAATTGAAGTAAGTTTTGTATCAAGCTCATGCTTCCATTCAGCAAGGTCAGAATCAATTTCATTGCTCTTGGTAGAAAGAATCTGGTTGAACTCAGATTCGAATTCCTGAATCTTAGCACTCATGCTGCCGGTTGCAGTTTCTTTGAGGCTGTCGAGGGAGCGGTTGATTTCTTCAATTTTCTGCTCGATTTCAGCAGAATCTTCTTTAATAGTATTGCTGAATTCTTCGTGTTTCTGTTTTTGATTCGAAGTAAAGCCTTCAAACTCACGCAATACACGGTTCTGAACTTCAGACATTGCAGCTTTAAGACTCTTTTCAAGAGTATCAATGTCGCTTTCAGAAACCTGAATCTGAGAAAGCTTGTACTCAATATCTTTTTTGTAGGCATTGAGCTGGTTATCAACATTTTCAAGAATATTAAGATGTTTAAATTCACTTTCAGAAACAGCCTTGCGAACAGAATCTGTAATGATTTTTGTAAGGCTTTCGAGGCGTACATTTGTCTCATTCTGGAAGTTATCCAGGCGGGCACTTGTATCTCCCTTAAAGCCTTCAAGCTGACGTTCTGTTTCGTTATTAAAGTTTTCAATTTTTGATAGAGTTTCTTTCTTAAGGGTTTCATACTGATCGTTTGTGTCATCCTGTAATGCTTTGAGAGACTGAACTGTTTCCTTCTGGATTGTTTTAATCTGATTTTCAGTCTCTGTCTGGAGTCTTTCGAGTTTCTGCAGAGTTTCACTCTGAGCATTGTCCAGACTCATATTCATCTGACTGATTTTTTCTTCGAGTTCAGGTTTAAGCTCAGCAGCCTTGCGTTCTGCTTCATCACACTGACTCTTGATTGCCTGAACAGAGGCTTCTGCATTTGAAACAGAAGTAGTTGCTTCTTCTGCAACCTGTTTGAGAGTTTCAGAAAGTTTTTCCTGCATGTCTGTAATTTCTGTCTGCAGACTGCTTGAGCGCTCATTACACTGACGCAGGCTTGTTTCCAGCTGGGTGCGGAGATTTTCAATTCTAGCCTTGTAATCTTCTTCAGTATTAGAAAGCTCTTCTATGCGGTTACCAAACACATTCTGAAGCCCTTCAATCTGCTTAGAGTATTCATCCTGAAGACCTTCAAAGCGGCCAAGGTATTCTTCCTTAATTTTTGAATATTCAGAATTGTAGATTTCGTTGAGACTCTGAATCTGTTCGTCCTGGCTGCCTTTAAGTTCAGCAAGCTTTCTGTCGTTGTCACTTTGAGCTTCATTAAGAGAGGCTGAAAAATCCTGAACCAGACGTTCATGCTCTTCTGCAAACTTTTTGTGTTCTTCTACAAAAAGACGGTTAAACTCATTTATCTTTGTATTGTTAGTTGCCGTTGCATTTTCAAAAGCAGCAGCATAGGTTTCCTGGAACTTTTTAAAGTCATCATCAAACTTTTCAGAAAGGGCAGAGTAGTTACCTTCATTTTTCTTCTGAATGTTTTCCATCTGCTTTGTGTATTCAGCTTCAAGCTTGTTGCTGTCTTCGTTGAATCTTGCAAGAGTTTTTGCAATAAGACCATCGTTGCGGCCTCCAATAGATTCAAGCTGCTGATTGTATTTTGTCTGAAGAGCTTCCACCTTGCCGGAAAAAACTTCAGAAAGCTGACCAAGTTTTTCGTTGAACTTTTCATTGATTTTTATGATATTAGCCTTTGCATCTGTAATAAGTTTGTTTTCAGATTCCTTGTATGAGGCAGTAGCGGCAGAAGTCTTATCATCAAACATTTTGATAAGTTCTTTTTCTTTAGTTTCAAGTTCAGAATGAATAATTCCTGTTCTGTTTGTAATATCGTTTCTGATTGCAAGAGTCTGTTTTTCAAGCTCTTTCTGAAGGGCAGCAGTCTGTTCACCAAGCTCCTTAAGGTACTGGTCTGATCTCTGCTGAGCCTGTTCGCTAAGGTGGGTAAAGGCAGTGTTTTCAAGTTTTTCTGCACTTTCAGCAGCCTGATTATATGCTTCCTGAATACTCTGTTTGATTTCATCAAGAGCCTTTTCTGCTTCGCCCTGAGAAGATTTAATTTCCGAAGCCAGCTGGGCAGCACGGCTTTCATAACTTTCAAGGAGGGTAGAGCCAACAGCCTTAAGCTGCTCGGCATTTTTTACAGAGAATTCTTTTGAAACTTCAGGAATACGTTTTTCTATCAGGGCAATCTGCTGCTGCTGTTTAGAAAGTTTTCCGTCGAGCGAAGTGATAAGGCCGCTTTCTTTATGAAGTCTTTCAAGATTTTCTTCAACCTGAGCAGTCATGTCATTAAGCTCGTTTAGAATATTTGCATAGCCATCAATCTGAGCCTTAATATTTTTTACAGCATTTATACTCTGGTCAAAAGTCTGCATTTTAGAGTTAAACTCTTCGTTCTGCTGTTTCAAAAGTTTTACAGCTGCATTAGCCTGAGTCTGCTGAGCATTGAAGTCTGAAATAATCGTATTGAATCTGGTCTGAATCTTATTAAAAGCCTCGTTCAAGTCATTAGTTTTTTTGTTTGCAAATTTGTTGATTCGTTCCAGAGGGTCATCTTTTTTGCCAAGCATGCGGAAGTATAAACCTACTCCAAGCGAAATGACAGTAGAAAAGAGAATTGCGATTACGATTTCCATTTTTTATCCCCACCCATTTTTTTATGTCAGTCTGATTTTGAATCAGAGTTGTTATCTGTTTTTTTGTTTTTTTTGCCAAAGAACAATTCAGAAATCTGTCCATAATGCCAGAAAGTAAAGTCAGCTATCTTAGATTTTTTTCCGAACCATCCTGAATGTGGAAGAATCAGCCAGGCTGTTTTCATTCCAATATTATGTGCACCAAGAATATCGTATTTATGATTATTGCCTACGTAAAGAATCTGCTCTGGTGGAAGATTAAACTTTTTTGCAAGTTCCAGAAATGGAGTAGAATCAGGCTTTAAAGCTCCAGCTTCTTCCGAGCCAAGTACAACATCGCATAAATCCTTTACGCCCCAGATAGAGCCCTTCTGTTCAGGAGGAAAATCAGAAAGAAGACCAATTTTATAGCCGCTATCCTTCAGCTGATGAATAAATTCAATAGCTCCTTTACAGGGCTTTATGTTTACAAAATATTTTTCAAGACCTTTATAAATGATTTTTTCAAGCCGCTGTTCAGCTTCTTCCTGCGAACAGTTCAGCTTTTTAGCCATATGAGAAGCCTGAAGCTTTACAAACTCAGGAGTGGCAGATGTTCTGTGCATAATGTTACGAACGAGCCCGTATTTGAGAAAGAAAAAAGAATGATACATGAAGTAAGGAAAAACGCGCAGATTAAATTTCCACGCTCTGTAGAGAGTGCCATCGATGTCAAATGCTACAGCCTTAATCTGTGTTAAATCAACATTATTCACCTTTCCATTATATCATAAAACTGTAAATACGTCATTATTAATTTGTCAGATTAATTTTTTGCCCTGTGCTGGATGCAAAATCAAGGAGCCAGTGACGAATACAGTCCTGCCAGTCTGCCGAAAAGCGGCTTTCCAGCAGAGTTCTGTCATACATATAATAGAAGTGCTCAAGAATTTCCTGCCGAACCTCAGAATTTATTTCTGGAGACTCCCTGAATAAGGCATCAATAAAATCAGCCGCATCATGAGCAGAAAAGAAAGATTTATTCATAGTAGAAGAAAGCATATACAAAGCAAGCGGAATACAGTTTACACTGTGCTGCTTTATAAAGAGAACGCTTTCAACAATTCTTACAGCCTTATTTCTGATTTCTTCAAGATATTGCTCAGCCTCTTCTTTTGGAAAAATACCAATTTTAAAACACTGCTTAAACCAGGCATAAGTTCCTGCGGCAATCGCAACATGAATACTTGGAACACACAAAAGGTGAGGATCAAAAAAGTGAATAGTGCGGAATTTATGCGACTTATAATATTTAGGACGAGTAGTTGTAGTAAGGCAAAAGCGGTATATCAAAGAAGAGTTTCTGTAAATCCTTGTTAAAAACTTCAGATAAAGACAAAGGTATTGAGAAGCTCTTTTGTAGCCCAGCCTTTTTTTCAGCATATCCATAGGCTGAACGAAAAAGTTTACAAAATCAAGGTAAGTGTCAACATGGTCAGGCACAAAAGGAATCTTGTCATCAATATCAGTTTCAACATTTATAACCGGACGCTTTGTAAAATGAAGCTTCTGCAGCTGCTGAATCAGGAAAAAGTCTTTTAAAATCGTAAAAATGTATTTCCAGGCATAATGCGCAGTTCTCGGGCGAGTAGTAAGAAAAAAAAATGGTGCAACCTTTGAATAACTTTGAATCGGTTTTGCAGAGACTTTTTTCATGTCCTTTTTATTATCTGACTTTAATAACATTATAATTGTCCCTCTTCATGAAGTGAGTCGAGTCGGGCGAGCCGGCTTTTGTCTGGTTCTATGCAGAGATTTTTTTCTTGTGTCGGCAGAACAAGACCTTTCGGACCATTCTTTGCACGGCGCAGATATTTTACATGAGTATAATACAAATCTGTTTTTCCGGCATTACGTGCCTTTGAATAATAAACAGCAAGATTTGCCGCATCCAAGAGAATGTCCAGCGGAACAGTTTTTCCCTTACGAGCCTTTATAAAAACATAGCCACCCGGAAAGTCCCGCACGTGGAGCCACATGTCGTCGCCGCGAACATGATGACGAAGCAGCTCATCGTTTTCGTTTGCATCGCGGCCAACAAGAATGTACCAGCCATTTACAGTGTAATCAAGCCCCGGGTGATTCTTTTTCTGCTGCTGCTTTGGCGTAGTGTCGCGGCGCAAAAGCTGCTCAATTTTTACCGGGTTCTTTTCGTTTTTGATTTCCTCGTAAAGAGAGTCCAGTTTTTCAAGTTGCTTTTTTGCAATCTCAATATCGTGAACAAGCTCTTCACTGCCACTTACAGACTTCTTGTATTGCTTATAATAGTCAGCCGCATTTTCCTGAGCCGATTTTTCCGGGTCAATCAAAAGTCGAACCTTCTTTCCAGATTCATAATCTTCACATTCAAGATAGTGGGAGCTGCCGTCAATAAGGTGCCCGAAACTCAAAATCAAATCACCCTGATGCTTAAGCTGCCCCGCATTCTTAAACGATTCCAGCTTTGCTTCCAGATTATGCAGGGCAGACTCTTTTTTCGAGCGCGTAGAGTTGTACCATTTTTCGGCCTTCTCAAGCAACGCCTCCCGCGAAAGCGTATCCGAATGCTCCGAGTACCACCAGTCAATATAAGAATTAAAAGTTTCGAAGGAGGGGAAAGCCTTCCCCTCGCTTCCAAGTCCTCGCTTCGCTGCGGTCTTGTCAGCTACCCCTTCTGCGGGGGCCACCCCCGCAACGCCCCCGGCCTCAGCCGTTTTCCAATCTCTTACCGGGAACCGCTCCAATGCCTGAGCAACCTTTTCTTCGTCCGCAGCGGGCTCACAGTAAATTTCACCTTTCATTTCCCCGCGTTCCGGCCTTCGGAACATAGGTTCAAGAATAGTGCCGTCAAGATCACAAAGAATAACGTTTGCAGCATTGTTCCAGAGCTTAATATATAGAATATAATTTTCTTCGATTTCTTCCGGCCCTTTCTGAGCTTCAATTTCTTCTTTAGAAAGAACCGGCTTTTTTATCAGTGAAATATGAACATAGTCTTTGTTGCTTTGCTTTTCCTGAACAAGGCGGCTGAGCTCCATTTTTACAACACGTTCAAGACCAATTTGACTTACAGAGTTTATACGGCAGCCTTTAATGTGAGCCTTCAGAAATTCCATAAAGCGCAGAGGCTTATCATTTTTAGTAATCTTACGTCTTGTCTCATTAATCCGAACCGAATTCTGAGCCGTACAAACAAGAACAGTTTTAGCACAACCTTCCCTGTAAGTATAAAAAGCAAGAGTATCAAATCCGGGTTGAATAATATCCTGAATAAAAGCGCCCTCCAGGTCCAGCTCATTCAGAATCACGTTTATTTCATTACAATTAAGAGACATTTTAAATAATTATAGACTAAATAAGCAAAAATGTCATCGTAAAACCTGGAGTCTGGACTAGTCCATCACAATTCACTTAATTAATAAAAAAAAATCCAGATTTTCACCTTGCTTCAACTCCAGTCTTCCAGAATGAGGTTAAAATGTTCCTGAAAAATCATAAAATCCTTTGTATTATTTGTTACTAAAATTAAGTTGTTGGCAATTGCAATTGAAGCAATTTGAGTATCAAGTATAGGCGTAGGTTTTCCAATTGAGAGAAGACGGCTGGTTATGTCGGCATTAATTGAAGCCGCATGTATATCATATGGGATTACCGGAAAAGATGGCTGAACATAATCTGTAAGAAAGGTCTGAAGTTTTTCTCTTTTTGCTCCTGGTTCAAGTAATTGTATTCCATTTTTCAGTTCATACCATGTAATGCTGCTTATAACGCAGGTTCCTGAGTGAAGTTCAAGAGAGGTATATAGTTTTTCAGAAGGTTCTGGCTTTGTTACCTGAGAAATTATATTTGTATCTAAAAGATAAATATTTTTCAAAATAGAGACTCTCCTTTACTGTAGCATTCTTTATTTCTTCGCAACATATTCTGGTACTCGTTATATTCTGTTTGTGTAAGTCCGCCGGTTTTGTGCTTCCATTCATTTACTTTGTCTATAAAGGAGGGACGGTAATTTTTCTTGAGCTCAGAATATTCTTTAAGTCCTAAGATTACGGCAGTTGTTTTTCCATGCTTTGTAATTTCTACAACATCACCATTTTCTGCAAGCGTAACATATTCACTGAATTTAGATTTTATATCAAACAGTGGAGCAGTCATAAAAAACCTCCTGCTTATGTCAGAAATATTAATATAGTCATTATATAGTCATATATTTAAGATGTCAAACTTTTATCCGATTTTGTTAACGTAAAATCCATTTATAACTATACTTGACAGAAAATCAAAAATTTGGAAAATAGAATCTATGAAATTCAACTCTTTAGGCAAAGTCGTATCAGTCCTCGTCGTACAGGTTATAAGATAACCGGGAGTGAATGATATATTTTGGCTAAAGCAAAAATATAAGAAAGAAGCTCTCCGGAAGGGGAGCTTTTTTTATTTATACACACGGTGGTTGAGTGCGTGCGAAGCACGTGTATCGAAACCACCGTAACAGGAGATTTATAATGAAACACACAGGCGCACAAATCATTGTTAAGTTACTGGAAATGTATGGTATTGAAACTGTAGCAGGAATTCCGGGAGGTTCTATTCTTCCTCTCTACGACGAACTCAACCGCTCTTCAATCCGACACGTCCTTGTGCGCCACGAGCAGGCTGCCGGATTCATTGCCCAGGGTATGGCCCGTTCTACAGGTAAACCGGCAGTTTGTCTTGCAACTTCCGGCCCGGGCGCTATGAACCTTCTTACAGCAATTGCAGATGCCCGCGCAGATTCAATTCCAATCATCGCAATTACAGGTCAGGTAAACACCAGCCTCATCGGAACAGATGCCTTTCAGGAAGCAGACACCTTTGGTCTTTCCTTCCCAATTACAAAGCATTCAATTTTTATTAAGACTCCTTATGATTTGCTGGATGCAATTCCTAAGGCTTTTGAAATTGCAACAAGCGGTCGTCCGGGGCCAGTTCTCATTGATGTTCCCCGCGACGTTCAGCTTAAGGAATGCGATTTTGATGCCTGGCCGGATATCAAAAAAATCCGCCTGCACGATATCCGCTTTCATACTCCTATTGATGAGTATTCAGAAAAGATGGGAAAGATTACAGACCTGCTGGCAGCAGCAAAGCGTCCTGTATTGTATTGTGGTGGCGGCTGTGATTCAGAAGAAGCTGCAAGCGGAATCAAAGCCTTTTTGCAGAATTACCGCCTTCCTGTTGTAACAAGTCTTATGGGCTTGGGCTGCGTACCAGAAAGTTCAGACTGTTTTATCGGAATGGTTGGTATGCACGGAAGTCATGCTGCTAACGTTGCCATGCACGACAGTGACCTTGTAATTGCAGCCGGAGTTCGTTTTGATGACAGAGCCACAGGTCTGGTTTCTAAGTTCTGTCCGGATGCAAAAATCATTCATATTGATATTGATGCAGCTGAGGTTGATAAGATTCTCGAATCTTATATTTCTGTAGTTGCAGATGTTGAATCTGTATTCCCTGTAATTGCCCAGCTTGTAAGCGAAAAGAAAATAGGTGCAGATGAGAGCTGGCTTAAAAAGATTTCTAAAATTAAGAAGGAATGTCACTCTGTTGAATGCGGCCGCCCGAAAAACGAAAAACTTGCAAATCCCCGCGAAATTATTTCTAAAATACCCGAGCTTGCGGCGGCCGCCGGCCTTGCCCCAGATGGCCTTATTGCAACAACTGATGTAGGTCAGCACCAGATGTGGGCTGCACAGTATTATCCTGTTGAACGTCCTAGAAGTTTCCTAACGAGTGGTAGTCTTGGTACAATGGGCTTTGGTCTCCCTGCTGCAATAGGAGCAGCAATTGCAAATCCGTCTAAGCGCATTGTCTGTTTCTCAGGCGACGGCTCAATCATGATGAATGTTCAGGAAATGGCAACTCTTGCAGAACTCAATCTGCCTGTAACAATCATAGTTTTCCAGAATGGAACTCTTGGTATGGTTTATCAGCAGCAGAAGTTCCTTTTTGATAAGAATTACAGCGCCTCTGTATTCGGCCGCTCTCCAGACCTCTTGTCTATTGCCCGCGGTTTTGGTCTAGAAGCAATCGATGCCGACAGCGATGCCGAGTGGTATAAAAAAGCATTTGATAACAATCGCCAGAATAAGCCATGCTTCGTTCGCATCAGCGTAGACAGCGAAGAAAACGTTCTTCCGTTCGTTCCTGGCGGTAAGGCAAATATTGATTCGATAAGAGATTAAGAGAATTGTCACACGGATTCGATTTTGCTAACGCAAAATCCATTTATAATATTATATGAAATGCCGTAGGCATTTCGAATCCGTGTGACATTATTTTTCAATCGTGAAAAAGGCGATTTCGCTTTTCCATTCAAAAATAGTTCTATCACACGCAGCAATCAGCAAATTTACAATTTTCTGTAACTCTGCGCTTCCTGCTGCCTCGCACATTTTGGCACCGTAAGCTGAGTTCTCCGGGCTAAACCATTTTTCAATTTCTGCCGGAGTTATGCGACGCTTTTCGGTGAGTACCTGAGAGGCGACGCGCACGGTGAAGCCTCGTTTACGGAAAAGGTTAGCGATGTAAATGCCATCCCATGAGAAGAGCGGGTTTTCTCTGTCGCCAAAGAATTCCTGTTCAGCGGCTTCCATTTTATCCAGAGTTTCTTTAAATGGCCCTAGGCTTTCTGGTGAGAGAACCTGTTTTCGTACCAGCTCACTGATATGCTGTCCGTGGCAAGGAATCTTCTGCGAAATCACAACTTTCCAGCCGGTTGCAAGCGGACATTCATAAGCAAAATCTTCATCGCTTTTATCTTCACTCTTGTCTATATCCGAATATGGAATGGCTGGTCTGTCACTTTCTTCAGCATCTTTTTGCGGTGTCATAATTCCTGCAAGAGAATCTGCCAGTGCTATAATCGAAGGCTCACTTGCAAAAGGGTCTGTGAAGAATATACGGTCAAAAACTGCTCCGTTGTACTGGAATTTTACGAGAATGTTATAGAAATCTTTTTGAGTCAGAAAATCAGTTGAAACAGAAGAGCCGCGGTACTGCAGAATAGGGCGGTCAAGGCTTCCAAGAGTACGGCCATACTGTTCAAGAATCTGCATTCCTTTTTCTGTACGGCAGACACCGCAGGTAACTCCTTCCGGAGTTTTTCTTGCTATATCCCAAAGCAAAAGACCACTGTCGGCATTCCAGATAAGAGATCGGTGATGTCGCAGCAATTCGGCCATAGAAATCATGGTGTCGCGGATTCCAAGCAGAACTTCGGCGCGGTTTGAATCAAGCCTCTGTCTCCAGAAACGGTCTGCCCTGTCGAGTACAACTTCCTTTGCCGGATCTTTCGGACTAAAAGTAAGGTTTTCTTCCGTCTTTACCGAACCACTCTTAAAGTGTTCGTTTACCCACCATTCTGAAATTGGATTTTCACCAAATTCAGACTTTTCTCTATCCCCGTCAGAACCTGTTCCGGCGGCGTTTTTTATTGCCCTGAAAATATTTATTGAGCCGGTTTCTTCTGGTGAGGAAGCCAGTTCATCAGAAGTATATTGCTCATGACTTTGTGCTTTTTCCAGAATAGAAGCAATCTGAAGCTCTCTGCGCGAAAGCACATCTTCCCGGATTGTTGCTTCGTAGCCCTGAGTACTTGGATTATAGAAAACACGTCCGCTCAAAGTATCCGGCAGATACTGCTGGGCAACCCAGTGGTCGCGGTAAGCGTGAGGGTAGAGGTAGCCGGCTCCGTGTCCAAAGCCTTCTGCGTCACGACTGTTGTCGCGAAGGTGATTAGGCACTTCTGCGTCTTCCTTTTCTACGCTGGCCAGTGCATCAAAAAAGGCCATGCTGCTGTTTGATTTTGGTGCTGTTGCAAGATATAGTGCCGCATGAGCCAGAAAGTATCGGCCCTCCGGCATACCAACACGGTCAAAGGCCTGAGCACAGCTTTCTACGATAGAAATTGCATTCGGGTCAGCAAGTCCTGTATCTTCACAGGCAGAAATCAGCATACGGCGGAAAATAAAATGCGGGTCTTCGCCTGCGGCAACCATACGGGCCAGCCAGTAACAGGCAGCATCCGGGTCGCGCCCTCTTAAAGATTTTATAAAAGCAGAAATTATATCGTAATGATAGTCGCCGTCGCGGTCGTAAAGCACAACCTTTTTTTGAATAGATTCTTCGGCTGCTTCTTTGCTTATATAAATCTGAGTTCCATAAGCAGGAACCGGCGGCTCTGTGTATGGCGACCATTTTTCCGGAGTAGTTTCAATTGCAAGCTCAAGGGCGTTCAAAAGAGAGCGGGCATCGCCATTGGCTGTTTCAATAAGATGTTCAAGAGCTCCTTCTTCAAACTCAACTTTCCAGTGGCCGTAACCTCGTTCTACATCAGTTAATGCCTGGTGGGCAGCCTTCTCAAGATCATTATAGGTAAGAGGCTTTAGCTGGAAAACGCGGGAACGAGAAACAAGAGCCTTGTTTACTTCAAAAAAAGGATTCTCGGTTGTTGCTCCAATCAGAATAATAGTTCCGTTTTCTACCCAGGGCAAAAGTGCATCCTGCTGGCTTTTATTCCAGCGGTGAACTTCATCTACAAAGAGAATGGTACGGCGGCTGTAAAGGTTATAGTAATCTTCTGCCTGCTTAATTGAATCACGGATATTCTGAACGCCGGTAAGAACGGCATTCAGGGTAATAAAGTTTGATTTTGTATGATTTGCAATAACTCGGGCCAGGGTAGTTTTACCGCTTCCCGGAGGTCCATAAAAAATTACAGAAGTGAGCTGATCGGCAGCAATGGCACGGCGAAGAAGTCGTCCTTTTCCAACAATATGGTCCTGGCCAATATATTCGTCAAGGTTCCTTGGCCGCATTCTTGCAGCCAGAGGTTCCTGAGTCAGTTTGATTTGTTCAAAAAGTGAATCAGCCAATAACTTCTCCGTTTTGTCGGTTCTTCTATACTAGGCGGCTCGCATAGTCTCGCCGCTTGAGCCATTTTCTTGTTGAGCCTAAAGCAACCCGCTGTCGCAGCTTGCTTTTTAACGGCTCTTCTATTATTGGCTACTCTCTGTTCCAGTTTCCGCGTTCCGGATAGTAAGACCAGAGGCCTATATTCTTGAATACACCGTTTGTACTATAGAATGAAACAGAAGAATACAAAGAACTTGAAAGTTCAGGATATCCTGGAGTTGCATTTAATAATGTAAGAACAGTATAAACTTCAGAAATCTGGAAAGAAGCATTTGTAACAAATGGTACAAGAATATTTCCTGGTATTCCATTTTCATCACGGGTTGTTTTTACTATTCCTGCATTTTTACTTTCAGCAAATGTGGCACCACGACCAATAAGAATTGAATCGGCACAAACTTCAAGACATGAAATATACTCTATAGCATTAAGAGCCATAACAGGAGTTGTTCCATCGGTATACCAGAGTGCGTTACTTTCGCCATAGTAAATATGCTTTGCTTCATCAGTATATGTTTCGTCTGTTGTTACAGCTCTTGAAGAATAGAATTTAATGCTACCATTTAAGTATGCAGCTGAATAAACACGTGCTTTAGATCCATCAAGATATGTATCTCCAGCTATAGCATCTTCAACTCTTGAAATTGTAATTTCTACCGGTGGATTTGTACCAATCAGTTCAAAATATCTATATTTCAAAGTAACTGAATCATATGTACAGATATAAGTGTGTCTGTGGGCTGCCATGGGAGAATTTGTCTGGAATACATTAAAGAAGTTTGTGTAATAATCTGTATTATATTCTTTGACAATAGGGAACATATTTAGAGTTGATGTTGTATCAATGAGCTTCCATTCTTCAGTTAAACTGAGTGTGCTGTTTGTTTTTCCCCATAGATTGATTTTTGATGGAATTGTTATACCTTCTGAGCCTGTTGAAACATATTCAGCAGAAAGAACATATAATGTGTCTGAATTAGCAAATACAGAAATTACCTGCTGTCCTACAAAAGAAGACGCCTGGAAGTCGTAAGAAGCAAGTGCAAATGGAGTAGGATAAAGAAACCAGCTTCCGTGAATATTATTAGCGGCCGGTTTGTATCGGATTCCACCATCTGCAGAAACGAATAAATACTCAACACCATCTGCAGTATATCTTGTAATATTTGGAATAACACCTGAAACTGTTGGTTCTTCAGGCTTTACATCCTTACGAATTTCATAAAAAATCGGCTGCCAGCAGCTTGTAAGATTAAATATTACAAAAAGAAGAAGTGTATATGCTACGGTTTTTATCTTAGTTTTCATGTTGTTACCCTGTACAATTCGAATATATTAGAAGTGATATCGCAGACTCAAGCCTAGTGTAGCAAAGAAGCCGTTATCGTTCTTTGAACTGTCACTCATAAACCATTGTGGGAGCCAGTATCCGATAGAATCAATTCCTAAAGACCATGTTTCATTAAATCTGAAGTAAGCTCCTGCAGAAATTTTTGCAGAAAATCCCGGGAAATATGTAAGATTTTGACAGGATATTGTTGCAAATCCTATTCCGGCAGAAATAGGGAACTCAAATTTTCCAATATAAGGCTGTACTGTAACTCCAAAAGTAACAGGTACAGTAATAAGAGGTTTCTGTCCCAGAGAATTATTCCATCCGATAATGGCATCTCCACCTACAGCCACATATTTATTCAAAAAATAACTATATCCTACAGAAGCTCCAAGACCTACATACAGTTTATCACCAAAATTTAGAGGGAAATTAGCAGCTATGTCGATTTTTAAGAACTGGTCTCCAGCGCCATTTTGTTCATAAACATAATCATCGTCGTAAAAATCACCACCATCATAGTCATCTTCAGCAAATACGGCAGATGATAATAAAAGAATGGCAGATATTATAGAAATAAAGCGTTTCATATTGCGACCTTTTTTTTATTTCAGTATATTTTGTTACTATAAGAATATACTGTTTTTATAGCAGTTTATCAATAAAACAGAAAAGGAGCATTGAAGGTTACATGAGCGCAGTTATTATAGATGGAAAACAGGTTGCAGCAGATGTAAGGGCAGAGGTTGCACAGAAAGTAAGTGAACTGAAACAGAAGGGAATTGCCCCTTGTCTTGCAGTAATCCTTGTAGGAGAGAATCCAGCCAGCGTAAGCTATGTTACAGGAAAGCAGAAAGCACTTGCAGAAGTTGGTATGGTAGACCGCTCTGTACATCTTCCAGAAGCTACATCTGAAGAAGAGCTTCTTAAACTTATTGATCAGCTTAATGCAGATAATTCTGTTCATGGAATTCTCGTTCAGCTTCCACTTCCAAAGCATATTAATGAAGAAAAAGTGATTATGGCAATTTCACCGGAGAAAGATGTAGATGGTTTCCACCCTGTAAGTGTAGGAAATCTTATGATTGGCCGTCCTGGTTTTCTGCCTTGTACTCCTCACGGAATTATCGTGCTTCTTAAAAAAGCCGGAATTGAAACAAGCGGTAAGCATGCCGTTGTAATCGGACGCTCTAATATTGTGGGAAAACCGGTTTCCATTCTTCTTGCCCGCAAAGATGTAAACTGTACTGTAACAATGTGCCATACAGGTACTAAAAATATGGCAGAAATTACGCGTCAGGCAGATATTATCGTTGTTGCAAGTGGTCATCCTCATACCTTGACTGCTGATATGGTAAAGGACGGCGCGGTTGTAATTGATGTTGGAGTAAACCGCATTCCAGATTCTACTAAAAAATCAGGTTTCCGCCTCATTGGTGACTGTGATTTTGATGATTTGAAGGAAAAAACATCATTTATTACTCCTGTTCCTGGTGGAGTAGGCCCAATGACAATTGCAATGCTCATGCAGAACACACTTGAAAGTGCAGAACGAAGAATAAACTAGTGTCATTCCGAACTTGTTTCGGAATCTTAGTGTCAGATAATAGATGCTGAAACAAGTTCAGCATGACAGGAATTGAAAAATGATAGATATTCAAAGTGAAGAAGACACCCGGGCCGTTCCTCTTCAGAAGGTAGGTGTAAAAGGTGTAAAATATCCTGTAGTTGTACTGGATAAAAATGCCGGTGAGCAGCATACCACAGCCTCTGTAGATTTATTTGTAAACCTTCCTCATAATTATAAGGGAACTCATATGTCCCGTTTTATAGAAGTGTTTCATAAATATCATTCAGATATATCAATGCATCATTTTCTTGATATGCTGGAAGAAATCCGAACAAAACTTACTGCACAGAAAGCCTTTGGCCGCATTGAATTTCCTTATTTTATAGAAAAAAAAGCTCCGGTTACAGCTTCTCCCGGAATTATGCAGTATAAATGCTCTTATGAAGGCGAGGTTAGTGAAGATGGAGAACGTAACTTTTATGTTTCAATTCAGGTTCCTGTTGCAACACTGTGTCCTTGTAGTAAAGCAATAAGTGAGTATGGAGCTCATAATCAAAGGGGACTTGTAAGTGTTCGTCTTCAGTATAGCGAGTTTTTCTGGATAGAAGATGTGATTTCTACAATCGAAAACTGTGCTTCAACTCCACTTTATACCCTTCTTAAGCGTAAAGATGAAAAATATGTAACAGAACATGCTTATGAAAATCCCCGTTTTGTAGAAGACGTTGTTCGTGAAGTATATCTTGGATTAAAAAAATCAGGCTTTAAGCATTTTTCCGTAGAAGCAGAAAATGATGAAAGTATTCATAACCATAATGCTTATGCTTTTGCAGAATATTCTGAATAAAATACCAGAATGATACCACTGTCCTGGTTCCAGGCATCTTAAATAATAAAAACAATCTGATTGTGTTAAAAGAAATAGGGGGGGTACCAATAAGTTTACTTCCTAGTGTCATTCCGAACGCTACGCCACATTCGCACGCACCTGCTACGCAGTGCCGCTCCCTATGTTTCAGCATGACAATACTTTTTAGACAGCCCCTATACCGTATACGTAAAATACAAAAACAATAAGTAAAGTTTAAATAAATATTTTGTTTTTAATTCTTTTTTAAATAGTTTTTTTACGTTTTTGTTTAATAAATAATTTTTAAATACTTGTTTTAACTTTTGATTAACTTTATTTAATCTATGATTATAGTAATATGACTTAAGTAATATGTCAATAAAAAAAAAGACCGACTTTTTTAAGAGCCGGTCAGTTTATAGTTTTATTTCTGTTTTCGTACGGAGTCACGTACGATTACATTCCCATGTACAACCTTTTTTCCAATGTGGAAATTAGGATTTTCAAGTTTCAAAGCTATGCTTTCTGCAGCAAGCTGAGCCATAGTATTGTAATTTATACTATAGGTAGTTAATTTTGGAATACCTATATCTGCAAAAATACCGTCGTCGAAAGCTGCTACGGAAATATCTTTAGGAATACTGTATTCAAGTCCCTCAAGATTATGAATCAGCTTGTAGGCAGTTCGGCAATCGTTACAGATAAATGCATCTGGCATTGTATCTGGTAAAATAAGACTTATTTCTTCACCAAAATCAGTTACATCCGGAATAATAAATTCCTTTCGTAAATCAAAACCATGATGAAGAAGGGCTTTTGCAATTCCCAGATATCGATCCATTACTGCTTCTGCAAATTGAATATTTCCTACAAAGCCAATAGATTTACAGCCTTGATCAATAAGATAATTTGCCAGGGTAAAACCTGCATAAAGGTTGTCTGTAATAATTCCGCCCGAATTTACATCATCATAAATGTGGGCAAGGAATAAAAATGGTTTATTCGTATTTTTCAGGATCTGAACATATTCTTTGCTCATCTGACCAAGAATTATAAAAGCACTTACTTTATTTTCTTTAAGAATTTTGGGAAGAATCAGAAGATGTTCTGTTTCATCAGAAATAATTTCAGTTATACCGTAATAATTCAACTGTGTAAGATTGGAAATAAGCGGTTGCTGCAAAGACATATATGTAGCATTGGCATTCATACTGCGTTCTGCAATAAGAATCCCGATGTTATGGGAGGATCCGTCATCATTACTGGAGTTCGGATTTTTCTTGTAACCAAGTTCTTCTGCTTTAGCAAGAATCTTAGTCCTTAAATCTTCACTCACTCCGTCTTTACCTGATAACGCTTTAGAAACAGACATAACTGTAACATCCAGTTCGTCTGCAATGTCTTTCATTGTTACTAGGTTTCTCATTAAGGTTAGTATATATCAAAAATAAAGTTAACGCAAAGGTATTATTAAACATATTTATAAAAATTGTTTTTTTTTGTACAATAATATAGTTATGAAGACGTATTTTTTTGAAACTTATGGCTGCGAGATGAATATTGCAGAATCTGCAGCTGTAGAACAGCTTTTTATTGCACGCGGATGGAAAAAATCAGAATCTGCGCAGACAGCGGATGTTGCGGTCGTTAATACCTGTTCAATCCGTGAAACTGCAGAAAATCGTATTTTAGGTCGTTTGGGCTGGTTTTCCGGGCTTAAGGCTGTAAGAGAATGCCGTCCGGGTGCAAAGTCAAAAATGCTGGAAGAGGCAGCTGCCTATGTTCAAAATGGAGCAAAGCCTCTTACTCTGATTGTAATGGGCTGTATGGCTGAACGTCTTCTTCAGAGCTTTAAAAAAGAATATCCATTTATTGATTACGTCGTAGGAACTTATGCAAAGCATCACTTTTCTGAAATAATTTCTGCTGTAGAAGAGGGCAGAAAGCCCTTCCAGATTGATGATTCGGAACAGTACCGTTTTGCTTCATTATCAGCTGAGCCAGGTGCTTTCTCAACTTTTGTTCCGATTATGCATGGCTGCAATAACTTCTGTACATATTGTATTGTGCCTTATGTTAGAGGACGTGAGCTTAGCCGCCCTGTTGATGAAATTTTGCATGAAATTGATTTACTCGGAAAAATGAATGTGCGCGAAATCACTTTGATAGGTCAGAATGTAAACAGTTATCATGCAGAAAGTGGCGAAAACTTTGCCCGGCTTCTCAATCTTATAGCAGATCACCTTCGCGAAACCTCTTCGCCAATTAAATGGGTTCGTTTTATGTCTTCACATCCAAAAGATTTTTCTGATGATGTAATTGAAGTAATTGCAAAAGAGAACGTAATCTGCCGTCATATCCATCTTCCGGTTCAAAATGGTTCTACAGCAGTGCTCAAGGCTATGAACCGCCGTTATACACGAGAGCAGTATCTGGAACTTGTAGGCCGAATTAAAGCACGTATTCCGGATGTTTCTCTTACAACTGATATTATGATGGGCTTTCCGGGCGAAACCGAGGCTGATGTTGAAGATACTCTTGATTTAATGCGTCAGGTAAAATATGAATCCGCAATGATGTATTATTATAATCCTCGCGAGGGAACTCCGGCTGCAAAAATGGATCAGATTCCGGTTGAAATTCGAAAGGAGCGACTTCAGCGTGTAATTGATTTGCAGTTGGAACATACTCATGAGCAGATGAGTAAGCGTGTAGGAAGTACTGTTATGGTTCTGGTAGAGGGGGTTAGTCGTGATGATAAGACTGAGCTTCTTGGCCAGACTGAACAGCATGAAAAAATTGCTTTTAAAGCAGACCCTTCAAAAATTGGCAGTTTTGTAAACGTAAAAATAACAGAGCTCAGTGGAAATACCTTCCGCGGTGAGATGGAATAAAATTACGATGGTTGAGTTTGTTGAAAACAACTTAAACTTTAGTAACTATAGGAGTTTATTATGATAATCAGTTTAGTTTTGATTTTATTACTTGTAATTTTCATGGCATTTTTCATTGGTTTAAATCTTTCGAATGCATGTACTTTCTGGTTTTTCAAAACTTATACAGACCTGCCGGTTGCCGTTCTTGCTCTGATAGCTTTTGGAGCCGGAATTATTTTTGCCCTCTTATTTATTCTTGTTGCAAAAATGAGGGCACCTGCAAGTGATGCTGAAGTTCGTGCCCAGAAGAAGCTTGAAAAGAAAGCTAAAGCGGAAGAAAAACTTCGCCTTGCAAAAGAAAAGCAGGCAGAAAAAGAAGCTTCTAAAGAAGCAAAAAAGAAACCTGCTGTGGTTGAGTAGGCCGCAGACAGTATCGAAACCTCTGTCATCCCGAACTTAGGGAGCGGCACTGCGAAGCAGGGCAAAGGGGCTGTCCAAAAGGTATTGTCATGCTGAACCTTCGCAGCATAGCTGCTCGGAGACTCGCTAAAAACAGTCCAGTGGACTGTTTTTACACTGCTATGCAGTGTCGCTCTCTATGTTTCAGCATCTACACTATATCTAGGCCTATAGATTCCGAAACAAGTTCAGCATGACGAGGCTTTTACCGATATATCATATATGAAGAAAATTATTTCCATTATTGCTGCAATTTTTCTTTGCACTTGTGTTTTCGCCGCAGAGCTTACAGCCTCATTTGTTACGTTAGAGGCCGCAAAAAAAGATTCTGTAGAAGAATCAGTCTCATATCTCAAAACTCAGATTTCAAAAATGACTGTTGCTGCGGAGAAGCGGGCTGCGTGGATTTTTTTGGCCTCACTGCAGGAGCAGATGGCTTTATATGAAGATGCTCAGAAATCCTATGCGCAAGCCGCAGGTATTGCTGCCGGAGATGCAGAAGGAATGCCAAAAAAAACAAATGAACAAATAGTTCTCGACGCTGTTCGTTGTGCCCTCAGCTACGGCGACTATGCAACAGCAGACAGTTATCTTAATTCAGCTGTACGCAATTCTAAAAACGCAAATGTTCAGGCTTATATCAAACTTTATACTCAGTGGTCTGCCCTTTGTAAGGCTGATGATGTTGCGGGCCTTCAGGAACCTCTTGTAATGCTTCAGGCTTATCTTAAAGTTGATTCTATGAATGCAGTAAAGCCTGCTGTTCTTCTTACTCTCTGGTATGTAACCGGCGATACTTCATATTCACAGCAGATTACAAAGCTTTACCCTAAATCAATAGAAGCTTCTATTGTTCGTGGCGATGCTCAGCTGCTGCCAACTCCATTCTGGTTCTTTGTTCCAAAAAGCGGTGAGGCTGAACAGGGAACTGGCAGTATCGCAATGCCGGAAGAACCAAAGCAGACAGCTGCAGAAAAAAACGCCACTGCTTCTGAAGCCAGCGTTGCTCCTGCCAGATTCACGAAATGGCAGCTGGGCCTTTTTCGCACAGAAAGCAATGCAAAGCTCCTTGCAGATGAGGTAAAGGCAAAAGGTTTTGATGCCTATATCACAACAGAAAAACGTGCCAGCGGGACTACATATTTTATTGTACTTGTCCGCGAAGACAAAAACGGCAATGTTGCCGACCGCCTGCGCTCTTCTGGTTATGATTGTTACGGGGTTGAGTAAACATGGGCTCCCAGTTGCGTCTTCATGGTTCAAAACCGTGCAATAATGCGCTACACGAACCTCTGCTACTTACATAAAACGTGTTGTTTCTATTTAAAATATCCATTAAACTCTAACTAACAATCATAATCAGGAGTTTTTACAATGGCCAAGACCTTCGATGATATGCCTAAAATCGAAAATCCGTTAAAAAACGAGCCGCAAGGGTCGTTTTAGGATTATCGAAAAAACGGCTCGAAGCAAGCTATGCTTGCGCCTGTTATAAGAACTAAGAGGAGTAAAAAAAGATGGCAAAAACCTTTGATGATAAGAAGATTATATACACAATGGACCGCGTTACACGTTCTTATGGAACTAAGGTGGTTCTTAAAGATATCAGTATTTCCTATTATTATGGTGCGAAAATCGGCGTTGTAGGACCTAACGGTTCCGGTAAATCTTCTCTTTTCAAGATTCTTGCCGGAAAAGACACAGAGTTTGCCGGTGAAACTTCTCTGGCTCCAGGCTACACAATCGGTTACCTTGAACAGGAGCCTGAGCTCGAGGCCGGCAAAACTGTTATGGAAATTGTAAAGGAAGGTGTAAAGCCAATTACAGACCTTCTTGCTGAATTTGATAAAATCAACGAAGCCTTTGGCGACCCTGATGCAGATTTTGATAAGCTCTGTGCCCGCCAGGGTGAGGTTCAGGAAAAACTCGATGCCCTCGATGCCTGGAATCTCGATAACAATCTTGAGCTTGCTATGGACGCCCTCCGCTGTCCTCCAGCAGACCAGGTTGTAGATGTGCTTTCCGGAGGTGAGCGGCGCCGTGTTGCTCTCTGCCGTCTTCTTCTTCAGAAGCCTGATATTCTCCTTCTTGACGAACCTACAAACCATCTTGATGCAGAAACTGTAGCATGGCTTGAAAAACACCTTCACGATTACGCCGGAACTGTAATTGCTGTAACCCACGACCGCTACTTCCTCGATCAGGTTGCAGGCTGGATCCTCGAACTTGACCGTGGCGAAGGCTATCCTTTTAAAGGTAACTACTCAAGCTGGCTTGAACAGAAAAATGCCCGCCTTGCCCAGGAGAATAAAAATGAATCTGCCCGCCAGAAAGAAATTCAGCGCGAGCTTGAATGGATTCACATGGGGGCTAAGGGACGCCAGGCAAAGCATAAGGAACACATTACCCGCTATAACGAGCTCATGGCTCAGGAAAGCAAAAAACAGCTTAAAGATACACAGATTTCTATTCCTGCTGGACCTCGTCTTGGTAACCAGGTAATTGATATTGAAAATCTTACAAAGTCTTTTGGCGATAAGCTTCTCTTTGAAAACCTCAACGTTCATATTCCGGCTGGTGCCATTGTTGGTATTGTCGGACCAAACGGTGCCGGTAAAACAACACTTTTCAAGATGATTGTTGATGCAGCAGGTTTGGAAGGCGGCGAAAAGCCAGATTCTGGAGAAATTAAAGTTGGTCAGACAGTAAAGCTTGTTTACGTAGACCAGATGAGAAGAGGTCTTGATATGAACAAGACTGTATATGAAACTCTTGGCGGTGGCGGAGACCTTGTAAAACTCGGCGCCGTAGACGAGAAGGGCCGTGCCCTCGAAGGCGGTGTTCGTGAAGTTAATGCTCACGCTTACTGTGGCTGGTTCAACTTTGCGGGGCCTGATCAGAATAAAAAGGTAAGTGTTCTTTCTGGTGGAGAACGTAACCGACTCAACCTTGGTATGATGCTTAAGGAAAGCGGAAACGTTCTGCTTTTCGACGAACCTACAAACGACCTGGACGTAGAAACAGTCCGCGCTCTGGAAGAGGCTCTTGAAGACTTTGCAGGTTGTGCTCTTGTAGTCAGCCACGACCGCTGGTTCTTAGACCGTATCTGTACACATATTCTTGCTTTCGAAAATAACTCTGAAGTTCGCTTCTTTGAAGGAAACTGGTCTGAATATGCTGAATGGAAGCTCAAGGAATTTGGTGAAGATGCCGGAGTTCCTAAGAGAACAGTTTATAGAAAACTGAGTAGATAAACAAAATTTATGCTCTCACGCAAATAAAAGGGCTTTGCCAACGGGGGGAGGCGGTAAAGCTAAAAATTGCTTTCACAATTTTTTTAACGCTTTGCTATTGAACACCGGCTGCCAGCGGCCTTACACATGTTGTCAAAGCCCTTTTTTTGCTCCGAGCATAAGTTTTGAAATCACAGCTTTAATAAACTGTTTTCTTACAATTTTCAGAGATATTTCTGACTATCAAAATCTTCATACTTCTATTATATTTAGGCTATGAAAATTTATTTTAAGAATAAAACTAAAATTCTCTGTTTCTTGTGTTTTGCAGTTTTTGCAATTTCATGCAGCGGAAAAACTAAGAAAAATACAAATCCTGAATTCAGTAATCCAATGGCCCAGGCCTTTATGGATGCTCAGAAATCAGACAAATCTAAGGCTAAAGGAAAAAAGACTGAAAAAAAGACAAAAGAGCCGGTTGCTGTTTTAGAAGTTAATCCGCTTGAAGTAATTTCTTTTAACCGTGACAAAGCTATTGTTGATACCGGTAGCAAACCTTTTAACGAACGTAAGGCAATAGAGCTTGTTCGGGATATGAAAACCGGCTGGAATCTTGGAAATACATTTGATGCAACAGCTGGTGGAAATAGTCTTTCTTCAGAAATGAGCTGGGGGCAGCCAAAAACCACAAAAGCAATGATAGATGGTCTGGCTGCATCAGGAATCAAAACAATTAGAATTCCGGTTTCATGGTCTCGCCATATAACAGATGCAAGTTATTCTATTTCACCTGCATGGATGAACCGTGTAAAAGAAGTTGTTGACTGGGCTATAGAAGATGGAATGTATGTTGTCTTAAACATTCATCATGATAACTACGAAAAAAATGCCAAAATGCCTAAATCTGCCGGTTTTTATCCAACAGATGAAAATTATGAAGAATCAGCAAAATTTGTATGTAATACCTGGGCTCAAATTTCTCTCGCATTTAATAACGGCTATGATGAGCACCTTATTTTTGAAGTGTTAAATGAACCTCGTCTTCGTGGAACAAGCGAAGAATGGTATTATAATGCAACTTCTCCAAAATCAATTTCTGCAATGAATAATCTGAATAAACTTACACAAAATATACTGGATGTAATTCGTGCAAGTGGAGGAAATAATAAAAAACGCTTAGTTGCAATTCCATCTTTGCAGGCTTCACCCGATTCTGCTCTTGCAAGCACATTTAAAATGCCTCAGGATTATGATGGCAGTAAAGACCGCCTGATTGTTTCAGTTCATATGTACACTCCATATAATTTTGCAATGGAATCTCCGGGAATTAAAAATTATTCGGAAAGTGTAAAGAAAGAATTTACATCAATGTTCAAAAAACTGAATGATCATTTTATTGCAAATGGTTATGCTGTTTATATCGGTGAATACGGTGCAACGAATAAAAATAACCTTGAAGACAGGGTAGCGTGGTTTCATGATTTTATAAAAGAATCACGTGCTTATGGAATGCCATGCTTTCTTTGGGATAATGGTGTTTGGAAAGTTGAAAATGAAAAATATGATGAGCATTATGGCTATTACAACCGTAATAGTCAGAACTGGTATTTTCCAGAAATCATAGACGCAATTAATTCTGAAATACAATAATTAGGATATCCCCTGAAATAAGTAGGGGGGGTGACTTTTTTAGGAGTAACTATATGAGCTTTAGAAAAGATTTTATGTGGGGAGCGGCAACTGCTTCTTTTCAGATTGAAGGAGCCTGGAATGAAGATGGAAAATCACCTTCAATCTGGGATGAATTTTGTCATCGTGGCGGAAAAATAGAGGATAACTCAACTGGTGATATTGCCTGTGATCACTATCACCGCTACAAGGAAGACGTAAAGCTTATGGCAGAGCTTGGCCTCAAAGCTTATCGTTTTTCAATTGCATGGACTCGTATTCTTCCAGATGGAACAGGTAAAATCAATGAAAAAGGTCTTGAGTTTTACAGTAATCTGGTTGATGAACTTTTAAAGTATAACATCACACCTTATGTTACTCTTTACCATTGGGATTTACCATATTGTCTTCAGTTAAAAGGTGGCTGGACCAATCCTGAAAGTCCTTTGTGGTTTGAAGAGTATACAAAGGTAATCGTTAAGTGCTTTGGAGAAAGGGTAAAAAATTATATTACTTTTAATGAACCTTCTGTTTTTATGGGTTGTGGTTGTGCTCAGGGGGCTCATGCACCAGGTTATCAGCTTAGCACAAGAGATCTTTTGCATATGGGACACAATATCCATCTTGCACACGGAAGGGCTGTAAAAGTTATTAGAGAGCTGACACCTTTTGCCGAAGTTGGAATTACACTGGCTTCTTTACCTGCTATTCCTGTTACAGAAAAAGATGCAGATGCAGCATATGAAAGTCATTTTTCTATTACACGCGAATTCTTTTTCTGGTCTGATGCTTACTGGGCAGATCCAATTGTTTTAGGACATTATCCGGAAAAACTTTTACAGGAAACAAAAGATATCTTCCCTTCATTTACAGATGAAGATATGAAATTAATAAGCCAGAAAATTGATTTTATAGGAATAAATATTTATCAGGGACATTATACAGGTGATTATACACGTAAGCCTGGTACACCACATACAGAAATTGGCTGGGATACTTTTGATTCTGCTCTAGAGTGGGGTGTAAAGCATTTTACAAAAAGATATCAGATTCCGATTTACATCACAGAAAACGGACTTTCATGTCACGATTGGGAAAGCCTCGATGGAAAGGTTCATGATCCAAACCGTATAGACTTTTTGCACCGTTATTTGCGTGGGCTTAAGACTGCGGCAGAAAGCGGTTGTGATGTGCGTGGTTATTTCCAGTGGTCATTTATGGATAACTTTGAATGGGCAAAGGGATATAATCCTCGTTTTGGAATGGTTTTCTGTGATTATGCAACACAAAAGCGCATTCCAAAAGATTCAGCTTACTGGTATAAAGAAGTGATTGAAGCTAACGGAGAAAACTTGTAAAAAAGCTGGTTGAGCTTGTGTAGTACGGTGGTTGAGCTTGTGTAGTACGGTGGTTGAGCTTGTCGAAACCACCGTTTTTTTTTACAAATATTTCTTCATTTCTTCACTTGTTGGTATGCGGTTTTCTGAACAACCGGTGGTGAACTCCATAAAGTTTTCTTTTTCTGAAGTATAAGGTGTCCACTCTGGTAATGGTTGTCCGTTAAGGTCAAGACCATTTGGATTTCCGCACTTTATAAAGTTACAAAGATAATCACACATCTGTCTTGCAACATCATAATGAACTCCAGTAAACGGTCTCCAGCATTTTGCAAGAGTTTCAAACCAGAACCATAAATCAACAGAATGGAATTTTCCAGGATGATCCCAGCCTGGAATTGGAACATCGAATTTATAGCAGTAATTTTCAAGTTTTAAGCCACGAGCTTCTTCTTCCTTCATCAGTTTTCGGATACCCATTTCAACAGCATGAAGACCACCAAAAATAAATTCGTCGGTAGTAAAACCGGTAAAAATTGGACAAGGTGTGCATTTACCTTGCTGAACAACTTCTATCAGACTTCCTCTGTTATATTTATCATCAAAAGTAGGAGTCCAGCTGGCAATAGATTTAGAATATCCACCCCATTCATCCCATTTTTTGCGAAGTTGATCTGTTGAAAGTTTTCGAACTTCTTCAAGATTTTTACAGCCACAGAAATTAAAAAAATCTTCTCCAAGTTTTTCTGCATCTGAAACAGTACGTTTTGGAAACATATCAGGCATATTAGGTGTATAAATTAATCCGCTGTCTACAACAGCCCGCTTAAAATATTTACGGCTTTCAGGGTTCCCAATGTGGAAAAGTACGCTTCCGGCTCCTGCAGACTGTCCGCCAATAGTTATATTTTCCTTATCGCCTCCGAAAGCTTCTATATTTTCATAAACCCATTTAAGACCTGCAAGCTGGTCCTGTAGTCCTGCATTAGCCGGATTGGCAGGATATTCCCTTGTAAGTTCGGGATGACAGGTAAAACCAAATAGGTTTACACGGTAGTTTACAGTTACAACAACAATTCCACGGCGTGCTATGCGTTCACCGTCAAATTCCATTTCTGCAGTATGGCCAACCTGCCAGCCGCCTCCAAAAATCCAGAAGTAAACAGGAAACTTTTCATTTCCGGTTTTAGCAGGAGTCCAGATGTTCAGATAAAGACAGTCTTCGCTTACAGGAATATCCGGATCAACAGACCATTCGCGTGAATATACATCTTCCGGCGGTGGATTTCTGTTAGGGGAAGGCTGAACAGGAATAGGAGGGAATTTGAAACATTCTTTCACTCCTTCCCATGGTTCAGCAGCTTGTGGTGGTGCAAAACGCAGGGGGCCTACCGGTGGTTTTGCAAATGGAATTGATTTGAAAGCGGTAATACGCGGGTCAGCGGCAGGGATTCCTTCGACTGTACCAAGTTTTGTTTTAACGATTCTAAGCATAGTTTTTCTCCAAAAAAAAAGCGGTGGTTTCGACATGCTCAACCACCGCTTTTACGATGAACCTGAATAGTTCTTCGATTTTAGGTTATTCTTTAACACCACCAATTGTCGGTGATTTTATTCTTTTACACCACCAATTGTCATACCTGCTCTAATCAATTGTGCGACAGCACAATTTCCTATTAGCAAGGGGCAATGGGGGCGGCAATGAGCCCCCATTCGGTGATTTTACTCTTTAACACCACCAATTGTCATACCAACTACGAAGTATTTCTGTACGAATGGATATACAATGAGAATAGGTAATGTTGCAACTACGGTAATTGCAGAACGAATACTGATTGGTGTTACAGCCTGGCTTGAAGCTCCAGAAGCAGCTGCAACGGCCATAGAGTTTGCATCTGCTGCGTTAGCAGATTGATTCTGACTGGCCTGAAGAATAGACATCAATACATACTGCAATGAATGAAGCTTTGGCTTATTTGAAGCATAAAGGTAAGTATCGAACCAGCTGTTCCATGCACCTACAGCAGTGAACAAAGAAACCATAGCGATTGAAGGAATAATTAGAGGCCAGATAATCTGAATAAAGATTTTGAACTCATTTGCACCGTCAATACGTGCAGATTCTACAAAGCTGTCTGGTAAACCATTAATGTAAGTTCTTACAAGAATGAAGTTGAATACATCAACAAGACAAGGAATGATGTAAACAGAGTATTTACCAAGAAGATGAAGATTCTTAATCAACATGTATCCTGGAATCAAACCTGCGTTTACATACATAGAGATTACGAGAATTGTTGTGAGAGGTTTTCTCATTACAAATTCCTTACGGCTCAATGCATAGGCAAGCATTGTTGTACAGAATACGCTGAATACTGTCTGAAGAATTGTACGGGTTATAGAAATAATTCCTGCATGGAAAATTCTATCTGTAGTAAAAAGATTCTTGTAGTTTGTCCATGTAAATTTTCGTGGCCAGAGTTTGATTCCACCAGTAAGAGAATCAAGACCATCATTAAGGGAAATAGCAATAGTATTCCAGAAAGGATATACAGTAACAATTACTACAAAAATAAGAACAAGATAAATAATTATATCAAAAATAAGGTTACTTATAGTTGTACGCCTTTTTGCTGATGCATAGTCAATTGTTTTGTCCATTATATCAAACGCTCCTCACCACTCTTCTTGGCAATTGTATTAGCTAAAATAAGAAGCAGAATGTTTACTGCATTCTTAAAGATACCAGCCGCAGTAGCAAGACCGTAACGAGACAGCTTGAAACCGTATTTCAATACATAAATATCGATTGTTTCTGCAACATCCTGAATCATACCGTTCTGCAACAAGTATGGCATTTCGAAGTTAGCATCAAGGATATGTCCGGCAGACATAATCATCATAATAATGATAGTTGCTTTAATTCCTGGAAGTGTAATGTGCCAGATTTTGCGGAGACGGCCACAACCATCAATCTGTGCTGCTTCGTACAGACAAGGGTCAATAGCAGTCATAGCACCAAGATATACAATTGTGTTCCAACCAACTTCCTTCCATACATAAGTCCAACCTATGATGTGCCAGAAGTAGCTTTGTTTAGCAAGCCACTGAATTGGTTCATCAATTAAATGAAGCCCTAACAAAATACTATTTAAAATACCTGTTTTATCACCAACAAGTACGTTTGCTACGAGACCTGTTACGATTACCCAGGAAAGAAAGTGCGGAAGATAAGATACTGTCTGAACAAAACGTTTTACACCAATAAAACGAACTTCGTTCATGAATACTGCAAGTATAATTGCTGTAATATATCCAAGAGCCGTAGAAATAAGGCTCATGCCTATTGTATTTCTAAGAGAAAGTAAAAATTCTTTTTGCTTAAAAAGTTCTACAAACCATTTAAAGCCGACCCAATCTTGCTGTGAAAAAGATTTATATGGTTTATAATCCTGAAAAGCCATGGTCCAGCCCCAGAGTGGAACATAACGGAACAAAATGATATAAAGTACAAAAGGAAGCGACATAAGGATAAGCATTTTCTGCTTTCCTAAAAGCTTCAATTTACTTTTTTTATTTAAATTAATGAGTTCTGTAGTGGCTTTATCCTTTACAGATTCTGCTTCTTTTTTTGTTTTCATAAAAAAACACCCTGAAAAAATGTTATAAAAAAAGCCCACAGAAAACTCTCCCGTGGACTTTTTTTAGACAAGAGAACGCATTGCATTCTCTTGTCCACTGGTCAGGTTCTAACAGCGTGTCAAAACCTGGCTAGTCCTTTTACTGTTCGCCACCGAATGCTTCTACACGGTGATCAAGCTGCTGCTGCATGAACTTGTTGTAAACCTTTGTGAGAGGTTCCATCAACTTAACATATTCGTTCCATGTCTTTTCGAAGTCAGCAGGTTTTCCCATAATCATCTGTGGGAGGTACTTGCGCTGGATTGTTTCGAAGCCAGTCATAGCAACTGCTGCTTCTTCTTCGAATCCACCCTTTTCAGCAGATGGGTTACACTGCCACATTGGGTACCAACCTGTGTTCTGTGGTGGGTTAGGATCTACGAATTCTGCATAAGAACCAACACCGTAAGCAGCCCAGAGGTCAAGGTCAACCTGCTTCTGGCTCAAAGCGTATTCCCATGGAAGGTCATCCATTGTACGTGTGTATCCAGATGGCATAGTTCCTTCAAGTTTTGGAGCTTCTTCTCTCCAGAGGAGAGCGTAGTGGTTCTGGTTGTACTGTGGATCTTTCTGCTGGTCGCGCATAGCCTGTGTACGGTATGCAGCACCCTTTGTTCCAGTTTTAGAACCATCTGTATCGATGAGGTAGTCTTCACCCTCAAATCCCCAGTAGAGAACCTTCTGGTTTTCTTCTTCAAGCATCTTGTCCATGAACTGGATAATCTTGATAGCCTTGTCTTCTGGACACTTTACAGTGATACCAAAACCTCTCTGAAGGTTTGGAAGTGAACGGTCACGGTAGTGAGGCTTAATTGATTCATCAAATGTGATGGCGAGTGGAGCATATGTTCTCTCGTCTTTTCCTGCTGACCAGAGTGCGTTTTCAGCGTTATCACCCATGAACTGCCATCCCTGAATGAACATACCAAGTACACGACCCTGTGAAATCTTTGCATAGTACTGGTCACGGTTATCTGTGAATGAAGCTGGATCGATCAAACCACGCTGGAAGTATCCGTTAGCAAGCTGGAACCACTGCTTAGCAAATTTGTCTGTGAAGATATCATAGTAAACATACTTGCCGTTTTCTTTGATAACGTGTCCGTTACCATCGTTAGGGTTTCCTGAAAGGAACTGTGGTGGGTTCCAGAGGTTGAATGCTTCCCAGTCAGCAGTAATGATATTGAATGGAATTGTTGGTGCTCCATCAATTGTTGGATATTTCTTGTAATATTTTTCAAGAAGGTCGAAGTACTGATCAACAGTCTTAATCTTTGGATATCCGAATTCCTTAAGAACTGCCTTCTGAATCCACCAGCCGTTTCCGTTGTAATATGTATCAGATGGGATACCATCGATTACACCATAGTTAGGAAGAGAGTAGATGTGCTCTTTTACGATGTTTCCCTTAGCATCCTTTTCAGAATCCTGGTCAATCATCTTTTTCCAAGCTGTAGAGTAGTGCTTCATAAGATTTGGACCATATTTTTCTACGAGTGGCTTAAGGTCGCGGAGACAACCTGCACCCTGGAACTTCTCTGAGTCTACTTCTACGAGGTCAGGAAGGTCACCAGAAGCGATAAGTACACCAATCTTCTGGTCTTTATCACCTACAAGGATATCCCAAGAGAATGTTACACCAAAATTCTCTTCAATCCATTTGTAAGTTTTGTTTTCAGCAGGTGGCTGTTCACGCTGCTGGATAGTGAAAACTGAGATGTTAAGTTTGTCGCTTTTTTTAGCTCCACCTTTACATCCCACCAGGCTCAATGCCAGTACTGCTGCTGCAGCGACTAACATAATTTTTTTCATAAAAGTCCTCCATTTATAAACTTTTAGTTAAAAACACGGTAAAACGTTTTTTAATATGATAAAACCGTTATTTTGCTAAAAAAACACTAAAAGTATCATAATATTTATAAAATAGTCCTATTTTACGTTGAATTCCATCATTTTTCATAGTAGAATACTCTTATGAAAAATGATAATGGAAGAGCTCGGCAACCGGTTGCCTTGCAGTTTTTTGTTCAGGATGGGTATTCCGAGGAAGCTTTAAGGCTTATAGAATATGAAATTCTGTATGTAGAAAAAGGTCAGGGAACACTTTCTCTTACAAATTCCGAAGAAAAAGTTTGTGCAGGTGATATTGTCGTTATAAATCCTTTTGAAGAACACTTTTTTACGGTGGATTATTCTGCCGGAACCTTCCGTTGTTACAGACTTTTATTTGATATTTCGGCACTTGGTAATCCCTATGACCCGTGCAGAACTTTTTTTGAAGGAATCAGGCTTTGTCGTTTTCTGCATAATCTGCCTGAAAAGCTTTTATATCGCTTTAATAAAATATCCGGTATGGAAAAAAATACTGATGGCAGAGAACTGATTTTGCGCTCGCTTTTGCTGGATATTATTTCACATTCTGTTGAATCAGGACAATACGAGCATTTCTCCCAGCTTTCGGGGATTGAAAAAAGAAGTCTTTCTGCGATTGATAATGCTTTGCAGTATATTCGTGAAAATTACAGCGAAAACCTGAGTCTTACGGCAATTCTTCAACTGACAAACTACAGTAAAAGTCATTTTATCCGGCTTTTTAAAGAAAGTACGGGAATGAATGTTTCTGAATATATAAATAAATTCAGAATAGAAAAATCCTGTCTTGATCTGATTTATACAAATAATAATATTACTGAAATTGCTACGGCGAATGGATTCAATAATATTCAGTATTTTTCGAGAAAATTCAAAGAATATATGGAATGTACGCCAAAGCAGTATCAGAAAAAGAGTAAAAGACTGACGGAACGCTAAAAAAGAATGTCACACGGATTCGATTTTGCTACGCAAAATCATTTTTATAATATATATATGGAATTACGTAGTAATTCCGAATCCGTGTGATAATCTTATTCTAGTGTGAAACCTTTAAATTGGTGGGTGCCGCCACCGACAAATTTAAAGTAGAGCTCTCCAACTCCATCCGGAATATTGATGTTTGTGCTGAAGCTTTCCCAGATATTGCTTCCGATAGGAGTGATTTCTGCAAGCACAGGCCCATCCCATTTTGTACGAACTTCGTACTTGCCGTAAACATAGCCGCGGGTTGTTACAGAAATCTTGCGAACTCCCTTAAAATCAAAAAACTTAAAGCCCAGTGTATAGCCGTTCTGCATATTTGCTACATAGCCTTCTTCCTGGTCGCCGTCTTTACCGTCCTGGGTAATGCGGGGGTGCTTTATATCAACAATAAAGTTCTTTTCATCCGGATTAAAAATATTGCAGGCAATGTAAGCAGGGTTGAAGCCTTTGCCTTCGAGAGGACCACCATTAAGTCCGCAGGAAGTAATTTGAACTTGTGGAATTGTGCCATCTGGCAGCACCTGCATTTTTTCTGCACAGCCCTGACGGTTAAACCAGTTTCCGTTTGTGTGGCGGTGATAGAAAATGTAGTACTGACCGTTTATCAGTTCAAAGCCGCCGTGATTGTTTGCTCCAAAGCAGGTCGGCATATCAGCTGGTTTGTAGGAATCAATTCCAAGATCTACGTTACTTACGATAACTCCACGGTAGGTAAAGCCCGAGGTTGGATTCTTACTTGTTGCATAACAGAGCTCGTGCATAACCTGGGAAGAGAAAACAAAATAGTAAGTGTCTCCAATCTTACGGATAGAAGGGGCTTCAAAGAAAGCATGATTTTTATAACCCTTCCAGTTTGCAATTGAATCCTGTGGGTAAGGGCAGTCTGTTTCAACTGGTGTTGAAACGTCTGTGTAACAGTCGCCTGGAGCAATTATTACAGGTTCTTCTTCAATTGTGAGCATATCAGGTCCAAGAACAGTTGCCATTGCACCGATTCTGTCTTTCATATTATTTCCGCAAAATCCGGTGTATAGGTAAGTTCTGTTTCCTTCGGTAAGAACTCCAGGGTCAAACTGAGGCATATCACCCTTGCGGTCCCCCAGTCTTGTTCCGTCCTTGTAGTGAACGTGGCCGTAAAACTTGTATTTTCCTGCCGGTGTATCGCAGACAGCAACAGAAACAAAGCCAACCTTGTCGTAAACGTAGTAAAGATAATAGCGGCCGTCCGGACCCTGAGTAACATCAGGCGCGTAAAGGCACATGTGGCCGTCTGCATTCATTTCTTCTGTTGTTTTTGGGTAGATTACACCTTCGTAACGCCAGTCTGTCAAATCAGTTACCGGGGCAGAGTAGCAGACATAGTCTCCCTGGCAGAATACCCAGCCGTTGAAAAAGTCGTGGGAGCCGTAAACATAAACGCGGTCTCCGAATACGTGTGGTTCTCCGTCCGGAACATGTTCCCAAGATGGCATATAAGGATTAAAGCATTGTTTCATCGTAATATTCCCCTAAATTTTTGATATTTTTAGTTAAACGTTTTACTTTTATTTGTTAAAACTGTATATTGAAATTATGAAAAGTGCAAGAACAATTTGTTTGCTGTTTTTTACTGGAGGATTATTTATGTCTTGTTTAAAAGAAGAATTGATTGCGGCAACTCCTGTTACTGAAATGCAGAAGTTGATGGCTGAAAAAGCTTTTAAAATGCCTGGAGAAAATAATCCGGTTGTGGCTCATAAATATGGGGCAGATCCGGCTGTTCTTGAATACAAGGATACACTTTATATTTATTCTACAAATGACATGCAGCAGCTGGAATTTACAAAGGGTAAAATTGATAACGGCTATAATAAAATTAACACGCTGAATGTTTTTTCTACTAAAGATATGGTTAACTGGACAGACTGCGGTGAGATTGCTGTTGCCGGAAAAAATAATCCCGCAGGAGCAGCAAAGTGGGCCGCTAACTCCTGGGCTCCTGCAATTGCCTGTAAAAAAATTGAGGGGAAGGATAAGTTTTTCCTTTATTTTGCAGACTCCGCAAACGGAATCGGAGTTCTTACAGCAGATTCTCCTGTTGGACCATTTATTGATCCGCTTGGAGAAGCTTTGATTTCTCGTAAGACTCCAACCTGCGAAAAGATTAACTGGCTTTTTGATCCGGCAGTTCTTGTTGATGAAATGGGGAACGGCTATCTTTACTTTGGTGGCGGTCACGATCCTGATAAATATGAGCATCCTAAAAATGCCCGTTGCGTTGCTTTAGCTGATGATATGATTCACATTGTCGGCGAGCCTCAGATGATAGATGCGCCTTTCCTTTTTGAGGATTCGGGAATTAATAAGATTGGGGATATCTGGTACTACACTTACTGTACAAACTGGCAGGACAGAAAGGACACAAAGGATTCTGATAAAATGCCTATTGCAGTAATCGGTTATATGACTTCAAAAAATCCACTTGGACCTTTTGAATACAAGGGATATACATTGGAAAATCCTGGTACTGTTTTTGGTGCCTGGGGAAATAACCACCACTGGATTTTCAGCTTCCGCGGTAAATGGTATATCGCTTATCATACTCAGGTTCTGGAAAAGACTGTTGGCTGCGAGAAGGGCGGTTATCGTAATGTATTCATTGATAATTTTGAAGTAAATGCAGACGGTTCGCTTCCAAAACAGAAGATGACTAAGAAGGGTGTTGAGCAGGTAAGCAACTTTAAGCTTGGTGAAGAAGTGCCTGCTGCAACCTTTGCATCTTCACGTAATGTGGCTGTAACTAACAAACAATCGTTAGTTTCTATAAAGGATGGGGCATACGTTTGTATTAAGGGTGTTGAGTTTACAGGAAAAGAAAGTGAGTTTTCTGCAACATGTGTACCTGTGGATGGAAAAGAAATTAAAGTTCAGCTCGATAACTTTGGCGGTAACGGTACAGAAATTGCAGGGGTGAAGCTTGGCAAAAAATCAGAAGTAAGTGCAAAGCTCACAGCTACAAGCGGAGTGCATGATTTGTATATCATTCTGCCTGAAGGGTGTGAACTTATAAACTGGTCGATTAAATAATAAGTGGATTTCTTTGGGGGCTTTGCGAGGGGTGAGACTTCCCCCTCCTTGAGGCTAATAGTTAAATGCTAACAGCTAAAAAAAAGTACATTTGATATTATGGAAGAAAATCACTATAATATTGCTATATGAGTAACAATAACGAAAATCAGAACGAAAAGAGAGATCCACTGCTCTGTCACTGGGCAGATCAGATGGCTAACCAGATTATCCGTGAGAAGGGAGATCTGGATTCATACACCTGTGCTTCAGGAATTACACCTTCAGGAACTGTTCACCTTGGAAACTTCCGCGAAATTATTACAGTAGACTTAGTAGTTCGCGCCCTTCGCGACCGCGGTAAAAAAGTCCGCTTTATTTATTCATGGGACGATTACGATGTATTCCGCAAGGTTCCTGCTAACATGCCTGACCCTGAAATCCTTGAAAAATATCTTCGCTATCCGATTACAGAAGTACCTGATACAACCGGCCGCAACGAAAATTATGCCCGCCATCACGAGGTTGATATTGAAACTCAGCTTCCACGTGTTGGTATTCAGCCAGAGTTCCTGTATCAGGCAAGCCGTTATCGTGCAAACCGCTATGCAGAAGGAATGCGCAAGGCTATGCAGAACCGTGATGTTATCAAGGAATGTCTCAATGAATACCGCGACGATGCTCATAAAATGAAGCCGGAAGATGTTTACTGGCCAGTTGCAATTTTCTGCGGTAAGTGCCAGAAAGATACAACTGAAATTACAGACTACGACGGCGAATATGGAATCACTTATAAGTGTGAATGCGGCAACTGCGAAACTGCAGATATCCGTAGCTTCAAAGGTGCAAAGCTTGGTTGGCGTGTTGACTGGCCAATGCGCTGGAACGAAGAAAAGGTAGTATTTGAGCCGGGTGGAAAAGACCATATCAGTCCTGGCGGAAGCTACGATACTGCAAAGCTTGTTTCAAAGAGAATCTACGACTGGGATGCTCCAGTTACAATGCGTTATGACTTTGTAAATCTTAAAGGTGTTCCTGGTAAGATGTCTTCATCAAAGGGTAAGGTAATTGCTTTGCCAGATGCTCTGGATGTTTATCAGGCAGAAGTTCTCCGCTACCTTTTTGCGGGAACAAGACCTAACACAGAATTTGCAATCAGTTTTGATATGGATGTTCTCAAGGTATATGAAGACTATGACAAGACAGAGCGTATTGTTTACGGAATCGACAAGGCAAAATCTGATGACCACTTCAACAAGGAAAAGCGCATTTATATGCTGAGTCAGATTGACGGAAAGATTCCTGAGGTTATGCCATATCAGATTACAATCCGCCAGCTTACAACACTGCTTCAGATTTATTCTGGTGATATTGATGCTGTAATTAAGGCTCTCGGAGATGTAAAACCTGAACAGGAAGAGCGTCTCCGCCGCCGCATTGAATGTGCATGGTTCTGGGTAAAGCACTCAGCTCCAGACTGCGCACCGGACTTCTGTTTTGAACTCCGTAACGACGGTAGCAAGGCAGACCTCTCTGGTGACCTTCTTACAGCTGTAAAGCGCGTTCGTGACGAGGTTCTTCCAAAGCTCGATACCTTCCAGCTTGATAAAGAATGTCAGCAGGCAATGTATGACATTGCAACAGAATGTGGTCTTGAATCAAAGGCTCTCTTTACTGCACTTTATCAGGCATTGATTGGAAAAGAGCAGGGCCCACGCCTTGGAAGCTTCTTTAGAATTATTGGTAAAGAACGTCTTGAGAAAATATTGAGTGTATATTAAGTGATTTAAAATCACACGGTCCGTGTGACTTTGTTACAATTATTTACAACTTGAATTTTCAGAATCCTATGTTAAAATAGTTAGCATAGGATTTTATATTTATGAAACTGAACCGCAAATTTTCTTTTATCATTCTTTTTACAATAGTACAGTCATGTGTTTTAACCGTTTTTTCAATAATTAATCTTAAAAGCATTCAAAATATAAAAGATTATCAGAATATGGAAACTAAAACTGAAGCCCAGCTTAGTACCATTATTGACTACCTCGAAAGAATGGATTACTGGGATTTTGATATTGGAAATGCCTATTCTGCTTTTGAAGAAAAAAAAGTTGAGATTTCAAAATCTTTTGCATATCTTACTGAAAATCCTATAGTGAATGAATTTCCAGAAGATTTTACTAATAACCTTAAACAGGTAAAATTAACCTGGCAGCTTATAGAAGATGGCCTTAATCCTATAGAAGATATACTCCGTACAATGGAGACAGTAAAAATAAATGCAGGTGCTCTTTCGAATATCAAAAATTATGGTATAAGGGAATCTGCAAAGCTTTACACAAGTGATGCTGTAGTGCAGAATCTTCTTTCAATGACAGAAGAAGCACATCAGCAGCTTAGAAAAATCCGACTTCTTTATGTACAGCTTATGTCACTCAATCAAAAATCTTCTGTGATGATTGATGAAGTTATGAACAGCATGGAAAGCCGCTTTATATCGATTGCTATTATTTTTGCTGTTATTACTACAATAGTTCTTTCGATTCTGATTCTTATTGTTACTACACGTGTTTCTAAGAGAATTGTAAAAGTTCGAAATATAACTACAACTCTTGCCGAAAAAGATTTTACTGTAAGTATGAATCCTGAAGGTAGTGATGAAATGTGGTTGTTGATGTCAAATATCAATAACATGGTTAATCAGATAAATGGCTTTTTCAAACTTGTAAAATCAACTGCTCTAAAGGCTCTCCTTGCAGAATCTTCAATTAATGAATCAGCTGGAAGAACTGCAGAAGCTTCTTCTATGATTGATACAAATATTGATGATATTAATAAAAAGTTTTCTGAAGCAGTTTCTGTAATTAATAGTACTATAGCTGTAATTGCAGAAATGAATCTTCATGTTGATACTCTTGTTCAGAGTAATTCTTCGCAGACGGCAGCTATTGAAAATAGTAATTCGGCAGTAAATGAAGTTGTAACTACACTTGATTACATCAGAAAGATGGCAGAAGAGCGTGTAAGAAATGCAGAAGAAATGCATACTTATGTTGCAGATGGTGATGACAAGATTTCTGCAACTAATGAAATTTTAAATAAGGTTGCACAACAGCTCGATGAAGTTTATGAAGTTGTAACAATTATCAATAACGTTGCAGAACAGACAAACCTTCTTTCTATGAACGCTGCAATTGAGTCTGCCCATGCAGGCGAAGCAGGTAAGGGCTTTGGTGTAGTTGCTGAGGAAATCAGGTCTCTTGCAGAGGAAACTGCTGAAAACGCAGATAAGATTTCTAAAGTAGTAAATACAATTGTTGATGCTGTAGAAACTGCAAATGCTTCCAGTCAGTCAGCATTTGAAGCATTTGAAAAGGTAAGTTCACATGCAGATCAGATTGTGGGTTCTTTGCAGGAAATTACCGGCGGAATTGGAAAGATTGATACACAGATGCAGCAGATTAAGAAGCGAAGTGAAGAGACTTCTACAGCCGCTGATGAAATGAACCGTTACTGTATTCAGCTTGCAGATAAGCAGAAACAGGTTTCTTTCAAAGTTGATAACATGAATGATGTATTCTTTAATGCAATTAATTATTTGCATAAAATTAAGGAAGAAACTGCAGATATTGTAAGTAAGATGAAAAACGTTAGTTCTTCAAGTGACGAAAGCTTCAGGAATCTTACTGAGCTTAAGAACGTACTTGAGGAATTTAAAACCGGTGAAAGTTCTGAGAATGAAGAAGTTGAAAATACTCTTGAAAATAATTCGGGAACAGAAATAGTTTCTGATGATGAGATAGTATAATAGTTATTTTGCCAGAATCAAAATAAGAGAAACAAGATAAGGCAGAGAAATCAAAAATGATGATGGAATGCCTGGAATATAGTTCTGAATATTTGCTGCAAGCAAATCTGCAAAACAGAAGATGAGAACCGCTGCTACAATACGCAGCGGCTTTTTTTTACCCAGAAAAACTGCGGCTAATGCCATCCAGCCGCGACCACTGGAGATATTTGGAACAAATGAAGAAAGTCTGATTGCAAGTAAAATTCCTGCAAGAGAACCGTAGAGTGCAGACAGGCACCAGGAAATGCTTTTGATGTTTCCGGGATTTACACCTTTAGCTTTTAGTACATCCGCATCGCTTCCCGCAATCCTTACATAAAGCCCGTGGCGGCTGTACTTTAAAAAAATCACCGCCATCGCTACAAAGCCCGCCCCACAACAAACTGCCGCCGCGCGAGCTGTTCCCACAGAAAACTTAAAGAAATCGGCCGCAAGAACTCCGCGAGTTCCAAAAAATGCCCAGGAAAAACAGGAAGTAAGAGCTCCAAATAAAAGGTTCATTGCAATTGCGGCAATAAAACGGTTAGCTTTTCCGAGTTCGACCACTGCCGCGAATACAAGTGTTATTACTACAGCACCGAGGCAGGTCAGTATTGCTCCTGCCAGCGGAGAGCCTGTAGTTACGGTAAATGTATAGAAGAGAAATGCAGAAAAGGAAACTAGTCCGTCTAAAAAGAGAGCAAGACAGCCTGCGAATTCGGAGAACAGAGCTCCCAGCGAGCAGAGAATAAGAGGGCAGGAATAGGCAAATGCAGAAAGCAGGGAATTCAAAAATGTCATTTACTGCTCCTGCGGGGAATATTGTGTGAAAAGTCACGAATATTTTTTCCGGCTTTATCAAGTATTGGAAATGCAATCATAAATAAGATTACAGCCTGAATCAGACTGCTTATATCAAAACCAAAATTGTGAAAAAGAGCATATCTGTTTGCGTAAGTTGTCATAAAGCCCATTAAAAATGATGATGGAATTAAGGCAAGTGGATTTGTACCTGCTATGAGAGCTGTGGAAAAAGCGTTCCAGCCCATTCCTGAATAAAAGCCCTGGTGGCAGGTAAAGTAAGTTCCGAGAATGGCGGCCGCGCCGGCCAGACCGTGAAGGCCGCCGGATAATATGGCGGAGGTTATTGAAAGTTTTCGACACGCAAAGCCCGCGTATCTGGAAAATTCAGGCGAAATGCCTAGTATGCAGATTTGTCTTCCCCATGCTGTGCGGTTCAAAAGAAACCAGAGCCCAATACAGAATATAAGAGCAATTATAAAAGAGGCATTTAATGGTGACGGTTCCAGTATAGAACTCAGGCGGACTGCTTCCGGAATGAAAGGAGTTGCAAGAAGATTGTCAGTTTTACTTCTTGCAGTTCCGCTGATTAAGCCGTCTAAAAAGGGAATAATTGCAGCAGAGGCTATAAATGATGTAAACAAAAAGTCTGCATTGCGAAAAATCTTTAATACAGCAGAAAAGGCAGCTAATACTGCAGAACAGATAAAGGACACTGCAACGGCAAAAAGTATTGCAAAAAAAACGGGCAGCCTGAAGTTTGCAAGAATTATTGCGCTTATAAAACCTCCAAGATAAATCTGTCCTTCGCCTCCTAAGTTGAAGTCTCCGGATTTAATTGAAATTAGAGCGCCGCATCCTGCAAGCATATAAAGTGAGGAAAGATTTAATGCTGAACCGAGATAGTAAACATTCATACTGTCTTTCCTATAATGATTTTTGTTCCTTTTTTTGCAAGCCCTTCAAGCCTGCTGTATAGTCTCTCTGTTGCTTCTACGTCAAGTCCGTGGGTAGGATTAAAAAGATAAAGTTCCTCCGGATTTTCTGCAAGCTCTCGTTCAAGAATAAGTCTTTGAAGCATACCGCCAGAAAGACATAAAGCCTTTTCGTGTAGTTTAATATTTACATCCGCTTTTTTCAGCAGATTTTTAGCATAGCTTTCTAGTTCTGTCTGTTTTTCATTTGTATGATAGGCTGTGCATAATTGAAAAACTGTAAGATTTGGATTTGAGGCCCGGAAGCTTCTGTCAGAAGGAATGTAGCCTGTTTTCTTCTGTGTCTGCCGTGTTTTTAAAACTTCGTCTTCTGTGATATTTTTTTCTTCAATAAAATCTGGCATAATGACTTTTTTTGTAAGTCCGAATAATTTTTGCTTTATATCCTCTTCTGTGATTTTTGAGGAAGCAGTTTTTTTAAGTACGCTTCCATCCTTCAGCAAAATAACTTCATCTGATTTTTCAATTGCCTCTTTAAAACTGTGGGTAATAATTATTATGGTAAGCCCTGTTTTGATAAGTTCCCGGATTTTTTTTGTATCTAAAAAGGGCGGTTCATCCAGAATCAGTACGCATGGATCTTTGAGCAGTGCGCCAGAAAGAGAGCTGTTGAAGGCTTCCTGTTCACTTAAATTTTGTACTTTTTCTGAAAGTTTCCGCCTGGGGAGCCATTTTTTTTTGATTTCAGGAATCAGTTTTGTCATTTTGTGACTTATTCCTATCCTGAGATTATCTTTAATTGAAAGCGAAGGTGCGAGTAATGGTCTTTGATGAACACATACTATTCCATTCTTGATAGCATCCTTTGGCTTTCTGATTTTTAGTTTTTTTTGATTAAGATATATGCTTCCATCTGTTGGTAAAATATCACCGCAAAGAACATGTGCCAGGGTGGATTTACCAGCTCCGTTTTCTCCGAGAAGAGAATAAATCTTTCCCGGTTCAAAGTCTAAAGTGACATTAGTGAGAACGGTTTTATATGAATATTTTACGCAAATATCTTTTAAGCTAAGCATATTTCTCATGTCATGCTGAACCTTCGCAGCATAGCTGCTCGGAGACTCGCTAAAAACAGTCCACTGGACTGTTTTTACACTGCATAGCAGTGTCGCTCCCTATGTTTCAGCATCTACACTACATTTAGGTCTATAGATTCCGAAACAAGTTCGGAATGACCTGGGAGGTAAACTTATTGGTCACCCCCCCTGAGCCATTTTTTCGATGAACCTAAAGCAACCCTTGCGGCTTTCTTTTTAACGGTTCTTCGATTATAGGCTTATTTTATCTCTGCTTTTCCTGATCTGATATCGGCAATCAAAGCTGCCATTGTCTCACGAATGTCAGCAGGAACTGTTTTGATGTAGTTTGGATCATCCTGAACAAAGTCTACAAAGCCTTCTTTGATTCCAACCATTTTAGCACTTGCCCATGGAGTGTTATCTTCAAGGAATTCTTTTGTAACATTGTAAGACATTTTCTTCTGTTCCATAACGCTGGAAGAAATAATTGTTCCCGGAGCTTTAGCAAAACCGTTGTCATCAAACCAGGTAATATAAATCTTGTTGTTTATAGCTGAAGTAATTACTCCCTGAGAAGCTCCTCCACAAATCGGAAGAATTACATCTACACCTTTTTTAGCAACTGCATCTGCTATTTCTGCTCCTTTTGTAGCATCATACCAGTTTCCGATGATTCTAAAGTCTACAGTTGAGGCAGCGTTTGCAGCTTTTGCACCTTTTTCAAAGTAAGGGTAGATTACATTGTTCATAACAGGATATTCCTGTGCAGCAATAAGGGCAAGCTTATGTGATTTTGACATTAAACCGCCGATGTAACCTGTAAGATATGACTGTTCATACTGATTATAGCATACGGTATGAATATTCTTATTTCCTTCTTTAGTTGCATCCAGGAGAATAAACTTCTGATTAGGGAATGTTTTAAGAATAGGTTCAACAAGATCTGGAAGGGAAGGGTTAGATGAAATGATTACATCATATTTTCGTTCTGCACAGAGGGCTGTGATTTTTGGACCCCATTCAGCCTGATTTGTACCGGCTTCCATTACAAAAAGATCAATCTTGTTTTTCTTTGCAAGCGATTGATTCTTTTCTTCTACAGCGGCTTTTACCCCTTGTACGAGCATATTGTAGATTGGGCTGTCATCAATGATGCCAGGTACAAATACAGCAACAGATTTTTTACCTGTACTTTTTGAAAATCCCATAGAAAGAAATGCCAGGAGAATAGTTGTAAATAAAAGTATCTTTTTCATAGGCAATAATATAGTTTTATATAAAACTAAAGTCAATAGAGTTATACAAAGTTCTTTTTAATTCTCAGCAAAGTTTTAAAAAACTCTTCTTTTTCATTCTCTGTAAAGCCTCTGAAAAATGTTCCTAATAAATCTGATGATAATTCCTGTGCCGTAGCGTTAAATTGCCTGCCTTTTTCGGTGAGGTAGATAATTCGGCTTCTTTTGTCGTTGGGGGCGGCGTCACCTGTTATAAAGCCGTCTTTTTCGAGTTTGCGGACGAGAACTGTGGTTGTAGATTTATCACGGTTGATTTTTTCGGACAGTTCTCCCATAGTCATTTTTTCATTTACGCTCAACTGGAAAAGTATATTTCCATGTGAAGAAGCAAAATCCGGATAGCCGCGTTCTTTGAGTTTTTCGATAAGAAAATCAGCAGTAATTGTATGAATATGAGAGAGTAATGATATAGAAGAATTTACGTCCATATTGTTATTTTACCATGAAAACTTCTTGTATTTAATAGTAATTATTGTTAAATTTTAAATATGTTTGGATTTATTATTAAAAAGAATTTTTGTGATGGTTGGGATAACCTTCTTTCTGTTGTACTGGCAAATCTTGTTTTCCTTTTTTCAGGACTAGGTCTTGTTCTCTTGAATGGTCTTACTGCAAGATCTGAATCACAGCTACTTCTTCTTTTTGTTCTGATTTTAAGTGTTATAATTCTTTCTGTTATTATTTTTGCTTATAGTGATACAGCGGCTCATATTGCAAATTTCGATGGTATCCGTATATTCGACTTTATTAAAGCAATTCCAGGTGTGTTGAAAGATGCAACCTTGTTTGCTTTGATGAATTGTGCAGTATTCCTGATTTCCAGTTTTTCTATCCGATACTATATTGTGGAGTCTGGTTCTTTATTTGGATTTGCGCTTGGATGTGCAATTTTCTGGGTTGATTTCTTTTATCTTCTTGCAATGCAGTGGTTTATTCCTATTCGTGCACTTATGCATAATAATTTTAAGAAATGCCTTAAGAAGAGTTTTATAATCCTTTTTGATAATACCGGATTTTCTCTTGCAATGGGACTTTACAATCTTATTTTGATTGTTCTTTCTTTTGTTTGTATTGGATTTTTCCCTTCTATGACAGGACTTTTGATTGCTAACACAAATGCCTTGCGTATTCTTCTTTATAAATATGATTATCTTGAAGAACATCCGGAACTGACAACTAAAAAACAGCGTCGTCAGATTCCTTGGGATGATCTTATTGCCGAGGACCGTGAAATTCTTGGTCCCCGAACTATCCGCAGCTTCCTCTTTCCATGGAAAGACGATCAGCAGCAGGATTTATAATTTACGCTCTTGGCTCTTCTGTTTCTGTAATCAAAGGGATTTCAGAGCCATCTGAACCTTTGAGATAGAACTGAGGAGTCTGCTCTTCGTCAGTTCTTCTGGCAGAACGTGTTGAGTAATATCTTTCCATAAGTCTGTATTCAACATCTTTGTCCAGATATAAGTATGTACCTGTTGTATAAATTGTCAGATAGTCTGGATAGAGGGAAAAACGTACCTGATAGTACTTATCTTTTGGAAGATAATCTAATTTTGAAGAAGTTCCTGATGGAACAGGGCAGAAATCAGGTGATATAGCAATTTTTTTATTGCTTCCTTTTACATTTACATACCAGTCAATAACATTTTCTTCTGTGTCATTTACAAATGTAATTGAATAAAATAATGGTTCAACAACAACTACAGCTGGTTTGTCAGCTACCACGACACAACTTGACATAAACAGCATGATAGATGCAGTAAAAAGACCAATGAATAACTTTTTCATGTTATACTCCTTCATTCGAGCATTTAAATTATGATTTTAGCTCGTTATAATATATAACACTTGAGATAACAAAAAATGCACTTTTCTTATAGAAAAAGTGCATTTTTTTTACAGATTTAATGGCCTGTAATGATAAAGAAATTATGCTTTAGACATCAAAAGTGTTTTTGCATCAAGATTAACTTTTCCCTCTCCATTTTTGAGAATAGCAAGAGAAAGAGCTTTTCCTTCTGCAGCAAGATGTGCAACACTTGTAAAGTTCTCGAGTTTATCTGTATCAAGAGTTCCTTTTAAGTCAGCAGCTTCGTTTGTAAAACTGAACCAGGCCGTCATTTTCTCTGATTTGATAAAATCTGCAAAGCATTTAATATCTGCACAAGATGCCTTGTTCATATCAAGACCATCTACAACGATTGTGCTGATTTTAATACCGCCGTCTTTCATAGCCTTAAGTGTATTTACAACCTTTGGCAGGGTGAAAGTTTCCTGATTGAAGTTCAAAATTGTGCGGTTGCGGACAATTTCTTCGTTTACATCATCAAGATTCAGACTCTTTTTCTTTGCGATTTCTGCAAGAACACTTGAATACCATGCAATTACATTAGATGACTGCTGGTCAAAAGAAACATGTACCAGGGCTTTGTCGTTAAGAAGGCTGTCAATTCCGAACTGTACCAGAACAGAAGTCTTTCCAAGTCCCTTTTTTGCTGTTATAAGTCCCATTTCACCGTCTTTTAAGCCAGCATTTGTCACATCAAAATATCTCACTGGGCTGTGAGCAATTAAATCTTTTTTATCCATAAGGTACCTCCTGAGGTGCAATATATTTTTACTTATACCATTCTAAACTGTGTATAGCGTAAAAGCAAGTAAATAATTTGTCACACGGATTCGAAGGGGCTGACCAATAAGTTTACCTTCTGGTGTCATTCCGAACTCGTTTCGGAATCTATAGACCTAGATATAGTGTAGATGCTGAAACATAGGGAGCGACACTGCTATGCAGTGTAAAAACAGTCCAGTGGACTGTTTTTAGCGAGTCTCCGAGCAGCTATGCTGCGAAGGTTCAGCATGACGATACTTTTTGGACAGCCCCGTCTTTTTTGTATTCAAATTTTAAAACCAAAAAAAAGATTTTGCGTTAGCAAAATCGAATCCGTGTGACAATAAAAAAGGATCATCCTGGTGGATGGTCCTTCGTTAGATCCTGAAACAAGTTCGGGATGACGTCACCCTGAACTTGTTTCAGGGTCTATACTAACAGCTTATTTCTTACCAGCTGCTTTTTCTTCCTTGTATTTAGCCTGAAGTTCTTCAGATACGTTGTTTGGAACCTTACCATACTTAAGGAATTCCATTGTGAATTCACCCTTACCCTGAGTTGAAGAACGGAGGATAGTAGAGAATCCGAACATTTCTGAAAGTGGAACTTCTGCGTTTACAGTAGAAGTGTTGTTTTCATCAGTTGAATCAACGATTACACCACGGCGCTGGTTGATAAGACCGAAGAGGTTACCCTGGAACTCAGTAGGTGCAGTCATCTGTACCTTCATGATTGGTTCGAGGATTACAGGCTTAGCCTTCATGTAACCTTCGCGGAAAGCACCAATAGCAGCAATCTGGAATGCGTTATCGTTAGAGTCTACAGGGTGGTACTGACCATCATTAATTGTAATCTTAACACCTACGATAGGAGCTCCAATCAAAGAACCTTCCTTCATAGCCTTTTGGAAACCTTTATCACAAGAAGGGATGTATTCGTTAGGAATAGCACCACCCTTAATTGCGTCTACGAACTCGTAGTCTTTCTCTGTATCAGGTTCCATGAAGCCGGCAACACGACCGTACTGACCAGAACCACCAGTCTGCTTTTTATGTGTATAGTTGAAGTCACCAGTTGTAGTGATAGATTCGCGGTAAGCAACCTGTGGAGCACCAGTTGTTACTTCACAGTTGTATTCACGCTTCATACGCTCAACGTATACTTCAAGGTGAAGCTCACCCATACCCTTGATGATTGTTTCGTTAGATTCTGGGTCTGTGTATACGCGGAATGTAGGGTCTTCCTTAGTAAAGCGGTTAAGAGCCTTTGACATCTGCATAGATGCCTGCTTATCTTTTGGAGTAATAGACAAAGAAATTACAGGCTCTGGAACGTACATAGAAGCCATAGAGTAGTTTACTCCACCGCTTACGAATGTATCACCAGATGCACAGTCAACACCGAAGAGTGCAACGATATCACCTGCACAACCTTCGTTGATATCTTCCATCTGAGCAGAGTTCATACGAACAAGACGTCCAACCTTGAATCTCTTCTTATTACGTGTGTTATAGAGTTCTTCACCCTTCTTGATTTTTCCCTGATATACACGAGTATAGGTAAGCTGACCGTACTGACCATCATCAAGCTTGAAACCAAGAGCAACACAAGGCTTGTTATCAACTGATTCAAGTTCTACTTCTGCTTCGTTGTTGTCGAGGTCGAGAGCAACGTTGCGTACTTCGTTTGGAGCCGGGAGGTAGCGTACTACAGCGTCGAGAAGTGGCTGAATACCCTTGTTTACGTGAGCTGAACCGCAGAATACACCTACGAACTGCTCAGCAAGTGTTCCCTTACGGATAGCAGCGATAATCTTGTCTTCTGCAACTCCATCGTAACCCTTTTCCATGATTTCTTCCATCAAAGAATCATCGAACATAGAAGCAGCGTCGAGGAGTTCTTCGCGGTACTTTTCTGCATCGGCAGTCATGTTTGCAGGAATTTCTGCAATGCGGAGATTTTCACCGTTTGGTCCGTCGAAGTAGATAGCCTTCATAGCAACGAGGTCTACAACACCTTCGAGCTTGTCTTCAAGACCAATAGGAAGCTCCATCATATAAGCGTTGAGTCCGAGCTTTTCGCGAAGCTGGAGGCGAACGCGGAGTGGGTTAGCACCCTGACGGTCACACTTGTTTACAAATGCAACACGTGGTACATGGTAGCGCTTGAGCTGGCGGTCTACAGTGATTGACTGAGACTGAACACCGGCAACGGCACAAAGAATCATGATAGCGCCGTCGAGTACGCGGAGTGAGCGTTCAACTTCTACAGTGAAGTCAACGTGACCCGGTGTGTCGATAAGGTTGATTGTGTAGTCTTTCCACTGAACCTGAGTAGCAGCAGACTGGATTGTGATACCACGTTCACGTTCCAGTTCCATGTTATCCATTACAGCACCAACACCGTCCTTACCACGAACTTCGTGAATTGCGTGAATCTTGTTACAGTAGAACAAGATACGTTCTGAAGTTGTTGTCTTTCCAGAGTCAATGTGGGCACTGATACCGATATTTCTTACTTTTGAAATATCCCAAGCCATATTAATACCTCTTTTAAAAAAATATTCCTAAGATTATAGTGTCTGTCCATTTTAATGAAAAAATGCGACCTATTCAAGATATTTACACTATAAATCACCGAAATCAAATTTACAGGATATTTTACCTGTAAGCATAAGCCAGCGAAACTGGAGTTTTGCCGTTAGAGATGCTTCAAGATTTTTAGACGCAATTTCACTACCCTTTGTATTTATTGAAAAGGAGGCATTTCCATATAACTTCTGTGAATGAGTATTAGCAGCATTTATAGAAATTTTATATTTTGCAGAGAAGCTTTCTGATTTTTCTGGTGTAAAAGTTGCGGAAAGAGCTGCTCCCGCATTTATATATCTGAGATTAAAGTTGTCCTTTAATTGAAAAAAAATACTGCTTACTTCACTTTTTTGCAGGGCCAAAGTTTTTCTGGATGTAATAAGATTTAAAGTTAATGAAGCAGAAAAGGATAGAATATTTGTTGCAGCAGCAAGCTGAAGACCAGCGTTTATTTTGAGAGGATGTTCAGTTTCCATAAGATTAATCTGGGAAAAAACATTGAAGCCGCTTTTTATAAAAAAAGGGATGGACAGATTCATTCCAAGAATTGTCCTGGCAGAAAGTCCGCCTTTTAGCTGTATGCAGGAAGGAATTGATTTTTGTGAACTTGTAATAATTCCATCTACCGGATTATAAAAGGCTGATGCAAATAGTTCTGTGTGTTTTGCAGACAGTTTTATGTCTGCACGCAGATTAAAAGGAAGCCCTCCGAAGGGAGATTCATAAAAAGCAGCTGTAAAATTCGTTAGTATTGAAGGAATGTATTTGTTTTTTGATTTAGGATTATATTCTACAGACAATTGATTTAATATGCATAAATGATTTCCTGAAGGGTAGTAGGGATTGCGCAAAAACCAGGACGAATTACTGTTTGATTTATATTCAAAGCTTCCGCTTGTTGACGAAAACTTGAATGTAAGGACTTTACTTAAAAAACTGTGCGAAAAAAGCAAAGAAAATGTGGGCTCATGTAAATCTTCTGCTACAAAACAGTTTATTATTACAGGAAAGGGAAATTCTGCCTGAACAAAAACACCGACAGCTTTTGAAAAAGAAGTATAGCCTGGCAGATTTGCAGAAATACCTGTAACAGAAGTGATTCCATTTGAAAAAGGAGAAGTTCCCGCTGAAAGCATGGGATTTTTCAGTGCAGAAATGGAGCCTCCTTCACTTAAATTTCCGACTTTCATTGTTAAAGGAATAACTGAAAACTTCTTTGTTGAAAAAGATAAGCCAAAGGATTCTTTTGGAAAGCGGGTATTAAACCTGAATTCAAAATAAGGGACAGAAAGTCTTGTTCCCACTGTTTTTTCTGAATCAGCATAAAATTCAAGGTGAAAGGGGTCTGCAGAAAAAGCTTTTGTATACAAGCTGCCGGCAAGAATAAAGAATATAATCATTTTTCGTATTGTTTTCATACTATATATATGGTTCAAAAATGATGAAAACAGGAAATGATTCAGGAAAAAATATAAAAAAAGGAACTGCCAGCTTTCAGCAGTTCCTTATAAAGGAGTATAAAACAGACTTTATGTAATTAAATCGTTGTGCTTGTTATGTAGCTGTCACCAGCATTATCAATTTCACTGATTTTGATAATTCTTGTGCGCCAGTATTCAGCTTCGCTCTTTGTTGTATATGGACCTACACGAACTCTGTAGTAGAGTTTATCTTTGTTATCTCTGTAGGTAAAGATGTCTGAAGGAATCTTGTTTTCATCAAGAATAGTGCGGGCACCTTCTGCACCTTTTTTATTGCTGTATGCTGCAACCTGTACCCAATACTGTGTTTTCTTAGGTTCTGTTTTTGCCGGCTGAGCAGCAGTTTTTGTTGTAGCTGCAGGAGCTGGAGCTGTCTTTGTAACTTTTGCCTTTGGCTTTGTTTCAGCTTTCTGAACACTCTTTACAGCAGGTGATGCTGTAATGGCTGGAGTTTCTACAACTTCTTTTGCTTCAGATGCTGTAGTTTCAGGAATATTAACTGTGATATTGATATTCTGTGGCTGAGCAGGAGCCTGTGCCTCTGTAAGAACTTCGTTCTTAAGAGAATTCAAATCGATTGTTGTAGCATCATTTGATGTTGTATTCTGAGAATAAACGGTTGCATTGTCTGCCAGAACAACCAGGTCATTTACTTTTGCAGCTTGAAGATCCTGATCTGTAACAGATACTGGAGCAGAAATATCAGAAGTAGTTTTTGTCCAGCCGTTTGAAGCACTTTTCTTTTCAACTGGAGAGATACTTGCATAAGCGGGAACTGGATTCCTTGAAGGATAATGTAAAATTGCCGGTACACCCAGAACTACGAGCAGGAAAACTCCTACTGCGGCGATAATCCATAATGTCTTTTTCTGTTCCATAAATTTTCCTCTTTGCACCGGTTATTAAACCGGCCACCTTATTAAAACTATCGGTAGTTAGGAAAAAAAGTTTAGGAAAAAGTTTAAAAAGATTACTTTAATTAATTACTTATTGTGGATTATTTCGATAGGAATGCCGGTTTTCTGGTATTCGCGTAGAAGATTGCGTTGGGCATGGAAGCGGCGGAAGATCTGACGGCGGGGTAAGTGGTCACGGCGACGGGCGCGGCGGAATCTTGTAAAAAATGGGGCGGTTACAAAGAGGATTTTTTCGCAACGGGAGAGGAGCTCTGGTGTTTTGTAGAGCACTGTCGCATTGATAATGGTTTTGTCGTGGCCATCTATAAAGTTCTCTATTTGTTTTGTGATTATCGGGTAAACTATTGATTCCTGGATTTTCAATAGCTCAGGGAAAGAAAAAAGCAAACGTCCCAGATTTTTACGGTTTATAGTGCCGTCTGGGTTGGTGAGTTTTATATTCTGTGATTCTGCATAAGGAATGAAGGTCTCAAGGATTTTTTCCTTTACAAGTTCGATTGCATCGTGAACGAGGACATCGGCATCTACGGCGGCCCAGCCTTCTTCTTTGAGTTTGCTGCATATGTAGTTTTTGCCGGCAGCCATTGGGCCAACTACGGCAATGACGCTCCGTGATTTTTCCATGACTAGTGGAATTCTCCCCAGTTTTTGCCGTATTCAATGCTTACACGCAGCGGTACATTCAGTTTTACTGCGTTTTCCATTTTATCTTTGATAAGGGCGATTGTGGTATCTATTGTTGCCTTGTCGTCCGGGCACTCAAAAATAAGTTCATCGTGAACCTGGAGAAGGAGGCGGGCAGGGGAAGCTGAGGCTGTCAGGGCATCGCTTACTGCCAGCATTGCGGTTTTTACAATGTCTGCAGCGGAGCCCTGAACCGGTGTGTTTACTGCAATTCTTTCTGCTGCGGCTTTTTCCAGTTTATTGCGGCTGTTGATATTCATAATCGGGCGGCGGCGGCCAAAAAGTGTTTCTACCCAGCCGGTTTCTTCTGTCTTTTTGATTGTGTCTTTGATAAAGGCATCTACACTTGAGTACTGGGCAAAGTAGTTTTCGATAAACTGACTTGCCTGGGTGCGGCTGATTCCAAGGTCGCGGGCCAGACGGAAGGCTGACATTCCGTAGATTACACCGAAGTTGATAGTTTTTGCGGTGCGGCGCATTTCCTGGGTAACTGCATCCGGGGCTACTCCATAGATGAGGGCTGCGGTTGCCTTGTGGACATCGGTGCCGTCTATGAAGGACTGGCTCATATTTTTGTCGCCCGAAAGATGGGCAAGAACTACCAGTTCAATCTGAGAATAGTCTGCAGAAATGAGGACTTTTCCTTCCGGCGCGGTAAAGGCCGAGCGGATACGGCGGCCTGCTTCGTTTCGGACCGGAATATTCTGAAGATTCGGGTCGCGGCAGGAAAGACGGCCGGTGGCAGTTCCGGTCTGTACGAAATCTGTGTGAATGCGGCCCTGGTCGTCTACCAGCTTTGGCAGGGCTTCTACGTAAGTTGATTTGAGTTTTGCCATTTCGCGGTAGTCGAGAATCATGCGGGGAACAGGATCTTCGAAAGCCAGTTCCTCGAGTACGGAGGTGTCGGTTGAGTAGCCGGTTTTGGTCTTTTTACCCGCTTTGAGACCGCGTTCTTCGAAGAGTACTGTTTGCAGCTGTTTAGGCGATGCAATATTGAATTCGTGGCCAACTTCCTTGTAGATGGACTGCTCCGCTGCGGCGATGCCTTCTGTAAGTTCCTTGTTGTAAGCGTGGAGGGTAGCAGTATCCAGATGAATGCCTGTAAGTTCCATTTTTGTGAGGATTGGAAGGACCTTCATTTCGAGTTGGAAAAGTTTTTCGAGAGGTGGTCTCGATACACCGCTGTCGCGGCACTCGACCACCGATGATACACCGCTGTCGCGGCACTCGACCACCGGCAATACACTGCTGTTGTTGCACTCGACCACCGGTGGTTGAGTAGGCGAAGCCGTACGGTCCCTGAGCTTAGTCGAAGGGGCGAAACCACCTTTTTGCTGGGCCTGAGCCAGCTTAAGTGTAAAATCTGCGTCTTCGGCGCCGTATGGGGCAGCTTTTTCGAGCGGGACATCTGCAAAGGTCTGGCCTTTTTCAACGATGTCGCTAAATTCAATACCTTTCAGGCCGAGAATCTGTTCGCCCAGAGACTCGAGTGAGTAGCTGTTTTTGCCTGTGCGCTCCGGATTTTGAAGCCAGGCGTAAATCATTGTATCGTAAATAGAAGATTCCAAGATTTTCTCTGTAAGTTCGGCATTTTTGAAGCCTGCTTTTTTGATGTTTGTTGCAAGAACTTTCAGATCGAACTTTGCGTTGTGCATTGCAACGGTTACGCTTTTTGCCTGGAAAAGGCGAAGAAGCTGTGTGAGAGCATTTTTTAGCGGGATGCCGGTGCTTTCTGCAAAAAGGTCGTCCGACTGGCGGGCGATTGGGATATATACGGCTTTTCCTGCTTCGTAACAGAGGGAGAAGCCGAGTATGTTTGCTGTGATTGTGTCCAGACCGTCGGTTTCGCTGTCGTAGGCTACCTGTGGGGATTTGAGGGCAGCGTCGATGTAAGATGTGAGCTCGGACAGAGTTGTGAGGGCGCGATAGTTTGAAGTGTCGTTTTGAGTTAGTGTAAGAGGCGCCTCGGAGAGGTCTTCGGGGGTTTTTAAGGGGGTGTCCCCCTTAGGAGAAGGGGTGGCGGAAGACGCGTCAGCGGCTGAAGACAGGGGGAGACTTCCCCCTCCTATACCAGATTGTCCATTTTCAACTCCAAGGCTGGCATACTGCTTTGCAACGCTTGGAACTCCGAACTTCATAAGGAGGTCGGCTGCGGCCTGATAATTACAGGTCATGCCGGTTTTATTGATTGCGGCGTCGATGTCTGTACATGGAACGGTATCGCAAAGGCGGACAAGCTTCTGGCTGAAAAAGGCATTTTCGCGGCCTTCTGTGAGTTTTGTGAGAACAGCGCCTTTAAGATCTCCAAGATGCTCGTAAATGCCTTCGAGGGTGCCGTAATCGTTCAGGAGTTTTGCGGCGGTTTTTACACCAACACCGCGAACACCCGGAATATTGTCGGCAGAGTCGCCGTAGAGGGAAAGAAGGTCGAGCAGCTGAGGAGGCTTAACCCCCCATTCGGCTTCTACGCCTTCGATTCCGGTTACCTTCCAGGTTTCGCCGCCTGTTACAGGCTTTAAGATTTGAGTAGATTCGTCTACCAGTTGCATGAGGTCTTTGTCACCGCTGAGAATGCGGCAGGTACGGCCTGACTCGCGGCATTTGCGGGAAACGGTTGCGATAATGTCGTCTGCTTCGTAGCCGTCGCACTGAAGAACGGGGATGCCTAAGGCTTCCAGAATCTCACAAATCCATGGCACCTGGGCGTGAAGGTCTTCCGGAGTTTTAGGTCGGTTTGCCTTGTAGAGGTCGTACATTTCGTGGCGGAAGGTTTTTGTTTTACTATCCATAGCGGCTACGATGCAGCCGGGTTTATAATGCTGAAGAATATAATGGAAGTTTCGGAAAAAGCCGAAAAGGGCAGAAACATTTTCACCACGCTGGTTTGTAAGCGGGCGACTTATGAAAGCATAATAACAGCGGAAAATTAATCCATAGCTGTCTAATATGTATACAGTTTTATCATTAAATTCGTTTTTATTATCTTTATTTGCCATGAGAATATTTTAGACGAAATACAAGGTGCGTGCAAGTTCGGAAAGAAGGGAATTGTATATTTGGAATAAAAAATCTGATGAGCGGAGCTGGCGATGGGTGCGGACTGCCTCTTGACGTCTTTGCAGACTTGCATGAAAAGAATTCGAGGATTTTCGCTTGCGAAAACCGCAGAATTCTTACCCAAAAACGGAAAGCGAGCATGTTCGTACCCAGCGCCAGCGGGAGCCCATCAGATTTTTTTATGAGCCGATATTTTTCAATTGCTTTATTTACGACAACGGTTCAATGCATCAGTAATATTGTCAAAAATATTCTCACGTCCAAGAGTATCTGCCATGCCTGTCTTTTCCAGCAGGAGATACGGCTGTGTGTGAATACCGCTGATTACGATTGTGATTCCCTTGCGGTCGCAGGCAGCCTTACACTGTTCCAGCGCTTTGATTCCGCCGGCATCGAGGTAAATTGTGTTTCTCATGCGGAGTACAAGATACTTGCAGTCTGACTGAGCTCGTTCTGTTGCAAGCTCAAACTTGCGTACTGTTCCAAAGAAGAGAGGTCCTTCAATTTCGTAAACAAAGGTGTTTGCAGGAATATCGAGGTTTTCTGAAGGCTGATCCTTTTTGATACCGCCGGTAAGAGTTTCTCTCTGATTCTGAACTTCAGAAAGGTCAATCATCTTTTTGATGAAGAAGAAGGCTGCAAAGCCGAGACCTACTTCGATAGCAACTGTGAGGTCGATGAAAACTGTGATGATGAAAGTAACTGCGAAAACTGCAATGTCTGACTTCTGACCTTTGAGCAGAGAGCGGATTGCAGGGAAGCCTGCCATGTTCCAGGCAACGTTGATAAGAACGGCTGCCAGAGCTGCCATAGGAATATAAGCTGCATACTTTCCGGCAAAAAGAAGAATTATCAAAAGTGTGATTGCGTGGATGATTCCAGCGATTGGTGTGCGTCCACCGTTTTTAATATTTGTAGCTGTACGGGCAATTGCTCCTGTTGCCGGAATGCCTCCAAAGAGAGGGCTTGCAATGTTTGCAATTCCCTGTGCGATAAGTTCTGTGTTTGAATCATGCTTTGTACCAATCATACCGTCAGCAACTACAGCAGAGAGCAGCGACTCGATTGCGGCGAGTACTGCAATAGAAATTGCTGTAGGGAAAAGGGTTGTAATTGTCTTAAGGCTGAGAGCAGGAAGTGTTGGCATAGGAAGTGTGTTTGGAATAACAAAGTGCTGTGAGCCGTCTGCAAAAGTTCCGATTGTATCAGTGCGGAGACCTGTCGTTTTTTCGAGAATGATACTTACTGCTGTAGCAAGAATGATTACAACAAAGCTTCCAGGAATCTTTTTAATAAACTTAGACCAGATGAAAATGAAGGCGAGACAAACCGCTGCCATGATTGTTGAGTAAAGGTTGAAGCTTGCAGCTGAGCGGATGTATACGATTATTTTTGGAAGGAAGTCACCCGGCATTTTTGAATACTCTTCTCCGAGTACCATCATTGGTGTTGAAAAATCAGGACGGAGACCGAAGAAGTCTCCAAGCTGGCCGGCGGCGATTGTTACTGCAATACCTGCAGTAAAGCCTGTAACAATAGTATATGGAATGAACTTAACAAGGCCGCCCATCTTAAAGGCACCGAGAAGAATCAAAATGATTCCGGCCATTACTGTTGCTGTGGCAAGTCCAGAGAGCCCGTACTGGGCAACAACGCCGTAAACGATTACTGCAAAGGCACCTGTAGGTCCTCCAATCTGAACACGGCTTCCACCAAAGGCAGAAATACAAAAGCCTGCAATAATTGCCGTAAAAAGGCCGGCTGCCGGGTTTACACCCGATGCAATAGCAAAGGCAATGGCAAGTGGAAGTGCAACGATTCCGACGATAACGCCGGCAATAAGATCGCTTACAAAGGTTTTTGAATTGTAAGTCTTAATTGAATTAAGAAGTTCAGGTTTAAACATAGTGTTATGATTATAGTGATTTTAAAGAGACGTGTCATTCCTAATGTAACAGATGTAATGATTGTCTGATGGCCCTGAGGTTCCTCTCATTGATAGGTGTTATAAAATAATCTGAGTGTCGCGTTTGATAATTGTCTGACGGGCGCACTCAAGAGTTTCATAATCTGCAACAATATAGGTTGAGCCTTCAGTTCTTGTTATTGCGGTGTAGGCAATCTGTCTGTTTAAAAGCGGATGACCTTTCTGCTCGGGCAGGAATATCAGAATCGATTTATAACCTGAGCCTTGAGATTTGTGAATTGTGATTGCGTATGCAGTTTCAATTGATTCTTTTGGAAGCAGGTGAAGAGGGTAGAAAATATAAGAGCCTTGCTGAAAGATTCCCTGCTGGACTGTACTCTGCTGACCCTCTTCTGTATGTATTTCTTTTTTTACCATAAGATATTTTAAATTGTTTCTTTCTATAACAATTCCCGAATCTCCATTGTATAAACAGAAAATTGACTGATTTTTTGTGAGCATGAGAAGCTGACCGGTGAAATAGTCATCACTGGTATTAAGATTTTCTGATTTAAGTATGCTGCTGCAAATCTGATTGTTTATGTTTTCTACGCCCTGAAAGCCATTGCGTTCTGCACAGAGAATGCGGGCTTTATTTGCAGCTTTCCATAGTTCATCAAGCTTTGCAGTTTCTAAGGTTACTGATACTTCTTGAGCTTTTTTTACAAGATCATTATAAAAGGTTTGTGACCATGCTTCTATCATATCTTTAAATTGGGATTCCTTTTCTTTGGAAGTTCGTGCCGGGATAAAACTTGTTACAGGGAACTGTCCTTGTGGAATTGTTTCAAAGCTATGATTGTTTTTCCAATCTGGCCAGCTGGTCAGGAAAGCGAGTTTTTCATTAAGCGGCTCGTCTACCTGCATTGCATTTTTGAGGCGGCCGATGTCTGAATTATCATTGAAGCGGCTGGACTGTTTAAGCTCAGCTACACTGCCTGTTTTTTTAGCAAGGAGTTCACCAAGAACTGCACCTGCCTGAACAGAAGGCAGCTGATCTTTGTCTCCAAGTATGAAAACTCTTGCTCCTTCCGGAATTGCTTCGAGAAGGGAACTGAAGAGCGTGATGTCAATCATGCTGGCTTCATCAATTACAAAAATTGATTTTTTATCAAACTGATTTTCTGCATTATAGCGGAAGCCGTTTGTTGAAGGATTAAAACTCAGAAGACGGTGTATTGTTGACGACTGTGCGCTATTTAGCTTTTCGAAAACTGTACGAGCTGCGTCGCGCTGTGGCCCCGCAGGAATTGCATTCAGATTCAGACGGGAGAGTGTTTCCGAAATACTTTCTTTCATGCGATCTGCGGCTTTTCCACTTGGTGCTGCAAGGAAAAGAGAATAATCCATAACATTTCTGGTGAGAAAGAGATTCCACAAAAGATAACAGACGACAGTAGTTTTTCCTGTACCTGGCCCGCCTGTGATTATCAGATTGTCATTAATTCCACGCAAAAGTGCATCTATCTGTTCATCTTTTAGAATCATTGGTGCTTGAGTTTTTGAGCCTGTAAGTTTTTTAAAGTATTCACGGATGGCTGCCTTTTCTTCTTCTAATGGAGAAATTGTGTTGTGCTTCATTATCAGTTTGATTCGTTTTTCAATATTGATTTTTGCTTTGAAGTATTTTGCAGCAAAGAGCCAGCCTTCATCAATGATAAAGGGTTTTGAAAAATCAGACTTTGCAATAAGGTTTGGAAGTTTTTCTGGAGAAATCTGTGGAAGACCTTTATTGATAATTTCAGTAAAATATTTGAAATCATTTTCTTTTTGATCCAGGCGTTTTGCTTGTAAAAGAAGACCTTCCCATTTTTTCTGCCATTTGTCGATCAGTTTTACCTGAGCCAGTGGAATACAGATGTTGCCTTCATCGAGCAGGGAAAAATAAATACAGAAAATAGAGAGAGCTTCAAAACTTACGGCAGGCTCCAGCTGAATGAGAAGTTCGAGAACCTTTTCCCATACCTGATCTATACAGTGCATGTCAGAGAGTTTATTGAAAAATTTTTTAAGTTCGTTTTTTTCTGTTTCTTTCATTGTTTCTTTCCTTAATCTGCTATTCGTAAATCTTTTAAAATCTGCTTAAATGTGTTTTCTAATTCCTGCCAGTTCTTCCAGGTACGGGCGTAGATTCCACTGCAGGTGTCTGCATGGCAGCCTCGTACGTATGCATAATAAATGCCTCCGAAGTGGTTTTCAAAAATCTGGGTTTCTGATTCATCTTTGTAGAAAGACGCTAACCATTTTATGAGACTGTAGGAGTATAGAACACGCTGTATTGAATAGCGGTCATCTGTGTGTTTTTTAAGTAATTCACCATCGGAATATTGACTGGCTTCAAAGCTGTCGCTTTTCCAGTCGAGAACGGAGTAGACGTCATTACCGTTAATATTGCGCTTAAATACAAGATCGATAAAACCGTTGCAGTAATTTTTGAGGAGAACGGATTGAGCCAGGGCCGAGTTCTCCAAGCCGGCCGTGGCTGCGCATGCGCCTGCAGCTGCACCTGCACTTGCGGTTTTGTTTGCACCTGCTGTAACACTGGTATTCATATTAAACTCAGCTTCACTGATTTTGTCGCAGGCAGCAATTTCGCTGAGTTTGAAATAATTGCCTGTTTGTGTACCGCCGGTAATTTCCGGTAACTTTGCGTTTAGTGTGTTCCATAAAATTGTAGAGGTATAGGCCAGCCAGCCATCAGGATCCTTGTCGGAAATAGTTAAGGTTTGTTTTTCGAAGCAGGTTTTTATGAGCCGGCCCAGTTCTTCATCATTTTTACTAACTCCAAAATCAGCTTTTTCAAAAACTTCATGCAGGGCGATACCAAGCTTGGTTCCCTTAGGATAATTATATGGAGCAGTTACGGCTGGAGGACAGACAGAATCTGAGTTCGGAACTGCTGAATATAAAACTGGATTTTCTGCCATATCATATTTTGCAAGTGAAAGCTTTTGAAAGTCTGATCCATCTTTATCAATGCGCCCGCCGTTTTCTGTCATTTCTTCTGAAGCCGCTTTTTTGTGCGAAAGAGAAGAGTAGGAATGTTTTTGAATCGAAAGAGAAGGAACTTTTGAAGATAATTCTTTTGTTAGAGCTAGTTGTTCTTCTTCAGTGATGTCATTTTCTAAGATATGACTTGCAGATTTTTCATCTTTAATTTTTTTAAATTCTTGAAGTATTGCAAGTGTTTCTGTTTTCAATTCGTCAAAACTTTTGCTGTTTTCTGAAATCATTCTTGTAAGAGGATTTCCTTTTTTATCTTTTATTTCAGAAAGAGTTGTAATGTTATCATTTAAGAAATCATAAATACCTTCTTCAGTTTTATCATCTTCATGTTTCCATTTATCATAAAGCGGAAGTATCAGGATTGAAGAGGCACGGGTATAAGCAACATAGAAAAGTCTTTCTCTTTCAAAGTCTTCTTCCTTCTGGTATTTCTTTTTACCATAATCACTGAAGCTTAGTTTTGTATTTTTGTTTTCATCATGATAAATCCAGGCTTGTGCTCCTCTTTCATTTCTTGCTCGTAAACCTGCAGGTACAATAACGACAGGGAATTCAAGACCTTTTGAGGCGTGAATTGTCATAAGCTGAACACAGTCAAAGTCGGTCCCTTTTTCAACAATGTCACCTTCGTCTATTGAAGTGTCGGACGAGGTAGAAAGACGAAGAAGATGTTTGCTGAGGTCTTCAAGAGAAGAGTCTGTTTTATAAAGATAATCAACAGAATAATTTCCAATCTGGCGGATTTTTGAAAGTGAATGCATCTGTCCTAAATCGGAAAGACGGTTTTCTATATTTGTGACTTCAAAAATATTTTCAAGAAGCTTTGCCCATTTTCTCTGTCTTGCAAGCTCCTGCCATTGAATTATAGTCTGCCTTTGCTGACATGCCGGATTATCAAATATTTCGCTTTCAACATTATCAAGAGGTATACAGAAAAAATCAGTAAAAAGTGCTTCGCTTAAAACAGCTCTTTTTTTGCCTGTAAAATCTTTTGCTGTAATTGCGTTAAAAAGAGAAATCCACTGAGTACATTCCTTTCCTGAAAAAAGATTTGCATCTTTATAGCGAAGAGATGGAATGCCGGCTTTTTTTAAGGCTCTTTCAATTTCTGTATATTCAGAAGAGGAACGGACTAGAATTGCAAAGTCGTGGAAACTGACATTGCGGAGTTCACGGCAGTATCCTTCATCATCTTCTTTATCTTTATCAAAAACCTGAAGTTTTGTTTTCCCATTTTCAAAAGAACAGCAGTCAAGAATCTGCTGAACTGCTATTTTTGCAAAACTCTTTTCTGTCGTTTTTTGATTGGAGCTTCCTGCTATCCATACAGGTTTTGTGATTTTTTCGCAATATGTTGCAGCTGCCTTTTTGTGAGACGGATTCGAGTCTGTAAAATTAATGGCAGAACTTCGGCTGAAAAAAGGAGTAGAGCCTGTTTTAGTCTGAAATAAGATATTGCAGTCTTCTACCATTGAGTCTGTCGAACGATGATTTGTGGCAAGGGAATACTGGCCGCCACCATTTCTGGCAATTTCTTTAATGGCATTTTCGTAAACATTTACGTCTGCTCCCTGGAAGGAATAAATGGACTGTTTTGGGTCTCCGACAACGATAATTACATGATTCGGATCTTCCATAAAAACTGTTTTGAAAATATCCCACTGCTTCTGATTGGTGTCTTGAAACTCATCGATGATTGCGTATCTGTATTTCTTTTGCAGCTGCTTTTTGAGCATTGAATCTGGCTGGCAGACTGCTTCGCGTACACTTCGCAGCATATCATCATAGCTTTGCATTTTATTTTTTTCTTTTTCCGCTTGCCAGGCGAGGTAGAGAGTTTTGATTTGAGAATTATAAAATTTCGTGACAGGAAGGTCAGCCTTCTTTTTAAGAAGATTAGAGTATGTCTTTTTCAGCTCTCTAAAATAAAGAAAAACTTCTTTGATTTCTTTACCAATCCATCTTAGTTGAATGCTGTTGCCATTGAAATTGTATGTGCCTTCTTCACTGATGAATGTCAAAATCGAGTTTTTTAATTCTTCAGCCTTTTTCGCATAAAGCTTTTCGTTAAGCTCGGTCCAGGCTTCTTCAAAACCTTCAATAATAAAAAGATCTTCAATTCTGTGTGGATTTGTAATCTGCTCGAAAGTATCAAAAGTCAGAGCTGAGTTTCCATATAAAAGGAAATTTTCCTGATCAAGTTTTACAATGCTTTCAACTTCATTCTTGTGAGAATCAAGATAATAATTTGAAAGCGCCTGTTTAAAGTCACGCTTAAGATTATTTGTAAAAGTTGACTGTTTATCTGCATCAATAAAAAGCTGCTTAAAATCTGAATTGTTTTTCAGAACATCGCGAATCCAGCGGTCAATAAAATCATCAATTGCATCATCACTTACAAGCGAAAGTTTTGCACATTGATTTGCAGTAAATGAAAATTCGCTGAGAGTTTTCTGGCAGAAGGAATGAATTGTAAAAATTGAAGCATTGTCCACATCTTCGTTCGGGCATTTTGCTCTTATTCGGTCCCGTAATTCTCCCGCGGCTTTTTCTGTGTAGGTTACAACAAGAATTTCTTCGAGCTTGATTTTTTCATTAATAAGTTTTTTTACAATGCCTGTTATGTTAAATGTTTTACCGGTTCCTGCAGAAGCCTGAATATACATAGATTCTTTGATGTTAGAATAATTATCTAAAACAAATTCTTTAAGTGCCATATTATTCTCCCTTGTTGTCAGACTTTTTTACACTCTGCGCTATGTATTGAATCAGTTCGGCCTGATGAGCCTTTGAAGCCAGCCACTCCTGTGGAAAGCCCTCGTAGGTGTAGCCGATATCTTTGTCTAAATCAAAAAGTTTTCGTTTCGAAAAATACTGCCATTCACCTTTACCGTAAGCGTTTAACAGTTTCTTCTTGAAATCCTGGAATGAAAGCTGGTCTTCAAGATTATTTTTGAAGTCATCCATAACAAGTTTTGACGGAGCACTTTTTTCGAATTTAGAAATGAACATTGCTCTGTAGATTTTATTCAGATTTGTACGTGCTAAAGCTGGAGTTGTCATGTAATGCTGAGACTTGATGTTTGCAAGGCCATCTTGTAGAACAACGGCATTCAAAATTATGGAGTATAGACTTGTGTCGCTTTCCGGTTGTGAAGCAAGAAGAATAAGAGAAGATATATACCCTGTTAAGACATTTTCAGAATTTGAAAGCTCCAGTGTATTAAGAATTTTCAGTTCGGAAAAATCTTTGTTATACCAGGCAAGCTCTCCGGAAACAAACCAGTCTTTTGGAGTTATGCCTGCTTCTTGTTTAATAAGAAGCATTTTGTTTTCATTGAAAACCAGATTGTTAATAAAGATACACTTTTCTTTGATTTTTTTCAGAATAATTTTACTGTCTTCCAGAACTTTCTCTGTTGATTTTTCACCGAAGAAATCATCGGGGAGGACATTCTGAATATCCAGGTCAAAGGAAATACTTTCTTTTGTAACTGTATTTTCATTATTTAGAGAGGATTGAATATATGCCTTTCTGATAAGCGAACTTAATCTTGCATTTAAAGAAAGAGGTTCAAATTCAAACTGCTCTTTTTCTTCATCATCATAATTACTGTTCAGGGTTTGATTAACCATATAAATGAAAGGCTCCTGAAGATATGACTTCATCTGGCCTATGGTTATGCGGTCTGGAAGAGCTGAAACTTTCTGTGTTGTAGATGTAGAATCTTGGGAAAGTTCTGTGCTCTGTGATTGCCGGCTGCTTTCTGTGTTTTCGCTTTCGTTATCACTTTCCTGAAGTTTGATAAAGTTTTTTTTGTTACGGAATTCTTTCTGGGTATAGAGTTCACTCCATAAACGGTCTTCATCAATATTTATTTGTTTTTCATAAGGCTGCTTTTTTAATTTTTTATTGAATGAATAAATAGTTTCAAATAAATCTTTAAGAACAGAAGACATAAAAAAGTCTTCGTCTTTCTGAAGGTTTTTGTTTACATAACTGAAAAAGATTCCTTCACGGGCTGCCATAAACTGGCACAGAAAGGCATTTTTATTTTTTAGAGGAATTGATTCGTCACCAGTCTGTCGGTCTGTTTTTTTGCGAAGATCAAGTTCATTATCGGAATCAAGTCCGGGGAAATTTTTTGAATCAAGACCAATAAAGAAGATATATTTTGCAGAAAGAATTCGGTTGGATTCAAAATTTGCAAAAGTAATTCCTCTGGTCAGAATATTAGCGCTGTGAAGGGTGACGGCAGCTGAACGGTCAAAGAGGCCATTCGCAAAACAATCTGTAAAAATGTCTGGGGCTGCTGTGAGTCGCTGACGTTCAATTTCTTCTACGACATTCTGGAAGACAAGACTCTCATTGTAAAGACCTTCTGGTATATTGTCATTAAGAAGAAGCCAGTTTTTAAGAAGCTCCTCAAGGCGGTTTATGTCATTTATGCATAATTTTTCTTTGACTGAATATGAAGCCCATTCTTCAAGCTCGTCAATTACCTGAATAAATTTATACAGTGAATCACTGTCTGTCGTTGACATAGATTCGTATGGCAATAACTGACGTTCGTTAGTTTCTGTGAGGTCTGAAGTGAGACGGGCGAGTAGTAATCTTGCTTTTGCTTTCTGCCAGTCTTCATGATTTTTTCGATCGCGGTATATATTCAAGTTTGAAGCCCAGTCGGCCCAATTAGAAATTTCTTCGTCTGAAATATTGCGTACTGTCTGAACAAGATAATTATGCAGCAAAGCAAAAAAGTCAGAACGACTTAAGTAGCCTTTTTTTAGGATTCCAAAAAGTATGTTAAGAGCTTCTGCTGTCAGAGAACGTTCTCCTGAAAAATCTGCAATTGTATATGGAAGATATGGAAAAGCTGAATCTGCTGCAAACTGGTCTGTCTGATCAAAAACCTGTTCGATTGCTGTTTTATAATCCTGAATCTGGGGTGCGACAACGAGAATATCACCAAGCTGCGCACTCTTATCCTGGGCCAGAAGAGAACATATTTTTGAATGCAGAGCTTCAATTTCGCGAAGGCGGGTAGGGGCAGCTGTAAGTGAAAGAGAATTGTCTTTTTCTGAAAAAGACTCTTTTTCTATATGTGAGTTTTCTGCAATTGTTTTTTGGATGCGGTGGAGAAGTGTGTCAGTTTTTGAGTATGAGACGGGGCTGCTCAGATTGTGAGACGGAGTATCTTTTGTCCAGAGAGAAAGATGTTCATTGCCAAACTTTGACCATTTTTCAAGCAACTGGTTTTCTGCCTTTTCTTCATCATCTAAAGCTTGAATGAAAACTTCAAGATTGTGTTCCTTAGAAAACTCATTCAGAATATTTCTATAAATCTGGCCGAGCCCTGAAAATCCAAAAATAAAAACCGGACGATCTGATGACCAGTTAAAAACAAGGGTGCCGGAATTTTCTTTTTTGTTCAGCTCAGCAAGCTGAAAAAGTGTAAGATATTTAGTGCCATTTTTTTGGATTCCATCTTTACCAATTACATCATTATAAAGCTTTTTCTGCCAGAGAGATTTTTCAAGAAGTTGATTGAGTGAATCTGGTCTGGTATCTTCATAATCCATGAAAAGACTGGCAATTGTTTCTGAAAAATCGTAAAGATGATTTGCATTGATTTTTGAATCTGAGGCCTGGCTTGTAAGATAAACTTCGACTTCAGGCGCTCCGAGAGTTTCAAAATAATATTTTCCGTCAGAGTTTTTTTCTGTGAGCTTTGAAATAATAACATCACGCAAGAGCTCTACCGAAAGTTTTTCAGAATCCGTTAATGCTACAAGGTCAAAAAGAAACTGCTGGATTCTAAGAGTTTTGAGGTTCATCAAAATTGAATTGCCCGAAGCCTTGTTTTTGAGCCAGAGAAGCTTAAACCACTGTTCAGTTTTCGGGTCGGTAAAAACAACGGCAGGTGAACGGAACGGGTTTTTCCAGCTCTCATTGATTTTTTCAATTAATTTATCTGCAAGAAGAGTTAAATCCCAGGAAGTGTAAACGTTTTTCATCAAAAGTCTCCTTTTATAGTATAGCATGTTTTAACCTCTTTCGGTGGGAATTACTTTATTTTTTTTGCTGTAATTTATATATTTTTAGTATGAAGAAAATAAATGTTCGATTTTTTGTAATTGTGATTTTGGCTCTGGTGTGTGGTGCCGTTTATTTTGCCTGGGATTCTTTTGACAGACAGGAAGAAAAAGTTTCTTATGTTGATTTTATGCAGTGTGTTGAAGCAGGCGATGTTGTTTCTGTAAAGTTTGATGGGGATGTAATTCATTTTTCAACAAAAGCAAGCCCCGTAAAGTTTAAAACACAGAACCCAAAATCGCCCCTGCTTCAGGAAGAATTGATGAAGAGGGCAATTGATGTGACTGTAGCAAAGGATGATGCTGAAATCATATCTTTGATTTTTGATGCTTTTTTCTATTTGTTTTTCTTTGGAGTGATTTTTATTGTCTTCAGAAAGTTTGTAAGCCCTAACACTTTTAAGGTTGTACATAAAACAGGCGTAAAGTTTGATGATGTGGTTGGCATGGAAAAACTCAAACGTGATATGACCCAGGTGATGGAGATTATGAAAAATCCTTCTGCCTATGCAAAAAGAGGAATTCGTATGCCAAAGGGTATTTTGCTTGAAGGTGAGCCTGGAAACGGAAAAACACTTTTTGCAAAGGCTCTGGCCGGAGAGGCGAAAGTAAACTTTATACCTGCCAAGGCAACTGATTTTGAAAGTATGTTTATGGCAATTGGTCCTTTAAAGGTAAAGCTGCTTTTTAAGAAGGCAAGACGCCGAGCTCCATGCATTGTTTTTATTGATGAATTTGATGGAATTGGTACAATCAGAAATTATAACGGTTCTGCCCTTGAAACAGAAAATACCCGTATTGTTACTGCGCTCTTGAATGAGCTTGATGGTTTTGAAGCATCAAAAGGCGTGCTTGTGATAGCCGCAACTAACTCGATAAAAGCCTTGGATCCGGCACTTATAAGACCAGGCCGTTTTGATGCTAAGCTCACCGTGCCTTACCCGGATGAGGCTGCACGCGAAAAACTTGTTGAAATGTATACAAGAGGAAAGAAGCCGGCGGCGGAGTGCACTGCTCAAGTTCTGGCAAAACTTTTCAACGGTTATTCCTGCGCTAAAATCGAAAGCGTTCTCAACGGTGCCGCCTTACGTGCCGGCCAGGAAGGCCGTTCGGAGTTTACTTTGGATGACGTAAAAGCCGCTGCTGCTGAGTGCTAGGAGATGCTGAAACAAGTTCTGCATGACGCTGAGTGTTGTCATCCCGAACTTGTTTCGAGATCTATGTTATGCCCGTTCTGCAAGTTCTTCCCAGCGGGGATATTTTTCTGCCAGCAGGGCGTCGATTTCTTTGTAACGGTCGCCGGCTGCTCGAACTTCGTCGAAGTTGCTGGAAGACATTTTTTCTTCAAGCGCTTTCTGCTCAGCTTCCAGTGCCGGGATTTCTTCGTTTAATTGTTCAAACTCCTTCTGCTCTTTGAAGGAGAGTTTTTTCTTTTGCGGTGGAGTTCCGGTGGATCCGGTAGTTGAGTAAGCCGAAGGCTGTATCGAAACCATCGCAGAACTCTGGGCTTTGTCGTTTGATGCGGTGGTTTCGATACACCCGCTTCGCGGGCACTCAACCACCGTACTTCCGGATTTTACCTGTACGTTTTTCTTGAGTTCTTCGCGGTATTCAATATACTCCGAGCACTTGCCTACAAAGCCGCTTATGTTTCCATCTTCTTCCATAATAAAAAGGCTGTCCACAGTTTTGTCCATAAAGTAGCGGTCGTGGCTCACAAGCAGAAGACAGCCCTCATACCCTTCCAGGAACTGCTCGAGAATATTCATCGTAAAAATATCAAAGTCGTTTGTAGGCTCGTCTAGTACCAGAAAGTTTGGATTCTCGAGCAGGAGTCTCACAAGGTAAAGTCTCTTGCGTTCACCGCCGCTCAGACTGCTGACAGGTGAGTGCTGAATCTTTCCTTCAAAGCCGAACTCTTCGAGGAACTTTGTGGCACTTACTTCTTTCTTGCCATTGTTGAGAGTCATGTGCTCGGCACTTTCTTTAATGTATTCCAGGACGGTGAGGCTTGTATCTTTGAATACCGGGTTCTGCGTGTAGTAGCCGAACTTTGTGTTTTCACCCACGACTACAGTGCCGCTATCCGGAGCCAGCTGGCCTGTGATTATGTTGAGGAAGGTAGATTTGCCGCTTCCGTTATCGCCAAAGATTCCGATTTTCTGTCCCTTTGTAAAGACGTAGGAAAAATTGGAAATAACCGGGACATAAGCGGGGGCGTTACGGGGGCCTCCCCCGTTAGAAGGGGTAGCGGAAGAACCGGTGGTTGAGCTTGTCGAAACTACCGGTTCTGGAGCGAGGGGAAGGCCTTCCCCTCCTGTTGCACTAACATATCCTTTTGGAAAGTTTTTAGAAATTCCATGTAACTCGAGTACCTTGCCGCCAAGCCGCTTTCCTTTAACCTCAAAGGTAAAGCCCTTGTCGGTCTGGAACTTTTCGCGGTTTATAAGCTGCTGGTCGCGCTGAATTCGGGCCTTAATTTTTGTACCGCGGGCGCAGGGACCTCGCAGCAGCCACTCGCGCTCAAAACGTAAAACAGACTCTATACGGCGCTCGGTGTTGGCTTCAATCTCGGCTTCGGTTTCTTTCTTTTCCAGGTACTGACTGTAGTTGCCGACGTAAAGTTTAAGGTGGTTGCGGGCAAGTTCATAAATGTTTGTACAGACTGCATCCAAAAACCAGCGGTCATGGGTTACCATAAGAACTGAACGTTTTGTATCATGAAGATAATTCTGCAGCCAGAAGATTGTTGTAATATCAAGATGGTTAGTCGGTTCGTCCAGAAGCAGGAGTTTAGTATCTTCAACAAGCACCTGGGCAAGGGCAACCTTTTTACACATACCGCCGCTCAGCGTTCCCATGCGGCGGGTCATGTCTGTGATGCCGAGTGTGCTCAAAATTGAGCTGATCTGAGCTTCATAATTCCAGAGGTCGCCGCTGTCCATCTTATGCATAATCTGTTCATAACGGTTTTGAAGACCTGAGGAAATTACGGAGTTCTGCTGCATCTCCTCGCAGATTTCCTCGTATTCCCGGATTACTGCGAGTTTGGGTGATGAGCTTTTAAAAATATGCTCGCGGATTGTATCGTTGTCATTGAATGAAGGAGTTTGAGGTAAATATGAAATTCCCGCTTCTTTGTTGATTACAACTGTACCTTCATCTGGCTGCAAAACTCCCGCAATTGTTGCCAGCAGGGTAGACTTACCTGTTCCGTTACGGCCAATCAGGGCAGCTTTTTCGCCTTCCTGAATTCCAAAAGTTACTTCTGTAAAAAGCGGTTTTTCCCGCCCGATTTTTGCAAGGTTATTAATTGAAAGTATATTCATATATTTATTCCAGGGTTCTCAGTGATTCCAGACTCTTGTTTGCAAGGTCGTTTAGATTTGCAGCCTATTCCGATTGAAATATAAGCATCACAGGGGTTCCTCATTATAAACAAAAATCCCAAATTTTTGGCTCCCAGTCACGGTTGTGTGATTCAAAACCGCGCAATAATGCGCTACACTCTTTTTGTGGTGTAGAAACTATTGAACTGCCGCTTCGCAGCAGCCACAAAAAGAGTGTTTTTGAACCACGCCCCGCTCCTTCGCGCCAGCATTACGGATAAGCGTTTATAATGCGGAAGCCCTGATAAGCATCATAAGGGGGCGGAATATGATACAATGGATTATTTTATACAGGCACAGTAATCGATTTCTTCAATTCAAGAACTTGTTCCAGTGGTAGCTTTACACATTTAGCAATTATCTCAGGAGAAATATTTTCTTTGAGAAATTCTGTTGCATCGTCAATGGCTTTAACTTCCACACCTTCTTGAAAAGAATCGCGTAAATATTCTTCTTCGTCATATTCTGTCAGACTCATACCCAGTACCTCCTCCTTTTGAATCTTGAAGAAACCATCAAACAGGTTTTCTTTGATAGCCCAGGCTACGGCTTTATTTACAGCCTCTTCTGTGGGCATGTTAAGTTTCTTATTTTCCTTAATCTTAGAAACGTATCTGACATAATCATACAACGGTTTACAGTTTTTTTGAAGAGTTTCTCGTGTGTATAGGACGGTTCAATCTTATTAATGATATCCATGTTACACTCCTGAGGGAACTTCATATTCCGCTTTATATTTTCCAGTAAATACAGATGGAACCATTTTTACAAATGGAAAAATAGTCTCTGTTGTAACGTTTACTGTATTATTCGTCTTCAGAGTATAAGTACTTATCATAGATTTCATAGCGGAAATTGTCATTATCTGTAAACAATTTAAAATCTACGAATTCATTTGAGTCATAATAGTTTCCAATTGTAATGTTGAATTCATTATCTTCATAATTGATGTAATCAATTGAATATTTTGCATTTAAATAAAATAATTTTTTATCAAACCTTTTCACAAGTTGATTATTATTATAATCATATATTTCTATATAGCCTCCAAAAGTTGGGCCTATTTGTTTATAAAGATTATAATCATAATATGATTGTTTGATTATTTTTACATTCTCAATAATAAAAAAATTAGAGTTCCCTGAATAAAAAGGGATACTTTGCTGATATTCTTGTTGAAGTGATTTATAAAATTTTAAAATGCCTCTTTTTAAATTTATAATTAAGTAGTAATATTTTGACCCCATTATGATAGATATAGATGAAGAAAATAATCTTCCATCTCTATGTGGATTGCAATAATTGTCTATATATTGTATTTCATCTGTTCCTGGAATAGTACATAACAGTTTATCATTATAATAGCATTCTATATTGTTCTGTTTATTACTCTTAATACTTACTAACTGCAAGTTATAATCATCAATAGGAGTAAAATTGTACTCTGTAATAAATTCAATCGCAGGCTGAAAATTATTCATTGCCTTTTCTATTTCTTTTTCAATTTTTTCTTTCTTGAGTTTTTCTTTTTCTTCATCTGAAGCTTTATCAACAATTTTATTAACTTGTGGTACCTCTTGTATTTTTTTGTTTTTTTCACAAGAAGTAATTATAAATAATACTAAAATTAATAAACTAATTCTTATTTTTTTCATTCTTATCACCTTGTTGGTTATTCTTTTCTAAAACAACTGCTCCTTGAATAGCATCCTCTTTTACATATATCTTACCATCTTTCATCATCCAATTAGAATTCTTATTTTCACGTTCAAAGTCCCTATCTGATGATGGTACAATTTCTATCCAGCTTATCCCATCAATAGTTAATATTGTTCCACTATGACCAACCCAATGTGACGTATCTTTTTTTTTCTCTCCTTTCACTATTGTAATAGGTACTTGTATAATAATATATTGCTGACCATCTGATTTCTCAGCATTTTTTATCATTTCTTTTGCATCTGATTTTGAGGTAGATCTTTTTGCAGTTAATCCATAGTTCTTAGCAGCATTACTCCAATGTAATTCATCTGTTGAATTACTAAAGTTATTTGAATTTTTATTTACGTCTCTTGGGGTTGTCGGCCTTAAAAAACCTGAATGGGTTTCTTCATCATAAGGTTGTTGGTTGGGATTATTTGCATGCATTATTTCTGTAATAACATTTGCTAGAGCTGTAATAGCACATCCATAGTCAGATATTAAAGAATCTGTATTATTTATTTTGTCAAATCGATAATCGGACATGGAAGAATAGGCTCCATGTTTCATTATTCTTAAACCTAAAGGGTCTTTGTAATTCACCGGATTCTGTCCTGCATACCCATACCAGTTAAGCCCATCACGAGCAGGGTCTTGGGAAAGCCATGTTGAACCGTCTTCGCTCCGCCATCTATTCCAGTGATAGGTAAGACCTGTTTCTGCATCAAAATCACAGCCTGTGTAAAGACCGTCAAAATCAATTAAGTCTATTGTCTCGCCCGCCTTAATTCCAAACGCAGTATAGTCTGATTTCCAGACAAGTTTGAATTCTTCGTCATAAACTTCTGTTACAGTACCTTGAAAGATAAGCAACCATTTTGTACTATGCCCTGCGGAAGCGACTTTTGCATTTTCCTGGCGGAAAATACAAAAGTTCAAGAAAATACTTGACGATAAAACATGTACAGAATATTATGTACATAGGAATTAAAAATGACATTTGAATGGGATGAAAAGAAGAATGCCATAAACAAGAAGAAACACGGTATTTCATTTGAAATGGCAGTCCGTGTTTTTCTTGATGAGAAGCGTGTTGAAAAACTTGATCTTGAGCATTCAACGCTTGAAGAAGAGCGGATAAACATAATCGGACGGGTTTCTGACATGCTGGTTCTGTTCGTTGTTGCAACAGACAGAAAAGGAAATACAAGAATCATATCAGCACGAAGGGCTGAAGAAGATGAGGAGGAAGAATATTATGAAAACTATGACGCTCGATGAAGTAAAGAAACTGCCGCCTTTGACAGAAGCAGAAATAAAAGAAGCAATGAGCTTTAAGAATACAGATTTTTCAGACTGTCCTAAAATGACAAAAGAAGAGCTAAAAGAATTCAAACCTTGGTATGAGGTTCATCCAGAATGGGTCAAAATGAAGAAAGGAGACGTTCATACAAAAATAGATCTTGATATCTTGGATGCATTGAAAAAAGGCGGAAAAGGATATCAGCAGAGGTTGAATCAGGCTTTAAGATGGGCATATGAAAATCACTGTCCTTATTTAACAGTCTGATTTGATTTTTTGAAAACTGGTCTAACTGGTCAAAACTGGTTCTGACCAGTTTTTTTGTTTTAAATGCAGTAAATACAAGGATTTAGTAAAACTGGTCAGAAAATCTTGCGGAGAAAGAGGATAGTGTACAATAAAGTTCGCAATTTGTGGTAGAAAAAAGCCATTGAAAATTCCAAAATGTTAGTTACCATAACAAACAAAAAAGGAAAAAACAATATAACTTTTTTCATAATTTTTATTTTAAAAGACATATAGTAAAAAGTCAAATAGGATAATTATTAGGAGAAAAGTAAATATTTGTATTATTTTATGAATTCCTAATGATTTAGTTTGACGGTTAAAAGATTTCATACTAAAATTAAATAAAAAGTAAAAAAAGGATTTAAATAAGTGAAGAAAATTTCTCAATTTCTCGTTTTTGTTTTTATAATTTGTTTTTTTAATTATCAATATATGTACTCCGAAGAAAGAACTTCAGGTAACAAGGAAATTCTTTCTTGTTCTGGAAGTTTTGAAGAAAAGCATAATTATTCATTAAAAATATCATGTGAAGATGCATATAATTTTAATGGAGTATACTATGTAAGACCTAATGCTGAGATTACAATTGAATATACTCCTGCCCGTTACGATTACAGTTTTAGTGGTGGTAATGAATTTGGTTCAGGAAGTTACAAGTGTAAATGTTATACAGAGTTAGAAATCAATGAGAAAAAAATATCTGCATTTAATCCATTTGGGTTTAATCCTTTCAAGTTTTCCATAATTGCTAATATGGTCATAAAATTCAAGGCAATAAAGATAACAAATACAGGAAGTGCAAATGATAATGTGAATATAGAACATGAAGAAACTCTGTATATTTTCCTAGATTCAGAGTGTCCAAGTGTTCCTTCAATTACAGGTGGTGGAGGAAGCTGGGGAAAAGACAATATAACAATATCTTGCGGTAATAGCAATGATAATCTTGGAATCGATCATTATGAATATAAGTTAAAAAATGCTTCAAACTGGGAAAAAGGAGGAAGCTATACAACGAATGTAACTGATGGTAGTGTTTTGAATGGTACTATAGAATTCCGAGCAGTTGACAAAGTAGGAAATGTATCTGAATGCGCAAGCACTACCTTACTGATAGACAGAGAAAATCCTAACATCAGTTCAACAGAACCAGAAGAAAAATGGGTAAACAAAATAATAACAGTAAATGGCACAGACATTGGTTCAGGTGTTGGAAAAATTTATGTAGATGGAATGCCATATAATAATTCATATATAATACAAACAGACGGAAAACATGCCGTATATGTGGTAGATAATGTTTTAAATAAGAGTACAACAAAGTATTATTGGGTTGACTTAAATAAACCTAAAATAGAAGCATCTGTTGGAGTAGATAAAAAAACATATTTTGACGACCATTGGACAAACGAAGATGTTGAAATCACTGTTTCAGATGAACATTCTGGAGTAAACTATTTTGCTGTAAACGAGAAAACAAAAACAGGAAAAACAGAATTACTGACAGAAACAGGAATATATGAAATTTATTGTACGGATAATGCTGAAAACAGTTCCAAGAGAATTGTTAAGATAGACAAGATAAAACCAGTCAGTAAATGGGATGAGACAACATTTAACGGATTTGAATACAGAACAGAAAATGAAAGACATTTACTGAACTCCATTACCGTGAATTATTCTGTTGTTGATGAAATTTCCGGAATTAAAGAGGGAGGAAATCTTCTAAAAGCTAATGAATTTGTTATTCGAGATTTTTCTGAGAATTTAATATCTTATAGCGATAATTCTACATTTAAAGAACTTAATAGGACAGAAGATTGTAATATTATTTATTCAGTTGATGTAGAAGATAAAGCGACAAACCATGCAGATCCAATAAGCAAAACTTTCACTGTACCTCGTGAAATACAACTTCATTTTGTAAATGAGTCGGATGAGACTCAAACTATAAAACGGACAAGAGTAATAAATGGTTATACAACAGTTGGAATTCTTTTAAACAAAATAAACTTCAGTCTTTATGAAAAAATCAAACTAAAGAGAATTTTTCTTGGTGATAAAGCAGAAAATGCAGGAGAAAGAAGTGCAATTGATTATTCTTTTTATAAAGACAGATTTTATGAAAATGTAGATGAAGGAATAATAAGAAAAAAATGGGAATCGGAGCAGGAACGCATAATTACAGAAAGTGATGTAGTGCCTGTTACAATAAACGGTATTGATTATTGGTATTATGAGGATAGAATAGATACAGACAGTGGACTCGGGCATAAAGGAATAAGATATCAGGCAGAATGGAAATGGAAGGAATTTGATATAACAGAGAAAGGAAAATACGCAGAAATAGATAAAACTGCTAATAATCCTGGAAGTGTAAAGATAAGGCTTCAAGGTACTAATGCTACTGGTAATGAAGCAAGGTATGTGGTATTGGATTCAGATGGAGAACGCATAGAAAATGAAAGCGATGCTGATTTCCATATTCCAGTTGACGGCATAGTAAGAATATCATTTAAAATTGAAGATGAAGATACAGATGAATATAATGTTCAGGCAACAGAGGTAATAAAGGCAATCTTTACAGACATTAGTTCAGGTAATAGTGAAGAACATGAGATAACAGTCCCAAAAGAAGGTTTTAATTCCAACGGTTTTATCCAGAAGACAATGAGAAACGGAAGTCTTGTATCAGAATACCGTAAAACTGATGCGTATGACGGTTGGTATGAGTTTGATAATCCTGAATTGAAGCTTTATTACAATAAACCATTCAATATGAAAATTACGATGACTGAAGGTTGTAAAGGTGACAGCGGGAAATATAAGGATATTACAGAAAGTGTAATAATAAAACTAAAAGCTGTAAATCCGGATCTAGGTGGATTTGCTTTAGCCGTAGGAAGCGAGGCTGGCTACAATACAGATGGAATTACAGCTCAGGTACATAAAATAATTTCTCTTGTACTGGAAGAGAAGGGAACTGGTGGACAAATAAGCAATGTTGAATGGAATTTTGGTGATGGAGAAAGCCAGGAAGGGGGTTCTACTCAGCATGCATACGGACAGTCTGCTTACAGAACAGGCAATACTTCGGAATACATAATGAATATAAAGTTTGTTCAAAATCAAATGAATAAACAGGCATCTATAAATGTACATATCGTTGACACTCAAAGCGGAACGCTTCTAGGAAATGAAACATGGATAGGAAAACATCCTGTTTTGAATAAACTTCAGATTCCATATGGTGTTACTCTTACAATAAAAGAAAATGATAAAGAACCTGAAAATAAAACAATAATACTTGGAATTGGTTCAAGTGATGAAGAGAGAAAGGGATGGATTGAAGTTCTAAGTGGTGGAACCTTAAAGGTAGAAGAGGGTGATGAAAAAACTGTGTTTGCAGAAGGAAGAAATGGCGTTGAGTTCACGGAAGTAAAAACAGTAAAAGATGGAGGCGATGATGAAAGCTTAAAGTGGAAAGGTATCACTCTTAATAACGGAGCTCATGCAACAATACTAAATTCAGAAATAAAATATGCCATTATTGGTTTACAGTTAAACAACGGTTCAGAAGTAACAAGCAGAAAAACAAAAATAAGAAACTGTCAGTTTTATGGAATGAAAGTTGAAGGTAATGCAATTACAGATGGAATTTCTGTCGATTCGTGTGAAACTGGACTATTCATTACAGAGACAGGAAACTTATCTGCCAGTGGAATAGTAAAGCTAAATGATTGTCAAAATGGAATCCTTTGTGATGGAATCTTAAATGCAGAAAAACTTGACTTAAAAGATATTCAAAAAACAGGAATAAGAAACAACGGAACAATAAGTATAGAAGAAAAGATTTCAGTATACGGAACTACATTTTATGGCATTCGTAATGAAAAAAGGCTTTTTGCAAACAGTCTTAAAATAACAGCCTCCGAGGGTATGGGTATAGCTGCTGGTAGTGGAAGTATAACCCGAGTAAGCATAACAAACGTTAGTGCACCAGAAATTGGACTTCATTGTACAGGAACTGCAAATGCAGACTTTGGAGAGTGTAATATAACAAGTGTCATATATGGAATAAAAACCGATAGGGATCAGAATGGTGGTCCATCTTTAAGTATCAAAAAAGGTAGCAAAATAGAGGGAGCCGCTGTACTCTGGTATGACTGGAAAGACGGTGTGCTTACTGATGATGAAATAAAAACAAAAGAAAACTGATTTAAAAACGGAAACAGTATGAAAAAGAATCGAAGAGTATTAAAAGCAATTGCAGTATTTAGTTTTGTATCACTCATGAAAGTGTCTTGTCTGTTCGCACAGGAAATTGAAACAATCTGGGGCGACAGCTTAAAAAGTGGAGTCCGAGAGAGTACTGATAATGATGTGAATTCTCCGGGGCGAAATGCATTCGATGGAAATACCGAAACATACTGGACTATATCTTCTGGAAAAACAAATGGCTTTGCTGAACGTTATTTTGAAGAGGAGATTGATATAGAAGGAGTTACAGCTGATTTGTATCTTCCAGGTGAAACTTCTGTGACGGTATTCTGGGAAAAAGATGGTACTCTGATTCCTTATGAAAACGGCATAATAAAAGGAGAAATAGAAGGTCATGTAGAACTTCGTTTTGCTGAAAAAATAAGAAAGAGCAAACGCTTTGTTTTTAAGCTTGATGGTGATAACGCATCTCAGGCAAAAATATATGAGATAAATCTTTTAGAAAGAACAGATTGCAGACAGTACAAAAAAATAACTCCGGTAAAATATACTTTTAATCAAGCTGAATACATCAATATAAAACCACAGAGATTGTGGAATGGAAATATAAATGAAACTTGGTATGAACCTTTGTGGTACATTCCATGGGAAATACAGCAGACTACAGAAGGTCATTCTGGTATTTTTCCTCCGTTTACAGGGCATCCATCCAAACAGGCTGAAATAATATGGGAATTAGATACTTTGTATAATATTCAGCTTCTTAAAGTATATTTTGAATCAGAAAACAGAAATATTGCCTTTGAGTTCTGGAATGGAGAGCGATGGATAGATAAGAAAGAGTTTAAAGGGAATCGACAAAATGGCTGGAGCCGTAAAGTTATTGAAGAAAACATACAGACGGATAAAATCAGAATTACTTTTCCTGCTGGATGGGAAATGGCCCGTAATATAAACCAGATTGAAGTTTGGGGAGAAGGAATTTCAATGAATAAAGAAAGAAAAGTTCTGGTTGAAAAAGATAATCGTAACAGTATTTACAGAGCAACAATTTCAGATATAAAAGGACCTTTCGAAATCAATATAGTAACTGAAGGATTGCCTGGAAACGAGATAGAAGTAAAAGTAAATGAAGATGAATATAAGGCATTCTGTCTTTATGAAAACAGATACCGAAGTGTTTATCAAACAAGAATACTTTCAGATTCTCTTAGAGATGGAACTCAGTTTTTAGAAATCAACACGAGAGATAAAAGAATTGAAAATGTAACAATAGATACAGAACTTGATGATGGAAGAATAAAGCTGGGAAGTTATTATACAGACAGAAACAGGGAAAATTCTATTTCAACGGCTACGGAAAGGGAATTTAAGAAGTTTTATTTAGATAAAAAATATCAGCTAGAGAGAATCCGGGTATATGCACAAAATACTGATGAAATAAAGATAATAAATAATAAGGATCGTGGTACATATTTTAACTGCGAACAGAAAGAAGATGGATGTTGGGAAGCCTTATTAAATGGAATAGAAGGGAACAGCCTTGAGCTAGAAGGCGATAATGAATTTCAGATAAGGGAAATCGAATTATTCGGAAGTCCAGTTGAAGATGATAATATAAGTTTTGAGATTTGGAATTCGCAGAAAAAAGTTACAGAAAACTCATGTATATTAGGCTGGATAGGAAATTCTGATACAAAAGTTACTGTAGATGGAATTATAAATATGAGGCAGGCAGATAATCTGTTCTGGATGCCTCTTAAGGAAATTGATAGTAACTATTTAAAAGCAGTAACTCATAAAGCTGTTGCAACTCTTAATGGCAAAAGTACGGCAAAAAAATACAAGGTGAATGCATCTGATGATACAAAGTTTTATGAAGATAAAATAAAAAGTGCAAGTCTTTCTGTTTCAATTGATATTCCATGTGATAAATTGATAACTCAATGTGAAACAATATCTGTGAGCGGTTGTGCTGGTAATGGAAACTTAATAAGAGTATTTGTTAATGGAGAAGAGACACCGATAGAAAAAGATAGATATGAAAGAATTTTGAATTTAACAGAAGGTAGTCAAACTATAAATGTTATGGCAACAGATAATACTGGTAGGACTACAGAAAAAAATCTGGAAGTAATACGTGATACAAAAAAGCCTGAGATAGAAATAATCCAACCGATTGCTAATCAGTTCATAAATACAGGAATGGCAACTTTTTATGTAGATGGTAAGGAAGAAGATTTATGGTGGCAGTTCAATGATGAAGACTGGGAGTGTGGTTATGGCCGCTATAAGTATAAGGATTATGTGCTTGAAGACGGTTTCTATTCATACACAGTACGTGCACAAGACAGGGCTGGAAATATAAGCGAAAAAAAGAATGTTAGTTTTTGTATGGATAAAACCAAGCCTGAATCATTTAACATACTGCTTAATGTAAAGGGGTGGACAAATAATACAACTCCTGTAGCGGAGTTTACAACTACAGATAAAACGAGCGGAATCAGTCATTACGAATACAGAATAGATGAAAATGTGTGGCGAGAATGTACAAGTCCGTTACAGACTGAACATTTAAAAGATGGAAAAAGAAAACTTCAGATAAGAGCTATAGATAAGGCAGGTAATATACGACAGGAAGAGGTCATAATTCAAATAGATACAAGTTGCCCTCCGCTTCCTGAAAATGCACGACCTGTACCAGATGAAAATTCGATATTTATAAAATGGAATGGTCTAGATGATAATTCAATAAGTGATGGAAAATTTGTTGCACGGGAAGGGGCGAGAAGTTATAGAATTGAGAGAATGCCTGAATGGAAAGATGGTATAAAACAACTGAATAATTATGGATATGGTAAATTAAAATTTGAAGATACAGATACAAAAAATGGGGAAACATACAGTTATAGAATTTGGGCTGTAGATAGGGCTGGTAATGAGAGTGAAAAAACAGAATGGAAGAGTGCAATTGCTGGGCTTGCTGTTGCAGAAATTGAAAAAGGAAAAAGTACTGTAGTAGAATTTGAAGGTCTTACTATATCTTTACCGGAAGGAACAACAGCTGAAGATATTATCAGAATACAGATAAACAAAGTTCCTCTCAGCATCCTTACAGAAGTTGATAAACCTCTGAACCCTCTTGTCGGTGGAATTTATAGTGTAACAATTGTACGAAAAAATGGAGCAAAAGAGATTGTTACGAATCATGCAGAACTTTTACAAGATGCTGTCCTGGAAATCGGATACAACAAAAATCTTATTCCTGAAAATTTTGGACTAAATGATATTTCTGTGTTCTATTATGATGACTTATGGGGCAGCTGGCTTCAGATGCAAGACTGCTATATTGACAGTACAGAAAAAGTAATTAGATGTAAGACAAAACACTTTACAGAATTTTCAGTACAGGCAACAAAAAGAGTTGTGTTTACGGAAGCAGAGTTACGGGAAGATGCATATAGCTTTAATAATAAAGAAATAGGGTATGGTGGAATAAATATATCTGAAGAAGATGGAGGCTTATCTACTTGTTTTACTGAATTCGTGCTGCCGGGAAAGAACGGTCTCGATTTACCTATACAGAGAGTATACAGTACAGCTAAATCTCAGGTAGATCTAACGTATGAGGATAAAACAGACATAGACGGGGAAAAAATCTGGAGAATAGCAGATGGCTGGAAGATTAATATGCCATACATGGCTTGGAATGGAAATAGTATGGTTGTTAATGGAACAGATGGAAATTATGTTTCTTTATCACAAATGGTATTAAAATGTGCTTTAGAGGATAAATATATATATTTTGAACAGGATAAAGAAAACCCAGCCAAACAAGTTGAAAAAAATCGGGACATATTAAGTATAGCATTAGAAAACCATGAATATAATGATTGCATGATAGAATTGATATTTGTTAAATCTACTCGTAATATATTATTCTTTAAGTCTGTTTCTTATGAGTTTTTTGAAGCTGTATTACATCAAAGTGATGGAAAAAAGATTTATTACCAAAAGGATGGCAAAGTAAAAAGAATTACAGATTGTACTGGAAAAAATGAAATAAACTACACTTATAATGAAGGTATAATAAATATTGTAGATTCTTATGGAAGAATTGTTAGTTTCTTCTCTCTTAATAATCAGAATATACTTTCTGTGGTAAGTGAGGGGAGAATTGTCAATTATACGGTTCTTCCTTTTAATATTACGATAACAGAAGATGATAGAAAAAATGGTATAAACAAAACAACAGAAACAAGACTTTTAGCTGCTACAGATGTTGGGGCACGAATCTGGAAATATAATTATGAAACAAAAGTACTTAATTATATAAATAAAAAAATTGAACCAAAGGAAGAAGCTCTTTTAGATGACAAAAAGCCAGTTAGAAATTTTTATACTTTACTAACAGATATAACAGGTCCTGATATTGGATATACAAAATTTCAATATGATATTTCGAAGGATATCGAATATTTTGATAATGTAAAAACTATAGAAAAAGAATATAAATATAAGGTTATTCAAAATAAAATAACAGTAAATAAACAGACATTATGGAAATCCGAGAGCGAATATCAGGAAGGAAAAAATATAGTACGTGAGAAACAGTATAAAATAACCTTTAATGAACCTATAGAAAAAAATATACCTGTTTCAAAATTTGAAATTTATGATGAGAAGATAACTACAATAACAGAATTTAGTGATTTCTATAAAGCTGCAAGATTCAGAATGAGTACTGCGCCAGAGGCTATTAAAGATGTGTCTGGGTATGATGAGAAAGTTGCAAATATAAATGATTCATATGCTGTATTTGCGAAGAATAAAAATATTACTATTTATGAAGGTGAAGTAAAGAATGGTAAGAAAATTAAGTCCGAAGAAATAGAACTTTCTCCTGCAGTTATTCGTGTTGCTCAAAAGACTACAATAATTGGTAATTCAGGAGAAAATACTATTATTGATGAATATAAATATGATAATTTAGGGAATATTATAAAAGAAACACATACTGCTAATACTGAAAAAAATGAATGTAAAATAATTATTTCCAGAGAATTTAAAGACGTAATACCTGCTTTTAACTTGAACATAATAAATAGAAATAAAAAAACACTTGCAGTTTTTGATTTATATAGAATGAATCTTCCAACTAAGGTAAAAACAGAAAGTTATGCTCTAAACAAAGTAGATCCTGATATTACTGAAAATGAACAATATGATTATAATGATTTCGGACAAATAAACAAAAAAACAATTGGAAATGAGCTACAAGAAACTTATGTATATAAATATGATTATTCTAAAATTGATGGACAGCTTGAAAAATTTACAACCCCAGAAGGCAATATTACAGAGTATGTGTATAAAGAGAATTTTCCTGAACAAGGAATGTATGAGAAAGATGTAGTTTATAAAGAGATCAAAGGAATTAAAGGAAAAACAGAAGTTAAGGAAGAATATGTATATGAACTAAGCAGTGGAAATCTGATAAAACAGAAAGATAGAGATGGATATGTTTCAATAACACAATATGATGCAATGGGACGTATTACAGGTATTAAAAAATCTCATAGTTCAAGTTTAAATACGGAAGACTATTCCGAAATAAAAGTTATACATGATGATAGTGCAAATACAATTTCTGTTACAGATGAATTAGGATGCGTTTTAGTTTATAGTTTCGATGGATTAGGAAGACTTTTCAAATTTGAAAAGAATGGAAAAACACTAGATGTTAATTTACAGGAAGTTGAAAAAACAATAACTATTCTTCTTGATTACGATAAGTATGATCGTGTTATAAAAATGACTGAACCATCTTATGAAACTCCTTCATTAGAAAACTCTAGCTTTATTGGAACACAATATGAATATGACAGTCAGGGGCGAGTAACCAGACAGATCAATTCAGATGGTAATATTATTCAGACAGAGTATGATGATAATAGAAATTATATAACGCAGAATATCTTTAATACACAGACTCTTGAAAATAATTTTTCAGCTCAGCAACTCGATGAAAAGAAAACAGTTCAAAAAGATAATTTTGGAAATACTATAAAAGAAATACTGTATTTCATGGCAGATGGAGAATCAGCAGAAAGTGAAAAGACAAAAACTTATGTTTATGATGGAAAGGGACGTAAGTTACAATTTACCGATGCAAATGGAAATATCACTGTTTATAACTATAATAATCGAGGGCTCTTAAGGAATATAGTTTATCCAAACAAACTTGAGGAAACAAATACATACAATAAAGATGGTTATTTGAAACAAATTACAAAAAAAATTGCTGAAGAACTTTTATCTGAAACTGATTATACGGTAAATGCATTTGGTTATATTACTGAAGAAAAATCAAAATTTGATAATACCGAGAAGACACATTCTGTCATAATTAAGAAAGAATATGATGGAAGAGGAAATGTTCTTTCAGAAAAGACTTATTATGAAAATGATCCCGGTAATGTTAGAGAAAAGAAATGGAGTTATGATTGGAATGGAAAAGTGATTTCTGAGACAGATGGTGAAAACAGTACAACTAATTATACCTATGACAAAAAAGGAAACCTAACAAGCGTTATAGACCCAAGAAACGGTGTTGAATCATATAAAGCAGAATTCAAAATGACTATGGCTTATGACAGTTTCGGTCGTCTCATAAAAGGCTGGCTGCCTCAAAACTTAAAGAGGTCAGCTGGTTATCCAGCAGAAGTATATTTAGTTTACGATGCTCAAGGAAACAATATTTACAGAAAAGATCCAGAAAATGTAGAGACTAGATTTACGTACTCAAATGCTGGTCTGCTTATTGAACAGATTATTGATGAATACAAAACTACTTATAAATATAATGGAGCTGGAAAGACAACAAAGATAACAAACCCCGATGAAACCTGGATTCAGTATGTTTATGATAATGCAGGTAACAAAACTCATGAACTGGTAAATGGGAATCCAGTTCCAATAAGATACACTTATGACAAAAATGGTAATCTTACAAACATAACTGACCGCAATGATAATATCACAAAGTATACATATAATGAAATGAATCTGAAAACAAAAGAGGAGTTTCCAGATTCATCAAATAAAACAATAGAATATGATAAACTTGGAAGAATTGTATCTGAAACAGATGGTGAAAACAACAAGAGACAATATGAATACGATATGCTTGGACGTATTATAAAAGAAGAAGTGAATGATGAAAAATCAACAAAACTTATCTATTCATATGATGCCCGTGGAAATGTAATAAACTACAAGGATGCAAAAGAAATAATATTTAATCGTACTTATAATAAAACAGATAACCTTATTTCAGAAACTATAGTTGATAACAATTCAGAAAAAGAGAAGTGGAGCTATGAGTATGATGAAGCTGGTGCATTGAAATCTGTTACTGGTGGAAACAATACTGTTTACTACAATGGTGCAGAGTCTGATTACCAGCCCGATGCTTACGGTAATACAAAACGCGAGTATTGGTCAAAAACAGGTTATGCAATGGATTATGTTTATGATACCTTAACCAGATTAATAAGTGTAAAAACACCAGACGGAAAATCTGAAAATTATACATACAATAAAAACAGTCAGATTACTGCAATAAACGGTTTAATAAAAGGAACTCTCAGTTATAATAAGGCAAAGCTTGGTACCGTTAATCTTGAGTGTGGAATTAAGAAATCTTTAAGCTATAATGATGCAGGACTTATTTCTGGTATCGCGTACAGTTCTGATAAAAATAGCTCATTAACAACAGGCTATGAATATCTTTATGACAGAAACTTCAATATAACAGAGAGAACACACAAAGATACTGGAAATAAAGACACCTTCACCTATGACAGCCTGAACCGTCTTATATCATCAAAACTCAAGGGAAAATTCACAAACGATACATATGAACAGTTTGCCATGTACAATATGAACGAGATTGACCGTGATATTGATGGCATGAAAAACGAAGCAACTCTCAACGGCCAGTTCTTCCCTGCAGATAAGGTTACCCTTGATGAAAAAGGAAAGTCATTTGTATATGATTTTGCCGAAGAAAAAGAAATCCAAAGAATCGAACTCTTCAAGACAAACCTTGAGAAGAATAGCAGAATCCGAGAACGTGACCTTCACATCTACACAAAACAGGCGCTAGAAGACGGATGGAGTGAACTTACCCCTGATAACTGGAACTATGTGGTAGATTTGAAAAATCAGAGTATTCATTTTAATCTGAAAGAAACGCTTAAGACCCGTTTCATAAAAATCCGTACAATCTGGGATGACCGGGATATTGATAATAACAATGTCAGTGAGTATGTAACTTTCACAAATGAAAGCGTTCAGAAGATGATTCGAATCTGGACAATTGAAAACTCAAAAGATGAATTTTACAGGTATGACAAGAATTCAAACAGAATTACTCTTGAAACTTACACCACAAAAAATGATTATGCATATTACAAAAACGCAGACAACGGAAATACTGCCCGCGTAATGTACGACGGAAAATGGTGGTACACCTACGATGCAAACGGAAACAGAACAGCAAGGGCCAGAAATGCGGATCATAACGGTAATGTCGTAAACATCGATAAAAGCGGTGAATATTGGGAATACGAATGGGATTACCATAACCGGCTTGTAAAAGTTCAGCAGTATAATGCCCCAGACAATGCAGCTAACGTATGTGTAGAATATACCTATGATGCATTGAACAGAAGAATTGAAAGAATAAGCCTAACAAATACAGAACCAGAAGTAACTCAATATGCTTATGGTCGAAACGGGGCTCTGACTTATCAGGAGAAAACAGCAGGCTCTTCTGTAACAACCCGAAGCTTTGTTTATTTAAATAATCAGATAGCAGGCTTTGTTGATAAACTTCAGAATGGAGCAGAAAAAACATATTACACAGTTACAGACATTCAGGGAAGTGTAACCGAGGTCTACGATGAAAATAACAGACTGCTCTGGAAATCCGGCTACACTGCGTTCGGAATTAAGGCCGGCGAGACAACAAAACTGATAGACTTTGATGGTCTTTATACTGGTTGTGACATTGATGCCGAGACAGGCCTGACTTATCATTGGAACCGATGGAGAGAGGAAGACGGGGATTCATGGCTTTCCCAGGATCCTGCCCGTGATGGACTCAATTGGTATGGTTATGCGGGACAGAATCCTACTAACTTCATAGATAAAAATGGATTGTTCTACTATAATGGAAATGGAGAACAAGTATCTTCACTTTCAGGTGAAGTAGAAAGATCTGAATCATCTTCTCCAACAAATAATACTACACAAGAACCATCTATATCAGGAGGAACAACAGGACAAAACAATACTCCAAATGCTCCTAATTCAAATCCAAATGAAAATGATAAGTCTACAAAGCCGAATTATCTGAATAATAATGATGAAAATGGTATTCCAGATTCAGATTATCTGTTTTCTAAAAATCCGAAAAAATCATTTTTCCAAAATTCAAAAGTATTAGATTTTATAAAAAACTTTAGATTAAATGCTTGTAATCTTATGGTTTATTTATTTACAGTTCAAGAATATACAGGATATATGTTTTCTGCTTCAGAAATATGTTATTTAATTGGTTTTGCACAAAACGAAACTAATCCAACAAATCAAAATGAAAAATGTTTGACATCTGAATTTAATGTTCGAAATCCTGACGTTATTATGAATAAGGCTTTTATGTTAGCAGGTCATGATGAATTGACTGCAACAGTTGGATGGGGAGCTGAGGATAAGCAGCAACCTAACTATACTAATATTTTATGTATAACAGATTTAGGAAATGAGCATCATGTTGCAGGAGATGGTAATCAAAACATTATATATAATCCTTGGCAAAATGGAACCATTATAGAAATTTATTCAAAACATACAGTAAATATATATATTCATCATAGGAAGCAAAAATGAAAAAAAATCTAATAAATATTTTCTTACTATTACATTTTTTCTCACTATATAGCTTTGATTTTAATGGTGTATGGAGTTTCGATAATTTTTCAATTATGAATTGGCATTATAAAGATAAATGTTATTCATGGGGAAATATAAGAGAACCTATTGATTGTGGATTTACAATTGATTTAGAGAGAAACGAAATTTATACAAATTATACTTGGTATTTAAATATTCAAATTGATTATGACAATGATTCATTTTCATTTATTAATCCTTTTTCAAACGAAAAAGAAAAATATTTTATTACAATTATAAGTGATTATGAAATCGTTTTGGAAACAGATGTAAATAATGATTCATTATTAGTGGCTGAAAATATCAAATCAAAAGATAAATCTTCTATCCATTATTTCAAAATTAATGGCCCCAAAAATTCAAAAATATTAAAAACTCCTTTATATGCAATTATTAATGAGGATAGTGATTTATTTATTAAAGACTATAAAGGTGTTATTCATAAAACTGGTTATTTAAAAAAAGGACAAATAGTCGAAGTATGGGGGAGGATACCGGAAAAGATATCTGAAATATCCGAAGTTGATTTCAATTTTGCAATAAGAACAAATAATGAAACAGGAGGACTTATTTCACCTTTAAAAATAGAATTTATAGATGATATAATAATTAGTGGGTATGGGAAGAAAAGAAATTAAGACCTTGTAAAATCTTCTGTGTAAATGGCTAATAAATATGATACATTTAAGGAGGAGTACAATGTTGGTCAAAACAAAAGAAAAATATGAATACGATATGCTTGGACGTATTATAAAAGAAGAAGTGAATGATGAAAAATCAACAAAACTTATCTATTCATATGATGCCCGTGGAAATGTAATAAACTACAAGGATGCAAAAGAAATAATATTTAATCGTACTTATAATAAAACAGATAACCTTATTTCAGAAACTATAGTTGATAACAATTCAGAAAAAGAGAAGTGGAGCTATGAGTATGATGAAGCTGGTGCATTGAAATCTGTTACTGGTGGAAACAATACTGTTTACTACAATGGTGCAGAGTCTGATTACCAGCCCGATGCTTACGGTAATACAAAACGCGAGTATTGGTCAAAAACAGGTTATGCAATGGATTATGTTTATGATACCTTAACCAGATTAATAAGTGTAAAAACACCAGACGGAAAATCTGAAAATTATACATACAATAAAAACAGTCAGATTACTGCAATAAACGGTTTAATAAAAGGAACTCTCAGTTATGATAAGTCAAAGCTTGATACAGTAAGTCTTGAGTGTGGAATTAAAAAATCTTTAAGCTATAATGATGCAGGACTTATTTCGGAATATGTCAATAAAGTTGTCGCATAAAAATAAAATTTATTAAGCACTTTTTCGCTCATCTGGATTCAGAACTTCCACTTTTCTTACTTCATACCGTTTTGTATTTCTTGACCCCCATCGTTCCGGATGATTTAACTTTGCTTTTTCTAAAACAGAATTTCTGTTCTCGAAAATTCCAATATGTTTTCCTTTTCGTTTCTCCATTGGTGTCACATACTGCAAAGCTGAATGCTTATGCTCATAATTATACCAATGAATGAAGTTTGAAAACCATTCACGGGATTCTTTTAGCGAATGAAAACATTTCGGGTAGCCAGCCTGATATTTTGTTGTCTTGAAGAATGATTCAATATACGGATTGTCATCACTGACTCTTGGACGTGAAAAGCTAGGAATAATTCCCAGTTGATAATAAAATGCGCATAGTGTGATGCCTTTCATCGGCTCTCCGTTATCAGAATGAACAAAATCAGGATGACAGTTTTCCTTTCTGCAGGTTGCATCAAACAGTTCTGCAGCATGAACATCTGACTCGCTGTCAAATATCATCCATCCGACAATTGATCTGTCATACAAATCTTCGATGACATAGGCGTATGCATAAGGCGTTCAAAAAAGGACGCTGGAGCGCTCAAAAGAGGACATCCAGCG
>SAMEA3663277__coassemble_32_pt1 | contig 112570 bp, 100 predicted proteins | sample SAMEA3663277__metabat2_high_PE_016 | metagenome-assembled genome bin SAMEA3663277 (sample SAMEA3663277) | pig gut metagenome | biome: pig gut; feature: pig-associated habitat; material: faeces | place: China | collected 2013 | reverse complement strand
CTTAATTAAGGAGGGCGGAGCCCCGCCCTACGCCTCAACCACCTTCGGTGTTTTCGGCTACCCCACCCAGTGGGGTAAATCATCGCCAGCCAGAAAAACAAAAAGACATCGCACCATTTGCAGGGAACAACCCCACAACGCCCCAATTCCCCGTGCGCGCCGGCTCATAAAAAATATAATAATTAATTTTAATCCATAAATACATATTAATCAATGGAAGAAATCAGTAAAAAAAGCACAAAAAAAAAACTCGAATTTTGTCAAAAATATGTAAGTCGTGTCTATATTACATGTGGAGATTTCTTATTGTGCGGCGCAGCCTCTTATTTGCCGACTTAACAAGTCAGTTCCGCCGTTAAGTTGGACGAAGGGCAGTAATAAGGAAGCGTAGTTCCTGTAAAATTCCGACTTAACAAGTCAGTTCTGCCGTTAAGTCGGAGTTATTTCAGCGGCAACGCTTCGAAATACTGGAAAAGAGCCGACTTAACTGCAATTTTTCTGTGTTAAGTCGGCCGCAGCAGAAGATAAACTGTGAAAAAGATGCTCGTCCACGGCCGAAAACAATGATTGTGGCCGACTTAACCGCAAAAACACCATATTAAGTCGGCTGCCACTACAATAAAAGGCGAGTTCACAGCTAAAAAATCTCCAAATCGCCCGACTTAACAGCTCACCCCAGTCGTTAAGTCGGAACAAAAACAAAAATCAAGCTCCAAAAGAGCCAAAGGAGTTAATTAATGGAAGAATTATCCCCAAATCAGCTTGCATTCCAGATAGAAAAGCGGCTCGTAGAGCTTCAAAACTTGCTTTTCACCAAAAAGAAGTCTTATGAAAAAGCTCCTCAGGGGCGCATCCGAATTTCTCAAAATGGCGGGCACCCGGAATATTATCTTGTAACGGAACGCGGCAGTTTAAGAGGAAAATATCTTCCCCACTCACAGAAAACTCTTGCCCGCCAGCTGGCACAAAAAGACTACGACGCCCGCCTTATTAAACTGCTGCAAAAAGAAATCTCCGCCCTTCAAAATTACATGAAACAGACAAGCAATGGCCGCGCCATTCCTGAACTCTACGATTCCCTTTGCCCGGCCCGCCGCAGCCTCATTACTCCTGCAATTCTCACAAACGAGCAGTACGCGGCCCGCTGGCAGGATGTTTCCTGGACGGGCCGGCCCTTCGAGTCAGATGCACCTTACATCTGTACTGCCCGTGGCGAACGGGTGCGCTCAAAATCCGAAGTAATAATCGCAGATACACTTTTCCGCCACAACATACCTTATCGTTACGAATTCCCGATTACACTGAAGCGCATCAACCCTGACGACATTCGACGCGACTTCGGCAGCTCCATCACCCTCTACCCCGACTTCCTCTGCCTCAACACGCGCACCCGTACAGAGTTCTACTGGGAACACTTTGGCCTCATGGACTCCACCGAATACTCAAACAATGCGGCCGGCAAACTCCGCCTCTACACCGAAAACGGAATTCTCGCCGGCCGCAATCTCATCATCACCATGGAAACACAGACCGAGCCGTTTTCTTTATAAGTGAGCCAGCCGTCTTTATCGATAACGATTTCATTCTGCTGAGACCACCAATCTGCGCAGCCATTACCAAAGCTGCCGTTTTCGTTTATCCAGCCGAAGCCCCACCAATCGCCTTATTATTAATATTAAAAGTATAAGTTACTTCAGAATCAGGATGAAGAGTTTAAAAATCTCCAATCTTTTTTCCTTCCGCAGCAAATACACTTGTCATTCCGAACTTATTTCGGAATCTATAGAACTAGATGTGGCGTAGATGCTGAAACAAGTTCAGCATGACAATACTTTTTGGACAGCCCCAAATTCATGGTAATGAATTTGCGCCGGGCAAAAAAAAATCCCGCACAGCGCGATGGCTGGCGGGATTTTGAGATCCCGAAACATAGGGAGCGGCACTGCGTAGCAGGGCAAAAACAGTCCTGTGGACTGTTTTTAGCGAGTCTCCGAACAGCTATGCTGCGAAGGTTCGGGATGACAACAAAGCAAGACTATTTTCTGAGTCCGAGCTCTTTAATGAATGCGCGGTAACCTTCGAGGTCTGTGCGTTCAAAGTAGCGGAGCATCTTGCGGCGCTGACCTACAACCTTAAGAAGTGCACGTTTAGCGTTAGCATCCTTTGGGAAGAGCTTGTTGTGCTCTGTGAGCTGTTCAACACGCTGTGTCATAAGAGCAATCTGAACCTTTACACTACCTGTGTCAGTGTCTTTTGCGCCGTACTTCTTTACTGTTGCGGCTGTTGTTTCTTTTGTAAGTGCCATATTGGAACCCCTAGAAAAATTATGATTTCCAGCCAGGCCGGAAACTCTGTATGGGCGGAAAACCTTGCAGGTCGGTCTCTGGGTTTCTAGAAACAAATCACAATGTAATCCGTAAAACAGATTTAAACATATTATTCTAAAAGTTTATTATTGTCCATATCTTTTTTCTGATTTATTTCTTCTTCAGCTGGATATTCTTCGTGAACATAAATGCGACTTTATTCAGGGCTTTGTATGGGGTAAGCCAATTGATTTTGAAGACGCAAAAAAATGTGCGACCAGGAAGAATTCAGCGAGTAAGATGCTGAAACTAGTTCAGCATGACATGGTCATCCCGAACCCGTCGCAGAACAGCTGCTCGGAGACTCGCTAAAAATGCTCCACTGGAGCATTTTGTCGGCTTTCAGCCGCCGCTCCCTATGTTTCGGGACCTGTTTTATAAAAACTTTACAGAATCACAAGCGGGAAGATTTTCTATATTTCCGTTTTTTATTTCCAGCCTTACCAGTTCCCCTTTTTCGTTTTCTGTTCTGTAAAGGCCATCCGGTGGAAGCAGCTGCGGCGTTTTTTCCGGGGCGAGGCGGCGGATTGCAGCGATATCAAGCTCGTATGGGCGTTCCAAAAGCTCCTGTGCCGTCATAAAAAAGCCTTTACTCAGCATTGTACGAATATATGATGAACTGATTCTTTCTTCATCTTCGGTTCCTGCATGAATATATACAGGATCTACAAAAACTGCTTCAATTTTATTCTTTTCTGCCCAATAACGGATTGCCTGTGCATCTGTAGCACCCTTATAACCGCAGCGGAAATCAATTCCTTCTGCAATAAGCTCCATATTGCATACATTCAAAAGAATATTCAAAAAGTCTGCACCCATCATGCTGGCAAAAGAATCATCAAAATCAACTATTATGGCAAAATCAATTCCCAGCTCTTCGAAAAGAGCCAGTCTCTGATTAAGTGTTGAAAGATCACCTTTATAATCACTGCTATGTTTTATTCCTGGAAGTGGACGTGAAAATGTGACGACTCCTGCGAAAAGCCCCTTTGCCTTACATCGGTCTTTTAATTCTGAGAGAAGTTTTTTGTGTCCTTTATGAAGACCGTCAAAACTGCCTGTTGAAATCCCTGTTTTTGCACCGCAGAGAAATTCTTCATTTGAATCGCCGTTTAATATAGAAAGAATATCATTCCAGGTAAAAAGTTTCATATTTTCTATTATATCACTTTACTAATAAAAAAAATAGTTATATAATAATTAAGTGTAATTAAATTTCTTTAGTATTACTAAAGTTTTAGGAGATAAATATGGCAACAAAAAAATTGGACTGGGGCAATCTGCCTTTCGGCTACATGGAAACATCAAAAAGCTATGTAGCAAACTGGAAAAATGGTGAATGGGATGAAGGAAAGCTCACTTCTGACCATACTGTAAAAATCAGCGAATGTGCAGGCGTATTGCAGTACGCACAGACCTGTTTTGAAGGCCTTAAAGCATATACAACTGAGCACGGCGACATAGTAACATTCCGCCCAGACTTAAACGCTGAGCGTATGGAAAATTCATGTAAACGCCTTGAAATGCCAGTATTCCCAAAAGAGCGCTTTATTGAAGCTGTTCTTCAGACTATCGAAGCAAACAAAGATTGGGTTCCACCTTACGGAAGCGGTGCTACTCTTTACATCCGTCCATATATGTTCGGTTCAAGTTCAGTCATTGGTGTAAAACCAGCTGATGAATATCAGTTCCGTATTCTCGTAACTCCTGTTGGACCATATTTCAAAGGTGGTGTAAAACCTATTAAGGTTCGCCTTTCAGACCTAGACCGTGCAGCTCCTCATGGAACTGGTGATATTAAGGCTGGTTTGAACTATGCTATGTCTTTGCACAATATCGTAGACGCACACAATAACGGCTATGCTGAAAATATGTATCTTGATCCTGCTACTCACACTTACCTCGAGGAAACTGGTGGAGCAAACATTCTCTTCATCACAAAGGATGGAAAGCTTGTAACTCCTAAATCTGATACTATTCTTCCTTCAATTACACGCCGCTCGCTTGTAGTTGTAGCTAAGGAATACCTGAAGATGGAAGTTGAAGAGAGAAAGATTCACAAGGATGAACTTGCTGATTTCGTAGAATGTGGTCTTTGTGGTACGGCTGCTGTTATTTCTCCGGTTGGTGAAATTGATGACCACGGAAAACAGATTATCTATAACGAAGGAAAACAGGAAATGGGTCCTAAGTTGAAGGAAATTTATGATACTTTGACTGGTATTCAGATGGGCCGTCTCCCTGCACCTGAGGGATGGGTTTATACTATCTGATTAAATCGGACAGCGGGTCAAGCCCGCTGCCGTTTATCATTATTAAGAACACGACTTGCCTTCGGCAAGCGTGTCAAACTAATTTCGAAGCCGACAAACTCGCTTCGCTCGTTTGCGGTTCAAATCATACCATAAAAAAAGCCCGGGGTTACCGGGCTTTCGATTTTAGACTTATTTTACTTTCCTTAAGAAGGCATCCTTAAATCCGTAAGACTTAAATCTTTCAAGTACAACCTTATATTCATCCATCGTAACAGGGCCAATCAAAATCTGCTTGCTTGAACCGCCTGCCATTGGAACGATTGTAATCGGATAATTTGTTCCATACTTATTGATTACATCAAGAATGTTATCCTCGCTTGAGTAAACTGCAATCTGAATGTAGTACTTTCCAGATTCAAGGTTTTTAAGGCTTGGAACCATATACTTATCATAAGAAGTTTCAGCTTTTGGTTCTTGTTCTGGTTCTGGCTTTGGCTCGTCTGGTTCTGCAGGAGTTTCTTCTACCAGTGGAGTTAAGGTAATTTCTTCATCAATTGCATCAATATCATCTTCAGAAATTACATCTTCAACTTCATCTTCCTCGTTCTCTGGAGGATTTGCATCTGCCGGAACAAGTACAATTGCTTCATATTCATCAGTTTCGTTTTCTTCTGTTTCTTCTGAAACTTCGGTTTCTGGCTCAGCTTCTGTCTCTGCAGGTAAATTATCAAGTTCATCTGCTTCAAAAGCTTCTGCTGCAGGAACATCATCTTCTGCTTCTGTTGTTTCTTCAGGAATATCAGCTGGAGTTTCTTCATCAAAAGCTTCTTCTTCAAGACTTTCTTCTTCCTCTGGAATATCTTCTTCAACAGTTTCTTCTTCTGCTGTTTCTTCTTCAAACTCTTCAGGCTCAGCGGCTTCTTCTTCAAACTCTTCAGGTTCTTCTTCTACAGACTCTTCTTCAGATTCCTCTTCTGCAGGAAGTTCATCAAGCTTTTCTTCTTCAAAAGCTTCTTCTTCTGCAGCTTCTTCTATGGCATCCGGAGTTTCATCTTCGAAAGCTTCCTCTTCATTTTCTTCTTCTGCATCTTCTACTGGAGTTTCTTCTTCCTCAAATTCCTCGTCTGCAGTTTCTTCCTCTTCTATAACTTCTTCTTCAAAAGCCTCTTCCTCTTCAGCTTCTTCAACTGCTTCTGGAACTTCAGGCTCTTCTTCTGTTTCTTCAGCTATTTCAGTTTCAGGCACTTCAGTTTCATCTTCTGCAGCTTCTTCAAAAGTTTCTTCTTCAGCTGACTCTTCTTCAAACTCTTCAGGCTCTTCGTTTTCTGTATTATCAAAAGCATCGGAGTTCTGCTCTGCACCAATTGATTCGAACTCTTCATCATCAAAGTCATCTATTTCTGCTGATGATTTTGAAATTACAGCATTTCCAAATACCTGGTCGTCTTGACCAGAGCGTTTTGTAATCTTCACTATGTTATTTGCACTGCTGTCAATTCCCATTGCTTCTGCGGCTTCTGGAGAAAGCATAATTGCAACCCCCTCAGAAGGATCAAGTGCGCCGATTACAAGAATATCTACAGTAGCATCACCTGCAATATTTGTTACACTGATTATATCACCAGGAAGGTAGCCTACTGTTTTTGCAAAAAGTCCCTGAGGAAAAACTCCTTTATCAACGACAACTGCCCTTCCATCTAAAGAAGGACTGAATGATGCAAACATTAGACATCCTGCTGTTACTGCCAGAATCTTAAAAATGTTTTTAATTTTATTTTTCATACCCCTACCCATCCTTAGGCTTTATATGCTCTTAATGCTTTGTTTATTTCGTATACCAAATCTGATGAAACCTTCGCCAGATTATTTTTCTTTGTACGGTCAATTTTAATATCTTTAATCGACTTGGCCGCTATTTTTTTACCATCCTTTACAGAAGTAATGATAAAATCAATTTCGTAAAGGTCTGAAGTACTGCTTAATGTATTTTCAGTGCGTTCATAGTAAAGCTTTATCTGAACAAAATAATCTGAAAATCCATTAAATGCATCTCCCTGCCCGATTTTATAAAGTTTTTCATCTTGTGTTGCAGAATCTGAAATTGCTGCATCAGAATTAGTAACGATAAAACCATATTCAAAAAAATTATTGAGTACAGAATCTTCGATTACCATTGAATCTTCCGAAACACAGTCTACACTTTCATCATGCTGTACAATCTGAAATGAAATCTGATTGCAAAAACATAATGAACCTGCAAGAAACAGAATCGTAAGAATACTTAGTCTTTTAAAATTCCCCATAGAACACCCCGAATATTATTCGACTATCAATATCTTCATCGGAAAAAATTAAAAGTGAGTTTAGATATTTTTTAATTTTGTCACACGGATTCGAAACGACTACGTCGTTTCATTTTTAAATATTTCATGGATTTTCCGTAGGAAAATCGAATCCGTGTGCCATTTTAATCGTATCATTGCGAAATCAGTTAGCATGTGATAAAATAACTAAAAGGGTTGGGAAAATGGATAAACGTATTTACATCATTGGCGCAGGCTTTGCAGGACAAACCATTGCCGATGATATCAAGCGTAAAAAGATATTTGGAAAAGTAAACGCATTTATTGATGACAACAAGGATATCATCGGAACTACAATAGATGGAATTCCTGTTCTGGGTCCTATCAGCAGTGTAACTTCTATTCTTTCCAATTCAGAGCTTGATGAAGCAGTCATTGCAATTCCTTCTGCCCCAACCGAACGAATCCGTGAAATTTATGAAACCCTTACTCAAAACGGTTTTAATCATATTAAGATTCTGCCTGGAATAAGCCAGGTAATTGAAGGAACAGCCCATCTTGTTCAAACCCGTGAAATTGACCCGCTGGATATTCTTGGCCGAACACCTGTTACAATTTCATTAAAGGAAAGTCTTGGATATTTACGAGGTAAACGTGTTTTTATTACTGGAGCAGGTGGCTCAATTGGCTCGGAGCTTTCAAGGCAGCTTTTGAGCGGTGGAGCTGAACGTCTTTATCTTTTTGGTCACGGCGAAAATTCTATTTGCGGAATATATCGTGAATTAAGACTCTTACAGGCAGAAGGAGTCGGAGAAAAAGCTACTATTGTTCCTATTATTGGAGACATGAGAGACAGAGAATATGTTGATTACATTGTACGACAGACAAAGTGTAATGTAATTTTCCACTGTGCGGCCTATAAGCATGTTCCTATGATGGAAGAAAATCAGGTTGCTGCAGTTGAAAACAATGTATTTGGAACAAAAAATCTTTTGGATGCAGCTCTGGCTCACAAAGTAGACCGCTTCGTTTTGATTTCTACAGATAAGGCCGTAGCGCCTGTAAGCGTTTACGGTGTTTCAAAAATGATATGCGAAAAGCTTGTGCTCGACGCGGCTAAGCGCGCTGCAGAAAATCAGTCCTTTATGTTTGTACGCTTTGGCAACGTACTTGGCAGCCGAGGTTCTATTCTTCCGGTTTTCCAGAATCAGATAAAAACCGGTGGTCCAATTACTGTAACCGATGAAAAAATGGAACGCTTTTTCATGACCATTCCCGAAGCCTGTTCTCTTGTTTTACAGACTGGCGGCGTTGGCGAAAACGGCAAATCATATTTACTCGACATGGGTGAGCCTATAAAAATCATTGAACTTGCAAAACAGATTATTAAGTTCTCCGGTCTTGAACCTTATAAAGATATTGATATAAAAATTGTCGGCTCACGCAAAGGTGAACGCCTTATTGAACCGCTCTGGCTTAAAGAAGAAAATCCGCAGCCGACTAAATACAAAAAGCTTTTAATGCTTGATAATAAAGAATATGAAAGTTCAAGACTTGAAAAACTTCTTACTGAGCTTCATCCAATTTGTTTTTACACAAAAGGAAAGGAAAATCTATTTCGTGACAAAGCACTTCTGGTAAAGCTTTTATGTGATGACTGCGAGAGTCTGCGTGACTTTTACGAGGAAACCAAAAAAGACGGCCAGCTTCGTACTGATTTATTATAGGATTTATATTTATATAGAAAAAACAGGAGAAAGAAATATAAATGGCAGAAATTAAAGTTCCATTTCATAGAGCAGCTATCACAAAAGATGAAGAAAATGCTGTGCTTGATGTACTGCGAAGCGGCTGGCTCACAACCGGAAAATACGCGCTAGAATTCGAAAAAAAGTTTAGCGCCTCGGTAAGTGACACAGACAAAATGAAAGAAGCCCGCCGTGCACTTTCTCTTTCAGACAGTGAAATAATTTCGCTTGCCGTAAACTCAAATACGAGTGGAATGATACTTGCGATGGAAGCCTGTGGGGTTCGAGAAGGAACTGCTGTAATCACAACGCCTTACACTTTTGTTTCTACGGCAGCCTGTGCCCGTCATTTAAATGCAGATGTTTTTTTTGCGGATGTTGAAAAAGACAACTACAGTATTGATCCAGTAAAAATTGAAGAAATCTTAAAAAAAGATACAGAGCACCGGGTTCGCGCAATTGTTCCGGTTCATATTGCCGGAAACGTTTGCAACATGCGCCGTATTATGGAGCTCGCACAAAAGTATTCTACTCCTGAACATAAAATCCGTGTAATTGAAGATGCTGCACATTCGTATCCGTCACCAACAGAACTCGGTTACGCAGGAACAATCGGTGATGCCGGAGTTTTTTCTTTCTACGTTACAAAAACAATTACAACGGCAGAAGGCGGAATGGTTTGTACAAGAGATTCTGAACTAGCCCGCCGCATGACGGTTATGCGTATGCATGGAATGGATCGCACAACCTGGGATCGCTACACTTCTCCGCGGGCAAGCTGGGAATATGATATTATTGCACCAGGCTATAAATTTAATCTTCCTGACATTCTTGCTGCAATAGGCTGCTGTCAGGTAGACCGGGCCCAGCTTTTTTATGAGCAGAGGAAACGAATAGTGGATATGTATAACAAGGCTTTCTCTAAGATTGATTTTATCCGCTTACCACCAGACGGAGAAGGCAACAGCTGGCATCTTTATCTTATGCGCATTATACCTGAAAAACTTAAAATCACCCGCGAAGAGTTTGCAAAAAAAATGCAGGAAGCAGGATTAGGAATTTCAGTCCACTTTATACCGATTTTTCATTTTACTTACTGGCGCGAACTCTACCCTGATTTTACCGCAGAAAATTTTCCGAATGCAGAAAGACAGTACAATAATACAATTTCGATTCCGCTCTTCCCGGATATGACAGATGAACAGGCCCAGCTTGTAATTGATACTGTTATAAAAATTGGAAATGAAAACAGGAGAGATTCATAACATAATGGCTGTTAAAAAATCAGATCCAAAAAAACAATTACGTTCTCTTGAAGCAACTGGCTTTTACAGCGATGTAGTAAAAGAAAATTGTCTTTACGCAGCTCTAATACGAAGCCCTGCTTCATCAGGAAAAATCAAAAGCATTTCAGCTCCAGACTTACCTGAAGGATATTTTTTATATACTAGCCGTGATATTCCGGAAACGAAAACTCTTAATGCAAATAAAACCATAATCAAGATTTTTGGATATGGAAATGTTTCTTACAGCGGAGAACCAGTAGGAATCATTCTTGGACCTGATGAGGAGCAGGTTTACAAACTTCTTGATACCGTAAACATAACCTTTGATGTTGAAAATCTTGAATCTGCCTTAAACAATGTTATCAACAAACAAACTGATGATGCTTCTAACTTTAAAGAATTTGTTGAACAGATAAATGAGATGCCTTCTCTTGATGCCGTAATCGATAAATCTCATGTAGAAGATAATGCTGATGTCATTGTGGCTTCCCGTGAAATCAAATATGGTCTTTATGAAAAACTTGAGTTAGCTCAGGCTGACACAAAACTTTTTGAAAGCGCAGATTTTACTTCTACCGACACCTGGAAAGAAAAACTGCTTACTCCAAAATGGCAGGAAACAGAAGGAGCTTTTGCTTACACCGAAGGCGATAAAATTCATGTTTTTACGCCAACCCGATGGATAAGCTTTACACAGAAATCTGTAGCTCTGGCACTTGGAATAAGTGAAGAAGATGTATATATTCACAAAACAAAAACAGCAGGAATCTATCCTTCGGGATTAGCCCGCACTACACAACTGGCAGTTCAAATTGCAATTGCATCATGGCTTACAAAAAAGCCTGTAAAACTTGTTCTTTCTCAGTTCGAACAGGAAAACTATATGGTTCCTGGTGTACTTACAGAAATTACATACCGCACTGCTCTTGATAAAGACGGGCATTTAATAGCTCTTAAAATACTTATTGATATAGACATCGGTTGTTCAAATCCTTTTGCTCAGGAAATTACAGACCGTATAGCAATTGCTTCAACAAGTTATTATAAACCGGAAAATCTTTACATTAGTGCTAAAGCTCATTCCTCTAAAAATCCACCAACTTCAATTTCAATGCAGATTATTGAATCACAGGCTTTTTTTGCAATAGAAAATGAAATTCAGAAAATCAGTAATCAATCTAAAATATTCCCTGACGAACTTAGACTTTTGAACGCTAAAACTGAAATTGAAAAAACAAAAACAAAATCTAAAACAAAAACAAAAACAAAAGATTTTCCTTTTTCAATTCCAACTGGTGACATTCAATCTGTTATTCAGACCGCTCTTAAGCAAAGTGACTTTAACCGCAAATATGCGTCATTTCATATGGAAGCAATTGACCGTGCTGAAAAAGACAGCAAACCTTTCTTTGCCCTGCCTCTGCGCGGAATTGGTGTTGCAACAGCCTATATTCCATCCGGATATTATGGACAATCTGGTTTTTCAAATGATACAAAGGTTGAAATAACTCTTAGTGCAGATGAAAAACTTGTAATACATTCTATAAAACCTTCGGAAGTAATTCAAGATATATGGAAAAACTCAGCCTCAGAAATTCTTCAAATTTCCAAACAGAATATTCAGATAGATTCTGACTATGCATACAACCAGATTCCAGAACAACCTGAAAATTCTTACAGTTCCATCAGTATTATGAACGAGCTTGTAAAAAAATGCTGTAGTGACATTCAAAAGAAACGTTTTCACCAGCCGCTGCCAATTACAGCAAAGCGCGGTGGAGCACTTACTCAAAAATCAAAATGGGATAAAGACAAGTTCTCTGGAACACCATTCTACACAACTTCTTTTATAACTACAGTTGTGGAAGTTGAACTTGACACATATACTTACAATGAAAAAATTAAAGGAATCTGGGTAACCGTTGATTGCGGAGAATTATTTGATGAAGCTGCAGCTATAAGAACAATCCGTCTTGAAATTCAGCAGGAACTTACAATGCTTGTAAAAGGAAAAACTATTTCCTGCGATGCAATCAATATAAGCTTTATTAAATCTGAAAACCGTTCCGGACAGGTAGGCGGATTAATTCATAACTCTCTACCAGCAGCATTCTCTTCAGCCCTATCTCTGGCACTTACAACACAGCTTACAGAAATTCCTTGTACAGAAGATCTTCTTTTCCAGCTGATACGTGATCGCACTAAAGAAAAGGTTGAAGTAAAAAATCCAGAAGAAACAGGAGCTTCAGAATGAAAATACCAGTAACTCTAAACGGAACAAAAACCATTCTTGATGCTCATGCAGATGAATCTCTTATGAAAGTTCTCCACAAAAACGGCTGCATTTCTGTAAAAAGCGGATGCAGCAGTGGTTTCTGTGGTTCCTGCACAATTCTGCTTGATGATCACCCGGCAGCTTCCTGTAAAATCCCGGCTGGAATAGTCCGCAACAGCGACATTGTTACTCTTGATTATTTTACAAAAACTGAAGAATATTCAATTATAATGGCCGGCTTCCAGAAAGCCGGAATAAAACTCTGCGGCTATTGTACGGCAGGTAAAGTTTTTTCTGCCTATCAGATTTTAAAATCTCCAAAAATGCCAAAAAGAGAAGAAATTGCAGATTATGTAAAAGCACTTTCTCCCTGCTGTACAGATCTAGAAACTCTTGTAAATGGAATCCTTTATTCTGTTCAAATTTTTAACAAGAGACAAATGAGGGGTTAATTAAGAGGACAATATGGGAAAAACAATACTATATGCAAAAAATGCTGCAGAACTTATAAAAATCCTGAATAATAATCCTGGAACTAAAGTTGTAGGTGGCTGCACACGAATTGAAAGTCTTCCAGAAAAATTTATTTCTACACGAGGTATAAAAGACCTTTCTCATATCTCAAGACACGAACGTTATATAGATGTTGGTCCTGGTGCCACTCTTTCTGAGATTCTTGCAATAGGTCAGACTCATCTTCCTTCAATAATTTACGAAGCCCTAAATTGTATTGCAAATCCGATTATAAGAAATACTGCAACTATCGGAGGAAACATCTGTTCAGAAAATCACAAGCTTACTTTATTCGCACCTCTTATGGCACTTGATGCTAAACTTGAGTTTAAAAACCAGACAGAAACCAAAACTGAAAATATCAGATATTTTAAAAGCGTACCGGAAGGTTTTATTCTATCCAATATACGTATTCCTCTTGTAGATGCAGAGCTTTCGATTTTCCGTCGAATTGGTCCCGAGCACTCAATCACACAGCAATCTGCATCTTTTGCTTTTCTTGCAGACACTGAGAAAAACTCACTTTTAAACGTACATCTTGCCTTCGCTGGACCTTTTACATTCCATAGCAAAGAATTTGAAAACTACATGAGTGGACATCGTCTGCCACTTACACAAAAAGATATTTCACAGCTTGAAGATGTTGTAGCTGAGCAGTTTCAAAAAGCCGCAACCGACCAAATGATTACCGATGTTATGCGTCAGCAGTTTTTTAATCTGGCACGTTACAGCTTTGAACAGTTGACCTAAGCAGTACTTACTGCGGCTGCCGGTGGTTGAGTAGGCGCAGCCGTATCGAAACCACATTTGTATCGTATTCGGTGATTTCGATACACCGCTTCGCGGCACTCAATCACCGGAAAATATATAGTCACTTCGCAAAACTTGCTTTTATCTTATGAACATGCAGTCGCCGTAACTAAAGAAACGATATCTATTATCAACGGCTTGTTTGTAGGCCTCCAGAATATGTTCACGTCCGGCAAAGGCAGAAACCAGCATAATCAAAGTACTTTCAGGTGTATGGAAGTTTGTAAACATTTTATCTACAACCTTAAACTTAAAACCCGGATACATGAAGATGCTTGTTGAATTTGTACCGGCTCTAACCCATTCTTTACGGTGATTGAGTTCGTCGAAACCACCTGCTTCATCAGCAATTTTCTGAGCAACACTTTCGAGGGTACGTACACTTGTTGTTCCGACTGCAAGAATTGGGCGGCCTTCTGCCTTAGCCTTGTTAATGGCATCAGCAGTTTCTTTTGGAACAGTGTACCATTCTTCGTGCATTTTATGATTTTCAATATTTTCTTCGCGAACAGGGAGAAATGTTCCAAGGCCTACATGAAGCGTTACAAAGCGGCGTTCAATTCCCTTGGCATCCAGGCGGGCAAGCATTTCTTCTGTAAAATGAAGGCCGGCTGTCGGGCAGGCAGCAGAACCAGTATTTGTCGCATAAACATTCTGATAGCGCTCTGAATCTTCTTCTGTGTCACCACGCTTAATATACGGAGGAAGAGGTATATGACCGTTTCTTTCAAACCAGTCTTCATCAATAGCAAAATCAAACTTAAGGGCACGGAATTCTGTTCCGGCATTTCCTTCGTGTTCAATAATTTCTGCGACAGTACCGTCCGGGAATTTATAATGCATTCCAGGCTTCTGTTTTTTTGCAGACTTTACCATAGTATTCCAGATGCAGCATTCTTTATCGATTGTATTGAGGAACATGAATTCAGTTTCGCGGCCGGTAGTTTCTTTTATACCGTAAACGCGGGCACGGCGAACACGGCTGTTATTAAAAATCATGAGGGTACCCGGCTCAATTAAATCAGGAAGATCATCCATCATGTGATGCTCTACCTCTCCGGTAGCACGATTCAAAAGCATAAGTTTATCCTGTCCACGTACTCCACTCGGGTGCTGAGCTATCAAATCTTCGGGCAGATCAAAATTAAAATCGGATGTTAACATGAGAGGTATAATATCACAAAAACAGACTCTTAACTATATATAATTGTCACACGGATTCGATTTTGCTAACGCAAAATCCATTTATAATTATTTATGAAATGCCGTTAGGCATTTCGAATCCGTGTGACAAACCTTTTAGAAGAGACTTCCTTGATTTGAATCTGATGCATGGGATAATCCAAGATGACTATATGCTTTTTCTGTTACCATGCGGCCACGCGGAGTTCTCTGGAGCAGTCCACACTGAATTAAATACGGCTCGTAATAATCTTCCAGGGTATCCATACTTTCGCCGATAGAAATTGCGAGGGTTTCAGCTCCAACCGGACCGCCTCCAAAGTTCTCAATAATCGAACGAAGAATTTCGCGGTCGTACTTTTCAAGCCCCATTTCGTCAATTTCAAGACGCTTTAAACCATCGTCTACAATGTCAACTGTAATAACCGGACTTCCGGAAACCTGAGCAAAATCCCGCATACGGCGAAGTACACGATTTGCTACACGAGGAGTTCCCCGACAGCATTGAGCCAGCAGCATAGCCGCGTCATCATCAATACCAATTTCCAGAATTGAAGCAGAACGCTTTATAATAGAAGCAAGTTCTTTTTGTGAATAAAACTCAAAGCGGGGAATAAAGCCGAAACGGGAACGGAGCGGGCTCGAAACTGAACCAGCCTTAGTCGTTGCTCCAACCAGAGTAAAAGGTGGAATTGGAATTCGAACAGTACGTGCTGCTGCCCCCTGTCCTATAATCCAGTCCAGCTCAAAATCCTCCATCGCTATGTAAAGCATTTCTTCGATAGCAGGCTTTAATCGGTGAATTTCATCAATAAAAAAAACAGTTCGCGGCGTAATAGTCGAAAGAATACCGGCAAGATCTTTTGGTTTATCGAGGGCCGGTGCGCTTGTTACTTTAAAATCAACTCCAAGTTCATGAGCTGTAATCTGCGCAAGAGTTGTTTTTCCAAGGCCTGGCGGACCGATAAGCAAAAGATGATCAAGAGGTTCTTCGCGAAGCTTTGCTGCCTCAATGAAGGTAGAAAGATTTTTCTTTACATTCTCCTGCCCAAGAAAATCCTTGAGCATATTTGGGCGTAATTTGTTATCCTGTTCATCAAAACTATCTTTTAAGTCCGCACGTACAATTGCAGAAAAGTCTTCATTCTCGTTCATTTTCAAATCCTCAGCATATAATAAAAAAAAGCCGTTACGTATTTTCTATTTTAGGCAAGCTCAACAATAGCACGACGGAATAAAATATCTTCCCGTTCTTTTTGACCTTTACCTACAAACGAACTATCGTTAGTTAGTATTTCAACCAATTGTGCGACCTTCTGTTCAACAAGTTTTTTATCATAGCCCATACTTGCAAGAGACATAACTACATCTGCATAAGGACTTGCAGCAGAAACACGAACGAGGTTCCCTGCACTTTCGCTGATTTTAAGTTTACCTTTCAAAGTAAGCATCATCTTACCGGCAGTTTTTTTACCAACCCCAGGAATTTTTTCCAGCATCTCAAGGTCACCTTTTTCAAGCACATCAAGCAGACGTGAACTTGAAACTGCACTCATGATTTTCACGGCTCCCTTGGGGCCTACACCATCAACCTTAAGCAAGTCTAAAAACACACTTCTCTCGTCACTGCTGGCAAAACCATAAAGAGACATCAGCTGGTCTGTATGCTGAAGATATGTATAAATCTTTGCCTCATTGCCAACCGGCGGCAGCATATCAAGATTAGAATCAGGAACACATAAATCCCATTCAACACCATTTGTATCTATAAAAACCTGTTTTGGAAATTTTCCTGTAATGATTCCAGTAAGTGAATTGAACATATTCATATTATAGATGATATAAAGAGCCTTGTGAAGACAATGTATATGAGTCGTAAAGCAAAGCTCAACTCTGAGCCCTTGATACTGCTTCTTTTTTAAACGATTCTTAGATAATAGACAAATTTGAGAATTATTCTCAAATTCGATTGACATTTTTTGAGCAACTCGTATAATTTGATAATCATTATCATTTTGAAAAGCAATATAAAATGCAGAAAGCATCCTATAAAACAAAACAGCAGGATTTACTTTTTTCTTATCTTCGCGAAATGCAGGGAAAGCATTTTACTGCTGAAGATGTGCGAACTCATTTTGAAGAAAAAAAGATTTCAATTGGAATAGCAACTATTTATCGTCAGCTTGAAAAACTGGTTTCCGAAGGAAAAATCCAGAAATATTTTATAGATGATCATTCTGCTGCCTGTTTTGAATATGCAGGAGAAAACTGCAATGCAAGCGAACAACACTTTCACTTAAAGTGTGAACTTTGCGGCCGGCTTATTCATCTTGAATGCGAGGAGCTTGAAGAACTCGGCGGCCATCTTAAGACAGAGCATGGCTTTGTAATAAATCCGCTTCGTACAGTTTTTTATGGCCTTTGTACTGACTGTGCAAATAAAACGGAAAAAGAAGATGAATAATCAGAAAAAGTTTTTCCGTTATTTCCAAGTTGCAGCCCTGATTACTGTACTTTCTCTTTTTGCCACACTAACCTTTGAAGCAGTCCATGCAGGCCACGAAGAAGTCTGTCATGAAGAAAACTGTCCTGTTTCTGCCCTCCTTCTCGCACCGGCAAAAAAATCACTATGAAAAAGAATAATATAAAACACGTAGTCCTTATCACAGGCTATCTTGGATCTGGAAAAACAACTTTGCTCAATAATCTGCTTCGTCAGGAAAAGCACCGCGTTACTTTAATTGTAAATGATATGGGAAGTATTAACGTGGATGCTGTAAACGCCAGCTTCCTCTCTTACGAAGAAGACAATCCTAAAACCAAAGTTTATCTGACTTCTGTTGTAACTGTAGTTGATGCAGACCGGATTGAGTTCTGTAATTTTATCGTCCTTAACAAGTGCGACATTTTGAACGCAGATCAGCCTAAAGAAGTTGAAGCTATCATTCGTAACTCCCAGCCACGCGCTCCAATTTTCCACAGTGTAAATGGAAACATCGATATACTGGATTGTCGCTCTGGAAGAAAAACAGAAGCAGGAATACCTCGAATACAATCCCTACGAAAAAGAAGCCTGGGACGAGGAATTCGGCGACAGGGTAAATCAGCAGGTAATCATCGGAAAGGGATATAACAAGGAAGCAATCACGGCAGCACTCAGAAGTTGTCTGGATGAAGCCTAAAATCGAAAATCCGTTAAAAAAAAATCCGAAAGAATTGTAGGCAAGCTGTGCTTGCCGACTTATAAGGAGTATAAAATGAAGTTAAAGAAAATAATCGCAGGAGCAGCAATTCTCCTCGCACTCACAACATCAGTGTTTGCAGCAAAAGCAAAAAAATCTGACAAACTCAAGGTTGTTACCACAATCTTCCCGGAATATGACTGGGCAAGAGAAATCATCGGCGACAAGGCTTCTAATGTTGAACTCACCCTTCTTCTTGGAAACGGTGTAGACCTCCATTCTTATCAACCATCAATTCAGGACATTGTAAAAATCTCTACAGCAGATATCTTTATTTACGTTGGTGGAGAAAGTGACGGCTGGGTAAAAGACGCACTTAAAAATGCAACCAACAAGAACATGAAGGTTATAAACCTTATGGAAACCTTGGGCGACAAACTTAAAGCTGAAGAAGTTAAAGAAGGAATGCAGGCTGAAGAAGAAGAGCTCGAACATCACCACCATCATCATGATGACGAGGATGAAGTTGAGTATGACGAACACGTATGGCTTTCCCTCCGCTTCGCTAAGATACTGACTACAGAAATCGCAAACGCTCTCTGCGAAAAAGACGCAGCCAACGCCGCTGCTTACAAGGCAAACCTCTCAGCATTCGCAGCAAAACTCGACGCCCTCGACGCAAAATACGCAGCAGCAGTAAAGGCTGGAAGTAAGAACACAATTCTCTTTGGCGACCGCTTCCCATTTCGCTACTTTGTTGAAGACTACGGTCTTGATTACTTTGCAGCTTTCGCAGGTTGTTCAGCAGAAACAGAAGCAAGCTTTGAAACCGTAATCTTCCTTTCAAAAAAGGTTGATGAACTTGGTCTGAACTCAGTTCTCAAGATTGAAAGCAGTGATGGAAAGATTGCCCGCACAATCATTCAGAATACAAAGAGTAAGAATGCAAAAGTTCTTACAATGGACGCTATCCAGTCTACAACCTTAATGCAGGCAAAAGCAGGAGCTACTTACCTTTCAATTATGGAAGGAAACCTCAAAGTTATTGAAGAAGCTTTGAAGTAAATTTATTAAGTTTGAACTAAAACTCAAACCGCATGCTACCCTCAAAATGAGGAAGTGGTATGCGGTATTTTTCTGCCAGAGCCGGTCCACAGGAATTGGAACCAACCCCTGCCATGGCAAAATCCGCACAAATTACATTATACTTACACGGTTCCAGTTCAAAGTTATGTTTCTTTGAGGCAAGTTCTTCCTGTGTATATTCAGAAGCATTGAAGGAAAAACCTTTCCAGGCAGATTTAAGAGCCTGCTCTGTGGCAAGAATTTTTATTGTACCTGTCCCGCTTTTTACTGTGAGATGACGGGTGGCATAGTGTGAGCCGTTTTCCTGAGGACGCAGATAATCTTCATGCAAATCCTTTATTTTCGCAGAAAAGTTTCCAAGCCAGGTAGAATTATGTTTATCGATATAACTTTCTGTCGGACCATAACCAAAATATTCTACAGAATCAAAGGACTTATCTACAAAAAGCCTTAAGCCAAAACGTGGCAAAAGATTTACCTTATTTGTTGTAAAATCAAGCTTTGCAGAAACTGTAAGAGAGCCCTGCTCGTCAATCTTATATTCAGATTTAACAAACGCAAATGGCTGATTTACGTTCCAGCCAAAAGATTCTTTTGCGGTAATTATGACACAATCTTTTTCCTTACGAACGTTCGTTTGGTAAACTTTAATATCATAGTCATTTAAGTGAGCTTTATACCAGTCTTCCTTCATAGGGTCGTTATCAAGTGGAGCGCGGAAGAAGTTATAAGAAATAGGCTTTTTAAGAAGATTCTGTCCTTCCTTTTTGATTTCTGTGAACTGAGCCTTGCGACGGTCGAATATAAATTCTTTATTCGCAGCACATACAGTTATTGTCAGAGGATCTTCTTTCATATTAATGTAAGAATTTTCAGAACTCTTGTTTTGAGGGCAAACTGTAACTGTCTCCTGGCTCAATTCTATCTGATCAAAACAAACTTCATAACCTTTCTTGTAACTTAAGGTGTCGGACTTTGCGGTAAAGGTAAATCTTATAAGGCTTCCCTGAGGTGCATTAAGAACTTCTGAAATCTTAATACGGCTTGTCTTTCCTGCTTCAATGGAAAAATCAAAAGCCCCTTTTGCGGCCACACCGCCATCATAAGTAATTTCAAAATATCCATCAAAAACTTTTCCGGCATCAACAAAGGCAAGGTAGCTTGTAATTTCAAACTCATCCTTTGCAGCGTCCCCCTTAACCTTATTTACACGAAGAGGTCTGTAAACCTGCTTAACTTCAAGAAGTCCAGTATGAGGTCTTCTGTCTGGATAACAAAGACCATCCATACAGAAGTTACCGTCATTATGACGTTCTCCTGAATCACCACCGTAACCATACTTAATTTTTCCATCAACAGTTTTTCCAAGAATTACTGCATGGTCACACCACTCCCAGACAAGTCCACCGCAGATTCTTTCGTTAGATACAAAAAGATTATGATAATCTTCCAGGTCTCCAGGACCATTTCCCATTGCATGACAATACTCACACAAAAGTCCCGGACGTTTTTCATCTTTAGCAGACTCAATAAAGTTTTTGATATCGTCAACAGAAGCATACATTCTCGAAACAAAATCAAGAACATCATCAGGAGTATCATCAAGCTTACACATACTTTCATAATGAACCAGCCGAGATGAATCCAGTGATTTTACAAGCTTTGCAGCCTCACGAATATTCTCACCATATCCACTTTCATTTCCAAGAGACCAGATAATTACACATGGCCGGTTTATATCACGCTTAACAAGAAGTTCCTGCCGGTCAAGAATTGCTTTTTTAAAACGCTGGTCTTTTGCAATAAGAGCAATTCCGTTATAAGCATCTTTTGGAGGCCAGTTAAAAGGATTATGAACAACAACTGTTCCATGAGCTTCTAAATCAGCTTCATCAATTACATAAAAACCATATTCATCACAAAGCTGATAGAAAATCGGAGCGTTAGGATAATGCGAAGTTCTTATAGCATTGATATTATGCTGTTTCATAAGTTCAAGATCTTTACGCAGCTTTTTTTCATCTCCATAAAAACCTGTATCTGGATAAGAGTCGTGTCGGTTTACTCCCCAAAGCTGAATATGAACTCCATTCAACTTAAAGATTCCCTTTTCTATAACTACCGATCGGAAGCCAACTTTTTCACCAATCAACTCATCTTCAGTTTCAATTTCAAGATTATAAAGATTCGGCTCTTCCGCAGACCAGAGTTTGATACCTTCCAGTTTTGTTTTAAAAGACTGATCTGGTTCAACATGACTTCTACACAAAATCTTACTTCCATCAGACAGCCTGATATCTGCGGCAGTTCCTTCCAGGCTTACCACAAAAGTGCCGTCGGCCTTTGCAGTAATTCTGTAATTTTCAAGGCGTTTTTCAGGACGAGACAAAACATAAACATCACGGAAAATACCAGAAAGTCTGAACTTATCCTGATCTTCAAGATAAGTTCCATCACACCATTTAAGGACTGCTGCAGTAATTTTATTTTCTCCCTTCTTCAAAAAATCAGTTATATCAAATTCTGAAGTATGATGCGAAACCTGACTATAGCCTGCAAACTCACCATTTATATATAGATAAAAACAGGAATCTACACCTTCAAAAGCAAGAATGCGACTAAGGCCATCTTCTTTGTATTCATAAGTTTTACTATATACTCCCACAGGAATATCATCGGGCACATAAGGTGGATCATAAGGAATAGGATATGCAAGATTTGTATATTGAGGAAGATCTCCACTTTCTTTTCCAAAGCCCTGCAGCTGCCAGTTTCCAGGCACCATAATTTTTGAAGCTGCCGCTACATTACAAAAATCATCTTCCAGATCAATTATGCTTTTATAGTAGGTAAAATCCCACTCACCGTTCAAAAGTTCAAAACGTTCAGACTTTTCTCGACACTCAAAAGGATTCTGTGTTTTTCCAAATGGAATAAAATAGCAGTGATTTTCTAAAGTTCCAACATGAAAGACATCCAGATTTTCATGATAAGTCATGCGGCTTTTAGCAGAGCCGTCTTTTGAAATGAGCGAGATATCCATAAAAAACTCCTATTTAAAATTGTAATGTAAATGAGTAATTGCTCCCGCAAGAGCATCGGCAGCGTGATCAGGTTTTGGCTGTGTTTTAAGACCAAGCAGTATTTTTACATAACGTTCTACAAGCTCTTTATCAGCAGCAGCAGTTCCTGTTACAGCCAGCTTAATCTGATTCGGCTGATATTCACCAAGCTTTATATTATGCTGGGCCAGGCACAAAGTTACCACCCCCCTGGCCTCAGCTACCCCCATTGCAGATGTTACGTTCCGTGCAAAATAAAGAGTTTCCATACCCGCTTCATCCGGCTGAAATTCGTCTATAACAGCACAGAGGCGGCTGTAAATTGTTAGAAGGCGCTCCCCGTGAGGCTGGTCTGCTTTTGTAGTTATACAGCCATAACTAACCATGCGGTAGCGGCCCTCACAAAAATCAACAACGCCAAAACCGGTATTTGCAAGTCCCGGGTCAATACCAAGCACCCGGCGCACACGGCGAACCTTTTGAGAACTCTTACTCTGTTCATTTCCCGGCAGGGAATTAAAAACCTTGTCGTCATTAATCATAAGCAGATAAATGAATTATAGCATAAAAAAACCGCCCGAAAACAGGCGGTTTTAAGATTATCGGGTCAAGCCCGATAATTACATTTTAAGATTTATTCCTCTGGCTCAAAGTCGTCTGGATATTCAGCTGTGTGGTAAACATTCTGAACATCGTCGTTGTCTTCAAGACGGTCGATGAGGCGCTGTACTTTAGCAGCAGTATCCTTATCAACTGGAGTGTAAGCATCTGGAACCATTCCTACATCAGCAGAAAGTGTTTCAAAGCCTTTTTCCTGAAGAGCTTCAGCAACTCCAGAGAATGCATCAGGAGTTGTAGTAACAGTGATTACACCGTCTTCGTTTACGATATCATCAGCACCAGCTTCCAAAGCAACTTCCATTACTTCGTCTTCGTTTACCTTTTCAGCATCAAGCTCGATTGTACCCTTTCTCTGGAACATACGAGATACAGAACCAGAAGTTCCAAGGTTACCACCGTTCTTTGCAAAAATATTCTTAACATCAGCAGCTGCACGGTTCTTGTTATCAGAAAGAACTTCAACCATTACAGCAACTCCGCCAGGAGCATAACCTTCGTAGAGATACTCTTCGTATGCTGCTCCACCGTCTTCACCAGTACCCTTTTTGATAGCACGTTCAATGTTATCTTTAGGCATGTTAGCAGCACGAGCCTTAATAATTACAGTTCTAAGACGAGGGTTAGAGTTAGGGTCTCCACCGCCCATACGTGCAGCAATAGAAATTTCCTTAATAAATTTGGTAAAAATCTTACCACGCTTTGCATCGGCCAAACCCTTTGCATGTTTAATGGTGGCCCATTTACTATGTCCTGACATTAGGAACTCCTTATGTATAATAGAATACTAATATTATCAGATTAATATATCATATCGAAAAAGTTTGTTCAATATTGTTTTCATCAGTCTGAATTGTCTTATCACGCAGAATAAAGGCTGTTATCAATTTCAAAAGTTTTTCAAAAAAATAACTTATAATAACAAGAGCTAAAGTAATTGCAAGAACATCAGAAGATTCAATATGAACCTGAGCTTTCTGCATAAGAGAACCTGCCGCATAACGGGGAATACTTAAAACTTCTCCTGCAGCTACAACTTTCCAGCTTAGTCCAAATGCCGATTCTGCACCTGAAGCAAGTGATGGAAGAGCACATGGAAGTCTTATATATCTGAAGGCATAAAATCCTGTAAAACCTCGACTTTTTGCCTTAAACAGTTTCTCAATATTTTCTGTATTATGTTCAAAACCATTTTTACTTGCTGTTATGATAATAGGAGTACACATAATTACTGCTACAAACACAGGCACAGTATCTGAAGTAAACCAGAAAAGAGCCGGTAAAATTACAGCAATTACAGGAGTGGCACGAAGCAACTCTAAAGGAAATTCCAGAAATGCTTGAAAACTTTTTGAGTCTGCAGCAAAAAAACCAAGAAGAAAACCTGATACTAACGAAATGAAAAAAGAAATAATTACGCGTAAAAAAGTAAATGCAAAAGCTTTCCAGAAAACAGCTGTTACTGATAATTCAAAAAGTCGAAATAAGACACTATGAGGAAAAGGAAGTATAAGCGGGGCATTCATTAGTCCAGAGAATACATACCATACCAGCACCAGAAAGAAAAGAGAAATAAACTTACAAAATTTTATTCTAGTCATTCTTTGAATAATAAAAATCCTTAGCAGGTAATTTACCGCCAATTGAGTTTTTATCGCAATTCAAAAAAATATTAAGCAAAGCTTCGATTTGCGAAACCGCTTTTTTTGCCTGAATGAAGGTATAATTTGAAACTGGAATTGCTTTTGAAACTACAGAAGCAGCTAAACCTAAGCCTTTTGTTTCAGAAAGATTTCCAGCTTCTACAGGATTTGCAACAGTCCATTCAACAGCTTTTTCATATTCATTAAGAAAAGTATCTAAAAGTTCTTTATTTTCTTTGGCAAAATCTTTACGAACAACCATTACAGAAAGCGGGTAGATATTTTTTTCTCCAGTAATTTCAATATACTCTTTTTGAAAATCAAGAGCTGCAGTAATTTTTTCTGATTTCATCTGAGCAATTGTAGCAAAGGGCTCCGGTACAACTGCATACTGAATTTTTCCGGAAATCATTTGAGCTGCAAGCTGTGCTGTTGGAATAGAAAAATCAAGCACAACATCACCATCTTCAGACCAGTCTAACTTATTTTCATCAAGCAAAAACCGAAACATATATTCAGGAGTTGCACCCTGACCTGCCACATATACAGTTTTATCTTTGAGATCTGTAAAGCGTTTTATATCAGAATCTGTAGTAATGAGCTTAATATTTCCCAATCCTGTTACTGCACCGCAGATAAGGGCTTTATTTCCTGTATTATAAACTTTTGCAGCAACGTTTACCGGCATAAAACCAATATCAATTTCTTTTTTTATCATTTTAGGAAGCAGAGCCTGAGGATCAGCAAACTGTTCAAAAGTGTAATCTGCATTTTTATCTATCAGATAAGCTGCCGGCACACAGGTTGGACCGTTAAGAATTCCAACACGAAGCTTTTCAGACTGCGCAAACAGATTAAAGCAAACAAAAATTAATGATACAAAAAGAAATGTTTTCTTCATAATATATTACTGGTCATTTCGAATCTGCTTCTGTATCTTTATGGCAGATGTTGAAACAAGTTCTGTATGACTATTATTATACTCCAGTTTTTCTAATTTTACCTTGATTTTACCATTATTACATTCAATACTTACAGTATTATAATCTTTTCCGGCATTCGAGAGAAGTTCCATTGAAAGCGGATCTTCAATCTCTTTACGGAGCAGGCGTTTCATAGGGCGGGCTCCCATTGCAGGATTATAACCGTTTTCAATAAGATATTCTTTAGCCTTTGGCTTAAGGCTGATTGTAAGACCTCTTTCTGCAAGGCGGTCTCCGAGTTCTGCAAGCTGAATGTCGAGAATTTTAGAAACCTCTTTCTTAGAAAGAGCATCAAATACAATTACATCATCGATTCGGTTTATAAGCTCAGGGCTGAGAAGCTTTTTAAGCTCATTCATTGCACCGGCTTTGATTTCTTCGTATGGCATAACACCATCGAGAGTACCAAAACCAACACGACCTTCATTTGTAATCTGGCGGGCTCCGGCATTACTTGTCATGATGATGACAGTGTTGCGGAAGTTTACAGTGTGGCCAAGGTTATCAGAAAGTTCACCTTCTTCAAGCAGCTGCAAAAGGAGGTTGAAAATATCAGGATGGGCCTTTTCTATTTCATCCAGCAGAACAACTGAGTAAGGATGGCGGCGGACTTTTTCTGTAAGCACTCCACCCTCTTCGTAACCAACGTATCCCGGAGGTGCTCCAACTAAGCGGCTGGCAGTATGCTTTTCCATAAAGTCAGACATATCAATTCGAATCAAGGATTCTTCGCTTCCAAAAAGATATTTTGCGAGAGCCTTTGCAAGCTGAGTTTTTCCAACTCCTGTAGGACCTAAGAAAATGAAGCTTCCAACAGGATGCTTTGGAGATGAAATACCAGCCCGTGCACGACGGATTGCGCCGCTTATTACGCTTACGGCGCTGTTCTGTCCGATTACAGTATTATGAAGCTCATCTTCCATATGAACGATTCTTTCTGCTTCCGAAGAAGAAAGGCGCTCTACAGGAACTCCTGTCATTTCAGAAATTATATGTTCAATATCAGAAACACTTACACGCTTTGTGCCACTGGCTCCGCTTTTTTTCCAAAGGTCGCTGTAAACGTTAAGACGACGCTTAAGATCAATTACCTTGTCGCGTACTAAAGCTGCACTTTCATAATCCTGATTTTTTACCAGGGCAGTTTTTTCTTCTATCAACTGGCTGATATTCTGCTCAAGCTCTGCAAGCTCTGTTGGGCGTGCTTCTTCCTGAATCTTTTTTGCAGCTCCGGCTTCATCAAGAATATCAATTGCCTTATCCGGCAAAACTTTTTCCGGAATATAGCGGCGGCTGAGTTTTACAATTGCTGGAATCACAGCATCATCATAAATAACTTTGTGATAGTTTTCGTATTTAGTTTTTATTCCGTTAAGAATCTCTTCTGTTTCCTGGTCGCCAGGCTCTTCAACCTTAACCACCTGAAAGCGGCGTTCAAGAGCCAGGTCCTTTTCTATGTGACGGGTATATTCTTTTGTAGTAGTTGCACCAATAATCTGGATTTCGCCGCGGGAAAGAGCCGGCTTCATGATGTTAGAAGCGTCCATTGTTCCTTCCGGACCACCAGCACCAATAATTGTATGAAGCTCATCAATAAAGAGAATGATGTCTTTATTTTCCTGAAGCTCCTTCATCATTTTTTTCATGCGCTCTTCGAACTCACCGCGATATTTTGTACCTGCAACAATGGCTGCAAGGTCGAGTGACAAAATGCGTTTGTTCAAAAGGCCTTCAGGAACTTTACCGGCGGCAATGTGCTGGGCAAGGCCTTCTACAATGGCAGTTTTTCCAACGCCAGGCTCACCAGTGAGAACAGGGTTATTTTTTGTGCGTCGGGAAAGAATCTGAATTACGCGGTGAATCTCTTTATCGCGGCCAACTACAGGGTCATCTTTATTTTCGCGGGCCAGCTTTGTAAGATCGCGGCTGTATTCTGAAAGGAAAGACTGCTTTTGTCCGCTGGTAGATTTATCAGCCGGCTGTTTTTTTTCTTTTTTCTCTTCGAAAACACCGAACAAACCGCCGCCTGCATCATCATTTAAAAGACTTCGGAATACAGAGTCAACAATACTTTCGGCATTCTGCTGACGGATAGAAGAACCAACATCTGACTGAAGCTCCATAACTGTAAAACGAAGATCATTTATTGTGTAACCTTCACCAGTAAAAAACTTTGCAGCTACACTTCCCTCATCGCGTACAGCAGCCAGGAGCAGATGCTCTGTTCCAATATAATTATTATGTAAAGCCGAAGATTCAATGTCGGCAATATCAATCATAAACTGATAACGACGGCTCTTTGGAATTGTGTCAAGTGTCGGAGAACTTATGTCATCGCGGAAATAAGTTTCTACCGCCTGTAAAAGCTTATCTGCATCAAGTCCAAGTTCTGAGATTGCAGAATATCCAAGTCCATCCTTTGATTTTAATATTGCAAGAAGCACATGCTCTGGTAAAAGCTGGGTACTTCCGATTTTTCTGGCTTCATCCTGTGCCAGTACCATCAAGATTTTTTTTGCTCTAGGAGACAGGTTTCTCATTAACAATTCCCTCAAAGGCCTGTTGTATTACAATAGTTCTGAGTCTTTTTATCTGAAGATTTTCGCTGGCTTTTACGTCTTTTTCAAAAGTAAAGGCAAAATTGTCACAAAGATATTTAAGATGCCCGTCCTTTACGCGGTAATAAAGCCCGTTCAGTTCGTTTTCTGAAATACCTTTAATGAGCCCCAGCTGAAGTCCCCATTTTACCGCAGAGATTATGCTTACAGCCTCCTCATAAGAAAGAAGCAGCGAGTACATAGCCCGCGCATAACTCTGCTTGAAAAAATTCAAGACTACTGTAGGATTATTATCGGCAAAATTCGAGCGAATCTTGCGTTCTGTTTTTAAAATTACGCTTACAACTGAATGAATTACAGCCATCTGGTCCAGTTCCGTGCCTTCTGCAGAGCTTGTAGTAGTGATATCAAATAAACAATTCGAAAAATCAGCAATCTGCCCGCTGTTAAATACAGGTTTAATGGAAAGTTTCTTTTCGCGAACCATAGAAACAACCGAATCAAACTGGCCGGAAAGTACAATTGAAGGAATAAAAAGACGAGCTGAGAACTTTAAGCCGGTTCCACAGTCTTTTATATAGGAAGTAAGGTACCCGAAATCAATATTTGCCGCAAACTGCAGTTTTTTTTGAAGGAATTCGTCTACTTTATAGACTTTTTCCATCACTTTCTCGCAATCCAGCCCAGAAATAAAGGCTGCAATCTTAATATGGTCGCTTTCATTAACAAGGCAGGATGTGCTTTCATCACCATAATTGATTACAACAGCCGTACAATCATCATTTATGATGTTTTTGTCTATCAGAATCTGCTTTCCTGGAAGAGAAACCTGGCTCATATCAATAAAATGCCATCCCTCCTCGCCGGAAAAGGCATCATAAGCGAGGGCCTGAACGCGCTCCCTGTCGTCAGCAGTCATTTTTGAGGAAAAAGGAAAATCTGCGAGATTCCGCACTAGTCTGGCTCGGGTTGAAATGACTACATCATCATTATTTCCACGTTCTGCAAACCACGCGCTGATTCCACCACTTGTGCTATTGCTCTCCGTCTTTTGTTTCCGTGCCATGATTCAAAACCTTAAGATAGTCCCTATAAAGTGCTGCTTTTTCGTAATCCTCTGCTGCAACCGCTTCTTCCAGTTTTATCTGCATGGTCATCCGGTCTACAAGAGTTGAACGGTAACCTTTAAGGCGCTTTGGAAGGGAACCTTTGTATGAGCCGGTAATTCCATAACCTTCAAGAGTTGCACGGAATTCCTCGGCAAAGGTGTAATAACACTCTGCACAACCGATTTTCTGAGACTTTGCTATCTGGTCAAAGGTGCATCCGCACACTGAACAACACTTCATCGACTACCCACGTTGAGACCCTGAAACAAGTTCAGGGTGACATGTTATGCTGAACCTTCGCAGCACAGCTGCTCGGAGACTCGCTAAAAATAGTCCACTGGACTATTTTTCCCCTGCTATGCAGGGGCGCTCCCTATGTTTCAGCATCTTTATTACAAGTGCACTGATTATCCTAATTCTTCCTCAAAATATCAAGAGGTTTTTCACGACCAGCCTTTCGGGAAGGCAGATATGAAACCAGTACCGAAAGCAATAAAACTGCTATAATTATAAGGATAATCTGTTTTACAGGAATTTCAACAGGAATTTCACTCAAATAATAAGCCGGATCCATAAGGTGAACCTGACTGCCCTCACCCATTACCGCAAAAAAGTTTACAAGACGCTCAAGTCCATGGACAATCTGATTTGAAAAAAGAGTCAAAAGGATTCCCACAGGAAGCCCGATTAAAAGTCCAAAGCCTCCACAAGAAAGAGCCGCCAGTAAAAAGGCAAAAGTGATTCCCTGAGGTTTTGCACCAATACTCTTTAATATTGCAATTTCCTTCTGACGCTCCATTACAAGCATTACGATTGCAGAAGAAATATTTACCGTAGCAACAAGAACAATCAGCATCATAACAAAAACAAGCATTACCTTTGTAGATGAAAAATTTTCGAATTCTGCAGTGTGAATCTGGTCCCAGCGATAAACATTTGCATATCGTCCAAAATATTCACTCACCCTTTTTTGAATTGCGACAAGTTCAGGAGAAAAGGCATCTGCTGTTTCTATCATAACGTTGAATTCAGCACTTTCCATTGAAAGATTTGAATAGGCAGCTTCGATTGGAATAAATACCCAGAACTGATCCAGCTCCTGATAACCGGAAGAAACTATTGCAGAAATTTTAAAAGAAGTAAGCTTTGGAATTATTTTTTCTCCAACAGTCCTTGTTGTAACTATTCTAAGAAGATCTCCGCTGTGAAGCTCGAGCTCTTCTGCCATTTTTTTTCCAATAACTACAGGAGAGCGTTTTTCTTTTTCATCAGGCTTTACAAAATCAGAAATATTTCCTTCACAAACTTCAAAAAGTTTTTCGAAAGATTTATTTCGCACAAAGATATCTTTTTCAAGGGCACGTATTTCAACGCCACTTCTTCCGTTTTTTCCGACTGCAATTGCAGAAATCTCTACTTCGGGATAAGCAGCAAGCACCCCCCTGCAGGAAAACAGATCTTTTGCATAATCCATAAAGCTTTCTGCAGTGCCAACCTTTGAAATATTTGGAGCTACGAAGGCCTGAATGTGAGACGAAGAAAGTCCTATAATGCGCTCTGTCATTCCGTCTATCATACCATTAGTAACTGAGGTAACAACAACAAGAGGAACAATACTAAGCCCTATACAAAGCACCGCCCCAAAAAGACTTTTACGGGCAATAGACTTTTTTTCGGACTTTGGAAAAATGAGACTCTTTGCAAATTTTAAGGAATATGAAAGTCTCATTTAAGGTGGCCCTCCACAATACGGAACTGACTGTCTCCATTAGCTGCAAGCGTCATATCATGAGTTACAAGAATAAGCGTTTTTTTGTATTTATCTGCCATAGAAAAAAGAAGTTCACCTATTTTCTGAGCGTTTGCAGGGTCAAGGTTTCCAGTAGGTTCATCTGCAAGAATAAGATTTGGATCATTAATTAAAGCACGGGCTACTGCAACCCGCTGGCGTTCACCACCAGAAAGTTGAGACGGCAAATGATTCATACGTTCCGAAACACCAACATCACATAGGAGAGCTTCGGCTCTTTCAATTGCTTCTTTTTTTGAAAGGCCTGCTATCAAAGCCGGCATATAAACATTTTCAAGGGCAGTAAAATCTTTAAGAAGATAATGAAACTGAAAAATCAAACCCAGAAAGTGCGAGCGGTATTCAGACATTTTTACCTCGTTTAGTTTTGTAACTTCCCACTCACCGGCCTGAACACTTCCACTTGTAGCATTATCAATTCCACCAATAATATTCAGAAGGGTACTCTTACCGCTGCCACTTTCACCGACAATAGCAATTTTAGAACCTTCATCAACACTAAGATTCAACCCCTTGAGAACGGTAAGTTTTTCGCTGTCTGTAACGTAAACTTTTTCAAGATTTTTTATAGTCAGGATATTTTTACTCATTGTGGAGTACCTCCGAAACTGTCAATTTTAAAACATTTCTGCTTGCTGCCCAGGAAGCAATTAAAGGAGAAAAAACTCCGAACAAAGTTATTGCAGTTACTTCTCCCGGAAACAATCGGGCAGGAATGCTTGCATAAAGATTATAGGAAGAATTAATTTGAACATACTGCAGATTCTGACGATCTGTAAGAGCTGTTATAAGATATTGAATTCCATACATTAACTTTGCTGCAAGAGTAAAAACAACATCTGTATTCAAACTGATTATTATGCCAAGAACAACACCTGTGAGAGCCCCCACTGTTCCCATAATAAAACCTCGCATAATAAAAATTGATTTTATTCCGCCTTTACGAGCCCCAAGAGCTGAAAGCACAGCTATTTCTGTACGCCTTTCAAATACAAGTCGTCTCATACCGTTATAAATATTTATTGCAACAACAACGAAAATTAAAGCGACAAGCAGCAGCAGCATGTTTTTTTCTATTCGCAGGGCACCAAAAAAGGTTTTGTTAAAGCTTCGCCATGACTGTATTTGAGTTTTTGATGAATCTGACAAGCCCAGTTGTTTTTTAAGGCTTGCGACAACACCCAAATCCTTATCATAATTTTTGATTTTGATTCCCCAGATTTTTTTTGCCGAAGACCCAAAATATTTTTCTACAGCAGCAGTTCCTGTAAATGCGCAGGCACTGTTTATCTCTGCATAGCCGGTTGTAAAAATTCCGCGAACTGTAAAAAGACGGTCGGATGAAAAGAGGTCTACGTCGCTTCCGCCACTCATGACCAGAAGGTTTACGGTGTCTCCGGTGCGGACTCCAAGATTTCTTGCAAGTGTACTTCCTAGTATGATTGAATCAGTTTCTGAAAAATCAAAACTACCAGAAATCATTCTTAATTCTTTTTTAAAACCTTCATCTTTATAATAAATTGATTCATCAGCAGCACGAACATTTACAGCTACAGCTCCGCCTTTTTCTCCGGTCATAAGAGCCTGCGCCTCATAAAATGGCACACAGGCCCTGATCCTTTTTTCCGTCTCACAAGCCGCTTTCAGAGCATTCTCCTGCTCCGGTGCCACATTTATCACCCTCAGATGATAAGATGAAACTTCGAGAATCGAATCAATAAAACTCATCTGAAAACCGTTCATAACACTCATAACAACAGTAAGCGTCATAACACCAAAACAAATTCCAAGAGTTGCAAGCACAGAAGTGACAGCAGAGCGCCCCTTTCGGTCAACTCGCGCAAAACGTCTGGAAACAACAGAAATCCAGCGGAGACTATTAAAAAAATTATTCTTCTGATTTTTCAGGTTCTTCATAAACCTTCTCCCTTATAATACTGTTGTTTCTGTAATAAACATCGCGAACACGAATATTGTTTTCATAATATGATTTTACAGAAAGCCCTTCGTCAAAAAATATTCGGCTTGTAAAGCTTCCTTTTTCTGTTGAATACTTATTATGCATTTTTAAAATACCGTTTTCAAAATATTTAAAATCAGGCGGAATTCCTTCATCGTTATATGAATACAGATATTTTTTTGTAAAAGAATAATCCAGATCTTCATAATCATCTGCTTTATAAAAGTATTCTTTTAATTCATCAGATAAAAGATTTCCATCATCATCATATGAAAAATGTCTTTTTTCTGTTATATGTTCTTTTTCTTCAAACACTGCATATTTTTCAGCAGAAAGTGTTTTTCCATCATTACTATATTTTACATTTTCTACCGTATATGGCCCTGTAATTTCTTTTTCAGAAACAACTTTTGAATTTTCAAAATATTTATAAGTTTCCGTTTTTTCTAAAGCTGCCTTAAATACTGAAGGTATATTCCATACTTCTTTTTTTATAAGTTTGTATTCATCATCATAAAAAAATCTATTTACTTTTTCTTTCATGGAATGAACTAAAATATGATTACCTTCTGAATCCTGTGATGTAAAGATTTCATTGTCAAATTCATAAAAACTCAGCAAATCATTTTTTCCGGTTTTTGTAACTTCTTCTTTTTCTTCACTAAAAAAATTTTCTATTTCAGACAGAGTTTCTTCTGCCTGTGAATCATTTGTTTCATCAGACATTTCTGACACTTCTGATGATTCTGATTCTGAATTCATTGTAGATTCTTCCTCATCGTCCTTTATAAGTTCACTAGCATCATCTATCTGATATTCTTCAAGACTTTCTTCCATTACTCTAAGTTCTTCTGCAATTCTTTCTTCTTCAATTCTTGCAAAAACTGATTCAACCCACGTTGCATCATCTAAAGCAGGATTATATAAATCTATATCAAAAGATAATTCTTCATTGTGATTTTTCGACTCTTCAGCTTCTCCTCTTTTCAATTTTTTAGACAAAAAAATTGCTGATGACAACAAGATACTTATTAAAGCAACAAGTACTATTGAAATAATGAGAATCTTTTTCTTTCCAAATCTGGTAAAAAAATCCAGCAGAAACTTCAGATTTATTTTCACAATTTACAATCCAAGAAAATCATTTATATATGAGGCAGCATCAAAAGGACCGATATCTTTATAACCTTCACCTGTACACACATAAGCAACTGGCAGACCAAGTTCACGGCCAATTGAAACTGCGACTCCACCTTTTGCAGTAGAATCATATTTTGTCATAATAATTGCATCGATTTTTACAGCCTCATTAAAAACCTCTGCCTGTCGAAGTGCATTCTGTCCGGTGGTTGCATCAATTACAAGAATCTTTTTATAACAACCTTCATCGGCTTTTAAAGAACAGGTACGATCTATTTTCTGAAGCTCACGCACAAGGTTTTCTTTATTATGAAGACGACCTGCTGTATCTGCAATTACAAGTCCAGGGCCTGCCGCACGAAGAGCATCCGCAGCGTCAAAAACAACAGCAGAAGGATCTGAACCATGCTGATGGCTTACAACACGAACCCCAAGCTTTTGTCCATGCAGAGCAAGTTGTTCAATAGCAGCAGCTCGGAAAGTATCTGCACTTGCAAGAACAATATTTTCTACACCATTATTCTTAAAATAATCTGCAAGCTTGGCAGCAGAAGTTGTTTTACCAACTCCATTTACTCCAAGCATCATCCATACATTCTGTTTACCAGTTTCCGGTACAAGAGAAACTGAACGCACATCCTGTAAAAGCAGTTCCTTTAATTTCTCAACAATTTCATTCTGTTCACGGATTTTTTCTTTATTACAAATTGATTCAAGTTCATCAACCACTTCAAAAGCAGTTTTAGCTCCAATATCTCCTTCAACAAGCATATCTGTAAGCTCATCAAAAAAATCTTCATTTATTGAACTTCCTTTTGAAAACAAGGATTTTAATTTTTCACCAAAGGATTTTTTCATATTTATAATCTCCTTATTTTAAATTCTTTTTATTGCTGATTTTCATTTTCAATTTCCACAGCTTCTTCCTGCTGTGTTTCAACCGGAGGAATCCCCACCGGAACCTGCTCAGACACAATACCAGGCTTTACATTCTGTGGCAAAACAGAATTTGCAGCTACAAGATATCTGATCAGTTCAATTCCCCAGAAAACTCCACAACAGATACTGATTGTTGAAGATATATTAGATGCTGTCTGCCATCGTTTTGCAGTTTCAAAATCAATTTGATGTTTTGAATACAAATCTTTATTAATCTGAAAGTTTCCAAAAGTATAAAATGTTGGAATTAAAGATATCATAAACACCGTATATGCACCGTACATCCATTTTCGCCTTGTATTAACATATTCCGTTCTGTCTCTCGGCTTTGGATTCAAAGTTACGGCACTTCCATCAAATGTCTGTTTTTTTGGAATATAAAAGAAAGCAGTTTCATTATCTTCTGTAATAAACTCACCAAGAATAGTATTTCCATTAATAGAAATTTGAGAGTTTCTGTCATCAAATTTTAAAGCAGGTTCAGCATTTGCATAAATATTTCCAGGCAGTTCATTTTTTAACTGTAACTGTATATGGCCTATTACCGGTCTTTCGAATTTTACTTCAATATTGTATTTTTTATTTCCTTCAAAAAAATAAGTTACACCAGCAGATTTATAACCTTCAGAAACAAACTGAATTCTATGACTTCCAGAATCCAGAGAAACGGTATCGTTTTCCATTTTTTGAAGAACATCATCTACATATATTGAAAGTTTTTCTTTTGCCTCTTCCGGCTCTATAGAAAAAACAAATTTCACTGGTAATGTATTTACTATCATTGGAAGTATCTGCCGGGAGATTTCTGAAGTAATCAAATCAAGTTCCTTAATCTCACCAACTTCCATTACAGAACCAATTTTTTTAGCTCCAGGATAATTATACAAATCTACAGCTACAGAAATAAAATCACCATAAGAAGTAATTTGCCCTGTAATTAAACCATTTATTCCAGACGAAACAACTTCTTTTTCAAAAAGAGGTTCTGTATAATCTGTTTCTTTTACTTTTACTGTAGTTTTAAAAAGACTTTCTACGCTATCTTTGTAGAGTGCAATATTTTCTTCTGTAATTAAATCTTCACTCTGTTCAAAAATGTTCTTTATGAGATTTTTTACTAGCTCTGCTTCATTAAGCTCAACGTTGTCATCATCATCAACTTCACCTGCAGCCAGATGCATCTGGGCTTCTGCTTTTTCATATTTTTCTTTCTGCTCTGCAATATTCTTTTCAAGTTTTTCCTGAATCTGCTTTATTTTTTTTTCTTCAGCTTTTAATTCTGATTTCATACGCATATCAGAATAATTATTTAAAACCAGTGAATCTCGTTTTTTATATTCACTTGAAAGCTGAAGATAAAGAGACTGTCTTTCTGTACGTAATTTATAATTTTCTCGCTCAAAACGTTCATTTGGCATAATGTTACGTTCCAGCGATCTGCTGATTTTTTCGAGGATATTGATTGGAATAGTTTCCTCAATATTTGAAGTAACGGCATTTTTTGTCTGCCCGCGTGCATAAATAAATTTCTGAGCTGCAATAACCCATTTTCCATCTTCACCAAAAAGAGGTGAAAAAGAGGTCCAGAGAAAAGTAAACACTAAGACAACTGCACGCAGTTTTTTATACTTCTTCGTCATCATCTCCCGAGCCATCCATTGGAAGACCTTTCCATTTTGCAACAAGGTATGCGTTCATAAAATCATCAAGATCGCCGTCCATAACTGCCTGAATATTTCCTACAGAGTGACGGGTTCTATGATCTTTTACCATTGTATAAGGGCAGAAAACATAAGAGCGAATCTGGCTTCCAAAAGAGATATCTTTCTTTTCTGCCATAAACTTTGAGTTTTCTTTTTCTTTCTGCTCCCGGTAATATTCATAAAGACGAGCCTTGAGCATGTTCATACAAGTCTGGCGGTTCATAAGCTGACTGCGTTCTGTCTGGCAGGCCACTACAATTCCCGTTGGTATATGAGTAAAGCGAACAGCTGAGTCAGTTTTATTTACATGCTGTCCACCCTTTCCACCTGCACGGTAGGTATCTACACGAAGGTCTTCCGGCTTAATATCAACTTCAATAGTATCATCAAGAACAGGATAAACATAAACTGAAGCAAAGCTGGTGTGGCGGCGGGCATTTGCATCAAAAGGTGAAATACGTACCAGACGGTGAATACCACCCTCTCCTTTCAAATAACCGTAAACAAAGTCACCACTTATCTGAATTGTGATAGATTTGATTCCGCCTTCTGCTTCAAGTTCATCTACAACTTCTGTTTTATAACCGTGACGTTCTGCCCAGCGCAGATACATACGGCTGAGCATAAAGGCCCAGTCACAGGCTTCTGTTCCGCCGGCTCCCGCATGTACGGTAAGGAAGGCATCATTCTGATCAACTTCACCTGAAAGCAGGTTTAAGATATTCAGCTTATCAAACTGTGCTTTTGCAGCCTCATACATTGTACGAACTTCATCTTCGTCACTTTGCTCGCATGATTCTGCGGCCAGCTCGTACATGGCTTCGAGGTCATCCATATCTGCAATGATTTTTTTCCAGGGTTCTATGCGGTTTTTGAGCTTTCTAATCTGGCTCATTACCTTTTCTGCGGCTTCGTGGTCATCCCAGAAACCAGGGGCTTCTGTAAGCTTTTCTTTTTCTGCTATAGCTTTTTCAATTGCGGCAGAGTCAAAGACGCCCCCAAACATTCATGATTTCTTCTCTCAACTGTTCAACAGGTAATTTTATTTCTTCTAACATAGTTTATAGAATACACGAAAAATGACTTTTGAACAATGTCACATATTTATGACAAAAACATATTTCCATGATATTATTGTACCTATGAAGAAATTATTTTGCTCGCTTATTTTGATTACCGCAGCCACTTTCTTATTTGCAGACCGGCCTCTTATTCGTGATATTCAGGCACGGGCTGGCAGCGGAACAAAAGTAAAAATTACCTGGCAGCTTCCTGAAAAACCGGAACCGGCATTATATAATCTTTTGATTTACAGAACTACAGAGCAGATTACTTCTTACAACCAGCTTGAAGGTCTTGAACCGATTGCTGCAATTGCACCGGATAGCAGCTCATACACAGATACTCTTGGAGATCTCAGAGATTATTATTACACCATAATTTCGGAGACTACGGCAGGCCCTTATGATGTTGTATTGCTTTCATTCAATTCCACAATAACTGGAGTACACCTTACCGCAAAAAAGCAGAGTGATGTGCCGGCAGAAAAAACGGATTATGAGACAGTTTATCCTGATGGAACCTTGCGAAAAACTCCACTTCCTTATCTTGATATTATTGAAGGAGCCGGTGCAGAACCACTGATTTCAGATAAAACTGCTTCAAATGTTACAAAGCTTACAGGTGGAAATAAAAAAGCTTCGATTTCTTCACCTTTAACGCCATACATTTTTGAAGAAGATCTTGTTTCTCCGGAAAGTGGTGATGCTTATCTTCTTTTCGAAATCTTGAAAACTTCATTTGTAACAAGAAACTATAAAGAAGCAATTGATAAGCTTAATCAGCTGATTGGAACAAATATCAGTGAAGAAACAAGAAACCGGGCAAGTTTTTATCTTGGAGAATCACAGTATTTTAATAAAAATTATGAAGATGCAGTTCGAAGTTTTGTAAGAATTCAGTCTGTTTATCCGACTCTCGCCTCAAAGTGGCTTGAAGCTTCTCTTGACAGATTATAATTTCAATTGCCGCCTTAAAAGGGCAATTCTTTTATCTTATCTTTCTTAAAAGATCAATGATTGCAGGGCGCTCTACAGCTTTCTTAATTTCTGCCACAAGTTCATCGCCCTTTACACTGTTATTAACGAGAGGATTTCCATCTTCATCTGCATTCGGAACAGTATCCATTCCTGCTTCAGAATTCAAAGAAGGCATATTTACAAGTACCAGTTCATCACCTTCATTAATTCTGTCATAAAAACCATGACTTGTAATTGAAGCTTCGGAAACCTCTTCACCAGCTTCGGTAACGACAAGCATTCCAACAACATCGTCATCACGGAAGAAAAGTCCGGCTCCGGCATCAGCTGTTTTGACGGCACCCTTTTTTATAATTTTAAACTCTGCATCTTTAATGATGTTTTCAGAACGTCCGAGATCTATCAAAACGGTCTTTCCATTGCGCTGCAAAATTTTCCCGCGCACAGTAAGCTTTTCCAGAACCGAATTGCGGAAACGACGCAGTACCGTAGAAAAGCGGTTATTTCCGGTTGCGTAGTATTTTTCATTGAAAGTTTCGGTACCGGTTCTGCCTGAATACATTGTTGCACTCAGAGAAAGATCATCCTCTCCTTCACTAAGCGAAACTAATATAAAATAATCAAAGTTATTTGCCCTTGCATTCTTAAAAGCCTCGCCGTAGCCTGAAACAGGAGTAACCTGAGTTTTTACTGAAGTAATGGCCACACCTGCAAAAACATCACCGCAGGCAAGGGCTGTGAGACGATCGCTGTCTGCATGATTAAAGGTAGAAGTATTTTCAGTATAGAAAACAGCAATATTCCAGCGAATCTTATCTAGATAGAAAGCATCTACATTCCATCTTTTTGCAAGTGTATTATTAAGAAGCGAGTCATAGGCTTCAATAGTATCTTTTAAACCAGTTGAAATCTTAGCTTCTGAATTTTCATTCACAAATTTTAACTGACTGAGATAAAGCTCATGCATACCATTCAGTTCAAGAATATCTGCATAAGCAAGGCGGGCCTGTGCATTTGAAGGATCCAGCATAAGAGCCCTCTGATATTCATAAGTAGAGCCAGCTTTATCGTAACGGCTGTCATACTGGCGGGCATTATTCAAATGATAATCGGCCCATACAGCACGTCTTTTATCATTAAGATCGAGTTCATTCTTTGCAACCAGTTCAAGCATCATCCGCATAAGCTCATCCTGAGGATTAACCGAAAGACCGGTATCCCAGGTTGCAATTGCATCATCATTATTTCCAAGCTTAGACTGTGCCACTCCTTTTAAATACCAGGCAGCACTGCTGTTTCTGTTGCGTCTTATAATAAAATCACAAAGATTGATAACTTCGCTGTAACGGTGCTGAAGGTAAACAATCTGGGCCAGAAGCTCATAAGCCTGTTCGTAGCCGCCGCGGATTTCTACGGCAATACGGGCATGCTTTTCTGCATCCTTGTAATCACCCTTCATTGTATAGATAATTGCAGCAAGATAATGAACTTCAGGTTCGCCAGAATAATACTGCATTGCCTGTCGCAGATATTTTTCTGACTGGGCATAGCGTTTTGTTTCAGCACAAACCAGAGCCAGAGAAAGCAGAGCCTTTCTGTTTGAGTTCTGTCTTTTTAAAGCTTCTGCATACTGATTTTCTGCCCCTGAAAATTTTCCGTCATATAATTCAATTTCTGCAAGACCAAAATGGGCATCAATGTCATTCGGATATTTTTTAAGAACTTCATTAAAAATCTGGCGGGCATCTTCGGTGCGGCCAAGTGCCAGAAGAATCATTCCCTTAAGATTTTTTATTTCGCTGCGATCTTTTTCATATTTTTCTGCACTTTCCAGATACTGAAAAGCAAGATCATATTCACCAAGATGATAAGAACAGTCTGCAAGGTGGAACCATGCATCACTAAAAGCCGGATTTGAATTTACAACCTCAATAAAATACTGAGAAGCAGTATACCAGTTTTCATCATTCTGGAGTTCAACCGCTTCGTTATAAAGCTTGAGGACATTTTTTGATTCGGCAGCAAAAAGAGGCCTGGCGGTACTTCCAACTGCTGCAGCAAAAATCATTGCAAATATAACCCGGCTAATTTTTTTACTCATCATCCTTTCCATCATCAGTATTTTTAATAATTTTTACCATATTGATTCGGTGGCCTTCCATATCCTGTACAATAAAATCATAATCATTCCAGCTCACCTTTTCATATTTTACAGGAACTTTACCAAATAAATCAAATACAAAACCACCAAGAGAATCAAAATCTTCGTTAGGGAACTGAGCTTCAAGACTCTCATTCAAATCGTCAAGGTCAACACGGGCATCACAAAGCCATACATTGTCGCTGACCTTTAGAATATCTTCCTGCTCCTTGTCAAACTCATCCTGAATATCACCGACAATCTCTTCGATAATATCTTCCATAGTTACAATTCCTGAAACTCCACCATACTCATCAATTGCAATTGCAATATGAAGGTGGTGGCGGCGAAATTCACGAAGCAGAGAGTCTATACGTTTACTTTCTGGAACAAAATATGCTTTACGTGCAATCTGAGTAAGATTGATTTCTTTTTTTTCAGCAAGACATTTGATAATATCTTTTACATAAAGAACACCGATTACATTATCAATTGAATCTGTATAAAGCGGAAAACGAGAATGTCCGCTGGCTACAATTTTATTAAAAAGTTCATCTTGTGGTGTGTCGCTTGAAATAAAATCAACATCAATTCGGGGAATCATAACTTCCTTAACAGAAGTTTTAGACAAGTCCTCTACTCCCTGAATCATGTCTTTTTTTTCTTCATTTAAGATTTCCTGTTGAATTATTTCTGCTTCTTCTGCAGCTGTTTTCTTTTTCTTAAAAATACTCATTTTATTATTTTTTCATCCTTTAATTTTTCTAAAACTTTTTCCTGAAGTACAAGCATTTCACAAACAGGCTGTACGTCTTTTTCAATATGCTCTTCGCCATGGTCCATTCCATTAAGATGTAAAAGTCCATGTACTATTAAACGCTTGAGCTCGTCATTTCTGCTCTCATTAAAATATTCGGCATTAACAGGAAGTGTATCAAGGCTTATTACAATATCGCCTGCACATTTCCATTTACCCTCTTCGTCCTCATATTCTTCATCATTTTCAAAAGAAAGAACATCTGTTGTGCTGTCTATGTTACGGTAAGTTTTATTAAGCTCCTGCATATATGTGTCATTACACAAAAGCATGGAAATTTCTTCTCCATCAAATTTGAGTTCACCCATTACCTTATTAACAAAGGGCTCTACACTTTCAAACCAGTCAGGCTCATCTACGCCCTCCTGCATTGCTACATATACCCGGTTCATTTCTTTTCCTTTGAAGTTTTTGAAGAAGCAGCTCTGCCTGCAGAAGTCTTTGTAGTTTTTACCGATTCAGAGTTCTCTTTCTGCTCCTTTAAAGTTTTTACTTCTTTTACTACTTTTTCTTCTTTTACTTCTTTTGCAGCATCAGGAGTAGCCTCTTCTGTTTTTGCAGGAGCCTCATCCGGATCCTGCTGATTCTGATATTTAATTCGGTTATGATAATAACCTGTGAGAAGGTTTACAAAAGCAGTCTTTATTTTTGAAATATCACGGAATGTAAGATCACAATTATCAAGCTGTTTATTTTCTACCTTCTGAGTAATAAGCATTGTGATAAACTTGTCCAGGCGCTGAGAAGTTGGATTTTCAAGTGTATGGCAGGCTGCCTCAACAGTATCTGCAAGCATAACAACAGCAGATTCTTTAGTTGTTGGCGGAATACCCGGGTATCTGAAATCATCTTCATCAAGAGAAGGATCTTTTTCCTTTGCACTATTATAGAAATAAGTAATTATACTGTTTCCGTGATGTTCAGAAATAATATCAATTACAGCCTGAGGCAGATGCAGCTGGCGGGCTTTTTCAACTCCCTTACGAACATGACTTTTGATTACTGATGCAGAAAGTGTCGGGTTCAGGTCATTATGTTTGTTTTCCATTCCATTTACCTGATTTTCTACAAAGTATTCGCTTTGATCCATTTTTCCAATATCGTGATAATAAGCACCTACTCTTGCAAGCAGAGAATTAGCACCAATTTCACGGCAGCCTGCTTCTGCAAGCTGGGCAACCATCATAGAATGATTATAGGTTCCGTTTGTTTGAATCTGCATCTGCTTAAAAATCGGAGTATTATTGTCGCTTAAATCCATAAGGCGGAAAACAGAGGCAGTATTAAGAATGATTTCCAGCGGAGTCAAAAAGCCCAAAGTAAGGATTCCTGAAAGGAAACCGTTTATTGCAAGACCAATCATCAGCTTTGGAATATCATCAAAAGTCTCATTAAAGATTACAGAAAAGAGCAGTACAAAAACTATATTGAAAATCGCAATCATAAGACCTGCAAAAACAAGATCAAGTCTTCGTTCAATTTTACGCACAATTGCAGCAGCTGTAAGAGATGAAGCGAGAGTCATCAGGAAGGTTGGAATCTGCCAGTTTGTAGCGCAGAGAACACCTATAGACATTACGATTGAAAGAAGCTGAGCAGAAAGATTTCCGTAAAGAATCGTAACAATCATAATAAACAGGGCCGAAGGGATTGCAACACAAATGCTGTAGGGACTTGAGAACAAAGGTAACTTTCCACAGAAAGCCGTAACCGCATAAACGGCAAGAAAGAAAATCACCTGCAAAAGCGGTTCTTTAAACAAAAGTTTTCGGTTTACAGAAATAAATGTAAAAAGCAGATACCACATTATCGAAAGCAGAAGCAGATACAGTTCGCTGTTTGCAAAAGCACGGTAATCAATATACAAAGGAGAAGCAGACATTTTTCTAAGCTTTGAAAAACCTTCTTCTGTAATCGGGAAACCTTTCTTTATAATTTTTTCCCCTTTTGTTACATAAACCGGATCCACATTATCAGGAGGAAGACTTCTATCCGCAATAATTGTACGGTCTGCAATCTGTCCTATTTCAAAATCTCCCAGTGAAAAATTTGCAATGGTCTGAGCAGTACTGATTCTTACAAAATTTAAAGCAGAAACAGCAAGAAGTCCTGCAAAAAAGAGAATCAGGAAGGGATAATTTTTTCTGATATATTCCCCCACACTTTTAAGTACGATTGCTGCAGTTCCAGTTTTTTTGTTTTCTTTTTCGGAATTATTCCTTTTCATTTTCATACGCCTTTACTATTTTCTTAACTAATGGATTTCTTACAACATCTTCTGCTGTAAGCTCCATAAAACCTATATCTTCTATTTTATATAATATACTGATTGAATGCATTAAGCCGGACTCAAGCTTTTTCGGAAGGTCTATCTGGCTCGGGTCGCCGGTTACAAAAACCTTTGTATTCTCACCCATTCGGGTAAGGAACATTTTCATCTGTGCGCAGGTTGTATTCTGAGCTTCATCCAGAATTACAACTGCATTATTTAGTGTACGTCCTCTCATATAAGCCAGAGGAGCAACCTCTACTATACCTGCTTCAAAAAGTCTTCTTACAGATTCGGGCGGAAGGATTGTTTCCATCGCGTCTCGGAGCGGACGCAGGTAGGGGTCAATTTTATCTTCGAGATCTCCCGGCAGAAAACCGAGGCTCTCGCCTGCTTCTACAACAGGACGGGTTATTATTAATTTTGATTTCTTGTGTGTGAGTATGAGACGGAGGGCTTCTGCTACAGCAAGGTAGGTTTTTCCGCTTCCGGCAGAGCCTGTACAGAATACCATATCATGGGTTTGAAGCAGATTTACATATTCAGCCTGTCCCTGGGTACGCGGATAGACACGACGAAGGGCACCGGGAATCATAATTACCATCTCGTCTGCATCGATTTTTCTTTTTGTATTAAGAACGGTAAGTATAATGTCGTCGCTGTTTTTTCCGCCGGACTGAACTTCGTCTACGATTCGATCTACAATAAACTGGAATTTCTGGCAGATTTCGGGAGCTGCATTTTCAACCGAAAGTTCATTTCCTTTTGTAAAAACAGGAACCCCTAGATGTTCTTCAATGAGTTGTAAATTTTTATCATTAGTTCCACAAAGGCAGGAAAGCACGTCGTTATCTGGAACTACAATTGTATATTCGTTCAAAAATACCTCTTATTATATTATCAATTATCACTTAGTAATTGTCAATAATTTCGATTATCGGCTGCTAGCAGCTTGAACCGTAGGCTGCTCGCATAGTCTCGCAGCTTGAGCCTTTAGGCTACTCCAGTTTCCATTCGCCGTAATTATCAACAATGCTGGTTTTCATGCTCTCCATTGGCTTCCATATTACTCCAATTGTTATATATGGCTTAAAATCAAAGTACTTTTTGCCGTTTTCGGTAATTAAACGTGGTTCAATTTTCATTGTCATATTAAATTTCCAGTCATGAAGATCATGCGAAATTGTCATATTCAATGATTTAAGCTTGAATCCCGAGTTTTTTCTCAATTTTTCATTATCAAAACGGAAAGAATCAATCAAATCTTTTATGATATTACCAGGGAATCCTCCCCACTCACTGTACAAATCGCCTGGTTCATTATGGAAATACCAGTAAAGAACCGAGTTTCGGGTTGTTGCAGAAAAAGTAATATCAAATAATTCATGAACTCTGAATTTTATATAAGGAGAAAAAATAAAATAACTGTTTGTTGGTCTAAGTAAATCAGCTACAATACTGGTACTAAGTCCCGGTGTTACAGCAATTCGGTTAAACCATTTAAAGAATGTTTTATCCGGTGACTGATAAGAAAATGATAAAGAATAAGGAAGAAATTCTTTTTCTTTTCGGATTATCCAGCCATCATTAAAATCATAACCTTGAACATAAGCCATTGTATATGAAAAATTCATTCCATATGCCGAAGCAGAAAACTTAAGACTTTCATGATTATTATCTTCAAGATTATAAGTATAATTTTCAGAAAAAGTTAGTTTTGAATTAAAGAGAGATACAGAAAGACTCTGATTCAAAGGACTTTTCTTCCATTTTTCATTTACATCAACTGCATCCCTTTTTACTTCTTCAAAACCAGTACTTATTGAAGCAGATACATAAGGGAATGTAAGTCCTAAAGTTGCCGTATACTTTTTAAGCAATGGAGGCATAATAGCTTCAAGTCTCAGGGATTGAATAACCTTATCATTAAATTCTTTTGCTCTGATATCAGCAGCAAGAGAATTGACGGTTATACATTCCTCATCTCCAATATCAATTCCTTTATCATCCCATTTCGGTTCGCTTGCTGTTCCTGTAAAAATTCTTCGATATAATTTAATAGAAGAATTCCATGAAAGACTTGTATCACTAATTACAGGAAAAAATAAAAACGGTTTCAAAACAACACTATTTGAATTGATTACATCCCTGTTTTCAGCCTTATAATCTGCAAGTCTCAGATTGTCAATTTCTTTGTCTGTATATCCGGCATCAGGTGATATATATGAATGCTCCTGAAATATCGGTGTTGAAGAAAATCTGTTCTCTACTGTCAGGAAATTTCCACCATAGTTAAATCTGCTTGAAAGAGAAGCCGGGAGCTTAATAATATACATATTTGAGCGGACTCTTTCCCATTGAAAATCATCAGATGTATGAAGATTAGCAGCGTTATAAGCCATCTGATCCTGAATATTAAATCCAAGCGAGTAATCAAGTTTATAGGCAATTGTATCATCTACTGTTTCTTTATTTACAGCAAATTCAAGCTCAGGAAGAGTAAACGGATTTTCTTCTTCCTCTTCATCTTTTATCTCTTCTTCAGGCTCAACTTCCAGACCTTCCTTTTTTTTGCGTTCAGCTTCTGCTGCTTTTTTTTCTGTCTCCAGCTGTTTTTCAGTTTTAAGTTCATCCGGCTTATTCATAGAAATTATATATGGAAGGTTCTTTGTAGAAGATCTTTTATATGGCGGCCAGGAGAAAAGAGTTCCTCCTCCAGAAATTGAAGCTGAAATTGGAGTTATGAGAGAAGGATAATAAAACTTTCTGTTTGGAGTATAAGATAACCATTCTTCTTCATATTCGTTTTTATCATAATTTGTTATTCTGACGCCATCTTTAAGATAAGTAAATTCTGTATTTTTTGATGAAATATTTACACTTGATTCTGTTGAAATTGTTACTGATGTCAGATATGGTCTGAAAAATTCTGGAAGAGATGGAGAATACGATGTCTTAAGAGTCCATGCATAAGAAGAAACTTCGGTAATCGAAATTTCATCCGTTGAATTCTGAGAATTATCAAGAAGATAGGAAATCCAGTCCATTGTTTCATGTCTGTTATTCAGAAAATCATAAGCATAATAAGGGTCAGAATAAACAGGTAATGCAAGAGATACTCTAAAAGGCTTTGATAATTCAAATTGGAAATTAGTGCTGTATCTGAAAGGCAGCTTAATTCCCATGAAGGAAGAGGAATCTTTATACATTCTTCCTGATTTCGAGAATGGATGATAAACAGCTCTTGAGCTATCCTTAAACAAGGTATTACTTAATCCAAGATAAAAACCAAAATCAAGTCTGGAAATATAAGTTTCCCAGGGATTAAGTTTTCCATCAATGCCGGCCATAAAACCAAGATTGGAATACCAGTCGGCCATAATCTTTACATAATGAGATGTGTCACCTCGATAATCTTCATCCAGATTATGAAGCACAAGACCTTCTCTAACCTGCTCTTTTAATGTATCTGATTTTATAAAACTAAAAACACCTCTTAATGAATCGGAAGAGACATTTGAACTGTCAGATGTTGTTGTCGATGATTCAAGAGGTTTTCTACCCCACAAATATGTTGTAGTTTGAATAGAATGACCTTCGCGTCTTGTATAATTAAATACAGGATTAAAAATCAATTCATCCTTTGGATAATAGAAAGCCGGAAAATACATTACAGGAATTACACCAACATAAAGAATAGCATTAAAGAATGCAAACTCGCCGCCAGGAAGCAGCCAGGTACGAGTTGAATCAATATGCCAGTGGGGAGGATCTTCATCACAGAATGTAAGACTTGAATTTTTAAAAGTTATAACACTTTCATTTCCTTTTCCAAAAACTTCAGAAAAAACAATAAGAGTTGAACCAGAAGGAAGATTTAGTGCATCGCTCTGAGTCTGGATAACACGTCCTCCATCAAACACGCCTTCAAGTGTAGATGTATTCAAAAGAAGAGAATTTGCATTTGCCTTGTCTTTTCCCGAAGCACTGCTTTTCATTATAACTTCAACATTTCCTTCGGCATAAAGCATTTCTGTTTTTCGATCATAGGTGATTTTGTCGGCCGTAATTTCGTTGGTTGACTGACCTTTTTGAACTGTAAGTGATACAGAACCTTCGAGAACTATTGAATCGTTGCCGGTGTCTTCATTTTTTTTATATGAAGTCTGGCGGGCATTATTTATAGTAATAACAGTAATTTCCGGTTCTTTTGGTTCTTCTAAATCATCATCACTCTGTGAAAAAACAGGCAGGCTTAAGAGAAAAACAAAAATTGATGCAAAAAATAAACGACGATTCATAAAAAGCTAAAGTCCCAGCTGCCCCTTTATAAACTGGCCGGTGTAGCTCTTAGGCTCGCGGGCAACTTCTTCCGGAGTACCGGTTGCAATAATGTTACCACCGCGGAAACCGCCTTCTGGACCAAGATCAATTATATAATCAGCCTGGCATATTACATCGAGATTGTGTTCAATCATTACAACAGAGTTTCCCTGATCCACAAGACGCTGAATCACACTCATAAGCTGCTTAACATCTGCAAAATGAAGACCTGTTGTAGGCTCATCCATTATATAGAGAGTTTTTCCTGTTGAAACGCGGGCAAGCTCGTTGGCAAGTTTTACACGCTGGGCCTCACCACCGCTAAGCGTTAGTGCATTTTGGCCAAGTTCTATGTAGCCAAGTCCAACTGATTTCATAGTTTCCAGCTTACGGGCAATATGAGGGATGCTTGCAAAAAAGTCGCAGGCTTCGTCTATGGACATATTTAGTACGTCGTTGATGGATTTACCTTTATAAGTAACTTCCAGAGTTTCTTTGTTGAAGCGCTTTCCGCCGCAGACCTCGCACTGAACATATACGTCGGGCAGGAAGTTCATTTCAATTACGTTTTCTCCGGCTCCCTGACAGGCTTCGCAGCGACCGCCTTTTACATTAAAACTGAAGCGGCCTTTAAGGTAACCGCGGGCTTTTGATTCGGGCAGACTTGCAAATAGATCGCGGATTGCGTCGAAGACTCCAATATAAGTTGCTGGGTTAGAGCGTGGGGTGCGGCCGATCGGGCTCTGGTCTATATTGATTACTTTATCTATAAACTCCGCGCCTTCTACGCCTTCGCACTCGCCTACATCATAGTTTGTGCGCATAACTCGATTGCTGAGAGCCGGGTACAATACGTCACTCATCAGAGTTGATTTTCCCGAACCGCTTACCCCTGTTATACAGGTAAAGGTTCCAAGCGGAATCTGTATGCTTACGTTTTTGAGGTTGTGTTCGGTTACGCCGATAACTTTGATGAAGTTTCCGTTGCCAGGGCGGCGAGTCTTAGGAACGTCCATACGAAGGGTGCCGGCCAGGTACTGACCGGTAAGGCTTTCCTTTACCTTTGCAACTTCTGCAGGAGTGCCGGCGGCAACTACCCGTCCGCCATTAACGCCCGCGCCGGGACCTATGTCTATGAGGTAGTCTGCTGTGCGCAGAGTCTGTTCGTCGTGTTCTACTACAATTACAGTGTTGCCATTGTCGCGAAGGCTGAGCAGTGTGTCTATGAGGCGCTGGTTGTCGCGCTGATGCAAACCAATGGAAGGCTCATCGAGAATGTACATAACACCGCAGAGGGCAGAGCCGATTTGTGTTGCAAGGCGGATTCGCTGAGCCTCGCCACCGCTTAAAGTTTCAGCAGCACGCTCCATAGTAAGATAGTCAAGTCCAACATCACGCAAAAAACGCAGACGGGCACGAATTTCTTTTATTACCTGAGCTGCAATTTGCTCTTCACTTTCAGTAAGCTTAAGATTATCAAAAAAGTCTATAGAGTCAGAAACAGAAAGACAGCAGAGTTCCCAGATATTCTTACCACCTACAGTCACCCCAAGAGCTTCCTTACGAAGGCGCTGACCATTACAGCAGGAACAGAGACCAACCTTCATAAACTTTTCTTCTATGTTGGCACGCATACTGTCGCCCCATGCTTCTGCGTGACGGCGCTTCATTTCGTTTAGAACTCCGGGCCATGGGCGGTTATACTCGCTGTAACCTTCCCCGTTCTGCTTTTTATAAACCCATTGAATCTTGCGGTCCGGGTCTCCATTCCAAAGGTACTCAAACTGCCTGGCAGTCAAGCGGGAAATTGGTGTGTCCAGAGTAAAGCCTTCTGCATCTGCAACAGCCTGAAACATAGAATGATTCCATTCACTATCAGGATTAAAGAATGGGAAAGCACGCTCATTGAAGCTCAAAGAACGGTCTGGCAGAATCTTATTAAAGTCCCATTCCATTTTTTCACCAAGACCTGTACATTCCGGGCAGGCACCAAAAGGATTGTTAAAAGAAAAAAGACGAGGCTGTAAATCCGGAATAGAAATTCCACAGTCCGGACAGGCATTCTTCTGACTGAAGAAAACCTCCTCATCCTTATCACCAACGCGGCGGGTAACAACAACAATTCCGTTAGCATTTTTCAAAGCGATTTCAATAGAATCTGCAAGACGACTTCTTACCTCGTCGCTCTTTACAATTCGATCTACAACAATTTCGATTGTATGCTTTTTCTGTTTATCAAGTTTAATTGTCTCATCAAGTTCAGCCATTACACCGTCAATTCGTGCCCGAACAAAGCCAGAAGCCTTGGCATCATCCAGAATCTTCTGGTGTTCACCCTTTTTTCCACGAATAACAGGAGCGAGAATCTGCATTTTAGTGCCGTCTTCCCAGCCCATAACAGTGTCAATAATCTGGTCTACACTCTGCTCACGGATTTCGCGGCCACAGTTTGGACAGTGGGCATGACCGCAGCGTGCATAAAGAAGTCGGTAAAAATCATATATTTCAGTGATTGTGCCCACAGTAGAACGCGGATTTTTATTTGTAGATTTTTGTTCAATAGAAATAGCAGGAGACAAACCTTCTATCAAATCAACATCAGGCTTATCCATACGTCCAAGAAACTGACGTGCATAGCTTGAAAGACTTTCCATATAACGGCGCTGGCCTTCTGCAAAAAGAGTATCAAAAGCCAGCGAAGATTTACCCGAGCCACTTAAACCAGAAATTACAACCAGCTTGTTACGCGGAAAAGTTACATCAATATTCTTTAAATTATGCTCACGCGCACCACGGATTACTATCATTTCGTCTTTCATATTTCTTTAGTATAGCAAAATGTATAGTTTTTTGAAAGATAAGAAAAAATATAGATTCATACAATTTAATCAGAGATGATTTATTTTTGATTTAAAAAAACGGGGTAAAATATTCACATAAATATAAAAACACCGCAGAAGCGGATAACACCGTTGCACTTTGGCGGAAAATCTGCTGAAAAGTCTGGATTGCTCGGAAGAGTTCGCGAATCCTTAAAGGGTGCTGGCCTTGCTTTTGTTGAACTCGGCGGTGTTCACCCTAACCCTCTTGATGATTTAGTTTACGGAGGATATTGCAGAAATCTACAGGATTGCCGCAAAGGCTAGTCTGTAAAAACAAATGGGCGTGACGGCAGCCAGCTGCCGTCGGGCTTTTCGGGGTTCCGCTGTCGCTCCAGCCTCCTCACTTCGTTGCGGTGGCCGCTTCGCGCCCCTACAATCCCTCACGCATTTTATAATTAATTATGGAGATCTTATGAAAGCATTATTCATAGGCGGAACCGGCACTATCAGCATGGCAATATCTAAGCTGCGGCTGAAAAGCTGAATGGTATGACCTTTGACGTTGCCTGCGAAGATTGTCTGATGAAGCTTTACCGAGAAGAGAACTTCCCTGTAACGATTATCCGCCCGAGTCACACTTATGATGAAAGAAGCGTGCCTCTCGGCGTTCACGGAGACAAGGCAAACTCGGTTGTTTTTGACTGCAGTAAATTAAAGTCGCTTGTTCCTGATTTTGTCGCAACAAACCGTGCAGATCAGGGAATCAGAGAGACAATAGAATACGTTCTCGCCCACCCCGAATGCCAGGTAGAAGACCCGGATTTTGACAAGTGGTGCGATGAGATAATTGAAAGGATGAAATAGAAACAAGATATGAAAGATGAAAAGATTTTAAAGATATCGCTGAAGTTTTAAAACTCATTTAACTTTTGAAGTTCCTGGTTGTACAGTTAGGAAAATCTTATCTTTTTTATCCTTTTCATCTTTGTTTTTATATTATTTTTGGAGAAAATTATGACAGACGTAAAAGGAAAATGGGCGCTGGTAACCGGCGCAAACCGTGGAATCGGCTACAGAATCGCAAAGTTTATGGCAAGCAAGGGCTGCAATCTGATTTTGCACAGCCGTTCGATTGAACACACTGCAGCCGTTCTCGCAGAGGTCAAAGCAATGGGCGTAGAAGCTTATGATATAGCCGCAGAACTTTCTGACCTTTCACAAGTTCAGAAAATGATAGAAGAAATTGATGCCCACGGCAAACCTGTAGAAATTCTTTTTAACGATGCCGCAGTTCAGATTGCCTACCGCACCGACTACTGGAAAACCCCTGCAGAAGATTACGAAAAGAGCTTTGTAATCAATACTATTGCCCCAATGATGCTCTGCTATCACTTTATTCCAAAGATGATAGAGCGAGGCTGGGGCCGTGTAATCAACACAACAAGCGGAATCCGTAACGAACCGGAGCAGGCAGGCTACTCTGCAAGTAAAACAGCCCTGGACAAGGTAACAAGTGACCTGGCTGGCAAGTTGGATGGCACAGATGTCTGCATCAACCTTACAGACCCGGGCTGGTGCCGCACAGACTTAGGCGGTCCAAACGCTCCGAATGACCCGGACAGTGTAATTCCAGGAATCGTAGTCGGCGCTTTTATAGACGACAAAAAGAGCGGCCGAAACCTGGGGAGGCCACTGAAAAAGGTCTCCAATTTTAAGGTCTGAAATAAAAAAGCCAGATTTTTGAGAAAAAATCTCATAAATCTGGCTTTTGCTCTTTTAAAGAGCAGATTATTTGTCTTTCATTTCCTTATTTTTCATCAAGAATTGTAATAATTCGTTTTATATTAGCTGCAAAGATTGTGCAGGCTCCCTGTATTTTTGTTGCATAAAGACAATTACCCATTGAAACATCGTAACCCAGTACGTTTTTGAGTTCACTGTTCTTTGCCTCAATCTTGTAGCGCTCTTTTGAAAGCTGCTTGAATTCTTCTGTATCCTGAAATTCCTGCTGTTGCTTATGCTCATCACATTTTATAGTTACACTGAAAGTCTTAGACTTTGCACCTTCCTTGTAACAGTCTTCACGGTGAGGACATTGCTTACATTTTCCAATGTCAAAGTAATAGGTCTGTGCCTGGTTGCTTCCAGTCTTCTTTGATCCTGTTACAGCCTTTCTGACTGCAAGTTCTCCTGCAGGACACTGCATCATGTCTGCATCTTTATTGTATACAAATCCATTGTTGTCTTTTCTGAATCCTTCTGTAATAGACGGATTCAGTCTTGATATCAGCTTAAAATTCTTTTTACCGTTCTCATCTTTCTGATTTGCAAGTGTTAAATTGTCTTTCCCTGAATAAGCCCTGTCCGCAATTACATTTTCAACTGTCATTCCTGCCTTACGGCTTTTTTCCACCAGTTCTGGAAGTTCCTTGCCATCTGGCTTTTCTCCGCTTGTAATTGTTGCTGCTGTAATGATTCTTTCCGGGGTCATTGCGATATGGGTTTTATAGCCGAAAAATGCTGTGTCCGCTGATTTGTAACCGGTCTTCGCATCTTCATCTGTTGATTTATACATTTCTTCTTTTGTATCTTCCATTGTTTCCTTCAGAAGATTCATCTTTTCGATGATTCTTGGAAGATTTGGTACAACTGGCATTCCCTCGATTGTCTTCAGAAGTCTCTCACAATATTCAACTTCTTTTTCGATTGAGTCTTCTTCATTTTTTGCTGGCATCATGTTTTTTGTTTTTTCATCCACGCTGTAAACTTCCTTGCGAAGTCTCCTGGCATGTTCCTGCAGGACTTCCCGTATCGGATGTCTGTTGTAGCGAGATTTTGTGTGTGTTGCATCTACGATTATGCTTTTTGATTCTATTATGCCTTTATCCATTGCAATCTGGACTGTCTTCTCAATAAGTAGGTCCAGAAGTTCTGTATCCTTCAGCCTTAACTTTCTGAACTTAGATAAAGTACTTGCGTTTATCACTTCATCTTCAGGATTTAATCCTAGAAAATATTTGTAGGAAAGGTCATAAAGTGCTCGTTCCACAAGGTCAACATCTGACATAGGATGCAGACATTTGAGGAAAAGGAATTTGAAAAGATATTCAGGATCTTCGGCTGTTCGTCCGTTGTCTGGACAATATTTATCTTTCAGTTCTTCCCTTATGAAACTGAAATCTATCAGCTCATTTATTTTTCTGAACAGATGATCCTGTGGAATCAGTTTGTCATATAAATCTGTGTATTGACTGAAATTTAATTCTTGCTGTGACTTGAGCATAAAAAAACACCACCTGAATAAATTTTACTATATTCAAATGGTGTTTGTAAATTCAGTCTTTAACGGACTTTTTCAGTGGCTTCAAACCTGGGTGCCCAGGCTTTCACCGGCCTGTCCCTAGAAGAAGCCGTAAAAAAAGCCGCAGATTTCCCGCAGCTTTTTAAGTAGATAGAATACTTACAATTCAAACTGTTTCATTTCTTCGCTTGTAAGAGGCCGTCCTAATCTTTTTGACAAAAGGATTGCCTCTCGCAGGCGAAAAGGTTTTGGCGAAGATTGTTCAACTAATCTTCCATCTGGAAATTCTTCACCAAAGCGATCAAAATCTGCTTTTGCAAAAGATTGAGTAATTTGTGCTGTAATAGGTTTTGCCTGTGCTACTATCATATTACGATTCCTTCGGAAAATATTTATTTATCAATTCAAAAGAAGCCTGAGAATCTATGAACATTTTCTGTGCATCAATACTCTGAGCTTTCAGTGTTTTTTTATAATGTTCAACCAATGCAGTTTTTGCAACGAATTGAACATACCCTTCATTTCCAACATCCCAACTCAACTTACATGCAATTGCAAATAGATGTGCTCCAACACCTATATATTTCCCCTTATGACCATAATTATGAGGGGCTACCTCAACTAATTCAACAAAAGTAAAAAGATAACTTCTAAAATGTTTAAGAGCAATAAGCCCTTCTATCTGATCAGAATCTTTTAAGGTTAATGCATATATTTCGCAATCATCTTTATGAGGAAGACTCCAATCAAATTTCCATCCTTCATTTTGTAACTCTTGAGCTTCTTCCTTAGTAATAGTTTTTGCAACTAAACGATATTCCGTATCAAGTTTTGCACCACTACTACGTTCAATGAGACAATCCGTTAGTGAATCAATTTCTATATCGATTTCCATACTTTTATTATAGCACAAAATCAGATATTAATGAAAAGAAAAATACTTGATAAGAGTTTTGTTTATTCAAAATCCTCAGGATGACGAATCTCTACTAAAGGGCGCTCAATCTCAGAAGTCTTTTTACATTCTTCTTCTGGAAAATTATCGAAATCCATTATTTTTCTGAAGTTTAGATATGCAATATAAAATTCTGAAGCATAGAGATTATCTGATTTATTTTTAAATATTTTATTCATAGGCACCTCCTGTTTTTCCAGCAATTATTTATTTCCCTTTGCAATATTATGAGGTCTGCAAAGCATCTGACAATTTGAAATATCAGTTGCACCACCTTTACTCCAGGATGCTACATGATCAGCATCCATTTCGGTGAGTTTCCAGATTTTTATTTTATTAGGGGTATCTGAAATAGCACAGAAAGGACAATTTGAAATTCCCTTCTCTTCTGCTTCTTTAGTTTGTTTATCGTAAACAATTCTTTTATCTCTATCTTCAAAAATTCTGATATTTAAAAGTTTTGTATCAATACAGCCGCCTAAAACATATTCAAAAATACCACTTCTATTTTTCACTGCTCCATCTGCATAGAGTTCCTTTACCTTTTTGTCAATTTCATCCGGATTATAAGGAGTTGTATGATATTTTTCATAAAGCTCTCCCCATTTTTGGCCACACATTTCTTTTTCAACAGTTTTGAAAACACTGGAAACCCAATCAATTACAGAAGTAAAATAATTTTTGAGTTCAGAAATATCTTCACTGTTTCTGTGTTCAGACATATATACTTCTTTATTATTTTTACTTACCCAATTTAAAGCACAGGAAAGAAAATCCTGTCTTTTTACATCGCCTTTTATATATGCACTCCATTTTTGAATATTTGAATTCTGGCTGTTAGAAAATTCTTTTTTTGCGGCAGTGACAAACTTACCAGAATAAATTGCATTCAAAAGTTCCTGATCATTAAGCGGAACACCTGCGATATTTATTGTCTTAAACCATTCCTTAATTTCACTTTCAGTTCCTTCGCAGATGTAAATCAATAATTTAGTATTAAGTATTTTTTCCTGCAAGTCTTCATCAAGTCCTGTAAAATAATTTTCCATTCCATTAACTTTTACAGCAAACTTACCAATTACATAACGACCAAAACTCGTAATACGCTGTTGCCCATCTAAAACCTCGTAAGAATCTTCTCCAGTTTTTACAAAATAAAGAATACCAAGAGGATACCCTTTTATGATTGAATCAATTACAGCAACATCTTTTACTCCATCAGCATAAATATAATTTCGCTGATACTCCGGCTGAATTGTTAATTTACCTGATAAACCAAATAAACCTTTTCCTTCAAGTTCGTTATATGTAAAGCCGTTACAAATTTCTTTTATAGTAATTTCGGTTTTTAGAGTTGTTTTCATTTAATTTGACTCCTTTTTAATTCTTATAAAAAACCTATCATAAAGTGAATATGCACAATTACCATCATCATCAATATAATAATTTCCTTTCGCGGGAATACCAGCAATCATTGGATTACCATTTGTTTTCTTTCCTGAAGAACCAGTAAACGTTCCTTCTTGTGTTATTTCTTTATATGAATCATAAAACTTAAAACTTTGTAAACCAAAGCCAGCTTTCATAGATAATCCTAAAATCTCAAATTGTTCAGGATTATATTTATCCATAAAACTTATAGGAACTCCCATTATTCCTTCATAATCAGAAGGAATAGCATCAAAAAAAGGAACTTCTATAGCATCATAATTGTCATATCTTTTGTATCCAACATCTTTAACTTCTTTGTGTTTAGAATATTTTATATTATCTGACTCTGTCATAAGTATTCTTTTTTCATGTAATCTACCATGCTCAATATTTGTATACCAACGAACACCGACTACACTAATATAATGTTTTCCGTCAATAATAATATCTTTTGCACCAACTTTTCTTGGATCATATAAACAATCAGGTATTCCAAATAATCTATCACCACTTGTAATTGTAACTCCTAACCACATCTTATTTTGTTCTAAGTAAGGGTATATTTCTGAATACTTAAGAGCATTAAGATTTCCAATGATTAAGAATTTTTTGTTTGCTTCAAAAATCCAAGGAACAAATTCTCTAAACAAACTGAATGGCGGATTTGTTATTATAAAATCAGCTTCATCTCGAAGTTTCTTAACCTCTTCACTTCGAAAATCCCCATCTCCTTCCAGATAATTCCATTTCAAATCATCAATATTAATTTTTCCATCTTTATTTTCATCTTGTGTTAATGTAAAAATTTTTCCTCTTGCACGTGTTTTTACAACATCAAAACGAGGATCCACGGATTCAAACAAAGTTGGTTCGTAATCAATTTCTTTAGATTTGGAATTAGCAGCATACGATGTTGAAATTAATTTTTTTATTCCAAATGTTTCAAAGTTTTGTGCAAAGAATTTTGTAAAATTCGACCATTCTGGATCATCACATGGTAATAAGACTACCTTATTTCTAAATAGATTTGGATTATATTCTAGATAAGCATTAACTTCTTTTTGAATATCTTGATATTGTGTATAAAACTCATCATTTCGGGCTTTTTTTGCACTATGTAAATTATTAGCTGCCATAATTATCACCAAAGATGTAATTTACGCCAAAATACCTCTTTTTTAGCATTTTAGATTATAACTTTCTTTAGTAGTAATTTAAAGTAAAAAAACACGCAAAAAGAAGTAATATTTTTTTTATGGGATTTAAAGAGAATCTAAAAACAGAACTCGATTATAAAAACATGAAAGTAAAGGAGCTTGCTTTTTATTCTGGTATAAACAAGCGTACCTTAGACCAATATTTATCTTCAGCCGCAAAAATGCCATCTGCTGAAAATGCTGTTAAAATAGCATCCGCTCTTGGAGTAAGTGTTGAATATCTTGTAACAGGAAAACAAAATACAAACGATTCTTCTAAATCTTCAGAAACAGAAAACCAAATATTATTATTTAAAAAATATCATGAACTTATTAAACAAGCCGAACACTTAAACGAACAACAATTAAAAGCTATTGAAAATCTAATTAAAACTATATAAAAGCAAGGGCGTTGCGGGGGCGGCGTTTGAGCCCCCGCAGAAAGGGTAGCGGAAGACCGGTAGCACGCTTGCGTGCGTACGGGCTGGAGCGAGGGGAAGACCTTCCCCTCCTCACTAAAGAATATATCTGCTCAAATCCTGATTCTGGCTGATGCCTTCGAGTTTTTCATCTACATAGGCAGCATCAATCTTGATTGTCTCGCCCTTGTGTTCGTCTGCTTCAAAGTTGATGTCGGCAAGAACCTTTTCCATGATTGTGTGCAGGCGGCGGGCACCGATATTTTCGGCGCTGGCATTCACCTCTTCGGCAACAGTACTCATGCGGTCGAGGGCGTCCTCTGTGATGTCGAGCTTTACACCTTCTGTTTCAAGCAGTGAAGTATACTGCATAATCAGGCTGTTCTTAGGCTCGCTGAGAATGCGCTTAAAGTCTTCTTTGTGAAGGGAATCAAGCTCTACACGAAGCGGGAAGCGGCCTTGCAATTCAGGTATGAGGTCGCTTGGAGCTGCAACACTGAAGGCTCCGGCAGCAATAAAGAGAATGTGAGTTGTATCAACTACGCCAAACTTTGTATTGACGTTACTTCCTTCGACAATCGGAAGAATATCACGCTGAACTCCTTCGCGGCTTACGTCCTGTCCGTGGCTTTCACCGTGAACGGCAATCTTATCAATTTCATCAATAAAGATAATTCCGCTCTGCTCTACGCGTTTTTTGGCTTCGTCGGCAACCTTGTCGTGGTCTACCATATTGTCCAGAACTTCTTCGGTAAGAATCTTGCGGGCTTCCTTTACAGTGATGTTGCGTTTTTTGCCGCGGCCCTGACCGTTCATCATATTCAAGATTCCCTGCATGCTGTTCTGAAGGTCATCTATGCTGCCACCGGCAATAATTTCCATATTTGGCATTCCCTGAGGGCGGTGAACAACCATTTCAACCTCGCGGTCTTCCAGTTTGCCCTCGCGCAGCATCTGACGGAACTTTTCGCGGGTATGATTTTCGCGTTCTTTTTCTGCGGCATCTTCATCAGCTTTCTGCTGTTCTGCAGCGGCCTGATTTGCCTGATTCAAAGCCTCCTGCATATCAGAGGCAACCTTATTCAAATCAATTGTAATTTCATTAGGATTAGGCTGAGACAAAAATCCAAGCGGTTTGATTTCCATCTTACCGTCGGAGCCATTACCGTCGCCTTTAGCCTTCTTGTCGTCTTTTTTATCGCTTCCAGGAAGCAGGAGATCGAGAAGCTTTTCTTCAACAACGCTGACTGACTTCTCGCGCAGCTGTTCTTCCATCTCGGCTTTAACGTCGTTGTAGCCAACTGCCATAAGGTCGCGAATCATGCTTTCTACATCGCGGCCTACATAACCGACCTCGGTGTATTTTGTAGCTTCAACCTTAAGGAAAGGCGCGCCACAGAGCTTTGCAAGACGGCGGGCAATTTCTGTTTTACCACAGCCGGTTGGTCCAATCATCAAAATATTTTTTGGAGCAACTTCATCACGGATTTCTTCCGGCAATTTAAGACGGCGGAAGCGGTTACGAAGAGCAACTGCAACGGCACGCTTAGCCTTTTCCTGCCCTATGATATATGAGTCCAGTCTCTCTACAATCTGTTTTGGTGTAAGTTCTGTTTTGTTTGCAATTTGTTCCATAAAAGTAATTTCCTTTTCAGCCCGCGACAAATGCGGGGGCGTTACGGGGGCTGGCCCCCGTTAGAAGGGGTAGCGAGCAACGCAGTGCGAGCGAGGGGGAGACTTCCCCCACCTTGCTACTCAAGCGTCTCAACAGTCAAATTCTGATTTGTGTAAATACAGATGCTGCCGGCGATATTCAAAGATCTCTCCGCAATTTCCTTAGCGCTCAAATCCGAAGAATCAAGATAAGCAAGAGCCGCAGAATAAGCATAGTTACCGCCGCTGCCAATCGCAATTGCGTCGTGCTCAGGCTCAATAACGTTACCATCGCCGCTAATCAAAAGAATCTGCTTTTTATCGGCAACAAGGAGCATGGCCTCGAGCTTCTGCAAAGTGCGGTCCGTACGCCAGGCCTTGGCAAGCTCGACAGCAGAGCGCATAATGTCACCGTTATATTCCTTCACCTTAGCCTCAAAGCGGTCCAGCAGAGTAAAAGCGTCTGCCACAGAGCCCGCAAAGCCGGTGAGAATCTTTCCGTCATAAATTTTTCGAACCTTGCGAGAGTTTCCCTTACAAACAGTCTCGCCCAAAGTACACTGGCCATCGCCAGCCATAGCAACCTGCCCGTTTCTGCGGACAGCAAGAATAGTCGTACTTCTGATTTTTGTTTTATTTCCCATAAGTTAAAATATAATGATTTAGACGTCAAAGGGCAAATAAAAAATAGTTAGAAAAAAGATTTGAATCATCCGGGCGTTCTCCGCCGGCTCCACTTCGTTCCGCCGCCGGGTCGGGCGTTCCGCCATTCCGTACGGTGCTTCGCACCTACCTCCAGCCTCTTCCCTCGTCGCTCACTGCGTTCGCTCCTCAGTCCAGTGGCCCTTCGCAGCCTGCGGCTGCTCGGTGGCTCCATGCCCTAACGCGGCAGTTCATATATAATATTAATCGTGTAAAACAGATTCTTTTTTCGCGAAATTTCCGTCAAAAACTTGGATTATGCGATTTTTGCCGGATCCATTCTGTGATTTTTCTTTGTATATCCGGCGGATTTTCCGTCAAATCTCTTCAAAAGCAAGTTTTTGACGGAAAACACTCAAAATATATTCAGATTTCTATAAATAAAGAAGGCCAGCCTGCGAGCCCGTAGCGTTAGGCTATGGAACACCGCCGTAGGCGCCGACCGGAACAAAGGAGCGAGTTTACGAGCGACTGAGTGAGGACGGTGAGCGTGAGCGAAGTGTGGAACAGCCGACCCCAGCCGGGGCATAGCCCCGGCTGGGGGAACGCCCAAAATATCCTAAGAATGTGGATGTGCCTTATTATAAGTTTCAATCAATTTTTCAGTCGTGATGTGAGTATAGCGCTGAGTCGTACTTATGGAACTGTGGCCAAGCATTTCCTGAACCATTCTTACATCCGCCCCATTTCCCAGCATAGTAGTTGCAAAAGTGTGGCGGAAAGCGTGCGGGTTAATATGATGATTAGTTCCTTCCACGCCGGAATAGCGGTTCAAAATATAACGAAGGCCGCCGGTTGTAAGCGCTCCACCCTTCTGATTAATAAATAATTCCCGCGGCGCCGGCTCCACCTTATTTTCCGCCAGCACCTTTTTCCTGTCCGCAAGATATTCAGCAAGAGCCTGCCGCGCCGCAGCATCAAAATAAACCTTACGCTGCTTATTGCCCTTTCCCGTAACAATTGCCGAGCGGCCGCCATCCATAAAGTCACTGAGCTTGAGCCCCACAATTTCGCTGGCACGGCAGCCCGAAGAATAAAGCATGAGAAAAAGCGCATGATCGCGGCTGGCCCACAAAAGCTCATCCTTTACAGGCTCAGCGCAAAGTTCGTTCACCTCATTGGTCGTCATAAAGTTTGGCATGCGCTTTGGCAGCTTTACAGTCTTCATTTCCAGAGCCGGATTTTTTTCAATATAACCAAGCTTTTTCGCATAAGCAAAAAGCGTACGCACCGCCGCAATAAAACGGTTGACAGTAGCCGCCGACTTTTTCGAAGCCGAAAGCCGCCCTATGCAGAGCATAAGATTTTCTCGGGTGATAGACTTTACATCCAGCGTCGGAGCCAGAAATTCCTGAAGCAAGGCCAGATCATTGCCATACCCCTTCACAGTATTCTCAGAAAGCCCTCTTACCGCCCCAAGATACAAAAGAAATTCGTCTGTCATCTCGTGTAAAGTCATACTTTTATTATCGGAAGAAATCGATGAAAACTCACTCAAGAAAAAAGTCTATCAAATTTTCATAAATCGTGTTATATTATCAGTATGAATGCTATGATTCTTGCAAAAGCAACAAATATTCTCAAAAATTCAGGCTGCACTGAAATCTATCTTTTCGGCTCACAGGCAACCGGAAAAGCCAATGATAATTCTGATGTAGATTTAGGCGTAAAAGGCTTGCCTCCAAAACTATTTTTCCGCATGCATTCAGACCTGGAAGAAGCCTTAAAAATGCCAGTTGATTTAGTTGATTTTGATTACCAGAAAGATTTTTTCGACTTACTTCAAAGAGTAGGAGAACTTAAAAAAATTGGATGAGATTACAAAAGAAAAATAAATCTTGAAATCTCAAAAATTGACACACTCGTCAGTAAATCTTCTCTTCTTCTTACAAAATGCAAAAACACAGAACCAAACTTTTTTGATTTAAATGCCGCTGGCTCAATTCTCCACTCCTTTTACAATGGCCTGGAAAGCATATTCAAACTGATTCATAAAGCGACAGATGGAACTCCACTCACAAGTACAATGTGGCATAGTGAACTTTTTCATTCAATGTTCAAAGAAACAGAGAATCGAAAATCAGTTTTGTCTCATGATTTGGAAGAACCGCTAAAAGAATACTTAGGTTTCCGGCACATTTTCCGCCATTCCTACGGATACGAATTAGACTGGGAAAGATTAAATCCTTTATTTTCAGGAATGCCAGAAATCTGGCAGAAAACCAAAAAGAGTTTAATAGAATTTATAAAATGAAAACTGATAATATCTGAATCTGACAAACCCTTGTTTATCTTCATCAGTATTAATAATGATTTGTTACTGCAAACAGTGCATTCTTGTCGGAGAAAACAATTTTTGATTTATAGTACGGAGAGTATCTCCACAATAGCGACATTTCATTTTATTCAGCCGTGTTGTATACAGCACCAGGCTTTATCCTCACCAGATTTTTCATCTCTTTCTGTACGTATTTCCAGTTTTATCTTCCATCAATACACGTCATCACAGATATATTTTTCTTCCATTTCATCAGCAAAGACTGCTACAGTTTTTAAGACTTCATCTATTTTATCAACTGAAAGATTTTCTAATTCTTCAAAATGAGAAACACCACATCCTCCATCTTCAGTACAGGTAATCCTTCCATATTTCCAGTCAGATAAATCACATAAAGCATCCTTTATATCATTCTTATTAATATTTCCAATTACAGAGTGAAAACCTATTCTTTTTTCGCTTCTATTAATAATAACTATCTGCTTTCTTCCATTTTTTAAGAAAACCATTGCGGTAATATTATCATCATCTTCATCATAATCACTTATTTCATACTTTTCTGTAATATAATCTCTTACTTCTTTCCAGCTTTTCATTTTCATCACCTTCCGTAATTATTTTATCTGCCCTATACAGAACAGATTTTTCTTTTATATTGCACTCAAAATTTCCGCTTTCTTTGAATCAAAATCTTCCTGTGAAATCAGGCCGCTGTCGAGCATTTTCTTCAGTTTGGTGATTTTCTTTTCGGCTTCTGCAAATCCGTCATCATCTTCTTCTGTGTCAGAACCTACTCCGCCATCAAATCCAATCTGCTCTGCATCCTTTTTAATTTTCCTAAGCTGATTTTTGAAGGAATTCCATTTTGTTTGTGCAATATTTTCGAGAATCTTATTCTCGCAGTCATCATAAACATCTACTATACCAACAAACGTTTCGTCCTGTCGTGCTTCGAAAATTTCAAATGCATCATCAAAATCATATTCATTAATGTCTCCCTGTTTTGCAAGTATGACATTTTTATCAGTTAATATAATAATAGAATTAGAATCCGTGGTCGAATTCTTAACCTTATGACCTACTTTTGAGCCGGCAACTTTTGCCAATCCCATTCCGAATCCTACGAGTCCTTTTGCTCCTCCCAAAATTGCATTACCCAAACCTTTTGTAACGGTCTTACCCAAATTCTCCGTAAGGTTTCCGCTGTTTTCTTCCAATATAAGAAGAACTTTCGAATTTTTATGCAAGAAATCGTTATTAAATATATCTTCCATTCGGTCTTTATAAAACAAAAGGAGTTTATAAAAATCAGGTCTATATGAAGAGTTTTCGTTGAGTTCAAAATCCTCAATAAGCTGCTCAACCTGTTTTTTTGGTGTCATATCATCATTTTCGAACACTTCAGATAAAACAGAAACAAGAGACTTATAACTTTCCATTTTCTCTTCTGTATCTTCAAATTTCTTCATTCCATCATAGAAAAGTGATGACATAATTATATCCGTACCTGAATCATCTTTTACGGTTGATTCTTTAAAGGTAATTTTTGAAAAATCAGTTAGGGCTACGTCTATTTCTTCATCACCAAATATTATTTTTGTCTTGATTGGAAAAAATTGAACCTTCATTTTTGATTTTGAAATCTCATAAATCAAAGATGTTTTTTCATCAAATTTCCAGCCATCACCACCAAATACCGCCTTTGCAGCCTTATCTATTGTAGTTGAGATTTTATCTGGGTTAAGAGCTTCTATAGCATCTGAAAATAACATTTTTATTTATCCTCCAATTTTTCTCTGTTTTTAGTTTTTGTTTCAATAATTCCCTTAAGAACTATATAGATAAAGAAAATTACAAACGGCAGCAGAATCATTATTATGATTGAAAAAACTGCACTTCTGCTATATATCCTTATCGTATGCCTGAAAATACATTCCATAATTTCAATCAGATAAAATACTCCGCAGAAAATTTCTCCTTGTACAGTTTCCCGAAACTTCTTTAAACATGAAGTTCCAAAAGCAAGAGCTATGCCAATAACAATATTAATGAGTAAAAGCATTCTGTATTTCTCCTTTTTTATTTCTACATTTTCACACACGAAACGATTTTGTATTTGTAACTGTTCGATGGAAGGTGTGTTGAATTAAACTTATTTTTTGCTTCCATATTTGACGATGCCTCTACGCTAGTTCCTGCGGTTGAGACTATCTTCCCATTTTGAATTTTTTGAAAAGTGATTTTAAATCTTGCCATTTTCTTTCTCCTAAGTTATTGATATTTTTACAAAATACTCTTTATTGAGTATATTACATTATATACTCAATTTATTGATTTGACAATTTTTAAATACTCAAATAATGGTATTCTAAGAGTATGTTTCGGGATAATCTGAAAGATTTGATTGAGTATAAAGGAATAATTAGAAAAGAACTCTCAGCACAGACTGGAATCAGCAAGCGCACAATTGACACTTACCTCGACAGCCGTGCCGTAATTCCGAATGCAGAAGTTGCCGTCAAGCTGGCAAAAGCCCTTGGCACTACAGTAGAATTCCTTGTAACTGGCGAAGATGCCGTAAACCACGAACAAAAGCTTTATTCAGATTTTGATACCTACCGAAAATACAAGAAACTTGTCGCTGAACTGGATACGCTTTCCCCTGAACTCTTAAAATCCATAGAGGCGATGATTCATACGGCAGCCGAAATTGCAAATAAATAATCAGCTGTAACATTTTTTCATATTATTTCATCCCAATCAATTCCCAAATCTCATTGACTCTTTTTTCTGAAAGCCCGGCATCCTTAGCAAGCGTTTTCCATTTTGATATGCCTGCACGGACATCTTCCATTGTTGACCTGACTTCCCTCGAGGTAAGATTTCCTATTTTTGCACAGGTTTCAAAATCATTTTCCGTAAAATTCTTTCGTTTTCCGTTTACCGTCATCTGATGGCTCGAAGTCCATAGCCCGTTCGGATTATAAGCAAAAGAAAGGTCATAAGCAGGTGCCAGAGTCCACTGCCCGCTTTTATCCATAAGGAATGAAATATTTTTTGTATGGTCATCGCAATTAAATGCAAAAATATTAAAAAGCATTCGCTTAAAAGCTTCTACAGAATCCCTATGGTGCGCGCCAATCTGATTTAAGATTGCAAACAGCTGCTCATAACTGTAAAGCCCCGCCCGATTAAAATCAAAATGAGCAAGGGCGCACAAAGTCTGCATATGAAATTTATTTCCCCTGTCATCTCGGTCAAAACGTTTTGTCATAAAATGGGAGTTTTTTCCATCATCAAGAATGCGGCATTTACTCATATTGATTCCAGCTTCCCTTGCCATCAGATAGTAGATATATTCGATGATTCCAAAATCCTCGCGGTCTTCATCTTCCTTATCTTTATTTCCGGCAACACCGCTGAATTTTATAAGCCAGTGTTCAAAGCCCTTTGATGTTTCAGTCTGGCCAGAACGAACTTCATTTGTTTTTGGATTCCAGGCGATTACAGCTTTTGCCCTGGCCCCGCCTGCAGAAGTTCCTACACTTATAATCTGAGCCAAGGCTGCATTCATATTAGGCTTATCACATTCATCAAGGACAATTTTAAGATTCTGCCGGTTCCTCAAAACAATTGAAGCAAGTTCTACAAGCTCGGATACATTAATTTTTTCATCAACACATTCAGAAGTAATAAGCGGATAATATTCCAGAGCCCCCATGCCTCGTTTTCCGGTATAACACAAACGCTCAACTGAATTAAAGCTTTCCGGAATCCGCCCCTGTTTTGAAAGCCATAAATCAATAATACTGTTACCAAATTTGTCTGGAATAGAATCTGAAATTAGGCCTGGAAGTCCGTGATAAGTTTCATAAGAAATATCTGGAAAGCGAAAAATCCCGGGCTTAAGCGGCATTGTAATTGGAGCAACTTGAATTCCACTTTGCAGGAAGGAAGGATTATATTCAAAAGCGGCTGTACGGTTCTGATCATCAAGAGAAACGGCGCCTATTGTTGTACCCCAGAGCTTAACCTCGGCATTTGTTTTCATTCATCTTCCCCCCATTTCCAGCCCTCTTTATATTTTGGGGCAGCCGAAGCCACAGACCTTACTCTCTGACGCTCATGCTGATATTTTGCCTGAATCAGTTCCATAGGGCTGCTTTCTGAAGACGGAAGCAGAAGTTCAAGAGCGTTTATGCAGTCAAGTTCTCGCAGGATTTTAAGAAGAGTTCCAAACTGAACGCTTTCGCCGCTTTCTATATTTGCAACCGTTCCTTTTGATACGCCGGAAATTTCTGCAAGCTGAGCCTGGGTATATGCCTTTCTTATACGGGCAGCCTTTATGCGTTTCCCTATTTCAATGAGAATATCTGAATCTGACAAGCCTTTGTTTATCTTCATCAGTATTAATCTACATCATTTTTAAGCACTTGTAAAGTTAATTATCAAATTTTTGTTAATTACAACATATTACATAGGTTAATTATCAAATTTTTATTATTTATCTTCTATCTACATCCGCGCAGGCAATTACGTTGATGCCAGTACCAAGCAGGTCGTAAAGCAGTATATCACCGCGTTTTACAGGGGCCTTGCAGCTGGCACGGCGTACTGTTGGCCACGTTTGCAGCCGTTATCTTTTACTGCTGTGACTTTTTTGTGGCCGGCGGCATCTGTTTCTACCGTTACTTCCATTGAACAGCCCATTGGGCAGATTATGCAGGTAAGAGGGATTTTTTCGCGGCGGATTTCGTCTGATGTCTGATTTGTATTTTCCTTCATTCTGCTACCTCCTGTGGAAGCTGGATTGAAACGGTGATATCTACTCCGGCGCTTTCTATCTGATTTGGGGCAAGTTCAACAACCTGCATTTCACCAGGGCGAACAACCTTTTTGCGAACGGATTTCAAAACCTCATTGCCGCTTGAAACTTCAAGATAAACGTCTTTATAAACATCTGTTACACGGAACATGATTGTGACATTTCCTTCCTGCACGCGAGACTCAATATACTGAGGCACAGTGTAGCGCACACGGTTTCCTGGGCGCAGGATGATTTTTTCTCCGCTCTCAGTGATTTTTCTCTGAACGTATTTTGCGGCATTTTCTCCGGCGCGAAGACTTTCCGCAGTTACAAAGTCTACCAGGTCGTGAACGTGCACTGTGTTTCCACAGGCAAAAATGCCCGGCACAGAAGACTGCATGTGCTCATTTACAACAGGCCCGCTTGTAGCAGAATCAATTGCAATTTTACAGCCGGAAGCAATTTCGTTCTCTGGAATGAGACCAACCGAAAGAAGCAGAGTATCACATTCAATAAACTCTTCTGTTCCGGCAATCGGCTTACGGTTAGAGTCTACTGCCGCAACAGTAACTCCCTCTACCCGCTCCTTTCCGTGAATCTTCACAATCGTGTGGCTGAACTTCAATGGAATATTAAAGTTTTCAACACACTGAACAATATTTCGTCGCAGGCCCGAACTGAAAGGCATAACCTCGCATACAAGCTTTACCTCGGCACCTTCGAGAGTGAGTCGCCTTGCCATAATTAGCCCGATATCACCAGAGCCAAGAATTACAACCTTGCGGCCGGGCATATAACCGTCTATATTTACAAAGCGCTGAGCCGCACCCGCAGTAAAAATACCGGCAGGGCGTGTTCCCGGAATGATAAGGGCACCGCGGGTTCTCTCACGACAGCCGGTTGCGAGCACAACAGCCTTTGCTTTAATGTGCATAAGGCCGTCCGTCGTGTTGATTGCAGTAACCGTATGCCCCTGCCCCGGCGTACTTTCCTTTTCCACCTCCAGCACCATAGTATCAATTTTATATTCAATCCCAAGCTGTTCAACTTCATCAGAAAAACGGGCGGCATATTCAGGACCGGTCAGTTCCTCACCAAAATAATGAAGTCCGAATCCATTATGAATACACTGCAACAAAATTCCGCCGATTCTTGTATCGCGCTCTAAAATCAGAATGCTATCTGTACCTGCTTTTTTTGCAGCAATTGCCGCCGCCATTCCGGCAGGGCCGCCGCCTATTACAACAATGTCATATTTCAGTTCCATATAATTCCATCCTATTATCTGTCATGCTGAACACCTTTCAGCATCTATAATATTAGATTCCGAATCCTGTTCGGAATGACTGGAAAGCTAGCGTGTCTTACCTGTCAAAATGTATGAACAGCCACCGTTCTTTCTAACATCCGTCATTGGAATACCAAGCTCACGGCTCAAAATCTCTGTAACTCGAGGTGAGCAAAAGCCACTCTGGCAGCGTCCCATACCGGCTCTGGTACGACGTTTTACACCATCCAGATCCACTGCTCCAACCGGAGACTTAATTGCCGCAACAATCTCACCCTCGGTAATCATTTCACAGCGGCAGATGATTCTGCCATACAAAAGATTTTCTTCAATCAGCTGGGCACAGCGCTGGTCATCTGCATCCTTAAAGGATTCAATTCCCTTACGCACACCAACAAAATCAGGATTCTTATCCCAAGACTTGCCGCGGATTTTTTCTATGATATCAGCTACATATACTCCAATTGCAGGAGCGGCAGTAAGGCCTGGCGAACAGATTCCCCCAACATTCACAAAACCGCGAACCTTTGCATCTTCTTCAATAATAAAATCATTCACCGGAGTACCGTCCGCATTGTAAGCAAGGGCACGTACTCCCGCAAAAGAGTTGATTATATTGCGGCGTGGAATATCCGGAATAGTTTTTCCTGATTTTCTGAAAACCTCATCCTGGCCGGCAGCTGTAGTTTCCGTTGCAGATTTGTCGTCTCCATCGGCCGCTGTCGGGCCAGACAATATATTTCCGTCCACGGTAGGTGTAACTAACACACCCTTACCCATTTTATCTGGAGTCTGAAAAAGTGTATGGCTTGCAAGCGAAGCACATTTATTATCAAGCAGATAGTATTCTCCACGACGAGGCTTAATTACAAAATCCCGCGCCCCCACCATTGCAGAAATCTTATCTGCATAAAGGCCCGCGGCATTTACCACGCACTTTGCCTGAATGTCGCTTTTTCCCGTGTGGATTGTAAAAAGCCCGGCGCCACTTTCTGCCCCGCCAGAAACTTCATTCTTTTCTATTCCATGAACTTCTGTTTCCCTGAAGAGCTTTACTCCATTCATTACAGCATTTTCCGCAAAAGCCCAGGTTGCCATATAAGGGCTTACAATTCCGGCAGATTCTGCAAGCAGGGCCCCGCAGGCTTCCTCACTTACACTCGGTTCCAGTTTATGAAGTTCTTCACCATCAATTACACGAAGGGCCGGCACACCATTAGCCTGGCCACGCTCGTAAAGCTTTTGAACATGCTCCATGTCATCATCAGTAAAAGCAATAACCAGAGAGCCATTATTCTTATAATCAAAATGAAGTGCCTTTGCCAGCTCCGGGTACATTGCAGCACCCTCGACATTGAGCTTTGCCATCAGAGTGTCTGGCTTGGCATCAAAGCCCGCATGAACAATTCCCGAGTTAGCTTTAGAAGTTCCGCAAGCTACATCATCTGCCTTCTCAATAATACAAAACTGACCTTTATATTTTGAAAGCTCCCGGGCAATACAAGCACCCACAATGCCCCCGCCAATTATCGCTACATCGTAAATCATAAACACCTCACAAGTTCCGGTGGTTTCGATACACTTCGCTTCGCAAAGCACTCAACCACCGATTTCCTACTCAGCCCAGCCCTTAGCTTTTTCTACCGCCTTCTTCCAGCCGGCATAAAGTTCATCACGCTGGCCCGAACTCATAGAAGGCTCAAAAAGTCTTTCAGTCTCGCGGCGCTGTAAAATCTCTTCTTTACTTTCCCAGAAGCCCACAGCAAGTCCCGCAAGGTAAGCGGCACCCAGTGCAGTAGTCTCAACATTCTTAGGTCGGCAAACCTTAGTATTCAAAATATCAGATTGGAACTGCATCATGATATTGCTGACGCAGGCCCCGCCATCTACGTTCAAGGTATTAATAGGAGTTCTGGAATCAGCAACCATTGTGTCTAAAACGTCGCGCACCTCGTAGGCAATTCCTTCAAGGGCAGCACGGCAGATATGAGCCTTTTTTACACCGCGAGTCAAGCCAACAATAGTTCCACGGGCATACATATCCCAGTAAGGAGTTCCAAGACCTACAAAGGCAGGAACCAGATAACAGCCGTTAGAATCAGGCACACTCTCTGCAAGCCTGTCAATCTCCGGCGCGCTGGAAATCAGCTCCACTTCATCACGCAGCCACTTGATTACTGCCCCTCCAATAAAGACACTTCCCTCAAGCGCATACTCAACCTTGCCCTTCATACCAAGCGCTATTGTCGTAAGCAGCTGTTTAGAAGCAACCGGCTTGTCACCTGTATTCATAAGCATAAAGCAGCCGGTTCCGTAAGTATTTTTAGCATCACCTTTATTAAAACAGCCCTGACCAAAAAGAGCTGCCTGCTGATCACCAACTGCCGAAGCAAGAGGAACACTAAAGCCGCAGATCTCAGAATCAGTCTCGCAGTAAACGCAGGAAGAATCGCGAACCTCAGGCAAAAGACAGCGCGGAATCCCAAGCAAGTTCAAAAGCTCATCATCCCAGTCAAGCTTGTAAATATTAAAAAGCATAGTGCGGCTGGCATTAGTATAGTCGGTAACATGAGCACGCCCTCCACTAAGCTTCCAGATAAGCCAGGTGTCAATAGTACCCGCAAGAAGCTCACCTCGCTCAGCCCGCTCACGCAGGCCAGGCACATTATCTAAAATCCATTTGATTTTTGTTCCAGAAAAATAAGCGTCAATTAATAGGCCGGTCTTGCTTCGGATTTTTTCCGTCCAGCCCTCCTTCATAAGACTTTCGCAGTAATCCGCCGTTCGCCTGCACTGCCAGACAACAGCATTGTAAACAGGCTTACCGGTCTTTTTATCCCAAATTACAACGGTTTCTCGCTGATTGGTAATTCCAATGGCGGCAATCTCGTCATGCCTGATTTCCTTTTCGATTAAAAGACTCTGGAGAACCTTAAGCTGACACTTAAAAATTTCTTCGGCATCGTGCTCAACCCAGCCCGGTTTAGGATATATCTGAGTAAATTCCCGCTGCTTAGAACCAAGCGGAGAACCGTTTTTATCATAAACCACAGCACGGCAGGAAGTCGTACCCTCATCAAGCGAAATCACGTATTTTTTCTTATTTTCCATACTTCATATGATAGCATTACTATCAGTATAAAGCAAATTTATTTGAAATATGATTTGGGCGTGCCCGTCGCTTCGCTCCGGTCGGGCTTTGCGGGGCTCCGGCTCTCGCCTCCGACCATGCCTTCGGCATGTTTTCGCTTCGCTCACCCCTCCAATCCCTCACGCGGTGTAAACAATTTAAATTCGTTCTTCCAGTTTCTTTCCAAGTAATAACACCGGCTTTTCAAATATCCATGTAATCAGTTCAGCAAAAATAAAAGCCAGAATAAATTTTACAAGGCATACTAAAAGATTATTCATACTATCAAAGCTGAAAAACTTTTCAAATATGATTACTGGTATTTCAGCCCCTAAAAAGAATGTAAATCCAATTCGCCTGTTATTAAGAAAAATGCTACTACACCCACTCGTCCAATAATAAAAAGCACCTGTGTTTTTACAGATATATTATTCAAATGACTAACAAAAACCAAGAAAGCCGCAAGCCCACGTAATGACGCAAGCCATTCTATTTTTGAAGAAGTTATAGATGTTGCTGATTTCATACGAAAAACCTGAATAAAATATAATCTTAAAAGATTTACAAAATGATTATATCTAATCATTTTGTAAAATATTATATATCTCATCAGATTAAATTCAAGAGATTTTCCGTCTTTTTAGATTATTCTAATAATATGGGATTTAAGGAAAACTTACGCGAAGAAATGGAATTTCAGGATATAAAACCAAAAGAACTTTCTGAAAAAACAGGAATTAGCGTAAACACACTAAGAAATTATATAAACAATCACGATGCTTTACCAAACATCGATTCAGCAGTAAAAATCGCAAAAGTATTAAACACAACTGTAGAAGAACTTGTAGAAGGTAGAAAAAATAAAGCTGAATTTCAAAAATCAGATATGGCTGGTAAATTTCTTTCAATCTTTACAAATCTTTCCGAAAACGATCAGAAATCTGTAATCGCTTTACTGGAAGAAATGAAAAGACACTAATCAACAATTATAGGCCTAATCACTGAAAACTTGTCAGCATTGATCCAGAAATACAAAAAAAAATATGTTTGACAATACTTAGTTTTATGTTACACTAATCTCAGACCACCCAATAAAAGTTCGTTACTCTGTCTCAGGGTTGCGAGGTATACTTGAGGGTGGCTCTTTTTTTATATAAATATTATCAAGATAATGATGATAATAAATGAATCTGTCATCGTTTCCATCTTTTATGACTCTGACTGTTACAATAGCAATAAAACTTACATTATTAATCACAATCGGATAGTTATAATATTCATAAGATGGCGCATTCAATTCAAGATTCTTTGTTTTTTCAGATGAATGAGAATACTCTGCATTTTCAAGAATCTAATCAATAGATTTTAATGGAAAGAATCTGTTCAACAGTTTTTGATTTAGAAAACCATTCATTCAGACTTTTCTTTGAGACATCTATAATATGCCCAGAAGATTTGTTCTTATAAGAGTTTCCTCTAAAATTCTTCTCGGCATATTCAAGGCATTCTATTTTGAGTTGCTTCAGTTTTTGATATTCTTCTGCTAACATCTACAAGGCTTACTCATCACCTTCCGGCATTACAGCAGCCTCTTCACCGCTAGTGTGTAAGTAGTCACAGTCCGGATTAATGCAGCTCTTGTAAGCCCCGTTCTTCTTATCAAACTTTTCAACAAGGAACCAGCCGCACTTTGGACAGTACTGGTCTATCGGCTTAAAGTGGCTGATAAAGGTACAGGTTGGATAATTTGTACAACCGTAGAAAGCTTTACCTCGGCCCTTAGTCTTGCGCTCAACAATTTCTCCGTCGCCACATACAGGGCACTTAGCCAAAGGAATAGACTTAGTATTATGACACTCCGGGAAGCCTGAACATGCAAGGAAGAAGCCGAAGCGACCAAGCTTCTTTACCATAGGCTTTCCACAAAGCTCACAAACCTTGTCAGTCTGCTCATCAAGGAAGCCCTTAATACTTTCCTGATGCTCCATTACGTTATCAACAGTCTCTTTGAAAGGACCATAGAAATCAGAAATAATGTTATTCCAAACTAACTTATCTTCTTCTACCTGGTCAAGCTCGTTTTCAACTTTGGCAGTAAACTCTTCGTTAATAACAGCAGGGAAAGATTCAACAAGAATCTTATTAATCATCTTACCAAGCTGAGTTGGAACCAGCTGCTTGTTGCTTCTTGTTACATAATAGCGGTCCAACAATACAGAAATGATTGTAGCATAAGTTGAAGGACGACCAATTCCCTTTTCTTCCAGCATGCGGACAATCGAAGCATCTGTATAGCGGGCAGGCCCCTGGGTAAAGTGTTGCTCTGGATGGAAGTTATTTACTGTAAGAACTTCACCCTCTTTCATTGCAGGAAGCGAAGAAGATTTTTCCTCTTTTGAAGAAAGCAGCTTGATTACCTGATAAAAGCCCTTTTCAGAAATCTTACTTGCAGCTACACGGAACAAAGCATCACCTGCTACAATCTCAACAGATGTAGTTACCATCTTTGCATTGTTCATCTGGCTAGACACAAAGCGCTCCCAGATAATTGAGTAAAGACGAAACTGATCATGCGAAAGATATTCCTTTACACTCTCTGGTGTATAAGTTGTATATGTAGGGCGAATACCTTCATGGGCATCTTGAGCAGATTTTCCAACAGCATAATGAATAGGCTCAGCCGGCAATTCTGCAGGATGATTTTTTGAAAGCCAGTCACGAACATCAGCAAGAGCTGTTTCTGAAATGCGGACAGAGTCGGTACGCATATAAGTAATAAGACCCACATGATTTTCACCAATCTGAACACCTTCATAAAGCTGCTGGGCAATCTGCATAGTCTTGCGTGAAGTAAAGCCAAGACGGTTAGCCGCAGCCTGCTGCAATTTTGAAGTTGTAAAAGGTGGTTTTGGACGAACTGTTTTTTCAGTTTTTTTGATTGAAGAAACCTTGCTCTCGGAATTCTTGATTTTTTCGATGATGTCCTTTACAGCATCTTCAGACTTAAGCTCTGGAGCCTCGCCCTTATATTTTACAAGCTGGGCAGTAAAATTTGATTTACCCTTAATGAAGTCTGCATCAAGAGACCAGTATTCTTCCGGTAAAAAGTCTTCAACTTCTTTTTCGCGCTCACAGATAAGGCGCAAGGCTACAGACTGAACACGACCGGCAGAAAGGCCATTCTTTACCTTAACCCACAAAAGCGGACTCAAGTTATAACCTACAAGACGGTCGAGAACACGTCGTGCCTTCTGGGCATTTACCTTCGACTCAACTATTTCGCCAGGATGCTTTACAGCCTCAGTAATTGCAGTCGGAGTAATTTCGTTAAATACGATACGGCTGATTTTTGCATCAGTTTTGTCGCGCAGGGCACGGTTCAAGTGCCAGGCAATTGCCTCTCCTTCGCGGTCGTTATCGGATGCAAGAAGGACAGCTTCTGATTTTTTTGCTTCCTTCTGGAGTTCTTTAAGCAACTTCGCCTTTCCGCGAACCGTAATGTATTCTGGCTGGAATCCGTTTTCAATATCGATTGCCATGCGCGACTTAGGCAGGTCTATAAGGTGTCCAACCGAAGCACGAACCACATAACCTGGGCCCAGATACTTCTCAATTGTGTGTGCCTTTGTCGGAGACTCTACGATAACAAGAGTCTGCGGAGTTTTTGTCTTCTTAGCCATTTCAAAATCCTTTCCAAAAAGTCTTAATTTATGTAAACAGTTCCCCTTGTTCGGGATCTGTACTGCGCATCCCCGGCATTTCAGTCAGAGCCACGCAAAAATCTTTATAATCTTTTATCACCGGAGCTCCTGCTTTCAAAAAGCGTTCCGGACAATTTTCCAATTTATACTTAGACACCCTGCCCGCTGCAAAATCTTTTTCCAACCCGTTTTTTACGGTCTGCGAAATGCTTTCTGCAGCATCTCCAAAAGCCACTTCATGAAAAAAGACATCCCGTCCTTCTTCCAGTGCAAAATCAGCAGTTATTAAAGCCCCGCTTCCATTTGGTGCTTCAATCACAACAGTGGCCTCAGACATACCGGCAACTATGCGGTTTCGTGCAACAAAATTTCGCTTCTGAGTCGGAGTACCAGGAGCATACTCGCTTACAAGGCAGCCGCCGCTTTGCAAAATCTGTGCCGCCAGTCTCTTGTTTGTATAAGGCACAACCTCATCTATTGCACAAGGCAAAACTGCAATTGTCCGGCCAAATCCAGCTCCCTCAGGATTGTCATAAAAGGCATCCAGAGCCCCCTGATGTGCACAGGCATCAGCACCATAAGCCAGTCCGCTTACAACATTACAGCCATCCATAGCCGCATCATAAGCAAAAGACTTTGCAGCCTCTCGACCGGCAGTACTAAGGCGCCTGGTTCCTACAACAGAAACATTCGGCCCGCCTAGCAGATTTTCGTTTCCCCGCACAAACAAAAGAAAAGGCGGATCTGAAATCTGTCTCAACGCCTCAGGATAGAGCGGATCATCATATAAAAGAAGCTTTATTCCAAGTCTTTTACATTGATAAACTTCAGCCTTTGCCATTCGAAGATTATCTGCACCATTCCAGTAAGGTTTACTGACCTTCTGACATTGCAATAATTTATAAATGTCTTCTATAGACTGTAATACAAGGGATTGCGGACTGTCAAGATTTTTTAGCAATTTTTTTTTCTGATTGAAGTCCAAAAATGGAATTCTTGCTACAGAAAGGGTTAAAAGCAGAGTTTCATCAGTTTCTTCAGTTACTATATGCTGCATCTAAAACTGTTTTCTTGTTCTCCTCTGCGGTTGCTTTTTTCTCGGCGGATTTTGTGGTGTTTATTATTTTATCATACATTTGAGCAGATTTGTCAAATTCATAATTTGAATAATAGGCTCTTGCCAGAACAAACATGGCATCAATGTTTTTAGTATCTATTATGAGAGCTTTTTCAAGGTGTGGAATTGCCTTTGCCGGCTCATCAAGTTCAAATACATAAAGAACGCCAAGGCCGTAAAGGGCACGAACATAGCGGTCTTCAATTTCAATTGCACGAAGATAGGCTTCTTCTGCAAGCTTAAGATAATTATATTTTACTTCTGTACTTCCGCTGCCACCAAAATCCATTGCAGCATGAGACATATAGCCTGCACATACACCTACATAATAATAAAGATTCTGATTATTCGGATAATATTGCAAGGCTTCCTGAAAGCATTTCAAAGCTTCACCGTACATTTTCTGATCAAGATAACGGGTTCCAAGAATTTTATACCAGATTCCAATCTGACTCTGAGCCAGCTGAATATCTGCAACTCTTTTCTGGTATTTTTCAATTGCATCTTTTAATTCTTCTACAGTTGTAGGACTTTCAACACCTTCTTCCAGATGCTGCTGACGGATTATCTGCTTATTTGATACTTTACATGAGGTCAATGAGACTACTGTTAATAAAATAAAAGGAATAATTTTCTTCATTTTTCTGTTCCCCTTTTATAAAGTGCTAAAAGCTATTAGCTTTTAGCTATCATCTGAAATACTTCTCATGCGCTTCTTCCAACTGCTTATCAGTAACATGAGTGTAAATCGTAGTTGTACTCAAATCACTGTGTCCAAGTAGTTCCTGTACCGAACGTAAATCCGCCCCGCCCTGCAGTAAATGAGTTGCAAAGGAATGTCTTAAAGTATGAACCTTTGCCTCAACTCCACTCAAGGCTTCCAGCTCCTTAAAACGCTTCCAAACTCCCTTACGAGAAATTGGCTCGCCACGGTAATTTACAAAAAGCTCGGCAACATTGCGGCCCTTAACAAGTTCCGGTCTGACCTCATTCAAATACACAAGGATTTTTTCATAAGCCCTATCTCCAAAGGGAACCAGTCTTTCTTTATCTCCTTTTCCATGCACAAGAATCAGTCTTTCTTCAAGATGCAGATTAGCAAGTTTCAAAGTGCAAACCTCGCTAATGCGAAGTCCACAGGAATAAACCAATTCAAAAAGAGCATCATCTCTTTTTCCGCTCAGGCTTGTTTTATCAATACTATCCAAAAGAGAATCTATCTGCTCTATAGAAAGCACCTTAGGAAGATTACGTGCCGCTTTAGGTTTATCAAGCTCCATTGCGGGGTTTTCACTCCACATTCCCTTTCGCTCAAGATAATCTCCAAAAGCTCTCAGACCAGAAATATCTTTTGCTATTGTAAGCTCCGAACAGCCGTCTTCCTTTCTTTTTATAATATAATACAATAAATTCTGAACGGAAACATCTTTTAATTTTATATGCTCAGTAACAAGCCAGTTCAGAAATTCCTCTGCAGAGATTTTGTAGGTTATTGCAGTCTGTTCTGAATCACGTTTAACAAGAAGTAAATCCGTGTAAAACTGATTCAGTAAAATCTCTATAGTCATTTATTGCTTAATCATCCAGGCGAATTGTTCTGCTATATTCGCTCTTATTCCATATTGCAGGCTTCATTAAATCATTCTGATCAGGAACAAAACCAGCTGGCGGTACAAAACTTCCTGCTGCTGAAGAAGCCTTATCCTCATCAAACATTCCGGCCACAAGAGAACCTTTTTTTTCTGATGACTCTGCTTCTTTAGAAACTGTATGAGATGCAACAAATTCTCCACCAAGCGAAGCTCCGTTTGAACCTGCTCTTGGATGTAAAAGCATATCAAGTTCAGAACGGCCTACAACATCATTCGGCAAAACCTTTGGCTCAGGAGGTGTTTCAGGCTCTTCTTCTTTTTGTTCTACAGCAATCTTTCCGGAATCCTCAAAGCCGGTTGCAATTACAGTTACGCTGATTTTTCCTTCAAGTTCAGGCTGGGTAACCTGTCCCCAGAACATGTTGTAATCTTTATCAGCAGAAGCAGAAACAATCTTACAGATTTCTCCAACTTCGCTCAAAGTTATTTCTTCTGAAGCACAGATATTTACAAGAAGATTTTTTGCACCGTCAATTCTTGAGTTTTCAAGCATTGGATTATGAATAGCATTGTAAGCAGCATCAGTTGCACGGTTCTCACCTTCACCAATACCAATTCCAAAGATTGCATTACCCTGACCAGCCATTGCATTTCGAACATCAGCAAAGTCAGTATTTACATCACCAGGATTTGTAATGATATTTGAAATACCTTCAACACCCTGACAGAGAACTTCGTCTGCCTTTCTGAAGGATTCTTTTACAGTAAGGTTTTTATCTATATTTTTGAAAAGCTGTTCGTTAGGAATAACAATGAGGGAGTCAACCTGTTCATGGAGTTTTATAAGACCTTCTTTTGCCTGTCTCATTCGTACATTACCTTCAAATTCAAAAGGAGTTGTAACAACGGCAACTGTGAGACAGCCAAGTTCCTTGGCAATTCGCGCAACAACAGGAGCAGAACCTGTACCTGTTCCACCGCCCATACCAGCAGTAATAAATACCATGTCGGCACCACGGAGTTCATTTGTAATAAGTTCTTTATCTTCTTCTGCAGCCTGCTCACCAACTTCAGGTTTACCACCAGCACCCAGTCCTTTAGTAACCTTCTGTCCAATTGCAAGTTTTGTCGGTGCCTTTGAACGGCCGAGAGCCTGTAAGTCGGTATTTAAAACGATAAAGTCAACATTACTGAGTTCGCGAAAAATCATTCTGTTTACAGCGTTAGATCCGCCGCCGCCACAGCCAACTACCTTAATTACAGTAGGGCTGCCACCAGAAACTTCCGAATCGTAATCAGTTTCATCGTCCACAATTGAAATGCCAAGATTTCCCATATTTCCTCCCACTCAAACTCCGCGGTAGCGGTAGTCCAAAACGCTTCCCCAAGCGCACACTTTTTAAGTTATTTCACTTATAAATGATTTAATTATACACCATCAAAACAATGATTTAAATATCCTTTTCAAAAGGCTCTCACCCTTCTGTTTTTCTTTTCTTACAGGATGATTTCTTGACCTTCGGCTTCTGTCTTTTCCACTTGCAAGAGATTTATTTGCAAGAACAAGTCCGATTACAGTTGCAAAATCAGGACGTCTGTAATCTTCTTCTATTCCGCCAAGGCTTTCCGGAACTCCAAGACGAACAGAGGTTGTATGGAAAACCTTCTGTGCAAGATCAATTACGCCGTCCATCATTGCACCACCACCTGTAAGAATAATATTCCCGGAAAGTTCCTTTATAGAATCTCCAGTATTCTTTCTGAGGGCAGCCTTAACCAGCGTAAAAATCTGTTCCACACGAGCCTGAATAATCTGTGCCAGCTGAGAACGCTTCATTACTTCTGGAGCACGTCCACCAACGCCAGGAAGAATCACATCAAGATCAGAATCAGGAGTAATTCCTTCTACCCAGCAGCATCCATTTTTAATCTTTATTTCTTCAGCAGCAGCAGTTGAAATACCACCTACAACTGAAATATCATTAGTAACAAGATTTCCACCTACAGGAATTGAGAAAGTTCCGATTGGAGCCCCTTTCAAAAGCAGCAGAACGTCTGTAGTTCCAGCTCCCATATCAATCAAAATTGAACCAAGTTCCATTTCATCCTGATGGCAAACTGACTGAGTCTGAGCCAGAGTTTTAAGCATTACTCCATCAAGAATATAATCTGAACGGGAAATACAAGAACGAATATTCTGAATGATTGTTTTTGCCGCAGTTACAATATGAACTTCTGCTTCAAGGCGGGTACCCATACGATGAATAGGATCTGTAATGCCGCCAATTCCATCAACAATATAATTCTGTGGAATAACATGAAGCTTTTCGCGGTCATCAGGAACTTTGATTGCTGTAGCGCATTCAATTACGCGCTCAACATCTGCACGGGAAATCTCTTTTGTAGATTTATTTGCACTTGAAACAGGAACTGTTCCGCGGGAATTCTGACTTTCAATCTGAGAACCACCGATTGCCGTAATTACAGATTCCACAGTAGTTCCAGCATTCTGCTCAGCAGCATCTATTGTCTCTTTAATGGCATTTTTTGCATCTTCAATATTTACTATTACACCATTACGCAGTCCGGCTGATTTTCTTGATGCGGTTCCAGCTATACGAATATTTCCTGTATCAGAATCTAACTCTCCGATAGCCACGCGAATCATACTTGTACCAATATCAAGTCCGACTACTTTTCCATCTGCCATTTTCTAAAAAACCTCTGAATTATCTAGTGATGTAGGAAACAGAACCATAACGTAAATCAACTGCAGAAACCTCGTTATCTGTACCAATCTGATTCACAACATCAAGTACTACTAGCATATACTTTAACGCGTCTTCATTCAAGGCACGGTCTGTAAGAACTTTTATCTTGGATTGTGACGGAATTAAAGCAAGCTCATAGTTACCAGAATCTTTAGGCAGAACACAAATTTCAGAAATACTTGCAAAATAATGCTGAGGCATTTCGCTGATTTTTGAAATCTGATCAATGAGAGGTCTGTATTTTGCAGGAATTCTCATTCCTTTTGACATATATTCAACAGGAAGTCCTGAAACTATTGGAAGAGTCTCTTCTGCAGAAGCCTTCTTTCCAGGAAAAAGAACTCCGTTTTTATCTATCTGAACTGGCGCCGTACAGCCGTGATCCATTACAAAAGTAACGGCAACCGGTTCACGTTCTGTTACATTAACATAAATTTTATCCGGGAACTTCTTTTCTACAGAAACATGATCAATTCCAGCCTCAGAAGAAAGAAGTGCCACTGCCTGTTCAACATCAAAATCAAACCAGCTTGTACTGTTCATAGGAAGCAAAAGTCTTGCGATTTCTTCTGCCGAATACTCTTTCTGTCCTGTAACAGTTACCTTAGGACTGGAAAAACTAGGCATAATGTACTTGTATATCACAAGTTCACAAAGAAGTGCAAAACATAGTACACAGAAAATCACTTTAATAAATTTGATTTTCTTTTCCGTTTTTCCGTCTGATGAGCCTTCATAATCATCTGATAGAAAATAATTTTCTTTCAAATACTCATCTGCGACTAACAAACTCACATCACTCATTTTTCTCATCCACCTTTTTATAAGTAAGAAAGTGACTCTATATTAATTTCGTCACTTTCTGACATTTTTTCATCTATTTTTTCACAACGTGAAGCATTTACAATAAAGCCGCACATTGCAAGTGTTATAACTATTGAAGTTCCTCCAAGCGAGAAGAAAGGAAGGTTAATACCTGTAGAAGGAAGAAGACCACAAACTACCATTGTATTAACAAGCGACTGAAAAACAATTACAGAAACACAACCAAAAGTAGAAAGCGCAGTAAACTTATCAGGATTATTAAAAGCTGCCTTATATCCTCTGTATGCAAAAAATGCTAGAAGAACAAAATAAAGTACTACGCCGACATAGCCCATAGATTCAGCCCATCCTGCAAAAATGTAGTCTGCCTGAACTTCCGGGATACTATTAATTTTTGAAAGTCCTGCTCCAATTCCACTGCCCCAGACACCACCTGCACTTATAGCACGCTTAGCATTAAGGCTTTGATAATTGATACTTGAGCTGAACTCATCTGGACTAATCCAGCCTATAAGTCGCTGAAGTCTGTACGGATTTAATGTAATCATAAGGAAGGCAGCAGGAACCGCAATCAAAGCAAATGGGAAAATCCAGACTAGTTTTGCACCCGAAACAAAGAAAAGGAGAATTCCAATCAATGTTACAAATACACCTGTTGAAAAGTCTTTCTGTGCAAAAATGATTCCTGCAAAAAGAACAAGAACAATAACACAAGGGAATACAGTCTTTTCTTCTTCATCCAGAAGCTTATCCTGCTTGTCAAAATAATTGGCAAGAAAAAGCACAAGAGAAAACTTTACAAGTTCCGAAGGCTGGAAAGTAAAGTTACCCGGCATTCTGATCCAGCGGCGGGCACCATTTTTTATGATAGAAATTCCAGGTATAAAAGTCAGAATACAAAGTACAAAAGAAAAAATTACAATTACAGAAACAAACTTTCTTACATATTTCATATCTGTAATTACAAAGCCTGCAAAAAAAATAAAACCAACAGCAGAACAAAGCAGCTGTCGTTTTACAAAATAAACAGGATCGCCAAATGCCCTCAGCGCAAAATTCTGAGAACAGATATAAAGTGTAAAGATTCCAAGCCCCCACAACAAAAGCATCGATCCCAAAAGCCAGATATCAATTTTATTATAATTCTGCGAAGGCTTATTCGCATAAAAAGTAAACTGATTCATTCTTAGCAAGCCTCCCCTTCAGTCCCACAAAGAAGAGGTACAAGTTTTTCAAGCTGCATTGAATGAGAACCTTTCAATAAAATTACATCGTTGTCACCTGCAAGCAAATTAATATCATCTGCTATAGTATTAAAGTTTTTATCATTTGATTCATTAAACCATTTAACACTGATTTTACCTTCACCCTTCCAGGCAAGCTTTTCTGCTGCTTTCATTTCAGGACCAACAAGATACACCAGCTCTGGTCTTACTTCACTTATGCGGCGTCCAATTGCCTCATGAGATTTTTCTGATTCTACTCCAAGCTCTTTCATATCTGCAAGAACAAAAATCTTTTTGCCAACATTCTTGAGCTCACCACAAAAATCAATTACCTTCATCATGGAATCAAGATTTGCATTGTAGCAGTCTTTAATCAAAGTGATTTTTTTACCACTAAAAAGTTTAGCTTCACAAACTTCCATACGTCCGGAAAGAGAAGCCACACTCTCAAGCCCTTTCTTAATATCCGAAGAAGGAATACCGATTTCCTTGGCACATGCAATTACAGAAAGTGCATTAAGATAGTTATAATTTCCAGATAAAGGCAGATGCACAGAAAGTCCATCAAGTTCAAAGTCAGTACCAAAAAGCCCCTTATCTTCAACAAAGCGTACACCACTCTCAGCCACCGGAACATTACGGCCAAATTTCACAACCTTGCCGCAAACTCCTTCTGTACAGAAATCTGAAAAATCATCATCTGCACCAACAATAGCCGCACCATCAGAAGGAATATATAAGAATGACTTTCTTTTTTCGCGGGCAATATTTTCACGACTTCCGAGAATTCCAATATGAGCAGTTCCAATATTGGTAATGATTCCAAAACGTGATTTAAGAACTTTTGAAATCTCGCCAATCTCTCCTACTCTGTTCATTCCCATTTCAAAGATTCCGATTTTCTCATCGCCGCGAATCTTGAAAACCGAAAGAGGAAGCCCCGTTTCTGAGTTAAGATTTCCGTAAGTATAAGCAACTCTAATATCGCCAAAATGAGCTTTAGCAACACTTACCATCATTTCTTTAGTTGTTGTTTTTCCACTGGAACCTGTAATACTTACCAGAATCATATTCTGGCATTTTTTAGCTACATAAGCTTCTGCGGCATTCTGCAAAGCATGCAATGTATTTTCAACACGAACAAAACAAACCTCAGGATTTTCTGCTGCAAGTTTTTCATAAAAATCAGAATCATTTTTATATTCAGCTTCATTCAACAAAATAACAGAAGCCTTTTTCTCTTCAGTAAGAACTGACGGAATATATTTATGACCATTCTGAAATTCACCAACAAGAGGAACAAACATGCAAGGTTTTTCAGAAGAAACATTGCGGCTATCTGTCTGAACATCGTTAAATAAACAGCCGGCACTTCCAATCTGAGTACCTTTTACTGAGCTTAAAAGTTCTTCTTTAGTAAGCAGACTTTCCATTATTTTTTCTCTCCTGTCATTTCAACTCTCACAATATCCTCAGTTTCAGCCTTGTGCATTCCAAGCTCTTCTACTGCAATTTTTTCTATTCTATCTGCGCTTGAAAGTACAGCAATATCACTTACAAGTTTTTTATTTTCCTCAATCAATTTTTCCTGCTTGCGTTCCAGCTCACGGATTTCAGCAGTAAGAGCTGTATAACGTCTGGCCTGAGCCGCATAAAGACAAAGCACAAAAGGAATGGCAAGCACAAATACACAGAAGAAAAATTTTACAATAAAATCTTTAAATCCACGTTTCATAAATTAAAAACCTACCACTCCATCCAGATGATATTCAGTATCATCCTTAATTTTTCTGATCACTCTGAGCTTTGCACTGCGGGAAGGCGAATTAACCTTTACTTCCTCTGCTGTTGGAGCCACAGGCTTACGTGTAATAAGCTCAGCACAGGCAGAACCTCCGCAACGGCATACAGCTACTTCAGGAGGACATACGCACTGTTTGCCGAGGTTGCGGAAATAGTTCTTCACAATTCTGTCTTCCAGAGAATGGAAGGTAATAACTCCCATTTTGCCGCCGTTCTTAAGACAGCCAAATGCATCATGTAGAGCTTTAGGAAGTCGCTTCAGTTCACCGTTTACAGCAATGCGAAGAGCCTGGAAGGTTCGTGTTGCCGGATGAATCGAACCATAACGGTAATTTGCAGGAACTGCATTCCAGATGATTTCAGCAAGAGCTTTTGAAGATTCAACACTACCACCCATTCTTGCTTCTACAATTGCACGAGCAATACGGCGGCTAAGTTTTTCCTCTCCATAAAGATAAATAAGATCTGCAAGTTTTTCTTCAGGTAAATCATTAACTAAATCAGCAGCTGATTGACCTTCAGAAGAATTAAGTCTCATATCCAGCTTTTCGTCATAACGGAAAGAAAATCCCCGTTCAGACTTCTCATAATGGAAAACAGAAATACCAAGATCAAAAAGAATAATATCAGGACGTTTATATTCAGATGGATAATCAGCATAGAAATCCTGGAACCAGCCGTTATAAAAATGAACACGCTCGCAAAACTCAGCCAGTCTCTCGCGGGCACGAGATTGAATCACCTTATCGGCATCCAGTCCAATTACAGAAAGAGACGGATATTTTTTTAAAAAATTATAAGTATGGCCGCCCTCTCCAAGCGTAGAGTCAATCATCAAAGCATCTGCTTCAAATGACTCTCCAAGAGGAGAAAGATATTCCAGACACTCATTTAATAAAACCGGAGTGTGTACGATTTCCACTTTTTAATCCCACCTAATTTTAAAAAGTTTTTTAGAAATTAATGTCGTTAAATTCCTCAGCTGCATCACGGAAATCATTTTCCGATTCTGCAAGATAGTCTTTATAAGTCTGCGAATCCCAAAGTTCCATATACTTTGCAATTCCAAGAACAACACAGTCCTTAGAAAGATTTGCATACTCCCTCAAACTCTGAGGAATGGAAAGCCTGCCGTTCTTATCAAATTCCACCGGCTGTGCTGGTGCAATAAAATGTCGAACAACATTCAGGCTTCTGCTTTTCATCATAGAAGCATTACTCATAAGCTTAGTCTGAAAAGCATCCCATTCTTCAGTAGTAAAAAGCCATAAGCAGCGATCTAAACCCTTGGTAACCATAACTACGTTTTGATTTACAGCCGATCTCAATTTTACAGGAAACGAGACACGACCCTTTTCATCAATCGTATTATTGTATTCACCAGTCAACAGATTCATACCCACTTACATCCACTTTTTACCACTTTTTCCCACTTAACTATCATTTTATACCAAAAAATCCTAAAGTCAACCACTTTTATTGACGATAATATAAAAAATTTTTACAATTTCCGATTTTTACACATACGGTTAAATACTATACTTTTTGACACACTGTATATGGCGTTTTCCACACTAAATGAAAGCAAATTACACAATTCTCTAAAAATCCTTTATCAGGAACTTTACGAAGGACAAACTGAAGTTGAACAGGATGGCCATATTTACGACATAATCACAAAAAACGGAAATATAATTGAAATTCAGACAAAAAATCTGGCAAAGCTTCTGCCAAAAATTCTAGACACAATAGACAAAGGACATAATGTAAAATTAATTCACCCTCTTCCCCTGGTTACAAGAATAGAACTTCAGGATGAAGAGGGAAAAATCATTTCAAAAAGAAGAAGTCCGAAAAAAGGAAACATTTACGATATTTTCCGAGAGCTTACAGGCATTTACCCGCTTATGACTAACCCGCATTTTTCACTTGAGATTGTAGAAATTGAAATGACCGAAGAAAGAGTCCGCACAAAAGAACCGGTACAGTCAAAGAACGGCCGCCGCCGCTTCCGACGTAACTGGCTGAAAACCGGAAAAAGACTCGACACAATTATTAATACCAGAAGATTTTCAAAAGCAGAAGATTACCTCGCCTTAATGCCACCCCTGCCAGACACCTTCTGCGCAAAAGATTTGAGAAATGCAATTTCAAAACAAAAAGAATTACCCACCCGAGCAGCCGACAACGCACATTTAATTATATGGGTACTTTCACATGCAGGACTTATCGACGAGATAGAGAAAAAAGGACGTACAAAATATTACAGAACATCACCGTAAAAAAAAAAGACCGCTCCATTTGGAACGATCTTTCCTTTGCATGATTAAAGTTTTAGACTACCAGTTATCAGCCATATCGTCTTCGTCGTGATTCTCCATATCATAGAGATCAGTAACAGCACGAAGGTCATCAAGATACATATAATATGTACCGCGAGCCTGCATTGGGTTACAATCTACACGGAAACCAATAACCTTAAGACCAGGTTTATCACCATAATAAGCACTGCTCTGAACAATTCCGTGCTCTCCATCCGGACTTGGAGGAACTACACAGATAAGCTTTTTCCAGCCTGAGAAGCCAAGACTTCCCATGTAAAGTTCAAAGTTACGTCCAAAATAATCCTGAACAAGAGCATAAAGCTCATGATCCTGGTTACGACCACAAACCCAAACAGACAATGTCTTAGTTGTACCTTCAATTGCCAAAGGTCTTCCAGACTTAATTGTAAACGAGTTCTTACCACGGCGGAAGAAATCAACTCTTACACCAAGAACCTGTGTATCTTCATCTTCTTTTCCTTCATCTTCTGGAAGAGGTTCCTTCATTGCAGGATTACCTTCAAAAAGACGAGATGTAATTACACCGTCATCTGAAGACATATGAACATTCCAAGAACCTTCACGTTCAAACTTATCTACAGAAACTTCGCGCAATGCAGACTCAGCAGAATCAGCACCAACATTTTCCGGATTTGGATCCTGAAGGCTAGAGTTCTGTGCAAAAACCAAACCAGCAGCAAGCACAGCAAGAATACTAAAAGTTACAAGCTTTTTCATTTTGCATCTCCTTCAGAAACTTCATCTGAATCACTATCGCCAAAATCAACTTCATTTAATTCATAGCCATCGTAAATCAAAGAAAGTGAGTTAGAAGTATATTTAATCTGATCAAAATAAATTACAAAGTTGTCAACATATTCTTCTGCATCAGAACGGATTCTGAAACCTACAAAAGTAAGGTTCTCAGGACCAGAACGAAGGTGTGAAGACTGCTGAATCCAGCCAGGAATATTAATAATAACATTTCTCCAGCCATGGAATGCAAGACTACCTGCAGGCAAAACTTTTACAGTTCCAAGAGCATCACGTACCATTACTTCGAGGTAATAATTATATCCTGCCCCCCATACCCAGAAATCCATCTGAGAAACAATTCCAATAAATGGAATTTCATATGCTTTTCCGTCAGCTGTAGGATATACTTCAAACCAGTTATCACCCTTTCGTTTGAAAGCAGTTTTAACTCCGAAAACCTTAAATTCCTTATCTTCACCTTTATGAAGCTGTTTTAAAGAATTTGGAACACCTTCAAAATATCCAGATTTTGGATACCCTTCAGCTATAAAGCGGCTGGAACCAACTTCCCAATCCCAGCTGTACTGCTTTCCGTTGTACATATAATTCTGCGAACCTGCAGAATCAAAATCATCCATTACAAACGTCTCAATGCTGCGTGAATTAGGCTGGGCAAATACCGGCAACCCGATTACAAACAGACATGCAAGACCAATAAGAACTTTAAGTTCCCTTTTCATGCAAAACTCCTTGAAACTTTTATCACACCGATAAAAAGATTTATACTCTCAGATTATCGGCTTTACAAGTCAATTTTATAACTCATTCAATTATATTTCCTATATTACTCTTTGTCAAACGAAATTCTAGGTTTTAGGTATCAGAAAATTCTAGGTTCTAGGTATCAGGTTTTAGGTTCCAGGCTGTAGGGGCGCCTGCCCCTCGCTCCAACCCGCTTCGCGGTTTTCCACTACCCCCTCTCCTAAGGGGGCTCACCCCCTTAAAATCCCCCATAAAAGACAATTCAGTCAGGCAGAATTAGTTTCATCATCTTAATATTGAATAAAACTTTAAATTAAACTATTATTTACATCAAAGAAATCTCGGGCATTGTTTGTCTGAAAAAGGATGTTAATTATGGCTAACATTATTAGTTACAAAGATCTCGGCCTCGTAAACACACGCGATATGTTTGCAAAGGCTATGAAAGGCGGATATGCTATTCCAGCATATAACTTCAATAATATGGAACAGATGCAGGCTATCATCATGGCTTGTGTTGAGACAAAATCTCCTGTTGTTCTCCAGGTTTCAAAGGGAGCTCGCGCTTACGCTAACGCAAATATCCTCCGCAACATGGCTCGTGGTGCTGTTGAATATGCTCACGAACTCGGATGTGATATTCCTATCGCTCTTCACCTTGACCACGGTCCAAACTTCGAAGTAGCAAAAGACTGTATCGACAACGGATTCTCATCTGTAATGATCGACGGTTCTTCACTTCCATACGATGAGAACGTTGCCCTCACAAAGAAGGTTGTAGAGTATGCTCACCAGTTCGACGTAACTGTAGAAGCAGAGCTCGGAGTTCTTGGTGGTGTAGAAGAGGATGTTGCTGCTGAAGAATCTAAGTACACAAAACCAGAAGAAGTAATCGACTTCACATCAAAGACTGGTTGTGACTCACTTGCAATTTCTATCGGAACTTCACACGGACGCTGTAAGTTCACTCCAGAACAGTGTACACGCCGCGAAGATGGTACTCTCGTTCCACCTCCACTGGCATTCGATGTTCTTGAAGCAATCGAAAAGCAGCTCCCAGGTTTCCCAATCGTACTTCACGGATCTTCTTCAGTTCCACAAATTTACGTTGCAGAAATCGAAAAGTTCGGCGGAAAGATTCCTAACTCTGTAGGTATCCCAGAAGAACAGCTCCGCAAGGCTGCTAAGTCTGCTGTATGTAAGATCAACGTAGACTCAGACGGACGTCTTGCTATGACAGCTGCTATCCGTAAGCACCTTGTTGAGCATCCAGAGGACTTCGACCCACGTCAGTACCTCACAGACGCTCGTGCAGAACTCGTAAAGATGTACGCAGACAAGAATAGAAATGTCTTTGGATCTGCTGGTCACGCTCTTGACTAACCTAAAATCGAAGAACCGTTAAAAAGCAAGCCGCAAGGGTTGCTTTAGGTTCATCGAAAGAACGGTTCAGAGGCGAGCCGGCGAGCCGACTCACTTTGACGTAATTAAATTAAAAAGACTTCGTTTTTCAACGAAGTCTTTTTTGTTTAACTGTTTTATTAATTAGTCTTTAACCGTAAACACACCAAGCTTACTTAGAATAAACAGAACCGGCAGCACTGCACTGTACACTGCACTCAAAAGCAGTACAAATAAGTAATTCATATCAAGAATATACATACTCTCCAGCAAAGAAGGCACAAGAACACTTACCAGACAGATAATAATCCAGACTGCCGTAAATACATATTTTTTGTTTTTTACTGTTTTCTCAATATGCTTTGCCCCAAGTCCTAAAGAAAATATCATCACTACAAAGAGCACTGGCTTAACAAAGAGCGGAAAGGTTGTATAAAGACCTTCTGCCGTAGAAATAATTGTATAAGGAAGATACAGCATATAGAACGAAAGCAAAAGAGGAAAAAAGGCTTCTATCTTGTAAGAAATTTCATCCTTTGACCAGGCAAAAAAGATTCCATACAAAAGAACCACAGGAAGTAAAGTCTGTCTCACAAGCAGAAATAATACATTACTTTTAAAAGAATAAGGAATAATTCTATGTGAATACAAAAAGAATACCTTAAATCCACAGACAAGTACAGCAACAATAATTCCTAAGAAAATAGCTGGAATCAGGTGTGAATCTTTTTTATAAAAACACCAGGCTGCAAGAATCAGAGGTAATAGTAAAAACATAAATAGATACATATACAAAAAAATACAGTTTAGAGCAGGTTTTATCAACCTTATTTTGCACGAATGCGCAGAATGCTCGCCCTGCCCTCCACAGTAATTTTTTCACCAGGCTTTACGGCATAAATTTCTTCTGCAAGAATTTTTTTTCCAATCTGTTCGCCAGCTTCACGTATTACAGCCTTATCTTCAGAAAGAATATACAAAAGCTGAACATCTGCCGCGCCCTTATCATCACCAGAGCAATACATACTCCAGCCGCCTTTAACATCAATTCTCTCAATAGAAAAATATTTACATTCGAAGCTGCCAGGAAAAGGCGCAACAGGCTGCATTTCTTCACGCTTAATTACAGCAAGACCTTTTTCAATATGAACCTCACGTCCGCGCCCCCAGTCATAAAGACGGTAAGTAAGGTCACAGGACTGCTGAACTTCCATAAGGCGAAGTCCGCCGCCAATAGCATGCACTGTACCTGCCGGTATATAAACAAAATCTCCAGGCTTTACATTTACAAACTCAAGATACTGCTCAAGTGTATTATCAGTAATTGCTTTTGCAAGAACTTCATTCGAAAAGCCTTCTTTTATTCCGTAAACAAGCTTCGCATCATGAGCAGCATCAAGAACGTACCAGCATTCTGTTTTACCACGATTACCCTTTCCTTCCAGTTTTACAGCCCAGTCATCATCCGGATGTACCTGAATAGAAAGAGTATCATTAGCCTGTATAACCTTTACAAGGAGAGGATAATCACCGCCACAGAATGATTTAAAATCATCCTGGCAGCCGTTTGGGTGAGTCGATGCTATCCAAAGCTCATAACCCCAGATTTTTTCTGACTTTATTGAGTTAAGCTTAAGCATTATTTTGACCACAACTGCTCTGGATAATAGCCGTCTTTTATCTTCTTAGCAATTTCATTCTTAACAATCTGACGATCCTCTGGATATGTCATACCAAACCAGGTTTCTGTAGAATTAAAGAATTTAATAATACCCTTTCCGTGCGCAATAATATCACCAGCAGAAACAGGAAGAAGGGCCTCAGCTTTTGGAGCTTTTGAATTATTTGCAATAAAGTTATCCCAATATACATGGAATTCTTCGAAAGCCTTTGGAGTAAAACCAAAAAGGTTCATACTAACCCACTCTTTTCCAGTGAGTAAAACCTTTTCTCCATCTGGCATTTCACTGATTACCTGATCATTTTCACCATAGTAAATCTTAAGATTTTCTACTATTGTATCAAGCTTATCATCCTTTACAGTACATACGCCACGGCTTACAGAACCAGAACGGCTCATTGTATTTCCAAGAATATAACCTACCATAGCATGTTCTGTGCAATCATTACTGACAGAAGAAAGATATTTTCCCAGAACTTCAAAAGCCTGGCGGCCATAATAGTCATCCGAATTGATTACAGCAAATGGTGCATTTATTGCTTTTTCTGCACACAAAACAGCATGTGTTGTTCCCCATGGCTTTTCACGACCTTCGCTGTCTTTAATCTGCTGTGGAGTCAAAAGACTTTCGTGCTGCTGAAATACATATTCTGCATCACAATTGCGTGCAATGCGGTCAAAAAGTCTTTCACGGAAAGCCTGTTCAATATCCTTTCGGATTATAAAAACTACCTTTCCAAAACCGCTTTTCATTGCATCGTAAGTTGCAAAATCAAGAAGACATTCATCATGCAATCCTACTCCGTCTATCTGTTTTACTCCGCCATAACGGCTTCCCATACCTGCTGCTAAAACTAATAATGTTGGTTTCATTGTAATTGCCTCACTTAAAAAATTATGAAATTATAGTTTCAAGGGCAAGTTTCATCATGTCCTTGAATGTTGTCTGTCTTTCTTCTGCAGTAGTTGCACCACCCTTAGAAATGTGATCACTTACGGTAAGAATTGTGAGAGCCTTTCTTTTGAACTCTGCTGCAAGAGTATACAATTCTGCAGCTTCCATTTCAATTCCCACAACTCCGTATTTTTTCCATAACTTCCAGTTATTATTGTCATCATAAAAACGGTCACTTGAAGCACATGGTCCTACAATAGCTTTAAGTCCCAGTTCCTTAGATTTATTCCAGGCTGTATTTAAAAGCTCAAAATCAGCAACAGGAGCATAATGCATAAGGCCAAAACGCTGACTCTGCAAAGAAGAGTCTGTACAAGCTCCGTTTGCAAGAATTACATCACGCAGATTTACATCATCACCTACAGCTCCGCAGGTTCCCACTCGAATTGCTTTCTGAACTCCGTAACAGTCAAAAAGTTCATGAACATAGATAGAAAGCGACGGCTGTCCCATTCCTGTTCCCTGAACAGAAACTTTTACGCCCTTATATGTTCCTGTAAAACCGAACATACCACGAACTTCGTTATAACATACCGGATTTTCCAGAAATGTTTCTGCAATAAATTTTGCCCTGAGCGGATCGCCGGGAAGCAGAACTTTGTCTGCAATTGCTCCTTCTGGAGCGTTAATATGTGTACTCATATCTTTATTATAATTGAAAAATAAAATAAAGCAAATAGTTACTAAATGTCTCCATGTGAGAAAAAAAGACAGCGCCCAACGGGGATGATGTTGTTCTCTACCTTTTTTTTCTCCCATGGAGTCAAGTGTACTTTTTATTTTTCAGTTATAATAACTCCGCCGTGGAAGGTTGTGTTCCTTCTATTTCCCGTTATAAGAATAGCATACCAAAGACTGCGCCTAGAATAATTACCAGTATCGGGTGTGCCTTTAGTTTGAAAAGTAAGAATACAAAGACTGCATAACCTGCAATCGGAATTAAATTGAAAAGGGATTTCCAGCCTTCCAGAGTTGTCAGAACAGAAATAGATTCCGGGGGATTAATCAGGGTAAACATGATTACCTGGATTACCGGAACCAGAATAAGGCCTGTTGTTACAGGTCGCAGGAATGCAAGAGAGCCTTTTACAAAGGGATTATCATTAAAGCTGCGTAAAAAACGGGCTATAATCAATATAATTATGATTGAAGGCAAAATCTCCGCGCCGGTTACCGCCAATGCACCTGGTACTCCATAAAGTTCATAACCTATATAAGTAGCCATATTGATTCCAATAGGTCCCGGCGTACTTTCTGAAATGGCAACCATATTGTAAAATTGTTCCTGGGAAATCAATCCTGAAGAAACTATTGACTGCTGCATAAGAGTGATTGCAACCTGTCCACCACCGATTGTAAAAAGACCTATATAAAAAAAAGTAAAAGCAAGCTGCAAAAGAGACATTATTCATCCCCCTTTTCTGAAACAGAAGTCTTCTGTTTTTTCTGTTTATACAGAGTAAGCAGACATCCAATAATAAGCGAAGAAAGAATTATCCATACCGACTGTACCTGGAAAAAATAAATAAGAGCGAAAGCCAGAAGCATAAACAAAGCATTCCAGAAATTTTTAATGGTCTTTTTTGTAAACTTCACAATTACACTTGTAAGCAAAGCGGCAACAGCAACATTTATTCCCCTTAAAGCTCTCTGGGCAAGAGGATATTTATCTACAGAAGAAATTGCACCGGCAAGCAGCATTATTATTACCCAGGATGGGGTTACAACGCCCAGAGTTCCTATAATACCTCCGAGCCAGCCGAGTTTTTTATATCCGACGAAGGTTGCTACGTTTACGGCAATAATTCCAGGAGTACTCTGACCTATTGCAAAATAATCAATAAGTTCTTCTTCACTTACCCAGCCTCGTTTTTCAATAAGTTCACGCTGCATAATCGGCATCATTGCAAGTCCACCACCAAATGTAAAAGCTCCGATTTTTACAAATGCAAAATACAGTTCCAGAAACTGCTTTAATTTATTTTTCATTTCTTACCTCTAACAATTTATTACTTATAGAAAGCTGCACACAGGTTCCAGCAGGTTTATTCTGTTTTATTACAAATGCCGCTCCAATCTGATTTGCTCTGTATTGCATGGAATTAAGACCAAGCCCATTTCCTTTTCCTGCCGTATCATTTACAAAACCAACACCATCATCAATAACCCTGACAACTGTTTTTTTGCCTTCCATTTTTACACTTACTTCGACATTTTTTGCCTTTGAATGCTTCATAATGTTATGCAGCGCTTCCTGAATAATTCTGAAAATATTAAGTTTTTGAGTTTTGTCAAAATGAACGCCCTTAGGCACTCCCCATTCATATGAACATTTTATTCCTGATTGATTCGCAAAAGAATCACAAAGATTACTGAGACTGTGATTCATGCCAAGACTTTCCAATTCTACCGGATAAGAGTTATGAGCATACTGCCTTGTAGTTTGAAGAGTTTCACCAATTAACTGTGCAAGTTCCAGCATCTGACTTTTTGCTACCGGTTCAGACTGATTTGAATAACTTCTACAGAGCATAGAAATTCCTGCAAGCCTCTGGCAGATATCATCATGAAGGTCATTACTGAATCTCTGCCGTTCAAGCTCACTGATTTTCAGAACTTCAGCTTCAACTTCCATACGACGGTTATTAGCTTCCACAAGCTCCTTTGTCCGTTCATTTACTTCGCGTTCCAGATATTCAGAATGCTTCCGTCTTACTTCTGCAATCGTTACACGATTTAAGCCATGTGCAATATTAATAGCAATAGAACTCAGATAAGGAAGTACATTCTCATCAGCTTCATAAAAAATACAACCAATCAGTTCATTACCGGCAGTAAGAAACTTCATAATCATAGAAGGTTTAGTCTTAGCATCAATTTCATAAAAACGACGGTAAAACTGCCCCAGCGGCATTTTCATCTCGCGGTCAAATTCGTAACATTCATTACCACTGCGTCGCACAAAAAGCGGGTCTACAGCAAGACTCTTTGAATGAGAACCTTTTACCTTATCGCTCGAAAAACGTAAAATACAAAAATTATTCAAACCAAGCTGATTAAGATTCTGGCGTACAACATATTTTAAGGCACCAAAAGTTTCTCCATAATTCAAATCCTGACCGATGTGACTTACCATGCGAAGTAAGGTTTCAGATTGGACATAGTTTGCCTGCATGGCGCGGAACTGTTCCTCATCTGAAGCAAAATCATCCTTACTCCCCTTACAGCCACAGGATTTTCGATAAACAACAGTAGATTCTATAAACACTTCTTCCGGAACATCATTACCTCCAAGAAGCTGTGTCATAAGTTCAACAGACTTCGCTCCAATTTCCTTGAGAGGCTGATGAACCGTCGTCAGCGACGGAATCTCAAAACGCGCCTGTGGAATATCGTCAAATCCCGTAACAGCACATTCTTTTACATCCGGATTCTTACTGTTTATCTTAAAATACTTATAAACACCAATAGCCATATTATCATTGGCACAAACAACAACATCCGGAGACTTTTTTATTTCATCCATGTATTCGGTCATTGCACGAATAGCCGCAACTTCCGTAAAATAACCTCGCTTAAGAACATATTCCAGGTCCGAAAACCAGGGTCTGTAAGCTTCCATAGTTTTTGTAAAAATACGCTCACGAACTTCAGCATCAGGATGATCTTCCGAACCACTTATGAAAAGAAATTTTCTGTAATTATGAGTGAGAATAAGATGTTCAACCAGCTGTTTCATAGAATCTTCCGTTTCTATAAGAACGGAAGGAATACCTTCAATTTTTTGTCCTACAGAAACAACAGGAATATTTCCCCAGATTCTTTCAACATCTGCTTTTGTGTTAAAATCAGCATTTCCAGCAATAACAGAAGTAACCAGTATCACTCCATCCAGATCAAAATATTCCTTATGTGGAAAGCGGGCAACCAGTTCTTCTTCTGTAATATGAGTGTTTTCCTGCTGAAAACAGATAAGCTCAATTCCCAGTTCCTGAGCTCTCTGTTCGATTCCCTTATATACAGAAATCTGATATTCCTCATCCAGAATATTTAAAACAACACCAATTCTCATAGTAAAATATTATACATTTATTTTTGAATTTATGATATTATATAAATATGAGTTGTAATGTAATTATTATTGATGATCATCCTCTTTTCAGCCGTGGTCTTTCTCAGCTGATTGAAACACAGAAGGATTACAAAGTTATCGGTATGGCAAAGGATAGAAATGAAGCTCTTTCTCTTCTTGATACAACAACACCAGACCTTGCCATAGTAGACTTAAACCTCGGACAGGAGGATGGTCTTGAACTAATAAAAGACATCATTGTAATACACCCTCAGACAAAAATTCTTGTTCTTTCAATGCATGACGAACGCTTCTATGCAGAACGGGCAATTAAAGCCGGAGCAAAAGGCTATATCATGAAAGAAGAAGCTGAATCTCAGGTTATAAATGCAATTAAAACCGTTACAAGCGGAGAAATTTACCTGAGTGAAAACGAAAAGAACCGCATAAAAGAGCTTTCTCAGGGCACAACTTCGGAAAACGGTTCTTTTGATTCAATCAGTACTCTTTCCGATCGCCAGCTTCAGATTTTTACACTTGTAGGAAAAGGCCTTGGAACTGTTGAAATTGCAAAGAAATTGAATCTTAGTATTAAAACAATAGATACCCATAAAGAAAATATAAAGGCCAAGCTGCACTGTGCTTCTTCAGCAGAGCTCAGGCAGATGGCCATTGAATGGACTAATAAGGCTGTATAATATTCCTGCAATATGCGGCAGAGACTAACAGTTTCTGCCGTAAATTCCAGAAAGAAAGCTTAAATTGTCAGCATAAGCTTTCTTCAAATCTTTTTTTGACATACGCCAGTTCCAGTTTTGTCCTGTTGTTGCAGGCTTATTCATTCTTCCTTCATTTCCAACTCCGGTAATATCCTGCATAGGAATAACACAGTAAAGAGCACTGGATGCAATTGCAGCTCTAATCATATCACGTCGAAGCATACCTGATTTTACAAGAGAACGAGCCTTTTCCAAGGTAATTGTCTGCCCCTCAATATATTGAGCCACCAGCACAAGCTGTTCACTGGAACAATTTTCAAGCCAGCCCTGCAATGTATCATTATCATGAGTTCCCGTGTAAATAACACATTCATTTGTATCAAACATATGTGGAAGAAAATAATTTGTCATTCCGTGTTCACGAGCCTCATCTGCACTAAAAGCAAACTGAAGAACCTTCATTCCAGGAAAGCCACTCTCATCTCTTAGAGCACGTACTTCCTCTGTAATAACGCCAAGATCTTCTGCAATAACCGGAATATCACCAAGTTTACGTTTTATAGCACGGAATAAATCCATTCCGGGACCTTTAATCCATTTTCCATTAACCGCCGTAGCAGAACCTGCTGGAACACTCCAGTAAGCTTCAAAACCACGGAAGTGATCTATACGAAGCACATCTGTGAGTTCAAGCACACGTTTAATTCTGGCAACCCACCAGGAATAACCACTTGCCTTCATTGCAGCCCAGTCATAAAGAGGATTTCCCCATAACTGTCCGTCTGCACAAAAATAATCAGGTGGAACTCCCGCAACAGCAGAAGGTCTTCCATTTTCATCAAGCTGGAAGAAGTTCTGATTTGCCCATACATCTGCACTATCAGGAGCAACGAAAATCGGAATATCACCAATAAGTTTTACCCCGTTTTCATTTGCATAAGCTTTAAGCTCATTCCACTGAACATCAAAAAAGAACTGAATAACCTTTAGTTCTTCTAACTCTTTCTGATGGGTCTTCCGCCATTGGTTCACAGCTTCTTTTTCACAGCGGGCAAGTTCCTTAGGCCAGTAAGCATACCACATCGAAGATTCAGGTTTTTCTTCTGTAGCTTTAGCATCATAAAAGTTTTTTATACTCATGAAGGTAACAAAATTATCAAGCCAGGAAGCTTTACCCTTACAGAATTCTTTATACAAAGCTTTATCTTCATCAGAAGCATTTGTAAGAAAAAATTCCGCACATTTTTTTAGAACCGGCATTTTCCACCAGACAACTGAGCCAAAATCAACATTTCCTTCAGATTTTATATATTCTGGTGGACGAACATCTTTTTTTTCTGCCCATCCTTTCTTTACCAGTAAATCCAGATCAATTATAAGAGGATTTCCCGCAAAGGTTGAAAAAGATGCATAAGGAGAATCACCATAACCTGTAGGCCCCAGAGGAAGAATCTGCCACAAAGTCTGGTCTGCATCTATCAGCCAGTCAACAAATTTATATGCATATTCACCAAGCGTTCCTATTCCAGGAGTTCCCGGCAAAGAAGTTGGATGCAGTAGAACTCCGCTTTTTCTTTCAAATTTCATCAGTACACCTCAATAAAAAAGTATATACAAATTCTAACACAACATAAAAAGATTTTCCATTTAAAAGATTTATGTTGTATAATTTTCTCATGAAAATATTTATTTATTCTCCACAGGTGGAGATAAGTCAAATAATTTCAGATCATCTTCAGGAAAAAGGAAATCTGTGTTTTGTATTTCAAGACTTTTCTGACTTAACCTGCGAGGTTATGAATCAGAAAAAACAGCCGGATTTACTTGTACTAGATTATCTTTCTTTTAACCACGACCTTTTTAATATATATGAGTTTTTTTCTAACAAAAGTATTTTCCTTCCTGTAATTTTTTATAATGATCCCTGCCTTACACGCTCTACCCGAACATCACACTGGCTGGCACAATTTGAAGCTCTATTATGTAAAAACATAGCAAAGGATTTCTCAAAATATGAGCCTCTCTTTATTTACTTGGAAGAGCTTATTGAATCTAATGAATTCCGGCCATATATCACTTTATTACAGCCGGCAAAAGACCTTCCTCAAAACTACATTAAAGACAGATTTACACTTCAATACTTAAAAGAAAACTCTGATGATTGCATCTACACTTTTAAGGAACGTACATCAATACCTCAAAATATTTTCTCCCTGCTTAAATTGATGCAGAAAAATAAAGATATGCTTTTATCAATAAAAGATATTCAAAATTTATATAAAGAAATTGGAAAAGAAATAACAGAAAAATCAATCAAGGTAATGCTTTCAACACTACGCAAATATATACGCGAAGATCATGACTGTAACTTTTTGATTTATCACGAAAAAGACAGATATCGTTTTATAAGATACAAGGTATAAAAAAAAAGGGGATGACCAATAAGTGTACATCCTAGTGTCATTCCGAACTTGTTTCGGAATCTATAGAACTAGATGTGGTGTAGATGCTGAAACATAGGGAGCGACACTGCATAGCAGTGTAAAAACAGTCCAGTGGACTGTTTTTAGCGAGTCTCCGAGCAGCTATGCTGCGAAGGTTCAGCATGACAATACTTTTTGGACAGCCCCTTTTTACAAGTCGGCAAGCACAGCTTACCTCTGAAGCGTTTTTTTCGATAATCCTAAAACGCCCCTTTCGGCTTGTTTTTTAACGGATTTTCGATTTTAGCCTACTGAAGAACCTTAGCAATACGCTCCAAAACCTTCTTGCGGTCAAGAGGCTTAATAATGTAGCTCTTTGCACCAGTCATGAGAGACTTCTTTACAAGTTCCTCTTTACCAAGAGCTGAAACCATTACAACTTTTGCATTCTTATCAAAAGCCATAATCTGTTCGAGAGCTGTAATACCATCCATTTTTGGCATTGTAATATCCATAGTAACAAGGTCTACATTAGGGCAGAGTTCCTTATACTTATCTACACCTTCTTTTCCATCTGCGGCAGTTGCAACAATCTCATATCCTTCACTTGAAAGAATCTGTCCGAGCTGTTTTGCTACGAACATAGAGTCGTCAACAACCAATACTCTGAAGGATGTTCCGTCGTCTTTTCTTCCCTCTGGAGGACGCTCGTTTATTGTTGGAAAATCATTCGTAGTTTTCATTTTTTACTCCTTTAGAATATTTTATGCACGTTCCCTGATAGAAACGTTTACTTCAATTTTACCACAGTCAGAAATAAGAGGAACAATAAGTGCCTCTACACTATCTGTTGTTCCACCAAGAGCTGCAATTTCCATCTTCTGTCCTACAAAGAGAGCAGGAGGTGTAAGGTCAAATCTGAAACCAAGCTCATGAAGCTTTGTAACAGCCTGAGCTGTAATAAGGTTAGCAAGCTCGCTGATTGTAGCCTTAGCCAAATCATCAAATTCCGGAAGAGTCTCACCGTTCATTGCAGACGCAATATTCAATGCAGTTTCCATAGTCATGTCAAAAAGTACACGACCTTCTACATCTCCAGCAAGACCAACCAATGCAGCAACACCCATAACAGGCATAGCAGTTGATTTCAAATACAAATCACCGCGTTTTACCTCTGCGCCTCCGAGCACTTCCTGAAGTACACGGAATGAAGTTTCAACAAACGGGTTAATATACTCTACTCGCATCTTAATCTCCTATTTTATTTGCTTTATTAATCCTTTGTATACGCAACTAGCGTACCAACAGCATTCTCACCAAAACTAAAGGAATCCGGCATCTCTTCGTTTTCACCGATAATGGCAACTGCATTGCCTTTCATTTTTTCGATAAAATCGTTAACTACAGATTCCTGAGCCTTTTCATCCAGCAGAGAAAGAATATCACGAGCAAAAATAATATCTACTGCAGGTAATGCATTAGTATGTTTGCAATCATGATACTCAAACATTATGCTGTCTTTAATTTCCTGACTAAAAGTATACTCCCCGTTTGCTTTTTTTGTCAAATAAGGAGAATACCAATCTGAAGCAAGATTTGCTGGAACAGACATAAGACCCGCATTTGATACATTCAGAAGGTCGATATCCTGTGCAAAAATTCTTATTTTTGCATCTGGATAACGTTTCTTAAGCACACATGCCAGAGAATATGTTTCCGTGCCTTTTCCACAGCCCGGATTCCAAACAACAATCTGCTTTGCAGCATTATCAGGAAGAACCTTGAAAACAGCATCAGCATATTCTTTTGACCACCAGTTGTTGGTAAAAGGTGACCAGAAAGTCTTAAGGAATGAATCTGCATCATCGGAAGTCTGAAGCTGATTTTTCTTAGTTTCCTTAGACCATTCTGAATATCTGTGCTTTATCCAGGTTGAATTTACTGAAGATACAGTAAAATTCTTATAGGTAAGAAGGCTTTCGCTAATAAATTTGATATCTACAGAAGAAGCGTCTTCTTCTGCAGAAGCATCTCCGCCCGTAATGCCTCTTGCAATATCAGCCGGAGATTTTACCATACCCCCCTCTGCTACAGCTGCTGCCTGAGCTTTTGGAACAGGTGCTGCTTTTGGAGGTTGCTTTACGATTCTTTGAGGTTTTTCAAAATTAACTCCCGGAACAGGTGCTTCGGCAACTTCTTTTGAAGAGAAAATTCTTGTAATGTCGAGCAATACATAAAGTCTGTTATTACTTTCTACTACACCATCAATATATTTGATGTTGATATCACCAAACAATGGATGAGGTGGCTGAATAGAACTCTTTTGTACACCAATAACCTTATCTATTTTATCAACTACAACACCAAACTTCTGATCCTCAACCTGAAGAATAAGCATATTTTCAAGCTTGTTTTCATCACGTGGAGGAACTTCTATATTAAAGAAGATTCTCAAATCAAGAATAGGTATGATTTCACCACGAAGATTATATACACCAAGAACAAAAGGAAGTGTATTCGGAACGAAAGTAAAACGTCCGGCCTTGGCAATTTCCTTTACATGCATGATGTCGATTGAATAATCTTTATCAGCAAGTGAAAAAGTTACCATCTTAAAATCAACAAGAGCGGCATTTTCTTTTTTTTCTTCAAGCTGCTGGGCAAGTTGTGTTGCAACTAAAGTCTCATTTTCTGTATTCATACAAAAACACCTCTATTATTGAGCATATTGTGCGTTTTCCTGAGCCTGAGCAAGCAGTTCCTGCTTTACACCAAGCTCGAGAAGCTGACCGACATCAATAATCAACGAAACAGAACCATCACCAAGAATTGAAGCACCGGCAATTCCAGGAGAGTTAGTGAACTGGTCTTTTAGAGGTTTAATTACAACGTCCTCTTCGCCGATTAAAGCGTCTACCATAACACCAATCTTCTTTTCCTGTGTTCCAACAATTACGATATAGCATTCGTCAGACTTAACCGTCTCTGGAATACCGAACAGACGTGAAAGGCGCAATACACTGATAACCTCATTACGTACATTCATAATCTCATAATTATCTATGTGGTTGATTTCTGAAATATTAATACACTGACTTTCAATTACGTTTGCAATAGGAATTGAGTAAACCTCTTTGCCTACGCGTACCAAAAGTCCCTGAATAATGGCAAGTGTAAGTGGCAGCTTGATAATAAAGGAAGTTCCCTTACCCTTTGCAGAGTTGATGGAAATTGTTCCCTTAAGATTGTTAATCATTGTTTTAACAACATCAAGACCAACACCACGTCCAGAAATATTAGAAATCTTATCTGCAGTTGAGAAGCCAGGCTGCATAATCAAGTTGAAAGCATCCTGTTCAGTAACTGCCTTATCCGGATGAATAAGACCGCGATCTACAGCCTTCTTGCGAACCTTTTCTACATCAATTCCGGCACCATCATCTTTAATTTCAATTACAATCTGGTTACCTTCATTTGAAGCTTTAAGAAGAATAGTACCTGTTTCCGGTTTTCCGGCAGCGGTACGAGCCTCTGGAGCTTCAATACCATGGTCTACAGAGTTTCGGATGCAGTGCATAATAGGATCGAGAAGATCTTCTACTACTGACTTATCAAGTTCTGTATCCTCACCTTCAATTACCAGGTCAATTTTCTTATTAAGATCTCTCTGTAAGTCACGTACTACACGAGGGAATCGGCTGAAAATCTGATTGATAGGAACCATTCGGATTTTCATTACACCTTCCTGGAGATCTCCAGCAATAGTACCGAGATTCTGTGTATATGAACGGAACTTACCAGAAATATTCTTTGCCTCAGATTCATATTCATCAAAAATATTGCTGAGGGTACCGTATTCTTTAAGAATACTCTTTCTTATATCTACGGAAGAAACACCTTCTTTTATCTGCTCCATATAGTCTGGAAGCTTGTCGAAAAGATTATGAAGTCTTTCTTTGTATTCTGCTTCGATTGACTGGAAGCGTGAAAGTTCAGCTGCATTCTGCATTGCAAGCTGGTTGAATGATGCTTTGTTGATTACAGCTTCTGATACAAGATTCAAGAGGTTATCAATTCGGCGTGAATCAACACGAAGAATTGATCCCTGCTGTGCATGAGCGGCAGCTTCTTTCTTTGGCTCAACCTTTTTCTCTTCTTTCTTTACTTCAGGCTTAAGAACATTGTCGTTCAGAATATCGCTCAAAAGCTCTGACTGAGCTGCAGTCATATTTTTTCCTGCAGGAAGGTCGTCTGAAGGAGTAATTGGAGCCGAAGCAGCTGGTGCTGCCTGAACTGGAGCTGAAGCCACAGGTTTTGCGACAGAAGGATCTGCAGCAGTTCCTGTTGTATAATCTTCAAGAAGATGTGCATCGGTAATAAGAGTTACATCACTAAGGAAGGCACAGTCTTCGATTTCCGGACCATCAGCCTCTGTAGCAACATAATAGAATACATTCTCATAAAACTGATCTTCATAAAGGGCATCAAAATCAGGAACTGTCTTAAGCACATTACCCACATTCTTAAGTGCAGCAAAAACCTGAATGCCGCCTACTGTATTCATTGGATTGCTTTCATCAAACTTAACCGCAATACACCATAGTTTCTGGTTGCCTTCACAAGTCTGTTTAAGCTCTACAAAATCATCTTCCGTAATATCTGGAAGAACAAGAGCATTTGCAGAAGCAGCCGGTGCAGCTTCTGCAGACTGAGGAACAGGGGCAGGAGCTGGTTTTGGCGCAGCTTTTGGAGCCGCAGCTTTAGCCGTTGCCTTACCGCCCTTCTGCGGAATATATCCGTGTAGTTTTTCTACAATTGAATCAATATTTTCTTCGTAAATACTTCCATTCTGGCGTGCTTCAAGCATTGCCTTGATTACGTCTATTGAAGTGAGGAGAAGATCAACTACGTCTTCGTCTACCTTAAGTCTGTCGGAACGAATCTCATCAAGCACATCTTCTACAGTATGTGTAAAGTGAGAAAGCTCCATCATTTCTACTGTTGCAGAACCACCTTTAAGTGTATGAGCTGCACGGAATATCTCATCAATCGCTTCGTGATTTGAAGGATCATTTTCAATAACGAGAATATTACTCTCCAGCTGTTCTACCTGCTGTTCTGCTTCTGCGAAGAAGTCTTTCAACAGTTCTTCGTTATTCGGGTCAAGATAATCACTCATATAGAACTATTATACCCCTAAAATCACATATTTCAAGCGAAAACTTATATTGAATGAGAAAATTTATTTTTTATGGTATTTTTAACGTTTTTCTTCTATATTTAAATGCATATTAGATATTTTATTAATGCTTACAGCTTTTTAAGCCGATAAACAATCAGGAGTTTTATATATGCGTAAAAGAATTGTCCTTGGAATATTAATCAGTTTTTTCCTGCTCTCAACACTTTCAGCAGCATCTTCTTTCAGCGGATATGCAGGAGGAAGATTAAATTACGCCGCAAATCCTGAAAAAGAACAGTATGACCCTGACTTAAAGCTTCAGGCATTTTTTATGGGACAGTTCAACTTTACCCAGAATTTATGGAGTCACATAGAATTCTCACTTAATACCGGAGACTTACTTGGACAAAGTTTGTTTCATGAAACTGACTCAAAATTTCAAATAGATGAGATTTCTTTAATTTGCAGAGGAAACCTCTCTGACTTTACAAATTATTTGAGTTTCTTCCTTGGAACTTATGACCCTATCGGTTCTGATATTTTTCTTCAGCGTTATTTTAACATTACCCCTATTGGTTCAAAAATTACGGAAAACTACCTTGGACGTCCAGGTTCTATTCTCTACCCTCATTTTGGTATTGGTATTGCAGATATTGCAAAACTACATTCAATTCCTCTGGCATTCGGTCCTTATTTGTATGTAAATCATGAAGATGATAAATACTATGTTTTAAATGGAGATTTGAGAATTGCATCTGTTATGCGTTTCCTGACTATTGACTTTGCAGTGGGAATTGGAATTCCTCTTGCTGATAAATACAAGGGTGAAGATGTACTTATAGCCGTAGAAAAAGTATACTGGCACGCTGGAACGACAATTCTTCTTGGTAATAATTTTACAAATTCTTTATTCTTACAGGCTGGAGTTTATAACGCAAGTTTTATGGCAAGCAATTCAAATTCCATTGTATCGCCTAAAGATATTTACCTTCTTATAGAACCACGACTTGTTTTAAGAGATGCTCATCTTAATATTACATTATTCAATCTTCCACCAGATACTGTAAAACAGCTTTTATTTATAGAAGATACTCTTGGAATCAATATTAATGCTTATACTACAACTTCTCTGGCCGGAATAAATTCCTTTACCTATGGAAGCCATATTTCTGTCGGCTTAATCGGTAAAAATTTTCTTACTATAAAAGATTCTTTAAGTGAAATTACAGAAAAGAGTTATAATATTAATATTAGTCCTTACATGACCTGCAACTTCCTTTCTGGAGAACTTCATCTTCAAGGTACAATCCGAATTATGGAATTTTTCAGGGGACGTGCAGACAGAGCTATTTCTATTGACCTTGGTTACCGCACAAAATTTTAGTTTATCTCCTACTACTTGTTTTATATTCCTTAGATTGATAAAATAGTATAAAACCTCAATCTAAGGAACATTAAAAATGAAAAACATTCAGAACAAGTGGATCCGTGGAGCTATCCCGGCCCTCCTTCTTCACTGCAGTATCGGAACTGTATACTGCTGGTCAATTTTCAGCCAGGAAATTGCAGACTACATCGGCTTTTCTAAGGGCGCTGTAGAATGGGCATTCAGCTTTGCAATATTCTTCCTCGGCATGTCAGCTGCCTTCCTTGGTGGTCTTGTAGAAAAAAAATATTCACAAGTCATCTCTGATTGCATCAATTACATTTGCACTTGGTATGGCCGGCACAGGCTTCTTTATCTGGTACGGTGGAAACAATCCCCACAGCGTACTTTCTCTCGTAGGTATTTACATAAGCTACGGTTTTATTATGGGTATTGGTATTGGTCTTGGTACCGGTTACCTCTCTCCTGTAAAGACTCTTATGCTCTGGTTTAAGGACAAAAAGGGGCTTGCAACTGGTCTTGCTGTAGCAGGCTTTGGTGCAGCTAAAGCTATCGCTTCTCCTATTATGAGCCGCATGCTTACTGGTCTTGGAGAAGGCGGTATTTTCAAGATGTTCTATATTCTTGCATGTGTTTACTTTGTAATGATGTTCATCGGTCACCTTATTCTTGCAAAACCTGAAGGTTGGGTTGAACCACAGACAAAATCTAAGAACGAAGGAATTATTGCAACTCTTAAGACAGAACCTATTGCTTCTTACATTGGAATCTGGCTTATGTTCTACATCAACATCACATGTGGTCTTGCCATCATTTCTCAGGAAAAGATGATTGTAAAGTGTGTAGGACTTGGTGCTGCTGCCGGAATTATTTCTACAATCTCTGCCTTGTTCAACGCAGGCGGACGTCTCGGATTCTCTGCATGGGCAGACAAGCTTAAGGACCGCAACACAATCTATAAGTTAATTTTCACACTTTCTATTGTTTCAACTTTGATTGTTCTTCTTACAAAGGGTATTGCAAACGGAGCAGGAAATACTGTACTTATCGTATTTGTACTTGCTCTGATTTTCATTGTAAATGCAGGATACGGCGGAGGATTCTCTAATGTTCCTACCCTCCTTTCTGACCACTATGGAATGGGCAATATTTCTGCAATCCACGGAATTACACTTTCTGCATGGGCCTTTGCAGGACTTACTGGAAACCAGATGGCTTCTTTCATTGTAAAGCACACCGGTTCATTTATTGATGTACATGGAGTTCAGGCTAATCCTGTTGGATATCAGAATGTACTTATCGTAACAACTATTTTGTATGCTGTTGCTATGTGCTTAAGCTGTTTCTTAGTTCGCCCGATGAGTAAGAAAGCCTAAAATCGAAGAACCGTTAAAAAATAGACTTACGGCAGTAAGTCTATTTAGGTTCATCGAAAGAATGGCTCAGAGCGAGCTATGCGAGCGACCTTAGTCCAGTAAGATATAATTGGTAATCAGCATGAAGGATTTATCTGGCTGCTGAATTCCAGTTACTATAATTCTGACTTTTTTATATGAGCCGTCTTTGACCGGAGCCGGCTGCTACACGAATTCCAGTTCCTTCCAGAACTTCTTCAAAAGTATCCAGAACCAGTTCTTCACCTTTACCAAAAGAAGTTACAAATTCAAGGCAGCAGGTATTTTCAAAACTTGAAAGCTTATCTAGAGCCTGCTTGATATGAGCCTTATACATTGAAGGGTGTCTGTCAACATCAAAAACTGCACCTGCAGAAACTTCTATACCATAATTAATGTATGTAGATGAACCTATTACTACAGCATCTGGATATCTGTTCTGAAGTTTTGATGCAAAGAACCAGAGCATATTAACTTCTGCAAATACAATTATTAGAATCGGAGTTGCTTACTGAAAATCAAAATGTGTTTGAACTTCTGAATACGCTTCTTCATTTACAGAACTGGATGTAAGCGCGACGACACATCTTTTCAAAAAACACCACCTTTACAAATTTTTAAGAACGTTTATTTTCGCGGAAGAAAAGCATGAGAACTTTAAGCATTGCAAGCATATCTATAGGCTTAACCAGATATGCATTGAAGCCACTGCTGAAAGCCTGATTTTTTTCTTCCGGCAGGACATCTGCAGTAAGGGCAACAATAGGTATTTCTGCAACCTCAGGATTTTTAAAGTTTCTGATGATTTTTGCAGTCTCAAAACCATCCATAACCGGCATTTGTAAATCCATAATAACAAGTTCATAAGTACCAGGATCATTATCTCGAAGTTTTTCAATTGCAAAGGAACCATCTATAGCTTCATCAACAACAAAGCCTTCTTCTCGTAACGCTTCCACAAGTATTTCGCGGTTGAGTACATCATCTTCAACAACAAGAATTCGTCTTCCTTTAAAGTCGTAAACAACAATATCCTGCTCTTCCTCAATTTCAAGAAGAGAAAGAATTGAAAGAGGAACAATAAGAGTAAACTCAGAACCTTTTCCTAATTCACTAAGAACTTCAATATCTCCGCCCATAATTTCTGCAAGCGATTTACAGATAGTAAGACCAAGTCCTGTTCCTTCAGCAGAGACCGGAGATGATTTATCGCGAGCAAAAGGTTCAAAAACATGATCCATAAACTCAGGTGTCATTCCGCAACCTTCGTCTTTTATATGGAATTCATTTACTATTTTACTTTCATCATCAGAAGAAAGCTGAATAACCGAAATTGTTATTTTTCCGCCTTCATAAGAATATTTAACTGCATTACTTAAAAGATTCAAAAGAATCTGATTAAGGCGTATTTTGTCGCATGACAGTACATCATCGTCGAGCATGCTGTAATCCAGCTCAATTTTTAACTTCTTCTGGTCAATTTCATGCTGCATAATCTGACAGACATTATCGATTATGCTGTGTATACTGCACATTTCTTCTTCAATAACAGTTTTTCCACTTGTAATTTTTGACATATCCAGAACTTCATTTACAAGATTTAAAAGATGTCCTGATGCACGTGAGATTTTTTCCAGACTGTCTGCGAGTTTTTCAGGGTTATCAAGATTTTTTTTTGCAAGCTCAGTAAAACCGATAATCGAATCCATAGGTGTTCGGATATCGTGTGAAACATTAGAAATAAAGTCCTGTTTCTGTTTGATGGCCTCATTGGCTTCTCGAATAGATTTTATAATGGCTTTCTGCTGCTTTTGATAAATATGTGTCTGGTAGCGGAAAATTGAAGCAAACACAACTACAACAGCAATCATAGTGACGATTACATCGAAAAGCACCATCTTTATACTTGCCATCTTCATTATAATTTCCGGATGATAATAAGTATAAACTATAATTACTATGAATTCTGTAATGCTTATAACAAAAACGGTGATACAACTACGGCCCTTAATAAGAAGAAAGGGAAATATCAATCCCATGATATACCATAGAGGCATACCACTTTCGATTCCGCCTGAGGTTATAAAAAGAATTGGTAAAATTATGTTATCAAAAAGAATTGCAAATATAATAATTGCAAGCTGAGATCTTTTAAGTCTGTTTGCAATCCAGAATATCAGGCAAAAAAGAACAAGACATACATAAGAAAGAATAATCGAATAGGCATTTTGATGCATTAAAGTTGAAACCAGACAGGCAAATACTATCCCAAGAATACCTACAACAAGTATAATATTGAGAAGTCTGTGCTGTATGTCATACTGTTCACCAAAAAACCTTCTGACGATTTTATTATTTTTCAGCATATCATTTGATTATATCACTAATATTATAGTTTTTCAAAATCAATTTTCATAGTATTATATAAAGAGAGGTGGAAAATGCAGAATTCTTTTTATAATGTACGAACCTGTCCTGAAAATCCTAAATGGGAACAGGCTAATAAAAGAGAAATTCAGTTATATAGAAGAAATAATGAAATCCGTTCAGAATTTGAGCGTGATTACACAAGAATTCTTCATTCGCAGGCATATCGCCGCCTGAAACATAAAACACAGGTATTTTTTGCACCTCATAACGACCATATCTGTACCAGAATGGAACACGTAATGCATGTTGCATCCGTTGCAACCACTATTGCAAAGTATCTGGGACTGAACGAACAGCTTGCCGGAGCTATTGCAATGGGCCACGATATAGGCCATGCACCTTTCGGCCATCATGGAGAGGACTGTCTAAACAAACTTCTGGAACAGAAAGAAGGTCATAATGCTCCAAAGAAATTCTGGCATGAAAGAAACAGTCTATTTTTTGCAGATTATATAGAAACACTCCCTGACCCCAATGGAATTGAACAGCCGTTAAACCTGACTTATGCCGTTCGAGACGGACTTATCTGTCACTGCGGTGAAATTGACCAGCAGGGCATAAAACCTCGCGAAGAAGCAATTGATTTATATTCAATAAAGCGCCCGGGCTTCATTCAACCTTTTACCTGGGAAGGCTGCGTTGTAAAGATTGCTGATAAAATTGCCTATCTTGGACGAGACATAGAAGATGCGCGCTCCTATCATATAATTGATATGGCAGCATACCGCGAACTCCGTGAAATTGTAGGCTCCACTCTAGGCTTTGAACGTAAAGGAGCACGGGCACTTCGAAGCGGAAAAGCTGTAAATACAACAACTTTAATTAATGATCTTATTGTTGACCTTTGTGAACAGAGCAGCCCGGAAAAAGGCCTTAGTTTTTCAGATGAATATTTCAAGTTTATTCTTGAACTTAAAAAGTTTAACTTTGCACGGATTTACAAACACTGGCGACTTGGAGAATTTGCTATTTATGCAGAAAACATAATCGGCACACTTTTCCGCACACTGCAAAAAACAAAAATTTATGCAGAAACAGGTCGTGTAGGACAGGCTCTTCGTTATTATCCAAAACTCTGTGCAACCTTTGAAGACTGGCTCATAAAATACACAAGCTACAAGCCTTTTATTGCAGAGCGTCACAGCTTTGTAGACCGCAAGCCTGTACTAAAATACAACACCCAGCCGGTATTCGACCTTCATGATAACGAGTCTTATACAAAATGTATAATTGAGTTTATATCCGGAATGACAGATCAGTTTGCAATACAGGTCTACGAAGAAGTAATTACATTTTAATTTTTTTATTTACTCTCAACCATTGAACCGGTACGTTGCAGTAATTCCACACACTCTGAAGGTGGTAAAGGACGGCTGTACAAAAATCCTTGAATAAAATCTACACCAGCTCTTTCTACCAGGTAGTTTTGATTATTTGTTTCTACTCCTTCAACGAGAATCTTAAAGCCAACTCCCTTAAAAGTACTGACCAGATCAAAAAAGAGACTTACACCCTTCTGCCCTTCTTCCATTGCAAGCACAAGAGAACGATCCATTTTAATAGTTGAAAATGGAAGTGAAATAACATTTGTAAGATTAGAGTAACCGGTACCAAAATCATCAAGATAAAATTTAACACCAGCCTGAGCCAGCTCTATCATATGCTTTTTTACAAGCTCATAATTATCAATGAAAATACTTTCTGTAATTTCCATAATGATATTTGATGGAGAAAGACTGAAACGATGGATTGTATCAAGAACATTCTGTACGACATTCGGATTCATCATCTGATAAACAGAAAAGTTGATTGAAACTGCATTCACTGTATCGCGGTTCTCAGAAATATACTTGCAAACTTTTTCAAAAGCAACAAAGCCCAGCATTTCTATGATGTTAGCGTCGGGAGAAAATAACCTCCACGAGTCGGGCGGAATTAACCAAAAAAA
>SAMEA3663277__coassemble_31_pt1 | contig 195023 bp, 170 predicted proteins | sample SAMEA3663277__metabat2_high_PE_016 | metagenome-assembled genome bin SAMEA3663277 (sample SAMEA3663277) | pig gut metagenome | biome: pig gut; feature: pig-associated habitat; material: faeces | place: China | collected 2013 | reverse complement strand
TCTACACGAATTTTACCTAGTGAACGCGACCGAAAAATGACAATTCTTCTTACACCATTTATGAGCTGCACTGCAAAACTCCCGATTTATGCCTTCTTTACGGCTGCTTTTTTCCCTGGACGAGGCGGCTTAATTATGACAGTCCTTTATGTATTCGGAATTATTATTGGAATACTTGCTGCTTTGTTATATCGAAAAACATTGTTCAAAGGTGAGCCTGTACCTTTTGTTATGGAGCTTCCAAATTACCGCTTACCAAGTATCAGAAATACTGCACAGCTTCTTTGGGAAAAGGCAAAAGATTTTCTTGAACGAGCTTTTACAGTAATTTTTATTGCAACAATTATTATTTGGTTTTTACAAAGTTTTACTCCAAAACTCAATTTTACAGATAATTCTTCGCAAAGCATACTTGCTATGATTGCAGGACTGCTTGAGCCTGTTATGAGACCGCTTGGACTTGGCGACTGGAGAATCTGTACTTCTCTTATTTCCGGTGTTATGGCAAAAGAAAGTGTTGTTTCAACCATGAAAATACTATTTTCTGGTCAACTTACAGCAGCACTTACAATTCGCTCTTCTGTAAGTCTTCTTGTATTCAGTCTTCTTTACACACCTTGTATTGCTGCAATTGCATCTGTAAAGCGAGAACTTGGAACTAAATGGGCTATTTTACTAGTTGCATGGCAGTGTATTCTGGCCTGGATTTGCTCTTTTATTGTTTTCATGATTTTAGGATTCATTATATAGATAAATAAAAATTAATATCTATAATAAACACAAATCCCTCTATTTTTAATCTTCACAAATTCTTAAAAAGAGTTTATACTGAATGGATAATTGGTGTAATTTCGGTAAAATTTATCCAATTCAAAGATTAATAAGTCAAACATATATTATATGGGAGCAAGTATGACATATTCTTATTTTCCAGGCTGTACGCTCAAGAATAAGGCCACTGACCTTGACATCTGGGCTCGTAAGTCTGCGGAAGCGTTAGGATTCACACTTGAAGAAATTCCTGAATGGCAGTGCTGTGGGGGTGAATACCCTATGGCAAAAGACGAGATTGCTTCTAAGCTTTCTTCTGTCCGTGCATTGGCAAATGCCCGCGATTCCGGACATGACTTGGTTACTCTCTGTTCTGCCTGCTACAACGTTCTTAAACAGGTTAATAACGATGTTGCAACAGACGAGTTTGTATCCTTCAAGGTGAATAATTATCTCAAACAGGACGAGATTGAGTATCATGGTGAGACAAAAGTTCTTCACTATCTCGAAATCCTGCGCGATGTTGTAGGCTGGGACAAAGTAAAAGCAGCAGTAAAAAAGCCTTTCACTGGCAAGAAAATTGGTGCTTATTACGGATGTCTTCTTTTGAGACCTGGCAAAGTTCTTCAGTTGGATGATCCTGAAAATCCACAGCTTATCGAAGACTTTATCAAGGCAATCGGTGCAACTCCAGTTATCTATGCTCAGAGAAACGAGTGCTGCGGTGCCTACACAATGTTTGAAGACGAGTCAATCCCAAAAAACAGAACTAAGAAGATTCTTTCAAATGCAGAAGATATGGGAGCTGATTTCCTTGTAACCTCATGTCCTCTCTGCCGCTATAATCTTATTAAGAATAAGGGTGATTCTAAGCTCGATGTAATTTACTTTACAGAACTGCTTGCAGAAGCCCTCGGTCTTAAGGAGGAAAAATAATGGAAGCAGATTTGACTAAAGAAATCATCCTCCAGAAGAGCGGTGTAAATCCTAAGAAATGTATGGTCTGCGGAAAGTGTTCTGCTACCTGCCCTAACTACGATGCTATGGAATATCATCCACATCAGTTTGTTCAGATGGTAGAAAACGGTGACATTGAGCCGCTTTTGCAGTCTAAATCAATCTATGCATGTCTTTCATGCTTTGCCTGCCTTGAGCGTTGTCCACGCCAGGTTGAACCTGCAAAACTGATTGATGGTGTAAGAGCATATGTTGAAGGTCAGCGCGGTCCTCACCGACTCGACCCTGTTCAGGTTCCAGAGCATCTGGATGACGACATGCCTCAGCAGGCTATCGTTAGTGCATTCAGAAAGTACAAGAAATAAGGAGTGACATAGAAAATGGAAAGAATTGGTGTATTTGTATGTCACTGTGGTACTAACATTGCCGGAACAGTTGACGTAGCTAAAGTTGCAGAAGAGCTTGGAAAGGTAGACGGAGTTGTTTTCTCAACCCACTACACATACATGTGTTCTTCTGCCGGTCAGCAAATGATTGAAGACCATATCAAAGACGACAAGCTTACAGGAGTTGTTCTTTGTTCATGTTCTCCACGTATGCACGAAAAAACCTTCCGTTCATGCGCAGAACGCGCTGGTCTCAACCCATATAAAGTTGAAGTTGCAAATATCCGTGAACAGACTTCATGGGTAATGAAAGATATGGAGCAGGCTACAGAAAAGGCCATTGCTCTTGGTAAAGCTGCAATCGCAAAGACAATCCTTGACACACCTCTTATTGCAGGTGAAACTCCAATGACAAAGCGTGCTTTAGTAATTGGTGGTGGTATTGCCGGAATTACAGCTGCCCTCGACATCGCAGATGCCGGCTTCCCTGTAGACATTGTAGAAAAAGACTACACTGTCGGCGGTAAGATGGCAAAACTCGATAAAACCTTCCCTACTTTGGACTGTGCATCTTGTATCGTAACTCCAAAGATGACAGAAGTAAGCCAGAATCCTAACATCCGCATTCTTTCTGCTTCAGAAGTTTGCAGAGTTTCAGGTTACATCGGAAACTTCGAGATCGATATTAAACGTCACCCACGCTATGTTGATGAAACAAAGTGTACAGGTTGTGGTGCTTGTATTGAAAAGTGTCCTAACAAGAAGGTTCCTAACGCCTTCAACCTTGGCTTGAATAACCGTAAGGCAATCGATATTCCTTTTGCTCAGGCTGTTCCAAAGGTTGCAAACATTGATGCTAACTACTGTCTCCACATGAAGGGACTTGCAAACGGCAAAGATAACGTTTGTGGATTCTGTGAAAAAGCATGTGCAGCAGGCGCTATCAAGTTTGATCAGAAAGAAGAAATTATTACAGAGAAGTATGGTGCAATCATTGTAGCAACAGGTTACAATCCTATTTCTCTTGAAAAATTTGATGAATACGCTTACAACCAGAGCCCGGACGTTGTTTCATCTTTGGAATTCGAACGTCTCTGCAACGCTTCTGGTCCTACAAACGGTCACCTTCTCCGCCCTTCAGACGGAAAAGAGCCAAAGACTATCGTATTCGTTCAGTGTGTTGGTTCGCGCTGTTCAGCTGATTCTACAAAGGGGCACGAGTACTGCTCAAAAATCTGCTGTATGTATACTGCAAAACACGCAATCCTCACACGCGACCACTATCCTGATACAAACTGTTATGTATTCTATATTGACGTTCGTACTCCGGGTAAACTCTTTGATGAGTTCTACCGCCGTGCCGTTGAACAGTATGGTGTACACTACATCAAAGGTCAGGTAGGAAAAGTTACTCCACAGAGTGACGGAACTCTTGATGTTCAGGGAAGCGATTTGATTTTGAACAAGCAGGTTCATATCAAAGCTGATATGGTAGTTCTTGCAGCATCTATCGAAGCAGACAAGTCTGCACGCCCGCTTGCTACAATGCTTACAACTTCTATGGACAACAACGACTTCTTCCTCGAGGCTCATGCTAAACTTCGTCCTGTTGAATCTCCAACTGCAGGTATCTTCCTTGCAGGCTGCTGTCAGGGCCCAAAAGATATTCCGGAAACTGTTGCTCAGTCATCTGGTGCTGCTGCAAAGGCAATCTGCTTACTCGTAAAAGACAAGCTTAAGAACGACCCTTGTACTGCACAGCCTGATGAAAATGCTTGTAACGGTTGTGGACAGTGTGCGAACGTTTGTCCTTACGGAGCTATTTCTTATGTTGATAAGGATTTCCGTGGTCCAAACAGAACTACAATTACACGCCACGTATCGCAGGTAAACAGCGCTATGTGTCACGGTTGTGGTGCTTGTACAGTTGCTTGTCCTTCTGGAGCTATGGATCTTAAGGGCTTCAGCAACAAACAAATCTTGGCGGAGGTTGATTCAGTATTGTAATGAAACAAGATATACAGGATAAAAAGGATATAAATATAATCCTGATTATCCTCCCCATCCTGTTTCACAAATCTGAAAAATATGATTATGAGTGAAAATAAGACATGGACGCCAAAGATTGTAGCATTCTGCTGTAACTGGTGTTCTTATGCAGGTGCCGACCTGGCTGGTAACAACCGTCTCGAGTATCCTGGAAATGTAAAGATTATTCGAATCCCATGTTCCTGCCGCTTGAATCCGCTCTTTATTTTGCGTGCATTCCAGCGCGGAGCTGACGGAGTTATTTTGTGTGGCTGCCACCCTGGTGACTGTCACTATTCTACAGGTAACTACTTCGCACGTCGTCGTATGACCCTTCTCTTCTCCATGCTCGACTTCTTAGGAATTGAAAAAGGCCGCACACGTGTTGAATGGTGTTCTGCTGCAGAAGGTGTTCGCTTTGCAGGAATTATGAACGATTTCGTAAAGCAGATTACTGAGCTTGGCGAATGTAAAAAGCTGGAGGATGTAAGATGCAAGACAAATTAATCGCACGTGCAAAAGAACTCCTTGCAGAAGGAAAAGTTCAGAAGGTAGTTGGCTGGAAAAAAGGTCTTTTTGAAGATGATATTACTCCTGCAGTATTCAACTCTGCAGAAGAACTCGACAAAGACTTTGTATTCAACAAGTTCTGTAAGGCTAACCTTTCAAAATATCTTGTAAAAATCACAAGAGAAATTGAAGTTGCCAAGAGCACAACAAGAATGAATAACACAATGGCTAAACAAAGAGATCCTAACGCTCAGGATAAACCAATTCCTCAGGCTACAGTTCTCGTATTCCTTAAGCCAAGTGATACATATTCATTCACACAGCTTCTTAAAGAAAACCGCATTACCCGCGGCGACGTATATGCAATCGGAGTTCCTTGTCAGGACACTCTCGACGGCGGAGAAGTTTGTGATAACTGTAAAAACAAAAAGCCTGTAAGCTGCGATGAGCTTATCGGTATTGAAGCTGATGTAGCAGCTGTAGAATCTACACGCATGGCTGAAGTTGAAAAGCTTGAGCACATGACAGCAGATGAACGCGACGCTTTCTGGAAGAACGAGTTCAGCCGTTGTCTTCGCTGTAATGCCTGTCGCGATATATGCCCTGCTTGTACCTGCGAAAAGTGTGTATTCGACAACAACAAGCTCTACACTTCTCAGAAGGTTGCAGAAACTAACTTTGAAGAAAGCCTCTTCCATATTATCCGTGCATGGCACGTTGCAGGCCGCTGTACAGACTGTGGTGAATGTTCACGCGTTTGCCCTCAGCACATTCCTTTGTATCTTTTGAACCGCAAGTTCATCAAAGATATCAACGAGATTTACGGCGAATATCAGGCTGGAAGCGACATGGAAACAAAGCCTGCAATGCTTACATTTAATGCAGAAGGCGATCCTGAAACAACTATTGTTTACGACCGCTCACACGATAAGGAGGAAGTATGAAAAAATCACATCCTGTAATTTTTTCAATTGCACTTTGCTCCGCAAACTGCGATTCTCGCCATCCATGGCTCGCGAGCTGCGCCCGACGGCTTCAGGAGGAAAATAATGCTTAGTATCAGTGCTGATAAAATTGATTCATTGTTTGAGCTTATCGGTTCAAAGCAGCCTCTTTACCTGCCTGTAGACAACAACTCTGGCAAGGCTGATTTTAAGAAGTGGGAAAAAGGCACAAAGCTTTCATCTGCCCTTAAAACTGTTCGCTCTGCAAAAGACTTTTTCTTCCCAAAAACTGAGCATATGGTTTCATATAAGGTTTCTGGAAAAGAAATTGAAGTTGAAGACCCAAGAAAAGATGTAGAAGACTTTGTAATTTTTGGTGTACGTGCCTGCGATGCAAAAGGTTTTGAATGCATTGACAATGTTTATATGCATATGAATCCTCAGGATTCCTACTATACAAACCGCCGCGAACACGGAACTGTAATTACACTGGCTTGTAACGATCCTGCTAAAGAATGCTTCTGTTCTACTTACGGAATTGACGCTTCACTTGCTAAGGCAAGCGGAGACGTATCTAGCTGGTGCGCAGACGGTACTTTCTACTTTGCTGCTAACACAGACAAGGGGAAAAAGTTCCTCGAAACTGCTAAATCTGTATTGAAGGATGCAGACGACAAGGCCGTTGAAGCTACAAAGAAATCAATTTCTGAAAAGATTGAAAAGCTCCCGTTTGCTCACCTTGACCTTTCTAAACTCGGAAAAGTTAGCCCTGAGCAGATGAACAAGATTTTTGATAAAGACAATAAAACAAAGATCTGGGAAAAGGCTTCAGAAGCTTGTCTTGGTTGTGGAACCTGTACTTACGTTTGTCCAACCTGTATGTGTTTCGATGTTCGCGACTTTGCAACAGGAACAGACAAGGGAATCCGTCAGGTACGCTGCTGGGATTCATGTATGTATAACGACTTCACTCAGATGGCTGCAGAAAACCCACGCCACACTCAAAAGGAAAGAAGCCGCCAGCGCTTTATGCACAAGCTTGTTTACTACCCAATGGCACATGAAGGTCTCTTCTCTTGTGTAGGTTGTGGACGCTGTCTGACCAGCTGCCCTGTAAACATGAACATCGTTAAAGTTATTAAAATGATACAGGAGGTGAATGAGCTCTAGGCTTATCAATCCCCGTCATCCCGTACTTGTTTCGGGATCTATTATTGAGATGCTGAACCCTCAACTGGTTTCAGGGGCTGCATGACGTGATAACTAGAAAAAAAAACGCTTATGGAAACAAAAGAATCATTCATTCCTTATGTAGGAAAAATTATTGACATTAAACAGGAAACTCCTGATGTTAAGACTTTCAGCGTAGTTGGTCTTGACGGAAAGAAATTGTTCAACCACATTCCTGGACAGTGTGCCATGCTCATCGTTCCAGGTGTTGGTGAATCAATGATTTCCATCACTTCTTCACCTACCCTCGAATCTCACATGGAATTCTCTATTAAGAAATGTGGTTGTGTAACTGAATGGCTGCACAGCGCAGAAGTTGGTCAGCAGATTTGTCTCCGCGGACCAATCGGAAACGGATTCCCTGTTGAAGGTGCTCTTAAAGGAAAAGATATCCTCGTAATCGCCGGAGGTATTGGTATTGCTCCTGTACACTCTGTAGTAAATTACATGATGGATCACCGCGAAAATTACGGTAAAATCCAGGTAATTTACGGTGCCCGCTCTAAGGCAGACCTCGTTCGCTTGGACGAGATGCAGAATGTATGGAAGAAACAGCCAAACTGCTCTATCGATATCACAATCGACCGTGCAGAAGAAGGCTGGGATGGACACGTTGGTTTCGTTCCTCCTTTCATCACAGAGCTTAAACCAGATGCCGGCATGACAGTAATCATGTGTGGACCTCCAATCCTTATCCATATGTCTCTTGGAATTCTTAAAGACCTTGGTTTCAAGGACGAACAGATTTTCACCACAATGGAAATGCGCATGAAGTGCGGTATTGGAAAGTGTGGTCGCTGTAATATTGGTGACAAGTTTGTCTGCAAAGACGGACCTGTATTCAGTTTTGACCAGTTAGGTGAACTTCCACCTGAGTATTAATATATAGGAGCAAATAAAATGGCTGAAAAGAAAACTGCTAATAAAAAACCAGCTGCTGCAAAGGCACCTGCAAAAAAAGCAGAAGCTAAAGCGGAAAAAAAAGAAATGGCTACAATTTATATTTTCGGTAAAAAATATGATGTTCCGGCAGAACTTACAATTATGAATGCAATGGAATATGCCGGATACCAGCTTAAGCGTGGCTGCGGATGCCGTAACGGTTTCTGTGGTGCTTGTGCTACAATCTACCGCATTAAGGGACAGAACCAGCTTCAGACTTGTCTTGCTTGTTCTAAGAAGGTTGAAAACGATATGTATATCGCTACTCTTCCATTCTTCCCACTTGTAAAGCAGATTTACGACATCAACAAAATCAAACCTGAGCAGCAGCTTATGATGCAGCTTTATCCTGAGATTTACTCTTGTGTAGGCTGTAACGCTTGTACACGTGCCTGCCCTCAGAGCCTTCAGACAATGCAGTACATCGCTTACGCTCAGCGCGGCGACTTTGCAAAGTGTGCAGACCTTTCATTTGACTGTGTAATGTGCGGATGTTGTTCTTCACGCTGTCCAGCTGGAATCTCTCACCCACAGGTTGCTGAACTTGCACGCCGTATCAACGGTAAGTACATCCAGCCTCAGACACAGCACCTCATCGATCGTGTTGCTGAAATTGATGCCGGAAAATGCGAAAAAGACATTAAGAAGTTTGTTGATATGTCAACTAAAGACCTTGCAAAAATCAAGGAACTTTATAATACACGCGAAATCGAAAAGTAAGACGGAGGATAGAAAATGTACGGAAATTACCTTGACGATGCTGCGAAAATCGTAGCTGCAAAACGCGAAGAAAACCTTAAATTTGAACATGCTCGTCTTACTGCAGAACAGAAGGACGATTTACTCTTGAAGTTCCACCCAGACCGCATTAAAAAGCAGTTTACAGAGCTCAAGATTGGTCCTAACAAGGGACAGCAGGCTCCTATCGAGCTCGCAGAAATGCTTCAGGCAAAACCACGTCTCGAACCAGAAAAAATAGACCTCAACCACATTGACTATGAGACAGACGTTCTCGTAATTGGTGGCGGTGGAGCAGGAACATCTGCTGCTATCATGGCTTCTGAAGCTGGAGCTAAAGTACTCCTCGTAACAAAACTTCGTGTTGGTGATGCTAACACAATGATGGCTGAAGGTGGTATTCAGGCTGCAGATAAGCCAAACGACTCACCTGCTCAGCACTACCTCGACGCTTTTGGTGGCGGACACTTTGACGGAAAACCAGAGCTCGTATATACACTCGTAAACAAGGCTCCATCTGTAATCAAGTGGCTCAACGACCTTGGTGTTGAATTCGACAAGATGCCAGACGGTACAATGGTAACAACACACGGTGGCGGAACAAGTCGCAAGCGTATGCACGCTTGTAAGGACTACTCTGGTGCAGAAATCATGCGTACTCTTCGTGATGAAACTTTCAACCGTGCAGACCAGATTACTGTAGTAGACTTCACAGCTGCTATCGAAATCATCAAGAACGAAAAAGGTGAAGCTGCCGGTGCCGTTCTTATGAACATTGAAACTGGAGAAATCCGCATTGCAAAGGCAAAGGTTGTAATTATTGCAACTGGAGGGGCTGGACGTATGCACTATCAGGGCTTCCCAACCTCTAACCACTACGGTGCAACAGCCGACGGTCTTGTAATTGCATACCGCGCTGGTGCAAAACTTCTCTATCAGGATTCTTTGCAGTATCACCCTACTGGAGCTGCATATCCAACACAGATTCTTGGTAAGCTTGTAACAGAAAAGGTTCGCTCACTTGGAGCAAAACTTATCAATAAAGACGGTGAAGTTTACATTCACCCTCTCGAAACACGTGACGTAAACGCTTCTGGTATTATCCGCGAAGTTCGCGAAGGCCGTGGTGTTCACAACGATGTACAGGATGCTGTATGGCTCGACACTCCAATGATCGATATGATTCACGGAGAAGGAACAATCCTTAAGTCAATTCCTGCTATGTACAACATGTTCATTAAGTACGGAATCGATATCCGTAAGGAACCAATTCTTGTTTACCCAACCCTCCACTATCAGAACGGTGGTGTTGAGATTGACAAGACCTGTCACACTAATGTTGCTAATCTCCTCGTTGCAGGTGAAGCATCGGGAGGTGTTCACGGTACAAACCGCTTGATGGGTAACTCACTTCTCGACGTAGTTGTATTCGGTCGCGAAGCCGGAATCGAAGCTGGTAAGATGTTCAAGAAGATTAAGCTTTCAGATAAGCTTTCTCTTAAACACGTAAAGGACTTTGAAAAGGAAAGAACAGCTGCTAAGATTAAGGGCAACGCAGTTTCTCCAAAGGTTCTCCCAACTTACCATCACGGTAACCCAGAGTTTGAAAAAGAAATTCCTGGAGCTACTCTTTAATTCTATTTGAATTAACTACAGCCGAAGTCTTATGGCTTCGGCTGTTTTTTTTGGGATATAAATATTGAAAAACATAAAACTTGCATACATCCGCACTACCTGGAAATTAAGCAACAACCGCTACTGGAAAGCTGAAGACATTAAAGGCCATTTACTTACAGATCTTAATCTTTCTTTTGCTCATATTGATTTTTTTGGAAATGTCCAGTTTAAAAACTATGAATACACTAAAGAAGAAGTTAGAAAACTTCATCAATCTTTTCCTGATTTACGCATAAATCTTTCCATAGGTGGCTGGGGAGCAGAAGGATTTTCTAAAGCAGCAGGCACAGAAAACAGACGAAAAAAGTTTGTTACCAGCGCATTCAAAATTCTAAAATATTTGAATTTAAATGGAATTGATATAGACTGGGAATTTCCTGTTGGACCAGACTGGGGACAAAAAATAAAATCAAGTCCATCTGACAGAAATAACTATATTCTTTTATTGCAGGATATTAAGACAGCATTTTATGAAGAAGAAAAAGTATCCGGTAAAAAATACACTCTTAGTACTGCAATTCCTTCATGCAGCTGGTTTATTGAAAAAAATGATTTACAATCAGTAAGTAACATCTGCGACTATATTAATCTCATGTGTTATGATTATTACGGCGGCTGGAGTAATACTACGGGATTTAATGCAAGTCTTTTTCACAATCAAAATGATCCGGTGAACTGGAGCACAGATAAATGTGTAAAACTTTTTATCAATAACAAAATTGATAGTTCAAAGATTGTTCTTGGTCTTCCAACATATGGCTTTGCATGGACTGGAGTTCCTGATAATGGAGAGCATGGGCTTTTTCAAAAGCCTCTGTCTTTCCTGGGTAACTTTGATTATAACCAGCTGGATCAACTTTATGGCCAGGGATTCGAAAATTATTTTGATGAAGAATCTAAACAGTCTTACAGATATAATTCGAACAGACAGACTTTTGTTACATATCCCTCAAAATATTTTATTCAGGAAGTTCTTAAATATATAAAAGAAGCAGAGCTTGCAGGATATATGTACTGGGAATACGGGCATGATATAAATGGAGAACTTTTACAAATAATGAATGAATACTAGTTCATAACAGTATTTTTTCACTTATCTTGAATATAAAGTCTTATAACATTATAATAGAAGAAAGAGGTATTACAATGGTTCTTTTTGGTGGAATCTTATCAATTAAGACAATCAGTTTTTTGGTATTCTGTGTATTCGTTATTGCCGGATTAGGATACCTGCTTGGTAGAATCACAATTAAAGGTGTTTCTTTGGGAACTGCGGGAGTATTTATCGTAGCTCTTCTTTTTGGTGCTTTTTTATACACACCACTGGCAAATCAACTTAAAGTTGGTGGATCAACATACGTTTCAAACGCACTCAAGATTGTAGAAAATCTTGGTTTGATTTTGTTTGTTACTTCAGTTGGTTTTATTGCAGGTCCAAGTTTCTTTGGTGATTTGAAGAAGAACTTTAAGTCTTATATTCTTCTAGGTGTAATCATCATTTTAATGGGCGGCCTTTCATGTGCCGGCTGTATTATTTTTGATAACAAAGTATATGGTCGCGACCTCGAAGAAGTTTCTGCAATGCTCGTTGGACTTCTTTCTGGTTCCCTTACTTCTACACCTGCATTCTCTGCTGCAAAAGCAACAGTAACTCAGGGTGCAGCAATCGATTACGAAGCAATTGTTGCTGTAGGTCATGGAATCGCATATCTTTTTGGTGTAGTTGGTGTAGTTCTTTTTGTACAGCTTGTTCCAAAGTTTGCTAAAGCTGATATGGATGTAGAACGTGCAAAGCTTTCTGAATCTGCACCTGAAGCTCCTAGCAAACTTAACGGTTCTGAACTTGAACTTGATCCATTTGGATTCTGTGCATTCTCTCTTGTTGCAGTTCTTGGTGTTTTCTTTGGTTCTTTCAAATTTGGAAACTTCTCACTTACAACAACTGGTGGATGCTTGATTCTTTCATTGATTTTTGGTCATTTCCAGAAATTTGGTAAAATCAGCATCATGCCACAGGAATCAACTCTTAAAGTTTTCCGTGAGCTTGGTCTTATGCTTTTCTTGATTGGTGCTGGTGTCGCAGGTGGTGCTTCATTCGTTAAATATTTTGAATGGGTATACTTCATCTATGGAATTATCATGACACTTCTTCCAATGATTATCGGATTCATTTTCGCAAGATATGTATTGAAACTTAATCTTTTGAACAATCTTGGTTCTATCTGCGGTGGTATGACTTCTACCCCAGCTCTTGGAACATTGATTGGAACTGCAGGTACAGAAAAGGTAGCAGGTGCTTATGCTTCTACTTACCCAATCGCTCTTGTAGCAGTTGTTCTTGTTTCACAATTCCTGATTATTATCTTCAGATAAGTCGATATCTAAAGTACGACTCAGAGCAAACTATGCTTGCAAAAAAGGGGATGACCAATAAGTTTACATCCTAGTGTCATTCCGAACTTGTTTCGGAATCTATAGAACTAGATGTGGTGTAGATGCTGAAACATAGGGAGCGACACTGCTATGCAGTGTAAAAACAGTCCAGTGGACTGTTTTTAGCGAGTCTCCGAGCAGCTATGCTGCGAAGGTTCAGCATGACAATACTTTTTGGACAGCCCTTTTTTTATCTTATTTTATTTTTTTCCATTCTATAACAATAAGATTTCCATCTTTTAACTCATTAAATCCGGCAACATCTGATTTAGTAATTTTTCCTTTTATTTGAATTTTTTCTTTAATAATACTATTTAATTGTTTTAAAGATTTTTCATCTGCTTTTATTGTATATTCTTTACCATCCTGTGTTACTAATCCAATAAAAGTAAAAGGTTCGTTTCCATATGTTCTAATATAACCAGTAACAGTTTCTAAAGTTTCTTTCGCCTTATCAGGTTTAGAATAAGCAAAACATATTCCCATTCCAGTAATTAATAAAATCATTAAAATATGTTTTTTCATAAGTTACTTCCTTAATGTTACTTCTTTTCTGTTATTACAAGATAATAATCCAAATCTTCGTTCCAGTTCTCATCAATTAATTTAACACCAGCCATAAATCCATCGATTTTTGTTATGAAAGTACCCTTTCTGCCTATATCCTTTGGAATACTACGATTATAAATAACTGGACCATAATAATTCTGAAAGAAAACTCCCTGATATAATTGTGCTGCAAGTATTATTGTCATCTCGTTTTTTGGAATTGTAAGATAATCAAAAAGATTAATTGCATCACAGTTGAATGTAACACTTGTCCCATTTATAGAATAAGTTTTTGATACTGATTTATTAAATGAATTTTCTGTATTTTTTGGATTAAGTATTGCAGTATAAAATCTATGCATAATATCTGAAAAATTTGAAATCCCAGAAATATTACATGTTTTACAAGCTTCAATAATTGCTTCTTCATCAACATAGTTATTATGTGCAAGCTCTTTTATAAAATCAATTCCAAAGTTTCTCAATAAATATGCACCAAAGGCATAAGCATTTGCATAAGAAATATAAACATTATCTTCTTTATACCAATCTTGGAAACCCCAGTCATAAGTCTGATTAAAAAGATTTAATCTTGCTTGAGGACCATCTTCTGGTCTAAGACCTAGCTGGGTAAGCATTATGTCTTCACAAACCATAGACAACATTTCGTTAAACCAGGTATTAGAAATTTTGTTTTTTAATCTTTTGTTTACAAAATGTAAAAGATGTTGAAATTCATGTGTTATAGTAGAATAAACCATTTCAGGTACTTCAGAAAGAAAATAACTGTCAAGATGAAGACACTGACATTCATTTGATTGGAGTTTTTTCATCAAGGCCTTTTCTTCTGCATCATCCCCCGGATAATTTTCTAATGTAGAATTCTTAAGAAAATCAAGTCCCCAGAAATATCCAAAAGTTCCGGCACCATTTTCCTTTGTTGTTTCATAATCTCCATATAAATCATATACAATTACATGTACCTTAGGAAAGGATTCTGTTTCAGGACAACTTATATAATAGTTTTGTACATTTCTTGGAATAGAAGGTCTATTTGTTCCGAAAATATATGTTTCTTTTTCATAAATTGAATCAAACTTATCAGCAAGTTTATTAAGTTTATCATTATCAACATCTATTCCATCTTTTGTAACATACCATATATAACAATGCTGACCAATCTTTTTTAGCTTTGCATTTTTTGCATAATCCTGATTTGTTTTATTTTCTTTAGTTGCAGCAGAAAAATCATGTGTATCACCAACAGAAAGATTTGCATCCCATGTTGTTGTCTCAGATTCAGTTTCTGATTGAGATCTATTAATTGTAAAATCACTACTAATATCAACAGGAATCTTAGAAAAATCAATATTAACTTCTGTAAGCTGAGCCGGTACATTCAGATATTTTCCATTTTTATAAATGTTTTCTTTATACATTTTTGTAACTGTATCAAGTTCACTTTCAGTTGGTGATACTTTAACATCTTGTACAATCGAAGTTGAATTTTGAATTACTAGAAAAATATCTTTTCCGAATGCTTCCATAACATCATCGTTAGAAGGTACCCAGTCTTTTGTTATTTTGATTTCTTTTAAAACATTAAGTTCTACATTTCTATCAATTGGAAGATTTAAAATAACAGGTGCCGGATTATTTGCCTGATTACATGATAGGAATAATAGGCCTACAATTCCTGCACATAAAAATTTAATAGTTTTTTTCATAATATACCCCTTTTATAATTAATTATTTTGAAGTCATATTTATTACACCGTCCCAATCTTCTGAAACGCCGTTTTCAATGAAATCTTTACAGCGATCTGCAAAAACAAGTGCAATCGGGTCACCCTCTGGACCATTCATAGAATCTGCCTGCATAAATAATTTTCCGGCATTTGCAAAATCTCTGTTCAGATATTTATCAAGTGCAGCATGGAATACATCTATTTCTTCTTTCTGTTCTCTTGTAAGTTCATCTGTAAAACCTACAATACTGTATAATTGAACTGGTGTAGAACGTCCGACTACTCGTACCTGGTCCAGACGTTTTACTGCAATTGCTCCTTTATGAGCTCCAGAATCTGCCATATTCCATGTATCATCAGAACACATAATCCAGGATTTATATGCTTTATTTACACCTTCAAGACGGCTTGCAAGATTTACTGTATCACCAATCATAGTATAATTCAGTTTACTGAATGTATCTGTTTTACTTCCCATAAGACCAACAAAAGCTTCACCAGAGTTTACACCAATTCGGGTTTGTAAAGGTTTAAGTTGAATAACTTCTTTTGTTCCGTCTTTATGAACAATTTCTTTTGGTTCAAAAAGGTCTGCATGTGTTTTATTAAATTCAACTTCAACCTTTTTCATTCTTATTGCAGAATCAAGACAAAGGTAAGCCCATTCTTCTGGCGTATGTGTATTCATTGGATCTGGTGCACCGAACATTGAAATTATTGCATCACCTTCGTATTTATCGATATTTCCGTTGTTTCTAAGAATTTCGTTAGACATCTGGCCAAGATATTCATTCAAAATCTCAATAAGTTTATTTGGACCTTCATCTCCATAAAGTTTACCTATACTCTCGCTAAGTGTAGAAAATTTCTGGATATCTGAGAATAAAGCCGTAATACACTTTTTTTGACCTTCTGTTTTAAAAGCATCTGGATTTTTTCGAAGTTCATTTACTGTATCTTTATTTGCAAAAGAAGAAGCAATCTGTGTAATAAACTGTTTTTCTTTTGTACTTAAATAAAAGCGGAAGCCTATTCCCGCAATCAAATCTACAATAAGATAAAGAATTGTTCCAACGAAAGGAATATAATATTTTCCAAAAACAAATAAACCGCCCCAAACAAGACAGAAAATCAGATATGCTGAAAAAGCAGATATGTTCTGTATTGTATTTGATTGATTATTTAACATAAGCATAATTATTGCAAGAATAAAGGCTATAAAAAAACCTGTCTGCCATTTTAAAGATACAATGAAATCCTGATTTAAAAGTGTATTCAAAATATTTGCATGAATACCAACATTCATATATTCAGTTTCATAAGGAGTTGCTCCAATATCAGTTGTAGATGTTGCCGTATTACCAATAATACAATAAGCACCATTATAAAGTTCTTTCATTTCTTTAAAAAAAGAATCATATGATTTACTGAAATATTCAAGATCATTAAAATCTTGGGTAAGATATTCTTTTGTCTGATTTATTGTTTCTTCATCCAAATATTTAGATAATTCATCTAGTCTTTCTTTTATTCCTGGTAAATAATCATTATTTATAAAAGAATCAACAGCAGAAAAGAATTCATTTCTCATTGCATAATATTCATCATATTCACTCTGATTAATTCCATCATAAGCATTTCCATTCTCATCAAAACCAGTACATTTTAACAGCAGCTGTTCCTTATAAGATTCTATCTGATTATAGAAATCTAAAAGTTCCCATGCAAAACTTGTATATTCCATTTCAGAACCGTCATCTGTATAAACAGGTTGTCTGGCAATATTTTCAAGAACAGTAATAATCTGGTTTTCTGTAATATCCAGATTTATAAGATTAATAACTGAATCATTCTTAAAAGATGCATCACAAGATCCATGCCGGTAATTAATAAGCATACGTCCATGAGGATCAAGAGGAATTTTTATATCCCCTCTTCTTCCTGTTTGAGGATCTTTTGCATTTTTTACAATCAGGTAATCTTTTTCACGAACAAGTTCATTTGAATCAACAATTTCCAGAAAAGGCCCAAATGCAAGCTGATTGATATAAGAATCGTTGTATTTATATAACAATTGAATACAGCGACGTATACCATCATTATCAACTACAGAATTTGTAAAATCAGCACCATATGCACGTGTCATTAATTTATACAAAGCAGGATTAAAACCACGGCCTTCGGTTGTAAGCATATTTGTATAATCATTACCAAATTCTACAAGATTTAATTTATCATTTATTTTATCTGTTAAAAATCTTTTAGAGATGTATGCAATTTCTTCTGGAGTAACTTCATAGCCTAAATCTCCATGATTAATTGTAAGATATGTTTTTCCAAAAAACTGAATACATTTAGCAAAATATTCATCATTATCCCGTGACATATTATTATGAATATAATTCTGAAGATTTTCAAAAGAAGGTTGTATTTGTCCTTCAATCATTTGCTCTATGAGTCCCGGGACTTCATATGATGAAAAATATCCGTTTCCTACTCCAGAAGATAGCTGGCCAAGTACTTCATTGATTCCATCTTCTGTTGCATATACTTGTTTATATATTTTATTTTCTGCAGAAGGTGCAATTCCATTTTTTGTAGGAGAAATATATTCAATATCGAATATAACTGAGTACGCACCGAGTTCTTTCATTCTTAAAAGTGCATCACCAATTACATCACGGCTCCATGGCCATTCTCCCAATTGTTTTATTGAAGGATCGTCAATTTTGACGAGCATAACATTGGGATTTTGTACAGGTTCTTTTCTAAGTTTTATAAGAGCATCATAAAGGCGGTAATCCAGTTTTTCAAAGATTCCAAGAAGGCAGAATATTGCAAATACAATTGCAACTATAACTTTTATAATACAGCTGATAAATACATTCTTATTCTTCATATATGTATTATATCAGATATAAAGTAATATGTAAAAAGTTTTTAAAAACTGAAATTTTCGAGTGCAAGTTTTGCTGCAAGCTGTTCAGCTTCTTTTTTTGATTTTGCTGTAGCAGGACCAAAAGCTTTATTTCCTAAATGTACACAAACTTTAAATGTCTGATCGTGGTCCGGACCTGTTTTTGATATAAGTTCATAACGAGGACATTGTTTTGTTTTCTGCTGAAATTTTTCCTGGAGCTGAGTTTTGTAATCTTTTACTCCGTCAGCAAAAGCTTCTTTCACAGCTGGTTCTATAAATGAAAGTACATACTTTTCGGCCTGTTTATAACCTGCTTCAAGATAATACGCACCTATTATTGCTTCCATACAGTCGGCAAGAATTGCGGGCTTTTTACGTCCCCCGCTCATCTCTTCGCCATGTCCAAGAAGAAGCAGTTTATCTATGCCAAATTTTAATGCTACCGGAGCTAGTGCTTTTTCAGAAACAACTGCCGATTTTATTTTAGCGAGATCGCCTTCCGGATTGTCTGATTTTGTATACAAATAAGATGCAGTAACCATTCCAAGTACAGAATCACCCAGGAATTCAAGCCGCTCATTATTTTTCACTCCATGTTTTTCGTTTGTAAGTGAACGATGATGAAAGGCCTGGTCCAGATGTTCCAGATTCTTAAACTTTATGCCAACCCTGTCACAAAAATCAGACAGCTGATGTTTTCTTTCTTTAGTTAGTTCCATAATTCCTCGTAAAGGTGGTCTCGATACACCGCTTCGCGGTACTCGACCACCGTTGGTTGAGTAGCTTTCGTAAGAAAGCGTATCGAAACCACAATAAAAAAAGCACAAGTTTTCACTTGTGCTTTTTCTCTTTATCTTAGTTCAAAGACTTATTTGCCCTGTTCAGACTTGATGAAGTCGTAAGCATCGCGAACAGTTTCGAATTCGTTTGCCTTTTCATCTGGGATGCTAACTCCCAATTCTTCTTCGATAGCATATACAAGTTCGTAAGTATCAAGGCTATCAGCTCCAAGATCATTTCTGAAAGATGAATCCAAAGTGATTTTTCCTTCATCGATTTCCAATTTGTCAGCAATAAGCTTCTGGATTTTTTCAAACAATTCGTCCATTCTTTTTACTCCTAAGAATTAGCCATTAACTTCAGGTGTGATAACCTGACGTCCGCGGTAGAAACCACATTTTGGGCAAACATGATGAGACTGTACAAGGTTTCCGCAGTTGCTGCATTCTACAAGCTGTGGTGCCTTAAGTTTCATATTGATTGTCTGACGTCTTTTTGTTACGGCTTTTGATGTTTTACTTCTTGGTACTGCCATATATGTAACCTCACTATAATTTTTCAGATATAACTGAAGTTTAATATACAACAATTCCAATCTGAATGTCAATCTATTATACCAAATTAACGGCGTTTGTCAAACAAAAAATCAAATTTTGTCATTTAAAAGACTCTCTGAGGTCTTACAAAATCTATTATACTCCCGCAGAAAATGGATATGAACATGCTCGCTTTCCTTTTTTTGTGTAAGAATCCTGCGGCTTTCGTTCCGAAAGTCCTCGGATTCTTTTAATGGCTAAGCGCCAAAAAACTCAAGAGGCAGTCCATATCCCTTTTCTGCTCCGTACAATAGATTTTGTAATGCGCTGATATTTTTTTTAGCTAACTCTTATATTTGTTTGACAGCGCCTCAGCAACCAGGGGTGGAACCATGCGGGATATGTCACCGCCAAATTGAGCCAGCTGTTTAATTGAGCTTGATTTTACAATTGCATATTTTTCTTTTGATTGCAAAAAGACTGTTTCTATATCTGGGTTCAGGTTCTGATTCATCAAAGCCAGTTCGAATTCATAGCCGAAGTCATTTGCAGAACGCACTCCCCTTACAAGAACTTTAGCACCTACTTCCTTTGCATAATTTACAATAATTCCCTTATAAGAATGAACAGAAACATTATTAAAAGGCTTGATCAATTCCTTAAGGAATTGAACACGTTCTTCTTCACTGAACATTGTATGTTTTTCCGGATTAACAGAGACTACAACATCTACACTTTCAAAAAGTCCAGAAGCTCTTTTTATAATATCCAGATGTCCGTTTGTAGGTGGATCAAAAGATCCTGCAAATACAGCTTTTACCATAATTAAGTAATCTATCTTATTTGACGAAAACGGGCAATAGATGTAAAATCGTCTTTATGAAAAAGATTTACATTTTATTTGCACTTATTTTGGGAGTTTGTTTAGTATCTTGTGGTAGCACACCTGTTGAAGAAAAGGCAAAACCAGAAGCTCCTGTTGAAAAAGAAACAAAAACATCAGTTGATGAAGTTGAAGATGTAGAAGATGAAGTTGAACTTATTAATGAAGAAGTAAAATCTGAAGAAGATGAGGAAGAATATCTTCGTTCTACTCAGGCACTTTCTTCAGAAGAACTTGTAACTAAAGATGAATTTGCAGAAGATAAAGCAGAAATTCTTAGAATTATAAAAGAACTTCAAAAGGTTATGGAAAAAGAAGATGTTGAAGACTGGCTCAGCTATGTTGATACTGCGTCAAAAAACTTCTATTCTAATCCTGCAAATATAAGAAAAGTTCAAAAGAAACTTCCAAACAAAGCAATTGTATTAAATGGAATTGGAGATTATTTCAAATATGTCTTTATTCCATCAAGAAAGAATCGCGAAATTACTGAAATCAGATATATTTCTAAAACCAATACAAAAGCTGTTCAGGTAAATGAAGACCATAGTATTACAAGATACTATCAGTTTATAAAAGTAAATGGAAAGTGGTATGTACAGCTTGACCGTGTTTAATTTCCGTTGATTTTTTATTAAGTATATTCTATAATTATTGAATAGGTTTATGACCATAACGGAGGAATTTTAATGAAACTTTCAAAAAAAGTTTTTATTGCAGCTGCAATGATGCTCGTAGCTGGATTTGCTTTTGCTCAATCTGAAAAAGAATCGTCTGTTGAAAGTGAATATCTTAACGATGTAGACGGCGATATCATAATGACACTTGCCGAATCAGATGAGTATGATAATAAACTGGTTGCCATTCAGTATCTTCAGAGCGCAATAGAGGACGGCAATACTTCTGACGCAGTAATTCAGGCTCTTGACCGCCTTGCTGGAGATGGTCTTACAACCCAGAACCGTACAAATGGTCGTCTTATGAATAACTTCCCGGAAATCCGTCGTGAAGCTTGTAAGCTTATGGCTAAAGTTCCTACTGAACATTCAAAAAATATGCTGATTTCAATTGCGGTTGCAGATAACGAACCAATGGTAATTGCTGCTGCTGTAAAATCACTTGGAGAAATCGGTATTAATGAAAACGATGAAGCTGTAGATGCCATTGCTTTTGCTAACCGCCGTAATCAGGTTTTGAATCCTACAAGTTCTCTTGCTCTTGAAGTCCTTAATGCTTTTGAAATGCTTGCTGATTCAACTGAAAATAAAAAAACTATGATTGATGCTGTAGCACGTATTTCTACAGACTATCATTATGTAACACCTGTTAGACAGAAGGCTTATAAACTTCTTAAAAAGCTTTCAAGCAATTCTGGTGACAATAAAAAATCAAGCGAAAAAAATTAATCTGAGACTGAGTTCAGCTTATACAATAAAAAGGCTTCCGTACAGGCAGCCTTTTTTTTTGGAGTAAATTATGGAACCAATAATACTTGCCTCTTCTTCACCTCGCCGTCAGGAAATCTTAAAAATGCTTAAGATTCCTTTCCGTGTAATTATTCCTAATATAGACGAAACTCTTTCTTCAGTAATTGAACTTGAACAAGTTCCAGAGCTTCTTGCACGAGAAAAAGTTACTGCAGTAATCCACTCTCTCCCAGCAGGTCAGGAAATACAATGGATTCTTGGTGCAGATACAGTGATTCTTTTTGATGGTAAGGTTATTGGAAAACCTGAAACCCATGAACAGGCTGTTGAATATCTTACAGCCCTTCAGGGAACAAGTCATACAGTACTTACTGCTCTGGTTCTTTATAATGGTCATAAAAAGAAAACAGTTTCACGGCTTTGTAAAACAAAAGTAACATTTGCACCTATGACAAGTGAAGAGATTGAGTGGTATGTAGAAACCGGTGAGTGGCATGGTGCTGCCGGTGGTTACAGGATTCAAAGTCTTGCTTCCTGCTTTATATCAAATATTGAAGGCTCATATTCGGGAGCGGTCGGCTTGCCTATTTTTGAGCTTTACGATATATTAAAGGAGCAGGGATATTCTATTTTAGAATAGACATCCCCGAGAAATACGCATTCGTCAAGGCACGCTTCGCTTAAAGCCTTGACAAACGCGTTATCAGTGCTAAAAGTATTTTAGCACTATCTTCCGGCCCGTATGGGTACGAGAAATAGAGTTTGGCGGTAGAGATCTTGAAACAAGTTCAGGATGACAGAATCTACCCGTGAAGGAGTTAATCATGGCAGTAGTAACCATGAAGAACCTGTTGGAATCTGGAGTACACTTCGGACATCAGGTAAAACGCTGGGATCCACGTATGAAGAAGTACATCTTCGCAGAACGCAATGGTATCCACATTATCGACTTGCAGAAGACAATTGCTGCAATCAAAGACGGCTATGATGAAGTACGCAGAGTTACTGCATCTGGCAAATCAATCCTCTTCGTAGGAACTAAAAAACAGGCACAGCAGGCTGTACAGAAAGAAGCTGAACGCTGTGGTATGTTCTATGTAAACAACCGCTGGCTTGGTGGTATGCTTACAAACTTCGCTACAATCAAAAAATCACTTCAGCGCCTCAAGAAAATCGAAAAGATGGAAATTGACGGCACATTCGATAATCTTACAAAGAAAGAAGTAGCTGCTCTCCAGAAGGAAAAGGCAAAGCTCGAAAAGAACCTCGGTGGTATTAAAGAGATGAAGGAACTCCCAGGAGCTCTCTTCGTAATCGATACACACAAGGAACAGCTTGCAGTTGCAGAAGCTCGCAGAATGGGTATCCCTATCATCGCTGTAGTTGATACAAACTGTAACCCAGAAGGAATCGACTACCCTATTCCAGGTAATGATGATGCTATCCGCGCTATTTCTTTGTTCACTTCTATTATTGCTAACGCTGTAATTGAATCTGACAATGAAGCTGGTCTTAAGATTCTTGAGAACCTTAACGACGAAGATGAAGTTCAGACTGACGCTTCTACAAAAACAGAAGATCAGGAAATCGTTGATTATTCTAACTATCAGCCAACTGAACCAAAAGAAGAAGATGTTGAAGCAGACGAAAGAGAAAGTCTCGCTGACGACGTTGATGAAGACAAAATTTATAAGGACTAATATATGGCAATCACAGCAGCTGACGTAAAGGCACTTCGCGAAGCCACTGGTGCCGGCATGATGGAATGCAAAAAAGCCCTTACAGAATGTAATGGCGACATGGCAGAAGCAGAAAAATATCTTAAGGAAAAGGGACTTGCAGCTATGGCTAAGCGCGCTGAGCGTGCTACAACTGAAGGTCGTCTTTTCATCCGCCAGAACGGAAATAAAATTGCAGTTGTTGAACTTACTTGTGAAACAGACTTCGTAGCAAACAATGCAGACTTTATTGCCGTAGGCGAAAAGCTCCTCGACGTAACTTTCGAAAAGGGTTACACAAAGGTTGAAGCTGATCACGAAGCTATTCTTGAGCCACTCAAGGTATCTATCCGTGAAAACATGAAGGTTGCAAAGGTTGAAGTAATTGATGTACCAGCTGATGCATCTGCTTCATTCTATGTACACTCAGACAAGAAAACTGGTGCTGTAGTTGTAGTTAAGGGGTCTACTGCAGATGCAGTAAAGACTTTTGCTTATGACTGCTGTCTCCACATTGCAGCTTTCACACCAGCTTACACATCAAAGAAAGATGTTCCAGAAACATATGTTGCTGAACAGAAGGAAATCTTCAAGGCACAGATGGATCAGGACGAAAAGATGGCTGGTAAGCCTGAGAACGTTAAAGAAGGAATTCTCCAGGGTAAGATTAACAAGCACCTTGCAGAAATCTGTTTCGAAGATCAGATGTTCGTAAAGGACGACAAGAAAACTGTAACAGCAAAACTTGCAGAAGTAGGAAAAGAAGCAGGCGCTACACTTTCTTTTGCTACTGCAAAGCTCTTTGTTTTAGGTAAGTAAAATTAATATCACACGGATTCGATTTTGCTAACGCAAAATCATATATTATAAATATGAAATGCCGTCAGGCATTTCGAATCCGTGTGACAATAAAATAATTAGGAGTATACGTATGGCAGAAACAATCGAAGCACGCATGGACAAAACTATCGATTCTTTAAAGGATTCATTCAATACAATCAGAACTGGACGCGCTAATGCCGCAATTTTTGATAAAGTTCGTGTTGATTATTACGGAACTAAATCACCTTTGAATCAGGTTGCAACAATCGCAATTCCTGAAGCTCGTTCTGTCATCATCACTCCTTTTGACAAATCACTTATTTCTGAAATTGAAAAAGCAATTCAGATGGCAGACCTTGGATTAAACCCATCAAACGATGGTAAGGTAATCCGTATTGCAATTCCTGCCCTTACAGCAGACCGCCGCAAGGAACTTGTAAAGCAGGCTAAAACAGTTGCAGAAAACAGCCGTACAGCAATCCGCAACATCCGCCGCGACGGAAACGACGACCTCAAGAAACAGCAGAAAGACGGCACACTCACTGAGGACGGACTTAAAACAGAAACAGACAAGCTCCAGAAGCTTACAGATAAATACATCGACGAAATCAACAAGATTTACGATGCAAAAGAAAAGGACATCATGCAGAACTAAAGCATACTTTTATGACTGTAGATGTAAATAAGGAAAATCTTCCGCTGCATGTAGCCATTACGATGGACGGCAACGGAAGATGGGCACAGCAAAGAAAACTCCCCCGCACTTCTGGACACGATGAAGGTCTTAAAACTGCAAAACGTATTGTTAAAGCAGCAAGCGACATCGGTATTAAGTATCTTACGCTTTATGTTTTTTCAACAGAAAACTGGAAACGTGCTGAACAGGAAGTCGGTTTTCTTATGAATCTGATTCACACGCATTTGTGTGCTGAATTAGATTTTTATAGAGAAAATAAAATCCGAGTACGTCATATCGGAAATTTTGAAGCTCTTCCCGCAAGTGTTCAAAAAGACATTAAAGAAGCCATTGAAGATACTGCCACTTTTACAGGAATGACCGTAAACCTAGCAATTAATTATGGTGGCCGAGACGAAATTATCCGTGGTATTAAAAATATTGTAAATAATAAAGTTCCCGCTGATCAAATAGATGAAAAGCTTTTTTCAAGTTATCTTGATATGAATGAATGCACAGATGTTGATCTTCTTATCAGAACTGGTGGAGAACAACGTTTAAGCAATTATCTTTTATGGCATGTTGCTTATGCAGAGCAAATTTATACAGATACTCTCTGGCCAGATTATTCTAACGAAGAATTCTATTCTCACATAAAAGCATTTGAAACCCGAAACAGAAGATTTGGGGCAGAAAAACCAGCAGAAAGGAAAGGAAAATAATTTTATGAATAAAGTTGCAAAAAGACTTCTTACATTTTTTATTGGTACACCTATAATAATATTAATTGTTTTTTGTGATTATTTGAATCATCTTCCTTTACAAATAGTTCTTGGTATTTTTTCTGTACTCGGTGCAAATGAATTTTATACAATGATATCAAAAAGGAATAAGCTTTTTACAAAAGAAATAGTTTTGATTGCTACTGTACTTCTTCCATTTGCCTGTTATATTTTTATTCTTTCAAATCTACCTCTTGATATAACACCATGGCTTTTTATTGCTATTATTATTTTATTAATGGGATTTGAAAGCTTTACTGCAAAAACTTTTGAAAATTCTTTATCAAAACTAGCTTATTCTACTCTAACAATTTTTTATTGTGGTTTTCTTATTACATTCATTTCAAGAATGACACTTTTTCCTAATGCAAAATACATAATCAGTCTCTTTCTGATTTTTGTATTCATGTGTGACTCATGTGCATGGTTCTTTGGTATTCTCTTTGGAAAATCAACAAGAGGATTCGTTGCTGCCAGTCCTAATAAAAGTATTGTAGGTTTTATCGGCGGTATTATAGGATCAATTGCATTTGGTTTGCTTTTCAAATTAATTTTTCCAGATGTAATTACTATTTCTTATCGAAATCTTGTTATACTTGGCATAATTACTTCTCTTGCAGCAATTATTGGAGATTTAATTGAATCTGTTTTCAAACGTTCTTGTGAAGTAAAAGATAGTGGAAATCTTATTCCTGGACGTGGTGGAGTTCTTGATTCTATAGATTCTATTTTAATTGCAGCTCCGATTTTCTATATTGGATATAATTTCTTATTTTTGTAGTTACGCAGGCACTGAAATCATTTCAGTTTTCAGCCTCTTTTTTTTGATTCCAAACTTTCGGGATGACAGGATAGTTTATGAAAAAGGTTTTAGTTCTTGGTTGTACAGGTTCTATTGGAAGCAGTACGCTTGATATTATTAATAATATGAGCAGAGATTTTTGCGTTTGCGGACTTCAAGCTCATTCCAATAAAGAAAAACTTGCAAAACTTTCCGCAGATTATAAATGTCCTTCTCTGCTTTCCTGTGAAAATAATTCTATCGAAGCATTCCAACAACTTATTGATGATGCAAAGCCTGATATTGTAGTAAATGGCATTGCCGGTGCAGCTGGTCTTTTGCCTTCAAAAATCGTTCTTGAAAACGGAATTGATCTTGCTCTTGCAAATAAAGAAACTATTGTAATGGCAGGTCCATTAATCAAAGATCTTGCAAAAGACAAAGAAGCTAAGCTTTTACCTGTAGATTCTGAACATTCAGCTATATTTAATCTTACTCAAAGAATCGGAATGAATAATATTTCTAAAATTGTAATTACAGCAAGTGGCGGTCCTTTCCGTACTTATTCAAAAGAAGAGCTTGAAAATGTTACTCTTGAACAGGCTCTTAAACATCCTACCTGGCAGATGGGAAAAAAAATAACCATCGATTCTTCTACTCTTGCAAATAAAGGTCTTGAAGTTATAGAAGCTGCATTCCTTTTTGATGTAACTGCAGATCAAATTGAAGTTGTAGTACATCCACAAAGCCTTATTCATTCATTAGTTCGCACTAACGACGGTGAACTTTATGCCCAAATTAGTGAACCTGACATGAAACATCCTATTTTATGTGCTCTTAACTGGCCTGAAAATAAAGAATGTTACATGGAAACTTTTGATTTGTTTGATAAAACGATGAGTTTTTTCAGACCAAGAATGAATGATTTTCCCCTTCTCTCTTATGCTTTTGAATGTGTACGCTTTGGCAAATGTTATCCTATAGCATTTAATGCAGCTAATGAAGTTGCCGTTCATGCATTTATTGATGGAAAAATTAATTATCCTTCGATTTCCCGTATAGTAAGAACTGTACTTGATAAAAACTGGAATACATATCTGGATTCATTTGAAACAGTTTTTGAAGCTGATAAAAAAGCAAGAGAATTTGCATCGGAGTTAATATAATGAAGTGGCTTTATGGAATTCTCTGTCTTTTCTTTCTGATTTTATTTCATGAATTTGGTCATTTTCTTGCTGCCAGACTTTTTGGTGTAAAAGTTGAAAGCTTTTCCATAGGTTTTGGACCAATTTTGTTTCATAAAAATATAAAAGGAACTGATTACAGGCTTTCTCTTTTTCCTCTGGGCGGCTACTGCGGCATGAAGGGTGAAAAAGATTTTCAAAAAGCAATCGAAGAAAAACTCCCGGAAGTTTCAGGAGAAAAAGATTCTCTTTATGGAATACATCCTTTTAAGAGAGCTTTAATTGGTTTTGCAGGTCCCTTTTTTAATTTTATTTTTGCTGTCTTTGCCTGTTCTTTGATTAATGGAATTGGTTATACTTACTTTACATATTCCAATAAAATTTTAATAAATGAAAATGTAACAAGCAGTGTAGCACGTGATGCAGGCCTTCTTTCTGGTGATAAAATCATAAAACTAAATGGAAAATCAATTGAAGATTTTTCTGATTTGATAGAAATGGTTTCTGTACGGCCAGATGAAGATGTAGTATTAACTGTTGATCGTAATGGAACATTTATTGATTTTAATCTTCATATTGATATGGATAAATCTACAGGAAGCGGAAAAATTGGTGTTGCAGCTGATACTTCTGAAGTTCTGGAAAAAGAATCTCCCCGTTATGGATTTTTTTCTTCCATAGGTCATGGTTTTCTTGATGCGGTTAATTCTGTATCTGTTACAATTAAAAGCATAGGAATACTTTTTAAAGGTGTAGATGTAAACAATGCTGTTTCCGGACCTGCTCGTGTTACAGAAATGTTAGGAATAACAGTTAAAGAAGGTTTTTCTGAGGGCTTAAGAGTTGGTTTTGTTTCACTTTTCAGCCTTCTTTCTGTAATAAGTATTTCACTTTTTATAATGAATCTTCTTCCGATTCCTGTTCTGGATGGAGGTTTGATTCTTATTGCTTTTATAGAAATTCTTATTCGCAGAAAAATTAATCCTCGTATTCAGTATTATGTTCAGTTTATAGGCTTGGCATTTATAATTTTTATATTTATCATAGGTCTTAAAGGCGATATTTCTTATTTTTTTAGCAGAGGTAAATAATGAAAAAATATATATTAATTCTTGCTCTTCTTTTTATTTCTTTTTCTTTATACTCACAATCGCAGTCTCACATTTCGACTCAGTCACATCAGGCAGAAGTTACGCAAATTACTCCGGTTTCAGCGCGAGGAACGGACGGCTCATACTACACAGCTTCCGACGACGGATTTGTAATAAAATGGACTTTTGATGGTCAGGGAGAACACTATCAATTTTCTGATGTTTCAATAAAACTACTCGCTGTTGCTCCGGGCGGAAATGAAATTGCAATTTATGAGACGGACGGCGGTTCAATCAATAGAATTACTGTTTGGGACTGGAAAACTCTTTCACGAAAATACATTAAGAAATTTTCCGATTCAATTACATCACTTGCCTACTCTTCTAAAGGAACTTATCTTATTGCCGGTACAGCCACTGTAGACGGAGCTGTTTTTATAAAAACAGCAGGCTGGCAGATTGTAGATAAAATCAAAGAAAATACAGGAATTGTAAGTTATATCAATACAAGTAAAACAGAGAAAACCTGTGTGTTTTATTCTCCATCTGGTAATCTTTCTTTCTATGATTTTTTAACAGGTAAGCTTAAACAGAAAATGCAAATCGTAAAAGGACTTACCCAAACAGTAATGTATAATGAAAACCGATATTTTGCAGGTGTTCGTGATAATACAATTTATGTAACAGCTTCTGGAAAAACAATTGCATCCATTCCTGCTAATAACCCAATTATCATTTCGACTGAGGCTGATTATAATCTTTTTTATCTTGAAAACGATGGTCGAAGTAATTATGAAATTAAGATGCTTGAAAGTAAGGAAGGCAATCTTGTTTCAAATCCTCGCCTTGTAAAATCTATGAAGGGGCCTCGCGGTTCAGCAATTATTACTTCTGCTGTAAAAGATGCTACAAATATATATTTTGGCGGTAAAAATGGTGCTGTTTATCAGACAGAAGCAGAAGCTACTATTAATACGACAAATCTTACAGAACTTACAGAAAATACTTATTCAAAGATTTATGATATGGCACCATCTGAATCAGATTTCTACTTTCTGACAACTAATGCCATTTTCAGTTCATCTTATGATACAGGTGTAATTACAAAACTTGCATCAACATCAGGAGAATCGAATATTATTTCATATAAAGATAATTCAGTAATTCTATGGAGTTTTTCCGAAAAAACTCCTGTAAAACTTATTGATCTTGATAAAAAAACTACTACTGTATTATTTACACCTAAAAATAGCGTTCAAAAAGTCCGACTCTGTTCTGTAGAAGATAAGGATTATCTTATTGAGATTGAAAGCAATAGCATAGTTAATCTTTTTGATATTCAGAGCGGAAAACTTTCTGAAATATATTCAGGAACAGGAATTCAAGATGCTGTTTATATGAATAATAAACTGGTTTATATTGCAAAATCTGCAGCCACTAATCCACAAACACCACTTTTAAGTGTTAATCCTGATACGATGGAAACTGTTCCTTTAAGCATTAAGGGAAATGTAACTTATGCTTTAAGTACGGATGGAAAAACCATTTATGGTCTGAATATTATATCTGATGATACTGGAAAAAATACTTACGTTTTCTCTTTCAATGTTTATACAAAAAAAATGACAAATATTCTTAGATTTACAGAAGAAGATCCGGAAGCCTTTACATATCTTAGTGGTAATACATTGTTTACAAATATTGGTCGTAATAAAGTTTACTGTTATAATCTTTCAACTAAAAAAAGATTTGCTTATAACCGTTCTGCATCAATTCCTAAAACTATCTGCACTAACAGTAAACGTGCCGTAATTTTGAATTCTAATGGAAGTATTTCCTGGTGTGGAACAAATGATTCAAAACTGCTAGCTGATTGGTACTTAACGAAAGATGAACAGTGGTACGAGTTCTAATAAAACTGTCATCCCGAACTTAGGGAGCGTCACTGCGTAGAAGGGCAAAAACAGTCCAGTAGGCTGTTTTTAGCGAGTCTCCGAGCAGCTATGCTGCGAAGGTTCGGGATTTTAATTTTTTAAATGCTGAAACAAGTTCAGCATTACACATTTTTATTTCCAGTCGGCGGTGTTGATACCGCAGCCACGCCAGAGAGCTTCTGAATAAACTCCAACATAATTTTGGGCACTTGTATCCCAGCTGAAGTTTTTCTGCATTCCGCGAACCTGCATCTTCTTAATGTGATCTTTTTTATTGTAATAAGCCCATACTGCCCAACCAACTGTATCGTAAACAGCTCCTGGAGTTAATGCATCAAATAAAAAGCCTGTTCCTTCTCCAGTATTCTGATTATATTGTTCTACAGTATCAGCAAGTCCACCTGTTCTACGAACAATAGGTAATGTTCCATAAAGCATAGAATACATCTGATTTAAACCGCATGGTTCATAGCGTGAAGGCATTAAGAAGAAATCAGAACCGGCTTCAATAAGATGTGAAAGAGATTCGTCATATCCTATATAAGCTCTAAGATTTGGAAGTTTAGCTTGAAGAGTGTTTATTTCATCTTCACACCATTTTTCTCCGCTGCCAAGAATTGCAAACTGAACTTCCATATTTGAACAAATACTATAGATGCTTCCATAACCTGGTGCAAATACTTCTGCAATTCCCTTTTGATCAGCAAGTCTTGTAACAATACCAATAAGAGGTACATCTTTCTTTAATGGAAGTCCCATTCTTTTTTGCAGTTCGGCTTTACACTTTGCTTTATCAGCAAGATCTTTATAACTGAAGTTTACAGGAAGTAATTTATCAGTTTCCGGATTCCAAGTTTCAAGATCACAGCCGTTAAGTACGCCTCTTATGACATCTGAACGAACACGTAATAAACCATCTAGTCCAAAACCACCTTCCACACTCTGCATTTCACCAGCATAAGTTGGCGAAACTGTTGTTATCATATCTGCACATGAAATTCCAGCCTGTAAAAGATTTATACTTCCATTACGTTCAAAGCCAGCTCCATGATACAGATTCCAGTTAACACCAAGAGCCGGGAAGGAATCTTTGCTGTACCAGCCCTGATAGCCAAGATTATGGATTGTAAGAACACTTGCAGTATGTGCAAAATAACCGTTACGGCAAACATGTTTGAGTAACACAGGTACAAGACAGCAAAACCAGTCATGTGCATGCATAATGTCTGGATACCAGCCAAGCATACGGCAAACCTGAAAAGCACCATGGCAAAGCACTGCAGAGCGATATGGATTATCATGAAAATCAGGTTCTGCTTTTGTACCATAAATTCCATCACGTCCAAAGCAGGCTTCATGATCAATAAAATATACCGGTACGTCGCTTCCAGGAAGAGGCGCTTGATAAACTTTTACCCAAGTCTCAATGGTACCTGCTGCAACAGCAAGTGGAGCCTCAATTGCTTTCAGTTTATTCCTATCAATTTTATAATAACGTGGCATAACAATGCGAACATCATGTCCCTGCTTTCTTAAATTAATTGCAAGAGCTGAGACTGCATCAGCAAGACCACCAGTTTTTGCAAAAGGAACTGTTTCTGAAGTTACCATTAAGATTTTCATATAAAACTCCTATTGTCATCCCAAACTTGATTCGGGATCTGTTAAAAGAGATGCTGAAACAAGTTCAGCATGACGTTTCTTTTTACTCTTCGTGTACGGCCTTATAAAAGGCTTCTTTACTGTTTATTATAGACTGCTCCGAACAGCAGTAAGCAATTCGAAACCATCCTTTACCGGCAAAACCACTTCCAGGGGCACAGAGGATATTGTATTTTTTAAGATGATTTGTAAAAGCCATATCATCATCTTTCCATTTATCAGGGCACTTTACCCAAAGATAAAATGCGCCTTCTGGTTTTGCATATTTCAAACCTGCATAATCCATAACTTCGCAGATTTCTTTCATGCGTTTTTCGTAAGTAGAAAAATCACATTCTGCATCCCAGCTTTTTGCAATAACCTTTTGGAAAAAGGCCGGACAGTTTACAAAACCAAGAACTCGTGTACAGAAAATTGCTGCGGCAATAAAATCAGACTTTTCCGGACATGCAGGATTAATACAAACATAACCTACACGTTCTCCAGGAACACTCAAATTCTTTGCAAATGAAGTTGCAATTACTGAGTATTCATATTTATCAAAAACTGTTGCTACTTTTTTTCCATATGTAATGTCACGATATGGTTCATCACAAATCAGATACGGGAAACGACCTGTTTTTTTACCAAATTCTTTGAGTACATTTGCGAGTTCAACAATATCAGAATCATCATAAATACGACCAGAAGGATTATTTGGCGAATTTATCAAAACTGCTGCAGTCTTAGGACCAAGGGCAGCTTTTATTGCTTCAACATCAAGTGAAAAATCAGCTTTAGTTTTTACTGGAACAACTTTACCATCATGATTATGAACATAATTATTGTATTCAGCAAAATATGGACAAGGAATTACAATTTCTTCACCGGCATTTAAAAGTGATTTTAAAACAACATTAAGTGCACCACCAGCACCTACTTCCATAACAACACAGTCTGCTGTTACTGGTACCCCCTGCTCACGACTTGTTTTTTCAGCCATTGCAGCACGAGTTTCAGGATATCCGGCATTAGGCATATATCCGTGACGTAAATGACTTGTATCAGCAGCAACTTCTTTTACAGCATCAACAACTTTCTGAGGTGGATCCAGGTCTGGATTACCAATACTAAAATCATATACTTTATCGGCACCATATTTCTGTTTAAGTATGGCACCTTCTTCAAACATCTTGCGGATTACACCGTTCGAAGGGCTCTCAACTATATCTTTAACTTTCTTTGAAATCATAGATTTATTATATCACAGTTTTGTTACTCTTGCAAAATGTGTTTGTTATTCTAATGATAATTGAAAAAGACAGATATTTTTAATATAATAGGAGAACTTATGAATAAGAAATTCTTTTTTTTAATCTCGATTTTTGTTTTTTCTCTTTTTTCAGTCTGGTCACTTCCTTTTAATGAAAAACTAACTGACGAAGAAAAAACTATTATTGACTCAGGTCAGGTATTTATAAAAAATATTAAGTTTCATAAGAATATGTCACTTAATCGTGGAAATACAATTTTGGGTGATAAACTTATTGATGAAATTCATGACTTAAATCCAAAATATCTTGCTGAAGTTATTCAAATTAAGCCATATATTGGAAACGAAGATTTACCTCAAAGACTTGAAGAAATTTTAAATAATGTTCCAGATTACGCAGGTATTCCGTATTTTTCAGAGCGCGCTCAACAGTGGTATAATTTGTATGATTCTGCCGTAATAACTTCAACAGAAAAATCTGATGATTTTTCGACAATAAATGCAGATTTACAAATGGAGCCCTTTGGTATTGTAAAAGAGCATATTGAAATTTCTAAAACTTCAGATTCTATTCTATACTCTGCCATAAACACTAATAAACTTCGCTATTTTGACAAATTTGATTGTGTTGGTCCTAATAAAATGAAAATCTGTATTCTTTTATTTAGAGATGGAGATAACTGGATTCTATATGGTATTGGTGGAGTAAATGCACCAAGAATTCCATTCTTTATTGAACGAATTCAAACATCTTTTATCAACAGAATTAATACTTTCTGTTCATTTATCTTTAAGAAATTCTAGTCCATAATCAGGAGGATTTATATGATTTGGTTGATCGGTTGCAAAGGTATGCTTGGAACTGAAGTTGGAAAGCAGCTCGATGAAAAAAAAATACCTTGGGTAGGAACTGATAAAGAAGTTGACATTACAAACCCACAGGCACTTGAAGATTTTGTAAATAAAAATGAAACAGAATCCTATTTTCCTTCTGATTTACCACGCTCAGAGCGTAAAATTAAATGGATTATCAACTGTTCTGCTTACACTAATGTAGATAAAGCAGAAGAAGATGTTGAACTGGCTGAGAAACTGAATGCTGCCGGACCTTTAAATATTGCAAGAACTGCCAGAGCCATTGGTGCTAAACTTATTCATATTTCAACAGATTACGTATTTAATGGAACCGCAAATTCTCCATATACAGAAGAAATGCATAAAGAGCCTTTAGGTGTTTATGGAAAAACAAAAGCTGCTGGCGAAGATGCAATTATGAAAGAAATGAATACTTTTTATATTATCAGAACCGCCTGGCTTTATGGTTATGATGGAAGAAACTTTGTTTATACCATGACAAAAGTAATGAACTCACATGACACAGTTCGCGTTGTAAATGATCAGTTTGGAACTCCAACTTATGCACCTGATCTTGCAAATGCAATTCTTACATTAATTGCAAAAAATGATAAGGCTAAAACATTCTTTGGAAAAAATAGTGCACCTTCATATGGAATCTATCATTTTACAGATGAAGGCACTACTAACTGGTTTGAGTTTGCTCAGGAAATCTATAAACTTGGCCGCAAATATGGAAGAATTACACAGGATTGTAATGTTACTCCTTGTACTACAGAAGAATATGGCGCAAAGGTACAGCGTCCAGCCTACTCTGTATTAAGTAAAGCCAAAATTTCTAAAGCACTTAAAATAAAAATTCCTGAATGGCAGCAAAGTCTTGAAAAATATATGAAAAACAGCCGTTTTAATCCGCTTTAATTAAATATTTTACTTACAGGGAAATATAAATGAAAAAGTTTATTGGTTTATTTACAGTATTATTGTTTTCTATTACTTTTTTGTTTTCACAGGAAGCATTAAAAAGTCTTGAAGAAGATTACTATGATTTTATTTCATTAAGAGGAATTACTCAAAAACCTACATTAGGTTATAGAACTCTTAGTGATAATATCTGGAATTATAATGAAATTTCCGACTTTCTTGAAAATGAAGATGGAAGTTTTAGTAAAGTTTTAATTCCAGGAAATGAAAGTGACATAAATATCTGGAAAAACAATAATCTTGGTACAAGATATACTTTATGGAAACCAACGAATGAATCAAATAATATTTTTGCACGTGGTGTAAAGCAGGGACTTTTTGTAAGAATTTACGGACCAGAATGGTACGGAAGTTATAACTCTCAAGTTCCATACGGACAAAATGATGGTGCTTTATGGCAGGGCAAAGGTTTTAACACAAGCTTTACTACTGGTATAAGATTTGAAGGCTATGGTTTTGAACTTACATTTAAGCCTCAGCTTTCATGGAGTCAGAATGCTGAATATACTTTTCCTGCCGGTGTGGTTAATTCTTACAACTACTGGGATTCCGGTGTAGATTTAGTCCAGAGATACGGAGATAAATCCTTTTTTAATTTTGACGCTGGTGATTCCGAGGTTCGCTATACTTGGCATAAATTTACATTTGGATTTGGAACACAATCTCCATGGCTTGGCACTGCATATCTGAATCCTATGCTTGGAAGTAATAATGCAGCAGGTTATTTAAAATTTGACATTGGTCTTAGAAAAACTGAAATCATAATTCCATTCTTTAATTCTAAGCAAATCAACTTAGGTTATATTGAAGGCCGCATTTGGACCGGACAGCTTAAAGAATCTTCATATTTCGATAATAATCCTGATAATAACAAACGTATGGTTAACGGCTTGTCTGCAAGTTATTCTCCATCTTTCATTCCTGGATTTACAATCGGACTTAATCGAATTTTTATGACTTATTGGCGTAAAGATAATTTAAAATATATTTTACGTCTTTTTACTCTCAGCAGATCAAATGCACTTTCTTCCAGCGGAAATGATGAAGATCAGAAATTTTCAATTTTTGCTGAATGGAACTTTCCAAAAGTTGGATTTACTGTTTATGGTGAGTTCGGACGAGATGATTTTTCTTTCAACGAAAAAACCTATCCTTTCCATACTGCAATTTATACAGTCGGAGCAAAACAGTACATTCCTCTGCCTTTCAATTTAAAAAGTGAACTTATTTTTGAATGGAATAACTTTGAAATGTCTCAGGACTTCCAGTTACAATGGGGATATCTAGGTTATTATGCTCATGGATTTGTTAATCAGGGATATACAAACAACGGTCAGATTATTGGAGCTGGAACAGGTACTTTTGGTAACAGTCAGTTAATCCAGTATACAATCTATTATCCAAAAGGCTATACCCTCTTGAAATTCCATAGACATAGTCCTAATAACAATTCAATATTATCAAAAGCTGTATATACAATTGCAGATGTAAATTCTGATTTTTACAGCCAATGGTATCAGAATTTTGAAACATATTTTACCTTTGGAATTGAAACAGGCTTTTTCTTTACTAAAGATTTCTTTGGTAAACTTGGACTTAATTACAGCAAAATTTATTGCAGTAATTATGTTCCTGCTCTGAGTTCCAACAACAGTAATATAAACTTTAACTTTATGTTAAAATATGATTTTTAATTCAGGATTTAAATGGTAAGTATTGCACTTGCAACCTATAATGGTGAACAATATCTAAAAGAGCAATTAGACTCCATTCTTGAACAGTCTTATACAGATATTGAAATAATTGCTTGCGACGATTGTTCCACAGATTCTACACAAAAAATTCTCGAAGAATATCAGAAAAAAGATTCCCGTTTTAAGTTTTATATCAATGAAAGAAATTTAGGCTTCAAAAAAAACTTCGAAAAATGTATTTCTCTTTGTAATGGTAAATATATTGCACTTTCAGATCAGGATGATGTTTGGACCAAAGATCATATAGAATGTCTTGTTTCAAAGATAGGAGAAATTGATTTAATCTGTGGAAATGCATATTTATCTAACTCAGATTTAACGGATTCTGGAACAACCCTTTTTGATACACTTGATATTGATTTTTTACCTGAATCAAAACAAGCATGGTTTTTCTATCTTATACATCATGGAATTATACAGGGGGCCTGTACTCTTTTTAAGAAAGAATTAATACAAAAAGCTTTACCAATTCCAGATTCTGTAAGGTTCCATGATTATTGGCTTTCTCTTGTTGCTGCTGCAAACAATGGTATAAAATATCTTTCTGAAAACTGCCTTTTATATTACAGACAGCATGGAAACAATGTTACTGAAAATAAAAAAAATCATTTTTCTGACAGAATCAAAAAGGCATTCAATAATGAAAATCTTAAGACAAAAAAAGAAATACAGATAAATATTCTTTCTGAACTTCTCAAAATAGAAACTGATGAAAAAAAAATAAAGCAGATAAAAAAAGCGCTTCTCTTTTATAAAAGGAAAGGAACTTTATCTCGTTTTCTAAGTGTTCCCTATTTCATAAAATATTATAAAAGAATTTATTTGAGTAAAAATTTAAAAAGATTTATTTTACGCTTTATTAAATTTTTTATTTTTGGATTGTAAATTTCTAATAAATTATTTATTCTCAATTATTTTATTTATAAATGAAAACAGTTTCTGTTTATATTGTTCTGTTCCAAAATCTTTTTTTATCTGATTATGAATTTCCTGTTTTTTATTATGAAATTCATCATATAATTTTATTATTCCTTTTATTATTTCTTCAATTTGTGTATTGAAATTTATCTGCTGGCAGAAAGGATAATTAATAAATTCTGGTGTAACAGCAAAATCTGAACCAATCAAACAAAGGCCAGAGGAAACGGCCTCTAATGCTGCCATTGAAAAACCTTCATATCTTGTCGGAAAAAACAAAATATCATTTTTCCGATAAAAATCGGGCATTTGAGATGAAATAAGTCCTGTTTGAAGAGTAATTTTTTTTAGGTTTTTAAAATCTTCAGTATTTCTATCAAAATTTGTAGCTATATTAAATTTAATTTTTCGTGGCAAATCATGATTTTCAATATATTGTGTGAGGCTTTTTAATATATCAATCCCCTTTTTATAACATAATGCACCAGAAAAACATACATTAATTTCTTCCTTTTTTTGTGTATCTTTAAGTGGATAAAAAACTGAATCTTCAACGAAATTATTAATTACAAAAATTTTTTCTTCTGGAATTCCATAATAAGATATTAATTCCTTTTTACAATTTTCGCTAACCGACAAAATTGATTTTGCTTTTTTTGCACTAACTTTTTCCATCAAGGCTGTTAATTTTAATGACAAATTTTTCTCACCTGTTTTTTCCATAATTCCTGCTGAAGTTCCATGATGTATTGAAATATCAGCTGGATATAAAAAACAATGCCAGGAATTAGCTATTATTAATCTATTATGTTTAAAAAGTAATTTTAGACTTATTAAAATTGGTTGTATTAAATTATTTATTTTTCCAAAATTAATTTTTGTTTTAGTTATGAATTTAACATCATATTTTTCAGAAAGAATTTCATTTAGATAATAACTTACCTTCTCAACGCCACCAGCATTGCTCGTACCATTCATTGAAACAATAAAAATTTTCTGATTATTTTTCATAATGTTTAATCCCCAGTTTATCTTTTAAAAATGTAATATAAAATCCGATATAAATGAAGTTTCATACAAAAATGATAAACATAATTTTTTAACATTTTTAATTCGAAAAATTTTACATTTAATATTTTATCAAGTTTTGAAATTCTTTTAATTAATTCTTTTGAAGTTTTATAATCAGTATATTTTGCACATCTGTGAAAAACAATTCTTGCACTATCATAAGCCAGGAAATCAATCTGATGTTTATTTAATAAAGGATTATCATTAGCTAGTTCTTCTATCTTGCTTATCGTATATAAATAAGCATCCAGTATCGAAGAATCAGAATAGCCGCTTGAAATAGAAGTTTCTGCAATAAGATAATTGTAACATTTGAATTCGTTACAAATGTAAAATGATTTTGAATTTAAAATTGTATTTATTACAAAAAAATTGTCTTCAATTTGACGGCATTTATCATCAAGAATATCAATAAAAGAATTAACTAAATCTTTTTTATATATTTTATTCCATCTCAGCATAAGTAATGGATACATTTTTTCACGAATAAAAGAATTAAAAATTACATTAGGAATTATATCAGATTCAATTATATTTCGATTATACATTCCTGTATTAATATAATTACAATGTGACTCAGTTATCTCACCTTTTGAATTTACAACATCATATGCAAAACTTACAAAATCGCAGTTATTTTCTTTTATTAAAGAAATTCCTTTTGAAATGAATCCCTGGTTATAAGTATCGTCACTATCACAAAACCCTAAATAAATTCCTTTTGCTTGTATTATTCCATATTTATAGGCACCTACAACGCCTCCATTCTCTTTCCGGAAAACTTTTAAACGAGAATCTTTTATTCCATTACAAACATCATAAGTTGGATCATCAAAACCATCAATAACAACAATTAATTCCAGATTTTTATAATCTTGTGTTAGAACAGATTCAATGGATTTTTTTATTGTCTTTTCAGCCCTGTAGGCAGGCATAATAATCGATATTAATTCGTCCATATATAATCCTTATACTATTAGAAAAGCGATATTGTTCCTGCAATTCCCGCTTCGATTCCATGCTGGAAATTATTAAATATATTATTATTATTGAATATTATTGTGTAAATAACCTGACCTTCAATTGAAAAATGTTCATTAAATTTATAGCTTCCATGAGCTGTAATTCTGTTTGTATATTGTATTATTCCTGTTAAAGCCCAGCTTCTTGCAAATCTTTCATTTTCTGCAATCTGGTCTGGAGTCCATTGATCTTTATAAAGACGATATTTTGCGGCAGGATAATAATCATAGAATTCTCTTCCATCTCTTGTAGTTTTATGACTGAAAAGTCCAAATGAATTTTCACCGTGAGCCATAAAAAGATATGAAAGTTCTGCAGACCATTTATCAAGATATTTATATTCTGCTGAAAGCTGACCACCAAGAGAATCAGGGCCAAATGGAGTTCCTATCCATGAGCAGATTGGTATTGTTCCATTTTTTGTCATAGAGTATGATTTTCTATACATTGACCACTCTGCACCGTGTTTTATATATAAAAATGGATTAGTATAAATTCCTTCAAGAACAAATTTATACATTCCACCAGATTTATCACCGTGCTGAACTTCAATTCCAAGCTGAAGCCCAATACCATCAGGAATTGAATTTGCTTCTGGTGTTCCAAGTTCTGTTGGCGGCTGTATTTCTGTCTGAGCAAAAAGTCCATATATTCGAATATTTTTATATGGAATTATATCAAACTTTATTCCCATATAAGCACAAATATGTGATTCACCGTAATACTTTTCTTCCCATGGATCGCTATATTGTGTCCAGGAAGCAAATGAATGCATAATCATAAGAGGATTTAAGTAGCGAAGTTCAAAAGGTTCATTTAAAAGTGTTCCTTCAAGTATTCCAAGTTTGAACCATTTCCACAAAGTAAAATCAATTTGATGTGTATATAAGAATTTTGTATTATCAACCTGTGTAATACCCATTTCATATTTGAGTTTTTTACCGGAAACTCTTAAAAGTGTATAAAAATCAGTCTGGAATGTATCATTATAAATAATACTTCCTGTTTTTGTGTGTCCAAACTGAAGGCCCTGTCGAGCAACATGAAAATTCACTGCCAGTCCATTTTTAAATACATAACCTATACTTGCATTTGCATTTAAAGGCCAGGAGAATTCAAAATCTTCCGGCTTATAGAATATATTCATAAAATTATAATTTTCTGTCATTCCCCAGAAGTTTTTTGAAATAGATGCCTGACAATCAATTATTGCTATATCAGCAAAATCAATATAAAGGGGGGCTCTTAAAAAAGGTTGTGTCAGAAAATTATTGTAATAATCGTTTGCAGCACCATAACCTTCATTTTTCTGTGCAAAATCAGTACCATAAGACCATTCAATATCTTCATTAGATTTAAACATAAAAGCCGGATGAAATTGAATATTAAAACCAACCTTAATTGGTTTCATGTCTATGGTAAACTTTTTTTCTCCCAGATATTCATGTATCCGATCATAAATTTTCTGTCCAGAATAAGAAAGTTTTTCATAATCAATATAAGAAAGGCTTTGTCTGATTTCACCTACAGAAAGAGGTGCGGTATCCATAACAAGAGCTTCTCCACTTTCGTTATACAACATATATAAAGAATCATAAATCCAGTGTTCTGCAGGAATAAGCTGACTGGCACTATAGGATTCTGCAAAAAGATTAAATGTTACAAATGAAAACACAATAACGATAGTTGAAATAACTTTTTTGTTTAATCTCTTAACAAACATCATCTGCTCCATTGATTTATTTTAATGTCAGAATAAATTATATTCTATTGATATTGCACCTTGGAATCCATGCTGAAAATTACCTGATATATGTCGTGCATTACAAACCAGAGTGTATACAATTTCACTTTGAACTTTCAGTTTTGAATTGAAATTATAACTTCCATTTAAAGAAAACTGATGTTTACATTCTATAACCCTGGTCATAAACATATTTCTTCCTTCAGCAACAGCAAGATTCATTTCGTGCTGGTTTGAAGCATCCTGAGCCAGGATATATTTTGTATAAGGGTAATAAGTCCAGATACCTAAATCATTATTAAACCAGGTGTTTGCATCAAAAAGATTAAATCCGTTTTCACCATGCAGTGAGAAAAGATAATTAAATCCTGCCGACCATTTACCTGGCTGATCATATCCAAATGAAAAATTTATTGAAAGATTATCAGGGCCTAAAGGACTTCCTATCCAGGAATTAACTGTATCCCATGTTACATTATCTGTACGCCTTCTGTATAAAGACCAGTCAGGGGCCTGTTTTACATAAAGGAATGGTGCACAATAAACTCCTTCAATACATGAAGACCAGTATCCGCCAAAATCAGAAGGAAGTTTAAGTTCAAAACCAAGCTGGCCACCAAAACTGTCCGGATAAGATAAGTCTTTAATAAAAGCATATTCGTTCGGAAGTTGAATTTCGTTCATTGCATATAGACCATAAATTCGCAGATTCTTTATAAGGTTTAATTCGAAGGTAATTCCAAGATAAGAACAGCAATGGCTTTCATTATAATAATGATCTTCAGTTAAAGTAGAAAAATCCTTCCAAAATGCAAAAGAATGGAATACCATTGTAGGATTCAGGAATCTGATTTCAAAAGGAGCATTAACAAGAGCTCCTTCCATAATTCCAATTTTTACTTTTTTAAAGAGACGAACATCAAACTCGTGCCAGTATAGAAATTTATTCTTTTCTATTTCTATAATATCCATGGTGTACTTAACATCATGTGAATAAACTGCAAGCTGGAAATATCCATCCGTTTCGAAAGTATTATTATAAATAATACTTCCAGTTTTTGTTTTTCCAATCTGCATTCCCTCTTTTCCTACATTAACGTTTACCCCCCATTTATCAAAGGTAACGCCAAGTGAACCATAAGCAAAGCGTGGGAATAAAAACTCATACTGATCTACACCAAGTGGAATATTTGTAAAATTACCTGGAGCATTTGAATATTTTTTGTTTTTTCCTAAAAAGAAATTACCGCCCAAGGCAAAATATTCAGAAATACCAAGATTAGCTTCTGCAGAAAGTGGATTATTTTTAAAATAATAATTATAGGTCCAGTCAATCTGATCATTTGATTTATAGCAAAGTTCGGGAGCAATTTTAAGTCCTAAACCTGCTTTAAAATAATTGTTTGGAAAAAGAGTTTTTGGTGTATACAAAAAAGAATATATTCTGTCATAAACAATTTTACCTGAATCCGAAAGAAGCTCTCTATCGTATTCATTAAAATACATTTTTATTTCGCCTACAGTAATTGGAGTATTAGTAGAAAAATTACCGATACGTAACTCAGAAGAGAGCGTCATTAAATCCTGATAAACCCAATGCTCACTTTTTATTATCTGTGCATCACCTGAAACCTGAGAAAACAAAAGAAAGTTTGACGAAATCAATATTAAAGCTGCAAAAAATATTTTTTTCATATTAATATTATAATGATTTTCATAATTTATAACAACTTTGACACGTATTTTGTATTGTTACGATAAAATGTTACATAATATAGAAAACATATAGACTCTATAAGTTTTTTAAACTAAAATAGAGGTTATGACTACAAGTGAATTTGATTCTTATTTAACAAAAAATTACCCTAGGACAAGCTCTTTCTTATCTGGACTTGCATTATTTTTTGTTGATGCATTAGTTCTAATTCTTTGCATCGGATTAAGTTTCTTTCTCGTAAATCTTTTTGTACCAACTGATATTAATTTTAAATCATTTATAAATTATTCTATATATATTCCTATTATTCTTCTTTTATTTGCATGTATTGGTCTATACCCGGGAATTATGAATTCACCGACAGAAGAAGTAAAAAGATTCTTTTTTACAACATTATTCAGCTTTGTAGCTATTATTATCACAATTATTTATTCAAAAAATGAAGGCTTAAAATATACAAATATGATTGTAAGAGATAGTGAAGATTTTGCCCTGATTATTGCATTTATTATTTGTATTCCTATGGCAACTATTGCATTACCAGGCTTTCGTGAGTTTGCAAAACATTCATTCTGTCATTTTAAATGGTGGGGTGTACCTGCAGTAATCTACACAGATGGTAACAGTGCTGATTTTATCATCGAAAAACTTCTTAGAAATAAATACTTAGGTTATATTCCGGCTGTTATTATTAATTCAAGTTTTAAAGAACAGGGAACTTTTATGAATATTCCTGTTTTTCCGCCTGATGAAGAAATTCAAAATATAATAAAATCTAGAAAAATTAAACAGGCTGTAATTTGTAACTATCAAAGTGATATGTCTTTTGTAAGAACTTCTTACAGATATACAATATTTGTATCGCAGAATCAGACTTTCTTTACAGCTACTCAACAGTTAAAAGATATTGCAGGAATTATTGCATTTGCTTCTATCCATAATCTTACTTTTAAGGGAAACCTGATTATTAAACGTTTTATGGATGTTACAGCAATTCTTATTACAATGCCAATTGTATTACCGGTAGTAATAATTCTTGCGATTATGACAAAATGTACATCAAAAGGTCCTATTTTTTATGGTCATAAACGTATTGGCAAAAACGGAAAAGAAATTAAATGCTGGAAATTCCGTTCAATGTGTGTAAACTCACAGGAAATTCTTGAACAGATTCTTGCAAATGATCCTGTAAGACGAGCAGAATGGGAAAAGGACAGAAAATTTCAGGATGATCCGCGTGTAACTAAATTCGGTAAATTCCTGCGAAAAACAAGTCTTGATGAATTACCACAACTTTTTAACATTCTTTTTGGTGATATGAGTCTTGTTGGACCTCGACCTGTTACTGAACCTGAATTGGTAAAATATGGAAAATATAAAGATTATGTTCTTTCAGTAGTTCCAGGACTTACCGGACTGTGGCAGGTTTCTGGTCGTTCTGATACGGGATATGAGGAACGTATTTCTTTTGATACTTATTATATTCAAAACTGGTCTATATGGCTTGATATCTGGATTTTAATTAAAACTGTTTGGGTTGTATTAAAAGGAAAAGGTGCATATTAATGAAAAAAATTGCTTTTCTGCTTTCGATTATTCTACTTGCATTTCCACTTGCATCTGAGTCATATATAATTAAAGATTTTGTATTTAATATAGAAGCTGCAGGATTAAAAATTCTTGGCAAAACAAGGCAGGATGCTATATTAAAAGAATATCCGATTGATAGAAAAAAAGTATTTTCATCTTCTGAAGAACTTGAACAATATATTGATGATTATAAAATTAAACTTGAAAGTTCCAGAGCATTCGAATCAATTTTAATTACTCATGAAATCACAACTTCTGATGAAAATGATACAAATGATGTTTATCTGAAAATTGATTTAAAAGATTCACATCATATGCTTGCAATGCCATACCCAAGTTACAGTTCAAGCAATGGACTTTCACTTACTCTCAAGGCCAAAGATACAAACTTTCTTGGAACTTTAAGTCCTATGACTGCTGATATCAAACTTAAATTAAAAGATGGTGATATAACACCTAGTTTTTTTATCAGCTATAACTACCCTTTCAAAATAAAACCGTTCGATGTAGTTTTTATAAATGAATATGAATTAGGATATACAGTCAGTGATGTTTTAGCAGGTTTTAACTGGAAAACTAAAACAGGATTTACCGTATCACTTCCTCTAGATAAAATCACCTTAATTGCAGGCTTTACCCAACTTACGACAGGAAATCTTTTACTCAAAGTATATAATGATTATCCTTATTTTACAGAAAATTTCTTTGTATCATCACCTATTACGATTACCGAATTATCAAATTACACACCTTTAGTTTATACTCCTACTGTTACTTATAACTGGAACTGGGATTTTAATGGTATAAATATAGAAGATGATGGAATATCTAGCCCAGAAGTAATTTTTTCTCATTCACTTACAAATTCTAAATTAGTTTGGAAAAATCATTTTAGAACCGGTTACAGTATAAATCTTACAAATTCTTTCACATATAATCTGCAAAGAAATGATTTTATACCTTTTGTTTCATTTGAAGCAAAAGGCTACTGGAACTACAAAGCAAATGAACAGGATTACTGGGATCGTTATGGTATTTGTGCAGATTTTTATACTTTTGCCTATTTTGATCTTCCAATCAACAAATATACTTATGGTATTGCAATCGGAGAGCGCTTAAGAGGTATTAAAGATACTGAATTTTTTGGTAACACAAGACCATTATCTACAACTTCTGCAGCAATCATGTTAAGCATAGATCTTCCTCATCATATATTTACAACTACTTTCAAAAAAGAAATTCTCAATTTTTCACTTCAATTCTCACCATTCTTTGATATGGCACTCGTATATGATCGTGTTCAGGACCGACTTTTTCATCCTCAAGATGGATATTATTGTGCAGGCCTTGAAATACTTGTATATCCTCTAAAATGGTCAAGCATTACAATCAGAGGAAGTTTAGGAATTGATTTAAAAAATGCAGTAAAATCGCATAACTTCCTTGAAGCAATTTCAAGTAATAAAGAAATATTTATTGGAATAGGCTTACAGTATTAAACTTTTAATTACCCATGTTTTCGAGTTGAAGGACAGCATCACGCTGCCAGTAAACTTCCGGAGTATAACGAGCAATTACTCTTAAAAGTGCTTTTGAGAAATTGTTACTTCCTTTTTCTGCAGCATATTTTGCAAGAATGTTAAAACTTTTCCATGCTGAATTTCTGCTTCCCCACTCAATAACATCATCATACATAGATGCTTCCTGAAAAAATGAAGCGAGACCTTCATATTCGTATGTAGAATTTCTTGAAGTAATTATTTCAATTATTCGCGTAAAACTTGTTATTGCAGCAAGACAAGAAAAATCTAATGCTTTATCAAGCTTTTTAGCATTATAATAGTATTCTGCCAGCTGATTATATGCATTAATTGAATTATATGAATCTGCTCTATACAAATTAAAGAATTTTTCCATTGAATCATTTTTATTATTAGAGATTGTTCCAGTCATTGCTCGTTTTAATGCAGAATCTTTATAATTAATATCTTCAGAAAGAATATTTAATAATCTTACTTCCATTTTTGGAAAGTCATCTTCCAGACGGCTGATATCTGCGAGCATATAAAGTATTTCATATTTCTCATCTGGAATATCAAGAACATCTGCTTTATCTAAAGCCATAAGATAGTATTCTTCTGCAAATTGATATTCACCTTCAAGTTTATAAATATCCCCAATGAGTTTATGAGCTTCTGGAAATGCTGTAGAATTTTCAAGATAGATAAGAAGATTAGTTATTGAATCCTCAAAATAATCTTTACCTTTCTTTTTTAAGTAATAATTTATTATTCCTGCAGTTTCATATTCTTTTCGATTTTCCAGAACTGCTAAAACAGGTTCAAATCTGTCTCCTGCTGCCTGTACTCTTTTAGCGGAAAGTGAGTTTTTAACTGTATTAATCTGATTTTCTATTCTCTGTCTGCGATATAAAATTGCATCTTCAGAATATTTGAGAGCCTTACCATAATCTTGAGCATCCATTGCTTCTATGGCATTTCTATAGGCAACAACACTTTCATCAGTTTTTGTATTTTTTTCTGCAGCAAAAAGACTTAAGCAAATTGAAAATAAAATAAAAATAAATAGAATTTTTTTCATATATTTTTGTTACAGAGTTTTTAACTCTTCCTCAAATACTTTATCGGCATCTTTTGCATCTATCGTTCGTACTATTTTTCCTTTTTTGAAAATTATTGCTTTATCATTTGTTCCTGCAATTCCAAGATCAGCATGACGTCCTTCTCCAGGTCCATTTACTACACAACCCATAACTGCAACTGTTACATCCTTATTCATTGCAAGAAGACGGTTTTGCCAGCGGTCAACAAAAGCATGAACATCAAAACCAATTCGTCCACATCGAGGACAGCTAACAAGTTTTACTCCTCCAGATCGTTTCCCACATTCCTTAAGAATGTTGATTCCAGCAACAACTTCGTTTTCCGGAGAGGAAGAAAGACTAACTCTAATTGTATCTCCAATTCCTTCATTGAGAAGTGTTGAAAATGCAATGCTTGATTTCACAATCCCACCAATAAGGGGGCCTGCTTCTGTAACACCCAGATGAAGCGGATTACTATATTTCTGAGCATAAAAGCGATTACACTGTATAGTTTCGTTAACATCTGAAGACTTCATACTAACTACATACTGATCAAATTTCAGATCTTCAAATATTTCTGCCTCACGGGCTGCTGTTTCACAGAGTCCCTGAGCTCGTGTAATTGAACCTGAAGCTATCTGCTCCTGCAAGTCTTTTGGAAGACTGCCACTGTTTATTCCTATTCTGATTGCGACACCATTTTCACGACAAGCCTCGACTACAGTACGGATGTTTTCAAGAGAACCAATATTTCCTGGGTTTATACGAATAGCAGCAACATTTCCTTTAAGACATTCTAATGCAAGTTTATAATCAAAATGAATATCTGCTACAAGAGGCATAGAAGAACGTTCAGCGAGAAGACAAAGTCCCTGGGCACTGGCAACATCAGGTACTGCAAAACGAACGATGTCGCAGCCAATCATGCTCAATTCATTGAGTTCGCGTAGAATTCTGTCCAGCTTCTCATTATCTGTGGCGAGGTTTGTAATCCCCTCCTTCCACATTGTCTGTACCGAAACAGGATTTCCGCCACCAATCGCAATACTTTTAGTTATTCCCTTTCCGCCAAGATAAACAGTTTTTGTTGTCATAATATTAGTATATCATTTAAATTAAAAGAGTACATGCCTAAAACAAAAAAAATCTGCGGGTCCCAGCAACGGCAAAACTAAAAAAGCAATCTCCCAGGGGCCCATGCTTCTCGATTTTGCTTCGCAAAATCTTGTCGCACCCCTGGGGCCCTCTTTTTTATTTTGCCTGCGTCCCACAGATTTTTTTTGTTTTAGGCAAAAATTAGTTTATCTATATACTAATCTTATGCGATGAGTGAGAATACCATTGCGAAGAGCGCAACTGATTCACAAAGACCAACTACCATGATGTACTGAGCAAAACCTTTTCCTGTTTCACCAAGAGCATCAGAAGCTGCAGCACCTGCTTTTCCCTGTGCAATAGCAGAAAAACACATAGCCAAACCAGATGCAATACCAAGACCAAGAGCAAATCCAGGTGTCATTTCACCAGACATTACCTTTGGTTTCATCGCAATATTCATCAAAAGGAAGCCGTAAATTGTCTGTGTCAAAGGTGCACCAGCAAAAACAGTTAAAATGAATGGAGCCGGCTTGTTATTGATATAACAACGTTTCCAAGCTCCGATTGCTCCCTGTCCGGCAATTCCAATTCCAATTGCTGAACCGATAGCAGCAATACCCATACAAACAGCAGCACCAATGTAACCCCAAAGTTCCATAATTAATCTCCTTATATAAACCGATTCAACGGTTGTTTAATTTTTTGTCATGCTGAACTTGTTTCAGCATTTTTTTCCATAGATTCTGAAACAAGTTCAGCATGTCTATGTATTATTTATCATCCGCAAATGGCTGATACTTTACACCACTCCAGCTCATTCCAATGTGTGTACAGAATTCAAGAGTATTCAATCGTACACCATGAACAATTACTGAAAGCACGTTCAAAATCATGTTCAGGCCATGACCGAACACAAGCAGAACGATTGCAGCTATGAATAATATTGCATGTCCTAAAATCGGACCAGCAAGCGTATTTACAGTATTTGAAATTGCCGCACCCGCAAGACCAACGGCCCACAGACGGATATAAGAAACAATATCACTAAATACATTTACTACTCCAAGAAGAACAGAAATAATATTCTTACAACTTTCAAGAATAGAAGCAATTACATTACCTTCATAATTTGCAAAGATAAAACTCATTACAAAACCTATGGCAATAAGACTTACTTCTATATAACCAACTGGAACAGAACCGATATATCCCAACATTGGGAATACCTGTCCATTTACAACCATTGCAAGTACAACCCAGAACATACCAATTAACTGTAAAAGAGAACCCAAATCACCAATTGCCTTAAGCCCTTTTTTATCACTGATATTTCTGATTGCAGCTTTAATATGAGCCACAGAAAGCTGTACAAGTGCAAGAGAAAAACAGAAAATCTGTAAATTCTGACTCTTTGTAAGTCCAATTGTATTATCAGAAATCCAAGGAACATTCCAAAGAGTATCTTCGTATGCACTTGAAATCCACGGTATAGAAAGCTTTACCAGCTGTTCTGGCAGCATTTCTACAGGGATTCCAAACCATGTACAGGTAACTGCACCCCATACAACAGTGGCCAGAGATACAAGCAGGATTAATCCAAATGCAGCAGGAACATTCTTTCCCGAAAGCTTTGTTTTAATCATCATTAGTAAAACAAATACTGCAACAAGAGCACCATACCCGCCATCTCCAAAAATCATCGCAAAGAAGATTGTAAAGAAGAGCAGGAACCAGCCTGAAATATCAAATTCATGATAACCAGGAACTGTTCCAAGAAAGTCTGTAAGAGGATAAATCAAACTTACAAACTTGTTATTTTTGAGTTTTGTTGGAACTTCTGTGTCCTCATCCTCAGGATCTGCAAAAGCAACGGCCCATTTATTATCTGCACAGTAACGTTTGAATACTTCAAGGTCTGCAGAAGGAAGGTATCCGCTGATCCATGCCAGATCATTTTCTCTTCCATCATTTTCACAAGCCATTCCAGCATTAATATTTTCTAATTCAATGTCACTTTCAAGTGCCTTTTTGAAAGCTGTTACTGCAGGAATAAACTTTGCTTTTTCTTCGTAGAAAGCCTGAATTTCATCAAGTTCTTTCTCATCTTTACGAATCTCTTTTTCAAGAAGACTTGTTGAAATACGTGGAAATGGTACTTCAAAAGCTTCCGGAAGAAGTTTTTCAGGACGACCTTCATCTCCGTTTACAATTAAGAAACGGACTGTTTTTTTGTCGTTATTTACAAGAATTGTCTGAATATCTTTGTCTACTAGATTATACTTGTCAGCATTGATTTCATACAATTTTAATGCAATACCCTTTTCTTTCAGGAATTCTAAATCCTCATTACTAACACTTCCCCACTGAGCAAAGCGGTCAAGTTCTGTAGTATCTGCAGAAATTTCTTCCATGAGTTGTTTCTTACGTTCACTTTTCTGAACAACTTCAGAACAAAGTGCAATAACATCCTCATTAGAAAGTTTTGGTGCATAGCCCTTTTTCTGTTTTGGCAATTTTATTTCGCCAAGAATAGATTCAGTTAGCATTGCATTATTTGAATATTCCTTAAAGGCTGTAAGTTTTTCGCTTGCACCATCTATTTTTTCAAGATGTACAAGACCAATTTTTCTTAAAGCCTTAAGAGCCTCTTCTTTTTCCTTATTGAGAAGGACTACAGAGACTTTTTTCATTGGTTCAATCATTTGCCAGCCTCCTGTTCTTCATCAATTTTTGTCTGCAGCTTTTTCTTAGAAATCTTACTGCGTACTACGGCTGCAACCTGTTCATCACCAAGGTAAACGGTAATCTTTTTAATGTTTGCCTTAGTTTCAGGAATCTTAACCTTTTCGAACAGATTTACACGCTGTGTTGTTGTGCGGAGCTCCTGACTAAGTAAGCGAACCTGCTCATCCAGAACCTCTGCTTCAAGATCTAGTGACAGAGCCTTTTCCATGCGGTCTGCTGCCATATCAATCCACAGCGGAGTTTTATATAAATCGTAGTCACCACGGCCAAAGTCTGCACCTTCATAAACCGGAATTGTTACACCGGCAATATTGCCTACACCCTTTTTTATGTTCTTTACAGTTACCATATCCGGAGTAAAGGCTTCACGCTCACCGAATACGGAAATCCACTGTTCAAACTCTTTTTCAAGGGCTACGCGGGCGGCTCGGACTTCCTTTGCCTTGGCATCTATAGTGCGGATTTCTGTCTGAAGCTGCTGTTTTTTGAGCATGAGGGTTGGAAGATAGCGCTTGTACATTTTAAGCGCATCTTTCTGTACCTTGAGCTCATTTTTTGTCAGCTTGATTTTTGCCATTCAGAACTCCTACTTCTTAGACTTATTCTTAGGCCAGTATTCTTCAATAAGAGATGATTTAAGACCAGTTTCCTCAGGCTCGAAGCAGTCAGAAAGAATCTTCCATCCCAAATCCAGAGCATCTTCCAGAGAAATATTCTTTGAAAGGTCCATCATACCGTCTTCAAACATCTTTCCGTAAACAAGGAGCTTTTCATCCCATTTACTCATATTGAAACCCATTGATTTCTTTTCAAGGGTATCTTTGTAGTTTGAATAAAGACGGATCATACCATCCATAAGGGCACGGTGGTCGTTACGGGTAGATCCGTTTACGTTCTGCTTCAAACGTGAAAGAGAACCGAACGGCTCAATACGTCCACCCTTAAGGTAGTACTGTCCTTCTGTAATGTATCCAGTGTTATCTGGAACCGGATGAGTAACGTCATCACCAGGCATTGTTGTTACAGCAAGAATTGTTACAGAACCTGCACTATCAAAATCTACGGCTTTTTCGTAGCGGGCTGCCAGCTGTGAGTACAAGTCTCCAGGGTAACCACGGTTAGAAGGAACCTGTTCCTGTGTAATGGCAATTTCCTTCATTGAGTCAGCAAAGTTTGTCATATCTGTAAGAAGAACCAGAACGTCTTTTCCCTTAAGGGCAAACTGTTCTGCAACTGCAAGTGAAAGGTCAGGAATCTTCTGACATTCTACGGTTGGGTCTGCGGCTGTATGCATGAACATTACAGTCTTGCTTAAAGAACCACCGTCTTCCAGTGTCTTCTTAAAGTAAAGGTAGTCATCATACTTCAATCCCATACCACCAAGAACGATTACATCAACTTCTGCCTGCATGGCAATGCGGGCAAGCAGCTGGTTGTAAGGTTCACCAGAGATAGAGAAGATTGGAAGCTTCTGAGAAACTACCAGTGTGTTGAACATATCAATCATTGGAATACCGGTACGAATCATACGGCGGGCCATGATACGCTTTGAAGGGTTTACAGAAGGACCTCCAATTGTAACGAGACAGTCTGTGAGGGCTGGTCCGTTATCGCGTGGCTGTGCTGAACCGTTAAAGATACGTCCAAGTAAATCGTCAGAGAAAGAAACTTCCATCTGATGTCCAAGGAACTTAATGTGGTCTCCGGTTGAAATACCGCGTCCGCCGGCAAATACCTGAAGACTTACTACATCACCTTCGATTTTATTTACTTCGGCAAGAGACTTACCAAAGCGTGTTTCAATTTCGGCAAGCTCACCGTATGCAACATTGTCTGCCTTTACGGTAATAACGCTTCCGACGATGGATTCAATCTTACTATATACTTTGTTCATTATTTACCATCCTTGAGCATTGCTGCTACTTCGTCGCGTAATTTTCCATTTGCAGAAGCAAAGTGAGCATCTACATCCTTTTCGGCCTGCTTAAACTTATCACTCTTCCAGAGAGAATAGTTCCAGTCGATAAACTTCTGACGCATCTGGTTGAAGAAGTTTCGTGCTGCATCCTTATCGGCAAGTTCAAAATCAGAACCAAGAACCTTGAGAACTTTTGCGAATGTATACTGCTGGCGTTCAACGCTTACAGCCGCATCAATTTCGTCGAATGAGTTCTGCTGCATATAAACTGCATCAAGGAATTCGCTCTTGAGGTATTCGATGTAGTCTTCGGTTGTTGTACCTTCCTCACCTACTACCTTCATCATCTGGTTTACTTCAACACCGCTAAGGAATACCTTGCGTGCATAAGCTACCCAGTCTTCGCGGATAACTGATTTGTATTTTGACCATGAAATAATAGGGTCAATTGCAGGATACTTACGTGCATCTGAACGTTCACGTGAAAGTCCGTGGAAAGCACCTACTACTTTAAGAGTTGCCTGAGTAACAGGTTCTTCAAAGTTACCACCGGCAGGAGATACTGTACCACCAATTGTTACAGAACCAATGTTACCGTCGCGGAGGCGTACGATACCGGCGCGCTCGTAGAAGGCAGCAATGTAAGATTCGAGGTAAGCAGGGAATGCTTCTTCTCCAGGAATCTCTTCAAGACGTCCAGACATTTCGCGCAAAGCCTGTGCCCAGCGGGAAGTTGAGTCTGCAAGAAGAAGTACGTGCAAGCCCATCTGGCGGTAATATTCAGCAAGTGTAACAGATGTATATACAGATGCTTCGCGGGAAGCAACCGGCATAGAAGATGTGTTACAAATGATGATTGTTCGTTCCATCAAAGAACGACCTGTACGAGGGTCTTTAAGTTCAGGGAACTCTTTAATTGTTTCTACAACTTCACCCGCACGTTCACCGCAGGCAGCGATGATTACGATATCAACGTCGGCGTTACGGGAAGTTGTATGCTGAAGTACTGTCTTACCTGCACCGAAAGGTCCAGGGATACAATAAGTACCACCCTTAGAAACCGGGTAGAAAGTATCGATAAGACGAACCTGAGTTACCATTGGCTCGCTAGGTGCCAAGCGTTCTGCATAGCAGTCTACTGCACGCTTTACAGGCCACTTGAAAGCCATCTTAAGCTTAAAGGTCTTACCCTTTTCATCCTTTACTTCGGCAACTGTATCTTCGATTGTGTATTCACCAGGCTTTGTAACCTTAGTAACTGTATACATGCCAAGCATATCAAAAGGAACAAGTATTTTATGTGTAAAAGGTCCTTCAGGAACTGATCCAATAGAATCACCACGAAGAACTTTATCGCCAACCTTTACACTTGGAGTCCATTCCCATTTTTTATCGCGTGGAAGTGAATCAACATAAACACCACGCTCAAGGAAGAAGCCTGCTTTTTCTGCAACCAGTGGAAGCGGGTTCTGAAGTCCATCGAAGGTCTGGCCAAGAAGTCCAGGTCCAAGTTCTGCACAAAGAAGGTCGCCTACCAAGTCTACCTTATCGCCGGCTTTAATTCCCTGTGTCATTTCGAAAATCTGCATCTGGGCTTTGTTTCCGCGAATACGGATAACTTCACCACGAAGCTTCTTTCCGTCTACATTAACGTAGCCAACTTCATTCATAGAAACTGCGCCATCGAATTCAATCGTGACCATGTTTCCGTTGATGCCGACTACTTTTGCTTTAGTAGTATTTGCCATTATTTATCTCCATCCAAAATCGTATCGTAAATCTTATGATAAGATGCTTTTCCGTTTTCAACCTCAAACTTACGCATTCGCTCAACAAGCATAAGACGAAGGCCGTAGGCATACACTGCATCAATTGAAAAGCCATCCAGAGGACGCAAATCATCAAGCAGACGTAACCTGTATTCATAAAGAAACTGTTCTGCAGAAAGAGGACTATCCATACCAACTGCAGTACGTGCAGCAGAAATTATATCTGCAGTACATCCTGGCGGAAGTGGAACGCTGTCCTTCTTTAATTTTTGCGCACGAATTTGAGCGAGCGCACAACGCAGGTTTCTTTCTTTTTCATACCAAACATCCAGAAAGGCAGAGCCTGTGGAAGTAAGTTCCATAGGCGGAACCAAAGAAAGTCCTTCAAGCACGGCTTTTTCTTCATTGGAAATAAAGCGGCTTGCCAGTTCACGAAATTCTTCTGTGTTCAATGGTAAAGCTGTCTTTCCTTCTGAAGCTGAGATATTTGGTAACTGTGAAACCAAATAATAGTAAGCCACTACTCTGCATCCTCCGCAGCAACTTTCATAAGAGCTGCAACTTTAGGATTGAGGTAAGCAGCAAACATCTCTGCAAGACTTTCTGCTGAATAATCGTAGAATGCGGCACCATTTTTAACACCGATTCTAAAGCCTGCTGTAAGAGTATTGTCTGGCTTAACTTCTAGTCCTTTTTTGATTTCTGCCTTGAGTGAAGTTGTAAGGGATTTTTCAAGAGCCTTTATATCTTTTTCACTTAAAAGAACAGAAAGTTCTGAAGCATCTGAATTCTTAGCCCATGCTTTTACCGTTTCTGGTACAAGCTTAGTAAGAACATCCTTCGAAAGAGCTTTTTCAGTACCTTCCTGAATAAGTCCGTCAAACTCAGCAATCAGAGCATCTTTGAATGAAAGCAACATATTGCGTCCAGCCTGTATAATGGCTTCTTCGCTTGCCTTCTCCATTTTTATTGTCTCTGATTGTGCACTTTTTATAATTTCAGCAGCTTTTGACTGCGCTTCTTCGATTATTGCTTCTGCTTTTTTCTCCGAATCTGCAATAATTTTTGCAGCATCTTTTTCTGCAGCAGCAACGCCGTCCTTCTTGATTTTATCAATCAGTTCTTGCAATTGTACATCCATCAAAGTACCTCACTTATACTAGTCAAGAATAATATAATAATTATACCCCAAATATCCCGTTTTTCAATGAAAAACTTTTATATTGGGGTAAAAATATTTGAGTCTAAATTATTAACATGTTTTGCTGAACTTGTTTCAGCATCTTTTATGATAGATTCCGAAACAAGTTCGGGATGACGAATCCATCACCCTGAACTTAAGTTCAGTACGACACGTTAATGTTTAAGTTATTAAACCTTTAAGCAAATATAATGTATTATTTATTTATTGTAAAGGAATAAACTGTTTTTGCTTTCATTTTTTGACCTGGTTCTAGAATACAGATAGGAAAATCTTTCTGATTTGGTGTATCAGGGAAGCACTGGGTTTCAAGACAGAATGCATCGTGACTATTATAAAGACGACCGTTTTTTCCTATGATTCCTTTTATGTAATTGCCTGTATAGAACTGACATCCTTCCATATTTGTAAATACTGTCATTGCATGACCTGATGAAGGTTCTTTTACAGTACAGAATTCTACAAGATCATTATCATCAAGAGGAAGTCCACAATGAACGTTTGAAGGATCATACATTTCAGTTACATAGCAGTGGTCATAACCGACTCCAACATTTTTGATATCCTTACCAATTTTCTTTTCTTTAGTAAAATCAAAAGGAGTTCCCTTTACATCAAGAAGTTTTCCTGTAGGAATAAGCTTTGGATTCACTTCAAGTCTCTTTTCAGAATTCATCTGCAGTGTATGTTCTCCAATATTACCATTTCCCGCAAGATTGAAATAAGCATGATTAGTAATATTAATCGGTGTTGCTTTATCTGTTTCTGCATTATAGATGCAAGAAAGATTATTATTATCATCAAGAAGATATGTAATTGTAAGTTTTACATTTCCAGGAAATCCCTGTTCACCATCAGGAGAAGTTCTTGTAAAACGAACACCACAAAGCTTTCCGTCATCAATAATCTTTCCCTTCCACATCATTTTATTATAAGAATCAAAGCCGCCATGAAGACAGTTTGAACCATCATTCTTGTCGAGATCATATTTTTTTCCATTAAGTTCGAAGGAAGCTTTTCCGATTCTATTTGCAAAGCGGCCTACAATAGCACCAAAAAACACAGTGCCATTTATAAATCCATCTAAAGTCGAATAACCTAAAACGACATCAGTCTTTTTATTTTTTCCATCATTCAAAATAATGCTTGTAATTGTACAACCGTAATCTGTACATGAAAAAGACATATTGCCGTTTTCAACTGTGTAAAGATGTACTTTGCTTCCATCACTAAGCATACCGAATTTTTGTTTGCTTACTTTCATTCTATTCCTTCCTTTATATTATGAATTGCTTCACTCTACATTTCAATGAAGTAATCTATAGCATATCTATTATAAACTGAACTTCAGAAGCAGGACAAGATAATTCTTGAGCAATATCTTCAACCTGCATTCCCTGATTAAAAAGTTTTTCTACTTTTTCTTTCAGTGAACTGTTGGAGTTCAGATTTTTTACTGAATCTTTAGAATCATCATAAACCTTTGTTACAATAAGTGGAACTTCTTTATAAGCTGCTCCATCCGGAGTAATTACAGTTTCATCTTTTAAAATTGATTTTTCTTCCGGCTCGTCAAATAAAGAGCCCTGTTGAACTGAAGAGTTTTTATTAATTGTATATGCAGCATTTGGATCAATATATGGATTTTTTTTGTTTTTCTGCCCTACCGGTTTTATTTCTGCAAATCTTTCATTTTCTACAAAAGCGGATTTTATTGTTCTTCCCCTTCCTGTTTTTTCTGCCTCGGCAATTGTATCGCGTAGAAGTTTTGTTGCCTCTCTAAATGATTCCATTTTTTTATCCGCTTCATTTAAGAGAGCTCTAAGTCTTCTTGATGATTCATTTATAAGTTCGAGATCTCGGTTTGCATTATTATTTACATCCATAATAACACGATTCATCTGAGACTTTGTTTTTTCTATAATTGCATCAGTTGAAAACAGTTTTTTAAAGCGAACGAGAATTACAACCATTAATATCAGACTGACAAGTGAAATGAAGAGAGCTATATACGCAGCCATTTTTACCTCGTGATATCGATTATAGTTCCAAGATATGAATTGTCGCTTTTAGGAGGTCTTATCTCATTAATATCATCATCTTCTTCTTTATGATTTTGATTTCTCTGTCTATTTCCACCATAAGCACCAGAAGAATTTGAGCCATTCTGATTTACACTGTTTGTATTCGATTTTTCGTTTGATGTCTGCTGAACTTTAGCCGCATTTTCCATATTTCTCTGGATATTACTCTGCTGCTGCATTGCTTCTGTAAGCTGAGCCTGCTGGCTACCCGCCATAGTTTTTGAGACATTAGAAAGCTGTGTGTACATTGTCTGAAGGTCAATCGGCTGAATACCCATCCGGCTGCTCCTCGGCTAATGAAGGTGGTTCATATGGACCACGCTTACTGAAGGCCTTATCGTAAAAGAATGTTACACTCTTAGTATCAATTTTTACTTCATCAAGAACATCACGAATATAAATCTTTACTCCGGCATAAACATCACCCTCAACCTTAACTTTTCCTATTGCTTTAAGGTCTCGTAAATGTTCCTGAATTTTATTTATTTCATCTGTCATTACTTCAAGTTCTTCACTTATCTGTTCGCAGCGTTCCTTGAGAGTCTTGAGTTTTTCTTCTTTTTCCTGAGGAAGCTTTTTACGAAGCTTCTTTTGCTGTTCGAGAGTCTGAATATCGAGATCACAGTTTTCGTATTCTTTGGTACTTTTTGCCTGTTGATTCTGAAGCTCTTCAAGTCTTTTTTTAGCACGAGGATCTACACCAACTTCAAGAATTGTTTCTGTACCACCACCTGGGGAGCCAACTTTACGAGCGCATATTTCCTCTGTTGCCATCAAATGTCCACCAATAATCTGTGCTTTTTTACCTCGAAGCACAATATTTTTCATGGCAGTTACAGTAGAATTTACAATTGAGTCTGATACAATAACGTTTTCTTCAACTTCAACTGTTGTATCATTAATAAATTTAGCCCAGAGTGATTTTCCTGCTTTGATAAATCCTTCACCCTTACCAAATATACCCTGACGTACAATAATATTTCCAGTAGCTTCAAGTCGTGACTTATCGACAATACCGTTAACTTCTATATTAGTAGCTTCAACCTTGTAACCTTCCTGAACATTACCTTTTATAACGACAGTTCCAACAAATTTAACATCGCCGGTTTTTACATTAACGGCATCAAGATACTTAATAGGTTCTACAGTTACTTTGCCGTTTACAAGCATAACTTCACCATCGATTTCAGCCTTAATTGTTACGCCGTCACGGTCGAGTTTAACGTTTGCACCAAGCTGAATCTGAATGTCTTTTCCGTTCTTTGCTTCGAGATATCGGCCAAAAAGGGTTTTTCCACCCTTTCCTCGCTGGGCAGGTATTTTTTGTGCAAGAGGCTGATCTGCAATAACATTCTGAATGTTATTAAGTTTCTTGTAGTCGACATTTCCTTCTTCGTCAACCTGAGCTCTAAGCTTTTTTGGATCAGTTTCAAAATTATATGATATATAGGCATCATGGCCATCAACTGGCATAATTGCCTTTGCAACTTCAAAAGGAACGTCATAAACCGGAGTATCAACAAACTCTTTTATCTTATCTTCTTCGATACACGCTTCAACAACGTCCTGCTGTAAAATTGCACGTTTAATCATATCGAAAGAAGCTTCACTACCACTCATAGAAGGAGGCGAAACAACAATAGAACCTGTCATTTCATCTTTTGTAACTTCAACACCAATTACAACATCACCTGCAGGAACATGCTTAAACTGCCCTACCACACAGTAGTCATTATCTGTACCAGATTTTACGCACTTTTTAACAAGTTCTTCATCAAAGCTAATTGTATCAGGACGTTTAATTTCATCAAGAACATCTTTAACTTCAACTGGAATTCCTTCTCCCAAAGGAAGGATAATCTTGAGCATAATATCAGATTTGAAATGACGAACATAGAAAAGTCCGTCGCGATTTGTAATTTTTGCAGTCTCAGTTTCTTCATCAGTATCGAACAAACCTTCGGAAGTAAGTTTTGTTGATTTTTTTATTGTTGATGGATCCTGATAGACCATTATTTTCCAGGGCTTTTTTCCCAACCCCAAAATTCCATCACTTCCTTTTTCAACAACTTCGTAATGAAGATTAGCAAGTTTAGTATCCAGCTGTACAACGGCATCTGCAAGAGCTTCATCGATAGTATCAGCATTAACCTCCACAAAGTGAAGGTTTTTATCTACCTGAAGAAGCGTATTCATGTCTTCACGAAGTTTTTCCAGCGTTACCATTTTTCAGCCGTTTTTTCCTATTATTAAATAATTCCTTTTCTGAGATTTGTAAGTTTTGCGCGAAGACGAAGATTTGCTTTTGTATGCAGCTGAGAAATACGTGATTCACTTACTTCAAGAACTTCACCAATTTCTTTAAATGTGAGATCTTCGTGATAGTACAAAACAATAACCATCTTTTCTTTCTCAGGGAGTTCGCTGATTGCCTGAGCAATAACTTTCTTGATTTCTTCACGTTCAGCAATTACGTCTGGATTCAAGCTGGAAGGCGACTCAATATTGTTGCCGATTGACATATTGTCATTATCATCACCAGCGTACCATACATCATTAAGAGAAAGTATGCTAGTACCTGAAACCTTCATAACTGTACGATGATATTCATCTTCGCTCATATTAAGAGAACCGGCGATTTCAGAATCTGTTGCAGTACGACCGAGACGAGATTCAAGAGAAACTATGGCATCTTCAATTTCACGTGATTTTTGTCGAACTGAACGTGGAACCCAGTCAATCTGACGAAGTTCATCAAAAATTGCACCACGTATACGAGTAACAGCGTATGTCTTAAATTTAACTCCTTTTGCAGGATCATACTTATTGATTGCATCAAGAAGTCCAAACTGTCCATATCCAACAAGATCATCAAATTCGACAGAAGCAGGAAGCCCGACAGCAACCTTACCGGCTACATATTTTACAAGAGGCATATACTGCCGTATAAATTTATCCCTGAGAGCCGGAGACTTGGTCTTCTTGAATTCTTCCCAAAGATCATCTTCTTCTTTTTCGTCATTAATTGGCATCTATTCTCTTCCTCTTATAAAGAATTTTCATCTGATAAAACAGAACTGATTGCCTTCGCCATAAGCGCGGCATCCTGTATTTCTGCAGGTGCATCATTTCTTTTATGTGAACCTGAAGATGTTACAAATTCTGAACCTGTTCCAGATGCAAGCGCATCATCATCTTCAGAGTTTGAACTTCCACTTTCACTGAAAACAAAGTTTTCCATATCCGGCAGAGTGTCCAAACCGCCTGCTCCAATATTTTCCGAAGGACCAGCACTATTTTCAGAGTTCTGGTTTGCAGCAGCTGCTTCAAAAGGCACAACCGCTTCTTTTCCAGAAAAATTATTAACAGTTTCAAAATTTCTTAATGGAACAAAGCCTTTCGGAGCCTCCTGTTCCGTAGCAGCAGCTTTTCCTGAATTGCGAACATCTGATTCATTAAGCATCTGATGATTTTCACCTACAACAAAATGATTTTCGCTTTCGCTAGGCTTCAGTTCTTCATCCTGAATTGTTATATCAACATTCTGTCCCAAGGCTGACTGCTGGGAAATTCCAGATGAAGAGTCTGCTGTATATTCACCTTGAAAATCGCCATTCGAACCGTCTGAAAGGAATTTGCTGTAGATAAATGAAATTCCAAAACCAAGCACTCCGAACACTAAGGCAAAAATCAAAGCCTTTAATAAAATGGATAAAATTGAAGAATGGGAAAAAAGACCTGAAACGAAGGACAAAATAAATCCGCACGCTACAAACAGTCCGACATATTTTGCGCTTCGCATTTTTCCTCCCAAATATAATTACCCATAAATATTATACACCACTATTTCTTCTTACTCAAGAATTTTTTAAGGAAGCTTGATACCCCCTCATTAAACTCAGGTTCTGTTTTTTCGATACGGCCTACAATATGTTTAAGATATACTGATGGTTTAGAGGTCGGGTTTACAACAATAAAAGGTTTCTGTCTGATTACCGAAGCCTGTACCAGAGGGTCTTCCGGAATACAACCAAGATATTCTATTTTATAACCAAGGAACTGGCCTACAATCGTAATAATTCGTTCAGAAATTCTCTTACCTTCATCTGGAGAATGTACACGGTTTACGATAAGTTTAATATTTACCGTACGGTCAACTATTTCTGTTGTAATAATTTTTATGATTCCATAAGCATCGGTAATGGCAGTAGGCTCTGGTGTAGTTACTACAAAAACTTCATCTGCAGCTGCAACAAATTGAAGGACATTGTTAGCAATACCAGCACCTGTATCTATAATAATAATATCTGCATTACCAAGAGTTGCAAACTGATTTGCAAAATACTCAAGCTCTTCTACACTAAGATTTGCGATTTTTGAAAAACCATTGGCGCCTGCAATAAATTTTATTCCAAATTCTGTATCCATGATAATTTCTTTCATGGTCTTTTTCTTATTGATTACATGCATAAGATTGTACTGAGGCACTATATTCAGAAGAACATTTACATTTGCCATTCCAAGGTCACCATCAATAAGAATAACCTTTTTACCCAGCTGGGCATAAGCAATTGCCATATTTACAGCAAAGTTAGTTTTACCGACTCCACCTTTTCCACTTGTGATTGCGATTATTCGTGTACCATGTTCTTTTTTGATTGCAGCTGTAGCTGAAGTCTTTTTTGTATTTGACTCAGTTTTTGGGCTGCTCTCATTTAACAACTCGCTTAATCCTTCTGCCTGTTCTTCCATAGTTTTCTCCTGAATAACTCCGCCTTAGCGGTCATCTCCAAATTTATCTTCAATATGAATTCTATCTACCTTGAAATTTTCCAGTCTGATAAGAAAATCAATTACATTTGCTTTTGTGATATCCCTTGAAGCTACCTGTCCATGGGTTATATATGAAATAGATTTATGTTTGTCGAACAATACACTTATTACATTTCCAAACTGTTCAGACTCATCACATTTTGTAACTATTACAGATTTATAACCAAAAGGTTCATAGTTTTGCATTATGTTCTGCAGATCACGGGCTTTTGTTCCTGCCGTAAAGGCAAGATAAATATCCGGACTCATTCCTGGAACTTCGAGCAGAAGCTTCATCTGAGCTATATGAGTTGCATCATTAGGGCTGAAACCAGAAGTATCAATAAAAATAGCATCCATATTTGCTCTGTTTTCATCATATAGAGTTTTTAAATCTTCTGCACGTTCTGCTTTATAAACTCTGGACCCCATATGTTTTCCCCAGCGTTCAAGCTGTTCCATAGCGCCAACACGCATAGTATCTGTTGTGATAAAGCAGATTTCAGGTCTATTGCCTTCGTGTGTTGTTGCATAATTTTTTACAAATTGCGCAGCCAGTTTTACAAGAGTAGTTGTTTTTCCAACTCCAGTTGGCCCTACGATAATATATACATGCGGAGGTCTGAACGTAGTATCTTTTGCAACTGAAATAGATTCGCCGATCCAGTCTACAACACGGCGTTCAACAAGATCAAAATTATCAAGTTGCTCTAGAGAAAAATCATTTCGGATTTTTTCTTCAATCATGTTTATATATGAAAATGAAAATTCGTTCTGTTCAAGCATTTCATCGATTCGTTTAATAGATTCATGTTTTTCCTGTGCAGATATAGAAATATTTTTGAGCTGATTACTCATTTCATTTTTCATATCTTCAATCGTTTTGCTCATTTCATTGATTGTTTTATTGAGCATTACATTACTCTGATTCTGAAGAATTGCTTCGCGATTTTTAGCCATCAGCTCTTCTTCAGAATATTTTTCCTGATATGAATAACGTCCACTATCTGGAGAGTAAGATTTTTGATGATTTACAACGTAAGTTACAACAGTTACAGGTTTCTTTTTTAAGTATAAAAAACCGCCGGGACGAAAATCGATTTTTTTATCTGTTATTCTAAAATCCTTTCCATATGTGTTGAACAATTTTTCCTTACACTCTTCGTAGGTTCTGCCGGTAATTGTCTGTTCTATTTCTTCTTCATATGCCATTTTTTTCTCTTTCCTTTCTTACCTGAATTACTCTTCTTCATCACTGATTTCGCATATAATCTCTGGACTTATGCTGGAACCGGCTGCATACATTTCAGTATCACTAAGTACTACTACACCAGGCATTTCTCTTTCTATTGCAGAACGGACTAACTGCCGAACTGCACTAACCGTAATTATAATTGGCTGATAATTCAACTGATTTGCTTTTGCTATTGAAGCACTTACTGCCTTTAACCATCGGCGGCGATCTACAGGATCAAATCCAACATAAGGTTTTGAACCATCTTCAGGATTTACAGCTCTCTCTGCAACCAGCTCAGAAAGCTCCTGAGAAAGTCTCATTACATGGACTTTTTTATTCTCATCTGCATACTGCATACAGATTTGTAAACCAAGAGCATCACGAACCTTCTGTGTCATATCCCATATATTACGTGAAACACCGGCATAGTTAGCCATTGTTTCAAGAATTCGTACATAGTTTCTGATTGAAACTTTTTCTTCGAGAAGATTTTGAAGAACTTTTTCAATAGTACCGTAAGAGATTTTTGCAGTATCAAGAACTTCTGATACAAGTACCGGATTTTTCTGTTTAACAGTATCAAGAATAACAGAAACAGCCTGACGGTCAAGAAGTTCTGCTGCATGATTTCTGATAATTTCTGTAATATGTGTTGAAATTATTGTTGGCGGATCCACAATTACATAACCAGCTCCTTCTGCCTCATTTCTGCGGTCTTCAGGAAGCCAGATTGCATCCATACCAAAAGCAGGATCTTTTGTTTTTTCTCCATCAATTGCTTCTGTAACAGCACCTGTATCAAGACACATTACATAACCTACTCTTACTGAAGAATGACCAGCTTCGATTCCTGCAATCTTGAAACTGTAATCATTAGGTTCAAGAGTCATATTATCCTGAATACGGATTTTTGGAATATCAAGTCCAATATCATGACGAGCTTCTGTACGAATACGTGAAATGCGTTCAAGAAGCTCAGCTCCTTTTTCTTTATCTACAAGAGGAATAAGAGCATAACCAAGTTCAAGAGAAAGAGGATCAAGCATTACGATTGGTTCTTCTTTTGCATTAGCTGCCTGTGAAGAATTTTTTTGTGCACTTTCCTGTTTTGCTGCAATTTCTGCTTTCTGTTTGTCGCGGGTCATATTGAAGCCAATGAAGATTGCAAGAGCACCTACCGGAAGCAAAAGAATCTGTGTGCCACCGCGAAGAGCAAAGCCTGCAACAATAAGAACTCCACCAAGAATTTCATAAATATGTCCATCGCCGGTAAATTCAACCTTAAGCTGCTGATCAAGTGATTCATCAGACTTAGTACCAGTTACGAGTAAACCTGTAGCAAAAGAAATGATTAATGATGGAAGCTGAGATGTAAGACCATCACCTATAGTTAAAGTGGAATAAGTATTAAGAGCATCATTAAAACTCATGTGGTTCATAATCATTCCGACAAGAAAACCACCAATCAGGTTGATTACTGTAATGAAGATTCCAGCCTTAACGTTACCGCTTACAAACTTAGATGAACCGTCCATGTTTGAATAAAAGTCTATATCACGTCTTACAGCTGCTTTGAGTACTTCGGCCTGCTGTTCATCTATAGCACCTGAATTCAAACGGTTATCAATATCAAAAAGCTTCTGGTTCATGGAATCCAAAGAAAAGCGTGCTGCAACTTCTGATACTCGGCCAGCACCTTTTGTTACAACGAGCACCTGAACAACAATCAATATAATAAAGATTACAAAACCAACAACAAGGTTATTACCTGCAACTATACGTGCAAAAGACTTTACCATATCACTTTGATTTGCAAGTGCACCTCCCTGCATTTTTCCTGTAAGAATCAGGCGGGTTGATGAAATATTAATTCCAAGACTAAACATGGTCTGAAACAATATTACACGAGGGAAAGTCTGAAAATCAGAAGGGCGTGGCATTCTGATAACAACAAGAAGAATAATAATTGAAAGAGCAAGATTTAAAATCATGCTTAAATCAATAATAAATTTTGGAATTGGAACAAAAAGAAGGAATACAGCCAATACGACTGCAACAGGCACGGCATTGCCCGTTATAAATTTGAGAATGTTCCCTCTACTTTCGTTTGCCATCAGTCCCCACCCAGCAATCTACTATTTTCGCATATTTTTAAACTTTTCCAAATGTGAATATATTTCAGCCAAAACTGTAAAATATATATCTGGTATTATATCACCAACTTCAACATTTGTATACAATTCTCGTGCAACAGGACGGTTTTCAACTACAGGTACATTATTTTCCTCAGCTATCCGTCTTATCAAAAGTGCCTGATTATCTTCACCTTTTGCATTTACCATTGGTGAACTTGCTACAGTCTGATCATATTTAAGGGCAACCGCAAAATGTGTAGGGTTTGCAATTACAACATCTGATTCAGAAACCGCCTTACGCACATTCTGTGAAAGAAGCTGCCTCTGCATCTGCTGCAGTTTACTTTTGACTTCCGGGTCACCTTCCATTTCCTTGTACTCTTCTTTTACTTCCTGTTTAGTCATTTTCATTTCTTCCATAAAATCATGACGCTGCACAAAATAATCAGGAATAGAAATTGCAAGAAATATTACTGCAACAGTAATTAGAATTTGAGCTGCCATTTTTGCTACCTGTCCAAGAGCACCAGCTACATTTCCATTATCAATAATATCTATTAAAACAAACAAATCTTTTTTAATGTATATATAACCTACAAAGCAGATAACTGCAACTTTTCCAAAAGATTTTGCAACATTAAAAAGTCCTTTTGCAGAGAAAATTGTTTTTTTAAGATATTCACCTATTTTTGGAACTATTTTCGAAAACTTCGGTTCAATAGGTTTAAGGCTGAAAATAAAACCTTTTGTCTGGATGATATTTGCAGCTACACTTGAGATTGCACTGATAAGACCAATCGGGAGAACACATTTTATGAACACATTAAAAAAGGCCGGAAGAAATGCCGGATTTTTTATATCGTAAGTTGAGCATTGGGTAAAATAAAATTTAAAGATTGTAATAATTTCAGAAAACAACCATTTTGCAAGAAATACAATTGTAACCACACAAAGAAGCAGAACAAGAGCTCCACTTATTTCCTGACTTTTTGCAACCCGTCCTTCCTTACGGGCTTTTTCAAGTTTGTACTCGGAAGGTTGTTCGGTACGGCCTTCATCTTCTGCTGCCATAGACTACACACCTCCCGAAATTGATGAAAAAAGATTTTCCAGATCTGAAAAACCTTTTGAAAAAGAACGTACAAAAAAATCAATAATACTTGGCATTGCAACTGCAATAATTGTAAATGCAACCAGAATCATAATTGGAAAACCTTCAGAAAGAAGGTTCATCTGAGGTGCTGCCTTTGTCAGCAGACCTGTACACACAGTAATTAAAAAGAGAGTCCCCATTACAGGAAGTGCAATTACAAGGGCGTCTGCAAAAAGAGATGTGAGTCCACTCATCATAAAACGGGCAATTTTCTCATTGGAAGTTGCTATACTTAAAGCATTAATCGAACTGAAACTTGTTACAAGACCACCAAGAAATAATTTTTGAAACCAGTGTGTCTGCATAAAAACAAGCATAGCAACAAGATTAAAAAACTGTCCCATAAGAGGATTTTCAACCTGTGAAAGGGCATCATAAGAAGAAGCTGCTGAAAGCCCCATCTGAAAAGCAAGGAACTGACCTGCTGCGCTGAAGGCTGCAAAAATAATCGAAATAAAAAAGCCCATTATAATTCCGATTAACGCTTCCCCCACAAGAAGCAGAAAATAAATCATAGAAGAGCTTCCTTCTTCTCCGATGTAGGGAGCATAAACAGAAGTATCCAGACTACCAAATATAAAAAAAGCCATATATCCTGCAATTGCGACTTTTGCAACTCGAGAAGCAGACCTCATAGAAAACATTGGTAGAGTCATAATCAGAGTGAAACACCGAACGAATACAAGGAGATAAACTGGAGCTTTCAGTAAGATACTATCCAGCATAACTCACCTATTTTGCAAAATCCGGAATTCGACCGAACAATTGAATTGTATACTCCCCAAGAGAAGTAAACATTGCTCCACCCAAAAGAGCTATAACCAGAAGAATAACAATAAGCTTAGGTAAAAAAGTAAGAGTCTGCTCCTGAATAGATGTTGTAGCCTGAAAAATTGCAACAACAAGACCAACAATAAGTGCAAGACCTAATACAGGTGCAACAAGAGAAATAACTTCAGTAACTGCTCCTCGCATCAGTGAAATGATTACACCAATTGACATTTCTTTCCTCCCGCCTTACACATTATCTTATTACCGAATTAAACAATTGCTGAGTTAAAAGCCCCCAGCCATCTACAAGAACAAAAAGAATCAGTTTAAATGGCATGGAAATCTGAACAGGTGGCAGCATCATCATACCCATTGCCATGAGGATACTAGCCACAACCATATCTATAATAATAAACGGAATATACAAAATAACACCAATCTTAAACGCAACTGTAAGTTCGTGCAGAATGTAAGATGGAATCAGAATATGAGTTGGAACATCAGCAAGAGTGTTAGGCTTTTCCAACTTAGCCATATTCATAAACATTTTGATATAACTTGTATCGTTAGCCATCTGGCTGTACATAAACATTCTAAGAGGAACTTCTGCTTCGTGATATGCTTCTTCTATTGTAATTTCATTTGCAGAAAGAGGCTTATAAGCATTGTCATAAACTTTTGTAAATGTTGGCCACATTACAAAAATAGTCATAAAAAACGCAATACCATTTAATACAGATGTTGGAGGAACCTGCTGAAGAGAAAGCGCTCGTTTTATGAAGTCCAGTACAATTGAAAACCTGAGAAAACAGGTAACAAGAATTAAAATACTTGGAGCAAGAGTTAGTATTGTAAGCAGTAAAAGAAGTCTTACAGAAAATGCTACCTCCCGGCCGCTTTGTGGTTCTGTAATCTGAATTGCAACATTAGGAACTCCGGAGCCACGGACATTTTGATTCATCTGTGTTGTTCCCTGCGCCGGACTATTTGGAAAATTATTATTTTGACTCTGCGCAAACAAAGGAGTCGTAAATACCGTAAGAAAAACAAGCGTGAGAAGTAAAATGATTTTTTTGATTTTATTCAGCATCATTTTGTCTTTCCCCGCTATTAAATATTTGTTCTACCTGTTGCTCTGTCTCACTGAAAACATTTTTCTGACTTCCCTTTTTTACCAGAAACATATCAAGAACATCTGCGAAAGTTGCCGGCTTTTTTGTATTGTTTTTCTTGTCTGCAGAAAGATTCATTGCCTTGATTAATTCATCATCATGAATTTCTCCAAGCATTGTAATATTATCTTCTGTAACACCAATTAAGTATGCCTTATCAATAAGAGTAATTACCTCTACTGATTTACCAGGTGCAATATTTATATACGCAGCCCTTCTAAGGTATTCATCATCTGTTTTTATAACATTTGTCTTTTTTTTAATAAACCAGAGAACGCCGTAAATTAATCCAACTACAATTATAAGAACTATAATCATACGGATAAACATTCCGATAGTCGAAGGGCCTTTATATGAAGATGCTGGCTGAGAATCTGCTGTAACTTCATCTGTGAGTAGTATTGATTCTTCTGTAATTGTGTTTTCTGTTTCAGTTTTTGATACTGTGTTTTGAGAATATAATGAGAAAACTGCGGTTATACATAAAAGCATAACCGCTATTAATCTTTTTGATTTTTCCAATTATTAAACCCACCCTTTTAAAAATTGGTTATTATTTTGGTGGTTACGATTAGCTCAACCACCTTTATTTATTTAGTTAAGTTCTGTTACGCGCTCCATTGGAGACAGGATTTCAGTTACACGAACACCGAAGTTTTCATCGATGACTACAACCTCACCCTTAGCAATCTTTTTATGGTTAACCAGAATATCTACAGGTTCACCGGCAAGTTTATCAAGCTCGATAATTGTACCTTCACCCATTCCAAGAATATCTTTAATGGTTTTCTTTGTACGACCGAGTTCTACAGTCATTTCCATGAATACGTCCATGATAAGACTGATATTGCCCTGTTCACCGGCATTTAAACCTGCCTGAAGATTAGGATATTGTAACTGCTGAACGTTAGGAACATTCATTCCCATGTTCACGCCCATGTTCTGTGGCATTCCCATTCCCATACCACCCATAGGCATTCCCATACCCATCTGCTGCATTCCACCCATTGGCTGCTGCATACCCATTCCCATATTAGGCATTGCACCACCCATCGGCTGCTGCATTCCCATATTAGGCATTGCACCACCCATTGGAGCCCCGCCAGCTGCTGCGTTCATTCCACCTAAATCAACTGGGGTAAGTCCAGCAGTATCATCAGCTACAGCTCCACCAAGCGCTCTTGTAATACCTTCAGCGGCATCACCACCAAGACATTCCCAGAGTGTATATGCATTTCCGTCATAAGTAAGAGGATAACTTGCAAGAACAAAATCTCCCTGCGGGAACATAATCATAGCCTTTGATTCGTTTAAGGTTTCTGGTGTTCCGTATCCAAGACCTGAAGCATTTCCTTTACTTTCAACTTCTGTAATTTCTGCACTGATATGAGTTGCTACAAATTCTGAAACAACAGAAAGTACCATATCGTCAACTTCTGAAGCTTCTTCAGAACTTACAAGCTGGAAAATTTTAAGTGCAAATTCTGGTGCCATAAGATAAAGATGGCTACCTTTAACACCAGCGTTATAATCAGCATTAATTCCAATTACAACTTCCGGCAATTTAGAAAGCACATGATCTCGGTTAGTCTGTTCAACAACCGGATTTTCACAGGTAAAAGTAACACTAGTAGTTTTATTTATATTCTCTTCGAGCTTCGGCTTAAGAGCGTCTGCCATTGTCTGAAGAGTCGGTATATCAAAATGATATGTAGGACCATTTCCTACGTGACCAGATGAATTTAATCCGTCTATTGCAACACCAGAAAGCAATGCATCAATTTCATCCTGTGAGATAGCACCATCACTCATAAGTATCTTCTCCTTCTACAGAAAGCTCTTCAAACTCGTCTGACTCAACGCTTTCAATCTTTCCTGTAACTTGAACTGCCATTTTTTTACCGACAACACCTGGCTGACAGTAAAACTTTTTTTTATTTCCTACGCTAAGAGTCAGAGGATCTCCGACCTTAACGCTTGAAAGACGCACAACATCACCGCAGCGCAGTGAAAGAACGTCTCGAATAGGTAAATTAATTGTTCCGATTTCAGCTACTACATCCATATCAACGGCGGTAAGCTGCTGCTTAATTGTTCCCAGATACTGAGTTGTTGAACTCTTACGAACAGAAGAGAACCAGAACTGAGATGACAATTTTGAAATAATCGGCTCAAGTACGAGGTAAGGAATACAGAAGTTCATCATTCCTTCCTCATCACCAACCTTAGTTTCCAGAGTTACAAGCACAACCATTTCTGTTGGCGGTACAATCTGGGCGAACTGAGGGTTTGTTTCTATCTGTGCAAAGCGAGGGCGAAGGTCAATTACCTGAGTCCATGCTTCACGGATATTTGCAAGAATACGTACAATAACCGTTTCCATTACTTCCTGTTCGATATCTGTAAGGTCGCGGTTTTTATTTCCTGTTGTGGCACCTCGTCCACCAAAAAGTCGGTCAATCATACAAAAGGTAATTGCCGGGTCAATTTCCAAAACGGCATTTCCCTTCAAAGGATCCATGTTAATTACAGCAAGAGTTGTTGGAGTCGGAATAGAACGGATAAATTCCTCGTAAGTAAGCTGATCTACCGAAGCTACGTGTACGTGAACAAGAGAACGAAGCTGAGCTGAAAGAGAAGTTGTTGTTAAACGCGCAAAGGTCTCGTGCATATTCGAGACCGTACGCAGCTGTTCCTTAGAGAATTTGTCAGGACGCTTAAAGTCGTAAATCTTTATTTTGCGGGCACTATTGACCGGCTTAAAGTCATCAGCTTCGGTATCACCCGAACTAATGGCTGTAAGAAGCTGGTCAATTTCGTCCTGTGACAGAACTTCGTTCATTAAACTCCACCTTTATTTAATTTTGCTCTATTACATCTTTCTGCTGGAAAACAACATCACGGATTCTAGAACTGCTCAAAATCTTATCATTGATTCCGTTTTTAATTTCATTTTCCAAAGCATCTTCGTTATTTGTATTGCGAAGCTCTGCTGCAGTTTTACCACTAAAATAACGGCGCAAAAATGCTTTCAATTCAACTGTACGCTGAGTAATTTCTGTAGAAGTTGCTTTATCATCTTTTTTATAAGCGAGAGCAACATCTACACGTACTGTAGCAGGAGGTTCATCACATGTTGTTGTCTGAATTATTCCCAGAGAAGTATACCAGTCATAAATTTCACGCTGACCAGACACATATTCTTCTGATGTTGGGATTGCTGTTACCTGAGTTGTATTTTTACTTGCGATTTTAACAGTTACAACTACAACTACAACAATAACAATAATTGCAGCGAGTCCGATAATTATCCATTTAAGAAGGCCAGACAAAAGTCCGCCAATACCACGCTTTTTTTCAGGAGCTGAACCTGCACCACCCTCATCGAGGTTGATTTCATCATCGTCTGCCATTTCCCCTCCAGCAAAACTTAAAATATTTTACCACTAAAAGTGCCCTTCGTCTAGGATAATAATATCCACACGCCTGTTGTAAGCACGACCTTCTGCCGTATCATTGGAAAACTTTGGTCTGGTGTCGGAATATCCGGCAACAGAAAAATCATTTTCCCTTACTCCATAATCGGCTAAATAGTGAAGAACATTAACAGCTCTTGTTGCAGAAAGTTCCCAATTGCTGGGAAAAATTGAATTTTCTGCAACCGGAGTAGAATCCGTATGCCCTTCTATACGAAATCTTCTGCCTTTTAATTCATCTGAACGGAAAAAATCTGCCAGACGCAGAAGTGTTTCGCGTGTATCATTTATATTTAATTCAGCACTTCCTTCTTCAAAAAAGTTATCAGAAAGAAGAGTTATGATAAGACCTCGCTCATCACTGGTAATTGTAATTTTGTTTGATTTTACATCGGGTGCAAAAAGACTTACAGCCTTCTTTTTTGCAAGGCCAAGTGATTTTCCTTTTTCAAGAGAAGGAAGTGAGTTTATATTATTTCCTAAATCTGAAAGCTGACCTGCAGACAATGAAAGACCACCAGACGTTGTTTCTGTTTCCTGCATCTGGAGACTTTGTGTAATAGTAGCCATTTGGGTAACATCAACTTCTGAAGGATTATAAAGCATAACGAAGAAGCAGAGCATGAGAGTAATCATGTCACCATAGGTACCAAGCCAGGCGGTTGATGGTTTTTCAGGCTGTTTAGCTTTCTTTCCCATTTTTCTATTTATTCCTTAAAACTAATCCTTCAAAACATCAGCTTCAATAGCTTTTCTTGTAACAGGATCAAGATAAGTAAGAAGTTTCTGAGCCATAATACGTGGGTTTTCACCGGCCTGAATTGCAAGTACACCTTCAATAATCATTTCTTTTGAACGCATTTCCTGTGCATTCTGATTTGCAAGTTTTGTTGAGAACGGAGTAATCAACCAGTTGGCCATCATAGATCCGTACAATGTTGTAATCAAAGCAACGGCCATGTTAGGACCGAGGGAAGATTTATCTTCGAGGTTGTTCAACATACCAATAAGACCAAGTACGGTACCCATCATACCGAAACCCGGTGCGAATCCAGCCCAGGCATTTATAAGACCGATCCATTCCATATGGCGGTTTTCAACCTGAGTCATTTCATTTTCCATGATTGCACGAATAATATTACCGTCGGTACCATCAACTACAAGTCGAAGTCCCATTTTCATAAATGGATCTTCAAGATCATCAAGACCATCTTCCAAAGCAAGAATACCTTCACGTCGGGCTTTTTCAGAAAGGGCCTGCATATTAATTACAATATTCTTTTCACCGAAATCTGGAATCTTAAAAGCTTTTGCCATGATTTTGAACATACCAAGAGCTTTCTTTAAAGGTGACGCGATAAACATGGCGAAGTAAGAACCGCCGATAGTCATGAATACAGACGGGATATCGATAATTCCGCCCAATGTACCACCAGATGTCAATACAGACATGACAATCATGGCTGCACCGCCGACAATACCTAACAAACTCGCTATATCCATTACAAGACCTCTTGTCTTTCAATACCAATATTTCTACGGTATTTAATTATTTTTTCAATTAAATCTTCTGGGGAATTTTTGACAATGATTTTGCGCCCCGACAGCATAGTGAGCGTCAGGTCAGGAGTAGTTTCCATACTTTCAATCATGTGCGGATTCACCCAATATTTTTTCCCATCTAACCGCATTACATCAATCATATGTTTTAATATTACTATAATTATAATCTTTTTTTTGCATATTTCAATTATTATTTTTGCAATATATAGAATTTCGACCTTTTTTTTGATGTTTTTTTGAATATTTTTTAAAAAATTTCATTATAAAAGAAAGAATTCTTTTCAAAATCTCCTCTATTGAGTTATATTATTAAAAAAGGGAGAATATGGAAAACACACCTTTCATTTATGTAATAGAAGACGAAGAATCAATTTCCAAGCTTATAACACTTTATCTTACAAAAGAGAAAATGGATTCCAAAGCATTTTTTAACGCAGAAGATGCTCTAAAAGAAATCAAAAGTGGTAAGCAGCCAAACCTGATTATTCTTGATTTGAATTTACCGGGAATAAGTGGTTTTGATTTTCTTGAAGAATTGAAAAAAATTTTTAACAAAGACCTTCCTTCTGTTATGATTCTTTCTGCAAGAGACACTGATGAAGATATTATAAAGGGACTTAGCTATGGTGCTGATGAGTTTGTAACAAAACCATTTTCACCAGGTGTACTCATGGCCAGAATAAAAGCTAATCTTCGCCGACAAAGTTTTTTCCTCGAAAAAATGGAATCATACATTCAATTCGGACCATACACTCTTCTTTTAGGAAGCTGTGTATTGAAAAAAGATGGTGTAAAAATTTCTCTTTCAACAAAAGAATATGAAGTTCTTGAATATCTGGTAAAAAATGCCGGTCAGGTTATTTCGCCTGAAAAAATTTATCAAAGTGTATGGAAGGTTGAATATGGCGATATTACTGCAGTTGCAGTATATATTCAGCGCCTTAGAAAAAAGATCGAAGATAATCCAGCCGACTGCAAATATATAAAAACAGATTTTGGAAACGGTTATATTTTTTCAGCTGAATGTATAACAAACAAAAACTAATTATATTATGAAAATAAAAAGATAAAGGCCCTTGTTTTACAATTGTTATTCCACACTAACACAGTTCTTCAAGAAAGCGGTTCAAAAACAACATGCCTTCCCGGCTCATAAAATATCTAACCCCACTTCCCTCAACTTTCTGTCTCACACAAAGCCCTTTCTTTTCCCATTTTTCAAAAAGACACAAAAATTTTTCAGGCAGCTCTTTTGAAAAAATTCTTTTAAATTGTGTTTCTTCAAAACCATCAGTCTTTCTAAGTTCCATCATAAAAAACTCAAACTCAGAAATTTCAGAATCGATTTTTTCTTCTGTCTGAACTTCAGAAAGTTTAGCCAAAACAGCAGGATTTATTTTATTACCACTAATAATTTTACCTTCACCGTCAAAATTCCAGAATGAAATATACTTGTTTATATCAGTTGTGTTAGTCCATCTTAACGCAGAAGCATCTGCCTTATATACAGTTCCTGTTCCTCCACTCCCACAACCAAGGTAATCACTATGTGTCCAGTATGCAAGATTATGACGACACTCTTTTCCTTCAAGACAAAAGTTTGAAACTTCGTACCATTTATAGCCCTGGGTTTCAAGATAATCGCGACCATACAACCAGAGTTTATCAGCCTGATCAAAATCATAAACAAGCTTTCCGCTGTTATACTGTTTTCCAAACGGAGTCTCATCTTCTATCGTTAGCGAATAAAGCGAGATGTGAGACGGTTTTATTTTACAAATCTCCTCAAGAGATTTAGTAAGAGTTGTCTCATCATCCCCTGGAAGTCCCGAAATCAAATCTACAGAAAGGTCTCCCTGCCAGTAATTTTTTAAAAGGCTGAGTGCATTTCTATTTGCGTCACAACCTGCCCGTCTGCATGCAGTCTTTAGAGCAAAATCATTCATACTTTGAATTCCACAGGAAATACGATTAACTCCGCAAGACCTTAGATTTTCAAGAAAACCTTCACTTACATCATCAGGATTCACTTCCACTGTAACTTCAACATCTGAAGAAAGTGCAACACATGCTTTTATATGATTAAACAATACCTGAAACTGATTTTCTGTCAGAAGACTTGGAGTTCCCCCTCCAATATAAATTGTTTTAAGATTTGAAATATTATAAAGTTGTATTCTGTAAGAAATCTCATTACAAAGAGCTGCTATATAATCATCGGGCACAGAACCATAAGGTCTGCTGAAAAAATCACAATAAGCACATTTAGAAATACAGAAAGGAATATGAATATAAAGCGAACTTATTTCATTCATCTTTCTATTCACACAGCATCAGAATAATTTAAAATTTCGGAATGGAAAATAACAAAGCAGAATTTTTGCACTTATATCTTCTTTTTTTACAGCACCCCACAAGCGTGAATCATCAGAAGACTTTCTGTTATCAGCAAGTACAAAGTATTCATTATATCCAAGTGTAAATTCATCAAAAGAACCTTTTACACCTATTTCAGTATCCCATTCTGCAGGTGGAACATAAAAAGTTACATTATAAGGATTTTCAACAATTTCAAATTCCGTAAGAAAATGTTTTTCTCCGTCAGGTTTTACATAAAGAACATAATCACGCATATAAATTGTATCACCCGGCATTCCAACAATTCGTCTTATATGAGATTTCGATGAAGGCTGTTCATTATTTTCAAAAATCGAAATCTGTTGGGCTGTAAAAAATCTTACAAACCGCTGCATTTGAGAAAAAATCAGATTAAGTTTTTTTGTATAACGAGGCTTCAAAAGAACTACATCACCCCTCTGATAGTTTCCTGCTACAGGAGATACCAGAACAACAGATTTTTCAGGAATATCTGGAATCATGGAAAGGGCATTCTGGCGTAAAGGATATATTAAATATGAAATTACAATATTAATAAAAATATAAAGACAAATACAAAATAGTATAAAAGAAAATGTTCTTCTGCGTCGTTCTTTTTTTATCTGATATGAAAAAACTTCGATATTGCGATTCAAAACGTTCCCCTCGTTTTTGTTTATTATAAAGTATCAAAAAATCTTATTTCATACAAGTTAGAAACAATTGTATTTATATATGTTCCAGGGCTTCCGCATTATAAACGCTTATCCGTAATGTTGGCGCGAAGGAGCGGGGCGTGGTTCAAAAACACTCTTTTTGTGGCTGCTGCGAAGCGGCAGCAGCCTTACATATTTTTTGACTTCTTGAAAGCAATATCTATATACTTTATAATAAGAAGATATGGCTGACAGAAAGATTATTGCAGAAAACAGAAAGGCTAGATTTGATTATTTTATTGAAGATACTTACGAGTGCGGTATTGTACTTGAAGGTACTGAAGTCAAATCGGTAAAAAACGGAAACATCTCATTTCCTGACGCTTTTGCGGAAATCACAAATGGCGAGGTATGGGTAAAAAACTTTCATATTTCGGAATATTCTTTCTCTTCTATTTTTAATCACGATCCGGACAGGCCTAAAAAACTTTTGCTTCATGCAGAAGAAATAAAAAGACTGACTCGGCGCGTGGACGAAAAAGGCTGCACGCTAATTCCGCTGGATTTTTATCTCAAAGACGGTCGTGTAAAAGTAACACTCGGAGTCTGTAAAGGTAAAAAAATGTACGACAAGCGTGCGGCAATCAAAGACCGTGATGTACAGCGCGATATTCAGAGAGAATTCGCTGGTAAACTGAGAGGTTAAATTGACGGATAAAAAGGATTTATTAAAAAAGTCAGTATTAATATCCATCATTCTCTTTATTTTTTCCGCAGGTCTTTCGGCTCAAAGTTATTTCATTGATTATTATGGTATTGTTTCCACTGAAATTGATGAAAACATGTCTAAAATGACAAGCGATCTATACTATACTCAGCTTACAGAGATTAATAATTTTACCATCGCAGACAAAAGAACAAGTCCAAATCTCAAAAACCGCCCGGATATATCTGTTTTTTCTGAAAATGCCCTGTCATTTTTTACCCTTATCACAAAAGATTCCGATTCAGATAAATGGATTACAACATATTATGTTATAGATAAAGCAAATAATGAAGAACATTCAAAACAAAAAAAATTCGATTCTTTCTATAAAATACTGATGGAACCGAAGGATGTTCTAAGACAGACTATAAAACAGCTTATTGAAAATGACACTTCTGCCAAGACTCTTACTTCACAAGCCTCCTCTGAAGCTCCAGATTTAACAACAACTGATATTTCTTCTACAGAAGAACTTTCCGGCACCTGGACAGGCGAAGACAATATCAGAAAAATTGTTATAATGAGAGGTGGTCGTGGCTTTGTAATCTTTAAAAACGGTGCAACTATGAATATTATCGTTGAACTTTCTGGTGATGAATCAAACAAACAGGTTCTTATAACCCAGAAGGGACACTCAAATGCATCTTTTTATCCTGAACTTCAGCGTTCGGCTGCCTTAACTGCAGCAGTTTCGGCAGAACCAATCAAATGGACACTTACACTTATAAACGGAAATACTTTAAAAGGAATAAAAGAAACTCTTTTACCTGAAGGAAACAGTTATAAACAGGGAACTGTAAGCGTTATCTGGACAAGACTCAATTAAAATACGAATTAAATCTGAGGAAGATCGTATACAGGAATACCAGTGACAATCGGTTTTTTATCTTTACCAAGAACTATATTTCCTGCACTAATATCATATAAAAGGAAAATAATCATAAAAAGAAGAGCAAAGCCAAAACCTACTATTTTGCATACTTTTTCCGGCAAAAATTCAGGTTCTTCATGGCGTAAAACTGAACCTGTATCATACAAAGTTGTCTGAGCCGGACGTAAACCTGTAATTTTAACAAGTTTTTCCCCATCACTTACATAATCAAGCTTATGTGCATAAGAAGCGATAACAGCCCTGTCATTTTGCAAAGCAGCAAGTTCCAGTGCGAGTTCACTGTTAATATTCTGAATTTCAGTAGTTTGTTTACTTATAATACATTTCTGCTCTTCCATTTTATTATAACAATGCAGACTGTTTTGCCCGAATGTCATTGACAGAAGAACGTAAACAAAGGTTCCGAAAAATATTGCCGCCAAATACTTTGCACGATTCATAGATAATTTACTTATCGGCAATAATTTCTGTTTTCTGAAATGAAAATATGTGTTATAATAATAAAAAAGCTGTATTAATTTTTCTCTATTATTTCAGGCTTCTCATGCCGATAATATAAAAGAATATTAATACTCGAAAGAGAGGAGCTATATGAGTAAATCTGATGACAATACAAATGAACTTGAGAGTTACGGTGTTTGGGTCAAAAATACAGCAGAAAATGATAATACTGAAGTGCCCCCCGCAGATACATCGGATGAACTGAACCTTGATGATGGTGGTTTGGATTTACCAGATTTCGACGACTCCGATTTTTCTGATATGTTTAAAGAAGATCCTCAGGAGACTGTTGCAAATAGCCTTGATGATTTTGGAAGCGAAGATGATACAACGCTCAGTACAGATGAACTTGCAAATATTACCGGTGGAGTTCATGTAGAACAGGTTGAAGCACCAGAAGAAAATGTTGAGGCTGCCTTAAATTTTGATGACATTGCCCAAACTGAGAAAACATCAGATGAACCAGATGCTGAAGCTGAAATCTTTACAGAATCAGATGAAATTAATTTTGATGATATAGTTTCTGATACTGAAGCAGGCGAAGAAGCAGAAACATCTGTAGATACTTCAGAATTTGATACAGAAATTCCAACTGAAGAAGTAACTGATTTTGATACTGATATTCCAACTGAAGAAGTAACTGATTTTGATACAGAGATTTCTGGCCAATCAGAAACAGAATTTGAAGAGATTTCAACCGAAGATGAAGAGATTTCTCTTGATGACTTTATGGACGAAGGTTTCTCTGATGAATCAGTAGCATCAGGTAATAACGGTTTCGAGCCAGGAGCTGGACCATCAGCTGCTGCAGCTGCATCTTCTGAAACTGAAGAGCTTTCTCTTGATGATTTTATGGATGGTGATTCTTTTGACTCTGCTCCTGAAGAAGCAAAACAGGAAGAAACTGTAGAAGATGAATCCCCTCTTGATATGGATATCAGTTTTGATGATTCTGCTGATACAGTTGAAACTGAAGACAATTTTTCACTTGATATTTCCGCTGATGACGATGATGACACAGATTACGATACAGAAGAAAGTGAAAGCGTAGAAACTGAAGAAGTTTCAATGGATGACTTTGAATCTAGCTTTACAGCTGAAGAAAGCACTACCCCATCAACAGCAGCATCTTATGAAAATATCAATACAGAGGATGTTGATCTTTCCGACTTTGGTATTGATGCTAATGCAGAAGAAACTCCAATTGTTCAGGATGTAGAAGAAGCTAAAAATAAAGAAAAGGTTATTGATTATGATCTTTCTGTTGGTGATGAAAATACTGCTACAGCACCTGTTGTAAATGAAATTAAATCTGATACTGAAAACACAGATGAACTTGAACAGGTTGTTTCTGAACCAGCGGTTGCAGATGAAAATAAAACAACAGTTGACAATTCACTTCTCCAGCAGATTGTCTCTGAACTTTCTAATCTTAAAGATGAAATGAATAAACTCAAGACAAATCTTGAGGAAATCAAACATGAACCTGCCGTTGCAGCTGGTGTTGCTGCAGCTGCAGCTGCTGCTGAAGTTTCAAATGAAGTAGATATTCCTGAAGAAACAGAAGAAGACAAAGGCGGATTCTTTAGCGGAGACGATGAAGACGATACAATCGCTCTTTCATTTGATGAGCTTGACAACATTATGAATACTGCAGATTTCAGCGATACTGTTGAAGCTGATGAAAATGCAGACGCCACCTCTGATGAAACTTTAGAAACTGAGGCAGAAGTAGAAGAACCAGTTATTGAACAAACTGAAGCTGAATCTCCGGTAATCGAAGAGCCTGTTATTTCTGAAGAAGAGCCTGTTATTGAGGAATCTGTAATTACTGAAGAAGAGCCGATAATCGAAGAAAATCTGGTTGAAATTGAAGCAGAAGAATCTTCAGAAGAACCAGCTATCGAAGAAATTCTAACAGAAGATACAGTTCCTCTTGAAGAGGATAATATCGAAGATGATACTATCATTGAAGAATCAATAATTTCTTCTGAACCTGAAATCTCTGATACACCAGATATTTCAGATTCAACTGAAACAGTAATTGAAAATGCTTTTTCTTCTGATGAAAGTACTAGTATCGAAGACATTGATATTAATGAAGATCAGACTGAAGATTCATTTGATTTTTCAAACGAAAAACTTGAAGAGCCTGAAATTGATGATTTTATTCCAGATGGAAATGATGAACTCTTTGAAGAAGAAGCTCTGCCTGATGAAATCTCAATTCCAAAAGAAGAAGATCTTCTTGTTGAATCAACTGCTTCTGACTTCATGGATTCTGTAAAAGAGACTACTGAGGAAGAAGAACCAGAAGAATTAATACAGGAAGAAAGTATTGATGAAATGGAGCTTGAGCTTCCAGAAGAAAGTGAAGAAGAAGTTATTGAGAATGTTATAACTGTTGAAGCAGATGATGACATTCCAACCGTAGATAAAGTTCTTTCTGAAGAAACAGAACCAGAAGTTGAAGTTGATGCAGAAACAGAGGCTGAGGCTGAAAATGAACCAGAAGTTGAAGAATCTTTCACAAGCGTAGACAGTTTTTCAGAAGAAAATACAATTGAAGAACCTGTAACTGAAGCTCCAGTAGAAACATCTTTTGCAGAAGTTGATAACCTTGACAACACACTTTCTGACAGTAACCTTGCCTATCTTGACAAAACAGATTCTGAGACAGAAACTGCTGCAACAACTGATCTTAAACAGGACATAAAATCTGTTCTTCTTTATATGGATCAGCTTCTTGAAAATCTTCCTGAAGAAAAGATTGTTGAATTTGCAAAGTCAGATGAATTTGTTACTTACAAAAAATTGTTCTCTGAATTAGGATTGTCTTAATATGGGACTTCTTTCACGAGCCAGTACCCTGGATATAAAAGAAAAGATTCAGGGGCTGGCTTTTTCTGATTTTATAATCAAACATTCATTAAAAATCTGCGCTTTACTCGAAAAAAAAGAATCTGATTATTTTGTTAAAAATAGTATAGGTTTTGATGGCAATTCGATTATCTCTGCAATTTCTACAGCAGACTTCTGGAATGGAATCTGTCCTGTATCCAAAAAGATTTATTCTTTTACAAATCAGGATGAAATAAATCCTTTATTGCAATTATTTTCACTTAATATAAAAGACAATATTAAAAACCTTTATATATATAAGAATGAAAAATCTCAGATTTTATTATCAACTGAAATTATTACAAATATAATTGCAGATGATATAGAACTTTTAGATAACAGTTTTCATATTTGCACTATTTCAAATCTAAATTCTTTAATACAAGATAGTTCTGTAGTTTTAAAATTTAATATAGATTATTCTGAAGCAGTAGAAAGTTTTATTACTGCTAAAATGAAATCTGATATAAAAAATAAATCTTATATACAATCAGCATTATTAAATGAAATATATAATCGTTTTATCTGTTATTATAATTCTCCAGATTCGACTGTTTTATCTGGAATAAATACATTAAAAACTGTAATTATCACAGATAAAACATATTCTATTGAATTAATTGCTAATCATTTGATTTTGAATATAAAAGATCTTCTTGAGCATTATGCTGAATTAATAATAATTGATTTTTCTGGAACAGCAGAATCCTGTGCTGAAACTCAAGCTTTTCTCCAGTCATAAAATATCCGGGTGGCCAGACTTTGGAAATAAAGTTTCAAAAAGCAAAAAATGAAGAGCTAACTGCATTAATTGATGGTCACTTTATTCATTCAAACTATGCACCTTCAAAAGAAGCACAGCGATTTGTTGATAATCTGAAACTCCCCTTTTTACCTTCCTGTATCATTATTCTTGAACCAGCCCTTTGTTATGCTGTAGATTTTTTTAAGCAAAAATTTCCTGATATTAAAATTGCTGGTGTAAGATATACTTCACAGTTTTCCGAGTTTGATAAAAAACTTGATTTAGTATTGAATTATTCCGAACAAAATTTTCAAACCCTCCTTGAAAAATCTTTTAATGAAGAAGAACTTCTTACGACATTTTTTGTAAGCTGGCCTGCTTCATCTCAAATTTTTCCCGATATTGAAAAAAAAATTTGGAATGATATAAAAGACACTTTAGAGCGTGCAAAAACTCTTTTAATTACACGTGAATATTTTGAAAAAAAATGGCTTCTAAATTCCTGCCGTTTTATCAGTTCAATTAATAAAATTGCAACTCTTAAACAAATAATTGATAAAGACTGCCTTATTGTATCTTCTGGACCAAGCTTAAAACCTTTCATTAATCTGATAAAAAATAATAGACAAAACTTTTTTATAATATGTCTTTCATCAGCAATTTCTGTTTGTCTGAAAGAAAATATTATTCCTGATATATTTATGTCCACTGATGGCGGTTACTGGGCGGGTGAACACCTAAAAAGAATTTTACATAAAAATAGTATTCCTCTTGCCATACCTTCAGAAGCTTATTGTTCAAAAAAAATTTTACATTCACAGACAATTCTTCCTCTTATTTATGACGATGGATTTTCAAATGAATTAACGATTGCTTCTAAAATTGACTGTTTATATGCTGTGCGAAATGGAACTGTAAGCGGAACTGCACTACTTTTTGCAGCAAAATATTGTAAAAAAAATATTTTTATGTGTGGTCTTGATCTTGCACCTCAAAAAGGCTTTCAACATACGCAACCAAATGAACTTGAAAATAATTCAGCTGTTTTTGACAATCGTATACAGACAAAAGAAAAAAGACTTTCTGCTTCGGGATTTTCAAATACAAGTCTTGATATTTATAGACAATGGTTTAACTCTATAAATCTTTCTCTACAAAATCGTAAAGTTTTCCGTCTCATAGAAAAATCCCAATCCAAAAACAACCTGGGCTGGATACAAGACATAACTGTAAATGAATTTTCGTTCTTTATAAATGAAACTACTGATCCAGATAATGCAGAATACTTTACAGTTACAAGTTTTCAACCAGACAGAAAAAATGCCGCTTTATTATTTTCAAATTACGATTCTGAAAAGTTAAAAAAACAACTTTTCCCACTGGACTATGTGTCTCTTTCTCATAATCCTAATAATATAGAAATAAGAAATAAGATTGAAAAAGAATGGCAGAAACTGCGAAAAAAAGCAGAAGGAATCCTTTATGGGAATATATAAAACTATTGATACCGCAAAAAACGGTATGCTGATTCCAGTTTTTCAAAGCGGAAGAACGATGGAATCCCGTTATAATCCATTAAGGGATGCTGAAAATCTATGTAATACAATTACTACCGAAGCTGGATTTTTCCTTGTAATTGGAATTGGAAGTGGACTTTTTATTCAAACATTAATTGACAAATATCCTTCTGCAAAAATTACAGCAATTGAACTTTTTTCTGAAGATGTTGCTTTTTTAAGACAGCTTGAAACAATCAAAAGTCTCGAAGATAATCAAAACATTATACTTACTGATCTTGATAATCTGCAGAAAACTCTTTTACAAAATTATTTTCCTGCAAAATATGGAGATCTTCAGATTATAGAGCAAAAAGCCTGGCTTAATGAGAATCAGGAAAAAATTCCAGAAATTAAGAATGAAATACAAAAAGCACTTGGAATTATTTCTGCAGATTATTCTGTTCAGGCTCATTTTGGAAAAATCTGGACATCAAATATATTAAATAATGCTAAACTCTATAAATCAACAAAAAAATTTACATTTAATATTTCAAACGAAATAAAATCTAAAACAGCAGTAATAGTTGCAGCAGGGCCATCTCTTGATTCTACTATCAAAACAATATCTCCGAGAGAGAATTTTTATATAATTGCTACAGACACTGCAGGCTCAAGCTTAAAAAAAAGAGGTATTACTCCAGATGTTATAATTTCTATAGACGGTCAGAATGTTTCCTTTAATCATTTTATTCACTCAGCCCCTTCTCCGCTTTATGCTTTTGATTTATGTGCTAACTTTTCTGCAGTTCAACATATTGCTGACAAAAATTCAAAAATTCTTTTTTTCTGTTCAGGACACCCGCTTGCTGAAGCCATTAATTCTTCCTCTGGCTTTCCCCTTCCAAAGTTTTTCTCAGGAGCTGGAACAGTTACAATTACTGCACTTGATTTCGCACTTCAGGCCGGCTTTAGTAAAATACTCATTCTCGGAGCAGATTTTTCTTATATGCATGGAAAAGCTTATACTTCTGGCACATATCTTGAAACTCTTTATCAAAAAGATTCAAACAAACTGTATACTGCTGAAAAACTCTATTCAAAATTAATGTATAGAACTTCCCTTATTCAAATTTCAAATAATTGCTTTACAACAAGTGTCCTTGAAGCATATAAAATGTCGCTGGAAAAATATCTTAATATGAAAGGTATTAAGTTTTTTAAGAAAAATGACATTTATGAAATATCTGCAGATTCAAACAGTCTTAATCAGATTAAAATACTATCATCCACCCAAGATCTTTTTAATAATTTTATTAAAAAGTTTATTTCTTCAAATCCAGAAGAAACTGAAACATTATTACTGCCTTATTTAGCATGGCTTCGTCATAATGAAAAATTTAAAAAGTCATCATATAAAGAATTACTTAAACTTGCTTTCGATTCAATTGTAAGTTATAATATATAGAATGAAAAACCGATTTATTGTTGTTTATACCGTCTTTGCTGCGGCTGTATTTATTTTTTCATTGTCTTTTTTCGGATTCAATCTATATAGAGAGTATTCAGCTAACGTAGAAAAATCAGAAGACAAATACAAAACACTTGTTAGTGATATCCGTAATTTAAGTTTTAATCAGGCACAGAATAATTCGCTCTACTCTAAAGGCATAAAAGATGCTGTTGGAGATACTGGAGCTTATGCCTTCATTCAGGTTCGCCGTTATGGAGAAACAGTTGTTTATTATCCTTCTGGAAAATTAAAAGAAGAAACTGTTTCAAAGCTCACTAAATCCTTTACAAAAGAAATTATTGTTAATACTGAACCAATTCTTATAGAATGTAATATTTATCTTATTCGTCCTGATTCAATATTTTATTATGCACGAGTTTCTTTCCTGATGATTCTCATCATTACAATCATTACAATTATAATGATTATCTATCTTAACCTTTCAGAACAAACTTCTGATGTTATTTATTTAACTGAAGAAGCAATAGAAGAAAATGAAAATGATGATAATCTCGCATTAAATGCTGAAGAAGATAAAGTTTCAGAAGATACGAATGAGACTAAAGAAGATTCAATTACAAGTGAAAATAATTCAGAAAACGAAATTATAGTTGAAGACACAGGCGATTTTGACAACTTAAATACTAAATCTGAAGAGAGTGAAGAAAATGAACATAAGCTTGCAGAAGTAACTCCTGAAGAAGTCAAGGCAATTCTTTCTGAGCCTCTTACTGACCAAGAGACACAAAAAGAAGAGACTGTTACTGAACCAGCAAAACTTCCTGTAGATGAAGTTGCTCCTGCTCAAACAGATATTCCTCCATCAGGTTTATTTGATCCTGAAACAGGAATTGGCTGGGAATCATATCTGCTTACAAGACTTAATAATGAAATTGACAGAGCAACTGCTTCTGAAATTGATCTTTCACTTTTCGTAGTAAAACTTCCTGAAGTCGATATGAAAAGTGAAATTTTTAAAAATGTCTGTAATTATCTTGCTATTCAATTCCAGTTTAAGGATCTTCTTTTTGAACACAAAAACGACAGCATTATTGCAATCAAAATCAGTATGAATGTTGATGAAGCCCTTAATCTTGCAGACAAACTTTACAGTGATATTTGCAATATTCTTAATAATAGAAACTGCCGTATAGGTATATCTTCTCGTTCTATCAGAATGGTAACCGGAGAAAGACTTATTCTTGAAGCAGAACAGTCAATTGAACACACTGATGCAAACTCCCCTGTAATTGCTTTCCGAGTTGATTCAGAAAAATATCGTCAGCTTATGGAACAGAATTAATTTAATTGATTAGTTTTCATCAGAAGCAGATTCTAAATTTTCATTTTCAGCGTCTAAATCTGTTTCTGATAATTCTGTTTCATTAAGTTCTTCAGAAACAAGTTCATCTTTTATTTTCATTAATGCCTTATATTTTTCTTCAAAAACATTAAGATTTTTATTATCAGGATATTCTTCTTTTAGTGCATCATAGGCATTTAGAAATTTCAAAGAATATTTTTTTTCAAATTTCTTTTCTTGAGTTGCTAAAAGTGCAAGATAGTTTTCAAGATAATCCTGATTTTTTGGTTGTTCTTCCAGCAATGCTTCATAAATCTTTGATGCATTTTTGAAATCTCCCTGCATTGAATAAATATATGCAAGGCTTGCTTTTAATGAAGCATTTTCAGGATCCCGATCAAGAAGCTTTTTATACATTGGAAGCGCATCATTCCACTTTGATTGAAATACATGACACTTAGCAAGCTGGTAAAAAGAAGCCCAATACTGATCCTTTTTGCGCATTGCAAGTTCATAATATTCAGCTGCTTTATCATAGTTTTCAAGTTTATAGTAAGAATCTCCCAGAGTATAATATTCAACATAAATATTACGTATTTTTGCAGCCCCCTGCCCCGGTACCGGAACAGAAAGACTTATTGATGTACAAGAGAAAAATAATAAACTAAAGGCTGTAAATAGTATGTAAACGCTTTTTTTAGCCAAGAACAACTTTTTCAATTTCATAAAGCTGAGATTTATAAAGTCCTGAAATATTATGTCCATAATCTGCAATTAGCTGAATCATGTTACGAGGTGCATCTTTTGTATCGCAACCATTAAGACGGTCACCGGCATCACCCAGACCAGGCATAATATAAGCCTTTTCGTTCATAACAGGATCCATCCAGAGTGTATAGCAGGTACAGTTTTCAAGAGCACGTGTAACACGAATACTACCTTTAAGAGTAGAAATAGTATTAAAGAATGCAATTGATTTTGGTTTTACACCCTGACTCTGAAGATACTTTACAACAGTTACAAGAGATCCGCCGGTAGCATTCATTGGATCTGCAAAAATCAAATCCTTGCCATCAAGCTGTTCAAGATTAAAGAAGGACTTATTTAGGTCCATAATGTATTCCATATCAGCTTCGTTTTTAGTATCGTTACGACTGATTTTGAAAAGTGCAAAAGGAGTTTTGTATCCGTGGCTTGAGTATTCCTGGATTTCCTTTGACATAATCATACTTGGAAGAAGAGCTCCTCGCAGCATTACACACATTACAGTGTTTTCGATTTTGTGGTCGATGTCTGGAATCTTGTGAACTGCATAGTTCTGTACAGGAAAGGTTACAGGAGTCTTTACAACAATGTGTCCTTTTTTGTCTGAATGCTGGTCTGTATAAGCCATGCGGAAAAGCATTTCATAAGCACGCTGGCTGTAATACATAAATTCCTGATGATCTGTACGTTCATCACGGAGTTTTGATATTACACGAGAGCATTCAGCATGGGCACCTTCTTCTGTTACAAAAGAATAAACTTTAATGGCAGGATGCTTAGCACAGATTTTCTGCATTTCATGTCCAAGCTTATCATAGCCTTCAATAATCTTAGCTTCATCTTTCGGCTCAAATGATTTCATAGTTTCCTTGAACATTACTTCAAGATTCTTCAAATCATTCATATCTTCTGAAGTAAGATATCCGTCCAAATCTTCTGCTTTAAGAATAATCTTGTTTTCATCTGCCATTTTGTATTTCCCCCTGTGGTGATTGAACTCGTCGAAACCACCTGATTTTTTATAATGATAACAGTTTATACAACTGCTGTTTATCCATTCTTATATCATGAATTATTAATTCACTGTTTCCTATAATCTCTTCCTGAGAATTAGTAAGTCCAAATGCTAAAACTAACAGAGTCTTTCCGGCTTTCAGAAAAGTTCCATTTTTAAATCTGAAGTCAAGAGTAAGCAGGTATTGATTAGGATGCTTTAGATCTGTCTTAAAACTACCCTTCACATCAATAAGCTTAAGATCCAGCTGAGCTCCTGTGAGAATTGTCAGGAAGGATTGTGGTTTATTTGCAAAGAATCTTATTTCTGTTTCAGCATCTTTAAGATATGATGTCAGGTCTATATTAAGATCACTATAAAGTTCAGTTGTATCATCAGCAGGAAGTTTTGAAAGAGAATCATATTTATCAAGCATTCCTTCAATATTTCTTCCTATACAGGCTATCTTATCTGAAGGAAATGTCATTTCTATCTGACTGCTGTAAACTTTATAACTTAAAATACTTTCAGGTGGAGTGTAATCAGAAATTACAAAACCTTTTTTAGCATTAAGAACTTTTGGAAGAAATTTCTGAGGAATATTTCCATCAATTGAAGCCTGAACTTCAGTTCCGTGACGTGAACGATTAAGACCGCAGTAAACTTTGTTTACGCGATCTGCAATCATTTTTGCATCTGAATCAGAACCTTCCGGATAAAAACCTGTAATAATTCTTTCAATTAAAACATTATCTGCAGCTTTTGGAATTGCAATATAAAATGAGCTTTCTGCATCTATAAGTTCAAGAGGATCAACAGGTCTTCCTCCTGCAGGCACTGATTTACAGCCCACGATAAGGAGTAGAAAAAGAATAGATGCTGAACCCTGAACTCGTTTCAGGGCAGCATGACGGAAAAAGTTAAGCTTTTTCAATCTTGAAACTCCATTTTTTATCATCAGCTTCAACTTCGTGTGCACCTGTGAGACCTGCGTTCCAGCTTGCCTTTGCGGCAAGAGTTTCGCCGGAAATAAAGTCTGCAAACATCTTGAATGCTGCTTCAAGGTCGGCATCTCCGCCAAGCTCAAGAATAATTCTGTCGGTTACATTATAGCCGTTTTCCTTACGCTGGTTCTGAATACCGCGGATAAGGTCACGAACATAACCTTCTTTTTTAAGTTCGTCTGTAATCTTTGAATCCAGGCCGACTGTAAGAGTTCCGTCGTTGAGAACCTTAAGGTCATCCTTTTCAAAGCGTTCAACAATAACCTTTTCTTCGTCGAGTTCTACAGTCTTACCTGCAACGTCGATGCTGAGTTTAGTTCCGTCGAGAATTGACTGAATCTGCTCGCTTGTAAGAGTTGCGATAATTCCTGCAGCCTGCTTCATAAGAGGTCCGAGTTCCTTACCAAGAACCTTGAAGTTTGCCTTAGCCTTGTATTCAACAAGCTCGTCTTCGCGGTCATGGAATTCAACTTTCTTAACGTTGAGTTCTTCTGCAATTGTATCCTGCATTTCTGAGAGTACAGTTTTTTCACTTGGGTTACGAGTTACCAAAGCTACGCTTGCAAGTGGCTGGCGGTTCTTTAGGTTGAACTGATTGCGAAGGCTATGTCCCATAGAAACTGCCTTCTGTATTGTTGCCATCTTGAACTCAAGCTCTTCGTTAATCCATGCCTTGTTAGGTACAGGATAGTCGCAGAGGTGGACAGATTCCTTATCGCTGTCGAGCTTGAGGTTCTGATACATTTCTTCTGTAATAAACGGAACAAATGGAGCTGCAACAGTTGCAAGAGTCTTAAGAGCAATATAGAGAGCTTCATATGCCTCTGCCTTGTCACTGTCGTTTTCTGACTTCCAGAAGCGTCGGCGGCTGCGGCGGATATACCAGTTATTAAGTTCATCAATGAATTTTACAATCGGGTCGATAGAGCCAGACAAGTCGTAAGCATCCAGAGCACCTGAAACTTCCTTAATAAGATTCTGAGTAATAGACAAGAGCCATGCATCCAGAGGATTTGATGGAGTCTTGTTATCAAAAAGGTGTCCTGTAGGGGAAGCATTATCGATATTTGCATAAGTTACAAAGAAGGAATAAGAGTTCCACCATGGGATTATGATAGACTTAAGGACATCGCGAACACCTGCGTCTGAGTAGCGGATTTCATCAGCCTTAACTACTGCTGAGTGCATAAGAAAGAGGCGGATTGCATCTGCACCAAACTTGTTGATTGCTTCAACAGGGTCTGTGTAGTTGCGAAGTGACTTAGACATCTTTCGTCCGTCTTCTGCAAGTACGATTCCGTTTACGATACAGTTTTCAAAGGCAGGCTTGTCGAAAAGTTGGGCCGCAAGAACTGTAAGTGTATAGAACCAGCCACGAGTCTGGTCAAGACCTTCTGAGATGAAGTTTGCAGGGAAGTTAGCTTCGAACTTCTCTTTATTTTCAAACGGATAATGTACCTGAGCGTATGGCATAGATCCAGATTCAAACCAGCAGTCAAATACTTCCGGAATACGGCGCATTGTGCCCTTTCCACACTTAGGACACTTGAATGTAATCTTATCAACATACTGCTTGTGAAGGTCTTCAGGATAAGTTCCGCTGAGGTCCTTAAGCTCCTGGCGGCTTCCTACACAGAGAGTATGTTTACAGTCAGGGTCATCACAACGCCAGATTGGAATCGGGTTACCCCAGTAGCGGTTACGGCTTACTGCCCAGTCGCGAGCCCCTGCAAGCCACTTTCCAAAACGGCCTTCCTTAATATGTGCAGGCTGCCAGTTGATTTTGCTGTTAGCCTTAAGAAGTACATCGTGATAATCAGCTACCTTAACAAACCAGCTTCCAATTCCGCGGTAAATCAATGGAGAACCACAGCGCCAGCAGTGAGGATATGAGTGAACAATAGAATCACGTTTTACAAGTTTACCCTCATCCTTAAGGCGCTTCATAATATCTTTATCTGCATCCTTTACAAAGAGGCCCTGGTAGTCAGGAACTTCTTTTGTAAACTTACATTCAGCATCGATTGGCTCAACGTTTGGAACGCCTGAACCACGGAATACCTTATTATCTTCTTCACCAAAGGCTGGTGCAATATGTACGATACCTGTACCGTCTTCTGTAGAAACGTAAGCAGCATTGAACATGCGGAAAGCACCCTTTTCGCACTTCTGGCCACTCATTTCTTCGCAAACTTTTGGATCTTTTAGATTCTTAAAATATGGGAAAAGAGGTTCATATTCAGCATCAATAAAATCAGCACCCTTTTGGCGGTAGATGATTTCGTAACCGGCTTCATCTTTATAGTAAGCAGACAAGCGGGCTTCAGCAAAAATGTAGTAGTCACCGCTTTCCTTATCCAAAATCTTTACATAATCAATATCAGGCCCCATACAAAGACCAAGGTTTGATGGCAAGGTCCATGGAGTTGTTGTCCAAGCAAGGAAGTAAGTTTTTCCGTTTGCCATGTCAGGGTCGTTTACACCTGCCGGTGCCTTAGTAATCTTAAAGCGAACAGTTACAGTCTGATCCTGAACATCCTTATAGCCCTGAGCAAGTTCGTGAGTCGAAAGAACAGTAGAACAGCGTGGACAGTAAGGAAGAATATATTTTCCTTCGTAGATTAAGCCCTTATCCCAGAGAGTTTTTGCAACCCACCAGATAGACTCCATGAACTCAGGATTCATTGTCTTGTAGTCATTATCAAAATCTACCCAGCGGCCCATACGGGTAATTGTTGTGCGCCATTCAGAAGTATACTTCAAAACCGAAGCGCGGCAGGCATCATTAAATTTGTCGATACCGAGGGCTTCAATTTCGTGCTTAGAGTTAAGACCAAGCTCTTTTTCAATCAGGTTTTCAACAGGAAGACCGTGACAGTCCCAGCCGAAGCGGCGCTCAACGCGTTTTCCCTTCATTGTCTGGTAGCGTGGAATAATATCTTTAATGGTTGATGGAATAAAATGTCCGAAGTGTGGGAGACCTGTAGCAAACGGAGGGCCATCATAAAATACGAAATCCTCTGCCCCTTCTCTCTGGCTAACTGACTTTTTGAAGATGTCATTATCCTGCCAGAATTTTAATACTTCTTCTTCCTGTTTAGGAAAGTCAACTTTTGGATCAACCGGTTTAAAACTCATGTATATGTCCTTTTAATAAGTGATATTATTAATAATCTTCTTATTATGACATAAAAAGCGATTTTATTCTATAACATTACAAAAATTACTCTCTAGAAGAAACTTCTTATATTTGCTAAACTTTTTATATTATGAAGAGATATTTATCATTTTTTTTATTTTTTCTGGCTTTCACTTTTTCATTAAGCGCAGCCGAATTATCAGACTCTGATTCTGCATTAATTTATAAAACTCTTGATGCAAGATTAAAAACAAGACTTTTTGAAACTCCAGATGAAGCAATTTCTTTTCTTAATAATTTCAAATCAGAAATTATAAATGATAAGGATTATAATTCAGCAGGCAAAGAAGCCAAGATTATCTCTGAAAACATGATTGCTCTTGAACGATACAATTATATGTATGCTAAAGATATTAATTCAAAAGAGCTAAAGCCTTATATCATTGAACAGTATGAAAAAATAGAAGCATTTCAAAAGGCAAATGAAAAACAGGAGTTTTCACCCTGGTTTGTTCTAAGCTCTGGCGATGTAATCAATTCTTCGATGCAGTTTATTCCGCAGGGAACAGCTATTAAGCTTGGACTTAAAGAAAAAGATGATTATGACAAGGTGGTTAAAAAATATCCATCTTTAGCATTTGGAAGAATAAACCGTGCATTATGGTACTATTTTGCCCCTGCCATTGGTGGAGGAAGCAAAAATGTCGCAAAAGAAGATTTTGAAAATGCAGTAAAAAACGCATCCTGCAACTATGAAAAGTTTTATTCGCGAATATATCTTTCACAGGTTTATTTTGATGAAGGAAAAAAAGAAGAATGCAAAAAACTTTTATCTGAATGTGATGAAATTCTTCCTGGAAATTTTTATACACCATTTATAAAAATTCTAAATGACAATAATTATTCTCTGATGTATTATGTAATTAACAGAGAAAAAGTTGATAAAAAACTTGGACTTTAGTAAAATTTCTTTTTACTTGTCTTTACATTATAAAAATGTTAAAATTAATGCTAGATTTTTAAGGATTTAACATGAACAAACAAAAGGAAATACCAATCTGTTTTGCAACTGATGATAATTATGTTCCATTTTTATCAGTTGCTATTGCCTCTCTTCTTGATAATTCATCAGTAGAAAATTATTACAGGATTTTTATTCTTATTACTCAGCTTAAGGATGAAAATATTAATAAAATCAAAAAGCTTGAAAAACCAAATTCTTCTATAGAGTTTATTTCCCTAGCAAAAGAACTTGATAAAATTCAAGACATGTTCCATCTTCGAGATTATTATTCTAAGGAAACTTATTATAGAATCTTTATTCCAAATCTTTTTCCCCAATATAAAAAGATTCTTTATCTGGATTGTGATATTACAGTTATTGGTGACATAAGCGAGCTTTATAATACTCATATTCACGGATTTTATGTAGGTGCGGCTCAGGAAGAAGTTATGCAGACCTATGAGGTTTTTGGTAATTACGTAGAAAAAGCTGTCGGTATTGATCGCAAAAATTACTTTAATGCAGGTATTCTTCTTATCAATTGCCGACGCTGGAGAAATAAATTTATTGCAGAAAAATTTGTTGACTTATTGAAAAGATATAAATTCCGTGTTGTACAGGATGAAGACTATTTGAATGTACTTTGTAAAGGCCATGTAAGAAGTATTTCACTTGGCTGGAATAAGACAGCTTATAAAAATGATGCTTTTGACGACAAAGATCTTCGCCTTATCCACTGGAAAATAAACTGGCGCCCATGGAAATATAAAAATGTTCTTTACGAAGAATATTTCTGGAAATATGCTAAGATGACTGATTTTTATGATCAGCTTATTCAGATGAGAGATTCCAGAACTCAGGAAGATTTTGAAAAAGATGAACTTCTTATGAAGAATCTTGAAAAAATGGCTGAAGAAGATGCAAATGATCCAAATAACTACCATAACACACAGGGAAAAACCGGAAGTGTCTGGTGGCTTTTTGATAAACTTATGAATTTTATCAGAATCAGAAAGCTTTTACACATAAAAGCATATAAAACAAAAAGAAAATGAGCGAATTAAATAACGAAATAAAAGTAGAAAAAAATCCTCAAAGACTCGCTGTTCTTAAAAGAATAGAGGAATATGAAAAAAAAGGCTGGTGGTCAAAGGATGTAGAAGAAGACCCCCCGACTATTCCTCTTACTCCAGACAAGGTTGATTATTTAAATAAAAAATTTAAAAACAAAATTGCAACTTTCTTTGTTAATAAAGGCGCAAAAAGATTTATCAATAATCTTGTAAAAAACAAGCAGATGATTATTAAGGAAATCAAAGGCATTGAGAACTTTGAAGCTGTAAAAGATACCGGCGTAATCATTACCTGTAATCACTTTAATGCATTTGATAACTTTGCTATTCATTATGCTCTTTTTCCATATATGTATAACAGAAGCGGCAAAGTTCTTTATAAAGTTATCCGCGAAGGAAATTATACAAACTTTCCAGGGCTTTACGGCTTTTTCTTCCGCCACTGTAATACACTTCCATTGAGTGCAAATTTTTCAACAATGAAAAATTTTATGAAAGCCATGAAGATTCTGCTTGAACGCGGAGAGAAGGTTCTTGTTTATGCTGAACAGGGAATGTGGTGGAATTACAGAAAACCTCGCCCTCTTACTGCTGGTGCTTTTAAATTTGCCGTAGAATCAAATGTTCCAGTTCTTCCTATTTTTATCACAATGGAAGATTCAGATTTGATTGATGGTGACGGATTTCCGGTACAGAAATATACAATTAATATTCTTCCTTCAATTTATGCTGATCCTTCAAAAAATTCAAAAGAAAATATCGAAGAAATGAAAAATAAAAATTATGAAGCCTGGGTTAAAGTATACGAGGATTTCTACAAGACACCTCTCGTTTATTCTACAGAAAATGAGGCTGATTAATGAAGCATCCGGACATAATCTATTATAAAGATGAGATTAACGATGAATTTGCCGGAGACAACCTGGTTCCAAGAAAAATTGATGAAACTTACTGGTATGGTGATAATTCTCTTTATTTCAAATTCATGCGCCTTTTCTGGTACAGAATTTTTGCACATCCTCCAGCAATTGCTTTTCTGCTTTTTAAGTATCATCATAAAATTGTAAACCGTAAGGTTCTAAAACCTTATAAAAAGCAGACGATCTTTGTTTTTGCAAATCATACAAACAATATTTCAGATGCACTGATTCCAACTCTCGTAAGCTTTCCTCATTCTACCTATATTGTGGTAAACGCCAATAACGTTTCTATTCCAGGGCTTAGAAGAATTACTCATTTTCTTGGTGCGCTTCCATTGCCTGATAATATGGCTGCAACAAAAAATTTCATGAATACCCTAAAACTACGTGTCAGCGAAGGAGCTTCTATTATGATTTATCCGGAAGCACATATATGGCCATTTTATACAAAAATCAGACCTTTTACAGATTCATCTTTCCGCTACCCTATTCAGTATGGATGTCCTGTATTCTGTTTTACAAACACTTATCAAAAACGAAGATTTTCAAAGACTCCACGTATTGTTACTTATGTTGACGGTCCTTTTTTTCCGAATGAAAATCTTGACCGAAAAGAAAAACAGGCTGATTTGCGAAATCGTGTTTATGAAGCAATGTGTGAAAGAAGCAAAATGAATAATGTTGAGCTTATTAAATACGTTAAGGCAACTGACAACGACAAGGAGAACTAATTAATGCGTAACATAATATTCTGCGGAAACTCTAAAGTTTTTGATGGTGTTCTCACCTGTATGCTTTCAATTTTTAAACGTACTGAAACAAAAGAAGCTTTTGAAATTACAATTCTTACAATGGACGTTTCCCATCTTAATCCCGCTTATACTGCAATTGATGATAAGATGATTTCTTTTCTTGATAATGTTGCAAAAAAATATAACCCTGAAAATATTGTTCGTAAAATTGAAGTGACAGATATTTATAAAAAAGAATTTTCCAACAGTCCAAATGAACAGTGTTATTGTTCACCCTATACATTGATTCGGCTTTTTGCAGATTTGATTCCAGGCATGCCTGAAAAGTTTTTATATCTGGACATAGATATTATGTTTAATAAAGACATCTGTATGCTTTATGATATTGATATTACTGATTATGAGTATGCTGCTGCCAACGACCATTATGGTAAATATCTGATACGCCCTGATTATATCAATGCCGGAGTTTTACTTTTTAACCTTACAAAATGTCGCGAAACAGGTCTTTTTGAAAAATCCCGTAATCAGATTAAAACTAAAAAATGGCTTTTTGCAGATCAAGATGCTTTGTGGCACAGCACCACAAAGAAAAAAATTATTTCCCAGAAGTTTAACGACCAGAAATTTCTCTGGCCTAAATGGACAGTCGTAAGGCATTTCTCAAAACGTCTTTTCTGGCTACCATACCCTCACACAGCAAACATCAAGCAATATCACGTAACAAAGGTTCACACTGTTTTTAAGTACGACCAGTTTGATGATATTCTTTATGAATATATTTATCTGAAAAGAAAGTTCGAAGAAGAACAATAGGATATTATTATTTATTCAAATCTTTACCTCTTGGGCCGAATGCTTTCTGTCGCTCTCTTACTGCCTGAATCAGCTGATTATCTTTTTCCAGAAGGTCAATCATTTCCCAATGCCAGTCCAGGACACTCTCAGGAAAAAGAGCCGGAGGATCAGGCTTACGGCGAGAGTTTGCTTCTTTTATGATTTTGATTAATTCTTCAAAAGTATTCTGATCTGCCAGATGTTTTAGATAAGGCTCTTCATTTTTTGTGAAGGCCGAAGCATCATCATTATATATATAGTTTTCTGCCTTATATTCAAAAGGCTTTACTGTGTTTCGAACTTTTTTACTTCTTCCTGAAACACAGCTGTAATTTGTCCCGCAGCTTCGCAGGTGTTTTGGAATTATGTAAACATCTTCTTTATAAGTGAAGTTAATATAATCATTAGAATAATCCATATCAGTTTGCCAGTAGCGTACGTCGTAAAGCTTGTCGCCATCTATAATATAACCTGTAATATTTTCAGGAATACTCTGCGGGCTAATCATAAATCCTTTAGAAGGAGCAATTCCCCGGTAAAAAGTCCAGTTTTTGTTTTGCAAAATCTCAGAGTTCTCAATGTTTTCTGAAACAAAAGTTTTATCTTTTTCAAAATATGAAAGGAATAATGAACCATCAATTAAAAAGAATGGAATTGTATTTTTCTGCCAGTTTGAATATAAAAGATCCAGCGAACCATAAAGTGATTTTGAAGTTTCTGTCACATTTATATTTTTAATATAAACATGTTCTGCATTACGTGCATTGGCTGTATTCCTTACCCGAGATTCTTTTTTTGAATAATCATCAGGTTCTGCAGCACGATTCAAATACCAGCCATAATATGTTTTTAATATTAAAACCAGTTTAGGCTCTTCTTCATCATTCTGTTCAAAAAAAATGTAACGGTCTTTAGATTCCCAGATTCCCAGAAGCTTTGAAGGAAGAATTTCACTAAATAAAAGAGAAGAAAAAAATAAAGTTGAAAATACAATAATAAATTTTTTCACAGTTATTTTATCGGCATAAAAAAATAATCTCGCCACACGGATTTAGATTTTGCTCACGTTAAATTAGAATCCGTATCAGGGCTTCCGCATTAAAAACAAAAATCCGCGCATTTTTGGCTCCCAGTCACGGTTGCGTGATTCAAAACCGCGCAATAATGCGCTACACGCTTTTTGTGGTATAGAAACTATTGAACTGCCGCTTCGCAGCAGCCACAAAAAGAGTGTTTTTGAACCACGCCCCGCTCCTTCGCTCCAACATTACGGAAAAGCGTTAATAATGCGGATGCCCTGGAATCCGTATGGGAACTACTTTAAAAAAAGACTGTTTAAGTTTATAATATTTTTATGACTTATCTGGCGAAAATTGGGGAATTGACTCTTAAGGGGTCTAATATTCAGGAATTTGAAAATCTTTTAAAACATAATGCTGCAAAATATCTGGAAGGTACGGATGCAAAAATTACTCTCCGTGCAGGTCGTCTTTATATTGAATGTGAAGAAAGTACCCGGGAAAAAGTTGAATTTACACTTAAACACCTGATTGGTATTACCGGATGGGCAAAAGCTGCCGTTTGTGACAAAACAATTGAAGCAATCAGTAAAGCAGTTTTTGATATTGCAAAGCTTGAAGCAGAACGTGGATGTAAAACTTTTAAGATTGATGCCCGCCGTGCAGACAAAAGTTTTCCTATGAACTCATATGAAATATGTTGTGAAGCTGCAGGTGATGTAGAAGCAATAATGAAGGTTGATGTTCATAAACCTGATACAATTATCTATGTTGAAGTTCGTGAAAAATGCTTTGTATATGTTGATTCTAATACAGGCTGTCGTGGACTTCCTGTTGGCTGTAGTGGACGCGGACTCTTACTTTTAAGCGGAGGACTAGACTCTCCTGTTGCCGGCTATCGTATGCTTCGCCGCGGAATGAAAATTGAATGCTGCTATTTCCATTCTTACCCATATACTTCTGAAGAAGCAAAACAAAAGGTTGTTATTCTTGCCCAGAAACTTGCATACTACGGAATTACAGTTTACCTGAACGTCATTCCTTTTACTGATGTTCAGATGAAGATAAAAGAAAAGGCACCTGAAGCCTGGAGCACACTTATGCTCCGTGTCTGTATGATGAAGGTCGCAAACCGTCTTGCTGCACGCTGTAAGGCAAAATGTATTATTACCGGTGAAAGCCTTGGTCAGGTTGCAAGTCAGACTATTGAAAACATGACGGTTACCGAGCATTTTGCAGAGTTCCCCCTTCTCCGCCCTCTTTGCGGAATGGACAAGGAAGAAATTATTAAGGATTCTTATTTTATTGATACTTATGAGACTTCAATTCTTCCTTATGAAGATTGCTGTGTTCTATTCAGCCCTCGACATCCTGTTTTAAGAGGACAGGCTGAAGATGCAGAAGAGATTTATAAAAATCTTGAAGTTGATGAACTGATCGAAAAATCTTATAAAGAAAGGGAGATTATCAAGCTAACTGCAACTGGGGATCCGGTAAAGAAGACAGATTAGTTGTCTTTTCTGTCAGTTCAGGAATCTATACAAGATTGTAAAATAAAGTTTGTCGGGGCAAGTCCGACATTGATACAATATAAAGAAACTATGAAAAAAGAAGAAGCATACAATCGAAAATCCGTTAAAAAACGAGCCGATAGGGTCGTTTTAGGATTATCGAAAAAACGGCTCAGAGGCAAGCTGTGCTTGCCGATTGTATAAGGATTATTGATGAAAGCAAATGATAAACAATTAATATATACCCTTCTCAAAACCGTAGATGCTTATGAATGCGGTTATACCCGCGCTAAATTTACCGGGGAGCCTTTATTTACAGATGATACGGTAGTTGAGTGCGAACGCAGTGAGCGTATCGAAACTACCGTTGCAACTTCAAACAATGGCAGCTCTCCGGTGGTTTCGATACAGCCTTCGGCTTACTCAACCACCGGGCAGGCTTCGGCTGATGCAAACATGTCACAAAATAGTGGTATTTCACTCGACGAACTCAATACAAAAGTTCTTCGCTGCACACGCTGTGGACTAGCCAGAACCCGTAATAATGTTGTTCCTGGCATGGGAGTTGAACATCCTGATGTTCTTGTAATTGGTGAAGGCCCCGGTCATGACGAAGATATGCAGGGTTTACCTTTTGTAGGTAAGGCAGGTGTTCTTCTTGACCGTATGCTGGCTGCTATCGGGCTAGACAGAAAGACTAACTGCTATATTGCAAATATTGTAAAATGTCGACCACCTGAGAATCGTAATCCATTTCCAGATGAGCAGGCAGCCTGCTTCAGCTTTCTTGAAGCACAGATACATATCTTAAAGCCTAAGATAATTTTATGTATGGGTAAAATTGCTATTGAAAAACTGATGAATCAGAATATAGCTATCACACAAGCTCACGGAGAGTTTTTTGATTACAATGGTATTCCTGTAATGCCAACTTATCATCCAAGTGCACTTCTTCGTAATGAAGAACTTAAACGACCGGCTTGGGAAGATTTAAAGAAATTTAAAAGACGCCTCGACGAAATTAAAACTAACTAACGGCAGGTAGTTAATGCAGTACCTTGAAATAATACTGAACCTGCCTGTTAACCAGGGTTTTACATATTCTTATATTCCTCCGGAAAAAGAAAAACCAGAACTCATTCCAGAAATCGGTAAACGTGCCGAAATCATGTTCGGTAATAAAAAGACACAAGGCTTTATAATTAATATTTCAGATAAGATTCCTGAAACTTGCCCTGTAGAACCATCAAAAATAAAACCAATTAAACGGGTTATAGATAAAGAGCCTTTATTTGGAAAAGAACTGATTGAAATGGCAAACTGGATTGCAAGATACTATCTTTGTACTCTTGGCGAAGCAGTTTTTTCCATGATTCCAAGCGGACGTCGTGATTCAAGTGCCGGCGGCTTTGGATTTGAAGAAGAAGTTGGCAAGCAGAAAAAGAATGAATTATCAGAAGAGCAGAAACTGGCTGTTGAAGAAATATTAAAAAGCCGTTGTGGTTCAATTACCTCTGAAACAAAATCAGATACTTCATTATTTCATTATTTATATGGCCCGACAGGTTCTGGAAAAACTGAAGTATTTCTCTCTTTAGCCGAAAAGATTCTTGAGACCGGAAAAGGTGTTATATATCTTGTTCCAGAAATTGGACTTACCGCACAGGTTGTTCAGGCAGTAAGTGAACGTTTTGGAAACACTGCTGCAGTTCTTCATTCAGGACTTACACCATCCCAAAGACTCAGCGAATGGCATCGTATTATGCACAAAGAAGCCCGGGTTGTTGTTGGAGCCCGCTCTGCTGTTTTTGCTCCTGTTCCTGATCTTGGTTTAATTATTATTGATGAAGAACACGATGGTTCTTATAAATCAGGAAACAATCCCAGATACCATGCAAGACAGGTAGCAATGCATCGCTGTACAAAATTAAAAATTCCTCTTCTTATGGGAAGTGCAACTCCTAGTGTTGAAGCCTGGTATGGAATGCAAAACGGTTCAATAAAAAGACACCTGCTTACAAAAAGGCTTGCTGGTGGCCAAATGCCTCATATTTCCTGCATTGATCTTTCTTATTATCCTGGAGATGGCTGTATTTCAAAACCGCTCGAAGATGCAATTAATAAAACCCTTTCTAAAGGACATCAGACAATATTGTTTTTGAACCGCCGTGGCTTTACTCATTTTTTCAGATGTAATCAATGCGGATACGAGTTAGTTTGTAAAAACTGTTCTGTTCCTCTAACATATCATAAGGCAGAAAACAGGCTTCGCTGTCATTACTGCGGCTGGTCAACTTACCCGCCGGAAAGCTGTCCACAGTGCGGTTCTCTTGACATAGGAAGTTCTGGTTTTGGTACAGAATACATTGAAGCAGAAACACGAGCCAAGTTTCCTAATGCACGAATTGTCCGCCTTGATACAGATATCCTCAAAAATAAAGAGGAATTAATTGAAACTCTTGAAGATTTCAAAAATGGAAAATATGACATAATGCTTGGAACTCAGATGGTTGCCAAAGGCCTTAATTTTCCAAAACTCGAGCTTGTTGGAGTTATACTTGCTGATGCCGGACTTCATATGCCTGATTTTCGTGCAGGAGAACGTACCTTCTCCTTAATTACACAGGTAGCAGGCAGAGCCGGACGATATTTTCCAGATGGAAAAGTTATTGTTCAAACCTATAGTCCGGGTAAAGGACCTGTACTTTATGCCTGTCAAAATCGTATAGAAGATTTTTATAGAAGTGAACTTGCAGAACGTGAAATGCTGGATTTTCCGCCTTTCAGCAGACTTTTACGTTTAGTATTCCGAAGTTTTAATAAAGGACTTGCAGCTGAAACAGCCCGCGATGCTGTAAAAATTCTTGCAGAGGGCGCTCCACATGGAATGGAAATTATTGGGCCTGCAGAATGTCCTATCGAAAAAATTAATTCATCCTGGCGATATCAGATTTTACTTAAGGGAAGCTCCATTATTCCGCTTCAAACTGCGGCAAGAAAATTACTTTTTGATTATACACATAATCAGAATGTTTATATTGAATATGATGTGGACCCGGTAAGTCTGCTTTAGTTATAAGCTATTAGTCATAAGCTTTTAGCTATTAGCTTTTCTACACATGTCTTCGGATTCCGTCAAACTTGATTTCATACAGGAATAATCCGTTCGGCGGGGCTGTAACTCCTGCTGCTTTGCGGTCTTTTGCTTCAAGGATTTTTTTCATCGCATTATCCAGAGCATTTTCTTTATCAAGGTATACAAGAGTACCTGTTAATGTTCTTACCATTTTCCACAAAAAAGCATTTGCTTCAATTTCAAAAATCAAAAGCTCTTTTCCCCAGCGGTCTTTCTGTAAGAAAAATCTTGCACCATCGATATAACGATTATTAGAAATGCTGTCATCACCGCTTGCGGCAAAAGAAGAACAATCTAATTCTCCGTGAAGACATTCACAGTATTTATTCAGGCGCTGTAAATCCGGAGTATAATTTTTGACACGCCAGCAGTAGCGAAGATTATCAGCAGTAACATTTCCATTTAATTCTGTAGAAATGAAATATCTATAAACACGACTTGTGGCAGACTTTCTAGCACTGAAATTTTCAGGCACTTCCCGTGCAGCAACAATTCGAACATCATCCGGTAAAAAAGCATTCAGTGCGCGTATATAATTTTCCGTCGGCATTGAATCAATAGGGGAATAAAAATTTGCAGCCTGCCCTACAGCATGAACTCCACTGTCAGTTCGACCGGAACCGTAAAGAGCTGTCTTTTCTTTATGGATTTTTTCCAGTGCCTTTTCAATCTCCCCCTGCACTGTACGGCCTGCTTCGCCACCTTCGGCATTATCCTGACGCTGCCAGCCACAAAAATCAGTTCCATCGTATGAAATTGTCAGAAGAATATTTCTAGAACTCATCATCATTTACTAATTTAGAAAGATTGTCGTAAAGATTTCGGGCATGTTCCAGAAGAGGACCAGGTTTGTTTTTTGAAGATTTACCCAAACCAAAGATTCGTGCAATTGCAGTTTTAGACTCACTGAGTTTTTTCAAACGCAGCTGAATATCATCCTGCTGGCCATATTTATACTCAAGAAGACCGCACAAATAAATTACACCATCCCATCCATAATTTTTATCGATATCGGGTCCCATATTATTCAGAGTAGAACTTTTTTCAACACGCTCGGTTTCATTTATTACAGCCTGCTGGTAAAAGAATAATGCCTTACTATAAAACATTTTCGAAATTAAATTATAGTTATGTCCTGAACAATGCTGATTTATTTCATCTGTAAGCCATGCCAGACGCAAAGTAAGTATAGCCTTTTTCATTGTCGGTAAAGTATAAGCACCCATATCATCATAAGTCATAAGTGCCAGATAATACATTGCTGTTCCATCAAAAAGTGTTCTTTCATGTTTTAAATTGAAATAAGGAAAAATAGCTTCACATGCATTTTTACGTTTTTCAGAATGTTCAAAAAGCTTATCTGCATCATCTGGATCCATTTTTTCAGTGAAGTCATTCCACAAAAGAGCTGTATAACAATTAGGGCATACACCAATTTCATAAATTAAAGGATAAATACGACCAAACTTTGCAGAAGGTTCATAAATACGATGCAATTCTTCTGTAAGCCCACCAGCAATCATACGACCGTTACCACTTCGCATTATTTCACGTTCAAAAGCCTTTTTGCACACAGGACACTGAACTTTATCTTTAGACCAGTACGAAATACTTGCCTTTTTTTCTGGTGTTCCTTTTTTTGATGTTGTTGCCATATCTTACCCCTGTGTAAGCAGCTTTCTGCCTTACTTTTTTTCTAAAATTACAAAAGCAATTGCATATTCTTTTTCGTGACTAAGACTTACAAATGCCTCGCACTCACCCAGCCTCTCTTTCATTAATGAAAGAGCAGCTCCTTCTATATTAAGCAAAGGCTTACCTTCGCTGTTATTTGTTATATAAACATCCTTCAAACTAAAGCCGCTTATACCGCTTCCAAGAGCTTTTGAGAAAGCCTCTTTGGCTGCAAATCTAACTGCATAATGCTGGCATTTCGCAGCCAAAGATTTAGCAGAAGATAATTCTTTTTTATTAAAAAAACGATCAATCATTTGCGGATTCTGAACCCATTTTTCAAAGCGTTTCACTTCTGCAATATCAGTTCCAATTCCAGCTATCATTGACCTTCTCCCGAAGTTTCCTCTGTTTTTTCCTCTATATTTTCAGTTTTTACAATTACATTTACAGTGAGTTCTTCATCAGATTTTTCGATTAACTGCAGATTAGCAGGAAGAACATAACGAAGCGGAAGTTCATAAGTACCTGCTTCGGTAATATCATGCATATTGATTTGGACAGCATGCTTTGAAAGAATATAATCTTCCAGCACAGGCATGTTTCCAGAAAGTTTTAGGGTAACCAATGGAAGTTCACCATTTATTTCTAAATTCTCAGCAAGATTTATTACTTCAACCTGAACAGAGTCAAAAGTACGTTCCAACACTTTTGGTTTTACAGATATTTCTGCTTTAAACGGACCTTCGTCCATAACAGTAAGAAGTTTATTTAACTGCTGGAAAGATGTTTCAGTTGAAAAATTTATTTCTGCATTTGAAACATTAATTCTTGTTGTAGAAATATACTCGGTAGCATTAACAATAGATTCTGGTCCAAAAATTTCTACAGTAGAAGGACTCATTGAAATACTATCAATTTCATAACCATGAGCTACATCACCTACTACAGAAGGCATAAGAGGAACATACTTTATAGCTTTTCGGTCTACATCGATTGTTATAGAATCATCCTTTATTTTTACTTCAAAAGGATCATATTCCATAAGGCTTTCTGAAAGAGTGATTTTTACAGGCAGCTTATAAGTACCTTTCTTTGTAATATTATCAAGTGAAACTGAGGCAGAAATATCAGATGGAAGAACAGATTTTATTGTTTCTTCTCCTGCTCGTACAACAATAGAAACAGAGCCAGGTACATTACCAACATGCATTACCATTCCATCTTCTATAATCTGAAGAGGAACTACAAAGGTTTTAGAATCAATTAAAGAAGCCTGATGGAAGAAGTAAAGAAAAATTGCAATTATCAGACAGATTACTTTTGCAGGCCAATTATCGAGGATTTTATCAAGCAAACGTTTTTTGTTCATCTACAGTATCCTCCAGTACCTGAGCTTCTGAAGTAATTTCAAGAAGATTCTCGAGAATCTTTCGAACTTCTTCTACAGAAAGGTCATAATTTAACTTAGAATCATATGCAAGACTAAGAGCACCTGTCTCTTCTGAAACCACAAGAACAACAGCATCTGAAACTTCAGAAAGACCAAGAGCTGCACGGTGACGGGTACCAAAAGTTTTCTTGATTGTATAGTTTTCACTTGTTGGTAAAAAACATCCAGCTGCAATCAGTTTTCCACCCTGAATAAAACAAGCCCCATCATGAAGTGAAGTATCTTTTCCAAAGATAGTTATAAGAAGACTTGAAGAAAGATCTGCATTCAGCCTTGTTCCAGTCTGAATGATATTTTCAAGCTGAGTATGCCGCATAAAAACTGCAAGCATTCCTCTCTTCTGTTGTGATAACATTTCTGCAGCAATTAAAACAGCATCTACATAAGTATGCTTTGAACGCGTACCAAAAGCAAACCATCCGTTTTGTCCAATACGTATAAAAAGTTTACGGATTTCGGGCTGAAAGATAAGAGCAAAACCGATTACAAGAGCCGGAGCAATAATGTTCATTATCCATAAAAGAGTCTGAAGTTTTAAAAGAACAGCCACACCATATACAATAACGACAATTAAAAGAGATTTAAGCATCTGTACGCCGTTAGTCTTTGAAATAAAATCGTAGGCCTTGTACAGAATAAAAGTCATAACTGCAATATCGAGAAAAGGTCTTATAAAATTGTAAAGATATAAGATTCTGTCAAAACCTAGCATTTATATTTCCTGTATAAAAGAAAATTGATTGTAAGCGTGAACCCGATGCAAAAAAACGAAATGATGTTTTTTTGCATCGGAACCCCGCTTACATCAATTTTCAAAATATAGTTAAATTATACTATATTATCGGAGATTTTTCATCACATTTAACGTATCTATTGTAGAAGATACATCGTGAACACGGATTATTTTAGCACCATTTTGTACAGAAATCATATTCGCAGCTAGAGTTCCGGCAAGGCGTTCTTCTGCAGGACGGCCGGTCATATCACCTATGCAGCGTTTACGGGAAAGTGCCATCAAAACAGGATAACGGCCTGCACAAATTGAAAGAGGAGCTTTTATAAGACTTAAATTCTGTTCCCTTGTTTTTCCAAAACCAATTCCAGGATCCAGAATGATTTTATCTGATGCAACACCATTACCAAGACAGAAAACGGCTCTCTGGCCAAGAAAATCAGAAACTTCATTAACTTCAGCCTGACCGGTATGCATAAGAATTACGGAAACTCCTGATTTTGCTATAAATAAAGCTGATTCCCGGGAAGGTTCTCCAAAAGAAGCTGCCGTACCATCAGAGGATTTTTCATCTTCTCCATTGTTTTTATTAGCCCCACTAAGAGCAGTAACATCATTCCATATATCAGCACCAGCAGCAAAGGCTTCCTTAAAAACTTCCAGTTTTGTTGTATCTACTGAAATCGGAATACTTGATTCACGACGCACAGCCTGAATTACAGGTATTATTCTTGAAACCTCTTCTTCTACGGAAACCGGAGTATAGCCAGGACGGGTGGATTCACCACCAATATCAAGGATATCAGCACCCTCCCGAATTAACTGAAGGGCTCTTTCAACGCCGCCCCGGCTTTCGGCATAGAAGGAATCCGGGGTCGCATTTACGATACCCATTACAAAAGCAGGCCGCTCAGTTGCAGCGCGTTTTAAGCCAAAATTTAATTGCAGCATTCTTTTACCGCCTTTTTGATGTGAGATGGAGAAAGGCCCGCCATTTCAAGAACTTCTTCACGAGAGCCATGATTATAGAATGTATCGCCAAAACCAAGTACACGGAAATTATTCATTCCCTTAGCCGCAAGCAGTCCTGACAGATATTCACCTATTCCACCGATAATAACGCCATCTTCTACAAAGACAACTCCATCATATTTCAAAGCAAGATCAAGAAAATAATTTTCATCAAAAGGCTTTATAAAACGAAGCAGATAAACATCTGCATATCCGCCATCAAGCAGAACTGCACGTACAGCTTTCTGAACTTCGCTATACATTCCACCTGTTGCAACAATAAGGATTTTTTTCTTTTTAGTTTCAAGTTCAGCTTCGCTTATATTTTCAATTACAAATTCAGTACAAGGAATAAATATACCTCTTCCAATTTCAACTGGAGAACTCATCTGAGGTACTTCAGTAGGACAGGTTAATTTTGGATATCTTATTACAACTGAAGTACCATGCTCTACTGCCCATTCAAAACAAAGCTTTAAGTCAGCAGCACTAGAGACTGTCATTAGTTCAAGTTCCGGAATCGGGCGGAAAAGCGCAATATCATAAATTCCCTGATGAGTTACACCATCACTTGGAACAGCACCAGCACGGTCAAGCATAAAAACAGCATGAGATTTCTGTAAAGCAATATCGTGAATCATCTGATCTACTGAACGCTGAATAAAAGTTGAATAAATGCAAACTACAGGTACTTTACCGCCTTTGCTTAATCCGCCGGCAAAGGTTACAGCATGTTCTTCTGCAATTCCAACATCAAAAAAACGATCTGGAAATTTATGAGAAAAAGCTGAAAGTCCTGTTCCCTTAGCCATTGCTGCAGTAATTGTAACGATATCTTTATTTTTTTCACCTTCTTCAACAATCAGGTTACTGAATATTTCTGTAAAACTTTCTGCGTCAAATTTTTCTACTGTACCATCACTTGTTTGAAACGGACCTATACCATGAAATAATTCAGGATGATTTTCTGCTGGACTATAACCTCGGCCTTTTTTTGTAACAACATGAACAACAACCGGTCTGTGTAAATTACTAACACGTTTTAACTGCTTTTCAAGGGCAGCTTCATTGTGACCGTCTAATGGACCTACATATTCAAAACCAAAATCTACAAAGAGATTATTTGTAAGAAACAAACCTTTTATAGCACGTTTAATTCTGAAAATTAATTTTTCAAGTCTTTGCCCGAAATATGGAATTTTATCAATTGCTTTATCAACTTTATATCTGAAGGATTGATATCCGGCAGTCATTGTAAGACGGCTAAGATATCTTGAAACCGAACCTGTATTGTGATCAATTGACATCTGATTATCATTTAAGATAACTATTAGATTCTTACAAAGCTGTCCTGCATGAGAAAGTCCTTCAAAAGCCATCCCGCCAGTAAGAGCTCCATCACCAATTACAGCAATAACCTTCCCTTTATCACCATTCAGTTCACGAGCTGTAAGAAGTCCCAAAGCTGATGAAATAGATGTGGAAGAATGTCCGTTTATAAAGTAATCATGGAGACTTTCATTTTTATTTGTAAAACCGGAAAGTCCATCTTTCTTTCGCAAAGTTGGGAATTCTTTATATCTTCCTGTAAGCAGTTTATGAGTATAGCATTGATGACTTACGTCCCAGACAATCGCATCATCTGGACTGTTAAAAACACGATGCAGTGCAATTGTAAGCTCTACTACACCAAGATTACTTGCAAGATGGCCCCCGTTTTTTCCAACAACATTAATTATAGTCTGTCGAATTTCCTGGGCAAGCTGTTTCAGTTCTTTTTGAGAAAGTTTTTTTACATCATCCGGCGAATGAATTTTTGAAAGTAAAATTTTTTCTACCCCAATATGAAAGTCATTAAGTTTGTTGAAATGACCTTCTTAATTATACAAGGTGGTTTCGACATACTCAACCACCGCAGAACACTATAAAAAAAAAGACCGCGTATAACGCGGTCTTTCAACACATAGTCTCGACCTAAAAACTACTTGCTCTTATGTCGATTACGTCTAAGCATCTTCTTTCGCTTATGTGTCGCCATCTTCTGGCGCTTTCTTTTCTTTCCACAAGGCACGATGGCACTCCTTAAAACTTATATATAAGTTTTTATATTATGCAGATTTTATGTATTTGTGTCAATAGACGAAGTGTAGTTTTCGATTATAAAGGTGTAGTATTTATTGAAATATATCTTTCTTCTTTACTTGTAAGTCCACTTTGTATTCTTACTATATCACTATAGGTATTAAGAACTCCATCTTCAGAAGAAAACTTTATTTCTAGATAATAAGTGCCTGCATCTATATAATTAAAATACTGAACATATTTCTCTGAATCATCATTACATATTTCAAGATTTTGAGTATGCTTAACTTCCATAGAAGGATAACTATATAGTTTAACAGTTGCATTGTTTACCACTGAACTGTAGAATTTTATTTTGACTTCTAAATTACCATTTGTATTATAAACTGAATTAAGAGAAAATTTTACAGAAGAATATTCACCTTCTGTTATTCTGACAGTTTTTGTATCCTGATAACGTTGATGATTATACGTTAATTCAATTGAAATTTCCCAATCTCCAGGTACAAGAGAAATATTTGAATACATACCAGAAGAGTTTTCCCACTCCCCCAGTAACATTTTTAAATTACCAGATTTTGTACCATATAATCTTATATTAGTTATTTCAGATGTATCAATTCTTGGTTTTATTGTACGTGATTTTTCCTCTTCATCAAATGATATTCTGATATAACCTAATCCTGTGTGATTTTCAGTCTCTTGAAAGTTACAGGAAGAAAGAATAATAAAAGAAAGAGAAAAAATTAGTAATAAAAATAATCTGTTTATTTTCTTTTTCATTTTACATTCCTCCTAATATTTATTTACCTGACAGTAATATGAATAAACATTACCACCTGAAGTTACAATTAACATAATATCATGAATACCATTTGCCCATGTCGAAGTATCAAAACTTACAGAGCTTTGATCGTTATAAGCTGTTTGCACAATACCATCAAGGCGCCATTCATAAGAATCATAATCTTCTGATGCTGTAAAAGTAATAATATTTTCTGACCAGGTCCATCCTACCCAGACATCAGAATCAGACTGGACACTAATTGTAACATAACCGGCTGCATTTCCGCCCGGTGTATATTTAGCGTATAAATCAATCCAGGTCAATCCTCCATAAGTTGTTTCTGTTAATGGAATATCAAAATCAAATGGAGTAGATTTCAAGCCTATTACATTTCCATTATACCATTGTCTTTCATACCAGCCTTCAAATGTATAACCTGGAATTTCTGGAGCTCCGGCTGGACGAGCTGGTTTATTATTCCATTCAACCTGCTGTTCTTCTCCATATGATTTATATTCTCCGTTTTTATCTTGATACTTGAAATTAATATGATATATCTTAACTCCCCAGTAAGCATATATACTTGTATCAGCTGTTATACCTGTAGTAATAAACGGATCATTATTTTGTCCATTTTTACACCAGCCCCATGAATCATAAGTAAGATTTTCAGCATCTGCAGAAGCAGATAAGTCAAACCCTTTTATTTCACGTCCTGTATTTCTCCAGATATCTGTAATATGTCTTATCCTGTCAGTTGTATAATAAGTTCCAACTCTAAAATGAGCACCTCTTCCATAATGTACAACCTGTGTACGGGAATCATTTTCTTTATCATAATATGTTACTGAAACAACATCTTCACTCCATACTGCATATAAATCAAGACATTCAGTAAGATTCTCAACATTATCAAAATAATAATAATCTGGGAGGCTTGCAGACGGACTCCTTGCCCAGCCAACAAAACCATAACCATTTCGTTCTTCCCACATATAATCTTCAAATGAATAAAATTCAATTTGATATTCTTCCTGTTTACCCTGATAAACGCGATCCAGACCATCATTACTATGATAATTAATGGTTATAATTGGAGCCCATTTTGCATAGAGTGTCATATTCCCTGTTACCGGAGAATTTGGATCAAACATTATTTCTGTTTCAGGATCCAGACACCAGCCCTTAAAATTATACCCTTCTTTTGTAAGTGAACACAATTTTTCATATACTTCAGGTTCTATAGGATCTCCATAAGGCACTACTATAGATTCAATTGTATCATCACAATTTGTAACAAAATCGATATAACATTTTTTTGCCCATAATGCATAAAGAGAGACAGAATCTGGACCAACAGTCATTGAAAGTATTCGTCCTCTTGAATCATATATATAACCTTCAGGATTTATGTTTCGATATTCAGGTTTTACGTTCCAGCCTACTACCATGTAATCATCTTTTTCATATTGAGGAAAAGAAATTTTTAATACTGTTTCGCCTACTCTATATGTTTCATCTGTATGTGGTGAATCTGATTCTATTGATTCGTAAAAAGAAACTTTCGTAAGCAATTGCGTATCAAGCTTTGCTTTTATGTCACCACCAAAATTGATGTTTTCGCAACTTGAAAATAAATAAAAAGTCAGGAGTATAAAAATATAGAGATATTTTTGAAATCTATTTTTATCAAAAAGCATTTTCACTTCTCCTTTATCAGAATCTTATTCCGGCTGTAATATATGGTGAAATTAAACCTGTACTAACATCGTTCATAAAGATGTTAGTATAATCTGCACCAATTTCAAAAATGATAAGCTGTTTAGGAACTATTGTAAGGGAAAGTCCACCGCCTGCCATAAAATATGCGAAATTTTCACTTATATTATGCTTTTCTGAAGTTTCAACCTTAAAAATAAGATTTGTCTGCATTAAAGAAATTCCGCCACCACCTTTAACAGAAAGCCAGAGTTTATTCTTTGCAAAAGAAAATCTATAAATAAGATTTGTCTGAAGCATATTCATATCAAGTTTTAAGTCATAATATACATTTGAATAAGTATAACAGGTTCTTGAACCTGCAATCTCCAGACCAAACCGCCATTTATTTTTGTGGATTGGAAGAAAATCAATTCGGGCCGTAAATGAAGGAGTAAAACCATTCATAAAGTATTTAGAGATAAAATCATTATCATATAAACAGAAGTTTGCTCCAACCCCAGCATTTACATAAAATTTACGGTCATAATTTAACCATTTTTCATGACGTTCTGCTTTTCTCTGAGCTTCAATTTCTTCATCGTAAGGAATTTCAAGATCATTATAATAATCATCATTCATCTCTTCTTCTTCAAAAATCTGTGAAGCCATTGAGATGATATCATCTGTATATTTTAATCCGTTTACCGGAACATTTGGATTTGCTGCAACATCATTTTCAAGTTTTTCTCGAGCGGCGAGTTCTGCTGCTATACGTTCTTGTTCGGCAAGTTCTTCAGCAAGACGTTCCTGCTCAATTCTTTCTGCTTCAAGTCTTTCACGTTCAAGTCTTTCCTGTTCTGCAGCAAGACGTTCCTGCTCAATTCTTTCAGCCTCGAGTCGTTCACGTTCAAGTCTTTCCTGTTCTGCAGCAAGACGTTCCTGCTCAATTCTTTCAGCCTCAAGTCGTTCGCGTTCAAGTCTTTCTTTTTCTGATTTTTCAGCGGCAAGACGTTTTTCTTTCATTGTATCCTGAACTTCAAAAGGTTCAGATTCTGAAAAAAGACCACTCGGGTTTGTTACAACAAGCTGCCACTTACCTTCAGGAACATTTTCAAAAAAAGATTTACTTGCATGAAGAACCTCAGAAGCATCAGCATCTATAGCAGAATCAATTAAAAGATTTCCTGCAATTGTTTCTCCGGTTTCCGGATTTACAAGTTCAACTTTTGATCCTGTAGTTACATCTTTAATTTCAACATCAAGTTCAAGAGTCTTTCCATCTTCTTCAAGTGATTCTAAAGTCTGTTCCATAGAAATTGCAGGCTGACTTGCTTTTAATACTTCCAGCTGATTCCATCCACTGTTTACAGACTCCCTTCCCAAAAGGTCATAAGCTGTAATCTTGTATTTATACTTACCATTAGGGAGTGAGATTTCCAGAGAGTTATTTTCTGTTGTTACTGTCTGAATAATATTTCCAGAAACATCCTGAATCTCAATTCTATATTCAAGAACGTTTGGATCTGCACTCCAGCGAAGTGTTTGTGTAGAATATGTTTTTGCGTTTTTTGATTTTGTCTGGGCATAAAGAAGACTTGTGCCTGCTGCAAAAAACAAGCATACAATCAATGAGAAAAATCTTTTTTTCAAAAAGAGCTTATTCTTCACTGTACATCCTGCCCGAGTTTTCTGCCTTAATCTCCTTTGGTGCAGCAAACTCTATATTAAATTCTCCAGTAGCAACAGGAGAACGTCTTTCTTCAAAACCATCTTTTGCATAACTATAAGCAGTTACATTCCAGATAAATTTTCCAACATCAAGATTTGAAAGCTTTCTATAACGAAGTCTATTTGAACGCAAACCTTTTTCAGAATAAATCAAATTCATTCTTCCATTAGTTTCGCGCTTATATAATACAAAATTATATTCTGTACTATCTGGAACATCATTCCATTCAAATGTAATGTTTCGATTCTTTCTCAGATATTCTGAATTCATTACAAAATTATATTCAGGTGAAATTAAACGAGGAGTTTCAAGTTCAAGAACAGGACCTATTGTAAAACTGCGTTCTTTTGAATTAAGAGAGAAACCTTCTTTTGAGGAAGCAATAATTTGCCATTTGTAAACACCTGAAGACAATCGAGGTATTGCTTGAGTTGTCTTTACAACCTTTCTTCGCTCTACTTCTTTGAATGTTCCATCATACTGCTGCTTTTTAAGAACAAACTCTGTTGTTACAGGTTTATCTGTACCGTTTCTCCAGCTGAAGTTTACAGGATTCCTAAGAGCAGAAAGTCCATCAATTTTAACTGCATCTACAGGCTGAATCTGTGTAATTGCTTCAGCAGCACGTACAGTAAAATCTACAGTCTGTACCGGTCCTGTACGAAGATTTGAATTATCAGTCTGTGAAGCAACAGCCTGAATTCTAAGAGAATAAGAATCATCTGGTAAAACAAAACTTGCAGAAGTTCCAAGGGTCTCTGGATTTTCTGCAACAAGATTGTTATCAGAATCATATACACGGATATTATAAAAATCTGCACCAGCAACAGGTCTCCAGCCAAGTTTTACAATACCTGATTGTGTAGCTATAATTTCTTGATTTTCAGCGACAGTAACAAGAGAAGGGGCAGTAAGTGTTTTTAAAACTTCAAAATGTCGGGCTTCTGTATAATCTGTATTTCCATTTGAATCTGTTGTACCAATTCTCCACCACCAGTTTCCATCTGAAAGACTAATATTTTCCAGAGTATTTCCCTGTACTTCTTTTTCAACTTCAACAGAATTGAAGTCATTATTTTTTGCGATTTGTAAAACTGATTTATTGTTTTTTACTTCATCAGCGAGCTTCCAAACAAATTGGGTAGAAGCAATTTTTGAAGTTTCTGTACTATACTCTTCTGGCGGGTAAATTAATCTTGTATCATCTGGAACATATTCTGTTGCAGTAAATTTCCATACTTCACTTTCAGGTTCAAAATCTTCCTCTTCATTTGTAGTTCTGATTACCTTCCAGTAATAATCTTTTGTAGTCTCCGGAGCCGGTAATTTTGCATGTATATTTTTATATGTTGTATTTTTACTATATAAAATATTTGAAAAATCTTCTGTATCAGAAAGAATAACTTCATAATTTGCATCTGTCGAATCTGAACTCCAGATGAAATTTATATTTAAATTTTCTTTATAAGAAATTGTAGTATCTTTAAAAGGTACGGCAAGTTTAGGAGCTTTCAAGCTTCCCCCTTTTACAATACTAAAAGAAGCTACACTACTTTCTCCTGTATAACCTGCAGAATTAATTTCATAATATGGCGTTACCTGCCACCACCATTTTCCCTGTCCCAGAGAATCTGATTGAAGTACAGTTTTATAAACTTTTTCTTCAATAATTGGATTTTCCATATCCGGAGATGATGAAACCTTTACCAGATAATGATCTGCATGATTTCTTTCCTGCCAGCTGAAATTGATTTGAGGATTTCGATTTCTATAACGAAAAACTGCATCATTAACTGGAGAAAGCAGAGGAACTGGTTCTGCATCAATTACTGCGATTTTACCTTTTTCTGCTTCATCTGAATGCTTTTCTGTATATACCCGCCAGTAGGCAGTTCCCTCAGGAAGATTCAAAAGGAATTCTGAAAGGTCTTTTACTACATATTCTTTTGAAATAACTGAGAAATCTTTTTTATTTGAAGTTTGAATAATTACATCTTCGTCTGCAGCTTCTTCTGATTTTGTCCATTCAAGTTTTACCGGCATTTCGCCACCATCAGAATTCAAAAGTCTGAGTTCCTGAGGAATTGAAGTTACAGTTATAGATTTTTTTCGGATTTCTCCATTATTACTTACGCTTACAGATTCTCCAGCGATGAGAGTTGTTGATTCACCATTACGCCCTTCGATAGAAGCTGAACCATTTTTAATATCAACAGTTCTTACATCACCATTTCCCCTTTTTGCAGAAAGAGCTGCCCCTTTACCTACGGTAACTTCTGAGCCATCATCCAGTGAAAGCTTAACATTTCCTTTATCAGAAGCATTAAGTGAAACAGAACCACCATCAAGTGAAATTTTAAGTCCTTCAGATTCAGAATAATTAATCTGAATCATTGTATTTTCGTAAAGAGAAAGAGTTGTTCCATCAACAAAAGAAAACTGGGCTTCAGCAAGATCAGAAGTTCGAACAAAGTCACCGTTATAAAGAGGGGTAGATTTATTAACACGTTCCCAAACAACACGGTCATCAAATTTTCGTTGAGTAATTCTGTCTTTGTATGTAATTTCTGCAACCTTTTCTTTATCGCTGCGCCCTGCCGTTGAATTCAAATCTTTCCAGAAGGTATAGCCGAAATATGCAGCAACTGAAAGACAGAATAAAACGACAAAGGTATCACGAACCGGCGACTTGAATCTTGTTCTCTTCCGCATCCAAATTCACCTTTCCAAAATCAGGCTCAGCAATACCAAGCAGTTTACGCATTTCTGAGAGAGTTTTCGGTCCTTTAGGACCAACAGCAAGCTCACAGTCTTTATCTACAACAAAGTCCTTGTCAAAACTGAAGAACTTTTTAATATCAAAACCAGGCATATTTACAACACCGAAAAAGTGCTGTTTACCCTTTCCTTTTACTTCAAAGTCTACAGGAATCTGTTCAACAACAAGTTCACAAGGTTTGTTTTCGGGCTTAATTGTAAAATTATTTTCTTTACACTTTATAAAATCATATTTAAGAATATCATAAGTATCCTGAGTTATCAGAGTGTCAGTACCACAAGGTTTATTTGACGCTTCTGTACGGCTTGCAAAGTTTACAGCATCTCCGATAGAAGTATATTCCATTTTATCAAAACTACCCATAAAACCTACTGTAGCACGGCCTGAATTCAAACCGGCACCAATTCTGATATGAGGTTTATATTTTGCAAGAGGTTCTTTTTCGTGAGCTTTTGTAAAAGCTTCTGCTTCTTTATTATAAAGCATAAGAGAATAGCGCATTGCCATACAGCAGGTAATTGCCGCAAGAGCATCACGTTTTACATAAGCATCATGACGCTTTTTTAATTTTTTATATTCAGCAGAATCAGGAGGAAGCTGTTCCCAGTCAAGACTTTCGTTACGCAGCACACCCCAGGCAGCCATAATTGCATCACCTTCGAACTTATCAACAACTCCACCGGTTCTTGTAATACATGAAACCATACGACTCATATAATCATTCAAAAAGTTTATGATTTCAGCAGCTGATTTTTCACCAAAGCGGTTTTTAAATCCATCAGAAATTGCAGTAAAGCCGCGAATATCGCTGAAGAAAATTGTAATATCTTTAAGATGAGGTTCAAAATCTATCTTCTTTTTAATGATAGCTTGAGTTACCCCCTTATTTGTAAGTTTTGTAAATGTATTAAGAATTTCACGTTCATTTTTAGTACTTTTTGCAAGAACACCAATTTCATCTTTTCTTTTATCTTTAAGTTCACCAAACAATTCTGTATTAAAATTTCCGTCGTTAATTTCATTTACAATTGCAGTAAGAACTTTCAGCGGCTGACTGAGAGATTTTGAAAAGAAATAAATAATGAGAATTGCAAGAGCCAGAATTGTAATAGAAATATAAATATTTCTGCGGGTTGTGGTTCTTACACCTTCAAGAACGATATAAGTACTTACAGTTGTAATAACTGCACAATCTCCAAATGAAAGCTTTCTGAAAGCACCAATATATTCACTACCATCTTTTGTATGATAAGTAATCTGACTGTTGTTTGCAGGGCTTTCCTGCATAGCTTTTACAATCGGATTTGAACTTTCATCTGCGGCAGACATAGTAAGTGAATTATCACTGTGAATAAGGATTTTTCCATCCTTGTTTACAAAGAAAGACTGATTTACACTTCCAGAAGAAAAACTTTCGACAAGATCTTCAGCAGAATAGAGAAAAGCAACAGAAGCTGCATTTCCACCATTTATAACAGGATAGAAAAATGAAAGAACCGGTACATTAAAGAATACAGAAGCATTCTGAATTTCAATATAGCCGTTTGCTGCTTTTTCAAGCATTTCATCATCCTGGAGAAAATATGTAAGAGCTGTATCTGCATCAAGTTCACGCGAAAGGAAAAAAGCTGTATTTGTAAAAACACGCCCGTTTTCAGGAAGGTATACGGCCGCAACGGCTTTGTTGCGTTCAAAAAAGAGGTTTTCCATTGCTTTGATTTCGGTTGTATTCTCGCCGGCTGTGTTTAACAGGTCGAGGAACATAGCAACAGAAGAAATCGCCGAAGTAATTCGGTTTTCTGTATCGGATGCGGTGCGGCTGTTGATTGTAAGGTTATTTTCTTCGGCGCTTGTGCGGACGTCGTTGCTTACGAAGTATGAGACGGCATAGGTTACACCGCCTAAAGCAACCAGAACTATCATGGAAATAATCGCTATCAGCTTTACACCAATAGGATGCCGAACTTTGTCTATTATTTTATCTCTCTGTTTATTTTTCTTTTTCACGTTAATTTGCCCATTATATTATCGAAACATTATAACACTTATAGAAGATTCTATCAAATAATTATAATTTTTCTAAAATTTTATTCTTATTTATGATTCTTTTTCAGTTTTTATAAAATGATTTTATTATATTGCTAATTTTTACATATTCCTGTTCAGAAGAAGTAAAGTCTATAATTGTACTTCCTGGTATATCACGTATATAAGTATACTGTTTTTTTGCATAGTTACAACTGTGATGTTTTATTGCTTGGCGTATTTGGTCTTTATTATCTGATTCAAACCATTCACTATAACCAATTGCTTTCATACCTGGAGATTCTTTTGTATAACCTTTTGCAATCAGAGAACGAACTTCAGTTTCAAGCCCCGCATCAAACATCTGGTCTACCCTCTGTCTTATTCGTTCGTAAAGAATATCTCGGGGAGGCTCAAGTACAATAAATTTAAAATCAAACTTATTTCGAAGCTGCCCCTGACCTTCTGCCTTAAAACTAGATCGTGGTTTACCGCATAAATAATAAACCTCAAGGGCACGACAGATTCTATAAGCATCATTCGGATGTATTTTAGCCGCACTTTGCGGGTCGATTTTTTTTAATTCATTATAGAGTTTTTGATTTCCTTCACGGCTGATACGGTCTTTTAATTCATTCCTTAGTTTTTCATCAGAAACAGGAGTTGGAGCCAGTCCATATAAAAAGTTTCTGATGTAAAAACCAGTTCCACCGCAGACAACAGGAAGATGGCCTCTTGAATTGATTTCTTCACAGGCAATATCTGCGGCATTTACAAAATCTGAAACATTATATTGTTTGTCAGGAGTAAGAAGATTTATAAGATGATGAGGTATTTCTTTTTGAAGGGCTTCATCAGGCTTTGCTGTACCGATATCCATTCCTTTATAAACAGCCTGTGAATCTGCACTTATAATTTCAGCGTTTAAAATAAAATGACTGCCTTGAGTTGAAAACAGTTCCCTCGTTAAGGCAGTCTTTCCCGAAGCTGTGGGCGCAAAAATTACTAAAACTTTAGTCTTTGTGCTCAATACGGTATGTTACTCTATTAGTAAAAAGCTGTTTTGCAGCTGCACAAACAACCTTATCCTGATTAGCAGCAATTTCTGGATCATTAACCTTTGCCATCTGATAAGCACGGAGACTTGCTGCTACTGTAATTTCATAAATATTACCATTAAATGTTACTAACTGTTCCAAAGGAAAAACCATTATTCACCTCAAATATAATAGAATATTTTAACAATTACATACACTTGTGTCAAGAAACATGCAACGTCAAGCCGAACATCAACGTCGGGGCTGTGTAAAAAGTATTGTCCTGCTGAACTTGTTTCAGCATGACGAAGAATATATGATATTGCGGGCACAGCGGGCAGCGGCTGTAGTTCCAGAATCACAGCGTTGCATTGTCATAACAATTGTAATTCCAAATTCCCGGTCTACACTCATATATGGTCCAAGCCAGCCATCCCAGCCGAACTCACCTTTACTTGTAAACACATTGCAGGCACCAGGATTTGCGGCAACTCTCATAAGGTTACAATAGCTGTAGCCTGCAAGATGAGGCATTTTGATATCAAAAGTTCTTTGTACATCCGGCATAAGGCGGGATTCACTAAAACGACGGACGGTATTTTCGCTTAATATACGGCAGCCATCCAGACCCCCGCCATTGTTAAGCATCAGAGCGAATTTCATATAATCATCAACAGTAGAACAAAGACCTGCTCCACCGCTTTCAAAAGCAGGCTTGTGATTCATTTTATCCTGTATACCAAGATTGCAGTCAGTAAATAGCTCAAGCCGGTGTTTTTCAACACCTTCACTCCAGTCTTCTACTGAACGATAAACCTTAGCAAGTCTGCATTGTTTGGAATCCGGCACATAAAAATCTGTATCATTCATACCAAGAGGCTTAAAGATACGATTGTATAAAAACTGGCTGAATTTCATTCCGCTTACTTCTTCAATTACAGCGCCAAGAATATCTGCTGAATAACCATAGTTATACTCAGTTCCTGGCTCAAAATTAAGAGGAATAGAGGCAATACGGCGGGCAAATTCTCTTGTAGTAATCTGATTTTTACCGCCATCCTTTTCATCTTCATTAAGATCATTTATAAGTTTAGAAGTAAGATGCTCTCCATAAAAAGATGCTTCACCCCAGGCTCCGTAACCATAGCCGCTTGTCATATTTAATAAATCCTGAATAAGGATAGGTCGTGAAGCAGGCTGAGGATTTCCAGATCTGCCATGCTCAGTACAAACCTTTACATTTTTGAATTCAGGCAGATAACGATATAATTCGGCTGCAAAATCAAGTTTTCCCTCTTCCATCAAAATCATTGCAGCAACCGCAGTTACAGGTTTTGTCATTGAGTATAAACGGGCAATTGTATCCCTCTGATAAGGCCGTTCATTTTCTATATCTGCCATACCTGACTGCCAGTAACCGATTTCCCGGCTATCTTTATAAAGAAGCAGATTTAGCCCTGCTGCATTTTTTTCTTCAGTAAACATGTCCAGTACATGTTGAATTTTCTGTAATTTTGATAATTCCATATAAATATTTTATTGCATAAAAATTTAAAAACAAATAGTAATTTATTCTTAAAAAAGCGTAAATAATTCTACTTTATTCAATAAATTTCTTAATTGTATAAATGCACGATATGAAATATAATTGAAGCAGAATTAGTTAAAGGTTTAACTACTATTTTAATAAATAAAATTCTATTATGCTGAAATTGTTTCAGCATCTACTAGAGGATTCCGAAACAATTTCGGGATGACGAAGGAAGGTAAAAAAATGGGAAACAAAGAACTTATCGAAAGCGGTTCTGCCGTTCTGGGAATTGAATTCGGCTCAACTCGTATTAAGGCCGTGCTGATCAACGAAAAATATGAGCCAATTGCCGGCGGCTCTTATACCTGGGAAAATACTCTCGACAATGGAATCTGGACCTACCCTTTAAGTCAGATTCACGAGGGATTGCAGACCTGTTATGCAGATCTAAAAAAAGATGTTGCTGATAAATACGGTGTAAAACTTACAAAGTTCAAGGCCGGTGGTATTTCTGCTATGATGCACGGCTACCTTGCTTTTGACAGCTCAGAAAATCTTCTGGTTCCTTTCCGAACCTGGCGCAATACAATTACAGGCCAGGCTTCTAAAGAGCTTTCTGATCTCTTCAACTTCCCTGTTCCAGAGCGCTGGTCTATTTCTCATCTTTACCAGGCAATTTTGAACAAAGAGCCTCATATAAACAAAATAAGCAATGTTTATACACTTGCAGGTTATATTCACTATATGCTTACAGGAAAGAAGGTACTTGGTGTAGGAGACGCCAGCGGTATGTTCCCTGTAAAATATAATAATGGAAAAGCTGACTACAATCCTGATTTCAAAGCTAAGTTTGAAGCCCTCCCTGGCGTAAAGGCTCTTGGTCTTAAGCTTGATTCTGTATTCCCTAAGGTTTTGATGGCTGGCCAGGAAGCCGGAACTTTGACTGAAGCTGGTGCTAAGTTTCTTGACCCTACAGGTGATTTGCAGTCTGGTATTCCATTCTGTCCTCCAGAGGGTGATGCAGGAACTGGTATGGCTGCAACAAACTCAGTTGCTGCAAAAACTGGTAACATCTCTGCCGGAACTTCTGTATTCAGTATGGTAGTCCTCGAAAAAGATTTGAAAAAGGCCTACCCTGGAATTATCGATATCGTAACAACTCCAGATGGTCTTCCTGTTGCAATGGTTCACGCTAATAACTGTACTGGCGAACACAACTACTGGATGGATCTTTTCTACGAAGTTGCTACACTTATGTGTGGCGAAGCTAACGTTCCAAAAATCGGTAAGTTCTTTGATGATTTGATTGGTAAGTCTCTTGAAGCTGATAAGGACTGCGGCGGACTTCTTGCTTACAACTATCTTTCCGGTGAAACAATTACAGGTTTTAATTCCGGCCGTCCATTGTTCGCCCGTGCAGAAAATGCTAAGTTCAACGTAGCAAACTTTATGCGAGTTCAGATGTTCGCATCTCTTGGAGCACTTCGTGCAGGTATGAATATTCTTTATGATGAAGAAAAAGTTCCTGTAGAAAGCATGACAGGGGCTGGCGGATATTTTAAGACCGAAGCTGGTCTTAAATACATGGCAGCAGCCATGAAGACATCAGTTAGCGCTATGGAAACTGCAGGTGAAGGTGGCCCTTGGGGTATGGCATTGCTTGCGGCATTTGCGGCTGCAGGTAAAAAGAATCTTCCAGAGTTCCTGAATAAAGAAGTATTTGGTAACTGTAAGAAGACAACATCGGCTCCTGAAAATGAACTCGTAGAGAGTTTTAATATTTATTTTGACAGATATATGAAGGGCCTTGCCATCGAAAAGGCTGCTGTAGAAAATCTTTAAAAATGTAGTTTCGATACGCCCTTTCGGGCTACTCAACCACCGCGGTGATTGAGTGCCGCGAAAGCGGTGTATCGAAATCACCATAATACACGAGGAAACAAATGACTTACGAAACACTTAGAAATGCTGCTTACGAAGCTAATATGAAAATCCCGGAAAACCACCTTGCTCTTTATACATGGGGAAACGTTTCTGCTTTTGATAAGGATAAGGGAGTTTTCGCAATCAAACCTTCTGGAGTTCCTTACCCGGAGCTTACTCCAGAATCAATGGTAATTATTGATCTGGATGGAAAAAAAGTTGACGGTTCTTTGAATCCTTCAAGCGACACCCCTACACATGCAGTTCTTTATAAAGAGTTTGCAATGAATCAGGGAGGAGACGTTGGTGGAATTATTCATACACATTCTACATGCGCAGTTGCATGGGCTCAGGCTGTACGCTCTGTTCCGCTTTTTGGAACTACACATGCAGACCATATTCAAAAGTCTGTTCCGTGTACACCTTATCTGAGTAAAGAAGCTGTAGAACGCGACTATGAAAAAGAAACTGGTCTTTTGATAGTAAAGCACTTTGCAGAACTTGGACTTAATCCTAGCGAAGTAAACATGGTTCTTTGCGGAGGTCATGGTCCTTTTGCATGGGGTAAAAATGCAGACAAGGCTGTTTATAACGGAACAGTACTCGAAGAAATCTGCCGCATGGCTATGTATACTCTGCAGATTCGCCCAGATGCAACTGAGCTACCTGATTATATTGTAAACAAGCACTATATGCGTAAACATGGTCCTAACGCATATTACGGACAGGGAAATAAATAGTTACACCTAAATCCTGGCTCCCGGTCGTGATTCACAGGTCAAAAAACGCGGAATAATCTGCTAGACGTTTTTTGGGGTATGAAAACCATAAAAATGCCGCTCACGCGGCATCCCCAAAAAAAGTCTTTTTGCCCTGTGCCTCACTCCCTCGCGCCAAAATTTCGTTTTACTAATTATTTTCCGCTCCATACATCATATTTTTTTACAATAAAAATCTACAATTTCTTTATTTCCCTGTCACAACTGTGTTATAATAAAAAAAAATGAACCGCTCGACTTCTACATCTGCAATTGTCTTATCATTAAAACCGCTGGGAGAAAATAACTCCAGCGTTACCCTGCTTACTCCAGAATCAGGTATTGTTTATGCGGTTCTTTATGGCGGTCCTAAAAGCAGGCTGCGTTCTCTGGTTAGCCAGTGGAACAGCGGAAAAGTCTGGCTTTATGAAAATCCGGAAAAAAATCAAATCAAAATAAGTGATTTTGAAGTTGCAAATTATCATGCATCATTTAGTCAGAATCTTTTTAAATCTTATGCCGCCTCTCTTGCTGCAGAACTGGCTATAAAAACCCGCTGTGCCGGCAGCACTTCCCAGTGTTTTTTACTTATTTCAGGTTTTCTCGATGGAATGGAGCTGTGTGATGAACAGCAGAGCCGTCTTGGGCTCATACGTTTTTTATGGAGATATCTTGAACTGCTTGGAATTCAACCTTTAACTCACGTCTGCTCTAATTGTGGAAGAAATATTTTAGATTCACGGTTTGCACCAAATGCCTTTTCATATTATAATAGTATGGAAAACAGTTTTATCTGTCCTGAATGCACAGTTTCATCAGGCAGTGGACACTCGGAAAATATGATAAGCATACAATTTAATGCAGTTCAATACCTTTCCGCGCTAACCGTCCTTACGCCCTTTGAAGCAAGAAAGCTTTCTATCGACGAAGAAACATATGGACAGATACGACAATTTGTTTTCTTTTTGATTGAAAACAGTATAGACCAGAAATTGAACTCGATCGAAACTGGGATGGGGATTTTGTGAGAGCCGACACTTCAATTAGCAATACATCAAACTGGATTAAAAAGCCAGTTGCAAAGCAGCAGATTGAGCCGCTTTGTAAATTATTTAACATTACTCCTCTGCTCGCTTCTATTTTTGTCAGAAGGGAAATCTCCGAAGGCAAAGAACTTCTTTATTATCTTGAAGATGATTTGCGATTTCAGCACAATCCTTTTTGCTTTAATGCAATGGAAGATGCTGTTGAACGTATCATTCAGGCAAAAGAAGAAGGTGAAAAAGTTCTTATTTTCGGAGACAGTGATGTTGATGGAATTACAAGTACAGCAATTCTTTATGAACAGCTTGTAAGAATGGGAATTGATGTTCAATGGCGTCTCCCGGTTGAAGATGATGGCTATGGACTTTCTCTTTCTGCCGTAGATGATTTTGCAGCTCAGGATGGCACATTAATAATTACAGTCGACTGTGGAATCTCAAACAACGATGAAATAGCACATGCAAATGAACTTGGTATTGATGTAATTGTTACAGATCATCATAATCCGCCTGAAAATCTTCCAGAAGCAATTATTCTAATAGATCCAAAAATTGCAGATTCAGGCTATCCATTTGATGGTATTTCTGGTGCAGCTGTTGCCTACAAACTTGTAAGTGCCCTTCGTTTTTCTCAGACAGATTTTTATGGAGCTGAAATCTGTATTCTCGAACTGACAGAAAACAAAGAGGAAAAGTGCGTTTATGCAGACTGCGTAAAAATTAAAAATCTTGTAAAAATCAAAGAGCTGCATGAAAAAATAATTCCGGGCCAGACATCAATTTATGATTTAAAGCTTCCCTACTTTTTGCAGGGGCAATTTATTTATTCCTGGGATTCAAAAAAATCTCTAAATATTCTTGAAGGACTTTTTGGACGCGGAATCGAATTTAATCTGAATGATCTTAGAAATGAAATTGCAAATATAATTCCTTCTGTACATGGAAAATCAGCAGCACAGATAAAAGCAATGTCTCAGCTTGCAAAGTATCATAATGATGAAAATGAACTTGAAAGCATCTACAATCTTTATGTTACTTACTGTAAAAAAATCATAGCACAAAAAAAGCCACAGCAGGCAGCAGATGAACAAAAAGATTTACAGCTTGTTGCCCTGGCCGCCCTTGCTGATATCATGCCGATGAAAAACGAAAATCGTATTTTTGTCCGCAGTGGAATTGCCTCTATAAAGAAAGACAGACCTCGTTCAGGGCTTGCAGAACTTTTTAATAAACTTAATATTAATCTTGCTTCTCTTAATTCTACAGATCTTTCCTGGACTCTTATTCCGGCTTTGAATGCAGCAGGTCGCATGGGAAAATCAGACCTTTCTCTTAAGCTTTTGATTTCTGAAAATCCGCGTGAACGGGAAGAGCTGGCAGATATCATTTATGGCTTGAATGAAGAACGCAAGGAACTGGTATCTTCTGCATATTATAAAGTTCATGATGAAGCAGAAGAGAGTTTAAGTCTTCATTCAAATAAACTCTGCATTTCTATAAATCAATGTATAAATAAAGGAGTTACAGGAATTGTTGCAGCACGCCTTATGCAGGATTTTAATGTTCCAACAATTGCAGTAACTTTTGAAAATGATATATACACAGGTTCAATGAGAAGCTGCAGAGGTTTTTGCGCAACAGATTTTCTAGACAGTCTTGGAGATATTTTTATAAATCATGGCGGCCATAACTTTGCAGCAGGCTTCAGTTTTTATAAAGATAAACTTGAAGTTTTTATGGACAAAGTAAAAACAGCAGCTTCTAAGGTAAACCTTGAAAACGAAAGTTATGATATTAATGTAGATGCAGAAATTCCACCTCTTCATCTTACACCAGAAAACTTTAACATTATGGATACCTTTGAACCTTGCGGTGCAGAAAATCCGGAACTTATTTTATTAACACGTGGAATTAAACTTATTGATACTATGGTTCTCGGAAAAAAAGAACCGCATCATTTAAAGCTTATTTTTGATACGGGTAAACATAAAATTCCTGCCATGTTCTGGGGACAGGCAGAAAGACTTAAAAAAGACATTTCAATCGGAAAAGACTATGATATACTTTATAATATGAGCCGAAATTATTTTAACGGCACAATTACAAAACAACTGATTATTAAAGAAATGGTTCTTTCTACAGGAGAATAACATGAAAAAACTACTGCTCGCAATTCTCTGCGTATTTCAAATCAACCTTATTTTTGCAGCAAGCGCAAAATATGAATCAGAAAACTATAACCTTAATCTGAATTATAACGATGTTATTACTCCGGGTGATGCAATTTTTGTCCGAATGAATATCACAATTCCAAAAACCCATAAAAAGACAAGGAATGAACCTCCTAAAAAAGCTACTCTTCAGCTTCTTCAGGATAAAAAAGTAATTGAATCTGCACCCTTCTATCAGCTTAAATCTAAAAAAGCAAACATTACAGAAATGCTCTGCGGAATTCCAGTTTCTTTATGGCTCAAGGATGGGAACTATAGTATAAAACTGATATATGCTGATACAGATACTGATATAAAAGAATTCATTCTTCCAAGCCATCTTAAAATGAGAAACTTCCCGGAAGAAGTTTTACAGCTTGATGAACGCAACACTAATATCAAAACAGACACAAGTCCTGAACGTGCTGCTCAGATAGAAAAGCTGAATAATATTCTTTTTACAACCTTACCTTCTGATATTTTCTCACTCAAAAAATTTACAACTCCCACTGAATCTCAAAGATACACCGCTTATTGCGGAGACAGACGCACTTACGTTTATACCAATGGAAAATCTTCAACCAGTCTTCATTATGGAAACGACTATGGAGTTCCAACTGGAACTGAAGTAAAAGCTTGCGCAGCTGGAAAAGTTGTTATGGCAGAAAGCAGAATATCTACCGGCTGGAGTGTTGTTGTAGAACATCTGCCAGGTCTTTATAGTCTTTACTATCATATGAGTGAGCTTTCTGTAAAAGAAGGCGATATGGTAAGTCAGGGACAGCTGCTTGGAAAATCGGGAGCAACAGGTCTTGCAACAGGACCTCACCTTCACTGGGAAGTTCGCTTAAACGGCTCCGCTGTCCGCCCAGAGTTTTTCTTAAATGATTTTGCCTTTGAAGAAGATTGAGGGTTGAAAATATTTTTCAACCCTCAAAACGACTTTGTCAAGGCTTTAAGCGAAGCGTGCCTTGACTAAGTCGTATATCACGGATTTTTTTGGAGCAGCCACCTACAATTCTTCTATTACGTAATCGCCGTCTGCGGAAAAACTGATTGAATAAAATCGGTCTGCCCTGCAGCCTGAAAGATCAATCGAAAAAGTATTTACAAGGCCAAAAGATGGAACTCTGTATTTTCCTGTAGTAAAGGCTGCTATACGGTAAAGTTTTTTGCGGTCAGTCAGACTGGAACCATAACCAAGAAGCATACACTGGCCATAATCATTATAATATTTTTCAAGAAGAGTTCCATGAGTACGCTCTTTTTTTTCTTCGATAATTCGGTTTTTTCCATAAATCCGCGAAGGAAAAACAAAATATTTACCATTTAAGCCAAAGCGGGCAAACTCCACAGCAAGGTATGAACCGCTCCAGGATCGTTCTATGGCAGCAATTTCATTTCCGTTGGAATCAATTATAGAAAAAGTTCCGCTAACAGTATTTCCTTCTGTAACTGTAGAAACAGATGAACCATAAATTTTAATCCGCAAAAATTCCTGAGGAATATTTGAAGGCAGCGCGGCGGCCGCATTCCAGCAGGCAAGAGCTGACCAGCAGGTAAAAACAAGGTAAGCAATAATTATCAGCGTAAGTAAAGGAGAAATAAGTTTTATAAAGTTATTCTGCTTTTTCAAATATACTCCTTAAAATATTCTTAATGCTATATCAGGCTTCTCACACTGCTTGCTTCAGCACAAGACATTACTACAGCAATTCCAAAAATTGCTTCTCATCAATTACCGGTATTCCAAGTTTTGCTGCCTTTACATTTTTTGAAGAACCACTTGCTGTATCATTTGTAACAAGGTAAGACAAATCTTTTGTAACTGAAGATTTTATGTTTCCACCGTTTTTCTTAACAAGCTGTTCAGCATCGGCACGCTTCATTGTTACAAGTTCACCTGTAAAACAGAAGGACTTTCCTGCTAAAAGTCCGCCTCCAACTTCTTCAAGTTCAATTACTCCGGAAGAAACAAGAGAACGCATTTCGGCGGCATTTTCTGCAAGGCCTTCTACTATTATGTGAGCCATAATTTCAGCAAAGCCGTAAACTGAAGCAATCTGCTCTTCACTGGCTGCAAGAAGTTTTTCAAGAGTATCAAAACCTGAAGCAATCAATTTTTCAGCTGAAGTCTCACCTACACCTTCTATATCAAAGGCTCCGACAAAAGTTGCAAGTCTCATACGGCGGTGATTCTGAATTGAATTATAAACCTTTTCTGCACCAAGTGATTTTTTATCAGCTTCCATACTTTCTTCGTTTAAGAAATATGGGACAAGCTCTTCTATCTGAAGAGAATAAATATCAGAAATAGATTTTAAGCGGCCATCATTAAAAAGAGATGTAATCAGAGTTTCGCCAAGATCTCGAATATCAACTACCTGCTGATATTTTAAGAGCTGATGAAGAACACGCTTACTGCAATTCTTGTTAGGACAGAATAACCTGCTTCCCTCATCCACAAGTTTTGTACCACATACTTCACATACCTGAGGAAATTCTATTGCTTTTGTTTCAAGAGCTTTTTCTTCAACTACGCTTTCTATTTTTGGAATTATTTCGCCGCGCTTTACAACAACAACGTGACTTCCAATCGCCACGCCCAGCTTCCGCAAAGTATCCGGGTTCGCAAGACTCGCGCGCTGCACGCGCGTACCGTTCAATTCAACTTCATCAAAAATCGCAACCGGCGTGTAAGTACCGCCGCTCACACTCCATTCCACCTCGCGTAAAGTAGTTACAGCTTCTTCAAGACTGAACTTAAAAGCAATCTGGCGGTCCGGCCTGTCGCGGCTCGCGTCAGCGAGATTTATAGTCCTCTCCTTAATTACAAGTCCATCAATATCATATTCGAGGGAGGCGCGTTCTTCCATAACCTTAGCACGGTAAGCTATAACCCGTTCGGGACTTTTGCAAATTACAAGCTTTACAACATTAAATCCGCAGTCCATAAGCCAGCGGATTTTTTCTTCTTCGTAATTAAAATAAGATTTACCGTCTGTAGAAAGAGCATCATAAACAATAAGTTTTAAAAACTCGCTGCCCTTTCCGTCCTTGCGCTTCATAAGACCGTTGGCAGCATTACGACAGTTTGCCTTATCCGGAAAATGAGTTTTATGAACTTCATGCGTCATAATTACTTCACCGCGGATTCCGCCTGTAAAGGGAACAAGAAGTCCGTCCTTATAAATTGCCGCATTCACGCCGCCCATTTTCCGTGCATTAGCTGTTATATCATCACCGATTGTACCATCACCGCGGGTAACAGCACGTTTTAAATAACCGTTTTCATATTGAAGTTCAAGAGAAGCGCCATCGAGCTTATATTCTACAAGATATTCATCGTATTTATGTTTTTCTGCCCAGGCTAAAAACTGCTCCGGATTCGCAGCTTTTTCCTGACTGCCCATAGGCATTACATGATGTATTTTCTGGAAGTTACCAGAATCTGCTCCAACCTTGTGCAGAATCGGGTTTTCGGGATCTAAGGCCTTAAGCTCATCCCAAAGCTTATCAAATTCGGCGTCACTGATTTCTCCCTCGCCGTCGTAATAAGATTTCTGGTAGCGGGTTATGAGATTTTCAAGTTCCGAGATTCTCTGCGATTCAAATAAATCCATTTTATTCACCATATAAAAATGTTGGGGATGACCAATAAGTTTACATCCTAGTGTCATTCCGAACTTGTTTCGGAATCTATAGAACTAGATGTGGTGTAGATGCTGAAACAAGTTCAGCATGACAATACTTTTTGGACAGCCCCCTCAGTCTAAGAGATTCCGAAACACACATTCGTAGCAGGTGCGTGCGAATGTGGCGTAGCGTTCGGAATGACACTACAATTTTACTCTTTCACAAAGTATAACTCAGTTATGCTTCTTTCTGCCTTCAGACCTTTTCGTTCAAACTTAGTCTGGGCACGCCATGGCTGAGGTTCTGCAAAGCCTTCGTATTTATTTTTCAGGCCTTCTGTCAATTTTAGTTCTTCAAGAGCAAACTCTGCATATTCAATAATATCAGTTACAAAGTAAAGATAGCCGCCAGGGGCAAGCTTTTGCGCAAAAAGATTAGTGCGCGGACGCTGAACCATTCTTCGTTTATGGTGACGTTTTTTTGGCCATGGATCTGGAAAGAAAATATGAAAGCCATTCACAGAATTATCACCAATCATATATTCCAGAACTTCAAGAGCATCGTATTCAATTATATAAAGATTCTTCAAATCACGTTTCTGGATTTCAGAAAGAACCTTTCCAACTCCAGGGGTATGTACTTCGATTCCAAGGTAATTTATTTCAGGATTAGCTTCTGCAAGGGCAACTGTGGCATCTCCCATTCCAAAACCGATTTCAATTACAATCGGATTTGTGTTACCAAATACATCTACAAAATTAAGTTTTTTATGTTCAAAGGGGATACACCAGGATGGAGCAAGCTCGTTATAGGCACGCTCCTGAGCGGCAGTCATTCTGCCTGCACGCAATACATAGGTTTTTACTTCACGCCTCAAACCCGAGGGAGGGACAGCTTCTGCTGATGATTTATTTTCCATACTATTCCTTTTTCCTATTCTTCATTTGGAGTAACAGTTTTTTCCGGTTCAACACAGATTACAGAACCATTTCCTGCATACCAGATTACCTGATAAGTTGCTGCTTCTCTATAGGCATTCCATATTCCCCGTGTTGTTTTAAATTCTTCGGTTCTGTCTCCAAAATAAATCATTATATGCTCTTTGTCATAAACAGCTATTTTTTGTATTCCATGCTTTTTCTTCATAAACTCAGAAAGTTCAGAAAGAAGCACATCGTATAATTCAATATCATATTTTACATCAAGAGTAACAGTGCACTCTTTTTCGTCTGCATTGTAATATGTTACTTCGTATTTTCCACTTGGAAGCTTTTCTTCTTCCGGCACAATAAGGTTAGTACAACCGACCCATTGTAAATCATAAGTATCAAGTCTTTCGATTTTCCGGGTATCCCATATATAACCAGAATCAAGAGATTTTATACTGATACGTTCATATCGGCGTACATCAGAAGCTGAAGAAGCAAAAACAGAAAGCCTTGCAGAAGGTAATGCTTCTTCATCCCTATAATCAAAAATAACAGAATAGTCAGTTGTATAAATTTCCGGTGTTACCTGAGAGCAGGATATAAATAAGCCTGTAAAAGCCACAAAAAACAGAGATATAAGACTAAAAGATTTAAATGAATACTGCATATTAAAAATCAGAAATTGAAATTCAGGTTGATGACAGTAAGATCAGAAGCTGAGAACTGATTTACCAGAGATTCAAATTTTACATTTACCTTTTTGCAGGCATCATCAAGATAAGAAAGATAATAAAGACCAAGGTCTGTTCCTTCCTGACCTTCCGGTAACTCGCGGTAGAAGTCAATAAGGGATTTTTTATTTGTATTTGAAGCCTTTGCAGACTCAATATTGTCTTTCATTTCCTGGAATTCATCATCTTTGTTATAAAGGGTAATTGAAAGACGCCCCTGTTTACCAATAGAAGTTGAACCACCGCCAAGCTTCCATGAAAGGAATACAAGTTCATGTTTTCTCTGTAATTCCTGAACAATTTTTGCACGAACTTCAGGATCAAAAATCAATGAATCAATATCATCAATTCCATGATACATTGTTTTGGCTTCTTTACGGATATTGGTGTTTTCGTTATTAAGAGCAAGCTCCATTACCATTACTGAAATATACTCAGCAACCTTTGACTTTTCCATATAAGAAGAAAGAAGATTTCTGATTGTAACGTACATTTCAGAAGCACCTTCGTTTTTGGCAAAAAGTGTAATAATGTACCAGTTCATAAGACCAAGACGGTTCATAAACTTTTCTGACATAAGAAGATAGATGTTCTTTTCCTCAGAAGAGTAATCATTATTAGTCATTATAGATTTCCAGATAGGATCAAGAATCTGACGTCTTGTAGACTGGATTGTTGCTTCTTTGTTCTGAAGAATTGTACGAAGCTGGCGTTCAGACATATTTGTACGTTCATCAATCAGATGAGAAGGATTTGCACGGTTATGCTTGCGAACACATTCACATTGAATCAAAGCGGCATAAACATCTCGGTCAAACTGTTTGTAAAGTAAGGAATAAACAATAACTTTTGATAAATCCATTACTTCCTGGCGGGAAGAAACGAATTCAGACATAGAAATTTCAATTTTTGAGATGTAATCAAGAAGAATCATACTCTGAATTGACTGTGGAGAAAACTTATTCAAAGAGATTCCATATTCTTCTACATTGTCTGCGAGACGGAAACGCAAGAGTTTTTTATTATGACTTATAAAATTTGAAGCACCATCTTCTGTAAGGACAACTTTTAACGGAAGCTCCAATATGAATTTCTTATCTGATCCCATATTCCCTGCTACAAAACAACATTTTTATTTTTTACTATTATACACGATAGGACTTGCATTGTAAACAATAAAAATTTAAACTGAAAGAGATGAAACTTCGTATAAGAATTCTATGCCTTGCAGCTCTTCTCTCAGTCTTTTCTGCCTATGCAGAATCAAAAGTAGAAAAAAAAGGTACAGAATTATCTACATACGTCTTCTCATTCCTCAAAAAAAATGGTTTTTCACCAGAAACTCAAAGTCTTGTAGCTTCAGGAGAAAACGCCTTTCCTTATAATAATATCGTCCATTTGAGTGAAAATCAGGAGTCCAGCGAAAATCTTCTTATTATTTTCTTTCAGGAAGATGTAGAAAACAACACTACTCTGATTAAAAACTGCATAAATAAGCTTAAAGAAAATCAGAATGACTATAACATTACACTTCTTTTTACCTATGGAAACAAACAGGTTTTTGAAGGAACCGGCAGGATTACCGGAATACAGGTATTTATAGACTCCTTAAAGTCAAATTTGAGCTATACAGCTATTATTTTTGATTTGAATTCTCAGGATTACAACATAGAAAGCAGTTCTCAAAAGCAAAGCTCCCCTTCCTGGCTTGTACAGGATGCTTACAATACTTTTCATGCTCTTGGAATAGACAAAAATCTTTCTACTTTGTATTTAAGTCAGCTTTCAAGTTATGATTTTATAAAAAGCAGTATTCTTTCTGACTTTTTTGAAAGTTCTATTCCGGCAATAAAAATAAATCTAAAAAAACAGGAAACAGATTCTGATATAAGCGAAAAAGTACTTTTCCATATGATTAATTCTTTTTCATCAGAAAAAAACAGAAAATGGGAAAAGCATTTCTTAATGCTCAGACTTTTTGGCAGATATCAGGTACTTTCGGAATTTGCGATACTTAGAATCGCAGTTCCAACAATTTTTTTGTGGACCTTATTTATTTTCCTGCTTTTCCTTGTTAATACAAGATTAAAAAAGCATGCCTGGTCAACAATCAGAAGAATCTGGTATTCTGTTCCTCTTGTATTTATATTGAACATAGCTTCTTTTTTAATAAGCCGTGGCTTTGCAATTGGTCTTTTTTCATCTATGTCTGATGCAGGCTTCATTTATGGAATGCTTTCTACATATATTATAATTATACTTTTTTTATCTCTGATTTTTTTTGTATTAACTTTGCTATATAACACTGACTTTGAAGAATACTCTATTGATTACCTTATTGTTGTAAGCTGTTTTATAAATCAGTCAGTCTTTATTCTTCTGGATATTTCACTCAGTCCTATTTTTATCACAATTTGTATTCTTGCTCTTATAGCACTTGTTATAAAAAAAAATATCCTGCATGTCATAATTTTTGTACTTATGATTCTTCCTCTCGTTCCTTACGCACATAATTTAATTAGCTTTGCAGATATGAAAAATTTTCGAAGTTTTTTAATTGAAAGCAATAAAATTATTTTTACTCTACCATTTGTGCTTTACCCTCTTTTCCTGATTATTTTCAGGACATTAACTTCTTTAAAACGCAGATATAAAAAATTCAGGTCTGTTATTATTGGTGCCTGTTCATATTTTGTTATCATTTCTTCTTTCCTTATTATTCTCAGCTTTATAAGAACAAATCAAATTAACAGCAGTAAAAAAGAACCGCCTTTGATTATTCGTGAAACACGAGAAAGCGATGCTATTGTTTTAAATTATTCTGATAAACTTATTTTTGATGATGTAATCCGCACTATAAGTATTGAACTGCGAAAGAAATGTATTGTATGCGATCTTCAGATTATAAGTTCACAAAATCCTGTTCTTTATACAGATAATGACTTTACCCTTCTTTCGTCAAATACCTGCAGATTTAATATTCCGGAATATCCGCCGGACGTAATGACTTTCAGCTACGGTACCAACGCGCTTCACAGTAAAATTATTGTTTATGCCGTAATAGAAGATGCACAGGAAAACCAGTACAGGCTGATCCAAAAAAGTATGATAATCGGGGATTCAAAATGAGTAACCATGAAGTTTTAAGATGGTATCTTCACGTAGACCTCGATGCTTTTTTTGCTTCTGTAGAACAGCTGGATAATCCGGAATTGAGAGGCAAGCCGGTAATTGTCGGCGGCCTTCCGGAAGACAGGCGAAGTGTAGTCTCAACAGCTTCTTATGAAGCCCGTGTTTTTGGTGTTCATTCTGCAATGCCAACCTTTCAGGCTTACAGGCTCTGCCCTCAGGGAATTTTTGTCCGCGGAAGAATGCACCGCTATGCAGAACTTTCGCATCAAATAATGAATATTTTCCGTGACTATTCACCTGATGTAGACCAGATGTCTATTGATGAAGCTTTTATTGATTTAACCGGTACAGAAAAACTCTTTGGTCTTCCAGAAGAAACTGCAAAAAAAATAAAAGCTCGTGTAAAAGAAGAAACAGGTCTTACAGTTTCCATAGGGCTTGCAACTACAAAATATCTTGCAAAAATCGCTTCAGGCCTGTCAAAACCAGACGGTTTTTACCATATCAAACATGGCGAAGAACAAAATTTTATGTTGAATCTTCCGCTTTCTAAAGTCTGGGGACTTGGTCCCAAATCTCAGGAACTCATACGCAGCAAAGGCCTGAATTCAACCCGAGACATTTTTGAAAAAGAATATGATACTCTTGAGTTTCTTTTTGGAAAGAACATGGGAAGTTTTTTATACAACGTAGTACGCGGAATAGAGAAAGACTCTTTCAGTCGGGAAACTAAATCTCATTCGATCAGTGCAGAAACAACCTTTCCTTTTGATCTTACCGACATCTATACAATTGAAACAGAACTACTGGAACTCGCCCACGGAGTTTATTTCCGCCTGCTGAAAGAAGAAAGTTATTCTCGCACAGCTTTTGTTAAAATCCGTTATGATGATTTTTCTACCTCTTCTGTTCAGGAAACAGTCGACCGCAATATTATGACACTTGATTCTTTCTTTGAAATCATAAAAAGACTGTTTGAAAAAAAATATCAGAATGGCCGGGGAATAAGACTTTTAGGAGTTGGATTTGATAATATTGTAAAAGAAGAAAAACCTTACCAGCAAGATTTATTCAGCGATAACAAGGATGAAAAAAAACAGGCAGTAGAAAAAGCAATTCTTTCACTCTCAAAAAAACATCCCGAAATAAAAGTCAGTAAGGCAAGAACAATCAAAGGAATAATTGCAGCCTTATTTATAGCCACTTCTTTTCTACAAAAAACAGAAGCTCAGGAAATAAACTTTCCTGAGAATGAAAGTCCTAAAGAATTACCATCTAAAGATCCTCCTACAATTTATGAATATGATATAAACGACACAAACCATGTAGATTTTGAACTTAGCGGTTATTGGAGCGGCTTTTTTACACAAAATCTTGATTTTACTTTTGGTAATGGAACTCGCCCCGCCTTCTCTCTTCCCACTCCAGTATTCTCTCAGGATGTAGAACTTTCAGCCAGAATTCTTCTAAACAAGCACTGGTATTTTGAAGCAGATTTTGCTGATGAATTCAAAAAAAACACAATTGCAGCAGGTTATAATGGAAATGGACTTATAAGAAGTTTTAGAATGGCAAACAGAGGAATTACCATGTCTGCAATTTATTCCGCTGATTATTTTGGTTTTGGACTTTCCGGCGGAAACAATCAGGCGCCGAGGTTATCACTTTCCTTAAAACCTGCTTCAGAATTATGGCAGGCAGATTTTTTACTTCGCTATGATATGACAGAAGTTCATTCAGCTGTATTTTATGGAATGAACAGCGTAAATGATTATAAAAAAGATATTTCAGAATTTCTGTATGGAAGAGAATTCCGTTTCCCGGAAAGCAAGTCTCAGCTTCTTCAGGAAATCTCAGCAGTATACGTTGAAGCTAACGGCGGAAAATTTACTGATGGATATGGAAGGAAGTATAACAGGCTATCTTCTGACCAATATACTGTAATTCAACATACAGCAAGACTTATTCTTTCTTCGGATGCAGGAGGAAATAAGGGAAATCTGGGCTCAGATAAGGCACAGCAGATACCTTCTATTATTGTTACCTTTCGTTCCAAGACTTCGGCAAATGAAATTGTTATGGCTGAAGGACGCTGGGAAGAGCCCGCAACCTTTCTCGGAAAGATTCAAAGAAAATTGGGCGGAGGAAAATATAATCTTTCAAAATACTCTTACAATCAACTTACATCGATCAATGGGGAAACTGCATTAATCATTCAAAGTCCGGCAGGTTTTTCTCCATTCTTATGTCCAAACTACTATGATCTTGGAAATGAAAAAGACACAGCAGATTCCGAAGTAACCGTAATTTTTGAGACATCAGAAAAAACTCTCCCTCAGTTTTCTGCAGTTACAACAAACGAGACTTACACTTCTCTTTATACAGATTTTTTTAAGGATAATCATTCTTTTGTCCAAATTATTAATCAGGATGATTTAGACAGCATTTATCCCTTTGCAGAACTTGCTCCTGAAATCTACCTTAATCTTTCAAACGAAAGCAATATATGTCTTCTTACAAGAATCTTTACCCCCCAGGATCAGATTCGTATTTCAAAGGATGCAGCTGATGGAACTGTTCTTGTTTACAAGAATGGAATACTTATGCAGGGAAGCAGTTATAACCATAGCACAGGCATTGTAAAACTTGGAGAACCCGTCTCACAATCCGACAAACTTACCATAACCTGGCAGGAAGACAGTAAAGATTTCTCTCAAGGAGCAATAACCGCCGGAGCTGGATTTAAAGCAAACTTTCTTCCCTGGCTCACAGGCGATATAGCTCTTACCGGACGCTGGCCGCTTAACTTCAACAAAAACTATATCGCAAACGGAACAGACGGAATAAAAAATGGTTTTGTGGCTTTATCAAATGGAATTGAATACAGCAGGGATGGACTTACCTTAAGGGAAAAAACTGCACTTTCGGTTCAGAAGGAAAACACAGCTTCGGGTCTTGTTGTATTAAATCAGGAAATATATGTTCCAAAGACCTTTTATCTTGAAGCATTCGCCGGAAAAAATGCAAAAGCCGATCCAGGCATAACAGGTTTTTGTATTCCTTTAGTCTGGAATTCCATAAACGAAAGTCAGAACCTTCCGGCGCAAACAGACATTAAGCTTACCGGTGGAAATCTATTAATGAACAGCAGTTCTCTTGTTGTAGCTGTAAAAGCTGATTTCCAAAATTTAGAATCTGAGTCTCTGCAAAGTCTGAATTCCTACCTTGACGTTTATCTTATTGCAGGAATTAAAGCCGGAGAAACAGCAGACTCAATAGAAATTGAAAACTATCCTCACTGGAAACTAAATACAAGTGAAAAACTGGACCTTTCAAATAATAACTGGCAGATGATAACTATTGAATTATCAGACTGGGACAGAAGCAGGCTTACTGCCGGTAATGATATAAGGCTTCTTATAAAAAAATCTGAAGACACAAGTTTGACGCAACTAACATCAGGACAGCACGGTGGGATTTCTGGAACTTTGTATTTTGGGCCTTATGAGCCGGTTCTTAAAGCTTCAAGTTTGAAAGCCCCGGAAGAATATCTTGTAACAAGCAGAGCCGAGATCTACGACGCGGAAAAATACGCTGTTCATATAAAGTGGAAAAAAGATACTTCTATTTCAAACTCCGGCTTTATTACAGATAGTGATGACGAAGGAAATATTATCAGCACAGAATACTTTACTCCAGCAGATTTTTCTTCCTATAATTCTCTTTCCTGGGATTTTTCTACGTCGGCAAATCTTCCTTTTACCTTAATTTTAGATTCTCAAACTTCTACCTCAAGTGATACTGCATTTCAGCTTGAAATTCAAAAGCTTCCTGAAAATATAGTATCTTCATCAACAGGTTTACTTCACAATCTGAAAATTGATCTGAAAACAAAAGAAGTATTTATTGATGGAATAAAACTTTCGTCTTATACATATACTCTTTATATAAACGACAAAATTATTCCTTCAAGACAGAAACTGATTTTAAAACTTTCTGAAAATCAGGATTTATACAGACAGGGTGATTTTTATAACGGAAGACTCACTTATTCAGAATCAGAAGTGTATTGTAACATTCAAAATTATGCATCTGTAAAATATCAGAAGGATGGAAACTTGATTTGTGTTAATAACTTTGTCCTTCTAAAAGACTTTCTCATTTATGCAGATTCTACCCAAAGCACAGGAAAACTTTCTTCACCGGATTTTTCTGTAAATAGTAATACGGGTACTTCAGCAACAATAAGCGGAATAAAAACGAAAGTTGATCTTTCATTACAAAAAGAAAAAATCAAATCTGCAGGACATACGCTTTCAACAGACTCAGAAATAATTCCTTATTTATCTGCAGAAGAAAAATATTATTTTGATATTACTTCCCGTGAAATTAGAAAAGAAGATAATTTTTCCCTGGATCTATCAAAACTTAGGATTCCTGTAAAAACAAGTCATAAAACAAACACTTCAGACACCCTGCTTCATGCAAGACAAAATTCTAAGACAAATTTTGATTTTACCTGGAAGAATGAAAAGTATACTGCTGGTTTTAATTCAGATATCACTCTTTCACAAAAGCTAAATAAATCTTTCTGTCTTTCAGAACAGAATAATATTTCAGATTATTTTTCAAACTGGGCAAAAACAAGCGGCATTCAGTTTTCAACAGGAATGAAAGATGCTGTGCGTCGAGATTCAGAAATGTCTGCAAAGATTTTTGGTGTTATACCAGTTTATCAGGCAGAATTCAAACCTCAACTTGAATACATTCTTTCTGGGTCTTATAAAAAACCTGGCAATTCTCTTTTTACAGATAAAGAAAAACTTTCGCTGACACTTCCTTTTGCTCTGAATGGAAATGCTTTAAGTTTTGAAATCTCAAGAACCGGCGGTGCAACAAATAATCTTAGTTCTCAAGATTTTATTTATACAGATGGATCTTATTTAGAAGACATCAAAACAATTATAAGACAGCAGAAAGAACACAAGTATTTTTATACATCGATTCCATTTTATGAAATTTTTGATACAAATCTCGCCACTCTTGTAACAAATGATTATTCAGCCTTTTATGAATTAAAATACAACAGAAAACTTTCCAATTCCTTAAAAGACCTTTATCTTCCATCTGCAGTTTCTTTTACTTTAATACGTGATATTAAAAATCAAAGTTCCAAAAAATCAGACTTATACCAGATGAAGGCAGTTATAACTAACACCTCAATCAACAACTTTGGTTCCCACAGTAAAGGAAAGATTTTCGGCTGGTTTGAACAGGAAGAACTTTTCTCAACTCTTACAGGAATAATTAAACTTCCTTATGAAAATAGAATTCTTTATGATGACATCAGATACCAGTTCTCAGCCTACCTTCAGCTGATGCTTCTTATAAAAGAAAAAACAACTATAACTTCATCGCTAGATTTTTCAATTGACAACAGTTTTTCCTGGAGTACAAACGGACTTCTTGTATATGAACGTCCATGCAACAATTGTCTATTCTATGTTTTAGTTGATTTTCTGCTTCCACACTTCAAAGGAAACGTTACCGCAATGAAGCGTAAAGATACATTAAATATTGAATTATCACAAATTGATAAAGAAAGCCTTCAAAAATATACCTACAAACATTTTGCAGAAATTACCTTCCAGGAACATTTTTCAATAAACGGAGAAATCGGGGCAAGCTTTACACATAAATCAGACTCTGCAGATTTACTTAGTCTCTGTCTGTCTCTTGGAGCTAAAGCAGAGTTCTAAATTATTGTAATGGAGCAAAATATCCTGTTTCGTCTCTGCCGCTTCTATTTAAAAGATAAACTTCAGCTTCAACAGGAAGATAATTTGTTCCAAAGTTTGTAGACATAGCAGATGTAAAAGAAAGCTGGTAGATTCCCTGTGGAAGCTCAATAATATTCTTAACCACATCACCAAGCCCCTGAGGTCGGAAAACATAATAAAGTTCACCGTTTGTACTTTCTGAAACATAAGCAAGTTCTTCTCCAAGAGCACCCTGATCAAGCTGAATTACAGAGAATGAAATGGAATTATTGTTCATGTAAGAAGAAAGTTCAGCAAGATTATATTTTTCAAATGTCAGACCGTTATTACTTCCAGCTGTAATAAGAATTATTCCACGCTTCTTTGCTGCATTTATAAGATCATTAGAAGCCAGTCGTAAAGCAAGATCACAGGCTGCTGAAGCTGCAGTTTTTGTTTTTAATGCCGCAAGGCTGAAATCCCCCAGAAGATCCGGCCTGCCCACATATTCAGTCGCAGGGATTGCGCCAGCCGCAACAATTCTCAGTGTCCCCATTCCATTCATCGAGGCGGCGATTTCCCTTACGCTGCTTTCAATTTCACGTCCATAAACAGCTGTATCAACAGAACGGTCAACAATTATAGTTATATCAGCCTCTGTATTATTAGAAGCAGCCCCCAGCATTTTAAGATTAGAAACAGGCCTCATATTTTCAGTCATATAAAAGTTTTCCTGCTGAAGGCCAACAACAGGCTGACGATGACGGTTTTCTACACGAAGCTCTACAACAACATTCGGAAATTTAGAAGCATCAATCTGTTCAATCTGAACAAAAAGGCCACCTACAAGCTCCTGAACCTTTGACATTACATAAACTTCATTAGCAGTAAAATCAGTTACAATTACATTACCATTTACATCAGGATTTGCAGAAGTTACCCGCGCCGGCGCATTACCTGTTCTTACATATTCAAACAAAGCACCTGATTCTGCATCCACCGAAAGAACCCGGTTTGAATCACAGACAATAAGACTACCGTTCCAGTATTTTAAAGCTTCCGGCTTTTTAAATGTTCCGGGCTCTACAAGCTCGCGAATAAAATTTCCTGCCCTGTCAAATTCATAAATACTTCCGGTCTGATCATCTGCAACAAAAACTCTTTCATCAGTTAGTGCAATTCCAGTCGGTCCTTTTAAGCCTGCAAAATCATCTCTGCTTCCACCAAAGAAGAAAACAGGCTCTCCATCTTTATCAAAAACATCAATTCGTCTGTTACCGTAATCAGTTACATAAATACGTTCCAGATAATCCTGTGCAAGATAAAGAGGCCCTACAAGCTGGCCAGTTCCGCGCCCCTTGCTGCCAACATATTTTTCAAAGTTTCCATTATTATTTAAAAGTGCAAGCCTGTCTCCCGCATGCTCGCAGACAAGAAGTTTTCCGTCGTGAAGGCGCAAGATATCACTAGGTCTGTCAAAACCGTTTACCGGTCCTTCAATACGATTTATTACCTTACCGTTCTGATTTAAGAGAATAAGTTCATTGGTATTATAGGCTGCAATCCACATTGTACCATCGTAGTTTGGCTGAACTGCTACCGGTCCGCTGAAAATCAAATTACCCTGAAATTCCCCAGGAAAAGCACCTGCTTCGGAAAAGCGCATTAACTTGTCTGTTGAATCACCTGTAACACGTCTTTCCCTTACAATTTCGATTTTATTTTCAAGAAGAAGTCCGCCGTAGCCGTTTTCGCTGGCATTATTCCAGTAACTTAAGGCTGAACCTTCAAGACCTGCTTTATAATAGGCCTTGCCAAGCCAGTCGAGAATAAGATTATCATCAGGAAGATAAGCCAGAGCTTTTTCAAACTGTACTATAGCTTCATTAAAAGCTCCCTTATAATAAGCCTGTACACCGCGCCGGAACTCTTCGGAAGCAAAGCCTTCGTTTCCGCTTCTGATTCTATCCTCAGGCACGCGCAGACCTGCGTCATCGGTTGTTACCTGAGCAAAGAGTGCACCTGCCGAGAAAATGACTGAAAAAATCAAAGCGGAAATCTTTTTCATTAATTAGTGCCCCGCCTTTAATTGAACCGATTTTATATGCTCTGCAATTACTACACTTTCAGTATCTATCTGTTCTGCAAGCTGAAGGTATTGCAGTGCATCCTTATATAAACCAAGCTTATAATAAACCCATCCCAGAGAATCAAGACAGGCTGCAGACTTTGGTGCAGATTTAACTGCCTGTTTACAAAGAGAAAGAGCTCTTGTTAAATCCTTTTCCTGACAGGCAAGAACATAACCAAGACCATTAAGCGAAGAAATATTATCAGGGTCTTTTCTAAGCGACTGTTCATAGTAACTTAAACATCGTTCAGTATCATTCTGTTCCCAGGCAACAAAAGCTATTGCAGCATAAACTGAAGCCTGCATATAACCTGTTTCAAGAAGTTTATTCAATTCAAAATCTGCAAGTCTCTTACGTCCCGAAATAGCATAGATTACTGCAAGTAAAAAACGGCACTGCAATACACGCTCAAGATTTCCACCGGAAGTTACTACCTGCTCAAGAAACAAAAGTGCATCATCATATCTCTCGAGTTTTGTATAACACAAACCAAGATAATAAGAGACTTCTATTTTATCTGCTGCTGAATCTGTAGGAAGCCCAAGAAAGAAAGCCAGTGCCTTCTTATAATTTTTCTGAGTATAAAGGAGTTTTCCTTCATCTAAAATAGTATTATTCGGCATTTCCCCACCCTTTTATTTATCACTACTATTCTACACCTTAAATTGAATACCGTCCACTATTTCAGCACCAAGCGGGTCGGCATACACCCTTGATACGGCAATATACCCCTGCTGTACTGCATAAGCATCACATTCTTCATCTTTAAGAGGAACTGCCCCCCCGGGAATAAAAGTTACTTTCACAGGATTTTCTTCCCTGTTCACATGCAGTTTATCTCCGTAATTACGGATACAAAGTGATTTACAGTATTTTACGCCCTGATAAGAATCTAAAGAGCCTGCATTTACATTAACGAAAATCCTTGGAACATCTGTACTGGCAAGGGCTTTAAGCTCCTTAAGATTTCTTGCCGCAAAATCAGCAAGGGCTTCATATTTCATGTTTTTAAGATGTTCTTCATCCCAGACTAAAGGATCTACACTGAGAGCAATTCCAGGAATCTTATTTAAAACAGCCTGTCTTGCAGCCCCACAGGTTCCAGAATAAATGATATCTGTCCCCATATTTGCTCCCTTATTGATTCCGGAAATAACAAGATCAAACTTAAAATCAAAAAGGTCGCCTGTTGCAGCAAGGCAAACACAGTCTACCGGAAGTCCAGAAATAGCCCATTGATTTTTTTTATATTCCCTGAGTGTATAATCTTTATTCATTGTAATGTGATGGGATGTAGCTGATCTGTTAGAATCAGGGGCAATTACATATACCTCATGCTCTTTTGCAAGACGCTCGTAAAGCACCTGAATTCCCTTTGCTTCAATTCCATCATCATTTGCAAGCAGAATCTTCATAGGGCTTAGTCCTTAACCATAGCCGCGCCGTCTGCGGCTTCAACTTCATACACATCCGGATGGAAGCCGAAAATCTTTTCAAATTCTGTTATTTTAGCCTTAAAGTTTTCAACATCGCCTTCACGCATGATTGCATAAAGACAGCGGCCAAAGCCTTTTCCGGTTATACGACCACAAGTAACAGGATTTCTTACAAAGTCAAGATTTGGTTCCAGTTCATTTACACGCTTTAAAATCCAGTCAATTTCAGGGCAGGAAATATTAAACATATCACGCATTGTTTCGTGACTATGATTTACAGAACGTGCAAACTTAAAGAAGTCTCCTTTTTCAATTCCTTCCCGGGCATCAAGAATATCATTATGCTCATAAAGAACTGAAAGAAGTTTTCTTCGTATATCTTCACTTACAACAGAAAGCTGTTCATTAATATCTGTTACATCATCAATATAACGCCAGCCGCCGTAAACATTTGGTTTGCGTTCCCTGAGATCTCCCATTATAAGTGCATGCTGAGGTTCATGTAGAGTTTCTTCATTCCATACAGATACACGGGGAACCTTAGTATCAACCAGCAGAACCTTTTTATCTTCAAAATTAAAAGGAACATAGTCCCAGGTATTCTTAAAATGATCTGTAATGATTATATTATTCTTTTTAGAGAACATGGCTGCAAAATTGTCGGCTATATAATTATTTCCCTGAAGGAATCGTCTGTTACCACGTTCTATAACCTGTAAAAGCTCCATATCCGAGCAGTTAAGCTTAAAAAGATTTTTTATTGCAACCGCAGTAGCTGCTTTAGCAGCAGTGGTAATTCCAAAGCCTGCAGAAGGAATTATTTCACTGTAAATGGTGATATTCATTCCACCGAGTGTAAAACCACCAGAAGTAAAACCATAGACAATTGCTTTTGCTGCATTTGCCCATCGATCTTCCTTTTTCATTTTTAATGAAGTTATACTGGCTTTTTTACGCTCGTTAAGCTGATGAAAATAAAACTTTATAGATGTATCTTCTCGTTTTGAAATGGCAACGTAAACCGGCAGATTAACTGCCATAGACATTGTTTTATCTTTAAAGAACCATGAATGTTCACCTATCAGATGAAACCGGCCTGGTGCTTTTGCAACGACATCCGGCTTTTCGCCATATTCCAATTCGTGTGCATCATTTACAGATTTCATTTATTGGACCCTCCCTTTATTAATTCCCCTTATTTTACCTTGAATTTTTTCAATGTATATTGTTAAAATAATAATATAATGGAATTGATTTTACAAGTTATTTTTTCTTCAGTTTTTTCGGGATTATTACTTTCACTTGCAATCCCTAACGAAATATATCTTTTCGGATGTCCTGTATTTACACTATTTGCTTTTATTCCATTATATTTGATTTTAAATAGGATAAAAGATTTTAAAACAGCTTTTCTTGCTTTCTTTATTCAAACCCTTACAACACATTTGATTTCAAGCTTCTGGCTTGCATATTTTAAGGATTTTGCAATTTTTACTCTGGGAGCTTCTGCACTTGGAACAGCCTGTATAGGTGGAGCATTTGGTTTATATGCTTTTCTGCCTTATTTTTCCACTAGTTCACAAAATAAACTTAATGAAAACACACTTGTTCAGCCTTTAATGCAGTCTCCGGCATTCAGAGTCCTGTATTTTACAGTTATATATACCTTATACGAATGGGCAAAATCTTCCGGATTCCTGGGCTATCCGTGGGGAACAGTTTCCTCTGCAATGTATCACTGGCCGGTACTGATGCAAACTGCATCTATTACGGGAACTTATGGCATTACTTTTGTTATTGTTCTGTTCAATGCCCTTGCAGCAGAGTTTATAATGCTTTATTACGAAAACAGCAGTCTGCAGAAAACAAAATTGAATCATACAGTTCAAACGGCAAAGTTTTTCCTTATAGTTCTTATTTCAATGATGCTTTATGGAATCATTCAGTATGATAAAACATACAAGCCCGTAAAAAAACTCAACATTATTACTGTTCAACAAAATAGCGACCCATGGAAACAGGAAACAGATGATCAGGCAATATTAACATCCCAACGTCTTACAAAACAAAAAATCGAAGAATTGCAACTACAAAACCGAACAGCAGATCTTGTAGTCTGGAGTGAAGGTTGTTTGTTACGGGCATTTCCAGGTGCTACAAGATATTATGACTGGTTTCCTGAAGAAAAACCACTAACTCAGTTTATTCGTGAAACTAATGTGCCTTTCATTTTCGGAGGTTCTGTAGTACGCGAAAAACAATATTCCTATGGAAAATCAGAAAAAGATCACCTTCAGTATTTTAATTCTTCGATACTTTACGATTCAACAGGAAATTACCGCGGCTATTACGCAAAAAATCATCTTGTTCCTTTTGCAGAAGCCCTGCCTTTTATGGAAGTTCCACCAGTGCGGGCTTTTATGGAAAAAATCGTAGGCATTTCTGCGGGCTGGACTCCAGGTGATCAGTATGTCTTTTTTGATGTTCCCTGCAGGATAACATCTGATTTCAAACTTCCTGCCGTAAAAAATATTGATCTTAATAAAACTCATATTCAACAGGTAATCGACGATTCTCAGCCTTATACAGTTCGAATCGCTACACCGATTTGTTTTGATGATGCGTTTACCGATATTATGAGACCCCTTTTCTTAAACGGTTGTGAGCTTTTTGTAAATATCACAGATGATTCATGGTCAAAAACAAAATCAAGCGAAATCCAGCATTTTGTAATTGCTTCTTACAGAGCCATAGAATACCGTACAACTTTAGTTCGTTCAGCAAATGCAGGTTATTCTGTTGTAGTAGAACCTTCTGGAAAGGTGATAGCAGACCTTCCTCTATTTGAAGAAGCAGCCTTATCTGCAGAAATTCCTGTTTTCGAGCATAAAATCACAACCTATGCCCGCTTTGGAAACTGGCTTCCGTATCTTTGTTTTATAATTTTTGTAATCTGCAGTGTATATGCCCGTCTCACATTCTGTTTCTGGGACTACATTCCAAGTGAAAGAAAGATTAAAAAATCAAAAAAATCTGACAAAAAACGAAAAAAGAATTCAAAATCAAAAAAATAGTCAAGAGCTATAAAGCTTTTTTGGGGGATAAGCATAAAAAAAATTTTTTGTCAAGAAAAAAAGTTTAAAATAAATTCACAAAATTTCCAAAAATTGACTTGTCTATCCATATCTAGTGTACTATGATGTAATTATCAAAATAAAGACGCTAGAAAATAAAAAGTGAGAGGAAACAATGCGCTGCCCCTACTGTGGTAACATTGAGGACAAAGTCCTTGAATCAAGAACGATGGTAAATGGTGAAAGCATTCGCAGAAGACGTGAATGTCTTGCATGCGGCTACAGATTTACCAGTTATGAACGTATTGACGAAAAACCCTTTATGGTTATCAAACGCGATGGACGCCGCCAGCCTTTTGACCGCCTGAAACTGGAAAAAGGTATTGAGCGTGCTTTGGAAAAACGTCCTGTCGCAACCTCTATGGTAGAACAGCTTTCCAATGACATTGAAGATCTCGCAATTAAAAAAGGTCGTGAAAACCGCGAAATTTCTACGTCCGAGCTGGGAGAGCTTGTGCTTGAAAAATTGTATGACATCGACAAGGTAGCTTACATTCGATTTGCATCTGTCTACCGGCATTTTGAGAATCTCGATGAATTCATAACTGAAGTAAAGAACATAGAAAAGAGGGGAAAAACGAAATGAGTGATCAATCAATCTTTCCAGAATGGAGAAGTTTTCTGGGCAACAGTTCCGATTCGGAAACAAAGGGCTTCCTGAAGTCAGTAGTAAAGCGTTCAGGCGAAATTGCAGACTATGACAGAAGCAAAATCGAATCTGCTATCGGCAAGGCTATTGAAGCCGTAGAAAAGCGCAAGGATCCGGATAGAGCAGCTCAGCTTACCGACATGGTAGAAGAAAAACTTCGTATCCAGCTTGCCGGAAACCGTGCACATTCTATTCCTGCCATCGAAGAGATTCAGGATATCGTAGAAAGCGTTCTCATCGAAAACAAAGAAGTAGAAGTTGCTAAGGCCTACATTCTTTACCGTGCCCGCCACGAAGCAATGCGCGACGCTAAGAGCCTTATGATTGACATCAACAAGACTATGGACGGTTACCTTGCTCAGAGCGACTGGCGTGTAAACGAAAACGCAAACGTAAACTTCTCGCTTGGTGGTCTTATTCTCCACAACTCAGGTACTATTACTGCCAACTACTGGCTTAACAATATTTACTCTAAAGAAATTGCAGAAGCACATAAAACAGCAGCATTCCATATCCATGACCTTTCTATGTTCTCAGGCTATTGTGCAGGCTGGTCTCTCCGTCAGCTGATTGCAGAAGGACTTGGTGGAGTACCAGACAAAATTACCTCTACTCCGGCAACTCACCTTTCAACACTTGTAAACCAGATTGTAAACTTCCTTGGTATCATGCAGAACGAATGGGCAGGTGCACAGGCTTTCTCTTCTTTCGATACCTATCTTGCACCATTTATCCGTGCAGATCACCTTACAGAAAAACAGGTTCGTCAGTGCATCCAGAGCTATATTTACGGTGTAAACACACCTAGCCGCTGGGGTTCACAGGCTCCGTTTACAAACATTACTTTGGACTGGGTATGTCCTGATGACCTTAAAAACAAGAAGGCTATCGTAGGCGGTAAGGAACAGGATTATACTTACGGCGACTGCCAGAAAGAAATGGATATAATCAACAAAGTATTCATTGAGCTTATGATTGAAGGTGATGCTAATGGCCGCGGATTTGCTTACCCTATTCCAACCTATAACATTACACGTGATTTCGACTGGAACTCAGAAAACGCAAAACTGCTCTTTACTATGACAGCTCAGTACGGAACTCCAAACTTCCAGAACTTTGTTAATTCAGATTTGAATCCAAGTGATGTACGCTCTATGTGCTGCCGTCTGCAGCTTGATAAGAGAGAGCTCCGCCGCCGTGGTGGTGGTCTCTTTGGTGCAGACGAATTCACAGGTTCTATCGGTGTAGTTACAATCAACATGCCTCAAATCGGCTATCTTGCTAATAACGAAGACGAATTCTACAAGCGCCTCGACTATCTTATGGAACTTGCAAAGGAAAGTCTTTGTACAAAGCGTAAGGTTATTCAAAAGCTTTATGACAGCGGCTTGTTCCCATACACAAGACGTTACCTCAAGACACTTGTAAACCACTTTAATACAATCGGTCTTTGCGGTATGAACGAATGCTGTCTCAACTTCCTTGGAGTAGATATCACAGATCCTAAGGGAAAGGCTTTTGCAGAAAAAGTATTACAGCACATGCGTGAAAGAATGCAGGACTTCCAGGAGGAAACAGGAGACCTCTTCAACCTTGAAGCAACTCCTGCAGAATCTACATCTTACCGCCTTGCCCGCCACGACAAGGAACAGTTCCCTGACATCATTACAAGCGGAACTAACGAGCCTTTCTATACTAACTCTTCACAGCTGCCAGTTGATTACACAGCTGATGTATTCGAAGCTCTCGACCATCAGGAAGCTCTGCAGACTAAGTATACAGGTGGAACTATGTTCCACATCTTTATGGGTGAAGCTCTTAAGGACTGGAAGAGCTGTGCAGACCTTGTTCGCACAATTGCAAGCAAGTACCGAATTCCTTTCTTTACTGTTTCGCCAACCTACTCTATCTGTAAGGTTCACGGCTACCTGATAGGACAGCAGTTTGAATGTCCTAAGTGTAAGGCAGAAAAAGAAAAGGCTCTTAAAGAGAAACTTAAGGCTCTTGAAGCAGAGAAAGAAAAAGTACTTGCAGAGCAGAAAAATTAAAGATTTTCGGCCTCAGTGCCGAAAATTCTAGTGTACACAGCATTGACAAAACACTATATCCACGCTATATTTAGTGTGGGTGTGAAAATTAAATAATTTGGGAGGAGAAAAAAGATTATGGAAAAAAGAACACTTGCACAGATTGAAGCTGAAATTGAAGAGACTAAAGAGGCTCTTAAGGATGTTCATGGAACCGAGACAGAGGTTTACGCACGCATTGTAGGTTACTACCGCGCCGTAAAGCATTGGAACAAAGGTAAGCGCGATGAATTTGATCAGCGTAAAATGTTCACTCTCGAAGCCAGCAAGGAATATGATATTACTGCAGCTGACCAGCCATGCGTACGCAAGGCTCCTGCTAAAATGACAAAAGCAGAAACAGCCGCAGATTTAACAAGTGTAACATATGAAATGTATACAAGACAGACATGTCCTAACTGTCCGCCAGTAAAGAGCTTTATGGCAGACCTTGATATGCCTGGACGTTCTATCGATGTTGATACAAAAGATGGTCTTGCAGAAGCTGCAAAGAAGGGTGTATTCGCTTCTCCTACAGTAATCTTCTACAATGAAGCTGGTGTAGAAACTGCACGCTGCCACAATGTTGAAGAACTTGAAGCTGTTTTCAATAAGGTAGCAGTTACTGCATAATGTCAGAACTTGATCTTAATAAACCTGCGGGCGTACTTGTAAAAACTACTTGTGTGGATTTTCCGGGGCGTATCGCAGGTTCTTTTTTTCTAAAAGGCTGTAATATCCGCTGCCCTTACTGCTACAATATTGGACTTGTGCTTGATGATTCAGAAATCCCGGCAGGAACAGAAACTGAACCTCTCAATACTGTAGCAGAACTTTTTGCCCATCTGGAAAAACGTCAGGGCATTTTAAGCGGACTTGTAATAAGCGGAGGAGAGCCGCTTCTTAATCCTTATACTCCATTAATAATCAAAAAAGCTAAAGAACTTGGCTATAAAATTAAAATTGATACAAACGGAACTTTGCCGGAAAAACTCCGTAACCTTATAGAATATCCAGAGCTTCATCCTGATTTTATAGCAATGGATATAAAGACAAGCCCTTCCCGCTACTCTACTTTGATTTGCGGCAATAAATCACCTTTTTACGGCAAAACTGAATATTTTGAAAAGATACTTGTTGAAAGTTCAGAGCTTGTTGCTTCTTACCCGCCAGACAGCCGCGAATGGCGAACAGTTCTAGTTCCAGGATTAGTAACAAAAGAAGATATCAGTGCAATGTCAAAACTTCTGCCTCAAGATGCAAGCTGGCAGTTTGCACAGTTTATGAATAAAAACTGTCTGGACCCCTCGTATAATGATATTTATCCATACACCGATCAGGAAGCGGCAGAGTTAATTGATTACGCAAAGACGTTGATTAAAAATGCAAACTTGCGTTGACAATTTTTGAATACGCGGAGCAGAAAAAGACCCAAGGTTGCATCGAGCCGATACGGGAACGCCGGTTCGACGGAAAATACGAGCGGAGCGACGAGGCTCGCCCAGCAGCCTTGGGAATTTTTCGGCGGAAGCGGATTCAAAAATTGTAAGATATCAGTTATTTACATTATTCTGGCAAATTCTTTAACAATTTGCGGAATCAATGTTTCTACGCGGCCGTTGCAGCTCATTCCACTGGCATTCTTGTGACCACCACCGCCAAATTTTGCGGCAACAAGAGATACATCGATTTTATCTTGAGAACGGAAGCCGCCCGTACAGGTTGTTTCTGTATCCTGACGCAGAAAGACAACAGCTTCAACTCCCTTTGTGCTCAACATAAGCTGGTAAAGAGAATCCGAATCTCGCCCTTCAAGTCCCCATTTCTTTGTATCTTCCAGACTTTCATATGTAACTGCAAGTCTGCCATCAAGATAGCGTTCTACCTTATTTAGAAGAATGCCAAGAAGTTTACGTGTTGAATATGCTTTTCCAGAATTAATTTCACGATAGGTTGTTCTCGGATCTGCTCCGTCAGAAACAAGACGACTAACAGCAGCAAACACCTCAGAAGAATTATCTGTTAAGAAACGGAAAAAGCCGGTATCTGTACATATTCCAAAAAATAAAATTTTTGCCAGATCCGAAGGAAGTGTTCCTATAAGCTTCTCATAAAATAACTGAATCAGAAAAGCACATGCAGGTGCATCTGAATTAACGTAGCCCTTTAATTCTCCAGCAATTTCGCTTGTTTTATGATGATCAATTACAAAAGCATCGAGTCCCTTAAAATCACCATCAATATCACCAAGTCTTATGATTTCCGAACAATCAGCTATAAACAGGCCGCTAGACTTTCTTTCGTTTTCATCCTGAAATTCCATTGTATCAGAAAACTTTTCCTGCCAGCGCATAACCTCGTTTCTTTTAAATGGGCCGGCAGAAAGCAGCTGATATGGTTTTCCAAAATAATCAAGAATTGCAGCGATTCCAAGACATGAAGTAATACAATCTCCATCCGGTTCTTTATGTCCTGCAATAAAAAAGAAATTATGATTTTCTATAAAAGATTTGAATTCTTCGATTGTTTCTTGAGGTAATTTAAACATTTGCAATTTCCGTTATATACGACTGGTCAAGGCACGCTTCGCTTGAAGCCTTGACTCAGTCGTTTTGCAGGTTGAATTATATTTTCAACCTGCAATCCTTAACATAAAAAAAAGAGGGTTTCAAAACCCTCTTTTATAATACCGTATTTTGGTCTAGAATTCCAAGTCTTCCAAGGTATCTTTATCAGCACCTTCCATATTCTTTCTGGAATCAACCAGTCCCCAGATTGAATTATTCTTATTCATAGGGATTGAAAGAATAACACGCTTAAACTCACCGCCATCCTTTACTACAGTCATATATGCACCAATGGATGTTCTTACCGAACGGAACTTAAGCTTACGTGGAGAATCTTCTGAACCACGCCCCCATTTTTTAGGAATAACAACATTTCCTACACCTGTTTTATTCTTCTGATAGATAACAGCATATCCATCTTTTCCTTCCAGAATCTTAAGAACTGGAACGTTGACATAAGAAAGCTCTGTCCATTTACCTTCTGTACGTTCAGGTGCGTTTGCACTGCCGTTATTATCAGCAAAAAGAGCTACAGAAAAAACTGCAAGGAGAGTAAGGATTACTAATATTTTCTTCATAATAACTCCTGTATGAGACACTGTCTAAAAAGTATTGTCATGCTGAACCTTTGCAGCACAGCTGCTCGGAGACTCGCTAAAAATAGTCCACTGGACTATTTTTGCCCTGCTACGCAGTGCCGCTCCCTATGTTTCAGCATCTACACTACATTTAGATTTATAGATTCCGAAACAAGTTCGGAATGACACAAGGAGGTAAACTTATTGGTCACCCCCAATCTACATCGTAATAAATATTATAAACCGATTATTTTATTTTAACAACAGTTTTATTTTTTTATTTTATTCAAAATAGTATTAATAAATATTAACTGTATTAATTTTATGATTAATTATTAATGAAGTAATTAATAATTTTACAAACCAGAAAAAAAAGTTAAAAAAAAAATCCGGTTGTATAATAACCGGATTTTACTCTAGCGACTAATGGGATTGAACCATTGACATCACGGATATGAGCCGTGTGCTCTACCAACTGAGCTAAGTCGCCAAAAGATGTATCTATATTATCATTTTCAGGCATGAAGGTCAATAACAGAATCTATATTTTAAGATTTTTTGCTTATTTTTTTTCATATAAAAATATTTTTCTTCAGGCATTTTATCACTTGGCACGGAATGTGCATAGTAATGACTATCTTGATTTAAGTGAGGTAAATAAATGAATCACAAAGAACTAAACCTTATTCCGCAGCAGCTTAAGCTCGGAGAAATTACAGTAAAAGAAGCTGTAAACCGTACTGGAACTTTCCTGATGGAAAACTATCCTATGTTTGGATTGCACAAATACGATGATGATTTTCGTTCAGACATCATTGTAGCCTTTCTAGAACGTGGTGAACACATTCTAGAGTTATACCATCCGGAAATGGGAGAATATCTGAATTTCTTATTCAGTTATGTTACAACTCTTATTAATTCACGTCTTAAATGCCTTGCAAAATACTCTATACATCAAAAAGTCACTCAGGAAGAAGCCCTGAGAATGCTCGATGAAAAAGAAATCGGATATCAGAACATGAATCTAAAAAGTCTATACAGCCCAAAAATCCCCTATTCCTACAATAAAGTCCCTGCTGAAGAATTGCGAAAAACTCTGAAAGATATTTCAGAAGGACATTCGGACAAAAAACTTCTTGTGCTGGCTTTAAAATCATCTTTTTATATAACTGATTCACAAATTGATAAAATATGCAGTCTTTATAAAATTGAAAAAAAGTTTTTTTATGAAGTCATAGAATTTTGTAAAAATTCTGTAATGCATAAAGAATTTCGCAGAATGAAAGTTCAGGAACGGAGAAATTATGCATATTATCATCATAAAAGATATAAACGACTTTTAGAAAAACTCCAGGAGGAAGATGAATCATTCAATAATCGTATTCTCATTTCTAAACTAAAAGAAAAAGAAATACGATATAAGAATAAATGGAAAAATCTGAATAAATCATTCGAAAAAGGTTTATTAAATCTAAGGCCTACAAATAAAACAATTGCAGATTTACTGGGAATCTGTGAGAGGCAGGTAACTTATTGCCTTAGTTGTGCAAGAAAAGAAGCAAAAAAAAAAGTTAACAAAAATACTGCACAGCATGGCTAAAAAAATACTTTTTCATTATATTAAAAGAATGAAAATTTATTTAGCAACCGGAAATAATAACAAAAAAAGAGAAATGTGTGAACTTTTACCAGAACACACAATACTTATTCCTTCTGATGAAGGAATTGATTTTGATCCTGATGAAACAGGAACAACTTTTTACGAAAACAGTCTGATTAAGGCACGTACTCTTTATGATATCGTAGGCTGCCCTGTTATTGCAGACGATTCGGGAATTTGCGTAGACGCTTTGGGTGGAGCGCCTGGCATTTTCTCTTCACGATACGCAGGTCCTTCTTTTATGCATGGAAAGCCTGACAGAAGTAAAATCTCTCAGGAAGAACAGAATATTTTCCTCATTCAACAAACAAACGAAGCCATAAAAGCTGGAAACCTTCCAAAAGGTGCATACCTTCACGGAGAACGTTCCTGCCACTATAGCTGTGCAATGGTAATGTACTGCGGACCAGACCGTCTTTTCGTAGCTCAGGAAACTTTTGAAGGTACCTTAATTGATGATATTTCAAAGCAGGCTGGCAGCGGCGGTTTTGGCTACGACCCTATTGTATTCCTCCCAGAATTCAATAAAACTGTTGCAGAACTTTCTGCAGACGAAAAGAACGCAATTTCACACCGCGGAAAAGCTGTTCGTGCCCTGAAAAGAATCATCGACAATTTCTAGTAGCCCTCTGCTCCGCTCAGTCGTAAGAAAATATTGGCAGGAACTTTTGCGATAACTCAACAAAAATATATTAAAACACATAAAAACTGAAATAAAACAGTATCTGACAAAATCACCCTCTTTTGGCAGATGCAGTTTTATTTCAGTTTTTTTATATTTTTTTCAAATTTTTATTAAAGTATTATCCTATTCCTGCCGATATTTGATGTAGAAGTGTTATGACTCTATCGACTTCGTAGAAGCACGAGTCAGGCGTTTCGGGCAAAAATGTGTAGATGTAGCCTTGTAAAACATTTACGCATTTTTGCATCTTTTCAAACAGAAGAAAGGATTCTTCTGCTCACATTCCAAGGAGGAATACTATGGTTATCAACCACAACATGTCGGCAATGTTTGCCAATCGTCAGCTCGGAGTAACAGGACTCAGTCTTAACAAAGACATGGAGAAATTATCTTCAGGCGAAAGAATCAACCGTGCAGGTGATGATGCTTCAGGACTCGCTGTATCTGAAAAGATGCGCAGCCAGATCCGCGGATTGCGTCAGGCTTCACAGAACTGTTCAAATGGTATCAGCTTTATCCAGACAACAGAGGGTTACCTCCAGGAAACAACTGACATCATGCAGCGTATTCGTGAGCTTGCAGTTCAGTCTTCAAACGGAATCTATTCTGAAGAAGATCGTATGCAGATTCAGGTTGAAATTTCGGCTCTTGTTTCTGAAGTTGATCGCGTTGCAAGTTCCGCTCAGTTTAACGGAATGAACATGCTTACTGGCCGTTTCGCACAGCCTACTGGAGAAAATGTTGTAACTGGTTCTATGTGGTTCCACATTGGTTCTAACATGGATCAGAGAGTACAGGTATTTATCGGTACTATGTCTGCAGCAGCTCTTGGAGTACGAGAACTTGGTACAGAAGCTAAAATTTCACTTGCTACACCGGAAGATGCCAACCGCGCAATCGGAACTATCGACGAAGCATTGAAGAAGATCAACAAACAGCGTGCTGACCTTGGTGCTTATCAGAACCGCCTTGAACTTACTGTTAAAGGATTGGATATTGGTGCTGAAAATCTCCAGGCTTCAGAATCACGCATCCGTGATACTGATATGGCTTCACAGATGGTAGAGTTCACAAAGAATTCTGTACTTCAGCAGGCAGGTACAGCAATGCTGGCCCAGGCTAACTCTCAGTCACAGAATGTACTCAGCTTGTTGAGATAATCACTTGTCTTTACGAAGATAGTGAGTTATAATTAATAGTCGTCAGTAATGACGGCTATTAATTAGCGCGGTGTTTTATTGTAACTCTCCCCTTTTTTACTCCAAAACATCGTAAATTAATAAGAAATTATTGATTTCAATATGCCCGTTTTCAGCGGAGCATTGTTCTTTGACATAAGTGTCCCCATGGGATTGCTGGTGACAGCAGGAACAGTCGGTTTTGAAAAAAGACTGACTATTCCTGCTGAATGGTCTGAAACTAAATCAGAGGCGCAGTACTGATTTAGCCTTCACCTGCAGGACTTAAAGCACGAGGCTTTAAGTTTTTAAGTAAACATGGAGGCACAAATATGATTATTAATCACAATATGAGCTCACTCTATGCAGATCGTGTGACTAACATCTCTAATGAGTCAATCATGAAAAACATGGAGAAGCTCTCATCTGGTGAACGCATCAATCGCGCCGGTGACGATGCATCAGGACTTGCTGTATCTGAAAAGATGCGCAGCCAAATCCGTGGTTTGAACCAGGCTTCAAAGAACATCCAGAATGGTGTTTCTTTCATCCAGACAACCGAAGGTTATCTTGCTGAAACAACAGACATTCTCCAGCGTGTTCGTGAACTTGCTGTTCAGGCTGCAAACGGTATCTACAGCGATGAAGATCGTATGCAGATTCAGGTTGAAGTATCACAGCTCGTTGCTGAAGTTGACCGCATTGCAAGTGTTGCTCAGTTCAACGGCATGAATATGCTTACTGGACGCTTCGCAGTTGAAGGTGACAGCACAATGCAGTTCCAGATTGGTGCAAACATGGACCAGAACGCTCGCGTTTACATTGGTACTATGACAGCATCATCTCTTGGACTTAAAGGTGCACAGGGTGGCGATGAACAGATTACAATCAATTCACCAGAAGAAGCAAATATGACACTTGGTGCTGTTGATGCTGCATTAACTCAGGTTAACAAGCAGAGAGCGGATCTTGGTGCATATCAGAATCGCTTCGAAATGGCTGCAAAAGGCATAAACATTGCTGCTGAAAACACCCAGGCTGCAGAAAGCCGTATCCGTGATACAGACATGGCTTCTGAAATGGTTGAATTCACAAAGAACAGCATTCTCACACAGGCTGGAACCGCAATGCTCGCTCAGGCTAATAACCAGTCACAGACTGTATTGGCACTCTTGCAGTAGTAATTAAAAAATGAATTAAAGAGATAACTGGATGTCATCTTTTTGATTTGAAATATGGAAGGAAGGGGTATGCGCCCCCCTTCCCTTTCCATTTTTTTTCAAGGAGGAGAACTATGAATACAATTAATACGAATTCAATGGTTCATGTGGCAATGGATGGCCAGTCTCTTTACAACATTAACAAGAATACAGCAGGAAATACTGTACAACAGGCTGCTGCTCAATCCATAACTCCCACAGGAGCCCAGGTAGCGCAGAATATCGAACAGAATATGGCCGAACTAAAGGCAGATATTCAGGCGCTGCAAAAAATGACAGAAATGGTTGGCGGGAACAAGCTTCAGTTCAGTGTGAACAAAGAACTTGGCAGTGTTGTTGTTTCAATCGTAGATTCAGCAACTAATCAGGTTATAAAGCAGATTCCGTCAGAAGACATGCAGAAACTTAAGCTTCGCATCAGAAAAGCCATAGGCTCAATGTTCGACGAAGTAATTTAAAATATGGCTGGACTGAACATACCAGGCGTTACCGACCAGTACAATACAAACGATACTGTTGAAAAGCTCATGAAAATTGAGCGTATTCCTCTCACGAGGGAGCAGAATCAATTAGAATCGTTAAAAACTGAGAAGAACGCCTGGCGCGACATTAACACAAAATTGTCCTCTCTTAGAGACAACACTAAAACTCTCTATTCTTTCGAAAATCCTTTTAACAGTAAACTCACCTCATCTACAGAAGAATATGCAATCACTGCAGAAGCAAACCGCAGTGCAAGTCTTCAGTCTTTTAAAGTTGATGTAATTCAAGCTGCATCCTCAGATCGTTTTTTAACAGATGAACTTGAAAATGATTTTAAGGTTCCTGTAGGAACTTACACATATAAAGTTGGCGAAAAACAGATAACTTTTAACTGGAAAGGCGGCACGCTTAAAGATTTTTCAAATGCAATAAATAAGCGTGGCAACAATATCATAAAATCATCAATAATTGGAGCCAATGCCGGAAATAAATCTCTGCTGATAGAAGCGGTTCCTACCGGAAAAGAAAACCGTCTCATATTTGAAGATGATGCAAAAACCTTTGCCTTTGATTCCGGTATGGTCGATAAAATCAAATCGCAGACACAGACTTTTGCAAGCTCACAAACAGAAATACTTCCTGTAAATAAAATTGAATATGACGAGCCGGTTTACATGCCGCCTCTTTCACTTACAAATACAAAATATGATGAAGAAAAACAGACAGCTACAGTAGAACCAAGAGGAGCTTATCAGGTAAAAGTTCCTGAAAAAATCTTACGGGATACAGACTTACACCTTCAGTTTAAAATTACACAAAAAGAAACTGAGGATATTACACCAGAAATTAATAAAACCTTAATACAACCGGAATTGCCGGATGCAGGAACAGCCGAATATGGTGGAATTATTATTTCAAATAATCTTTCTGACACAAATCTGAATCTACCACCGGAACCTCCTGCTCCACTCGAACCTGTAAAAACGAATTCAATTTTGTATGCAGTAATGGAAGATGGAAGTGAAAAAGAAATTCCATACACCCCTGCAGAAGATGAAAAAGCAGCACAAATTGATGTCAAGCTTTCAGAGTATCCGGGACTTAAAGCAATTGCCGTTCGTAACTTAAATACAGGAACCAGTTATGAAATTTCAAGCTTCACAGCTCTTGATCCTGTAAAAGATCTGGGATACGGACCTAAGCACCCGGTTTCTACAGCAGATGATGCAATTATAAAATACGAAGGAATTACAATTACACGTTCATCAAATAAAATTGACGATGTTGTTCCAGAAATTACTCTTAACATTCATGATAAAACTGAAAAGACTGCAACAATTGCCGTAAAACCTGACACAGAAGCTTCTAAGGCTGCAATAATAGAGTTTGTAGGAAAATATAATCAGGCTGTAGCAGAGCTTAATATTCTTTCTCAAAATAAGCAGGAAATTATTGATGAGCTTGATTACCTTTCACCTGAAGAGAAGGAAGCTGAACAGAAAAAGCTTGGTCTTTTCCAGAGTGATTTTTCCCTTACAAATATTAAATCAAACATGTCTTCTACACTTGCTGCAAGATATTTGTTTTCTGACACAGCCGAAATCACAATGCTTTCACAGCTTGGAATTGCAACAAATGCCGGCGGTTATTCAGGCGGATATTCTCAAAGTAAGCTTAGAGGATACCTTGAAATAGATGAAAAAAAACTGGATGATGCAATTTCAAATCATCTGGATGATATAAAAATGCTTTTTGGTTATGATTCTGACGGTGATTTAATCGTTGATACAGGAATTGCCTATAAGCTTGATAAGCAGATTTCAGCTTATACCCAGACAGGTGGAATTCTTGCAATGAAAACTTCATCTCTGGATTCAAAAATTAAAAGTTCAGAAAGTAAAATTTCAAAGCTCGAAAATCAGATGGCTAAAAAAGAAGCAGAACTTCGAAATAAATACAGCCAGATGGAAGGTTCACTTAACAGCCTGGAAGCTCAGCAAAATACAATTTCTAACTTTACAAAACAACAGCAAAATCAAAAATAAGTAAGGCAGGTAGAATATGATAGAGTTTTATATAAACGGACAGCAAGTTGATGTACAACTGGAAGATGAACAGTCAATTGGAGATGTTCTCAAATCCTTTGAAAAGACCTGTGAAGAAAATGAAGCCGCTGTAATCGGAATTACAGTAAACGGAAAACAAATTACAGCAGAACTTTTTGATGAAGAGTCTGCAAAGCCTCTTGAAAAAAATACAAAGTTTGAATTTTCAATCGTAACTAAAAATGATATTAAGGAATCTTTTTCAAAACTCTCAGAACTTTTTTCTGAACTTGCCTCTCAAATGGAAAACCTTCCAGTTGCTCTTCAGAGTGGACAAAATCTTGAAGTAAGTGAATCTATTAAAAAGCTTGCAGACAGCATTGAACAGTTCTGCCACATTGCAACACTGGCTTCACTCTTCCCAGATACTTTTACTCCAGAAAAGCTCAACGGTATTAACTTTAAGGAATTCTTTTCTGAATTCTCGCCTATTCTTAAAGATTTTGAAGATGCCCTTCAGAACAATGATACAGTAATGCTCGGAGATCTTTCTGAATATGAAATCTGTCCTAGACTGAAAGAGATTTCAAAATCCTTACAGACTTTATAAATAAAGCTCAGAAGGAGGTAATAACTTATGTTTTTTTTATTAGGATCCGGAAGTGGTTCACCTCTTGAAGCACGAGTAGCACATCGTGGAGACATAGCTATTATTATCATTCTTCTGATTGCAATTACAGCTGTTTTAAGTATTGCCTTTTTTATATGGCTGCGATTCAAAAACTATTATAAATCCGAAGAGTATCTTGAAAAAGAAAGAAGCCGAAAAACAAAACTTAAAGACATCCAGAAACTGGCAAAAGATAATAATCTTTCGCAAACCGAAATTAATACTCTCTGGGAAATTTGTTGCATTACAGAAACAAATAATATTCTTTACTCTATCAAAAGCAACAATGAAGTAAATGAGCTTTTCCACACTGCCTATGACATCATGATTCAGCAGAAATTATTTACTGATGAAAAGCTGAATAACTTTTTTACAACTCTTTTCAAACTTGAACTTATTGTTGCACAGACTAAAAAAGTTCTTTCTACAAGACAAATTCCCGAAGGTTCTGTAATATTTTATATTTCCAATGAAGGTGAACAATATCCTTTTACAGTAACCTTAAACCAGAAAGATTTCTTTACAGCTGAAATACCTGAATTCATTTATAAATCTCCACTCAGACCGGAGCTTCTTACCCGCAGCCGTTTTACCTTTAAAACTTCTGACGGACTTTCTTACAATCTGATATCAAGAATAATCCGTTACAATGAAGGAAATGACGGAAAGTTTTACATGGTTATTTCTCATTCAGAACAACTTGAATGTCAGTCACAACGACACTTTAAGCGAGAATTTTTTGAAAAAGAATGTACATTTAAGGCAGTTAAAGTAAATGAAAATCCGGCTAAAGGCGAAGAAACATATTCTTTTTCTGAAAAAGAATATAGTGGAAAAATGTCAAATATATCTGCCGGAGGATGCTGTATTCAAACTGACCTTCCAATCAAGGAAAAACAATACATTGGCGTAAAACTCCCTGATTCTGGAATAGATGAAACTATTATCGGAATTATCCGAAGAACAAGAAGACTGCCTACCGGAAAGCTTGCCCTTCATATTCAGTTTGTCCAGATTTCTCTTGCAACAAAAAACAGAATCAATGTTCTTGTATATAAATATGAATTGTAACACTACTTATTTCTTTACTCTAAATACATTTAGATTACAAAAAAAAGACTTGATAACACGGTGTTTTTGGAGTATTCTACAATAATATGAGAGTAATTGAGCTACAGAACATTCAGCGGGAAGAAGGACAGATTTTCTACTTGCGTAAATATACTTGTGACGCAGTAATGGAATTCCCGACAAGTACTGATACTGTTCAAATTTTCTTCAGCATCGAAACAAGCCCTATGGGAAAAAAGATTATTGAGCTCTCATTCCCTCAACCAATTAATTACCCTCTTATTCCGGTAAAAAAAGCACTGCTTGAATATATTCTTACAGAAGAGCTCGAAGGCAGACTGCCTTGCTGACTTTCACTACACATTCTCCAGAAGAAACAATTGCACTTGGTGTGCGCATAGGTAACAAACTCAAAAAAGGCGATGTTATTGCCATGCAGGGAACTCTTGCTGCAGGTAAAACAACAATTACAAAGGGAATCGCCCAGGCCCTGGGAATTTCAGAAACTATTACAAGTCCTACCTTCTGTTTAATCAGTGAGTATTATGGAAAAATGCCGCTTTATCATATGGATGTTTACAGACTTGAAGGCGGCGAGGATTTTGTAAATCTTGGAACTGATGATATGATTTACGGAGACGGAGTCAGCATTATTGAATGGTCTGAAAAAATTATGGAAGAGCTTCCTTCGCGTACCATTATTTTACGTCTTACACCTCAGGAAGATGGAAGCCGTTTAATTGAAATTGAAAACTGGAATAACGGAGAAATATAAAGAGGTAATTAACAAAATGAATATTCTTGCTTTAGATTGTGCTGTAACACGTATTTCTCTTGCTGTAAAAACTGAGACAAAGTTTATCTCTACTACTTATGACATTGGTATGAGACAGAGTGAAATTCTGGTTCCGGCAATAGATGAAATTCTAAAAAAAGCTGAAATCACAGCTGCAGAATTAAATGCCTCTGCCCTCACTATAGGTCCGGGAAGTTTTACAGGATTAAGACTTGGAATTTCTGCCCTAAAAGCTATAGAACTTGCTTACAATGTACCTGTTTATGGAATTTCATCTCTAGAAAATTATGCCTTTCCATATAAAAACTTTGGGATTCCACTTCTTTCATGTATTGATGCTAACAAAAATAAGTTTTATGCGCGAATCACTAATGGTGAAAAACTTCTTCTGAAAGATGATGATTATGAACTTGAAAAAATTTCAGAGGCTGTTAAAGATATTGAAACAATCTGTATCTGCGGCCCTGATGCAATGAAACTTTCAGAAAAATTAAAAGCAATCTATACTGCAAAAAACTTTTTGATTCCAGCTGTATCTTCGCAGACAGCTGAATCTCTCATTAAAATTACAGAAAGTTTAATAGAAAAAAAAGCCGAACCGCTTAAAGATTTTGACGGTCCGGTTTATTTACGAGCAAGTGAAGCTGAGCTGAAACTTCAGGGAACTATTTCTTAAGAAGCTTACTGAGTGCGCTCATTGCACTGATTGCCTTTTCATTACCTGATTCCTGTGTATCAACCACAGCTGCTTTATTTTCATTCTGGATGGCATCGAAAACTTCCTGACGGAATACCTTTACATCCTTAGGTGCTTCAACTCCGATTTTTACCTGATCTCCGTGTACATCTATCAGTGTAATTGTAATATCGTTTCCGATTTTGATTTTTTCGTCTATTTTACGTGAAAGGATAAGCATTAGCACCCTCCTTTCTTGTTTAAGGCTTGTACAATATCAACTTTTGTTGACCAGCGGTTATCACTCAAGATTGCCTGCATACATTCATGATTCTTTTTATTAATTACAAGAGGACCCTGAAAGTTTGCAGTTATTGCAGATCCATCATGAGGCACTGTTACAATTGTCATGATTATTATATCTTCGGGCTTAGTAATTCCGATTTTCCTAAGTGACTCATCATCAATATCCGTCTCATAATCACTACAAACGAGAAAAGGATCAATAATCAGAAATGCCAGATTTGGATCCTCGCAAGATTGAAGCCATAAAAAAGGATCATAATCTGAATCTACAAGAGCATATTTTGTATATTGCTCAAAACCAAAAAGTCCGTCTGGAATTGTAATAAGACGGTCATCCGAGATGTCAATTTTTCCATGGGCTTTTGTTATAAGTTCCATATATTAACCTCTATGTTTTATTTGTGGTTTCGATACGCACTGCGTGCTACTCAACCACCGGTGGTTGAGTAGGCGAAGCCGTATCGAAACCACCTTTCACATTATCTCATATAATTCAAAAGTGTCGATGAATACATTTTTCCGGTCTGGCTCAAGGTTGCCTGATTGGTATAATCAAGCATCTTCAGGTCTGTAATTGCCTTTGTAAAATCAAGATCTCCTTCGCGGCTTACCTGCTGTGTTACATCCAGTGCAAGCTTACTGCTTCTTGTTGCGTTAAGCTGGGCCCGTTCATATTCAGCACCAGATTTTGCAAGTCGTGTTACAAGGCTGTCGATTCCCTTGTCGAGGGCACCGAGAACATGGCCGCCGATGCTTTCCTGGTCACCGGCAAGTAATGCGTTTCTGAAAGCAATTACTGTATCGAACATGCTGCCGCCGCTGAGACGCGCTCCGTTGGCCAGGTTATATGGCGGAAGCTGAGATGAATCTTTAATAATTCCAAGCTCCTCAAGTGTAGAACCACTTAGATCCTGAAGCCAGAGCTGACGGGCATCTGTTGTTTCAAAATTCATGGCATTACGGACTGGATCAATTGTAGCTTTTACTGCTGCACCAGAATTATTGATTTTTGCAGCCACAGCATAAACATTATCTCCCTGCTTAATTTCTACCTTAACGCCATCTACAGAAATAACTGTATCACTTGAAGCCTGCCACTGAGATGCATCTCGTGCACCAAATACCTGCTGATTCTCTGCCCAGAAGGTTTTTATTCCTGCATTATCATTTACAAGATATTTTCCTTCATCTACTTCAACGCGGTTTACATCGATGTTTCCGTTATAGCGTACATTCTGAATAAGAGGAACTCCACTACCCTCAACGTTTCCCATTTCAACATCAAAAGCAGTTGATTTAGTATTTGTTCCGGCAAAGATTGAGTTTCCATCTGCACTAACTGCATTAGCATTTTGCACAAGCTGTTTCAAAAGCTCGTCTACTTCAGTTGCCATGTTAGACATATCTTCTTTTGTATAAATACCGTTTGCTCCGGTTACGGCTAGTTCACGCACTCTCTGCATAATTTCAAGAGAATCTGTCATGTAGCCTTCACGAACTGTAAACTGATCAGAAAGAGTCAGAGCATTTTTTTCAAACTGATTTACGCGGTCAAGGTAAGACTGATATCTTACAAGGTGTCCGGCAGCAATCGGATCATCACGAAGCTGCTGGATTCTGTGCTGTGAGCCAATCTGATTATTGGCACGGTTGAGGCGACTCTCCTGAAGACGAAGGGCGCTCTGTGAATTGTTATTGTTCATTTGACTGCTGATTCTTTGCATAATTATTTACCTCTTATAAATTGTGATTTCGATACGACCTACGGTCTACTCAATCACCGGTGGTTGAGTAGGTCGTAGACCGTATCGAAACTACCGGTTACACTCCAAGTCGATTGATTACTGTATCAATCAAACTATCCCAAACTGTTATGAACTTTGCCGCAGCATTATAGCCATGCTGGAACTTCATAATTTCGGCAAGCTCCTCATCAATATTTACACCACTAATTGAGTCACGAAGATTACGAAGATCATCCATAATTGCATTCTGGCTCAAAAGATTTGTTTCAGCCTGTTCACCCTTAAGACCTACATTTGTAACTGTATCTGCAAAGTAGTCATCAAAGGTCTTCATACCGCCAACCATAACACTTGTGTTACGGATAGCTGCAATTTCTACTGCGGCACGACCATCACCTGTTGGAGCTGTACCTGCGGCATCCATATAACCAGCTGCAACGCTCATTACGTCGTTACGTAAAGCCTGATTTACTTCGATATAAGCAGAAGGATTATAAACCGGAGAAACAGAGAACTGACTTCCTGCAGCCAGAGCATTTACTGCATCTGCTTGAGCAAAGTCATAAGCTCCTTCAGCTCCAGTTGCAGCCAGCACTCCGGAATATCCAGCAAGGAAGTATCCCGAATCTTCTACATGGCGGATTACAAAATCAGGGTTATCTACAGACTGTGCAGTTGTTGCCTTAAGTACAAGGTGATTATTTTTATCAAGATATGCCTTTACTTCGCTTGTAGAGTCATTGATGCGGGCAATTACTGTCTCTACTGTATCTGTATGGAAATATGGAACCTGAACGTTTCCTGTGCTGCCGCTGAAGGTCATTACACCTTCAATTCCAACCTGCTGCTGTTTATCCAGCTGGTTTGTACCTGTAAAACGGAATACATAAGAAGTATCAAGTTCTCCGTCACCGTTACGGTCAAAGTTTCCGTTTGCGTTTTCTACAAAAGGATGCTGTACAAAGAAATCAAGACCTGTAACCTTGTTTGCACCGACTGCATTGCGATGAACATCGTTTACAAGGTCTGCAAAGTTCATTGTCATTGTGTTGAGAGTCTGGATTTCGTTTCGTACATCAACATCGCGGAGTTCTACAAGGGCTCCGAGCCTACCACCGTTGAATACAGCATCATTTCCTGTATCCTTCCATACCAGCTTGCTGTAGCCTGTATCATCAAAACGAGGAACAAGGTCGATTTCGCGGGAAATACTTCCCTGAACAATTACACAGCCACCAACGTGAACCATAAACTCATCGCTGTCTCTCTGGTCTGTAGAAATATTTATAAGCTTTGAAAGCTTGTCTACCAGAAGGTCGCGGCGGTCAAGAAGATCATTTGGATTATCTCCCATAGCACGGCTGCGTACAATTTCTGCATTGCAGTCTGCAATCTGTCTTGCATAAGAGTTTACCTGCTTTACTGTTGCTTCAATATCACCATCAATAAGGTTACCGACGCCCGCAAGAGCCTCCCAGCGCTGCTTGATTGAGTCTGTAAGAGTTTCCGCCCTTGTTACTACTGCCTGACGGGCAGCCTTGCTTTCAGGATTAATTGAAAGCTCCTGCCATGCTTCCCAGAATTTATCCATATTTGAGCGAACAGAAATATCATCCGGTTCGTTATAAATCTGTTCAATCATTGTGTAATATTTTGAACGTGTATCCCAGTATGATTCCTGATTTGACTGAGCCACAATACGCTCATCAAGAAGTTCATCACGGATACGATTAATTGACTGAACATCAACACCCTGTCCGATAAGACCAGGACGTTCAAGGCGTTCAAGATCCGGCTTATAAAGCGGATCGAATTCCTTGATCTGAACACGCTGTCGGCTGTAACCTTCTGTATTTGCATTTGAAATGTTATGACCTGCAGTTGTGATGGCATCTGTATTTGCCATTATGCTGCGTTTACCTAATTCAATTCCTGAAAATGTTGAACCCATAGTTTACCCCCTCACATCTACCAGTACACTGGCTGGTTTTGGATGTGTGACAGTACCGAACTTTGTATAGTTTTTATTGCGGGTTTGTGGCAGTGCTTTTTCTACAACTTCTGCAATAAATTCACGAGTAACGTTTACATAATTTGAAATAACCTGATTTTCTACTTTGCATTTAAGGAGTTTTGTACGAAGTCGTCCAAGTCTTTCAAAATATGGCTTGATTTCTTCAGTTTTAAGTTGATTCTGGATTTCATCGCGACGCTTATCGAATTTCTGGAAGCTGTCAGAAATAAGATTTACTTCATTAATATGTCCAACAAGACTTTCCCAGTCCTTTTCTGTAATTGCCTTACGAAGCAGTTTCTGTTTTTCTGTAAGGCGGTCAAGAAGATTCTCTTCTTCTGACAGAACTGTTGCGTATTCTTTTATTAATTCGTCCATCACAAAACTCCTGAAACGACGGTTTTTAAATTATGGTCGTTCTCTTTGAATATCGGAGTTTGATGGATTTTGTTTAGGATTTTTTTAAAGTTATTTACATCCACATTATTCACAGTATTTTTTGAATTCTGAGGTAGCCGGTTAATAAAATAAAGACTGACATCTTGCGTCTGAGAGGATTCGCCGCGACGGTCGTCCACCTCCTGTAGACTCCCTCTGCTGCATCTCCGGACGCTAAATTGCCATCCTTGGCAATTTACCTGTAAAATGCTCCGCACTGCTCGCAATTTCCAGGCCGCGCCCTCCGTTTCGAATCCTCTCAAATTCCAGTTAAATAAAAAAACAGACAGCTCTCTTATAAACTGTCTGTTTTGCATTAAAATTTAGGTGCGTCTGAGAGGATTCGCCGCGACGGTCGTTCACCTCCTGTGAACTCCCTCTGGATTCGCCGCGACGGTCGTTCACCCTCTGCGGCGCCTCCGGGCGCTAAATTGCCATCCTTGGCAATTTAGCGCCCTCCGTTTCGAATCCTCTAAGACACAATTCTCTTTATTCAAAAAAGAACTCCTGTAATTTCTTATTACAGGAGTTCTTTAATAGTTTCTCTTCATGCGTCTGAGAGGATTCGAACCTCCTACCACCGGATTCGAAGTCCGGTGCTCTATCCAGATGAGCTACAGGCGCATTCTGGCAAAATTGCCGTAAACAAAAAAGGTGCAAGAAGTTTATCTTGCACCCAGGGTGCCTAGTCGGGATCGAACCGACGACAACCAGATCCACAATCTGGCGCTCTACCGCTGAACTATAGGCACCGTATTAAAAAAAAGCTCCTAGTTATTAGCTAGAAGCTTTAATGAGCCATGCAGGGATCGAACCTGCGACCCACAGATTAAGAGTCTGTTGCTCTACCAGCTGAGCTAATGGCCCGAAGTCTTAACTGACTTAGTGATAATTAATATATACGAAAGTTAAATTTTAATCAAGTGTATTAAGCCATTTTTTTGAAATTTTTTAATATATTTTCTACTTCTAAAATAATAATAAATCCATTATAATTATTATATGGCAATCGTAGAACTTCGTAATGTAAGTAAAATATATCAGATGGAAAAGGTTGCAGTAAAAGCTGTCGATAACGTTTCTTTTACCATAGAAGCTGGAAATTTTTGTGCAATTTCTGGTCCTTCAGGTTCGGGAAAATCTACACTGTTAAATCTTATCGGTCTTACTGATCTTCCTTCAGCTGGTTCTGTAATACTTAATGGAATCGATATATATGATGGAATAAACTTGAGTAAAACACATAAAATTCCACTATCAATTGATTCTAAACTTACAGATTTGCGAAGAAATTTGCTCGGTTTTATATTCCAGACTTTCAATCTGATTCCAGTTCTTAATGTTTATGAAAACATTTCCATTCCCCTACATCTTGGAGATTCTCCTGCCCTCCAGAATATGAGCAAAAAAGAACAAAATGAATGGGTTGATTATCTGATTGAAACCGTCGGCCTTACTGACTGGAAAAAACACAGACCAAGTGAACTCAGCGGAGGCCAGCGACAGCGCGTTGCTATAGCCCGCGCCCTTGTAACAAAATGTCCGGTAATTCTTGCAGATGAGCCAACAGCAAATCTTGATTCAACCAACGGAGATCAGATTCTGGCGCTCATGAAAAAAATTAATGATGAATTAAAAACAACTTTTATTTTTTCAACTCACGACCAGAAAATTGTAAATATGGCCAATCAGGTTATAAAAATAAGAGACGGAAAAATAGCTGAATAACCCTTAGTAATCAAGAGCAAGCGAAAGTCCTGTACTCATCATAAATACAGGTGCATTATATTTTTTTCCATAACCAACAGCAGCCTTAGTTGTCCAGTCTGCATAAGGTAGAAGTCCAGATACTATAAAATTCAAACCAGTAAAACCATGAAGTTCTGTAATATTAAAATGACTCATTACAGCAATCTTCATATTTTTCTTGCTTCCTATACGCTTCAATCCACCTTCAAAAGCAATTCTTTGAATGTTTCTATGATCTGCTTTTGGATTAAACTCGTACTGATATTCAATATTAAAACCAATATTTGGATCAAAAGCATCAAAAAGACGATAAATACCTGCAGTTCCTACTATATAGTTATAACTTTTGCTGGTTGTAAAATGAGTAATGTCGTTCAAAAAGCAAATCCCCTGCATATAAGTGTCAAAACCTAGTATCGTTCTTTTAACTTCCAGACCACCAAGTAAACTTCCATCAGATATTTCAGGAACACTTGGTCGTTTTGCAAAAAGATTTATACTTGTATTAAAAACTGAAAATTCAATTGAACCATAATAATTAAATCTTTCAGGTTTTATTTCACCATTAAAAGAACCTGTTGCAGCAAAAGTTATTGTTCCTGTAGACCATGGATAACGTATTTCAACACAAAGAGGAGAAGAATCTCCTGAGAAGATATTTGTATAAAGAGGTCCTGTACTATAAAGACATGTTGAATGTGTTACACAACCATAATACGCAGAATCATTAAAGAGACGTGTATATCCCCATGATAATGATTTTTTACCAGCACTTATAAACACACGGTTCAACAAAAAATAATCAAAATAAAAATTTGGAACTGTAACTGCAAAACCGTTATCATAACCTGTATAAAAACTTCCCCTCACCGAAAAGAAACTGACAGGCGTAACAGTCATATAAAGAGTATTTCCAATAGTCAAATAACCACTGAAATGATCTTCATTTGTATGGGCAAAAACAATTCCTGTATCTGCAGTAAATTTACCTGAAAAACGAACCATAGAAGAAAAAGCTGAAGCAATTACCTGTATCGGTGTTGACGTTTTATTTTCTTTTTCTTCTACAACAGCTTCATCAAGATCTTCTGCATCATTAAAAATCGAATCAAAATCATCAAAATCCTCTGAATCCAAAGACAAAGTATCAGAAGAATCCTGAAGCTCTGAATCTTCCTGTCCAAAAATCATAAAACCTGAAACAATCAGGAAGATTGATATAAAAATTACTTTCTTCATAAAATTATTTAGCACTCATCATTTCAAGATATGGCTTAGTATATACAGAATCAGACACTTTTTCAAATACAACATTTCTGATTGTAATCTGAGTCTGTTCATACTGCATTTTTCCACTGATTTTCTTTCCGCGAAGATTATCCTGAATCAACATTGAAACCGGAATAAAATAGCTTTTTTCAATGGCTTTTATAGTCTGGTAAGATGGGATTGCTGTAGTACGAAGCTTCTGTCCACTTAGAGAATAATCTTCCTTTTTACGTACAAGACCATCATCTTTTGTAACCCAGAGCTTAAGCATAGGATAATCTACAGAGTTTACTTTTGCCTTTAAGGTAAAAAGAATGCACTGCATTTTACCGAGTGTAACTTCCTGTGTAGATTCAATTGCATAATCGCGGGCATAATGCTGTGGTGCAAAATCAGAATTATTTGCATTTGTATTCTGAAATTTATCTTTAGCACTTGTAAAAGTAAAGCGGCGGTCTGCAGGGTCGAAAAACCAGATATTGTTATCAAACTGAAGATATCCCTTTCCCTTCTCTTTTGCAGGACCTGTAATCAGAATTGTCCAGGAAGAAGCCCTGTCACGACGATACATAACAGCCTCTGTAAGATTCTGACCTTCGCCAGGTTTATTTTGAACAACTGTATAATTTCCTTTAAAATCAGTCTCATAAAAAGATGTATTGTCCTCTGCCTTCTGTAATAAGTTTTGAGCTTCAGATTCAGAAATTGCAAAAAGATTTCCTGCAAGAATAACTAAGAAAAGAGCGAGTATTCCTGTCTTTTTTGTAAAAATTTTCATTTTTCCCCCAATATTGTTATTCAGTTACTGCCAGAGCCTGACAAGGTGTAACTGAAACAGATTTCTTTACTGCAAACATTACTGCTGCAAGAGTAGTTACAAGAACCACAATAAAAATTGCAGCAAAGTAATATATTGATATGATTCCCTTTACATTTCCATTAACAAGGAATATATCAAATGCCGGAATAAATGAGAAATTGATAAAAGAAAGAAGCTTATTTATAAGACAGGCAAATAAAAATCCACATATACAACCTGCAGAGATTAAAATAAATGTTTCTGCAAGCAGCATTCCATAGATTCTCATTCGTCTCATTCCTATGGCTTTATAAATACCAATTTCATTTATTCTTTTCATTGCAATAACACGGAAAGTACTGCTTACTCCCGCAACAATTATTACAATGAGCATTATTATAACAAAAGCAACAATAATTTTCATTGCATCTATAATAATCTGAATATCCTGTAGATTTGCACTCAGTTTGATTAATGCAAAAGGCTGATTTTCAGTATATAGACAATTGTTATAATATTCATTTTTATCTTCTACAAGATGATACATATTAAACTTCTCAGAAAGCTTATTCTGATACATTTCTATATCTTTTTTGCTCGGAGATCCATCTGGAAGCATTATACAGATACGATTACAATAATCCGTAGAATAACCATAGGCATCTGAGAGGAGCTTTATATCCATATACGAAGTATACATTCCAAAAAGACTTGAATCACGGAAAATCCCCTTTACAATAACAGGAATTGTGTTTATCTGCCAGGAAGAGTTACGTAACATAAAGGTAACTTCATCGCCAACATGAACTTCAAGCATTTTTGCAATAGGTTCAGAAAGAAGTATACCGTTTGTTCCGTAAACTCCTTCTGCACTTCCTTCTATATAATTAAAGTTTGCAAAGAGTTTTTTTTCTTTTTCAAAATTTACGCCTTTAATAATTCTCTGGCGAACACCGGTACCTTCATAAAATAATGCAGCATAATCAGCACCAAAATCAAAACGTTCAGCAATTACAGCATCTTCCGGAAAGAAGGGAACTAATAACTCTGTATTTGAAACAGGCTGATCTAATCCCCTGCCGCCTATAAACTGCAAGTCACCACCATAATAAATTCGGGCTTTATCCTCAAGTGCAGAAAGCATACCTCTTACCGAAAAAAGACAAAACAATGAAACTCCTACTCCAAACATGCAAACAAGAAACAAAGAAAGATATTGCTTGTGGCGGTAAAGGATTGAGCGTAAGCCCATTTTTAGTTCGTCTTTCATTTTGCCCCCTGAATTGCATCTATAGGACTTACCTTCAATGCGTTAATAACAGGATAAATCCAGCCTAAAAGAGCAAGAGCCAGAACTAATATAAAAAGCTTTAGCACATTTTCACTATTAACATAAACTTTAATTGCTTCAGAACCAAAAAGCTGAACCAGAAAAGAATTATTAAGAACTATATTTGCTTTATTAATTAAATGTGTACAAATTGTACCACTGATAACACCAAGTACACCACTAGTCAATGTAAGAATAATATTTTCTATCATACATTGTAGAGAAATAAAGCGTTTTTTTGCACCTATTGCGCGTAAAGTACCGATTTCTCGTATTCGGTCCAGGATATTAATTACAAGTGAATTATTTACAATAATAAAGCCTGCTGAAAGAACAATCACAATACCTATATTAAAGATTTTTCGCATCCAGAAAAGATAAAGAGCTGTACTGCCTGCTGCATGACGCCAGTCTGCAACCTGAACAGGCCAGTCATTTTTTTTAAGAATTCGAGAAACCTTTTTCATAAGGTGCTTTGTATTCTGACCTTCTTTTAAGCGAACAATTATATAATTCCAGCTTGTACTTTCTGATATCTGATTTTCTGATTCTATATTTGTTGAATCTGTAGTTGAATTATTAGTTTCTTCTTCACTTTCTTCTGTTGTCAGGGCTTCTGAATAATCAGTTGCATCCGAGAAAAGGTCATCAAAATCTTCAAAATCATTATTTTCAGAAAAAAGATTTGTATTCTCTTCTCCAAGGTCGTAGTCTTCCAGTGAAAAAACTTCCGTAATTCCAAAAAGAGAACGTACTGTTATAGGATCTGCAATAATAAAACGTCCGAATATCTCATTGTAGATATCGTATTCGAAAACTGCGGTAACTGTTGCTGCACGAATTTTATAATTTGGTCCATCTGAAACTATAAACTGAATTGTACTACCTACATCAACATCAAGCTTTTCTGCAACCTGTCTGCAAAGCATAGCACCACGCTCTCCATGAAGATAAGGTGCACCACGTAAAATATGTATTGATTTCATCAGGGAAATATAAGGTTCGCCTTCTACACCAAAAACGTAGGTTGCACTTCTGTTAGCTCCATCAGAACGCTCTACCATTGCAGCACCAGAAACCTGCCCTGTAATGCCTTCTACTTCCGGCATTTGTAAAAGTGTTTCAGAAATATTCTCGTAAGGAACAAGAGTATTAAGAACTGTAAGTTCTCCAGTAACTGGTGTTTCATCACCAAAAAGACTTTGCTGTGATTTGGAAACAGGTCTTATGATAAAGTCACCAGTAAAACTGGCAATATAGTTTGTCTGTACTCCCTGTTCTGTACTGTCAAATACTGCATTTGCCAGGCAGAAAAGACACACCGCAAAACTGATGAATATTACTATTACAAGAGAACTGCGGCGAGATATTACACTTTTTAATGCAAGTTTGAGAAGCAAAATGTTCCAGCCTTATTTTCGGCCAAACTTACCTTTATCCCAGGCAGTTTTAATTTTACCGCTGGCTTCAGGATCGTTTTTGATATTTTCAACTGCATTTTTAAGGAAGGCAATGAAGACTAAAATAAAGAATGCTGCAAAAGTTGCAATAATAGTCTTCTTTACACGGCCCATAGGTTCCAAAATGACAAAAGGCTCAAGAGTTCTTTCTGAAATACATTTATATGTATCCATAAACTCATTAACCTGTCTTACAGTAAGCATAAGAATCTGAGCATCTGTAATGTTTGAGTTTTCTGAGAAGGTAGCCTTAATTTCATCATATGTTTCCTGTTTCGATTTTTTCATTTTTGAAACTTCTGTAAGGAATGGAGTTTCAACAGCCTCATTCACAGAGGCAATCATACTATCAATAAGTCTGGTTGCAACATCAAGATTATCTTCTGGTATTTTCATTTTGACAATAATTTCATCACGAACAGGAGCCTGTGATACTGAAAATTTTTTGTCTTTCTGAAGATTCTGTACAAACTGGTTAAATTCAAAATCTGTAAGTTTTTTTCCATCCCCAGAAACAAAAGGATTATTTTTTGAAAGCTCTTTTACAAGAAAAACATTATCAGTAAATTCTGCATTAAGAACAGTCTTCAAACTGCTGTATTTTGGTGGTAATTCACTGGCAATAATAGATGGAACAGGAGTTACTGAAATATTGTATTCTACAGTACTTTCTCTAGGCATAGCTTTTGGAGAAAGCATCGGATATACAAAAAGATACAAAACAGTAAGAACAAAAACAGCAGCGCTGCCCAAAATAATCATCATTCTGTGTCGGATTAAAACAGAAAAAAGATCAATAAGGCTGATTTCATCATCTTCAGCTAAAGATGTGTTATTTTCAAGTTCACTCATAATTTTATATTATAACATCTTATCTATTTAATTTCTACTTTAAATGTTATTTAAGAGTATAAACTTTCATCAATTTTGACTTACCCCTGATTTCTGCATCTGCAACAAAAGTCAATTGCCGTAAAAGTTCGTATATCACAGAATAAAACTGTAACTTCCCCGGTTTCACCGCCAAGAGCCTCCCCCAGAGAAGCTTTAACTGCACCAGACATAAGATAATCACGAACTTCCGAATCTACAACCTTACCAAAGGTATCCCGCATAAACTCTTTTTCAGAAAAAGAAAAACAGAAGGAATTTCTGCAACATTTTTTGCTATTTTTCATCAGATGTGAATATGCGGTAAGAATAAATAACACATACCAGAGATTGCACCAGAAAAGTAAATACCATTGCAACAGGGGCAAGATGATTATTTTCGTGGAAGGCTTCCCATTTCTGATTATTATGCTCATCCAGAACAGGAATTGAAATGAGCTGCGGAACCATAACGGCTTACACTTGAGATTAAAACTATAACGCCGTACATGCGTGTCATTCTGGCAATGAACTTTTTCTTTAATTCCATTATTTTATTAAAGCATACTATTGACATAAATCAAAGTTTTCTATATTCTAATTTCCCGTAGTCGCAAGACTTGAATGAGAAATCACCCGCGGGAGTGGTGGAATTGGCAGACACGCCAGACTTAGGATCTGGTGCTTCGGCGTGAGAGTTCAAGTCTCTCCCCCCGCAATTTTTTTTCGACTACAAACAGATTTATGCGGAAATAGCTCAGTGGTAGAGCGCCACCTTGCCAAGGTGGATGTCGCGGGTCCGACTCCCGTTTTCCGCTCGATTAAAGGCGTTTGCCTGTAATACAGAATAATGCGGAAATAGCTCAGTGGTAGAGCGCCACCTTGCCAAGGTGGATGTCGCGGGTCCGACTCCCGTTTTCCGCTTAAATCTTATATAGAGACGCAATTTCTTGTGTCTCTATTTTTTTGTAAAATTCATAGGGCTATATTAAATTCTGTCATGCTGAACTTGTTTCAGCATCTCTTATAAAGGGATCCCGAATCAAGTTCGGGATGACACAAGACAGGAGTATAAATTGAAACTTAAAAAAGAATTCAAGAGTCTTGAAAAATCGGCAGTTGAGCTTACTGTAACAATTGAAAAGGCAGAAGTAGAGAGTGCTTACAAATCAACACTTGCAAATTATGTAAAACACGCTCAGATTCCTGGTTTCCGTAAGGGGCATGTACCTCAGAATGTTTTGGAACGCAAATACGGAGATTCTATCAAAGCCGATACAATAGGAACTCTTATTGACCAGTCATTCGATGAAATCTTCAAGGAAGAAGTTGATAATCGCCCTCTTCCATATTCACAGCCTGTTATGGACAAGACTCCAGATCTCGATATGACAAAGGATCTTACTTACACAGTTCACTACGACGTATTCCCTAAGGTAAGTGTAAAAGACTTCTCTGGCGTAAATGTAAAAGAGCCTCAGGTAACTATTTCGGATAGCGACCTCGCAGATGAACTTAAGAGTATGCAGGAACGCAATGCAATGGTAATCGAAAAGAAAGATGCAACTGTTGCAAAAGATGATATTGTAACAATCAACTATTCTGAACTTGATGATGAAGGAAACGTAATTGCAGGTACAGAACGCTCTGACTTCGTATTCACTGTAGGAAGCGGTGAAAATATCTATAAGATTGATGACGAAATCATCGGTATGAAGAAGGATGAATCTAAGGACATCACAAAGAAGTACAAGAAGGATGATCCTGATGAAGACCTCGCCGGAAAAACAAAGAAAATCCGCGTAACTATTAAGGCTGTAAAGGTTCGCGATCTCCCTGCTCTCGATGACGACTTTGCTCAGGACTGCAACGAGAAGTACAAGACTCTCGATGATATGAAAGCAGACATCAAAAAGAATATGGAACTTGCTGCAAGCCGCCGCGTAAAGGAAATGAAGAACAATTCTCTTCTCGAGCAGCTTGTTGAAAAGAACAAGTTCGATATTCCAGCTTCAATGCTTCAGGCAGAGCTTGATGGCCGCTGGAGAATGATGGCACAGCAGTTCCAGACAAGCCCGGAACAGCTTGAAAAGATGATTACTGCAAGCGGACAGACAAAGGAAGCTATGCTCCAGCAGTGGACTGGTGACAGTGAAAAGATGCTTAAGAGCCGCATCATCGTAGACTGCCTCATCCGCGACCGCAACATCAGCGTAACTCCAGAAGAAATAGAAGCTCAGTATGCTAAGATTGCTGAAGAAGGCGGAATGACTGTAGAAGAAGTTAAAAAGCACTACGAAGATCCACGCGCTAAGGAATACCTTATTGACGATGCTAAAGAAAACAAGCTTTACGACGAAATCTATAAGGAAGTAAAGGTTTCTAAGGGCGACAAGATGTCTTTTAAGGATTTGTTTGCTAATAACTAATTAGATTAAAATGATAATCCTAAAAAACGACCCTTTTGGGTCGTTTTTTTTAACGGATTTTCTATTTATCAGGTTTCGATACGGTCTTCGGCCTACTCAACCACCGGATATACAGAAAATACGGTGGTTGAGTGCCGCGTAAGCGGTGTATCGAAACCACCGTATTTTTTTAACTTATTCTACTACCCAATTGCTCGAAAATTCAGTATATTTATAATTATACACTTGTTGTAATTTAAAGGGGATTTTATGAACGAACAGATGAACACACTGGTTCCTTACGTAGTTGAAAAAACTGGAAATGGAGAACGTACTTACGATATTTTTTCCAGACTTTTGAAAGACCGCATTGTATTTATTGACGGAGAAATCAATGATGCAATGGCAGACCTTGTTGTAGCTCAGATTCTCTTCCTCGAATCAGAAAATCCTGAAAAAGATATAAGCATTTACATCAACTCTCCTGGAGGAGCAGTTACAGCCGGTCTTGCAATTTACGATACAATGAAATATGTAAAATGCGACATTCAGACAATCTGTATGGGTCAGGCTGCAAGCATGGCTGCAATTCTTCTTGCAGGCGGAACAAAGGGTAAGCGTTACGCTCTACCTTCAAGTCGTGTTATGATTCACCAGCCTCGTGGTGGAGTTGAAGGCCAGGAAAGTGATATCAGCATTCTGGCTAAAGAAATCATCAGACTTAAAAAGCTTTCTATAGAGTATCTTGCTAAAGACACAGGCAAGAGCACAGATAAAATTGCAGAAGATATTGAGCGTGACTTTTTTATGTCTGCACAGGAAGCTGCAGATTATGGCGTAATTGACCACGTTATGCCTTCACGTAAGTAGTTTGGAGAATTATATGAAACGATTTGGTAGCAATAATGATGCCTTCTGCTTTTTCTGCGGAAGCACAGCCGGTAAAGACCGCAAGCTTATTACAGGCCCAAGCGGAAATACTTTTATCTGCGATAAATGTGTAGCAATATGTCAGGGCATTTTAGACCAGCAGGAAGCAGATGTAACTCCTATTGAACTTAAAGATGTACCTACCCCACGCGAGTTTAAGGAATATCTTGACTCTTACGTTGTAGGTCAGGAAGAAGCAAAAAAGACTCTTTCTGTTGCAGTTTACAACCACTATAAAAGAATGTCAGTTTCGGCAGCAAGCCAGGCCGCAGAAGATGCTGTAAAAATTGAAAAATCAAATGTTCTTTTGATTGGACCAACCGGTAGCGGAAAAACTCTCCTTGCACGCACTCTTGCTCAGCGCCTTAAGGTTCCATTTGCAATTGCAGATGCCACTACCCTTACAGAAGCCGGCTACGTTGGTGAAGATGTTGAGAACGTTCTTCTTAAACTTATTAACGCCGCAGACGGAAACATTGAAGCTGCAGAACGTGGAATTATTTTTATTGATGAAATTGATAAGATTGCCCGCAAGAGCGAAAACACTTCTATTACCCGCGATGTAAGCGGTGAAGGTGTTCAGCAGGCACTTTTGAAAATTATCGAAGGTACAGTTGCAAGCGTTCCTCCTCAGGGCGGCCGCAAGCATCCAAACCAGGAAATGCTTCAGATTGATACAACAAATATCCTCTTTATTCTTGGTGGAGCTTTTGTTGGTCTTGATAAGATTATTGAACAGCGAGTTTCTTCACATGCTATGGGCTTTGGTTCTTCAGTTGGTCAGATGTCAGATGAAGACAAGATGAAGCTTTTGAATCAGGTTACTCCAGATGACCTCGTAAAGTTCGGTTTGATTCCAGAACTTATCGGCCGAATGCCAATTACCTGTGCCCTCAAAGAGCTTACCCGCGATGACCTTGTCAGTGTACTCACAGAACCTAAGAACGCAATCACAAAGCAGTTCCAGGCATCATTTAATATTGATGATGTTAAACTTGAGTTTGAAAAAGAAGCTATCGAAGAAATCGCAGACGAGGCAATCCGCCAGAAGACAGGGGCGCGAGGTCTTCGTACAATCGTTGAAAAAATGCTTATGGACGTAATGTTCAAGGTTCCTGATATCAAGGGAAAGAAAACCTTTACTGTTACAAAGAAAATTGTACAGGGTAAAGAAAAGAACATTGAAAGTCTCATAAAGACAGACACAGCGTCTATTGAAAGCGCCTAGGCTCATAAGCTACGCGAGGCTTTCCTCCATGGCAGATGTTTTTTCTAACCTTTCAGAAAACTTAAAGCAAAGTCTCACAAGTCTTGGAATTACTTCTCCTACTCCCGTGCAGGCAGAGGTAATTCCCCGCATAATGCAGGGCGAGAACCTGCTTTTTGAATCAGAAACCGGAACCGGAAAAACCTTTGCTTATCTCTTGCCTCTTATCAACAAACTGGAAACTTTAGACGACCACCAGAGAGTCCGCCTAATTGTTGTAGCTCCAACCTTTGAATTGGCTTCACAAATCAACAGCGCCTGTAAATCTGTTAGCAGTCACAAGTCTGCCCTTATGATTGGAGGCGCACCACTCAAACGCCAGATTGAAACTCTTAAAGAAAAACCTGAAATCATAATTGGAACTGCAGCCCGCCTTGTTGAGCTTATTCATCTTAAAAAACTTAAAGTTGAAGGCCTTATAGCTGCGGTTTTTGATGAAACAGACCGCCTTGTAAAAAAAGAGTCTGTTGAAGATACTTCTAACTTTAGAAACCTTTTACCGGCCGGAACTCAAATTATTGCCTGCACCGCAACTCTCAGCAAGCAGACAAAAATCTTTTTTGCTGATGCAAGGAATGTCGTTATGCCGCCGGAAGATGTACTGCGAAAGCGAATAACTCATTGGGCAATTTACGCAGAAAACCGCGACAAAATCGACACCCTGCGAAAATTTCTTGCAGCAGAAAATCCGACAAAAGCACTCATTTTTACTTCACGTGCAGACCAGGTAGAAAATATTTACAACAAACTAACTTACAAAAAAGTTGTCTGCGCAGCCCTTCACGCAAAAACAGATAAGCAGAAACGTAAGGCCGCAATAGACCGTTTCCGCAGCGGCAAGGAAAAAATCCTTATTACAAGTGACCTGGCTGCCCGGGGCTTGGATATTCCCGAGATCTCTCATATAATTCAAATGGACTTCCCTCAGGATGAAGATTTCTTTATTCATCGCAGCGGACGTACTGCCAGAGCTGGAAAAACCGGAATAAATGTTGTAATCGGAGATGAATGGGAAATGCGTCATTTTGCTCAGCTTGAAAAAAAACTTGGCATAACTGTATATCCCAAAGAAGTTCGTGACGGAAAGGTTACAAGCCCTGTTATATACGACAATGAAAATCAGGATTAAAAAATGTCAGAAAACAAGAAAATCAAAATTGCAATAGATACACTTGGCGGCGACCACGGTAAATCAGGTTTCGGCTCTTACATATTATATTTTATTTCAAATCTTCCAAAAGAAAGAGATTTTGAAATCGAACTTTTTGGTACTGAAGAAGACCGCTATACCTATACTTCAGGAACTGATATTCCTTATTCTGCAATCAAACTGCTTGAAACGCCTCAGGCTCTGCGCCGCTGGTATAAATATCATGCAAACCGTTTCATTAAAAAACACGGTTACGATGCAGTAATCTATCCAAGTGCTAATAAAATGCTGCCACGAAAGTTTCACGGACATACAGCTATAGCAGTAATCAACAGTATTGTATCTTCTGATATTGCTGAAATGAATCGTAAATCTCACCGTCAGCTGAAAAAAGGTATTCTTCATGCACAAAAACTGATTGCAGCTTCTAATTTTATAAAAGATGATTTAGTAAAGCTTGGAGTTTCCGCAGATAAAATTACCGTAATCCATAACGGAATAGACCACAAGCTTTTCTTCCCTATGGCAGATATTTTTGAAGATAAAATTGTGGATATAAAACCTTTTGCAATTAAGCGTCCTTATTTTGTTTATGGCTCTACTCTTTCAAGCCCTGAAAAAAAACATATTGAGCTTATCAAAGCCTTTGAACTCTTTAAGAAAAACACAGGTGCCCCACACCGCCTGGTTTTAGCCGGCAACGACGGCCCCTATGCAGAAGAGATTCACAAAGCTGCCTTTGATTCTCAGTTTGCAAGTGATATTTTCCTTACCGGCTTTTTCCCTCATGAAAACTTTGCCCGCCTTTACGGTGGTGCCGAAGCCTGTCTTTTTCCTTCTGTAAACGAAGGGGTTGGACTTCCAATCTTAGAGGCTATGGCCTGTGGAATCCCGGTAATTTGCAGTAACAAGGGTGCCCTCAAGGAAATCGGAGGTACAGCTCCCCTCTATTACAATCCCGACAAGGCTGATGCCATAGACCAGCTGGCCCTCAACATGCAGAAAGTTACAGAAGATAAAGAACTCCGTGACAACATGATTACCGACGGCATTGTCTGGGCCAAGGATTTCAACTGGGAAGAAACTGTTAATCAGACTTTGGCAAGCATTTTTAACTTCTAATACAATTAAAAACTACTATATAAATTCTCTTTAAATGATATGTAAAATTCTGTATAATTATAAGACTATAATAGGCGGTAATGCTATAAAAATTACGGGCGTAGTTTTTCAGGAGTGAATTGTGTTTTTAAAAAGTCTTGATATATTCGGATTTAAATCTTTTGCGGATAAAACTCACATTGATTTTGCTGAGGGTATTACAGCCCTGCTCGGACCTAATGGTTGTGGTAAGAGTAATGTTGTAGATGCAATCAAGTGGGTACTTGCTGAACGCAATTCTAAAAATCTTCGTGCAGAAAAAATGGAAGACGTTATCTTTAACGGAACTGAACGTCGTCCTGCCCTCAACACTGCCGAGGTTACTCTTACCATTGCTAATGATAAGGGGCTTCTCCCTCTTGATGAAGAAGAAATTGCAATTACCCGCCGACTTTACCGTTCGGGTGATGCTGAATATTTTATTAATAAACGTCCGGCAGGCCCTACAGAAATCCGCCGTCTTTTTATGGATACCGGTGTCGGTAAGGCAGCCTACTCTGTTATGGAGCAGGGAAAAATCGACCAGATTCTTTCGAGCAAGCCGGAAGACCGCCGCTACCTTTTTGAAGAAGCAGCTGGTATCAGCCGTTCAAAGGCTGAAGTAGCCGAAGCAGAACGCGAGCTTGAACGCACCCGTCAGAACATGACTCAGATTGAAATTGCCATGGGAGAAATTAAGCGTCAGTACGATACTCTCAAGGTTCAATCTGAAAAAACAATTAAATACCGCCAGTTCAAAGAAGAAATCTACAGCTGCGAACTGGACCTCACCCTTCTTCGACTTAAAAACTTTGTAACTGATAAGGCCCGCCACGAAGAAGAACTCAAGCGTGTTCAGGAAAAACGCGATAAGGTTCGTCAGGAAATTGAAGAAATCAACAATACAATTTCTGAAAACATGGATAAAGTTAAAGCCATGCAGGATGACCTTTACAGTAAGCAGGCAAATCTTCTTGCAATCGGTCAGGAAAAAAACGGCAAACTCGAACTTATCAAACAGCAGAATCAACAGGCTCTTTTGATGAAGGAAAAGCTTAATGCCCTCGAAGGCCGCCGCGCTGCTATACAGGAACGAATTGATACAGTTCAGGAAGAAATTGACGAAAACAATGCCGTTCTTCACGAAAAAAACAAGCAGTTAAATGATATCAAGGCTAACATAGAATCTTTCCAGAAGAATATTGAAACTTCCAGCAGCCAGATTACAGACAATGACCGTAAGGCAGATTCCCTCCGCCAGCAGATTGTAGAACTTGAAGAAGAACGCGTAGAACTTCAGAAAGAACTTGCAGCAATTACAGAAGACATTGTTTCCATGCTGGATGCAAAGCTTAAAGATGCTGGTTTTTCGGAAGGTGCACTTCGCATTGCAAAAGAAGAACTTGAAAAAAACTTTGCAAAGCTTAAGATTTATCTTGATGGTCGTAAGAATATTTTTTCTGACCAGGCAGCAAAAAAACTTAATGCTGATGAGGCTGCAAAAACAATCTCAGAATCAGTAGAGGCCTTTGAAGAAGCCGGCCGCCAGATGCAGGCTCTTGAAGCTTCCCTTAAGAAATATCAGGCTGCATCTCCTGCTTTTATTACAGAATTTCTTTCACCAGAAGGTATCATGACCAAAAAGCGCGGAATTGATGACAAAATCAATCAGAACCGCACTAAAGTTGATGATATTAACAATCAGATTAAAGAGCTTAATTCTCAAAACAACGAGCTTACTGCAAAAATCAATGAATATCGCGATACTTTGCAGAAGCTCAAACTCAACGAGATTCAGATGCAGGAACAGATTTCTGCAAGTCAGAATCAGATAAATACTTTAAACCGACAGCTTACAAGTGAGCAGGCAACTTTGCGAGATACAGAGGACGAACTGTTTGCAGAAAACAAACGCGCCGATGAAATCAACGAGCAGATTCAGACCTATCAGGATGAACTTGCAGAAATTGAATACCGCGGTAAAAAACTTGCCGACGAAATGAATAAACTCGACGAAGAGATAGCAAAGGCTAACAAAAGCGTTTCCGGCAAGAGTGATACCCTTGATAAAAAACGCGAAGAACAGAATAAATATCAGGAGCAGTACGAGCGCCTTTCACTTTCTTTGAACTCTGCAGACAATGACATTCGTAACGTTAAGCAGAACTTCCAGGATCAGTACTCACGCGACCTCATGGAATTTGAAGAGCGCATGTACAAGATTACTACTCCGGCAGCAGACCTTCGCGAAAAGCTTGCCGAAGCAAAAAAAGCCTTCCAGTCTCTGGGTAGCGTAAACCTTATGGCACCAGAAGAGTTCAACGAGGTTAAAGAACGCTACGAACGCCAGCGCACAAACTACGAAGATACTCAAAAGTCTCTTGAAAACCTTACCCGTGTTAGTGAAGAAATCAAGTCTAAGTCTGCAGAGATGTTCCTCGAGACTTATAATCAGATTAAGAAAAACTTTCACAATATGTTCCGCCGACTTTTCAACGGTGGCCGTGCCGAACTTAAGCTTGCAGACCCTGCTAACATTTTGTCTTCAGGTATTGATATTTACGCTCAGCCGCCTGGAAAGAAGCTTGAAAACATTGCCCTCCTCTCCGGTGGTGAAAAGACAATGACTGCAGTTGCCCTGCTCTTTGCAACCTATCAGGTTCGTCCTAGTCCATTCTGTCTTCTCGATGAAATTGACGCCGCTCTGGATGATAAAAACGTATCGTCTTTTGTAACTGCGCTTGAAAGTTTTGCCAGTGTGAGCCAGTACATAGTAATAACCCATAACAAAAAAACAGTAATGGGTGCTTCAACTATGCTTGGTATTACAATGGAAGAGTCTGGTGTCAGTAAAATTATTGCACTCCGCCTTGATGAAGATATTAAGCGAGGTACAATTGTTGATCATAATCAGGACAACTTTGTTGAAGAAGATGTTCCGGATGAGGAAGGCGTTGTACTTCCTCCTCGTCCTCCAAAGAGAGATAAGTCTTAAACTAACTATTGTTAGTTATTAAGGTAAAAAAATGGATTTCAAAGGGATTTGGAAAAACACAAAAGAAAAGCTCTCTGCTCTCGTTGAAAAAATCCGTGAGTTTTACGAAGAAAATAAAATGCTTTCGTATATTCTCGCGGCCTTGGTCATTCTTCTTCTATTGTGCATAATTCTTTTGATAGCCTTAACTGGAAAGAAAAAAGAACCTGCAATGGTTCCCGGAACTGTACTTGAATTAACTGAACCTTTAGCTATTCCAGATGGACCTGAACTTCCAAAAGATTACACGACTTCTCGAACTCCTAAGGATAAATGGAGTGAAGAAGAAGCTCAGAAATGGTTCACAGTACCTTCACAAAAAGAAATTGATTCGCTTTCAAAAGCAAATGATAATTTAATAAATGAAATAACAGGAGCAGCACCATGAAAAAAATTCTCATAGCAGCAGCATGTGTCTTTATTCTATGTCTCACATCCTGTGCATCCGACAAGGCTCCAGAAACAGAAAATCAGATTCAGGCTCCTCAAACAGAAACTTTAGAAGTCACAACAGAACAAAATACTTCGGAAGACGAAACTTCATCTGACTCAGGAACTGAAAGCGACGATAACACAGAAACCGACGATAACACTGAAATCGACTCTAACGAAGAAGAACCAGAGATTCAAGAAATTCTTACTTCAGAAGCCTTTCCTGAACCGGAAGAAATTGAAGAAGAAGTAATAATCACTCTTGAACCACAGGAATTAATTATAGAAGAAGAGTCTCCGGCTCCTGTGGAACCTGTTGAAAAAGAAGAACCTCCTGCAATTATAGAGTCAATAGAAATTCCTACTCCAGAAGAAACTGAAGAGCCAGAAACAGATCATGAACCAGAGCAAGAACCAGAAGCTGAGATTTCTGAAAAAGATGTGGTCATCGACATCAATCAGGACTCAGATGATATATCTGGCGGAATCGACATTACAGATGATTATACAGAGTCTGAAAATGAAACTGCCGAAGCGGAAAAAGAAATCATTCCTTCACGTTCGGTTACTCTCAAAAAATTTGAATACCTTGATGTGATTTATCCTGGCAGCGGCTGGATTTACATGGGACTTACAGATAATTCAAAAGACATTGCTTATTTTGGTCGTAAACTCGGCACAAAAGATACAAAGTTCTCTTTACAGGCCCGTGCAGCAGGAAGAAAAATCATTCACTTCTACAGAAATGATCCGTTAACAGGCCAGTATCTTGATGATTATATCGAAGTCATAATCTCTTCTGAAAACGGCTCTAATAAAACTCATATTGAAGCACCAGCTTTTACTCTGCCAGTTCAGAAAAAAGAAAAACCTGTAAAAAAGGTTGAAGAAACTTCAGAAGAAGTAAACACTGCAAATACTGAAGTAACAACAACTACTGCTACTTCAGTTCCTGACACTACAAAATCTTCTACCACAGCTTCCGCTCCATCAGCAACAAAATCAACTTCAGACGATAAAAACTCACAAATAGCAGATACCCCTTCATTAACAGAATCTCAACCTGATGATTCAAGTAACACATCAAACGTATCTACAGAAACATCCGCAAATCCAGACTCACTGTTACAAGAAGCACAGTTACTATATAATGAGAAAGAATATAAAGCTGCTCTTTTAAAACTTAATCAGTTTTTTGAATATTCAACAGATAATCGAGATGAAGCTCTTTTCTTAAAAGGACAGATTCTCGAAGCAAAATCTGATGTACGTGATATAAAGGGTTCAATAGATGCATATACAACGCTTACCAAAAACTATCCTGCAAGTAAACTCTGGGACAGTGCAAATAAGCGTATTATATATTTAAAAAGATTCTATTTGGAGGTTAGATAGATTCCATGAAAAAATTAGTTAAATCTATTCTTATTATCGGATTGGGCGCTGCCCTCTTTTCATCATGTATGATTAGCCGCCCGGCTAAGGAAGATACTCCTGTCCGCTCAATTACGGTTTCAGGCTCTGGAAGCGTTTCTGTAAAGCCTGATATGGTATCAATAAAATTCATTGTAAAGACAACAAACTGGAACTGTCTTGCAGCTGCAGAAAGAAACGCTATTAATACAACGAATACAATCAATGCAATTAAAGAAGCCGGAGTTCCTGAATCAGACATTTCAACTTATGATTATTCTATCACTCAGGATAATTCACATACTTATGCTGGTGAATATACAGTCCGCAATACTATTGCTGTAATTATCAGAAATATTGATCTTACAGGTAAGGTAATTGATGCTGCTGTAAAAAATAATACAGGAGCAAATGGAATTACTTCTTTTGAATATCTTGTTTCAGACAAAGCCACAGCACTTCGCGAAGCACGCACTCTTGCAATTAAAAATGCACAGGATGCTGCTTCTCTTTTAGCCGGAGCCAGTGGCTGTAAGGTAAATGGTGTAATTGAAATCCGTGAAGATTATACAAGTGCAGGACGAAGTAATGATATGCTTTACAAAGCTGTTTCTATGTCTGCCGGAAGTGGAACACCAACTCCAATCGTAGAGGGAAACATTACAATTACTTCTAACGTAACTGTAAAATATGAACTTACAAATTAAATAACCGTCATCCCGAACTTGTTTCGGGATCTATTAAAACAGACCCCGAAACAAATTCGGGGTGACAGAAATATAAGAGGACTAAAATATGTTGGACTACAAATTTATTAAAGACAATCTTGATGCTGTAAAACAGAATATCATCAACCGTAACATGACAGCTGATGCAGACAAGGTTGTAGAACTTTTTGACAAGCGCACTGCCCTTGTAACAAAGCTTCAGGGACTTCAGCAGAAACGTAATGAAAACGCTCAGGCAATGAAGCAGAAGCTCGACCCTGAAAAACGCAACGAGCTCATCGCAGCCGGTAAGGCAATTAAAGACGAAATTACTTCTGTAGAAGCAGAAACTAAAGAAACAGAAGCAGCACTCGAAGAAGCTGCCCGCCAGATTCCAAATATGGTTCACCCTGATGCTCCAGTTGGAAAACTTGATACAGAAAACCTTGAAGTAAAGAAGGTTGGAACTCCACGTAAGTTCGACTTTGAACCAAAAGATCATGTTCAGCTTGGTGAATCTCTCGACATCATCGACTTTGACCGCGGTACAAAAGTATCTGGTCCAAAGTTCTACTATCTTAAAAACGAAGCTGTATTCCTCGAGCAGGCATTGATTATGTATGCCCTCAACACTCTCCGCAAGCACAACTTCCAGATGTTCATTACCCCTGATGTTGCAAAGGAAGAAGTTCTTAAGGGAATCGGCTTTAATCCACGTGGAAACGAATCTAACGTTTACTCAATCGAAGAAGAAGGAACCTGTCTCGTAGCTACTGCAGAAATCACTCTTGGTGGATATCATCAGGATGAAATCTTAGACAAGGCTAGCCTTCCACGTTTCTACGGCGGACTTTCACACTGTTTCCGCCGCGAAGCAGGTGCTGCAGGACAGTTCTCTAAGGGACTCTACCGCGTTCACCAGTTTGATAAGGTAGAAATGTTTGCTTATGCAACTCCTGAGCAGTCAGACGAGATTCACGAAAAGCTCCGCCAGATTGAAGAGGAGATTTTCGAAGGTCTTGGGCTTCCATTCCATGTTGTAGATACCTGTACAGGAGACCTTGGTGCACCGGCCTACCGCAAGTGGGACCTGGAAGCATGGATGCCTGGCCGCAACGGTGGTGAATACGGTGAAGTAACCTCAACTTCTAACTGTACAGACTATCAGGCTCGCCGCCTTAACATTAAGTTCAAGGACGACGATGGAAAGAACAAGTACGTTCACACCTTGAACGGAACTGCAATTGCTGTAGGCCGTGCAATGCTTGCTATTCTCGAAAACTATCAGAACGCAGACGGTTCTGTAACAATTCCTGAAGTACTTGTACCTTACTGCGGCTTCGACAAAATTTTGCCTAAGAAATAAATGATAAACGGTGGTTTCGATACATATGATTTCCAGGCACTCAACCACCTGTCGTATCGAAACTACCTGTCAGGAGACCTATATGGACGACACAGAAAAACTGAATCAGAACAAAACTACAAATAGAATCTTTTATTTAATTTTATTTCTTGCTGTTGTACTTGCAGGTTTTCTGTGCAAAACCATGTCTACCGTAATTATCCCGGTTGTTTTTTCCTTCATGCTTTCTTTTGTATTCCTGCCAATCATAAAAAAGCTGAATGTAAAAACAGGAATTCCATGGGTTATTTCTTCATTGATTATTGTTATTCTGTTTTTTGTAGGAATACTTGGTCTTACTTCGATACTTGTTACTTCTCTTACTGGAATTATTGCAGAATATCCAAAATATGAAAATCGCTTTATGTCTATTTATCAGGTTATTGCTAATAATTTTGGTATTGAAATTGATAATACAAAAAGCCTTTTTCAAAATCTCTGGGGTTCATTAAAAATCCGTGAATACATGCAGAAGCTTGCTGTAATGCTTTCTTCAGGAGTAATTTCTTTCAGTAAAACAATCTTTTTGATTTCAATTTTGACTGCATTTATACTGATTGAAATGCGTCTCACAAAACGAAAAATGCATTATGCTTTTAAGGATAACCGGGCTAAAATTACCAGAATCTCAAATCAGATTATAAATCAAACAGTTCGTTATATTTCAATTAAATTTTTTATTTCACTTGGAACTGGTATACTCTGCGGAATAGCTGCCCTGATTATCGGACTCGACTTCCCTATTGTATGGGGATTTCTTGCTTTTATTATGAATTTTATCCCGATTTTTGGTTCTATAATTTCCGTAGGGCTTACAACAATTTTCTCTTTAATTCAATTTTATCCAAACTGGGGAAAAACAGTTTTTATACTGATTTTTATGACTTCAGTTAATATGATTCTTGGAAATATCCTTGAGCCTCGTATTGAAGGTAAAAACCTTGGAGTTTCTCCAGTTATAATTCTTATAAGTCTTTCTTTATGGGGATACATATGGGGATTCACGGGAATGCTTATTGCAGTTCCTCTTATGGTAATTATAAAAATCTTCTGTGAAAATATTGATTATCTGAATGGACTTGCAATAGTTATTGGAAATGATACTCGTCAGCAGCAGACAACAGAACAAAATCCAGAAGTTTAATTAATTAAACAAAGTACTCGTAGCTTTCTCGTATAAGAAACGAAGATCCTCTTCCTGCAGCGTTGTATAGCGGAAATCAACACAGGAATAAAGGCCATCTGTACTTCGATAAATCTTATTAACAAGGCTTGTTACAAAAATGTCACGAGTCAAAATTGGTCCACGTTTAATTGAAAATGAAAGTTTAATTCCGTATTCTTCATTTTCAAAGAAAGTACAATTCTGAGTTTCCATTCCTACAACAAGTCGTTCATGATCCACAAAAAGAATAGAAAATGGTTTTACGCGGTTTTCCATTGCTTCCATAGCAGCAGGATGTGGTTCTGAAAGATATTTACAAACAGGAATCAGCTGAATACCATTGCCTGCATTTTTTTCCTGTTTAGCCTGCTCTACAAACTGCTCGAGTAATTCTTTTGCTTTTTTCTGATATTCAAGAGCAATGATTTTCCAAACAGGACGAACAAAGAGTTCTATACCTTCAGCAGGTATACATTTTAGATTAAGGTCTCTTCTTGATTTGCAGTCAAAATAAATAACTGAAGAAAAATCATAATCAGAATCTTCTTCTATATCTGCAATACGTTCAATATGATCTGGAATAGCAAGTGTAAGACCTTTATTAGTAGCTGTAACGGGAGATATAAAATACAGGCCGACCCGATTAAAATAAAATTCAACTTTTACCTGTTTATTGGCAAAACTTTTTATTGATTGTGCTGGATTTTCAAGAAGAATATCTCCATTCTTCTTTACCTTCATATGTTCGCCTTTTATTGCAACCGGAAAAATCTGAGAGGTAAGAGAACGAATTTCTCCTTCTCTATCTTCTTCATCTGAAGATATAGGTTCTTCAACTGGAGTAAGAGTTACAGGAACATTTCCATCAATAAGATATTGAAGAACCAGTTCCCTTTCAATTCCCGTAAGTTTATCGTGTTCCATCATACTTTTTGCCACCTGTCTATAGTAATCTGGTAAAACTCATTGTTTCCGCTTGGATTCAGAAACACCGTTACATCTATTGTACCACAGTCTGCATAAAAACGCACAGGAATCTGTATAATATCTGAACCATTAAATGGTTCTCCAAAAATCCATTTATTAAAATATTGTGATTCTTCTGTAATTTCTGTATTAAAATATTTATTCCAGCCGTCTTCAAAATCTTTTACAAAAAAGACGTAATTAAAAATATATTTCTGGCTAAAGTATTCTTCTGCACCGCTATGTTCATATTCAGAAAACACCTGACAGAACTGATTTATTTTTTCTTTTACAGAATTATACATATTGCTTGTATCAAGGCTCCCAAAGTCAGTTAAATAAGGATAAACAGGTGATTTATTATTTGTTATTTTGTATAAATCTTTATTAAACGAAACATCAGGACCAAGCTGAACTGTATCTCTGGAAATTGATTTAGTAAGACGTTCATTTTCAAGTTCCTGAGTCCAGGTAATTTCAAGTTCCTTATCTTTAACTGTCTTCTTTATTGTATTATTTTCTGTAACTACTACAGATGATTCCTGGGCATTTTTACATGAATTTAATGAAGGAAATAATAATAAAAAAGAGAAAAGGATAATATAGAATTGAAAGTTTTTTTTCAAAAAAATCTCCTGAATGCATATTACTTTTTGAATGTTATTAATATTAGCATACTTTATAATCATCGTCATTAACACAAGTGCAAATTTATAAATTTTTTTTGATTTTTTTTGTAATTGTATTGACACAAATGCGTATAAATGTTATAAATTAAACATCAACTGACGGGCAGTTAGCTCAGCTGGTACGAGCGTCTGGTTTACACCCAGAATGTCGGGAGTTCGATCCTCTCACTGCCCATAACGAGAAGACTAGGTTAGATTAAAACCTGGTCTTTTTTTTGTTCAAAATATAAAAGAACATCAGAATAAGTCTGATAACGCTTCTTATCGGATTTCTTATTTTTTTGATTTCAAGCCTTATTCAAAATCAAATTGCAAAAGCTGTTTTATCATTGATTGGAATTTCTGTTATTGTCGTAAGCATAGTATACGAGAAAAAAGCAAAGAATCCGAAAAACTTTGGGATTTTGAAAGCTATAAGGTCAATAATCCCAAAGTCAAAGAACACCAGGCAAAAGAAGTGGTAAACGCAAAAGGCTAAAAAAAATGGAGCGCAGACCTGCGCTCCTTATTATTGTTCTTTGGCTTCTGTATAATGTGTTCGGCACTGAAGTATTTCGAGTTTGTCGTCTT